>Ga0209792_1000099_pt1 | contig 130909 bp, 122 predicted proteins | sample EBPBio142005_DNA_FD_185860 | JGI IMG/M metagenome (GOLD analysis project Ga0209792, IMG submission 185860) | Wastewater treatment Type I Accumulibacter community from EBPR Bioreactor in Madison, WI, USA - Reactor 1_6/14/2005_ DNA (SPAdes)... | ecosystem: Engineered > Bioreactor > EBPR >...
CCCTTCTAGCCCTCTCGTCCCACGCTGACGCCGGAACCTCTTCTTCCGGCGTCAGCGTGGGACTTTGCCATCATCTCAACCTCGAATGGCTCGGGTTGAAGAGTTCCAGATATCGCGGGACGTAACACCTGGGTCTACGGCGTGCTGGTCAACAACATCTGGTCGCTCTCCAGCAACAAGCAGGGCGGGTCGTACAACAACGGCCTGATCCAGCCCTTCGTCAATTACAACTTCGACGGCGGTTTCTACCTGACCAGCGCGCCGATCATCACCGCCGACTGGAAGGCCGAGAGCAGCCAGCGCTGGACGGTTCCGGTCGGCGGCGGGGTTGGGAAAATCTTCCACCTCGGCAGACTGCCGGTGAACACACAACTGTCGGCGTACTACAACGTGGTGACGCCGGATAACGGCGCCAACTGGCAGATTCGCGCCCAGGTGCAGTTCATGTTCCCGAAGTAAGCCTTCCTCGAAGGCCGGCATGTAGCTCCTCGACTACCTGCGGAAGGCGGTCGCCGTTCTGCCAACCTTGGCCAGCTTCGCGGTATGCATGATGCTGATTGTCAGCATTCCACGCCTCTCGCGCCGCGTCCATTTTCCGGAGGCGGTGGGCTTGCTGGTCGCTGGCATGCTGTTCGGGCCGCATGTGCTCGACATCTTTTCCCACGAGCATCCGGTTCTGAAATTCTTCGCTGAAGTGGGCGCGCTGCTGTTGATGTTCTTCGCCGGTTTGGAACTCGACCTGACGTTGTTCCGGCAAAAGATCTTGCGCGCGCTCAGCTTTGGAGTGATCACGACTTCGCTTCCGCTGCTGCTGGGAACGCTGGCCACCCTGTGGCTTGGCTACGAGTGTCTGCCGGCAATCGTCGTCGGGTCGCTGATCGCCTCGCACACGATGCTCGGATCGACCATCATCGCCAGGCTGGGGGCGAGGAATCGCGAACCCATGGTGGTGACGTTCGGCGCGACGATGGTTTCCGACACCCTCTCCCTGCTCGTTTTCGCTGCCTGCCTCCCCTTGTACACCAGCGGCCAGTCCGCTGGTCGACAACCGCATGCTCAACGCGGTTCTCATCGTGGTGCTCGTGACGGCCATCCTCGGGCCGATCCTCACACAACACTACGCGCCGCGCCTGCTCGACGAACTGCCGCCGCCACGCGGCGGCGGCTAGCGGGCGCCTACACGAAGCATTCGCGATACGCTTGAGAAGGCCTCGCCAATCCACACGGCGCTACTGTCCGTCGCGCAGTCGGTCGGCGAAGTGCCGATCGCGCGTGTCGATGTGACCGCGGACGAAACCAAGAATCTCTGCCGCCTGTGCTGCCAGCAGCGGAGAATTGCCCGCCGCATGATCGGCGGCGATCTGCCGCAGCCGATCGAGCATCTGGCCGTGATCGTCGACGTGATCCGCGTAGTCGTCATGGCTGTTCAACCGCATCAGCAGTTCCTCGGACATGAAGTGCGCCTCGCTGTAGGCGATCAACTGATCCAGGATCTCGCTGACCGAAGCGGCATCGCGATTGTCGGCGACGGCGCGGCACAGCGCCTGCAACAGGCCAAGCTGAACGTCGTGCTCGCGATCGGTAGCGGCACCTGACGCGCTGTTGAAGTCGGAGATGTTCGGCACGGGTAATCCTTTCCAGTAGTCAGTGGCGGCCTAGATCGAGCCGGCGCTGCCTGGCCGGCAAGAGGCGAGATCACCGGGCTTCGAGTTCCGCCACCAGTCGCTTCAGATTGGCGTTGTCCGGCAGGATTCCGGCGAGCTGTTTCGCATAGCCAAGCGCCGCCTGCCGGTCACCCGCCTCCCGACTCATCGACAGCAGCGCCGCAAGGATGTCGAGATCGTTGGGATGACGCTTGTCGGCGGCGCGCAGCAGCGTCAATGCTTCCTTGAGCTTGCCGGCAGAATGCACGGCTATCGCGTGAACGTAAACATAGCGCGCGTTGTCTGGCGCCAGTCTGGCCGCCTCGACGAACGCCTTCAGCGCCGCGACTTTCTCGCCCTGGCGTGTCAGCGAGAGACCCAGCGCATGCTGCAGGTGCGCATCGCGCGGCATGACGGCCAAGCCCCGGCGCAGTACGTTTCCCGCTTCGGACTCCCGCCCCTGCTGACGCCAGGCATCCGCGAGATTGATATAGGCGCCATCGAAAGCCGGGTCAAGCGCGATGGCGCGCTCAAAAGCAGCCACCGCCTCGTCCATGCGCCCCTGGCGCAGGCGCAGGTTGCCAAGGTTGACGTTGCCCGAAGGCCAGTCTGCCTCCAGTTGCAGTGAGGCCACATACTCCTGCAAGGCGGCCACGCGAGCCGCCCGCCTGCCCTCCGGGATCTGCGCGTCGGGCACGTCAGCGAGGACCCGCGCGGCCTCGACGCGCACGCCACGAACCGGGTCGGAGAGTAGCGGTGCAGCGCTAAGCACGCGGTTCAGTGGGTCGATCGGCGCGATCATGCCGAGACCGGCAATGCGTACCGACGGGTCGGCATCCTGCAGCAAGGCGCGCGCTGCCGGCAGTGTGCCGGGATGGACATGCGGCTCGGCAAGTGTCGCCGCAGTCGCCCGGATGATCGCCGGTGCGGCAGGGTTGCCGGCCAGGTCGAGCAGGCCGGGCAAGGCCGCCGCTCCCTGCGTCTGGCCGGCGTGCAGGGTCGTGCCGTACTGCGGTCGCTCGCGCCAGGTCTTGCCATACCACCTGTCCATGGCACTGGCCGCCCATTGAGCCTTCTTGTCCGTGTGGCACTGAGTACAAGCGTTCGGGCTGCCAAGCGCAATCGACACGTCTGGGCGGGGTACACGCATGCTGTGATCCTGCCGGGCATGGATCACCATGTAGTTCTGGGTCGGCATGTGGCAGGTGACACACTGCGCGCCCTTGCCGTTGGCCTGATGCTGGTGGTGCTGCGGGGCGTCGAACTGGGCGGCGCTGTGGCAGCGCGTGCATAGCGCGTTGCCCTCGGCGCGCAACTTCTGGGTGTGCGGGTCGTGGCAGTCCATGCAGGTCACGCCGCGTTGATACATCTTGCTCTGCAGGAAGGATCCCCAGACATAGACCTCTTCGCGCTGCTGACCATCGGCATGATAGTTCGGGGCGGTGAGCATCGCCAGGCGATGCGTGTCCTCGAGCGGCGCGCCGGCCTTGCCGCCTTCGCTCAAGGTCGAGCGGCGAGCGTGGCAGGCAGCGCAGGTGTTCATCCCGGCAGGGTCGGCAAGGTGGTTGCGGACGGCAAACCTGGCGCCCGCCGACGGGAACTTCCACGCTTCGTTCCAGTGGCTCTTCAGCGATGGCAAGCCCTTGTCTTCCCGGCCGTCGTACGGCGCCCTGGCGTTCCGGGCCCAGTCCACATGGGTAGACGCCGGACCGTGGCAGGATTCGCAGGCGACGTTGATTTCGCTGAAAGTGGTCTTGTAGGTATCGCTGGCCGCGTCATAGCCCTTGCGCAGATTGGTCGAGTGGCACTCGGCGCACTGCAGCGCCCAGTTCTGGTACAGGCGCGTCCAGTGCAGGGGGTCCCGGTGATCGACCTTCTGGTTGGGGTAGAGGTGGAACCAGCGCTGGCCGCCCTCGCCCCGGGATCGCGAATCCCAGGCAATCGGCAGCGTCTGGTAGCGCCCACCGGGGAAGGGAATCAGATACTGCTGCAACGGGTAGAGGCCGAAGGTGTAGGCGATCTCGTAGTCCGCAAGCTCGCCATCGGGGCCGTCGGTGCGGACCATGAACTTGTCGCCACGCTTGAAGAAGGTGGACTCGACGCCGTGTTGCCGGAACTTGACGTTGGCGAAGTCACCGAGCACGCTCGCGGCGTTGGCCTCCTGCATCGCCAGCTGGTGATGGGAACCCGACCAGGCCTTGAATTCCGGCGCGTGGCAGGTCTTGCACGTCTCGGCGCCGACATAGGTAGCGGGCGTGCCGGCAGGCGCCGCCTCGGCCGCGGCAACGGGCACCGGCGACGCCGGCGCTACTGGAGGTGGTGGCGTCGACCGGGTGGCAAGGAACACCACGCCGGCGACCACCAGTGCCAGGAGCAACCCGGCGACAAACCGCCAGTGGCGGCTTGGCCGTCGATCGACAACACTTGCCGACACAGCAGTTGTCTGCGGGGGGGGCTCGCTTCTCGATCGTCTGGTCATGTCGCGTGGCGCATTTCCGGCGGTGTGCAGCCTACGTCGGCGAAGGTCGTCAGGGTGACGCCAAGCAAGCTCCGCGTCACCCTGCCTGGAAACCCTGGGCGGCGTGCCTCACCCCAGGCTACCGCAAGTGCCTAAGGCTGGGCGCCGCGCAGTAGAGCGATACGCTTGGCCACCAGCTGAGACCACTTGTCGAAGGCGTCCTTGGCGTAGGTCCAGGCCTGGAAGGAACTCAGATAGCCATTGGCCCAGGTCTGCGCCGCGCCGACGGCGCTGGTATTGACGTCGACCGCGTACTTGCGGCCAATCTCGGTGTCTCGGCATTCTGCGAGAACCTTGCCCGACCCACCATCGCGAAACTGCATCTCCATGCCGGTTTCGCCCATGTACGGCGTCGAGCCTGCGGGCCTGCCGGTGGCCACGCCCGACCCCGCCTCGGCGACGAAGGCGTAGGGAATCAGCGTCCCGGCCAGGCTGTCGGTGACCGTCGTCGGCACGAGGTCGGTCAGAGCCACCCGCATCACCACCACGCCGGGTCCGGCCTTATCGACGACCCGCATCTGCGGCTGCAGCGCCTTCACCAGGTCGTGGTGGAAATAGTCGGTGAGTGTGTTGAGATCCTTCGGATCGATGGTCTGCGGCGCCTTGCTGGCCTTGAGCGAAACCAGGATGCGCGAGACGAGAATCTTGTCATAACGTGCGGCATCGAGATTGGGGTCACGCCAGCACTCGACGCCTTCGCCCCAGGCGGTCGGTTTCAGGCGCGCGTAGTCGGACAGGAAGCCGCTCTGTGTCAGGTGCGACGTGTCGGAGACGACGGTGGTGGTGCCGCTGCCCAGGATGGCGCTTTCGGTGGCACAACCGGCGAGGACGCTGCAGCCGGCCAGGACGACCATCCGAATGGTCGTCCTGGCGCCCGCGCGTGCAAGGATTGAGATTTTTCTCATCAGGGTTTCCGCAAAAGGTTAAGCATCATTCGTTGCGCCGGTTCGCTCACGCCGGCGGCGGCTGGGTTACTGCTACGGGACGACAGGCCGGTCGCGACTCGCCAACGCCATGGTGTTGATCGGTCGCGCCCGACCGTTCCAGGCTGCCGAAGATTCTAGCACGGCGGCAGGGCATCCCTTCCAGCCACGCTCAGTCTGCCGACGGGGTCGGCCTGGCGCCCCGCGTCGCCTCGCGCTTCCTGCGGCGCGCGTCCCACGCCAGGCGGCGCAGGTGGTTGCACTGCTCGACGATGCTGACCAGGACGCTGGCCGTCCAGGCGAAGGTGAACATCCCGGAAATGGCGATGATCGGCGCCAGCATATGCCATTTCTCCGGCACCTGGTGGTCGCTGCCGATCGTCGTATAAGAGCGCGCGGCGAAGCGTGCAGCCTGCACCCAGTCGGGGATGACGCCCCCGTAAACCACTGCCGCCGACCAGAGGAGAACCGACCCCAGGTGCAGGCCGAGCAACATGAAGACGGCGCCGCCGAACATCAGGTCGACGCGCCACAGTGCCGGACGTTTGGCAATGGTTGGCGCGCGCTTGTCGACGTGGCCCGTCAGCAGACGCAGGCCGATCGCCTGAACGATCACCACCGCGACCAGGACGCCACCTCCATAGACGATGTCCACCAACGGCATCGCCTTCGCGATGGGCAGATTCGCCTCAAGGTAGGCCTCCACCGGGGCAAGTTCCCCGGGCAGGGTCCTGATGACCGACTCGGGCACCCTGGCCAGGTCGGCGGAGGCTTTGTCCGCTGCTCGCGGCAGCGCCTGCCCGTCTTTCGACAGCCGCTCGATCGTCTGAGGAACCGGCTGCGGGTCCGCCAGCGCCGTGCCGGAAGCTGGCGCCACTCCGGCCGCGCCAGCGGGCGGCTGAGCGGCGACGGGCGGAGCCGTGACCGTCATCTCCCAGACGCCCCTCCGTGTCGTATCGGCCATCCCGCTGCGCGTTGTTAGCTTGCTACGTCCGGCGGCGTCTGCGTGGGCCCCACGCCAGCGGCCTTGGCAGCGTCCAGAGCGGCCTGCAGCTTCTCCGTGTCCTCGTGTGACAGCGACGTCTGAATGATCGTCCCGCCCATCCCCTGCAGTTCCTGCAGCGTCTTGTCTTCCGTCCAACTCTTGAAAAGGATGAATAACTGGGAACCGCCGGGCTTGAGGTTCGCGGCAATGTTCTTCATGAAATCGTCGTTGATGCCGAGGTCTGAGAGAGCCCCACCGATGGCGCCAGTGGCCGCGCCGATGGCCACCCCGACGATAGGCATCATGAAGATCATGCCGATCAGCAAGCCCCAGAAGCTGCCGCTCGCCGCACCCGCGGCCGTCAGATTGATCGGCTGAATCAGCTTGACCTTGCCGTTCGGCTTCTTTATCGCGATGACCGCATCTTCCAACTCGATCAGATACTCTTTCTGCAACTGGCCAAGCTTGAGCTTGGTCTCCTCGGCCTGGGTTTCCGTCTCGTAACCAATTACAACGAGTGTTGCCATGGCTCCCTCCGTGTAGGTCAAATTGAGGCCGGTGACGCGCCGTTGGTGCTGCTTGTCGTGGTCACCTGCGCAGCCGAAACATGCTCCCAGGCATCCACGACCGCATGCAGGGAGCCGTAGAATGCCTGCGCACCCACGGCCTCGGTCAGTCCGTAGCGGTCGAACTGCTCGCGTACCGCAGATGAAACATGCGCAAACACCAAAAGGATCCCCTGCTCCTTCAACAGCTTGCAGGTGTCGCGCAGCATGGCGGCGGCGGAGAAGTCCACGTCGGCAATCGCTGATGCCTGAATGCACAAGCAGCCCAGCGGCGCCTGTCCCTTCGCCTTTGCCAACCGCAGAACCTCCTCGGCGAATTGCCCGGCGTTGGCGTAGTACAGACTATTCGTGAACCAGTAAACGAGCAAGCCGGGCGCGATCTGATGCGGCTCGCTCAGCGCCACCGTTTGCCAGCCCTTGCGTCGCTTGTCCGCCGCGATGATCGAATTGCGGCCACGGTAACCCCGCCGCACATGATCGAGCAGCGACAGCACCATGGCCAGGAGAATGCCCTGCTCGACACCGATCACCACCACGGTGGCTGCCGTCAGCAAAGCCACCCAGAACTCGGCACGCGCCTCGACGAAGATTCGCCGCATACCCTGCACATCGATCATTCTTACTGCCACCAGGAAGACGATGGCAGCCAGAACGGCGGTTGGCAGGTAGGCCAACGGTCCGGTGAGAAACAACAGCACCAGCAGAACGAGGACGCAGGTGGTGAGCTGTGCAATCTGGCTGCGGCCACCACCACCGTCCACCATCGCCGTGTTGGTCGGGCTGCCGTTGACGAGGAAGGTTCCCGACAAGCCGGCACCGAGGTTGGCCATGCCGAGCCCGACCATGTCGACGTTTTCGTCGAAGCGATCGCTGTACTTCGCGGCATAGGCACGCGAGGTGGCGGCGCTCTGCGCGAGGATCACCACAAAGCAGGCAAAGGCGATCGGCAACAGCTTCTGGATCAAGGGCCAACTCCACGCCACATGCGGAAGGCCCAGCGTCGGCAGGCCGCTGGGTACGGCGCCGAGCGTCTCCAGATGAGCCCCCAGATTCAGCGCCCAACTGACGCCGATGGCGGCGACGACGGCGATCAGCCCGCCGGGGATCCTCTCCGAAATCCTTTTCCCGCCGAGGATCACCACCAGCACGGCGAGCGAGACGCACACCGCATAGGGATTGGTGTCCCCGATCTGCCTCAGATCGTGCACGATCTCCACAAGCGGATCGTTGCTGGTACGCTGCAGGCCCAGCAGGCCGGAAACCTCCAGCAGCGCCACCTGCACACCGACGCCGGTGAGAAAACCAGTAAGGACCGTGCGCGAAAGAAAATCGGCGAGGAAACCGAGCCGCAGCACGCGGGCGGCAAACATCAGCACCGCCGCCATCAGCGCCAGCAGGCTGCACAGAGCCAACCACTCGTTCGAGCCGCGTACCGCCATGCCGGCAAGACCGGCGGCAACCACTGCCGCCGTCGCCGAATCGGCCCCGACCGACAGATGCCGCGACGACCCGAAAATGGCAAACAGGCTCATCGGGATGAGAATGGTATATAGCCCCGTAATCACCGGCGTGCCGATGATCTTGGTGTAACCCATGGTTCCCGGAATGGCGAGTGCCGCGAGGGTGAAGCCGGCAAGGATGTCCCGCCCCAGCCCTGACCGGTCGACCGGCAGGAGGCCCTGGAAAACCGGCAACCGAAAACCCTGTTCTTGGCTGTCTTGCGTCATCGTCCCCTCGCGGCAATCCCTACCCACGCGGCCAGAAAAGGCTGGCCGAACCTCAGATCCCGTCGTCCGCAGGATGCATCGAGTCCCTTCCCTCAGCACGTCCTGCCACCGGCAACGCCAACTACGCCTTGCCGCCGCGCTTTTCCGTTCTGTCCGCAGGCTTTGGCGTCTTGGCCACCCGCTGTTCCTGCGCGGCTTCGGCGGCATGATACTTCGCGGCGATTTCCTTGAGGTCGACCCGCGTCGGCGGCAGCTTCAGCCCCATTTCTTGCATGCTGTCCGCGATGATCTGCGAGATGGCGAGGTTGCGGAACCACTTGTGGTTGGCCGGAATGACATACCACGGCGCCTCCTTGCTGCTGGTCTTGCTCAGAGCCTCTTCGTAGGCACTGACGTAGGCGGACCAGAACTCGCGTTCGGAGTAGTCGCCTTCGCTGATTTTCCAGTTGCGCGCCGGGTCGTCGAGCCGCAGCTTGAAGCGGCTGAGTTGCTCCTCGGGGCTGATGTGCAGGAAGAACTTGAGAATGCGCGTGCCGTTCTGGACGAGCAACTTCTCGAAATCGCTGATCAAGGCGTAACGTTTCGACCAGACTGCCTTCGGCACCAGATTGTGCACCCGCACGACGAGGACGTCTTCGTAATGCGAGCGATTGAAGACGGCCACCTCGCCCTTCGCCGGCGTCCGTTGGTGTGCGCGCCAGAGAAAATCGTGCGCCGCCTCTTCGGCGCTCGGTTGCTTGAAGCCGAACACCGAGGTGCCCTGCGGGTTCATGCCGGTAAACAGATGGCGGATGACGCCGTCCTTGCCAGCGGCATCGAGCGCCTGCAGCACCACCAGCAGCGACTGATTGCCGTCGGCATAGAGCAGGGCCTGCAGTTCGGCCATGCGGGCGACGTGTTTCTGAATCTCCGGCAGAGCCTCTTCAGCCGAGGCCTGCCCACCGGTGTGCGCAGGATCGATCCCGGCCAAGCTGAGTTTTTCGCCCGGGCTGACGAAGAATTGTTTGCGGTAGTCCATTCGCTACTCCTCTGGTGACGATGAGGGTTTGGCCGACACCCCTGCGGATCGGTGGCGGGACCAAGGATCGGCTCGCTCAAACTCAACAGGTTCTTGGCCAGGACACCGGTTTTGTCGGAGTTGAGTATATCGCTGCCGGCCAGCGCACGGAGCCCCATGGTGATCGAGAAAGCCGCTGCCATCGCCAGAACCGCCGGACGTCTCCTGCGTTCGACAATCGGCGGCTTCGCTCAGCATGGCAGGGAGGCCACTACGGGGCCCGCACCGGCCCGATCATCGGCACCTTCACCGGCTTGGCCATGCCGTGGAAGACGACCACGCCCTGGCCTGCACCGAGCGTCTGCAGTGCTTCGTCGACCTTGCCAAAGGTTGCCGGGTAGCGGGCGATGGCCTCGGCCGCAGCGAGCGTGTCGGTCGGCACGCTTCCGGCCAGCCCCCTGGCCGCCGCGAAGACACTCCGGCAGGCGTCGGCCTTGAGGCGCGCGACACAGCCCGCGAGTACGTTGGCCAGCGTCGCGAAATTGGCCAGCGTCGGCGTTTGCGCGCTGTTCAGCGCGTCGCCGATGACCTGCCCATAGCCGCCGGTGGCCAGATCGACAAAGCTGGGTACGTGGCTGGCCGCGATGCGCAGCGCGAGCGGCGGACCCTCGATTGCCGTTCCGTCGATGAACTGGTTGTGCGTCCAGGCCGAGGCGATGGTGGTCAACTCGCTGATCGTCACCCTGGCGGGTGGGTGGCTGCCGATGACCGCCATCAGCACGATGGCCGGGTTGTCAGCGGCCGACTTATCGACACCGGAATGCCCCCTTTGGCGACGAGATACAGGCTCGCGTCCTTGTCTGTGGGCCCGGACGCGTTCACCACGAAATGCCCGTCGGCACCGCTGCGCACCTGTGCGAGCTGTTTTGGTGCGCCGCTGTTTGCGGCCCACAGGCTCACGGTCGAACCGGCGATGGGCGAGCCGGCACCAAGCACCTGGCCGTTAATGCTGAGCGCCGCGACGGGCGCCGCCACCAGCAGGCTGCTCGTGGCGATCACCAGGATCGGCCATCTCTTCACGGCCGCGAACGTGGGGGTGAGCATTGCGCGTTTCACTGGGCTCCCCTTGAAAACGGATTGGCGAATCCCGCGAGCAGAGAACCCATCACCAAAAAAAACGACTCTCGCGCCGGGGAGATTGCCCGGAGAGTCGCAACCTCGTCGATCTCGCCACGGGCAACTACGATACGAAGGTACCGAATCTGCCCAACAGAACGCAGACACTGGCGACCTCGGGCAGGCTCGGGAGACTGCTGGGCACGTGCATCGCCGGCCTCACGAGGACGGCATGCAGCAGCCCGCTCATGGCCGCGCTGGCGCTTCGCCGGCGACATCGACCGGCCTGGATGCCGCTGTCAAGCCGGGCACCAGGGTGCCCGCTGACGGCAGGCTGCCGCGTCTCGGCGGCAGCGCGAGACGCACGCGGCCATCCCGGATCTGCGCCAGCTTCTTCACGCCGCCGCCGAAGTATTCGTAGAACTGCATCACCAGCTTCACGTAGGCCTGGGTTTCCGGGTACGGCGGCACCGTGTTGCTGTAGCGCTGAACGGCCCCCTCGCCGGCGTTGTATCCCGCCAGAGCAAGGATCAGATTGCCATCGAACATGTCGAGCAGGTAGCGGAGGTAGCGCGTGCCGCCGCGCACGTTTTCCTGCGGATCGTCGATCTGGCGCACCCCGTAACGCGCCGCGGTATCGGGAATCAACTGCATCAGGCCGGTTGCCCCCTTGGGCGACACCGCCGCAGGATCGTACGCCGATTCGACGGCGATCACCGCCTTGACCAGGGCAGGCTCCAGCTTCTGCCGCTCGGCTTCCCGGAAGACCAGCGCGTCGAATTTCTGGACGTTGGGTATGGCCTGCAGGCGCCTGGTGATGACGTGATCTTCGATGCGCGCCTTCTCCGGCAGGTACTTGAGTTCCGACGACAACCTGAACTCGGTCCTGGCTTCGCCCCTGGCGAACAGCTCGTAGCGTTCGTCGACCTTCTCCCTGGCGAGATGGACCGCTCCCTTCTCGTCGACAAAGCCGTACATGTCGGCGTGGGCGGCTGCCGGCAAGAGGCACAGGACAAGCAAGGGAACGAAGCGGTGAAAGCGCATCCCGTTATTCTACCTGACGCCGGCCACCGCGCGTCAGGCGAAAATCCTCCATCGATCCCGGTCTCCGCGTGCTTCCCGGTCTTCCCCCGGGTCGGTGCGCCTGCCGGATCGGCCAGAGCAAGCCACCACCGCGCATGATGGACGGCCCTGCGCGTCGATGGCCACCAGCGACCGACTATGATCGCCTGAAGCGAGGCCGGCCCTGACCGTCGCCGTGGTCTTCAGCGGAGAATCCCCAGCGCCTGCCAGGCGGCAAAGCCGAGCAGGAACAGCCCGGCGCTGCGATTGATGGCCTGCAATGCGCGTGACCCGACGCGGTGACGGATGGCGGCAACGCCAAACGCCAGCGCCAGCCACCAGAGTGCCGAACCCGTCAGGACGCCGAGGACCATGACGACAGCCGCCGGCCGCGTGCCGGCCATATCGCCGGCAAGCGTGGCGAAGACGGCGATGAACGAGACGATGGTCATCGGGTTGGCAATCGTCAGCACAAACACAGAGGCGAAGGCCCGCCAGCTGCCTGCAGCATCGGGCAGACTCGTCGGCGCGCCGGCTGGGGCGGCGCGCATCAGGCGAACGCCCATCCAGCCGAGAAAAACAGCGCCACAGATCGCCAGAGGCGTGGCGAGGGTGACGAAGAATCGGGTGATTGCCGTCAGGCCGAAGGCGCCGATGGCGCCATAGACGCCGTCGGCCAGGGCCGCCCCGAGGCCGCTGGCGAAACCGACGCGGGCGCCGTGCGCCAGGGTGCGCTGAATACACAGCAGGCCGATCGGCCCGACCGGCGCGGCAATCGACAGCCCGATCAGAGCCGCCTTGAGAAACAGGAAAGCATCCACTTAGCCACTCCCGGCCAGCACGTGTGATCTGACGAATTGTGGCAGCGAGGCGCGCACTCTTGAATGGCAAAATTCAGGGAAAGCGGGTAGATTCCCTTCATTATTCTTGCCGGCGCGCTTGTTCGCGGAACAGTCATGGACCTTGACGCCAAAGCCTGGAAAATTCTCGCCGCCGTTCAGCACGACGGACGGGCCTCGTTGAAAGCCCTGGCCGAAGAGGCCAGCCTGTCGTTGCCCGCCGTCTCCGAACGTCTCAAGCGACTCGAGGAAGCGGGTATCGTGAAGGGCTACCGCGCCGAGGTGAATCCCGCGGCGGTCGGCTACGGCGTCATGGCGATGGTCGGCATGACGACCCCCCAGGCGGACAAGGCGCGGCTCGTCGCCCTGCTGAAAACCCTGCCGGAAGTCCTGGAGTGCCTGCACGTGACCGGGCAGGATTCGTTTCTCCTGCGCGTCGTGACGCGGGACATCAGCCACCTCGAACGCTTCGTCGGTGTCATCAACCATTACGGCGAAACGCGGACCTCGATCGTCATGTCAGCGCCAATCCCGATGCGCTCCGTCGCACAGCCGGCGGCCGACTAGCAGCCGGCGTGTCATTTCCCAGCCGGGTCGCAGGCGGGCAAAGACGATGTCGCGCGAGCTGCCGGCGAACTTGTCGCTGCAATCTGGCAGCGAGGCGTCAGGCCGCGCCAGCGCCGGCTAAGCGGGTCGCCGGGAACAGTACTCGGAGAAGATCCCGGCTTCGACGTGGCGACGCGCGTCTTCGAGACCTGCGTGCGCGAGCGTCGCCATCACCTGGGCGGGAGGGACGCAGGTCTCGATGGTGTCCCAGTAGTAGCGCATGAGTTTCGGTGTGTCGCCATGGCGCGCGATCAACCAGGACAGCGCCGGTATCACGCCGCGCATGTAGGCCTTGAGAAGCAGGGCGTGTGAGCGGTTCTCCGGGTAGGTGATTTCCAGCACACAGGCTATGCCCCCGGGTCTGAGCACACGCCTGAATTCGCTGAACGCCGCCGAGAGATCGCCGACGTGGCGCAGCGCATAGCCCATGCTGACGAAATCGGCGCAAGCGTCCGGCAGTGGCAGCGCCTCGGCCCGCCCTTCGCACAGCGTCACTCCCGCCGGCACGCGGGCGCTACTCAGCATGCCGGGGCTCGGGTCCACGCCGATCACCAGCGACCCCGCGCCGACGACGCGCACGGCCTCACAGGCGACCAGTCCGGTGCCGACCCCGACATCGACGACGCGCATGCCCGGCGCCAGACCAGCACGCAACAGCGCCTGCCGCCGATACCAGGAGCCGCTGCCGAGAGCCATCAGACGCTCGATGCGATCGTAATCGACTGCGGATCGGTCGAAGATGGCGCGCACCCAGTCGCGGCGACCGTGTTCGTCCGCGTAATACTGCGTGAGCGGAGGATGCGGCACGCGCACTACCGCAGAATCTTCCGGTGGCAGGCGCTCGGCGTCAGACATCGCGAGCACCTCCTGAAACCACGGGCCATTGGCAGCGTCGATCCAGGGCGTCGAGCGCGCGCGCCGGCATGCCGCTGGGCGACTCGTTGCCGGCGTGTCGAGAGAGCCCGGCGGCCGGCAGGATTTCGTCCGGCAACGCCGCTTTCCTGATGCCGGTCGGCAAGGCGCCCGCAACGACGGACGTGTCGCCGCGAATGGCATGCCGGCTCATGCGGCAGCGACGCGCGGCGTTACGAGGGTAGCCGACGCTCACTCCTTGCCTTCTTCAAAAGGGATTCGAGCGTCCTTCTCGAAGCGTGCCTGGCGTTTGCGGCCGAACGCCCAGATCACGACGCCGATGAAAGCGGCGATGATCAGCCAATGATAGATGGTCAGTTCCATGGTGATGCCCCTCTTTCGTCGACCTTGGTCAGGGACGCCGGCTCACAGCCCCGCACCCCAGCGGTACTGCCAGGCGATCCCGATCAGGTCGTAATTGTTGTCGGTGCGTGCCGACACGCCTTTGCTGGCGTAGAGCTTGACCGAGTTGTTGATGTCCACGGGAAACGCCAGCGTGCCGCCGACGCGCCAGTTCTGCTGGAGATCGTCGCCCTCAACGCCGTTTAGCGTCGTCCGACCACCGGTGAAGTAGGTAACGTCGAGCGAACCCCAGACGCCATTCCGTGAGCCGTAGATCACGTGCCCCTGCAGCGAGTAGATGGGAGCCTGCGAACGCGTGTTGCCGCCGAAGAAGTCCCTGTTGTCGGTGAAGAAGGTTGCCGCAGCCTGCGACTCCAGCGTCCACGGACCGATGGCCTGGGAAATGCCCACCTCGGGCTTGAACGACCAGCGGTTGGTGCCGATGTTGACGACCCGGTTGTTATCGTACTGGCCCGAAGGCACGGACACCTGCAGGCTCGCGCCGACGATCAGATCCTGCTCGTAGTTCCTGAACTCATTGAGCGTCAGCGCCGGCGCGCCATACAGGTTCACCGACAGACGGAACCGCGCATCGGCGAGACCGTCGACAATCCGCTCGACCGTCTCGCCGCGCAACTCGGCGGTCCCGGAAAGCCACGTATAGGGCACGATGGCGTCGAACTTGCCTGACATGCCCCACAGGTCAAGGACCCGCGCATAGGCAAGGACCGCGTTGGACGTCTTGAGCTGAGCGTTCTTGACAGGCAGTGACGCGTCGAATGGTACGGCGCCCTCCGTGTAGGCATAGCCCGCGATCAGGAAGTTCACGCCGACCGGCGCGTTCGAATACGCGCGTGGCTCGATGTCCTGCGCCTGCGCGCCGGCAAGCATGCCCAAAGCAAGCGCTGTAGCGGCAAGGATCGAACGTATCGCGCGCCGGCACAGACAACCGCGTCCTGGTCGTGATCCGGAAGACATACCGGCGCACATCGAGAACGCAAGGCTGAGAAACGCATAGGGAACAGCAAACATGCAGGCTTCCTCGGCTTACTTGCCTTTCGGTTCGAGGACGGGGCAGATCAGCGATCCGAGCCTCCGGGACGACAACGATACCATTGAATGCCCAGGGCCGTCAGGCGAAGCCAGCGGGAAACGGATGTTGCGCCAACCCGTTAACCCGGTGCCGGCTGACCGCTATGGCGGCCTCTGCAAGGTGCCCGCCCTGGCCCGGACGGGCTGGCGACCACGAGCGTCCGACGAAAGGCGACTCCGGTCACTTTGCAGGGGTTCGTGGGTCCGATGCTCGATTGACGCCGCCCGTTGGGGGATCCTATACGCGCAGCGGTGCCGCTGGATTTCCCATCCCTGGATTTGGCCCGCGTCATGGCGACACCTGTACCCGGCAGACCGGGTCCGCTGCCCGGTCCTCGGCCCGCGGCGGCGCCAGAAGGACATTCCCGCCATCGCCGCATGAACATCCCCGTCGTCATACTTCCTCGCCGCCTCGCGATCGCCCGTATCGTGGCGGTATTCCTGGTGGTCCTGTGGGTACACTGGATCGACTGGTTCGGCCCCCTGGCGACCGCAGCTTTCTTTGCCCTTCTCGCCGCGGCGGGCATGCTGCTGGCCCTCGCCTACTTTCCACGGATTCCCCAGCCGCCGGCTCTGCGCACGCTGACGAGCGATGACCAACTGGCGATCTGGATCATGCTCGCCGTCCTGGCCATCATCGGCTACCTGCACAACGCCAACGCATGGCTCCCCGACGGCGCCTTCAACCGTCCAACCGACATGGGGCTGTGGAAAACCGAACTGGTACTCTGCATCTCGCTGACCGTGCCGCTGGTGCGCTGGCTCGCGACGGCCCTGATACCCGGCTGGGGCGAAACGCGGGGAGGCTACTTCGCCCGCGAATTCGCGCTCTACGTAAACTTCTCCGGCGTCGCGATCATTCTGTGGACCGGCGAAGCGGCGTTGAGCCGAACGGCACTGGCTGCCCTGCTGGCGCTGATCGTGCTCGCCGAACTGACGCTGCACGCCGACCGCTGAATCGACGACTTGCAGGTTCGGCCTGTGGGATACCCTGGTTCCCTGGTTTCGGCGCGTGACACGGGGCGGGTATTACGCTAGTGTCCTCGTTTTTCTGGCCCTTCAAGGAGACTCACATGAGCAAGGAAAGAGCAACGATTGGCAGCGATGGCGTGGCGCTGCCGGTTCTGCCGCCGGAGCGTGATGCACGCGTCTGCGCGCGACTGGTGCGCGTCATGTTCTACACACCCGGTTTTCTGGCGCTGCTTCTCCTCAAGGCGGGGGAACCGACGAGCTTCGGCATTTCGGTGGAACTGCTGATGCTGTCCAGCGTCGCGGCGATCGTCGCCGGGCTTTTCATCAGCGCGCAATCGACGATTGCCGGCTCCGACCATTCGTCGCGAGTCGGCACCTGGAGCGGGATGCTTATCCTCGAACTGCTGTCGGTCGTCTCGATCCTCTGTGCCATTCCCTCGGTCTTCCATGAGCTGGCGAACAGCCGACTGTTGCATGCCCTGGCGCCGGGTGCCGTCGATGTCGCGCTGGGGGCGTCGGAACTGCTTCCTGCCGTTGCGGTCATTCCGTTCATACTCTATCAGCTCGCCGGCTTTGGAATCCTGCACTACATCCTGCCGAAGCCAATGAACTGGGCGATCAACCTCGCCATTCTGGGCCTGATCGTGGTCGCGACCGCGGCCAATCGCCGGGCCGACTACGGCATGGAGAAGGCAACCGTGTCGGTCCTGGTGATCGCCATGCTGATCACCGTCTTTTTTGGCGTGCTCAAGCTGCGGCAGATGCAGACGACTTACGACACGAACTGCCCGGCCAAGGAACCCAAGGAGAAGGATGCGGAGTGAACGCGCGACCGGCCGGCAATCCCCGAGGCTGCGCAGCACGCCGTTGGCATCGGGTGGCGGCAAGCGGGAAGTGGAGAAGCCTCCTGATCTCCCCGCGGCAATTCCTGAAGCCATCGCGCGGTGATGAATGAGTTCGAGTACGGCCGGCAGATTCTTGCCGCCCTCATCCCGATCGCCCTGACGGTCGTCGTGCATGGTCTGGGCATGGACCTGGTGCGGCGAAGCTTTGAACGCTTCGGGAAGCCTCTGCTGCGCAAGTCACACAATGCCGGCGCCAGGACGGCCTTCATGATCAGCGTGGTCAGCATCATGGTGCTCACGCACTTTACGGGCATCATCGTCTGGGCGCTCGCCTTGCTGGTGCTGGAGATCGTCCCGGGCGTCGAGCAGGCGGTGTTCTACTCGATGCAGTACTACACGACCCTCGGCGCGAACGTCCACAAGCTGCCGGAAAGCTGGGCGGGGTTCGGTGGCTTCGAAGCGATGACCGGGATGCTGATGTTCGGCTGGTCGACGGCCATTCTCGCGCTCGTCGGCCAGAAGATGCACTCGATCGACGATTAGGAAGGGGCGCTCCCGATCCACGTTCGTGGGACAGGCGAGCCGCTTGCGCGGCATGGCGCACGTCGACCATCGAGCCGCTGGACAGGAACACCACCCAGCGGGCGCTAGAGCCCGTACTTGATGACCTCCGCGCTATCAACACACTGATAGTTGGTCGCGCATTTGGTCAGCGAGCAGGCGCTTTGCGTCTTGATGGCCACCTGTTTTCGCTGCTCGCACAGCCCTTCGGCCCTGGTGCGCACGTCCGCGATGGCCTTCTCGGAATTCGCGTGATTGAAGGTCAGGTAGTTCGTGTCTTCGCCGAAGCCCACGAGCAGGTTATCGGCGCAGCTTGCGAGCAGGAAAGGCAGCAAGAGTGCGCGTACGATCACCTGGATTCACCTGGCACGCATGAAATAGACGTCGAACTTCTGCTGCGCCACCGCCTGGAAATACACGCCCTTGAGCACATCGGCCGCCGGGTCGTAGGTCAGGGAGTAGGTCGATCCGTTGTAGCCGCCGGCACGCAACTCGAAGAAAAGCTTGACGACTTTGCCTTCGAGCGTCGCCTCGGCTTTGGCAAACGGCAACGGATGCGGATTGGCATAGGCGGCGTCGAGCTTCCCGCCTGCATCTATGCGCCTGATGTTGATGACATACCCGCCATCGGGCCGAATCCAGCGCCCCAGGAGGGTATCCAAAGCGGATTCGGAGCGGGCTGCCGGCTTGGCGTCCGGGCCAGTCTGGGCAACCGACGACGGTGGGAGCATGCCGATTCCCAGCGCCAGGAGGCAAAGGTGGAACGTCGTGGTACTTCTCGTCATGTTTCGCCGTCAACTTGAAATGGGCGCGGCTGGCGCCACCCGGGGTGCCAGCCGCTTCGCTTGCTCTCTACTCACCTGATGCGCACTGCCGCGCTCCGCCAGCCTTAGTGCGGCCCGGGCTGCACGTGCGTCAGCGGCTTGCCGTCGAGCGCCTCGGCTTGCGCACCCTCGAGCTTGTGGAGGTCGGCGGGCGACAACTGCGGCCGCTCCACCTTGATCGTCAGCTTGTTCAGCTTCGCAGTCAGCGGGAACGGCGGCTTGTAGTCGGCGTCGTTCACGCCGGTCAGCGTATCCGAGCCGATGTCGAAGCTCTCGTCCCACTGCAGGATCATCGGTAGCGTTTTGTCCATCGTGATCGTCTGCACGGCCTTGCCGTCCACCTTGAGTGTGCCGGTGCCGGGCCGGCCGAGGCCGCTCATGTTGTTGAAGGCCAGCGTGCCGACGCCGAGGCCGTCGTACTTGAAGTCGAACTCCAGCATGTGCCGGCCGGGAGCAAGGACTTCGGGGCCTTCCCACTTCACCCGCTTCAGGTCGATCAGGTTCCACAGGAATACCGGCTTGCCCTTGAGCAGGTAGAAGCCGTAGCCGGCAAAGCGCCCGCCGGAGGTCAGGATCATGCCTTCGGCGCCGGCCTGCGGCACCTCAATATCGGCGGTGATCGTGTAGGAGGAGTTCAGCAGGAAGGGCGAGTCGCCTTGCGGCAGCCCGGTCATCGGCCGCGTGTAGACAAATTCCGTCCGGCCGGCGGTGATGTTCGGGCGCGGTGCGACGATGCGTGCCGCCACCGAAGCGTCCAGCGGGAAGACCTGGTACTTCTTCGCCTCGGCGATGAACTTCTCCTTCATCTCCTTGACCTTTTGCGGGTTCTGCGCGGCAATGTCGTCGGTCTGGTTGAAGTCCTTGCCGAGGTTGTAGAGCTGGAGCTCCTGATTGTTCAGCGGATCGGCGTTGGCCGCGCCGAAGGCCTGCCACGGCGCACGGTTCACCTTGGTGCTGAGCAGCCAGCCGTCGTCATAGAGTGCCCACTGGCCCATCATCTCGAAGTACTGCGTCTTGTGCCGCGACGCGGCCTTGGCATTAGCCGGGTCGAAGGTGTAGGCGAAGCTGGTGCCTTCGATCGGCGCCTGCCTGATGCCGTCGACCATCTCCGGCGCCTTGATGCCCGCGGCTTCGAGGATGGTCGGCACGACGTCGATGACGTGCACGAACTGCTCGCGCAAGGCCCCTTTGTCCTTGATCCGCGCCGGCCACGAGACGACCATGTTCTGGTTGATGCCGCCGAGGCGCGAGGCGTTCTGCTTGAACCAGTCGAACGGTGTGTCGAAAGCCCACGACCAGCCGGCCGACATGTGGTTGTACGTCTGCTCGGTGCCCCAGACGTCGTACCACTTCATCTGCACCTCCGCGGGCATCTCGGCGATGCCGTTGAAGAAGGCAACCTCGTTGGGGGTCCCCATCGGCCCGCCCTCGGCACTGGTGCCGTTGTCGCCGTTGATGTAGATGACCAGCGTGTTGTCGAGCTTGCCGAGGCCCTGGAAGGCCTGTATCACGCGCCCGATCTCGCTGTCGCTGTAGGCGGCGTAGGCGGCGAAGACCTCGACCTGGCGGATGAACAGCTTCTTCTCGTCAGCGGTGAGCTGATCCCAGGGCTTCAGAACCGAATTGGGCCAGGGCGTCAGCTTGGCATCCTTGGGAACCAGACCAAGCTTTTTCTGGTTGGCCAAGATGGTCTCGCGCAGCTTCTCGTAGCCGCCGTCAAAGAGATGCATGGCACTGATCTTGTCCACCCATTCCTTGGTCGGATGGTGCGGCGCGTGCGTGGCGCCAGGCGCGTACTTGATGAAGATCGGCTTTTCCGGGTCGATCTGATGGATGCGCGTCATGTAGTCGATCGCCTCGTCGGCCATCGCCGTGATGAGATTCCAGGTCCCCGGCGGCTTGCCCAGGAACGGATAGATCTGCGTCGTGTTGCGGAACAGGTTCGGCTCCCACTGGTTGGCGTCGCCGCCGATGAAACCGTAGAAGTACTCGAAGCCCATGCCAGTCGGCCACTGGTCGAAGGGCCCGGCCTGGCTGGCGGCGAAGGCCGGCACATTGTGGTCCTTGCCGAACCACGCCGTGGAATAGCCGTTGTCGAGCAGCATGCGGCCGATCGTCGCCTTGTCCCTGCCGATGATGCTGTTGTAGCCGGGGAAACCGGTCGACTGCTCGGAAATGACGCCGAAGCCGGCCGAGTGGTGGTTGCGCCCGGTGATCAGCGCGGCGCGCGTCGGCGAGCACAGTGCGGTGGAGAAGACCCGGTTGTAGCGCAGACCTTCGCTGGCGATGCGGTCCATGGTCGGAGTCGGGATGACGCCGCCGAAGGTGCTCGGCACGCCGAAGCCGGCGTCGTCGGTGATGATCAACAGCACGTTGGGCGCGCCCTTGGGCGGCACCACGCGCGGCGCCCACCACGGCTTCGACTGCAGCGCGTCGTTCTTGATGACGCCGCCGAAAGCAGGGTCGGGGGCCGGGAGTTGCTTGTTGGGGATCGTCGTCGTGGCGCTGGGCGAGCCAAGCACACCAGTGACCTGTTGCGCGAGCGCTGAAGCGCTGATGCTCAACGACGTCGCCAGGAACCCGGCAAGAAGAAGAAACCGCCTGCGTGGTTGCATATCAACCTCTTCTGATAGTAAGGGCGTGATCAACACCTTGGAGGCTAGAAGTGGACGGTGGCGCCGAGCGAAAACCCGGTAAAGCGCGGTTCGATGCTGTCACCACCGTTGCTGAAGTCGTAAGACAGGTTGCGCAGCGCCAGCGTCACATCGCCCCAGCCGTAGCGATAGCCCAGCGCCACCGCCGCCTGCCAGGTCGTGTTGCTCGACCCGGAGCCGATGTCCAGGTAGTAAGGCATGAAGAGGCGGCCATCGTCGCTGAGGCCGATCTCACCTTTGATACCGCCGATCGCGTCCCATTTGTTCACGCTCGTCGAGATCGCCCGCTGGCGTCCAGGCAGCAGGCCGGCGACGCCGCTGACGCTCCAGTCGAGCGATGTGTTCATATAGAGGTAGCGGGTACCAGCGAACACGTCAAGATACGAGGCGCCGCGGCGCCAGGCGGTGTAGCTGCCGGCGAGTGTCCAGACGTTGGACTTGAGATCCATCGTGCTGCCCTGATCGACCGCCGTGGAGACCCTGCCTGCCGGCCCCCTGACAGTCCGTACGCTGGTGTCCTGGGCCTTGAACTTCATGTAGATGTAGTCGGTGAACAGCGACCAGTCGCCCTTGCGCGCCTCACCGGCAATGAAGAAGGCGAAGGAGAGGTCCTTCAGATAGTCGCTGGGCGTGCTGTGCATGGCCGTGTCCACCCCGCCGGAAATCCCGAATGGTCCGGTAAGGGACGCGTTCGTGTAGATGGTCGGCAACCACGCGTAGGGCGTAACACTGAAATGCCACTGCCCATCGAAACGATTCGCTGCCGGCAGATTCTCGGCAGCCGCGGCGGGCGTCATCGCCACGAGGCCGAGCACGCCGAGCATGGCGCCGGCGACATGCTTCCGGAAACCTTGTCTTCTCTTCATTCTGAATCCCCTCCCGCGGTCAATCAGTCATGCTGCGCTCGTTTTCATCATCCGGGCGACGGCGAATTATAGGCCGCACACCCATCGTTCTGTCCACACACCCGAGGACAAAGCCAAGCCGCAGGGTGCAAGCAAACGTTCCGGGCGTGACTACCGAGGAGCAGCGACATTGGCCACGAAGCGATACGACTCGAGGAATTCGACAGCGCCATTGAAAATCAGGCCCATGCCCATCGCCGCGACAAAGAAACCGACGATTCGCGTTGCGGCGTCGATACCCTGCGTACCGATCTTGCGCAGGATCGGCTTGGCATAGATCAACGAGATGTAGGTCGTTCCCAGGCAAGCGATGATCGCCAGACTGGCAGCCAGGAAATAGATGAGTTCCTCGGCCGACTGCTTGATCGTCGACGCCATGCTGATCAGCGTTGCGATCGCCCCGGGGCCGAACATGATCGGCATCGCCAGCGGCACGAAGGCCACATCCGTGTCATTGCCGCCGGAGCGGGGAATCAAACCACCCGAGGGTGGCGGTGCGAACAATTCGAAACCGACGCGCGTCAGGATCACGCCGCCGACGACACGCACCATGCTCAGCGGCACTTCGAAAACCCTCAGCAGGAGGGTGCCGAAGATGAGAAAGAAAAAAGATAACAGCGTCGCGTAGAAGCAGGCCCGGCGCGCCACCTGCCGCTGTTCACTCTCCGGCCGGTTCTCCATCAGGCCGAGATAAACGGGGATCGCTTCGAGTGGATTGATGATCGCCAGCAGCGTGGTAAACAGACTGATGAAAAGCGTCAGCGTAGGGTCCATGAATACCGCACTCCTGGGCAAGAAACTCGATGGGGTGCCGCCGCCGATCCGCGCAGTTCTCAAGGGATCGACCGTCAAGTGTCGCGAGGCTATCACAATCGGCCCGCGCGGCGCATCTCCGCCGCTGCCGGCCAGCGCAGGGCGTTGGCGAGAACTCGTGCCGACGACCGCCTCTCGGCCCGAAGCATGCGCGTATCGGCCGGGCTCGTCGTTGACCGGCCTGGGGGGGCAGTCTCATACTCCTGCGCATGGATTTCAGTTTTCTCACCGTCCTGCATGTCTTCGTCCTGCTGGCGGTCTCCTTGCGAATCTTCTCGCGGCGCAGTTCGCACGGCACGGCGCTCGCCTGGTTGCTGCTCATCGTCCTGATACCAGCCGTCGGCGTCCTGGTGTATCTGCTGATCGGCGAGCGCCGTCTCGGCAAGACCTGGATGCAACGAGCGATTGCGCTGCAACCGCAGGTGCTGAGCTGGGCCAGACGCATTCCCGCAGAGCACGTCGTACCGCCGGGCACCTTGACCACAGGGGCGGAGAGCATCAGCCGGCTCGCCACCGGGTCGGTCGGCCTGCCGCTGATGGGCGGCCATCGACTGCAACTGCTGGCCGACAGCGAAGCGAGCATGCGCGCGTTGATTGTGGACATCGACGCGGCCCGCACCTCGGTACATCTCGAGTTCTACATCTGGAGCGCCGGCGGCTTCGTTGACGACCTCATCGCGGCGCTGGTGCGTGCTGCACAGCGAGGGATCCCCTGCTCTGCCCTGATGGATTCTCTCGGCAGCCGGCCTTTCTTCAGAAGCGAAGCCTTCGCCAGGCTGCGCAACGCAGGGGTCAGCATCGTCGAAGTCCTGCCGGTCAATCCGCTGCGCGCGCTGTTCGTGCGTCTGGACCTGCGCGATCATCGCAAGATCGCGGTTATCGACCGGCGCATCGCCTATACCGGGAGCATGAATATCGCCGACCCGCATTTCTTCAAGCAGGATGCCGGGGTTGGCGAGTGGGTGGACGCGATGGTCCGCATCGAAGGGCCGGCGGCCTGGGTGCTCGAGGCCGTTTCGCTCTCGCTGACGGCGCTGCAAACGGGAGCCAATTTTGCCCCTCCGCCACCACCCAGGCTAGCGACCACTGGTGACAGCCACGTCCAGATTTTTCCGTCGGGGCCGCAGGCGACGACACGTCACATCGAACAGCTGCTGCTCGCTGCGATCTACGCCGCCAAGCGCGAGATCGTGCTGACGACCCCCTATTTCGTTCCCGGTGAAACGCTGTTAACGGCGCTGCGCTCGGCTGCCCTGCGCGGTGTGCGTGTCATTCTGATCGTTCCGGAGAAAGTGGATTCGGTGCTCGTCCGCTACGCGAGCAACGCCTACAACGACGACCTGCTGGCCGTCGGGATCACGATCCTGCATTTCCACGGCGGCCTCCTGCACACCAAGAGCATGGTCGTCGATGAGGAAATCACGATCTTTGGCACGGTCAACCTCGACCTGCGCAGCTTCGAGCTCAATTTCGAAGTTTCGTTGATCGCCTACGACGCAGCGTTTTCGGCAGCGACGCGGGCGCTGCAGCGCCAGTACGAATCCCGGTCACAACCGCTGCAACTGGTGCACTGGCGTGCCCGGCCCAAGTGGCGCCGTTGGCTCGAAAACGCCGTGCAGGTGATGAGCCCGCTGCTCTGACGCCGGTGGCCCAGCACGCTACGCCTGGCCCAGATGATCGGCGGCGGGCTCGCGGCGACTGACTATTTCAGGCCCATGTCCATCAGGACGATGTCGATGCGACGGTTCTGGCTGCGGCCGGCCGGCGTATCGTTGGCCGCCACGGGCTGATATTCGCCAAAGCCTGCCGCTTCCAGCCGAACGGGGTCTATGCCCGCCGCCTGCAGGTAGCGCACCACATCACAGGCGCGCGCCGTCGACAGTTCCCAGTTGGTCGGGTAACGGGACCGCAAACCCGGGCCGATCGGCGTGTTGTCGGTATAGCCTTCGACGACGATGCGCTTGCCGGCCGCGTTCTGCAAGGTGCCGACGATCTTGTCGATCGTCGCACGTCCCTTCATGTTCATTTCTGCGCTACCCGACGAGAAGACGATTTCGTCGACCAGCGTCACGGTCAGACGCCCCTCGAGCTGCTTGATTTTCACCTGGTCTGCCTGAATCTCTGTCTGCAACTGCTGGGTAAGCTGCGCATAGGCCTTGTTCTGGACCGACAGGGTATCGACTTGCTGGACTTCCTGCTTGTAAGTACTTTGGGACACACAGGCGCTCAGCGAGGCAACCAGCAACAAGGGAAAAACGATTCTCGCATTCATGAAATTCTCCTGGAAAGTGGGGCATTTGACGCGGCTCGTACTGCCGATGGCGAGTGACCAAGCGCTGATAGTCTAGCAAAGTTGGCCGGCCGTCCGCCGGCAAACTTCTTCACTGCGAGCTCGACACGGACCGCGCCTTCGCCTTGCACAAGCGGCACGCAGGTCTCCGGCCGATCGGCATGGAGCACGCCCACCGCCACCCACGTAGTAAACTTTGGACTTTGGACTTTGGACTTCGCCTTTCTCCCCCACGTCATTTCCCCGCAAGAAAAGGATACTCAAGACGATGAACGTGCCCGAACCTCGCCTCCTCGCCTGCCTGCTCAGCCTCGCGGCTGTAGGCCCGATTGGCTGTACCACTTCGCCATCCGGATCATTCCCAGACTCTCCGGCCCTCAACCCTTCCACGCAGCAGTTTGACGTCAACCCCAGCCTCGATAGCCCACCCACAACGGATAGAGCCTCCAACGCGCCAGCATCTACGGTGCCAGAGGCTCTCCGCGATCCGTGGCCGCGCCCAGTCACGCTGGCCGGCGCCACGGCACTCGTCTATCTGCCCCAGATCAACAGCTGGCAGGGTAACCAGCTCAGCTTCCGTGCAGCCGTGTCGATCAAGGAGACGGGCTCGAGTGGCGAAACCTTCGGTGTGATCTGGGGCAGCGCGCGCACCGGCGTCGATCGCCTGACGCGAACCGTCTCGCTGGAGGATCTCACCCTGACGGAGGGCAAGTTCCCGACCGTCGCCGACACTGGGCTCGCCTACGTGCAGCAGTTGCGCACCCAGTTGCCGGCCGTGCTGGCGACGATGTCGCTCGACCTGCTGCAGGGCGCACTCGCCGCCTCGCAGACGGTGAAACCACGCCCGGTACAGGTCAATAACGATCCACCGCGCGTGATCGTCAGCGACACCCCGGCGATCCTCGTGCCGATCGATGGCACACCCAGTATCCAGGCTGTCCCGAACACGCGCTTCGAGCGGGTGATCAATACCCAGGCGCTGATCATCCGGAGCAAACGGGACAGCACCTGGTACCTGCACGTTTTCGACGGCTGGCTGTCGGCCGGCTCGCTGGAAGGCCCGTGGACGGGCCCGTCCAGTGCTCCGTTCGGGCTGAACGACCTAGCCCGGCAACTGGCCGGCCAGGGGAGCGTGGACCTGCTCGATGGCGGCCCGCAAGCAAACCCGAAGCCATCCTTGAAAACCGGCGTGCCAACGATCTACGTCAGCCAGGTTCCGGCGGAACTGATCGTCTTCAAAGGTCAGCCGAACTTCATCCCGATCACCGGCACTGGCCTGCTGTGGGCGGAGAACACGACCGCCGACGTGCTCGTCAATACGGCCAACAACGACTACTACACGCTCCTGTCGGGGCGCTGGTACCGCGCCGCCGCGCTGAGCGGGCCGTGGGCCCACGTTCCATCGACTGCCCTGCCCGCCGACTTCAGCCGCATTCCCAAGAGCGCGCCCGCCGGCGTCGTCCTGCCCTCGGTAGCCGGGACGCCGCAGGCGCAGGAAGCCCTGATCGCCAACTCGATCCCGCAGACTGCCACCGTGCCGCTGAGCAACGGCCCCCGGTTCACGCCGGTATTCGATGGCGCGCCGCAGTTCGCGGCCATCGCCGGAACGTCGCTGCAGTACGTGCGCAACGCCGACGTGCCGATCATCCTGGTGGCACCGAACAGCTACTATGCGGTCCAGGCGGGCGTCTGGTTCACTGCCGCCGGTCTCACCGGCCCGTGGCGAGTCGCCACCAGCGTACCGAGCGTCATCTATGACATCCCGGCCAGTTCACCGCTGCATTACGTGACCTACGTCCAGGTCTATGGCGCCAGCAGCGAGGTCGTCTACGTCGGCTATACACCGGGTTATCTCGGCACCGTCGTGGCACCTGATGGCGTCGTCGTCTATGGCACCGGCTACAACTACGTGCCGTGGGTGGGCTCGGTGTGGTACGCCGCACCTTACACCTGGGGTCTGGCCGCGGCGCCGATCTACAACCCCTACGTCGGCTTCGGCTTCGGCTTCGGCCTCGGTCTGGCGACCGCCGCCTGGGCGGCACCGTACTGGGGCGGCGCCTACTACCACCCCGGCTATTGGGGCTATCCGTGCTGCGGCTCAACCAGTGCCAGCGTCTATGGGCACTGGGGCAACACCGTCTATTCCGGCAGCCGGAGCTGGTACGCGTCTGCCGATGGCCGGGTCGGCACGACGGCCACCGGGAGCTACGCGAACCAGCGCACGGGAACCACCGGCTCGTATGCGGCGGGCCGCAGCTACAACCCGTATACCGGGGAAGCGCAACGGGGCTACGATCGGACGTTCGACACGCCCGGCGGCACGACCGGTAACGTCGCGCGCGGCGGAGCCTACAATAGCGAAACCGGACAGCGCGGCTACGCCTCGAGCGTGTCGGCCACCGGCCCCGGCGGCAGTTCGGTGTCCAAGACGACCGCGGCGACCGCCGGCCCCGAGGGCGTCGGTGCCCAGCACACCACGACCGCCTACGATGCGAGGACCGGACAAACCAAGAGCTACACGTCCAGCGGGCTGTTCGGCAACCACTATGCCGGCGCCGACGGCAATGCCTACCGCAGCACCGATGGCGGCTGGCAGCAACACAGCTCGGCGGGTTGGCAGTCAGCCGCCGGCGACACCTCCTGGGCCGATCGCGAGCAACAAGCGCGCAGTAACGCGGACAGCCGTGCGAGTGGCTGGGGAAGTGGCGGCGACCGCTTTGGTGGTGACGGCTTTGGCGGTGCCGACCGATTTGGCGGCGGCGGTTTCGGCGGCGCGGATCGGTTTGGCGGCGGCGGTTTCGGCGGTGGAGACCGCTTTGGCGGTGGCGGCTTCGGCGGCCGCTTCGGCGGCGGCGGTTTTGGTGGCCGCTTCGGCGGCGGCGGTTTTGGTGGCCGCTTCGGCGGCAGGCGCTAGCGGCTCCTTTGCACCGGCGCCGTCAGTCGCCGGATCCCGCGCAATGGCGAGAAGTCCGGTACAGGCTGCCGAGGCCTGTACCGGCAAGACGGCGCGCCGGGGACTCAGGGCGTCGGCACGACGCGGTAGTAGACGCCGTTGGCGCCATAGGCTGGCAGGAACCAGGTATTCCCGAGGAGGTAGTAGGTCGTGCCGTTGCGGGAAATGGCGGCAGCCCCCGGGGGCAACGCGGCGTAGTTCACACCGACGGCGTAAGCCGCCGCGGTGTTGACGCTGCCGGCAGCGTAACCCGAAGAGTACGCATTGGCACTGGCCGCAGCGGTGTTTGCCGAGGCGACAGCCGCACCGGCGGCCATGCCCACCACAGCGCCGGCAGCGGCTGCGCCAGCGCAGTTGTAGCAACCGGACGAGTAGTACGGTACGGCGACGGGCGGATGGTACGGCGCGTAAACGGGCGCTGCCGGGTAGGCGGGCGGGCGATAGGCAGCGGCCCCGTAGGATGTCGTGTGCACGGCGCCTGCCCCGTAAGCCCCGTAGGTGCTGCCACCGTACGCATTGGTATGCTCGGTGCCGCCGCCCCAGGCGTGCGCCGAACTGCCCCCATACATGTTGGTGTGTTCCGTTCCTTCACCGTAGGCATGTGCCGAGCTGCCGCCAAAAGCGTTGGAGTGCTCGGTGGCACCCGGAACGTGCTCGGTACTGCCGCCAAAACGATTGGCGCTCGCCCAGGCCGCAGCCGGGCCGCTAGGCAGCGCGACGCCAAGCGCCACGGCCATGCCGATGATCGTCGATTTCATGGTTCGATCTCCTCAAGGGGTCTTCGTGGGCTGCGGCTTGGCCGCTGGCTTGCCGGCAGGCTTGGCCTTCGCCGGCGGCCGAAAGCCGCTCGCCGCCGAGCCACCCGGGTGAGCAAAAGCGATCGGGACCGCGCCGGCGAACTTGGTCGAGGTGAACGTGTCCGCAGCCACCACTGGATCAAGCTTCCAGTTGGACAGTTCCATCTGGTGGCGCAGGCGCAGCGGATCCCTGCGAAAGACGGCGCGCAGCATGCGCGGCAGCTTGTCCTCGGCGCCAATCCAGATCTGCACGAACACATTGTCGTTGACCAGGGCCACCATGTCGGTCGTCGTTCCGCCGATGACCTTGGACTGGCCGACGTAGAAGGCGACGGTCAGGCCCTCGGCGAGTGCCCTGTAGGGATCGGCAAGCACCACATCGCTGAACGGAAAGTAGATTGCCGCGCTGTCGAAAGCCGCTTTGAGTGTGGCATCGATCGTCGGCGGCGCCGCCGTGACAGCGACCAGATTCTCGGCCGGGGCGAACGCCGTCATCGTCTTGCCATCGTAATAGAACTCCGACGCCGGTCCGTCGCCGAGCGTGATCACGCGCAGCTTGTCGGGCCGCTGCATGACCACCTCGGACATCGTCGTATAGGCCAGCGCGGGGCCAATGCGACTCGGGCTTTCGTAGGTCACCACCGCCGTGAACGACAGCGAACGTGCCGCTGCCAGACGCTCGCTCGTCGCTTTCAGCAAGTCAATCGCCTTGGCTTCGAGTTCCGGCTTGGGCGCGGGCGCCACCGCTTTGCTCGACGCCTTGGTAGTGGCCGCTTTCGCTGCCTTGCCGGCTGTCGGCGCGCTCGCTGACGGCTGCGCGTTGGCGCCGCCGGCAAAAAGAATGGCCACGGCGAGCAGCACGGCGCGGCCAAAGTATTGGTACGGGATCATCAAGTTTCTCCTCCTTCAATCGAACCGACAAGCGGGCGACCCTAAGTTACGGGATCATCCCGCATTCGAACATCTTGTTGGCGATCGGACCCGCCACCCGGTTGATGAACTCCGTGCGCATCGCCGGATCGGCGCGCAGCCTCGCAACGGCTTCCTGCACCTGCGGCGACTTCGGTTCACCCTTCTTGATCCATAACTGCTCGCAACTCGATTGCTGGTACTTCTCGACGACCTTGCCGGCGATCATGTCGAGGATCGGAAACTGCGCAAAACTGACGCCGGCAAAAAAGACGGCCGGCACGGCGGCCAACAGCCAATAGCGTTTGGTCATGATCTACTCCTCATCTCTGGAATTGATGGACACGCGCGCTGACGAGCCTGCGCGCCGCCACACTATATGCATTTCGTGTGCGCGGCGCCATTTTTTTCGACCAGTTCTGCGTGGCCGCTGTCGATACCCCAGCGAGGCCCAGGCTCGGGAGCGCTGCCGCCAGGTCTCCGGTGAATATCTTCCCAGTGCGCGAGCGCGCGGTTGAACACACGGCGCCAGAACAACCGAAAAGAGCGGCAAACACCTCGACGCTGGTGGCCGTCTCCCGGCGAAGCAGAGGTCGATGTATTCGATGCGTACTTGGTGTGGAAAAACTGAAACGGTCAAAGGGGAGAGCGCTCCGTGAGTTCAATGGCCATAGCGCTGATCGCGTTGATCGCGTTGATCGCCTTCATCGGCATTCCGGGCGGCCGGTGCATTACTCGGCTTGTTCCTGAGCGTGGCCTTCCCGCAGCATCACCTGAGCAGTGACTCAACGGAGACCGTGAGGCTGGGTGCGGGCCTCGTTGCCACCATAGCCGCCGTCGTTCGCGGCTTGTTCGTCGGCTCGGCCAAGAACTCGTTCGACGCCATGAACACCGGCATCACCGAGATGGGCGTCAGGACCATCCTAATCGCCCGCGTCCTCGCCCACTACGGCCTGCAGGCGAACGAGGTGCGCAACGTGGCTGTAGGACTACAATGTTGACTGCCGCGCTCGGCCTGCATCCCGTCGAAGCCCGACGGGCCCCCTTTTTGTGACCTGATCCGTGGTCGCCTCTCGGGCGAGCGGATACCACCGGAGAAACACGATGAAGACTATTGTCATGTCCCTCAGTGCCGCCTTGGTGATGATGGCCGCCGTCACCAAAGCCGACGCGGTTACCTGCGCCAACGGCGTCTATCGGGCCGGCTGTGCAGGACCCAACGGTGCGGTCGTCGCCCGCAAGCCGGTTGCGGTTGCGCCGGCACCGAAGGCCGTGGTCGTCGCGCCGGCGCCGAGAGCGGTAGTGGTCGCCCCGGCTGCCGGTTGCCGCTATGTCAACGGTGTCCGTGTCTGTCGGTGATCGCGACGGCCAGCCCGGCAAGCCACAGTTCATCGAGTCCAGTTCACTCAGGCGCGAGCGATTGACGGCAACGGCGCGAGCCGCGATACTCATGGCCGCTCTGGTTTGCGCGCCAGCCGCGTGCTTAGCCAACTCACCCGGGTGCAGACCACGGCGATATCCTTGGCCTGGCGGCATTCACCAGCGGTCGACCACGTCTCGGCGGCGACCACAGTGGGAATGCGCCCGGCCAGTTCCCAACACGCTCGCCATGTCGCTGGACCCGACGGCTTCCGACACGCGCCGTTTGTCGGGCCGGTAACCGACGAAGCCAGCGACACGCGCTATACCAACCCCAACCAAACCCCTTCAAGGAGACCTCGATGTTCCGAAAGACTGCCTCTTACCTCTCGGCCCTGGTGCTGGCCGTCGTCCTTGCCGCTTGCGCGGCCCCCGGACAGCAAGCCGGTGAAGTCCAGATCCGCACCGGCGTCATCGAACAGATCACGATGGTTCAACTGCCCAGCAATCATCATTCGGGGGTCGGCGCGGTGGTCGGTGGCCTGGCCGGGGTCGGCATCGGCAGTCTGATCGGTGCCGGTACCGGGCGCGACGTTGCGATGGTGGCTGGAGCCATTGGCGGCGCTTTCGCGGGCAACGAGATCCAGAAGAAGTACGACCAGCCGGTCCCGGGTCAGCAGATCATCGTCCGCGCCAGCAACGGTGTCCTGGTATCGATCACGCAACCCGTCAATCCAAATCTCTTCCAGGGCCAGCGCGTATATATCGAAGGCTACGGCGACGGCGCACGGGTCGTTTCGCGCTAGGCCGCGAGGCGGTCGCCGGGCAGCGCGCCACCCGCCGGCACGCTGCCCCCCGGATCGCCACGAGGCGACATTACATTGACACTTGCGGCTCCCCTACGATCATGACCCATCACGACTACCCGTCATCCCGCGTTCGACCACCCGGAGGGGCGCTGCTCGCCACCCTGCTTGCTGTCGTTGTCAGCGCCTGTGCTGCCGATGCGTGGCGGCCAGACCCACGCTACGAAGCATTCCTGGACCAGGTGCAGAACACATGCGGTACGGAGCGCATCGGCAGCAGAAGCATCGGCTCCGACCTGATTCAGGACGCCTATTTCCTGGACGTGACATCGCGTTTCTACAACGGAGAAGTAACCCGGAACGACTACGCCAATTCCCTGGCTGGGTCGTTCGGCGGCGCTGCCGACGCGGCTGGCATCCTGTGCATTCTCGCTCAGGTTCCGAATCAGGCTTCCAGTCCGCCGCCGCGAATGCCGGGCTACAGATAGTCGGACCCGCGCCAGATGGCCGTCACCAAGGCCGAATCTGTCGGCGAGCGTTGCACCCGCCCAGTATCGGCCAGGACGCGAGGTGCGCAGGACGCCAACCCGATCGCCCGCGAGCAACCCCGGCTGTCGCTCCTGCCCGGCGGCGGGCGGTTTGAGCAAACGCCGGATGCCTGCCCGGAGAACCACAGAGGTGTCAAGGCGAGCAAATCCATGGTGGCTCGAGCGATGACGGCGGCCTGGCTGCTCGCCCTGCCGTGCGTCGCGACGGCCTGCAGCCCGCATGTCGAGGCGCAACCCGATGGCGACTCGGCGTCATTGCGTCAGCACACTGACGCCTTCACGCGCTGCGAAATGACCGAGTCGAGTTACCGGGAGGTGGTCGGCAAGTGGTTGCGGCAGCGACCGACGAGCGCCCCTCCCTTGCGGGGCCTGTCGCTCGGGCGGGCATTCGATTACCCCTGGATCTCGCACCACCTCGCCGAGGTCGCACTGCGCCATCCGCAATGGGCGGCGAGCCGCGGGAAAGCGCGTAGCGGCGGGCCAAACCAGTGGGTTGCCTCGGTGCTCTCGGAACCGGCCTTTCTGGCCCGCCTCGCGGTTCCCTTCACGGACACGCCATACGCGCCGGTCGCCGTGTCGGTGGAGAAAGTCCTCGTCGGCAGTGCGCAGGACGTCGCGCCGGAGTTGAATGCCGGCAAGCTGCTCGTACCGTTCGACGCGCAAGTCTGGCTCCATGTCGAGACCAGGCGATGAGCCCCGAGGCCAACTCGTGTCGGCTGTGCCGACAGCGCAATCGGCCAGCAGCGTTTGCCGTGGCAGGAACGCCGTGAACTGGAATCCTGCTCGTCTGCTCAACGCCATGAACGTGGCCATCTGGGGATGCCCGGCCGATCCCGTGCCGGCGTGGCAGCAGCATCCCGAGTCGCTGGTCGCAACCGGGGGCGAACCGCGACTCAGCAACCGGATGCGCGAGCGCCTTGCCCTGGGAATCATGGGCATGATCGGCGCGCACTACCTGAGCGGCCGGCCAGCATGGACTCTCAGGCAGCTATGTCAGGCACTGCAGGTACCGAGCCATAGCGTGGCGGCGATTCTCGACGCCTTGCAGGACGGCGGCCTGCTCGTGCAGAGCAGGGACAATCCGCGAGGCTACCTGCCGGCGCGCGACCTTGGCGCGGTCTCGGTAAAGCAGTTGCTGGACATCGTCCGCTCCGCCGGCGAAGACGGCTTCCTGAATCCGGCCGCGTTGCCGGTTTCCGCTACTGTCGAGCACGTCCTGCAGTCGATCGAGCGCTCGCTTGACAGGCCATTCCAGACCATGAGCATCATGGAACTCGCCGGCCAAGCGGCCGGGCACGACCACATCACGATACCGAACGGAAATTTGCTGAAGTCGGTGCAACAAGCGGCAGGTGGAGCGGGCGAAGGGAATCGAACCCTCGGCTCTAGCTTGGGAAGCTAGGGTATTACCATTATACGACGCCCGCGCAGGCCGCTATTCTACGACGCTTGTGCTCCTCTTAACAACGGCCGCGCGCTCGGCGTACGTCCACCACCCAGTGCGTGCCGCCGCCTGGATTCGCCAGGCGCCGAGCGTACCACCACCGCGCGCGGTCTGCAGAAGGAGTCAGACTGCCGCCTGCTGCGCGATCACAGCTGACATCGGAGGGTCAGCGTGTCTATAATGCTTCGATGGATATCCCCACTGCTCTCCTGTACACGATCATCAGCACGATTGCCGAGATGGCCATGACGCCGTCTGCCGACTCGCAGTCCGCGTACGAAACGGCCGCCATCGCCAGAACGCTGCCACCCGAGGCCAAACAGGGCGTGATGCAGCCACCGGCCGGCGACGGCTTCCTGATCATCAATGGACGTGAGTGGCCGCTGGCCCCGACAGCCCAGATTCGCAGCCGCCAAAACCTGATCGTCGTGCCGATGCAGATCCAGAACCCGGTCGACGTTGTCTATCTTACCGACGCCTCCGGCGCCATTTTTCGCGTCTGGATGCTGACGCCGAGCGAAGCCTCGGTGCCCCGCCCGCGCTAGGTCAAACACACGATGGCAAGAAAACTGTTCATCCGCACCTTTGGGTGCCAGATGAACGAATACGACTCGGACAAGATGGCCGACGTGCTCGCCGGATCCGAAGACATCGTCAAGACGGATAGCCCTGACGATGCCGACATCATCCTCTTCAATACCTGCTCGGTGCGCGAGAAGGCGCAGGAGCGCGTCTTCCACGACCTCGGCCGCGTGCGCCTGCTCAAGCGGGCCAATCCGGATCTGGTGATCGGCGTGGGGGGCTGCGTGGCCAGCCAGGAGGGTGCGGCGATCGTCGCGCGCGCGCCTTACGTCGACGTGGTTTTCGGACCACAGACGCTGCACCGGCTGCCGCAACTGATCGCCGACCGCCGCCGACTGGGCAAGTCGCAGGTCGACATTTCCTTCCCGGAGATCGAGAAGTTCGATCATCTGCCGCCCGCCCGGGTCGCCGGGGCTTCGGCCTTCGTCTCGATCATGGAGGGCTGCAGCAAGTTCTGCTCGTTCTGCATCGTTCCCTACACGCGCGGCGAAGAGGTTTCACGCCCCTTCGACGACGTGCTGACCGAGGTCGCCGGTCTCGCCGCGCAGGGCGTCAGGGAAGTGACGCTGCTCGGGCAGAACGTCAACGCCTACCGGGGAGCGATGAGCGGCGTCGGGCAGGCGCCCGCCGGCGACGAGGCCGCCGATCTCGCGCTGCTCATCGAGTACATTGCCGAGATACCCGGCATCGAACGCATCCGCTACACGACCTCGCATCCGCGCGAGGTATCGCAACGCTTGATCGACATCTACGCGAGAGTTCCCAAGCTCGTTTCGCATCTGCATCTGCCGGTGCAATCGGGTTCGGACCGTGTTCTGGCGGCGATGAAGCGCGGCTATACGGCAATCGAATACAAGAGCCTGGTGCGCAAGCTGCGCGCGGCGCGCCCCGACCTGTCGCTGTCGTCCGACTTCATCGTCGGCTTTCCCGGCGAAACCGCGGACGATTTCGAGAAGACGATGAAACTGATCGACGATGTCGGCTTCGACGCTTCATTCTCCTTCCTGTACAGTTCGCGTCCCGGCACGCCGGCCGCCGAGCTTGCCGACGACACGCCGTCGACGCTGAAGCTGGAAAGGCTGTTGCGCCTGCAGGCGCGCATCGACGAACTGGCGCAGGCCGTCTCCGTCAGCATGGTCGGCACCGTCCAGCGCGTGCTGGTCGAAGGTCTGTCGAAAAAGGACAGCGGCGAACTCGCCGGACGCACCGACAACAACCGGGTCGTCAATTTCGCTGCCGGCTCCGACGACTGCACGCGATGGCTGGATCGTTTCGTCGATGTGCGCATCACGTCGGCGATGCCGCATTCGCTGCGCGGTGAACTGGTGGGTGGCCTGGCATGAGCGAGAAGACAGCGGCGGCGAAAAGCCGGGCGACCGAACTCCTGCTCTCACCGGTCAACAACAAGCAACTGGCCAACCTGTGTGGTCCTCTCGACGAGAATCTGCGGCAGATCGAGACCGCCCTCGACGTCATGATCGCTCGCCGCGGCGAACGCTTCACGCTGCGCGGCGAGCCCGCGCAGACCGCGCGCGCCTCCGAAGCGCTGCAACAGTTCTACGCACAGGCCAAGGACACGCTGTCGGTCGATGAGATCCAGTTGGGCCTGATCGAACTCCTCAACCGGCCGGTTCGCAGCATCTCGTCGGGAGGGGGCGTGTCGCCGGCGCTGATGACTCGCAAGAGCGAACTGCACGGCCGTACGCCCCGCCAGATCGAATACCTCAAGAATATCCAGGAGCACGACATCACGTTCGGCACCGGCCCGGCGGGCACCGGCAAGACCTACCTGGCGGTGGCTTCGGCGGTGGATGCCTTCGAGCGCGAACTGGTGCAGCGCATTGTCCTCACCCGCCCCGCCGTCGAGGCCGGCGAGCGCCTGGGCTTCCTGCCCGGTGACCTGGCGCAAAAGGTCGACCCCTATCTGCGACCACTTTACGACGCGCTCTACGACCTGATGGGTTTCGAGCGCGTCGGCAAGCTGTTCGAGCGCGGCGCGATCGAAATCGCCCCGCTCGCCTACATGCGCGGGCGCACGCTGAACCACGCCTTCATCATCCTCGACGAGGCACAGAACACGACGCCCGAGCAGATGAAGATGTTCCTGACGCGCATCGGCATCGGCGCCAAGGCGGTGGTCACCGGCGACGTGACGCAGATCGACCTGCAGCGCGGCCAGAAAAGCGGCCTGATCGAGGCCCGCCAGATCCTCAAGGAAGTTCGCGGCATCGCCTTCACCGAGTTCCTCAAGGAAGACGTGGTCCGCCACCCCCTGGTGGCCCGCATCGTCTCCGCCTACGAGGCACACACCGCCGCACTCGAGGCACGCGATGCGGCGGCGGCAACGGCGGGAAAGCATGCCGGCAGCAAGTAAGCGGCTGCACGTTGGCGTGCAGTACGCCTGCCTGGCCAACGAACTGCCGCAAAAGCCGCAAGTCCGGACCTGGGCGCGCGCCGCGATTGACGTTGACGGCAAGCGGCGGGGGCAGATCACCGTGCGCTTCGTCGATGCCGACGAAGCGCGTCGCCTGAACCGCGACTACCGCCACCGGGACTACGCCACCAACGTCCTGTCGTTTCCCTACGCACGGGAACCGGTCGTCTGCGGTGATTTGGTGCTCTGCGCCCCGGTGGTGGCGCGCGAGGCGGCCGAGCAAGGCAAGCCACTGGAAGCGCACTATGCACATCTGATCGTGCACGGCCTGCTGCACCTGCAGGGCTACGACCACGAAACGAGCGCACGGCAGGCTGCGGAAATGGAAAGTCGGGAACGCCGAGTCCTGCATGCTCTGGGCTATCCGGACCCGTACGCCATGGAGGTGTGACGCGTCAGCGGCGCCGGGCGACGAATGCCATGAATCCAATGAACCTCCGTCACCCGGCGCCGCTGACGCCTCATTCCTCAAAAGGTCAGTATGGACAGTAGCAGCCCAAGTGGCAAACCCGGTTTCTTTGAACGTCTCTCGTCGCTCCTGGTGCGCGAACCGGAAGACCGCGAACAACTGGTGCAACTGCTGCACGCGGCACACCAGCGCAAGCTTCTCGACGCCGACGCCTTGAGCATCACCGAAGGCGCCCTCGCCGCCTCGGAAATGATCGTTCGCGAAGTCATGGTGCCGCGCCCGCAGATGGAAGTGGTCGATGTCGGCGACACGCTCGATGACGTCATCGACCGTGTCAACACCACGGCTCACTCGCGGTTCCCGGTAATCAACGGCGACCGCGATCATGTGGTCGGCATTCTGCTCGCCAAAGATCTGCTGCGCGTACGGCGCGATGCGCCCTTCAACCTGCGTGAGTGGGTGCGCCCGGCGGTGTTCATCCCCGAATTCAAGCGTCTCGACGTCCTGCTCCGCGAATTCCGCGTCTCGCGCAATCACATGGCCATCGTCATTGACGAATACGCCGGAATTGCCGGCCTCATCACCATCGAGGACGTCCTCGAACAGATCGTCGGCGAGATCGAGGACGAATACGATTTCGACGAAGCCGACGAGAACATCCAGCTCGACCAGAATGGTCTGTATCGCGTCAAGGCGCACGCGGCAGTGGCGGATTTCAACGCCGCGCTGGGAACCCACTTCAGCGACGAGAAATGCAATACGGTCGGTGGACTGGTCCTGCACCACCTGGGCCGGGTGCCGCAGTTCAACGAGACGATCGTCATCGACGGCACGCGCTTCCAGGTATTGCGCGCCGACAGCCGGCGCATCTACACCCTGATCGTCACGCGGCCACCCGAGGCTGACAGTCCTGAGTAACGCGCTGCGCTGGCACTGCCTCGGCGCGCTGCTGCTCGGCGCGGCCGGCGTCCTCGCCTTTGCCCCGCTTGGCTGGTTTCCGGTCAACTGGCTGAGCCTCGGCGGCCTGTTCGGCCTGCTCTCTGCCGAAGCCGCCGGCGCCAGGAGTTCGCGCCGTGCCGCCTTGATCGCCGGAGCCTATGGCTGCGGCCTGTTCCTGACCGGCGTTTCGTGGGTCTATGTCAGCCTCAGCGTTTTCGGCGGCATGCCGGTATGGCTTGCGGGCGTGGCCACGGTCCTTTTCTGCGCTGTACTCGCACTGTTTTCGGCACTGGGCGGCGCGCTGTTCGTTCGTCTCTCGGCGCCTGGCTGGTTTCCCCGGGCACTGCTCTTCGCCGGCCTGTGGACGCTTGCCGAGTGGACGCGCACCTGGGCCTTCACCGGCTTTCCCTGGCTCGCCGCCGGGTATTCTCAGACACCGCCGAGCCCGCTCGCCGGCTATGCGCCGCTGCTCGGCCTGCATGGCGTCACGCTGGCATCGGCGCTGATCGGGGCGCTGATTCTCGAGGTCGTCAGGCGCTGGCTGTCGAGCGAAAGCTGCGGCACGCGCAGCTTGCTGCGCTGGTGTCCCGCCTTGCCGCTGCTCGCCACGGCCGTGGTTCTTGCTGCGGGCGGCCTGCTCCGCGAAGTCCGCTGGACGCAACCGACGGGCGAGCCGCTGTCGGTAGCCCTGCTCCAGGGCAACGTCGCCCAGGAAATGAAATGGCGGCCCGAGCGCTTCGTCGATTCGCTGCGCACCTACTATCGTCTGGCGCTGGAGAATCCAGCGCAGCTTACGGTGCTGCCGGAGACCGCCCTGCCCGCTTTTCTCGAGCAGATTCCGGGCGAGTATCTCGACGCCTTGCGACAACTTGCACTCCGCCAACAAGGTGACCTGCTGCTCGGTATCGCCATCGCCGACGGCCGGCAGTACTTCAATGCGGCGCTGAGCCTCGGTGCCAGCGGCCAACAGCACTACAGCAAGAGCCACCTGGTGCCCTTCGGCGAGTTCGTTCCCCCCGGCTTTGCCTGGTTCATGGCCAAGGCCAACATCCCGATGTCGGACTTCACGGCCGGCGCGCGCGCGCAGGCGCCGCTGCGCCTGGGCGGCCAGTACGTCGCGGTGAACATCTGCTACGAGGATGCCTTCGGCGAGGAGATCATCGGCGCGCTGCCGGCCGCCACGCTGCTGGTCAACATCTCCAACGTGGCGTGGTTCGGCGACTCGCTGGCGCCGGCACAGCACTTGCAGATCGCCCAGATGCGCGCACTTGAAACCGGCCGCATGATGCTGCGCGCGACCAACACCGGCATGACCGCCATCGTCGATGTCGACGGTCATGTGCAGTCGGTGTTGCCGCCATTTACCCGCGGCGCGCTGGTCGGCGAAGTACGGGGCTATTCCGGAGCGACGCCTTATGTTCGCTGGGGTAACTGGCCGGCCGTCGTTCTCGCGTTGCTGCTCATCGCCCTGGCGAGCGACCGCAAGGCGTTCCCACGACAGGCATGACCAGTCGGCGAGTGTCAATGTTGCCAGAATGACGGGCGCCGGGCCGCCGGTTGCGTCGAAGGAGAAGAAATCTCACTGGCAACATGCAGCAGTTTCATGCTCCGCCGCGGCCGTCTCCCTATGCTTGGTCCTCCTCAACCAACCTGGGAACCCACCGTGTCCGATTCCAGCATCGTCGTCTTCGAGCAACACGCCGGCATCGTCGTGCTGACGCTCAACCGCCCCGAGGCGCTCAATGCGCTCAACCTCGCCGTCTTGCAGCAACTCGCCGCGCTACTCGACAGGTTGCGCACCGACGCTGCGGTGCGTGCCGTCATCCTCACCGGTGGCGGCACGCGCGCCTTCTGCGCCGGCGCCGACATTCGCCACCTCAACAGCGCCTCGCCGCTCGCCGTGCGCGAGTTCGCCAGGCTCGCCGTCGAAGTCAATTGCCGCATCGAGACACTGGGGAAGCCGGTGGTCGCCGCGATCAACGGTGCGGCGCTGGGTGGCGGCCTGGAACTGGCCGAGGCGTGCACGCTGCGCATCGCCGCTCGCGGTGCGCGGCTCGGCCACCCGGAAGTGCAGATCGGTGCCATCGCCGGCTTCGGCGGCACCACCCGGCTACCGCGTCTGGTCGGCCGCGGTCGGGCGGCCGAAATGCTGCTGCGTGGACGCGCTGTCGATGCCGACGAGGCTCTGCAGATCGGCTTGGTACAGAGTGTCGTCCCCGTTGACCGTCTCCTCGACGAGGCACAAGTCTTCCTTGCAGACATCCTCGCGCAGTCGCCCACCGCCGTGCGACTGACCTGGGAGGCGATGCACCGCGGGCTGAACCTCTCGCTCGACGACTCGGCGCAACTCGGCGCCGACTACTTCGGCCTCGTCGCCGCCAGCGAAGATTTCCGCATCGGCACCACCGCTTTCCTCAACAAGCAGCAGCCCCGCTGGACAGGCCAGTGAAGCTCATTCCTCATTCCTCGCTCCAGGCCAGGCGCGCACCGCACACATGCGCCTCCTCACGACCGAAGCCGGCTTGCCCGCAGGCTCTGCGTTTCCGCAGGGAACAAGGGCAAGCAGCGCGGCGAGCCAGGTACTGCGCCTTGACCGTCTCTTGGGCCTGGGTCGCCGGTCCTTCAGACCACTTCCAGGACGGCGCCGCCGAAGGTAAATCCTCCCCCAAAAGCGGTAAGACCCCACTTCTGCCCCGCTGTAGCCAAGGGCAGAAGTTCCTCAAGGCAAAGGGGAATGGTCGAGCTGGAGGTGTTCCCACTGTGGCCGATGTTGGAGTAAACCTGGTCTTCCGCCAGCTTCATTCTCTGGCGGAGAGCATTGATGATCCTCTGGTTGGCTTGATGCGGAACGACGAGATCCAGGTTCTGCGGTTCCATGCCCAGCTGACGACACGCGTCCACCAAGGCCTGCGGCATGTACTTGACCGCGCCCAGGTAGACCTTGGGACCATCCATTGAAATCTTCTCGCCGGGATTGGCGGGCAGCTTCAGTATTTCACCCGACTCTCCATGCGTTCCTATGGCTGTTTCCAATACCTTGAGTTTCATGACTCCGGCTCTCCCCGACCCGACAAGCAGAGTAGCCGTGGCAGCGTCGGCGAACACCGGCGCGGTACCGTAGTCGGCCATGTCGATCTGCGGCGACAGGACTTCCGCGGTAATCAGCAGCACCCGATCCTTTTGCCGGAGTTTCAAGTGATCGGACGCCTGCTTCAATCCAAAAATATACCCGGAGCAAGCAGAAGAGAAGTCATAGGCAGGAACCAGGATGGGATCGGCCTCATCGAGGTTCAGATTCATCTGGATCATGGCAGCCAGGGACGGGGTGTGGGCTGGCGGCGTACCCGTCGACACCAGGATCAGATCGATGTCCGCCAATGTCAGGCCCGTTTGTTTGAGCAACTTTCTCGCTGCCGCCGTGGCCAGGAACAATACCGTCTCTCCGTCGGCAATCCAGGGCCTGGTTTCAATACCGATGCGCTTGAAGATATCATCGGTCTCCCACTCGGGACACATCCCGGCAATCTCCAGGTTGGTGACAACCCGACTTCCCTTGACACTCGTTACGGCCTGAATGCCCACCAATCCTTGGGAATCCCGGTGAGAAACCAGCGGTGCGACCGGCGTGGCGGGCGCCAGCCGCAGGTCGGATATCCGAGGTTGTCCCGGATTCTCTTTCGTCAGAGGCTTGAAGCCTTCCTCGCCCTCGCCGATCTTGACCTTTAGAACAGGCGTACCCACCTTTACCATGGTTCCTTCTGGAACCAGGATTTCTTCCAGGAGTCCAGAGGCTGGCGATCGCAACTCCACGGCGGCCTTGTCGGCTTCCAGGTCGCCGATATAGTCCCCTTCCCCGATCGTATCGCCCGGCTTTACCAACCACCTGGCCACCGTGACGGATTCATCAGAGGGGCTGGAACCAATGGCCTCCACCAAGAAGCAACCTCTTGGCGCGGTGGGCGGAAGCTCCCAGCCAACATGACCTCCAAGCATTTCCACAGCCGTTTCAAGTAGGCGTTTATAGCTCGGGAGAACCTCCAGCTGGTTGGCAAAGTTACAGGGCACATAGGTGTCTGCCCTCGCCACCCGGCGGACGCGGAAGGGTCTCGCTACCGTTTCTGCCATGACCGCTATGATTTCCGCACCCATGCCCGCACTCTCGTTATCCTCGTGCACGACGACAAGGCGCCCGGTCTTCTCCACCGAAACGGCCACAGTCCTCCGATCCCAGGGCTGGAGCGTTCTGAGATCGATGACCTCCGCCTCAGCACCCTGCGATGACAAAGCCACAGCCGCCTGGAGGCAGAGTTTCACGGTGTTGCCGTAGCCAACCAGGGTGATGTCCTTTCCCTGACGGACGGTTCTCGCTCTTCCCAGGGGAATGAGCTGTTTCTCCACGTCGCAACTGGTGGCGTTGTCCCGGTCATTGAGGCAGCTCTTCGGATAAAAGAAAAGGGTTGGACGTCCGCTTTCGAAGGCCGCGTTGAGAAGACCTGCGGCGTCGCCAGCGGTCGAAGGCATGAAAACGTCCACTCCGGGCGTGTGAACAGCCAGGGCTTCGTAACTCGAGGCGTGGAAAGGACCCAAACCGGGTTTGTAGCCGCCGCAGGTGACCATGACGATTACGGGCGCTTCCCAACCCCCGTCGGTTCGCCAATGCATGGACCCCAGTTCTGAAACGATCTGATTGTAGGCAATGGGAAGGAAGTCCGCGAATTGAAGAAAGGCCACCGGGCGCCTTCCCGCCAGGGCTTCCCCGATGCTGACTCCGACGATGGTGGCTTCGGCCAGTGGCGAGTTCCTTACCCGGCCCGGAAAGGTGGTCGACAGGCCTTTGGTCAGCCCGAAGACGTCGCCCTTGGGATCCTCGAGATCCTCACCGAACAGGGTGATCCTTTCGTCCTCCGACATCCGTTTTCTCAGCACTTCGCGGATGGCTTCCAGCATCACCAGATTGTCTTCACCGGTGGCGGAAGGGGAGCCTCGATATTCAGACGAGGGGTCTTCCAGCGTTGGTGGCAAAGGCTTCAGCGCCGTACGGGTGGGAGACGGCTCCGGACTTCTTTGGGCCAGGGAAGCTTGTATCTTGAGATCGGCACGCAGGGAGTCCCCTAGCCCAGCAAAGAAGTCTTCCGGTACACCCTGAGCCTTGAGCCAGATTTCCAGGTTCACAATGGGGTCCCCGGATTCCTTCACCTGCTCGAGTTCGCCGACACTGCGGTAGATTCTCTGGTCATCGGCATTGGTGTGGCTATGTAAGCGGTCCACGTCCATGATGACAATGGCCGGACTCCGGTCTTTTCGCATGGCCGCGACCAGCGTTGCGAAAGTCTCCAGGCAGGTTTGCGGATAGCGCCCATTGATCCGGTGAATGGGAATTCCATAGAACTCTGAAGCATCTCCCGCCGGCGTCTGGTAAAAGGTCTTGGCGGTGGTGGAGGTGGAGATGGCCAGCTTGTTGTCCTGGACCAGAAAAAGCACAGGCAGGTTTTCTCGGACGGCGTGCGCCAGGGCTTCAAGAACCTCTCCCTGCTGAGTCATTCCATCGCCAAGCGAGCACAGCACCACCGGTTGATCGGCGTCACCTTTCACCGCGTTGGCAACGCCAACCGCCTGCAGAGCCGAGTTGCCCACCGGCCCCACGAGGGACAGAATCCTGAGTTGCGGGCAACTCATATGCGCGTTCATTTGACGGCCCCGGCTGTGGGAGGCGTCTTTGTTGAAAAGCGCAAGAAAGAACTGCTGTGGGGCAATGCCACGGGCCATCATCAGAGCTTTGTCGCGGTAGTGGCAGTGGAGCCAGTCCTGCGGTCCCAGAAACGGACTCAGGGCTGCAGAGGCTTCGTGGCCTGCTCCGGAAACGTGAAAGACAGCCTCCCCTCGACCCGTGTATTCCTGCTCGATCAGATCGACCTCGCGCGACATCACCATGGTCCGGTAAAGGGCTTTGAGGATATCCAGAGGTGCTGAGGCTTTGATTGCCATGGGTTCTCCTAGGACTCTAACCAGCATCTATCGACTTCGTGTCACAGCCCGGGGCTAACGTGGTTTCCTCAAGATCCATGACCATCGTTCCCGACTGTCGGCGAATTCTCTTGAAAGACGGTTAGGCGTTCTCCGGGAGTTAGTCCCCAATCAAGGGCTTGTTCCACGTTTTCCGGGGTACTGGCGGTTTCTGACAACTGGATCAGGCAAGGCGATCCAGGGGGCATCGTGACAGGTTGCGAAAATCAGTCTGACAAGGCTGGTCACCCCCGGCGTGCCACACTCACGCCCGCTCGCGAAAGTGTCGGCATCAGACGCTCGCGACGGCGGCTTACCGGGTCGACCGTCGATTCGATCTCGGGACTCTCATCGGGCGGCGCTGGGCGGCGGCCGCAGCCCGGGCGCCACAATCCCGGCGCGCGATCCGGGCGGCTGACGTTCATCGAGAAGGGCCAGGACAGCTATCCCCGGCGTAATCCGGATCGCGCCCTGAGGGAGAATTCTGTGGCTCATTTCGAGCCTGCCGTTCTCTTGAGCGCATCGGCGAGGGCACCCAAGCGCCGCACATGCACCACATTCCTGAGCCAGTCAGCGTGTTTCATCAACGGCATCGACCCGGTGTACATTCCCGGCTCGGTAATCGACTTGGTGACCAGCGTCATCGCCGAAACGACGGCGCCGTCGCAGATCTCCAGATGACCGACAACACCGGAGCCGCCGCCCATCATGACGCGGCGGCCGATTGTGCTGCTGCCGGCAATGCCGACGCATCCGCAGATGATTGTGTGATCACCGATCACGCAGTTGTGGCCGATCTGAACCTGATTGTCGATCTTGACGTCGTTGCCGAGCACGGTGTCATCGATCGCACCGCGATCGATGGAGGTGTTCGCACCGATTTCGCAGTCATCGCCAATGACGACGCGGCCGACCTGCGGGATTTTTGCCCAGCCACCGTCGCCTTCCGAAAAGTCGGGCGCAAACCCGAAGCCATCGGCGCCGATCACCACGCCGGCATGGATGATCCCGCGCGCGCCAATCGAGCAGCGCGCGTAGATTGTGACGCGCGCGACGAGGCAGGTGTGGGCACCCACCGACACCTCGTCACCCAGGATACATCCCGGTCCGATGCGCGCACCTTCACCAATCACGGCGCCGCGACCGATCGAAACATGTTCTGCGACGGAAGCGCTTTCAGGTACGCGCGCCCCGGCGTGGATGATGGCAGACGGATGGACGCCGCTGGCGTAGAGCGGTGGCGGACTGAAGAGTTGGGCCACCCGCGCGAAACAGACGTACGGGTTGGCAACCACCAGACGTGGCAGCGGCGTCAGGTCCCGGTCTGCAGCGCCGAGAATGACCGCCCCGGCACGCGAAGCCGCCAGATCGGAACGGTATCGTGAATTCGCCAGGAAGGTTATTTGGGTCGGCGTGGCCGAACGGATTGTGCCGACGCCGGTGAGCGGCTGATTGACTTCGCCCACCATCTCGCCGCCGAGTTTCTGCTGAAGATCGCGCATGTACATGCCCGCATTTTCGCACGGGACAGGCTGCCGGGGATAGTCAAAGCCTTGCAACAACGGGTGGTTTCGATCCGCGCTTGACAGCGCCGAGCGAGCCGGAGATACTCTCCCGCCGGTCGGCGTTGTCTCCTCTTGCCATTTTCCTCCCCCGCTACCGCCTGAATTGGCCATCCGCTCCGCGTCGAGCGAGCGGCCTGCCGCGAGTTACCGAACTCGCTGCCATGTCCGGGAGGCGTGCGGCGCTCTTTTCTTGTTCTCTCCCTTCCTGCCCATGACTCCGATCTTTCTCTACGACACGACCCTGCGTGACGGCTCGCAGCGTGAAGACATCTCGCTTTCCGTTGACGACAAGCTGACCATCGCGCAGCGCCTGGCCGCTTTCGGCATGCATTACATCGAATGCGGCTGGCCCGGTTCCAACCCCAAGGACGCCGACTTCTTCGCGCGCGTCATGCGCATGAATCTGCCGGCGCGCCTGGCAGCCTTTGGACGGACGCGCAACGCCAACGGATCGTGTGAGGAGGACACCAACCTGCGCGCCCTGGTCGTCGCCGGTACGCCAGTGGTAACGCTGGTCGGCAAGGCCTGGGACTACCACGTGACGCATGTACTCTCGACGACCCTCGAAGAGAACTTGGCGATGATTCGCGACAGCGTCTCCTGGATGAAGGCGCAGGGCAAGGAAGTCGTCTTCGACGCCGAGCATTTTTACGATGGTTTCCTGGCCAACCCGGACTACGCCGTGGCGACCCTGCGCGCGGCAGCCGACGGCGGGGCCGACTGGCTCGTGCTCTGCGAAACCAACGGCGGCAAGCTGCCATGGGAAATGGAGTCGATCACCCGCGCGGTTGCCGAACGGCTGCCCGCAGCCCGAATCGGCGTGCATTGTCACAACGACACAGGCTGCGGCGTCGCCAATTCGCTGGCGGCCGTCCGTTCTGGCGCGACGATGGTACAGGGAACGATCAACGGCTATGGCGAGCGTGTCGGCAATGCCGACCTGGTGACCATCCTGCCCAATCTGCAACTGAAGATGGGCTATTCCGTGCTGGCCGAGGAGCGCCTGCGCGAGTTGACCGCGCTTTCGCGCTATGTCGCCGAGGTGGCCAACCTGAAGCACAACGACCACCAGCCCTATACGGGTCATTCGGCATTCGCGCACAAGGGGGGCATTCACGTCGCCGCGATCCTGAAGTCGCCGGATACCTACCAGCACATCGACCCGGAGCAGGTGGGTAACCTGATGCGTTCGGTGACCTCGGAGTTGTCCGGTCGCGGCAACATCGTTCTGCAGGCGCGCCGCATGGGACTCGACCTCGACAACGAGGCGGCACAGCATGTGCTGGCACAGATCAAGCACCTTGAGCACGAAGGCTTCACCTTCGAGGCAGCCGAGGCCAGTGTCGAACTGATGTTCCACCGGCTGAGCCCACACTACCGCCGCCCCTTCGAACTCCTCGACTATTTCGCGATCACCGAAAGGCGGCATGGGCGTGGGCTGGTGGCCGAGGCAACGGTCAAGATCAAGGTCGGCCAGACCGTGAAATTCACCGCTGCCGAGGGCAACGGCCCGGTTAACGCACTGGCCAGCGCGCTGCAGGAGGCACTCGTCGAGGACTATCCGGTTCTCCGCACAGTACGACTCGCCGACTACAAGGTGCGCATCCTGGGCGGTACGGCCGGCACGGCGGCCAATACCCGCGTCCTGATCGACTTCCAGAGCGGAACGGAAGCCTGGACCACCGTCGGCGCCAACGCCAACATCATTGACGCCAGTTGGCGGGCGCTCTCCGACAGTATGGAGTACGCGCTGATCCGGCTGACGGAAAAGGACTGAATTGCGGCGACCAAAGCCCGCGAAATGCGATAATCTAGACTTTCCTTGGCCCGGCAAATTGATCATGGCACGCACGCTTTACGACAAACTCTGGGACGCGCACGTCGTCCATCAGGAAGGCAATGGCACGGCGTTGATTTATATCGACCGTCATCTGGTGCATGAAGTGACCAGCCCACAGGCTTTTGAAGGACTCAAGCTGGCTGGCCGCCGCCTGTGGCAGGCAAAGACGGTTCTCGCCACCCCCGATCACAACGTGCCGACCACCGACCGCGCCGCCGGCATCGTCGATCCGGTCTCGCGGACCCAGGTGGAAACCCTCGACGCCAACTGCGCCGAGTTCGGCCTGAACGAATTCCGAATGGACGACAGCCGCCAGGGCATCGTCCATGTCATCGGGCCCGAACAGGGTTTCACCCTGCCGGGGGCGACGCTGGTCTGCGGCGATTCGCATACCAGCACGCACGGCGCCTTCGCTGCGTTGGCCTTCGGCATCGGAACTTCCGAAGTCGAGCAGGTGCTGGCGACACAATGCCTGTGGCAGAAGAAGTCGAAGTCGATGCTGGTGCGAGTCGACGGCAAGCTGCCGGCCGGCGTGACCGCCAAGGATCTCGCGCTGGCGATCATCGGCAGAATCGGCACGGCGGGTGGCAATGGTTATGCCGTCGAGTTCGGCGGTAGCGCGATCCGCGGGCTGTCGATGGAAGGCCGCATGACGCTGTGCAACATGGCGATCGAAGCCGGTGCCCGTGCCGGCATGGTGGCCGCGGACGAAAAGACGATCGCCTATGTCGAGGGCCGTCCACAGGCGCCAAGAGGTGCCGACTGGCAACAGGCGGTGGCGTACTGGCGCACCCTGCACTCGGATGACGGCGCCCAGTTCGACGCCGTGCTCGAATTCGACGCAGCAACGATCAGGCCGCAGGTGACCTGGGGCACGTCGCCGGAAATGGTGTCGTCGGTCGAAGACCGCGTGCCCGACCCGGCGGATGCGCCAAGTGCCGTCAAGAAAGCCGGTTGGGAACGGGCACTGGCCTACATGGGGCTGACCGCCGGCACACCGATCACCGAGATCGCCATCGACAAGGCCTTCATCGGCTCGTGCACCAACTCGCGCATCGAAGACCTGCGTGAAGCCGCTGCCGTGGCGCGCTGGGCGGTTGCGCAGGGGCGCCGCGTCGCCGCCAATGTCCGCTTGGCCATCGTCGTTCCCGGCTCCGGTCTGGTCAAGTCCCAGGCCGAGGCGGAAGGGCTCGACAAGGACTTCCGCGCCGCCGGTTTCGAATGGCGGGAGCCCGGCTGTTCGATGTGCCTGGCGATGAATGCCGACCGCCTTGAGCCGGGGGAGCGTTGCGCCTCGACCTCGAATCGCAACTTCGAGGGGCGTCAGGGACAGGGTGGTCGCACCCATCTCGTATCACCGGCGATGGCGGCGGCAGCGGCCGTGTTCGGGCATTTCGTGGATATCCGCGGCTTGACCGGCGAGGCCCGGTGATGACGGCAAACACTCTTCACCGCTGCGACGCACGCCAAGTCGCGCGCGCGATTGACCTGGATCTTCGAGGGGCTGGCATGGCCAGCCGGAAGGCAGACGACAAATGAAACCGTTCACCACCCTGCAGGGTCTGGTCGCCCCGCTCGACCGCGCCAATGTCGATACTGACGCGATCATCCCCAAACAGTTTCTCAAGTCGATCAAGCGCTCGGGCTTCGGCCCCAACGCTTTCGACGAATGGCGCTACCTGGATCGCGGCGAACCGGACCGCGATTGCGCGACGCGCCCGCTGAACCCGGATTTCGTTCTCAACCAGCCGCGCTACCAAGGTGCGTCGATCCTGCTCACGCGCGAAAATTTCGGCTGTGGTTCGAGCCGTGAGCACGCGCCTTGGGCGCTCGAGGATTATGGCTTCCGCGCCATCATCGCTCCGAGCTTCGCAGACATCTTCTTCAACAACTGCTTCAAGAACGGCATCCTGCCGATCGTTCTGGCTGCCACCACTGTCGATCGACTGTTCCAGGAGACCGCAGCACACGCCGGCTATAGCCTCAGCCTCGATCTCGCCGCGCAAACGGTCACCACACCGGCCGGCGAGGTGATTCCCTTTGTCGTCGATGGCGAGTGTAAACACCGCCTCTTCAACGGTCTCGACGACATCGGCCTGACCCTGCTGCACACCGACAAGATCAAGGCCTACGAGGCGCGGCGCCAGGCCGAGGCGCAATGGCTGTTCCAGACATGAAGCACGTGATCTGGGTCATGTGGCCGGCCTTTATCGCCGCCGGCATCGCCGAGACGCTGTTTTTCACGATGATCGATCCGCGGCAGTTGTACCTGTTCGGCGAACTCGTCGAATGGTCGCCGACAGCCACCTACTCGACGGGTTTCCTGCTCTTCTGGATGATCTGTATGTGCTCGAGCCTGATGACCTATTTCATGATGCCGCAACCGGCCAAGGATGCGCTGAAACAAGCCGCCGGCGATCGTGACGATCTGGCCCGGCCGAAACGCCGCGAGCCCTCCGGCGGCAACCGCTAGATCGACGACAGGCCGATTTCGAGGTCGGTCTGCAGATCGACCACGGCCTCGAGACCGACAGCAATGCGCAGCAGGTCGTCGCCGATGCCCGCGGCGGCGCGCTGTTCGGGCGTAAGCCGGCCATGCGTGGTCGAAGCGGGATGCGTCAGGGTCGTCTTCGTATCCCCGAGGTTGGCGGTGATCGACAGCAGACGACAGCTATCGACGACCTTCCAGGCTTCGGCGCGCGCTCCCTTGACAGTAAAGGAGACGATCGCACCACCGCTCTTCTGTTGCCGTCGCGCCAGTTCGAACTGTGGATGCGAGGGCAAGCCGGGATAGTAAACCCGTGCCACGCTGGGATGCTTCTCCAGCCACAACGCCAGTTGCATGGCCTTCGCCGATTGCGCTTCGAGGCGAATCTGGAGCGTCTCCAGCCCTTTCAGCAGCACCCAGGCGTTGAAGGCGGAAAGCGTCGGCCCGGCGGTTCGCAGAAACTTGAACACCTCGTCGGTGAGTAGCCTGGGCCCGGCAACAGCACCGCCGAGGACCCGCCCTTGACCGTCAAGAAACTTGGTCGCCGAATGGACGACCAGATCGGCGCCCAGGTCGAGCGGTCGTTGCAGAATCGGCGTGCAAAAGCAGTTATCGACCGCCACCAGGACACCCTGCGCGCGCGCGATGCCCACCAGCGCGGCGATGTCGGCGATTTCGGTCAGCGGATTCGACGGGGTTTCGAGGAAGAACATCTTCGTTTCAGGCTGTATCGCCGCGTGCCACGCGGCGACATCGGTCTGCGCAACAAAGGTCGTACGGATGCCGAAGCGCGGCATGATGGTGCCGAGCAATTGCTGCGTGGCTCCGAACAGGCCCGTCGACGCGACCACGTGGTCGCCGCTGCTGCACAGCGCCATGACCAGAGAGAGAATGGCCGACATTCCCGACGCCGTGGCCACGCACGCCTCGGCGCCCTCGAGGGCTGCCAGACGATCCTGGAAAGCGGCCACCGTCGGATTGGTGAAGCGCGAGTAGACGTTGCCGGCTTCCTCCCCCGAAAAGCGTGCAGCAGCCTGCGCCGCGCTGTCGAAGACAAAGCTCGATGTCAGGTACAGGGCCTCGCTGTGCTCGTTGAACTGGCTGCGTTCCTGGCCCTCGCGCACGGCCAGCGTTTCGAGGGAATAGTTGCGATCGAGTGCCATCGACTTCAGTCCACCGACATCAGGTTGAGTTGCAACTGCCTTGACGTCCAACGATCGTCCTTGGTCAAGGCATGGTGACCCTCCCGCGCCAGTTCGATGGCGTTGAGGTACTCCAGGCTGACATCGCCAGTAACGTAAGTACCATCAAAGCAGGAGGTGTCGAAGCTGGCGAGCGCCGGCTTGAGCTCACGAATCGACGCTTTCAGCGCGTCCAGATCCTGATAGACCAGCGCGTCGGCGCCGATCTCGAGGGCGATCTCCTCGCCGGTACGACCGGTGGCAATGAGTTCGCCACGTGTCGGCATGTCGATTCCGTAAACGTTCGGAAAGCGCACGGGCGGCGACGCCGAAGCGAAGTAAACCTTCAGCGCGCCGGCGGCGCGTGCCATCTCGACGATCTCGCGGCTCGTCGTTCCGCGCACGATCGAATCATCGACCAGGAGGACGCGTTTGCCTTTGAATTCCTGCGCCACGGTGTTGAGTTTCTGCCGTACCGACCGCTTGCGCGTCGCCTGACCAGGCATGATGAAAGTACGTCCGATATAGCGGTTCTTGACGAAACCTTCGCGATACGGGACGCCGATGCGCTGGGCCAGCTGCATTGCCGAAGGACGGCTCGAGTCGGGGATCGGGATGACCACATCGATCTGATCGACCGGAATGCGTTTGATCAACTTGTCTGCCAGATGCTCACCCATCCGCAAACGCGCCTCATAGACGGACACGCCGTCGATCACCGAGTCTGGGCGTGCCAGGTAGACAAATTCGAAGATACAGGGCGAGAGTGTCGAAGTCACGGCGCACTGACGCTGATGCATGCGGTGCTCCAGGTCGATGAAGATCGCTTCGCCGGGAGCAACATCCCGAAGCACCTGGAAACCGAGGGTGTCGAGCGCCACCGACTCGGAAGCGAAAAGATACTCCGTGCCTTCGGGAGTCTCGTTGGTGCCGAAGACCAGCGGGCGGATGCCGAATGGATCGCGGAACGCCAGCATGCCATAACCGGCGATCATTGCGACCACCGCATAGGCTCCCCGGCAACGACGATGAACGGCGGCGACGGCGGCGAAGATCGTATCGAGATCCAGGCGGCAGCCCTGGGCTGTCGCCTGCAACTCGTGCGCCAGCGCATTGAGCAGGACTTCCGAGTCGGAGCTGGTGTTGATGTGCCGCAAGTCCTGACGGAACATCTCCTCCTTCAACTGTTCGGTGTTGGTCAGGTTGCCGTTGTGCCCAAGGACTATCCCGAACGGCGAGTTGACATAAAAGGGCTGCGAGAGTGCGGCATCGAACGCCGAACCGGCGGTGGGGTAGCGACAGTGGGCGATGCCCATGTTGCCCGGCAAGGCCCGCATGTTGCGGGTGCGGAAAACGTCGCGCACCAAGCCCGAACCCTTGTGCATGTGGAACGCATCATCCTCGGCCGTCGCAATACCGGCGGCATCCTGACCTCGGTGCTGCAGGACCATCAGACCATCATACAGCAACTGGTTTACCGCCGTGGTGGCGACCACCCCGAGAATCCCGCACATAGTCTGTTCCTAACCGAACCTGATTCGTTTAGCCACGTCCGTCGGCAACCAGGGCCTGCTGGCCAGCACCGCCGTTTCCAGCGGAGCAGCGAAGTACGCCTCGCTCCACCATTTCTCTTTCGGCAAGGACGTCATGCCGCCAACCGCCACGAAGGCCAGGACGATGACCAGACCCCGCGCCACACCGAACATGACGCCGAGCAGGCGGTCGGTAACGGTCATCCCCAAGGCCTTGAGCAGGCCCTGTACGACCATGCGCAGAAGAGCCATGGCGATGAGCACGATCACGAAGACTGCGACCCACCCGGCGACGATGCGCAGGGTTGGATCGGCAATCGCCGAGAACCCTAGGGCAAGTTCCGCGCCCCAGGCCCTTGCCGCCAGGAAAGCCAGGATCCACGCCACGAGGGCGATGATCTCGCCCACCACGCCGCGCCACATGCCGAGCAACAGCGAAGCAGCGACGACCATCACCACGGAATAATCGAAGACTGTCATTGCCTGCCGGCGACAACTCCATTGATGCCACTGCGCTTCAACTTTTCGAGAGCATTGTCGGCGGCCTCGCGAGTGGGAAAAGGACCGGCGCGCACTCGCGTCTTGGCGCCATCCGGCGAGTTGAGCATCTCGGTGTAGGTGCTGACGCCCAGTCCACCGATCTTGCCCTGCAACTGTTTGACATTCTCGGGATTGGCAAAGGCCCCGATCAGAATGACATGCTGCCCACCGGGTTTCGCTGGCGCCGGCGCTGGCACCGCTGCGGCTGTCTTGCCGGCCGGCGGGGCCGCGCTGGCGGGGCGCGCCGACTCGTCCGCCGCAGGCTTGGCACCTTCGTCAACGGGTTTCTCTCCCGGTTTGTCGGCTGCCGGCTTGCTGGCGTCGTCGACAGCCTTGTCCAGTGGCCTGGAGACCGGCTTCTCGACCGGTTTCTCAACGGCTTTCGTCACCGGCTTCTCCGCTGGCTTCTCCACCGCTTTCTCGACTGGCTTCGGAGTCGGCTTCTCGGCCTTCTTGACTTCCGGCTTCTCCGCCGGCTTGTCGATCTTCTTTACGACCGGCTGTTTGTCGGGGGTCTTGTCGACGGGCTTGACGGCTTTTTTCTCGGGAGATTGTTCCGCCAGCCTCTCGGGCGGCTTCGCCACTTTCTTCTCCGGGGCCTTGTCCGCCCCCTTGTCGGCCGGCGCGGTACCGGAGAGCTTTGCCGTCGGCACGATTGCCTGTGACTTTTCGGCGGCATCGTGCGAAGTCCCTACAGCCGCCTGCTCGGCACTCGCCACGGGCGCACCCGAAGGCGTCGGCAAGGCCGCACGGGCAGGCTCAGCTGGTCTCACGGGCACCTGTTCCTGACCGGGAATGCGTATCTGGACGTCCTGAAGCCGCTGTTTCGGTTCCTCATCCATGACCATCGGCAAGACCACCGCAGCCAGGCCAGCAAAAGCGACTGCGCCGACGAGGCGGCGACGAGCCCGTTTCTTGAGTTGCAGTTGCGGGTCAGAGGATTCAGTCATCGGTATCGTGGCGCCCACTCGCTTCGTTCAGCGGCCATTCTGCATGCTGTGCATGGCCGCCGCGACCGTGTAGAACGATCCAAAAACCACAATTCTATCATTTTCCCCGGCCAGCTTGACAGAACGCTGGAAAGCCAGAGAGGGTGAAGCGAGACACTCGACATGGCCACCCAAGGTGGCGGCCGTCACCACGTCCGCCAGAAAGGCAGCCGACGCACCACGCGGTAGGTCGAGATCGGCCAGCAGCCACAAGTCAACCCTGCCCGCCAGCGGCGCCAGTGAACCGGCAATGTCCTTGTCGGCAAGCATCCCGACGACAGCGATGGTGCGGGCGAAGAAACCCATGTCACCGAGGTTGTCGACCAAGCCGACAACGGCCTGCGGATTGTGCGCCACATCGAGGACGACCACCGGCCGCCCCGGGAGAACCTGGAAACGCCCGGGCAACTGAAAATCGACGAGGCCACGCCGTACCGCCTGCATCGACGCGGGCAGTTGCGACCTGAGAAGTTCGATGGCAGCCAGAGCGGCGCTGGCGTTGCGCATCTGACAGGCGCCCCGCAGGGCGGGATTGGCGAGACCACCACGGCGCAGCCCATGACGCCCCCAGAATGTCCATTGCTGTCTGTCGCCGAAGTACCCGAAATCACGCCCGATCAGGTGCAGGTCGGCACCAATCGCCAGCGCATGCTCGATCAGCGATGGCGGCGGGTCGGGATCGGCACAGATCGCCGGTTTGCCGGCCCGGTAGATGCCCGCTTTCTCAAAACCGATGGTCGTTCGCGTCGGGCCCAGCCAGTCGGTGTGATCGAGAGCAATACTGGTCACCACCGCGCAACTCGCGTCGTAACAATTGACCGCATCAAGCCGGCCGCCCAGCCCGACTTCGAGAATGATGACCTCGACCTCGCGCGCACGGAACACTTCCAGAGCGGCCAGGGTTCCGAATTCGAAATAGGTCAGCGCTATGCCGCCGGAAGCCAGTCTCGCCGCCTCGACTCGCGCAAAAGCCTCGCACAGCGCGCGGTCGTCTACGGGCAGGCGATCCACGCGCACCCGCTCGTTGTAGACGAGTAGATGCGGCGAAGTGTAGCAGCCAACCCGGTAGCCGGCGAACGAGTAGACGGCCTCGAGATACGCGCAAGTCGACCCCTTGCCGTTCGTACCGCCGACGGTTATCACAGGGCAGGCGGGTTCCTGAGCCAGAGCTTCCTTGACACGCAGCACCCGCTCCAATCCCAGTTCGATTCCCGCCTGTCCCCTGGGGTGGAGGCCTTCGAGATGCGCCAGCCACGCCGTCAAAGTAGAGGGCTCCGGGGCCTCGCCTGTAGGTGCAGCCGACTGCTCCCTGCCTTCCTCGGCGGTCACGCCGCGTCCCTCACGACAACGCGGGTCGCTTCTGCAGCAGGGCCAGCAACGATGCAACCCGGTTTTTCATTTCCCGGCGGTCGACGATCATGTCGACTGCGCCTTTTTCGAGCAGGAACTCGGATCGCTGAAACCCCTCGGGAAGCGTCTCGCGGACGGTTTGCTCGATGACCCGCGGGCCGGCAAAGCCGATCAGAGCGCCTGGCTCGGCAATCACGACATCGCCAATGAAGGCGAACGAAGCCGACACGCCGCCCATCGTCGGGTCGGTCAGGATCGAGATGAAGGGCAGCCCCGCTTCCGTCAGCCGGGTCAGGATCGCCGTCGTCTTCGCCATCTGCATCAGCGAGAAAAGACCTTCCTGCATGCGTGCCCCGCCCGACGCGGTGACGCAGATGAACGGCACGTGGTGTTCGACCGCCGCCTGCACGCCACGCGCGAAGCGCTCGCCAAGCACCGAACCCATCGACCCACCCATGAAATCGAACTCGAAGACGGCCAGGACCACGGGCAGCGTCCGGATCGTGCCGCGCATCACCACCAGAGCGTCCGTCTCGCCGGTTGCCGCCGTCGCGTCCTGCAGGCGATCCACATAGCGACGACTGTCCTTGAACGACAGGGAATCCACCGGCAGGACCTCGGCACCAATTTCCGCACGCCCTTCCGTATCGAGCAGCAGGTCGATGCGGGCCCGCGAGTCAAGACGTTTGTGATGACCACACTTGGGGCAGACGTTGCTGTTGTTCGCGAGGTCGGTGGCGTAGAGCACGGCCTCGCACGCCACGCACTTGCTCCACAGACCTTCGGGCAGGGACGACTTGCGGGCGACGCCATTGTCGTTACGCTTGATCTTCGGCGGTAGCGGTTTGTTGAGCCAGCTCATGCTTGTCCTCGCGACACCGCGGCATCCATCGCACGGCGAATGGCGTCCACCAGGGTGCCGACGTTGACACACACCTTGTCGGACGGCGACTGTTCGATTTCTTCGATGATCCGGCTACCGATGACGACCGCATCGGCCAGTTCCGCGACTGCCGCCGCTGTCGCCGCATCACGGATGCCGAAACCAACGCCGACGGGAACGCCGGTGCGTGCGCGGATCTCCGGAATGCGTGCGGCGACGGCCGCAACATCCAGCGCCGCCGAGCCGGTAACGCCCTTCAGCGACACGTAGTAGATGTAGCCGCTGGCCAGCGCACCGACCTGCGTCATGCGCGCCTCGCTGGATGTCGGCGCCAACAGGAAGATCGGATCGAGCGCGTGCCGGTGCAAGGTCTGTGCGAACTCGACAGCTTCCTCGGGTGGATAGTCAACGACCAGGACGCCGTCCACACCGGCATCAAACGAGGCCGCGGCAAAGGCTTCAAGACCCATCGACTCGATCGGATTGGCGTAGCCCATGAGCACGATTGGTGTTTCGTTGTCGTCGGCGCGAAAATTGGCCACCATCCCAAGTACGTGGCGCAGACTCACGCCCTTCGCCAGCGCTCGCTCGGAGGCACGCTGGATGGTTGGTCCATCAGCCATCGGGTCGGAGAACGGGACGCCAAGTTCGATGATGTCGGCCCCCGCTTGCACCAGCGTATGCAGCAGCGGTACGGTCAGCTCCGGCGCCGGATCTCCCGCAGTGATGAACGGAATCAGCGCCTTGCGCCCGCGCGCCTGGAGGCGTTCGAATACAGCCTGTATTTTCGACATGGTCAGAAGGTGATTCCCGATTTTTCGGCAACGGTGTGCATGTCCTTGTCACCACGACCGGAGAGGTTGACCAGCAGTATCCTGTCCTGCGGCAAGGTCGGCGCCAATCGGCTGGCGTAGGCCAGGGCATGGCTCGATTCGAGCGCCGGAATGATGCCTTCGAGGCGACACAGATCGTGAAAGGCCTGCAGCGCCTCGCTATCGCTGACTCCGACATACTCCGCCCGGCCGCTATCCTTGAGCCAGGCGTGCTCCGGGCCGACGCCCGGATAATCGAGGCCGGCCGAAATCGAATGCGTCTCGATGATCTGACCGTCCTGATCCTGCAGCAGATAGGTCCGGTTACCGTGCAGCACGCCTGGCCGCCCTGCCGTCAACGAGGCCGCATGCCGTCCCGTCGCGATGCCTTCGCCGGCCGCCTCGACGCCGATCAGACGCACACCGGCAACCGGAATATAGGGGTGGAAAATGCCCATCGCGTTCGAGCCACCGCCGACGCAGGCAATCACGGCGTCGGGTTGACGGCCGCACTGCTCCTGCATTTGGGCGATCGCCTCGCGGCCGATGACCGACTGAAAATCGCGCACCATCATCGGATAGGGATGCGGGCCGGCCACCGTACCGATGATGTAGAACGTGTTGGAGACATTGGTGACCCAGTCGCGCATTGCTTCATTCAACGCGTCCTTGAGCGTCCTTGAACCACTCTCGACCGGCACGACGGTCGCGCCGAGCAGTTTCATCCGGTAGACGTTGGCGGCTTGCCGTCTGATATCTTCCGAACCCATGTAGACAACGCATTCCATGCCATAGCGCGCGGCGACGGTCGCCGTTGCGACACCATGCTGACCGGCACCCGTCTCGGCGATGACGCGTGGTTTATGCATCCGCCGCGCCAGCATCGCCTGACCGATGCAGTTGTTGATCTTGTGGGCACCGGTGTGATTCAGGTCTTCGCGTTTGAGATAGATCTGGGCGCCGCCGAGTACCTCCGACCACCGCCGCGCATGGTAGAGCGGACTTGGCCGACCGACATAGTGTCTGAGGTCGTAATCGAATTCGGCGACGAATTGAGGATCGCGCTGAGCGGCGGCGTAAGCCTCCTTGAGTTCGTCGAGTGCACCGATCAGGGTTTCGGCGACGAAGACGCCACCGTACTGGCCAAAATGGCCTGTGGCGTCGGGTAAATCGTAGTCAGGCTGGGTCATCAACACATATCCTTGCGAGCTGGCGACAAGGCGCTTGCGCAGCGCCGGAGAAAAGCACCAGACGCCCCCTCAGGTATGTTTCGCCAGATGCTGCCGCCAGCACATCCGCGTCCGACCACCAGACTGCCTACCCATGACCCAACCTCGCTCAGAGACCTTCTGCATCGTTCGCTGTTCATTTATCGAACAGCCCGTACCGCGGCCACAAAGGCACGCATCTTTTCGCCATCCTTGATCCCCTTGGCGGCTTCGACACCCGACGAGACGTCCACCGCTGCCGGCCGCAGTCGGCGTACCGCTTCGCCCACGTTGCCGGCATCGAGTCCGCCTGAAAGGATCACCGGCCTGTCGAGCGACTCCGGCACCAGCGACCAGTCGAAGACCTTGCCGCTGCCACCGTAGCCGTCCGCAAAGGCGTCGAGAAGAATCGCTTGCGCCGACGGGAAGGCAGCCGCGTATTGTACCAAATCCAGCCCTGGCCTGACGCGCGCGGCCTTGATATAGGGCCGATCGAACTGCCGGCAATAGGCTTCGTCTTCATCACCGTGAAGTTGCAACACATGCACTGGCACAGCCGAAAGCGTCGCCCGTACCAACCCCGGATCGGCATTGACGAACAGGCCGACGATGGTGACGAAGGGCGGCACCGCGCGCGCCAAACGCGCCGCAGTATCGACATCCACGCAGCGCGGGCTCGGCGGATAGAAAACCAGACCGATCGCGTCCGCGCCAGCCTGCACTGCCTGCTGCAGATCCTCGCCGCGAGTCAGCCCACAGATCTTGATACGTAACGGCAGTGGGCCGGCGAGCTTATTGTCCATAGAGCGGAATACAAGGTGTGAGGTTCGTTTGGTCCCCACTCGGCAGCCCGAGTTCCGGCGGATACCTGACCGCAAAGAGGTAGAGCCCGGCCGCCGCGAACGTCGGCGCCGCCAAGCGGCGATCGCCGGCAGCCAGCAGTTCGCCAATCCACTCGGGCGGGCGTTTCCCCTGACCGACATGAACCAGGCTGCCGACCAGATTCCGTACCATGTGATGAAGAAAGGCCGAGGCTTCGAAGTCGAAGGCGATCAGATCACCGAAACGCCGTACATGAGCCTCGCGCATCACTTTCACCGGGGAGTTGGCCTGACACTCGGCCGCCCGGAAAGCCGAAAAATCCCGCTCACCAAGCAGCAGGTGTGCAGCCGCCTGCATTGTCCCCACATCGAGCGGGTGATGATACCAACCGACCCTGCCGTTCCAGACTCCCGTCCGATGTGCGCGGTTGATCAACAAATAGCGGTATCGCCTGGCATACGCCGAAAACCGCGCATGGAAGTCGTCCGCGACCGGTCGCGCCCAGCGGACGGCAACCGCCGACGGCAAGAAGCTGTTGGTGCCGCGTACCCAGGCAAACATCGACCGTTCAACGGCGGCATCGAAATGCACGACCTGCCCCGTCGCATGCACGCCGGCGTCCGTGCGCCCAGCGGACACCACCTGAACCGGCACACCGGCGAACTGTCGCAAGGCGTCCTGCACGGCATCCTGCACCGTACCGCCACCCGGCTGCGTCTGCCAGCCTCGAAAACCGCTCCCGTCGTATTCGACAGCCAAGGCAATGCGCATAGCTCAGGCCTGCCACAGCCAGACGGTCGCCAGCGTACCGGCGACCAGCGCCAGAACCAGGAAATCCCCCCCGGAGAAAGGCCGATCGGCGATTTCGAACACCTCCTCCGTGTTGCCGGTGGTCGGCACGTCGAGCAGGATACGCCAATCGCGCGGACGCGGCAGCGTTTCAAGGTGGCGCAGAACCAGCAGCAGTCGCACCAGTCCACGATCGGGATCGACTCCCAGCCGCCGTAGCGGTCCCAACAAGCGACGCGTACCGGTCAGCAACTCGGGCAAGGACATTCGCTCGCGGAGGATTGCCACCGCCATCAACACCAGCAGCAGACGTCCGACATGCGTCAGGGCATCGGCCAGTCCCTCGCGACTGGGTGCCAGCAAGCCGCTCCACGCCGGCTCACCGGCGCCTCCCCAGGCCATGATGACGAACAGCGACACAAAAAGCCAGCGCGCACCCCAGGCCAGTCGCGCGCAACGCCGCTGCGCCTTGCTGCCGGACAGCAGCAAGGACAGCAGACCTGCCAACAGCAGGTGGCTACCTTCCAGACACTGGATCAACACCAGCGCCACGAGCCAGACCAGCAGGCCGCTTGCCGGGTGCATTGCCGCGTCCGTCCTTTCAGCTTACGCCCAAGCGCAGGCGCCGACGCGACCCACCCCTCACCCGGCGCACCGCCAGCCCGCCGCCCCGAAGGCACTTAGGCGGCAAGCAAAAATAACTTGAACAATACGAGTTATTCGTCATTTTTCCGGGGTATCAACCGGTAGTTCCATTCGCCATGAAACGCGTCGCGCTCGATGGCAAGCGAAGCAAGTTCTTCGTCGGACACCTTGATTCCCGACGTATAGGCGTTTTCATCGATCGCAGCCTGGATTCGCAAGCCTGTCTCGGTTGTCGTGTTACCGATCAGGTTCACCACCACCTGTCGACTGACTAGCGGTCGTCCGCGCCAATTCGCGGTGATGTGGCAAAACATGCGATGCTCGATCTTGTTCCATTTGCTGGTTCCAGGCGGGAGATGACAAACCTGAACCGTCAGGCGAAGTTCATCCGCCAGCTTTTGCAACTCCCTTCGCCATAGACGCACACGATAACCGTTGCTGCCACCGCCGTCCGCGGTGATCAGCAGACGGCGAGCATTCGGGTAGGTCACCTGTCCCATTTCACGCCACCAGCGCCGGATGCTTTCGACGGCAAATTCGGCGGTATCGTGGTCGATGCCGACACTGACCCAGCCCGTATTGGTGGTCAAGTCATAAACTCCGTAGGGCGCGACCTTGCCGAGTTCACGGTCAATGAAGTCATGAACCCGGACTTCTTCTGGCTTTCCCTTGGGTTGCCACTCTTTGCCGCCATTCTTGAAGTCGCCGATTAACTCTTTCTTCTTGGTGTCCACCGAAATCACCGGATCGCCTGCCGCCTGATACTCCGCAACAGTACGGGCGATGTGGCCGAACTGGGCATCGCGGTCCTCATGCTGCCCACCCTCTCGCGTCTTTCGCGTCGATTGCAGACTGAAGCCCGCCAAACTCAGCAAATCACAAAGGCTCCGCTGGCTGACCGTGTGCCCCTGCCGCCTCAGTTCTTCGGCCAGGCGATAGGTGCTCTTGCAGGTCCAGCGCAGCGGCGACATCGGATCACCACGCGTTGTCGGCTCCACCAAGGCGTCGACATCGCTCAGCAAGCTGGCATCCTTGTCAATCAGCCTCTTTCGCCCCCCGCCTACCGCTCGCGCTCGGAGTTGCACGCCTTGCTCCCCAGCCGAAACTGGTGCGTTCAGTTCACTCAAACCCGCATGAATCGTCGTGCGCGACAGGCCAGTCGCCTTGGCGACCAAGGTGACGCCACCACGCCCCAGGCTTCGTGCCTCCGTCGCCGCCCAAAGGCGAAGCGTGGCCTCATCCAGCCTGCCGCACAGCGCTTGATACTTGGCTTCTATGGCTAGCTCTTGCTCCATGCTGAAACCATAGGCCAATCACCACAAATGTTCAAGTTATTTTTGCTTAACGCCTTACTCGCGGAGTTCCGTCAGAAGGGCGCTGGCCGCTTCGCGCTGCCGAGAATCACCGTCCCTGAGAACCTCCTGCAGGAGTTCGCGCGCCCCTTCGAGATCACCCATCTCCTGATACGCCCTGGCGAGGTCAATCTTCGTCGCCACTTCCTCGCTCGAACTGATCTCCGGTTCCGCCGCCAGATCAAGATCCGGGGGGAACCGTGAATCCAGTCCGGCGTCGGTGCTCTCCACCGAGAAATCCGGATTGACCAGGGTATCCTCCTGCTCGGCTTCGAAGGAGGCTTCCGGCGATTGGTCGGCAACACTCACCTCAGCCCGCCTAGGCATATCGTCGGCCAGGTCAAGGCTGATTGACGAGATGTCGAACGATGGATGCTGCAGCGCCTCGCCAAGAACTGTCGACTCGGTCAGCTTGACGTCGAACTCCAGGGCATCGACGCCAGCCGAGCCGATATCGAGCATCTCATCCGGCGCCGCGGGCACACGCAACTCCGTTTCGGCACCCTGCTCAACCGACGACGCGGCATTCAGATCGAAAGCGAAATCGACTCCAATGTCATCCGAAAGCGTACCCGGGTCCGTTCCGGGCGCGATGAGCATCGTGATTTCCGGCGGCTCGATGTCCACCCGCGGCGTCGGCTGCATCGCATCGAGTTCCTCGTCCGAAAGCGATGGCGTCTCCGAATAGGACGTGGCCAGATCGAAATCGAGTGGATCGTCGGGTGCCGGACCTTGAAACGCGAGAGTGGTTTCAAGGTGAGCGTCCTCGACAGCGCTTGCCTCCAACGGCTTCGCGTCATCGAGACCAAGATCGAAATCCAGGCTGGCCAGTTCGACCGGCGCGGCTACTGCCGGCGCTGCGGCAGGCGGCACCAGCGCAGCCGCGGCGGTAGCGACGGTAGCGGCGGCAGCCATTTTCGCCAGTTCGCCGGGCTTGGTGACGGTATCCTGCAAGATGGTCGTGGAGGCTGGCTCATCCGGCGCCGACGCCTTCGGCTTCTCCAGAATCGTCTCGGGACGCACGATGATCGTCGTTTCGGAGTCCCGCGACGGGGCAGGAGTTGTTCCAGCGGCGCCATACAGCGGGTTCAACGGGTCGAGCTGCAAGCCCATCGCGGCAGCTTTCTCCCATTCGACGCCAACCCCACCGGTGACGCTGAAGAGTTCAGCCGCCAGCGTGTCGAAGGGCTTGACGTCCTTGCGCCCCAGATAGATCTCCAGCAACTTCAGGTGAATGGCATGACGCCGCGGGTCTTTCTGCTTGGCCTCGAGGAGAATCTCTTCAGCCTGCGCGTCACGGCCGTACGCCATGTAGACGTCGGCCTCGGCCACCGGATCCACTTCATCGGTATCAATGCTGCCTGGCCCGGCCTGGCTGAAATCGGTCTGAGCCATCGAGTGCGATGTATCGACGCTCTGCCCACCCGTGTTGTGGAACACCGAGTTGGCGACCAGACTATCGCCTGGCGGAGCAATCGTGCTGGTCGCATCGAGCGACCTGGAGGTCTCGCTGCGATGACGACGCCTGGCCAGCCAGTAAGCGGCAAGCAGCGCCAGGACACCGCCGCCGCCTGCCAGGAAGGGCGTACTGGTCAGCAGCGCCTCGAAGAACCCCGGCTCTTCTTCGGGCGGCGAGGTGACCGCCACAGCCTTTGCTTTTGGTGCAACGGCCGGCTTGGGCGCTGCAACCGGTTTCGGCTCTTCCGGCTTGGGCTCGACCTTTGGCTCCTGTGGTACAGGTTCAGGCTTCGCCGCCACATCGCTGGGCTTGCTGTCGGCAGGCACATCGGCAGGTTTGGCGGCGACCACCGGTGAGGCAGGGGGTGGTGATACCTCCGATCGCCCGCCAACGACGCCTGGCGCCGGCGCTCCCGGCGACGTCACGGGTGCTCGGGCGTCTTCCACGGTCTTTTTCGTCTCGGCTGCCGGCGCGCCGCCCTTGCCCGCTGCCTGTTTTTCTAGATCAGCCAGCGTCTGACTCTTCAGTTCCACCAGCCTCTGCAACTCGGCCACATTCTTTTCGAGGCTGGCCAGACGCTCATTGGCATCCTTGAGCGCCTTTTCCTTGGCAATCAAGTCCTCGTCGGCACGCTTGCTGGGGACCGCCGGCTTGCTGCCGGCGAGCTCCGTCTTCGATACCTTCAGTTGATCCTTTGGTTCAGCCGCCGGTGCCGCCCGGTCTTCGACCCGTGCCGTGATCTTGCCGACAGATTGCTGGCGCGCCGCCTCCTCCGGAACGGGAGCGTCGGCTGCACCTGCGGCAAGCTTGCGGCGGTAACCACCCCAGTCGGTGGACTGCGCCACGACGACTCGCCGGGCTTCGTCCTTTGGTATTGCCTCAAGACTTCCCTTGTCCGGTATCGAAAGAATCCTGCCGGCCTTCAACCGGTTCATGTTGCCACGATCGAATGCGTCCTGGTTGGCCTGGAAGAGCCCGACCAGCATCTGGTCAAGCGACACCCCCTCGGGCCGGAGGTCACTGGCGATCTTGCCGAGCGTTTCGCCGCGACGCACCTCGTAGGTCTCGCCGCTTTTCGGCGCCTGTTCGGTGGCCCGCGGCCGGCTGTAGGAGTCGCCGCGCTGGGGCCTTGCGACGGTGCGCTCTTCGGCGAACGGCCTTGGCGACACCAGCGGCCTGGCGACAGGTGGCGGAGCAGCGGTCTTGCCAGCGAACTCCACCGGATCGAGGAGGAACGTGTACTCCCGAATCACGCGACCGGTCGGCCAGTTGAGTTCCAGCAACAGATCGACGAAGGGGTCGTTGACCGCCCGCTCCGAAGTCAGCCTGACGATCGCCTGCCCATTCGGGCGCTTGTCGATGGCGAAGCGGATGCCCAGCAAGGTCGGCGCATATTCCACGCCAGCCTGCTTGAAGGCATCCGGCGACGCCAGCTGCGCCCGCAGACCGGCAAGTTCTTCGCGCGTCGCAAAGAGCTCCACCTCCGCGCGCAGAGGCTGACCGATCGCAGAGAGGACGGTGACCTTGCCCAAACCGGCAGCGGCTGCGGCCAGGGGCAAAGCCGCGACCGCCAAGGCTGATGCAACCGCCCATGCAGAGGTCCGCAGTCTGAAATTGCTTGCTGTATATTGTATTTTCTTGGCCACGGCGCCACCCTGCGCGTCGAAATCGGAATAATTAAAATAACATCATGAAGTTAGCCATGCAAGCTAAACTTGCTTGTGATTCCGGGCACTGCGCCGGGCCGAATACCGGCGGTCCGCACCGAACTCGCCGGTTTCTACCCAATCAGTCCTCGAGCAGAATACGGAGCATTCGCCGCAGCGGCTCAGCCGCGCCCCACAACAACTGGTCCCCGACAGTAAAAGCGCCGAGATAATCCGGCCCCATGGCCAGCTTGTGGAGGCGACCGACCGGGACATGCAGGCTACCGGTAACCGCCGCCGGCGTCAGTTCCCGCTCACTGATCTCGCGCTGATTTTCCACGACCTTTACCCAGGGATTCGCCTGCGCGATAACGTCGCTGATCTCATCCAGCGGCACCTCCCGCTTCAGCTTGATGGTCAGACCCTGCGAGTGACAGCGCATGGCACCGATGCGCACGCAAAGACCGTCGACCGGTATGCTGCCTGGCGTGCGAAACGCCGGCAAGCCGAGGATCTTGTTGCATTCCGCCCCACCCTTCCACTCTTCCTTCGACTGGCCACCATCAACCGGCACATCGATCCATGGGATGAGGCTGCCGGCAAGTGCCGTGTTGCGGAAGTTCGTCGTCGGGAAACTCGGTGAACGCATGCATTCGGCCACTTTCCGGTCAATATCGAGAATCGCCGAAGCCGGCTCGGCGAGCTCGGACCTGACCGCATCGTGCAGCGCGCCCATCTGCAGCAACAACTCACGCATGTTCTGCGCCCCCGCCCCCGATGCCGCCTGATAGGTCATGGCGCTGACCCACTCCACGAGATCGTGCCGGAACAGCCCGCCAATACCCATCAGCATCAGCGATACGGTACAGTTGCCACCAATCCAGTTGCGCCCGCCATTGACCAAGGCATCCCTGATGACGCCAAGGTTGACCGGATCAAGGATGATTACCGCGTCGTCGTGCATGCGCAGGGTGGACGCAGCGTCGATCCAGTGACCTTGCCAACCGGCAGCTCGCAGCCTGGGAAACACCTCCTTGGTGTACTCGCCACCCTGACACGTGATTACCGCGTCCAGGTGCGCGAGCGCCTCGATCGACATTGCATCCGCAAGCGTACCGCCTCCCTTGCCAGCGAAAACCGGGGCCGTGTCACCAACGGCCGAAGTCGAAAAATAGAAGGGTTCGAAATGCTCGAAATCACCCTCATCAACCATCCGCTGCATCAGGACCGACCCTACCATACCGCGCCAACCGACCAGACCAACTTTCATCATTGCCTCACCTCTACCCGTATTCCGACTCTCACAGCGCCGCGAGGACAGCATCACCCATGGCCCGCGTACCGACCCGCCGGGTGCCTGCCTCGTAGATGTCGGCGGTGCGGCACCCCTGCGCCAGCACTTTCTTGACCGCGCTCTCGATGCGTAGCGCCTCGCCCTCCCGACCAAAGGTATAACGCAGCATCATCGCCACCGAAAGAATCGTCGCCAAGGGATTGGCCACCCCCTGGCCGGCGATGTCAGGCGCTGAACCGTGGCAGGGCTCGTACAAACCCTTGTTGTTGGCATCGAGCGAGGCCGACGGCAGCATGCCGATCGACCCGGTGAGCATCGATGCCTCGTCCGAAAGAATGTCGCCAAACATGTTGCCGGTGACGATGACGTCGAACTGCTTCGGATTGCGCACCAGCTGCATCGCGGCATTGTCAACCAACATGTGGCTCAACTCGACATCGGGGTACTCGCTGGCCGTCTCGCTGGCGACGTCGCGCCACAACTGAGTGGTTTCCAGCACGTTCATCTTGTCGACCGAACACAACTTCCTGTGGCGTCGACGCGCCGCCTCGAAGGCAACCCTGACGATGCGTCGAATCTCGCTTTCGCTGTAGTGCATGGTGTTGTAGCCGAAGCGTTCCTGGTGGCCATCGACATCGCGTGTTTCGACTCCCCGCGGTTGGCCGAAGTAGATGTCACCGGTCAGTTCGCGCACGATCAGGATATCGAGACCGGCAACTATCTCAGGCTTCAATGTTGAGGCGTTCGCGAGTTCCGGATAGAGGATCGCCGGCCGCAGATTGGCGAACAGACCAAGCTGCTTGCGAATACCGAGCAGACCACGTTCCGGCCTTTGCGCACGCGGCAGATCGTCCCACTGCGGACCACCGACGGCCCCGAGCAGGACCGCATCGGCTTCCTGGGCCAGTCGCTGCGTTGCCTCCGGATAGGGATCACCCGTGGCATCGACGGCGCAGCCACCCAGGAGCGCTTCCGTCATTTCGCACCCGAGATCGAGTGCCTGCAGAACGCGCACCGCTTCGGCCATGATTTCCGGGCCGATACCGTCTCCCGGGAGAATACAGATCTTCATTTCCTGTCCTTGTCATCCTGAATGCTGAGCTGGTACGACGTCCTGCCGACAAACCGGTTGATGCTGGGTCAGCCGAGGGGTCACCCACCCATTTTCGATGGCGCTCGCCAACGGGCGGATTATGTCACAGCCCTCGATAGCTGTCTGTCGGCCGATGGCAAGGCTTCAGTCTGGCACGTCGTCGAGATCGCTTCTGCGAACCCATTGAGCAACGAATAGTAGACCGACCAGGGCAAACACCGAACTCAAGGCATAAGTGGGTGCGGCACCCAAGCGTTCCCACGTCCAGCCGCTGAGCAGCCCACCCACGAGACCTCCGGCGCCAAACGACACACTCGAATAGAGCGCCTGCCCACGGGCCTGGCAGCGACCCGGGAACCAGCGATTAATCGCCGCGATCGCCGCTGCATGATAGGCACCAAAGGTCAGCCCATGGAGAAGTTGGGCAAGGACGATCACCAGCAACCAGTCGACGCCCCAGCCGATCATCAGGAAGCGCACCGTTGCGGCGGCAAAACTGAGCAGCAGAATGGCGCGCAAGCCGAACTGGCGCAGCAGATCGCTCATGAAGAAGAACACGATGATCTCGGCCAGAACCCCGAGCGACCAAAGGCAACCAACCAGGAACTTGTTGTATTGATGATCGGCGAGGTGGATCGAGTAGAAGACGTACAGCGCGCCGTGCGCCGCCGACATCATGAAGCAGGCCGCGAAAAGCGCCCTGACGCGCGTCTGGCGGACGATATCGCCCACCGGCAGGTGTTCGTCAGCGGACGCGTGCGCCGGCGCTTCAGGAACGGCCAGCGCGTAGATCAGGATGCCGGTCAGCGTCCCGACAATCACCCACAGCAGGCTCGGCAAGTGTAGGCCATCGAGCAGCGCGCCGGTCCCCATCACCGCGACGATGAAGCCGACCGAACCCCACAGGCGAATGCGGCTGTAACGCCCCGGTTGGTCCCGCAGATGGTCGAAGGTCACCGTTTCGACCAGCGGCAACGCGGCACTCCAGAAGAAGGCCAGCAATGCCATGGCGACGAGCATCGCCGGGAAACTCTTGACGAGGAAGAATGCCGAAAACGCGATCAGACTCAGCACGGCGGCGAGACGAACAACCGATACCCGCTGCGCCAGACGATCAGCGAGAACGCCCCAGAGGTAGGGAGCGCACAGGCGCATCAGTTGCATTTGCGACATCAACAGGCCGATGTCCCAGGCTGAAAAGGACAGCGACTGGAGGTAGAGCCCGAAATAGGGCGAGAAAGCGCCAATAAAGGCGAAGTAGAAGAAGTAGTAGCCGGACAGACGCCAATAGGGCAGTGAATGCATCCGGCAATTCTACCGGATGCACCGCATCACACCGGCGGGATCGGATCAGTGGCCGTTCTTGTGCGCGACGAGCATCCGATACATCTGGTCCTTGAGCCGCACACGGTGCTTCTTCATGGTTTCGATAGTGAAATCGTCAACCGGCAGGTCTTCCTCTTCCAGACGTTCGACTTCTCTGGTCAGATGCTGGTATTCATCATACATACTGCCGAACTGCTCGCTCGATGTCTTGAGGACGTGAATTACATCCAGATACTCGGGAAACTCCTGATGAAGGTCGTGGTGCTCAACTTGCATGATCATCGCCTCTCACTGATCGATCCCGGCTCGCCCCATGCGCAACCGGACCGCGCGATTATAACCATTGCCACGGCACCACGTCATCCCGCTACGCGGCCGGCAATGCGAGGCGTGGCGCACAGCACATCAGCGCACTGCGCCCGATGACGAAGGGCCTGATCGATCAGTACCAGCGCGAGCATTGCCTCGGCAATCGGGGTCGCCCGGATACCCACGCAAGGGTCGTGCCTGCCGTGGGTTTCAACGAGCGTGGCATGACCAGCGAGGTCCACCGAGCGGCGTGGCAGGCGGATGCTCGACGTCGGCTTGATGGCCAGCCTGACCACCAGGTCCTGCCCGCTCGATATGCCGCCGAGCACCCCTCCCGCGTGGTTGGTGACGAAGCCCTGCGGGGTCATCTCGTCACCGTGCTCGCTGCCCTTCTGGGCAATGGCCGCAAAGCCGGCGCCGATCTCCACCCCCTTTACCGCGTTGATGCCCATCATCGCGTACGCGATCTCGGCATCGAGACGACCATAAACCGGTTCTCCCCAACCGGGCGGCACGCCACTAGCGGTAACCGTGATCCCGGCGCCGACGGAATCACCGGACTTTCGCAACTGATCCATGTAGGCCTCGAGTTGCGGTACCAACGCCGCATTCGGCGCGAAGAAGGCGTTGGCGGCAATATCGGTCGCGTTGAGGAAGGGAATCTCGATCGGTCCGAGCTGGCTCATCCAGCCAACGATCATGATGCCGTAGCGTTCGGCGAGCCACTTGCGGGCAATCGCGCCGGCAGCCACGCGCACCGCCGTCTCGCGCGCCGACGAGCGGCCACCGCCACGATAGTCGCGGAAACCATACTTCTGTGTGTAGACGTAGTCGGCATGCCCTGGACGAAAGGTCTCGGCGATGTTGCCGTAGTCCTTGCTGCGCTGGTCCTGATTGCGGATCAGGAGCCCGATCGGCGCACCCGTCGTCCGGCCGCCGAAGACTCCGGACAGGATCTCGACCGCGTCCGGCTCGCGCCGTTGTGTCACGTGGCGAGAGGTTCCCGGCCGGCGGCGATCCAGTTCAGCCTGGATGTCGCCTTCGCTGATCGCCAGCCCCGGCGGACAGCCATCGACCACGCAGCCGATTGCCGGCCCGTGTGATTCACCAAAGGACGTCACGGTGAAAAGGGTACCGATCGTGTTGCCGGACATGGCTGTCTTCTTGCACGTTAGAATGACGGCGAAGTCTACCACAGCGCCAGCCAGTGGCCGCGATCACTCCGATGAACCGAAAAGCAAACCGACCGGGCACCAGTCCGGCCAAGCCCGCACCCCAGCGGGCCACCTCAGGCAATCCCGTTGAGCACACCGCCAATGCCCTGCGCCAAGCGGATTCGCGCTGGCGGCGGGCGGCTCGCTACGGCTGGGACAAGGGGGGCAGCAAGGGCGGCCGCTGAAGTCGGGGGACGAGGACGATGTGATGATGCCGCGCGTCGGCACGTCGATGACACAAAGGCTTTGCCGGATACCACGGTCGGCCGCAACGAATCAACCCCTTCGCTCACGCACCGAAGTGGATACAGGCCGAACGACAGTGCAGCGTGTGCGAGAAACCAAAGCGGCCCGGCAGCTTGTCGCTGCCGGGCCGCTTGCTGCTCAACGCAGGCTGCTAGCGGCTACCGCTCAGTGGCCGGACGCCGACGAAGCGCCCACGCCCGTTTCCGAGCGAACCTTCTGGGCCGGGTAGAGCGAACGCTCGAGCTTGGCCTGCTGGCTGTTGTCCATCTTGGAGACCAGATAGATCACCAGGAAGGCGCCCGTCATCGAGAAGATCGCCGGTGACGAGTAGGGGAACAAGGCACTGCCCTTCGGGTTCTTCAACACCGCTTCCCACACCGAGGCCGACAGGAGGGTCAGGCCAACCGAGCTGACCAGACCGAAGATACCCCCGGCGACGGCTCCTTTGGTCGTGCAATCTTTCCAGAGCACGGACATGAAGAGGATCGGGAAGTTGGCCGAACACGCGATGGCGAAGGCCAGCATCACCATGTAGGCGACGTTTTCCTTCTCGAAGGCGATCCCGAGGAACACCGCAACGACGCCGAGGCAGACCGTGGTCATCTTGGAGACGCGCAGCTCGGCCGCCGAGTCGGCGTTGCCGTGCTTGAAAACCGTCGCATACAGGTCGTGCGACACGGCCGAAGCACCCGACAGCGTCAGACCGGCGACCACCGCCAGAATCGTCGCGAAAGCCACCGCGGAGATGAAGCCGAGGAAGACGTTACCGCCGACCGCATTCGCCAGATGAATGGCGGCCATGTTACCGCCACCCTTCAACCCTTTGGCCAGATCCCCATCGACATAGTAGAGATCGGGGGACTGCGTCAACATGACGACGGCACCGAAACCGATGATGAAGGTCAGAATGTAGAAGTAGCCGATCCAGGTGGTCGCCCAACCGACCGACTTGCGGGCTTCCTTGGCACTCGGCACCGTGAAGAAGCGCATCAGGATGTGCGGCAGACCCGCCGTCCCGAACATCAGCGCCATGCCGACTGAGATCGCCGACACCGGGTCCTTGATCAGCGCCCCCGGACTCATGATCGCGTCGTGCTTGCTGTGCACTTCAACGGCTTTGGCAAACAATGCTTCCGGGTTGAAGCCGAACTGCCAGAGCACCGCCAGCGCCATGAAAGTAGCACCGGTAAGCAACATGATGGCCTTGATGATCTGCACCCAGGTGGTGGCCGTCATGCCGCCGAACAGCACGTAGCACATCATCAGCACGCCGACGAGGATCACCGCAACCGTGTATTCGAGACCGAATAGCACCTTGATCAACTGACCGGCACCGACCATCTGGGCGATCATGTAGAACGCCACGACGACCAGCGAGCCGGTTGCCGCGAAGGTTCGCATCGGTGTTTGCGCGAAACGATACGCCGCCACGTCGGCAAAGGTGAACTTGCCGAGGTTGCGCAGGCGCTCGGCCATCAGGAAGGTGATCACCGGCCAGCCGACCAACCAGCCGATCGAGAAGATCAACCCATCAAAACCGTTGGCGAACACCAGGCCGGAAATACCGAGGAAGGACGCGGCCGACATGTAGTCGCCGGCAATCGCCAGACCATTCTGAAACCCGGTAATGCCGCCGCCGGCCGTGTAGAAGTCGGCAGCGGACTTCGTTTTCGCCGCGGCCCACTTGGTGATCCCCAGAGTAATGGCGACGAAAATGGCGAACATCGCAATCGCCACCCAGTTGGTCGCCTGCTTGGTGGTGTTGCCAAGGTCGGCTCCCGCAGCCAGAGCACCACCGGCAACGCCGAGACCCAGCGTCAGTGCGAAAATGGTACGAGTGGATTTGCTGATCATTTCCTGTTCGCCTCCTTGATGATTTCGGCATTCAGGTCGTCGAACTCCGTATTCGCACGCCGAACATAAATGTTGGTGACGACGATCGTGAAAACAATAACGCCCACACCGAGCGGAATACCGATCGAGGTGACCATACCGGCGCCGATCTTGGTCGCCAACCATTCCTTGTTGAAGGCAATCAAGAGAATGTAGCCGTAGTAGACAATGATCATCAGAATCGACAGGGTGATGCCGAATGAATTGCGCTTGCTCACCAGTTCGTGATACTTCGGATTGGCCTCAATCCGTGCAACGATGTCGTCGTTCACTTCGCGTTTCCTCCTCCAAAATGGACTTTTGTCGAGTCACTTAGCATGACTAGCGCCAGATCATAGTTGCCATTGCTTACTTCGGGCTTACGGCCTCGAAAAAACCATTGCTCCAGCAACACCTTGCTCACACCGCCATGTGCAGCCGGCGGCAAGGTTGGAAGCTTCATCGGCAGAACGGATTCTGATGAGTCGGGAGTCAGCAGCGTTGAACTCGGACGACGGGGAAGCGGCCGGGGCATCGGCACCAGCGACGGTCAGGCACGCCCGTCGCGCCCTGCTCCCAAGCGGGAAACGCGGGACGTGGCGGCAGTCCTTTTGCAAAGCGTTGACACGGCGCGGCAGAGACCGCACCGCGGCGTTCACGACGACGACTCGCCCCACGGCATTGGCTTGCCGAAAAAGTAACCTTGAGCATAGTCGACGCCGAGTTCGCACAAGCGTTCGGCGATCGACTCGCTGCACACGTACTCGGCGACCGTCTGAATCCCCATCGCGTGGCTCATCTGGTTGATGGCAGCCACCAGGGCATCGTCCCGGGGATCCTCGCACATGTCCTTGACGAAGCTGCCGTCGATCTTCAGGTAGTCGACAGGCAGCGTCTTCAGGTAATGGAACGAGGAGAGTCCACTGCCGAAATCGTCAAGCGCCAGATGACAGCCGTGCCCCTTGAGCGCGGCCATCAGACCGAGCGCAGGTCCCAGATTCTGAATGGCGGCGGTTTCCGTGATCTCGAAACAGGCTCTTTCCGGCGGGAACGCGTGTTCGACAAACTGGCTTTCGATGAAAGCGAGAAGGCTCTCGTCGCTGAGTGAGTTTCCCGACAGGTTGATCGCCAGTCTGGCACCGCCGAGACCGACTCCGTTTGCATATTCCCGGAAGGCGGCCTGAATCACCCAGCGATCGATGGCGCCCATCAGATTGTAACGTTCCGCCGCCGGAATGAAGGCCGCCGGCAAGACCAGTTCCCCCTTGCGCTGGGTATTGCCAGGATGAGCAACGCGCAGCAGCGCCTCGTAGCGCACGGTGCGGAAGTCGGGGCCCTGCAAGGCCACGATCGGCTGGTAGTGAAGCCGGAACAGGCCCTGGTCGAGCGCGTCGCGCAGACCGGCCGCGCCGAGTATTTCGCTGTGACGCTGAACGCTCTCGCTGTCTGTCCGCTGGTAGACATGGACGCGGTTGCGACCCAGTTCCTTCGCCGTATAGCAGGCAATATCGGCCTCGGTCAGCAACTGGACGGTATCCTGGGTTTCGGCCGTGATCGGCACCAGGCCAATACTGACGCCGATCTGGTAGCTTCGCCCCTGCCAGTTGAAGCGGTGCTCACGGACATTGCGCACGACGGACTGGGCAATGGCGTAGGCGCGATCCAGCGGACAGTTTTCCTGCAGGAGCGCGAACTCGTCACCGCCAATCCGCGCCAGCGTGTCGCTCTCCCGGAACATGCCGGCCAGAATCGTATTGATCTGCTGCAGCAACTCGTCACCGGCCGCATGCCCGGCGGTGTCGTTGACCACCTTGAACTGATCCAGGTCGAGATAACACAGGACGTGCCGGGCGCCGTCCTGACGGGCGCTGGTGACGGCTCGCTGCAATCGCCGCTCGAACTCGGGCCGATTGATCAGACCGGTCAGAGCGTCGTGCGTGGCATCGTGCGCCAACTGGCGTGCCAGCTCGCGCGTCTCGGTGACGTTGCGGAACACGAGGACGACGCCGAGAAGCTGGTTGTCCCGGCCACGAATCGGCGCTGCCGAATCGTCGATGTCGTACTCCTGGCCGTCGCGCGCGACCAACAGCGAATGGCTGGCCAGGGCAACGATGCGTCCTTGCTGTAGGCAGCGACTGACCGGATCCGCGACCGGCCGACGCGTCTGGTCATGCACGATCGGGAACACCTCACCGGACGACCTGCCCCTCGCCTCCGCCGTCGTCCAGCCGGTGAGCGCTTCCGCTACAGGATTCAGGTAGTCGACATGCCCACTCGCATCCGTGGTGATCACGGCATCGCCGATCGAATGTAGGGTCACCAAGGCTCGCTCCTTGGCTTCGAACAAAGCCTGTTCCGCAAGCTTGCGTTCGCTGATGTCGCTACAGACGCCGATCAGTTGCTCGACCTCGCCATCGCCATTGACGATCGGCGCCTTGATGGTGTGGAACCAGCGCACTACACCCGCCCGGTCGACAAAGCGAATCTCGCGCTCGACGCGACGCCGCTTGCCGCTGAGGATGGCCCGATCATCGTCGCGCAGCGTCTGCAGGAGATCAGGGTCGGTCACGAAGTCCGGCAGGGCGTGTCCGACCATTTGCGCGGGCGTCAGATCGAAGCTCACCGCCAGGCTGCGGTTGGCGAGGCGGATCGTCCCCTGCCCATCGATGACGAAGACGAAGTGCGGATTGGCGTCGATCACCGCTCTGAGGAAGGCACGTTGCTGCTCGATTTCCCGCTGTGCATGCAGGAGGCGCTCGACCAGCTTGACGTTACGGAAGCAGGCGGCAATGTTGGCAACGAAAACGTCGAGCAGGGTGCGGTCGAGAGTCTCGAGCACCTGGCCGGAATCGAGGAAGATCGCCGCCTCCTGATGCGGTGAAGCCTTCAGGTAGAGGACCGCGTAGTCGCTGCCAAAGACGTGCTGGCGACGCGCCACGCTGGCCAGGATGGCGTCAACGATCCGCTCATCCGGCAAGGTCTCCAGCGGCTGAGCAATATAGCCCGCGTGACGACCGGCGGCACCCACGACATAGCAGTGGTCGCCATCACCGCCCAGCGGTGACCCTTTCTGTGTGCACACGATGCCGTCTACCGGCAGCTTGAGCAGGGCCGCGAGCTGCGTGAGCACACCCTCCGCCAGATTGGCGATGGCGCGCTCCTCCATCAGATCGGCGGCGGCTCGAACGATCAGTTCCAGACCGCGCCGATGTTCGGCGACCGCGTGCAGTTGCTGGTACGAGCGCAGAGCTGAACTGACCGTCGTGATCAGGCGAGTGTGGGTCAGTTCGGCCTTGGTACGGTAGTCGTTGATATCGTATTCCTGGATGACGGTCAGCTCAGGCGCATAACCCGGCTCGCCGGTGCGCAGGATCAAGCGGCACTCGCTCATGCCGAGTTCGTCACGAATATGGCCGACGAGATCGAGGCCCGCCTGTGCCGTCTCCATGACGACATCCAGCAGGGCGACGGCAATGTCGGGATGCACCTGCAGCTGCCTGCGCGCCTCCTCGCCGCTGAACGCGTGCAGCAGACGCAGCGGCCGCCCGCAGACGTGCAGGCCGTCGAGAACGAAGCGCGTCACGCCATGCACTTCGGGGTCGTCGTCGACCACCAGAATCTTCCAGGGACACTGACCGCCAGGGACCAAGCTGTCGTGCGATCCGGTGTCATCCGTCCAGCGAAGTAGTTCGTCGTTCATGCAGGGTATTCCAGGGCAGAGCGGGCGAGGTCCGACCGCTGCTAGGTCAGCGGGAAAGCAATCTCCGCAACAGCGCGGCGACTGGCCGTGATTTCTCCATCGAGCGATTCATTGGTGAACGGCAGACAATCTACACTACACGATACACCACTGAAGACGACTCGGTCGAAGCGCCAATGAACTCGGCGCCGCTGAACACACAAGAAAAGAGCCAACCTGACAGCGTTGGCTCTTTTCTCTGGTCCATTGGTCGGGGCGCCGGGATTCGAACTCGGGACCCCTTGCACCCCATGCAAGTGCGCTACCAGGCTGCGCCACGCCCCGACGAATTGATAATTATAAAGCAAACACTGCGACGGCTCAAACCCGAAGCATTTCTGCAATGCTCAACAACTCGGCACGCAGTATTTCCGGCGTCAGCCCGGACGAACTGGCGTCGGCCTCTTCTTGGAGCACAGCCTCGTCGAGGCGATTGCGCGCGCCGCTGATCGTGAAGCCCTGACTATAGAGAAGCTCGCGAATGCGGCGAACCAACAGCACCTCGTGGTGCTGGTAATAGCGCCGGTTCCCGCGGCGTTTGACCGGTCTGAGTTGGGAGAATTCCTGCTCCCAATAGCGCAGCACATGCGGTTTGACGCCACAGAGTTCGCTGACTTCGCCAATCGTGAAGTAACGCTTGGCGGGAATGGCCGGCAAAGGCTCATTGCCCGTGTCCCTAGGACTCGCTTCCATCATAAGCGTGCTCCACCTCGCCCTTCAGTTTCTGGCTGGCGTGAAAAGTGACCACTCGTCGCGCCGTGATCGGGATTTCCTCGCCGGTTTTTGGATTCCGGCCCGGCCGCTGCGGCTTGTCGCGCAACTGGAAATTGCCGAACCCCGAGAGCTTGACACCGTCGCCACGTTCCAGTGCATTCCGGATCTCTTCGAAAAAAGCCTCTACCATATCCTTGGCTTCACGCTTGTTGAGGCCGACCTTTTCAAAAAGCAAGTCCGCGAGTTCTGCTTTGGTAAGCGTCATTCCTCTCCCTTCTCAGACGCGAAGCCGCGCCGCGAATGCCTCGCTGAGATAGGCCGTCAGCTGCTGCATCGCGGCGTCAACGTCGGCTTCGAGCAACGTTTTTTGAGTATCTTGCATCACTATGCGGAAGGCAAGGCTTTTCTTGCCGGCCTCGACGCCGCTACCGGCATAGACGTCGAACAGCTTGATATTCCTTACGATTGCCGGGGAATTGCGCCTCAAACCATCGTCCAGTTGCTGCAATTCCAGAGCCTGATCGACGACGATCGCGATATCCCGTATGACTAGTGGTTGACGGGAAACCTCCGCGTATCGCGGCAGAGGGATCACCGTCAACGCGTCGAGATCGAGTTCGAAGAGAACCGGCACCAGTGGCAATTCGTACTTCTGCTGCCAGCGTGGGTGCAACTCACCAACAAAGCCAATCGTTCTGCCATCGACCACCACCGCGGCACTCCGACCGGGATGCAGGGCAGGATGCGCCGTCTTCTCGAAACGTGCCGCGAGTGGCGCGAGCAGGCGCTCCAGATCGCCCTTGGCGTCGAAGAAGTCTACGTTGCGCAGCGCTGACCCCCACTGCTCAGGCAGCGCACTCCCATAAGCCAGCGCGCTCAGCTTCCAGGGCTGTCGAAAGCCGGCGACCGGGCCGCCCAGCGGATCACGAGAAAAGCAGCGACCTGTCTCGAAGACTCGAACGCGGTTCTGCCGCCGCCTGAGGTTGGTCGCCACATTGGCCACGAGACCGCCGATCAACGTCGAGCGCATGACGCTCAAGTGGCTGGCGATCGGGTTGGCAAGGCGAATCACCTTGGCGTTACCGGCAAAATCGGCTTCCCACGCTTCTTCGACGAAAGCGAAGTTCACCACCTCCTGATATCCGCAGTCAGCCAGAATCTGTCTGATTCGCTGGCAGGGCCGGACCGCTTCGGTTTGCGGCAACATTGACATCAAGGCCCGCGGGACCGGAGCGGGAATGTTCTCGTAACCATGCAGCCGCGCTATCTCTTCGATCAGGTCTTCCTCGATCTCGATGTCGAAGCGAGAGGTCGGCGGCGTGACGATGAAGTCCTCGCCGTTCCGGGTGAACGGCAGACCCAGACGGGAAAGCAGTTCAGCGATGCGCTCGGTCGAGACAGCCATGCCCAGAACCCTGACCACACGCGCCGGCCGCAGGCGCACCGGCGAACGTTCGGGTAGGGTCGCCAATGCTTCACTGAGCGGACCCGCCTGGCCACCGCAGATGTCGATGATCAGCCGCGTGGCACGTTCCAGCGCGCGCCGCGTGCCGCCGAAATCGACACCGCGCTCGAAGCGATGTGAAGCATCGGAGACAAAATTGTACCGACGGGCGCGACCGGCAATGGCCTTCGGCGCGAAGAACGCCGACTCGAGGAACACTTCAGTGGTCACCGATGTGATACCGGTGTCCGCACCACCCATGATCCCGCCCATCGCCACGGGACGCCGCTCATCGGCAATCAGGAGAACGTCTTCCTGCAATTCGAGTGTCTGCTCGTTGAGCAGCACGATCGATTCTCTATTGCGCGCCATTCGCACGTGAATGGCTCCGGTGAGCCGGGCATTGTCAAAGGCATGCAGCGGTTGGCCGAGTTCGAGCATCACGTAGTTGGTGATGTCGACAAGTGCCGAAATCGGACGAATGCCGCTACGTTCGAGGCGCCGCCGCATCCACCCGGGCGTCATCGCGCCGGCGTCGACGCCGGCAATGATCCGTCCACAGTACAGGGGGCACGCCTGGGGAGCATCAAGAACGACGACGCGGGACGCGCTGATCGTTGCGGCGACTGCCTCGACTGCGGCAAAGCGTGCTGGTGCACCCGTGAGCGCCGCCACTTCACGCGCGATGCCTTCCAGCGACAGACAGTCGGCGCGGTTCGGCGTCAGCTTGAGCGTCAGCAGGCGATCGTCGAGATCAAGGTAGCGGCGGATGTCATCGCCAACCGGCGCGTCGACCGCCAGTACCAGCAGGCCTGTCGCGTCGTCGGTAATGCCGAGCTCCCGCGCCGAACAAAGCATGCCGAAAGACTCGACGCCGCGCACCTTGCTGACCTTGATGGTCAGTCCGCCGGGCAGTTCAGCGCCGGGCAATGCACACGGCACCTTGATCCCGGCGGCAGCGTTCGGCGCGCCGCAGACGATCTGCAGCGGTTCCCCGGAGCCGACATCGACGCGGCAGACATGGAGGCGATCGGCATCCGGGTGCTTGCCGACCTCGAGTACCTCGGCGACGACGACCCCGCCGAAGTGCGGAGCCACCGTCACCTCCTCCTCGACTTCGAGGCCGGCCATGGTCAACAGGTGCGAGAATTCATCTCCCGCGCAGGCGGGGTCAACGAAGCTGCGAAGCCAGGATTCAGAGAATTTCATGGGCGCCAGAGTTCAGGAGAAGACACCGTCAGACAAACTGCCCCAGGAAGCGCAGGTCGCCATCGTAGAACAGGCGCAGGTCATTGATGCCATAGCGAAGCATCGTCAAACGATCGGGGCCCATGCCGAAGGCAAACCCAATGTACTTCTCGGGATCGATATTGACGTGGCGCAGGACGTTCGGATGGACCATGCCGCAGCCGGCGATTTCCAGCCAGCGCCCCTTGAGGGCACCGCTCATGAAGGCCATGTCGATTTCGGCAGACGGCTCGGTAAAGGGGAAGAACGACGGGCGGAAGCGCACCTGCAGATCGTCGCTCTCGAAGAAACGGCGCAGAAAGTCGCCGATCACCCCCTTGAGGTCGGCGAAGCTCACCTGCTCACCAACCCAGAGGCCCTCGACCTGATGAAACATCGGTGAATGCGTCGCATCCGAGTCCACACGATAGACGCGTCCCGGAGCGATCACGCGGATCTCGGGCATGGTCTCCGCGCCGGCATACCGGGCGACGTGCGCCTGCATGTAGCGCACCTGGATCGGGCTGGTATGCGTACGCAGCAGGATCCCCGGCGCCACTCCGCCATTCTCGTCCTGCAGATAGAAGGTATCGTGCATCGAGCGCGCCGGATGATCCTCCGGTGTGTTGAGTGCCGTGAAATTCTGGAAGTCGGCCTCGATCTCCGGTCCATCGGCAACCTCGAAGCCGATTGACCGGAACAGCCCTTCCATACGCTCCAAGGTTCGCGTCACCGGGTGCAGTCCGCCACGCGCCTCGCCACGGCCCGGCAGGGTCACATCCAGCGCCTCCTCGGCCAGTCGAGCTGCGAGCGCCATCTGGCGGAGCGACTCGCGGCGGGCATGCAGCGCCGACTCGACCGCCTCCTTGACGCGATTTATTGCTGCGCCAACGAGCTTGCGCTCGTCCGGCGGCAGTTTCGCCAGTCCCTTGAGCAATCCGGGAATCTGGCCGTTCTTGCCAAGGAAGGAAGCCTTGATCTGCTCAAGCGCGTCAGGGTCGTCGGTCGCCGCGAAGGCGAGCAACGCGTCCTGGATGATTTGGTCGAAATTTTGCATGGTTTACCGAAAAAAGGAGGCTCGCGCCTCCTTTCCCGAGATCGGTCGAGCTAGCCGTCGAGCTGAGCCTTGGCCTGCTGGGCGAGAACCGCAAAAGCCGGCTTGTCGAAGACCGCGAGGTCGGCCAGCACCTTGCGATCGACCTCGACCTGCGCCTTCTTCAGACCGTTCATGAAGGTGCTGTATTTCATCCCCAACTCACGAGCCGCCGCATTGATGCGGGCAATCCAGAGACTGCGGAACTGACGCTTCCTTTGGCGACGGTCGCGATACGCGTACTGGCCTGCCTTCATCACCGCCTGCTTGGCGACGCGATAGACATTGTTGCGGCGACCGCGGTAACCCTTGGCGAGGGCGAGAATCTTCTTGTGACGCGCGTGCGCCGTTACACCACGTTTGACTCGGGGCATCTCTTATCTCCTCACGCGTACGGCAGCATGGCACGAACCATGGCCTTGTCAGAGGCATGCACCTCGGTCACCCCGCGCAGCTGGCGCTTGGTCTTCGTGTCCTTCTTGGTAAGAATGTGTCGCTTGAACGCATGCGAGCGCTTGATGCGGCCGCCGGGACTGATCGTGAAGCGCTTCTTCGCTCCCGACTTGGTCTTCATTTTGGGCATGGAATGCTCCTGTTTATAAACATGCTGCCAGGTGTCTCCCGACGGGAGCACTTTCGACCCGGCACCACTTGTTTTTGCTGCTGAAGGTTGAAACGAGTGCTACTTCTTCTTGCTCGGCGTCAGCACCATGACCATCTGGCGGCCCTCCATCTTGGGCATCTGCTCGACGACCGCCATCTCCTGCAAGTCGGCCCGTATCCGCTCGATCTGACGCATGCCGATATCCTGGTGGGCCATTTCCCGACCGCGGAAGCGCAGAGTTACCTTGACCTTGTCTTCTTCTTCGAGAAAGCGCGTCATGTTGCGCAGCTTGATCTGGTAGTCATTCTCGTCGGTACCGGGACGGAACTTGACTTCCTTCACCTGCACCTGCTTCTGCTTGAGCTTGGCCTCGTGCTGACGCTTCTGTTCCTGGTACTTGAACTTGCCGAAATCGACGATGCGACAGACCGGCGGTTGCGCCATCGGGGCAATCTCGACGAGGTCAAGGCCTGCTTCCTCGGCCAGCGACAACGCTGCCCTGACACTCATGACTCCCAGTTGCTCGCCTTCCTCCCCGACGAGACGAACTTCCGGTGCGTTGATCTCTTGGTTAACGCGTTGCGCCTTTTGCAGTGCGATGGGTCCACTCCTTGTTTCGACAAAAGTCAAGCCGTGCCACTACGCGACGCAACTTCCTCGAGAAGTTGCCGGATCAGGGACTCGAGCGACATTTGCCCCAGATCCTGCCCACCGCGTGTGCGCACGGCCACCAGATTGGCTGCCACTTCCTTGTCGCCAACGACGACCTGATAGGGCAGCTTGTTCAAGCTATGTTCCCGAATTTTACGGGTAATTTTTTCGTTGCGCAAATCCGCTTCGGCGCGCAGGCCGGCGCGGCGAAGCGTCGCCGCCACCTGTTCGGCATAGTCGCCTTGTTTCTCGGAGATATTCAGTACCACGACCTGCATCGGCGACAGCCACAAAGGCATGGCGCCAGCATAGTGTTCGATGAGAATACCGATGAAACGCTCGAGCGAACCGAGGATCGCCCGGTGCAGCATGACGGGAACGTGGCGGTCGTTGTCTTCGCCGACATAGTGCGCGTCGAGGCGTTCCGGCAAGGCGAAATCAAGCTGCAAGGTGCCGCACTGCCAGACCCGCCCGAGACAGTCCTTGAGTGAAAACTCGATCTTCGGACCGTAAAAGGCGCCCTCTCCCGGTTGCAGATCGTAGGCCAGGCCCTTGGCAGCCAGCGCCTCGGCAAGAGCCGCTTCCGCCCTGTCCCACACCGCATCGGAACCGATGCGTTTGTCCGGGCGTGTCGACAGCTTGACGAGGATGTCGGTGAACCCGAAATCGGCATAGATCTTTTCCAGAAGATCGATGAAGGCCGCCGTTTCCGGCAGAACCTGCGCTTCTGTACAGAAAATGTGGGCGTCATCCTGCACGAAAGCGCGTACACGCATGATGCCGTGCAGAGCGCCGGAAGGCTCGTTACGATGACACGAGCCGAACTCGGCCAGCCGCAACGGCAGGTCCCGATAGCTGCGCAAACCCTGATTGAAGATCTGGATGTGGCCGGGACAATTCATCGGCTTGATCGCGTAGTCGCGGTTCTCGGACGCCGTGGTGAACATGTGCTCGGCATAGTTCTGCCAATGGCCCGAGCGCTCCCACAACGTGCGGTCCATGATCATCGGCGTCTTGACTTCACAATAACCGTTCTCGCCAAGCAGACGACGCATGTACTGCTCAACTTCCTGCCAGATCGTCCACCCTTTGGCGTGCCAGAAGACCATTCCCGGTGCCTCGTCCTGCAGGTGGAACAGATCCAGTTGCCGCCCCAGCTTGCGATGGTCGCGCTTTTCCGCCTCCTCGAGCAGGTGCAGGTAGGCGTCCTGATCTTCCTTCCGAGTCCAGGCGGTACCGTAGATCCGCTGCAGCTGCTCGTTGCGATGATCGCCGCGCCAGTAGGCACCCGCCAGCTTCATCAGCTTGAACACCTTCAGTTTGCCTGTCGACGGTACGTGCGGGCCGCGACAGAGGTCGACGAAATCACCCTCGCGATAGAGCGACACTTCCTGGCCGGGCGGAATGGCATCGATCAACTCGGCCTTGTAGTGCTCGCCGATCGACTTGAAGAAAGCGATGGCCTCATCGCGCTGCCAAACTTCCCGCTGCACGAGCAGATCGCGGCGGGCGAGTTCGGTCATCCGCTTTTCGATCGCCGCCAGATCCTCGAGCGTAAACGGGCGCTCGCAGGCAAAGTCATAGTAGAAGCCGTTTTCGATCACCGGGCCAATCGTCACCTGCGCCGCCGGGAAGAGTTCCTTGACCGCGTAAGCCATCAGGTGCGCGGTCGAGTGCCGGATCACTTCGAGACCTTCGGGGTCCTTCTCGGTGATGATGCCCAGATGCACGTCGGTATCGATGCGGAAGGAGGTATCGACCAGACGACCATCAATCTTGCCGGCGAGGGCCGCGCGCGCCAGACCGGCGCCAATGCTTTGCGCCACCTCGGCCACGGTGACCGGCTGCGCGAACTCCCGTTGAGAACCGTCAGGCAGTGTGACAATCGGCATAGGGCAACCTCAGAAGAAATGGAAAAGCCAGAGGTCTGCTCTGGCTTGAAGGTGTCCGACACGCGCGCTGGTCGCCCAAGGCCGGCCCCGCGGCGATCTCGCCGTGCCCTTCCTGGGTCAGACCGCCGGAACCCACGGGACCGGACGTTCGCGCCAACGACTGGCGACGCCGGAAGCCACGGAGACATGGCGGCAGCGCGACAAGCTCACCAGCAAAATCAGCATTCTAGCACAGTGACGGGCCGGCACCCAAGGCGCCAGAGCTCGCAACTGACGGGGATTGGCCCTTCGCTACGGCAGACCGTCACTCCTGGCGGCCCGGCTGGACCAGTTCCACGCAGAAATCCGCCTCGTATGGCGGCACATGGACTTCGATGATCGAGCCCGGAGCGACGTCGAGACGAATTCCCGTAACGTCGGCATGAATCGGCAGCAGGCTGACGCCGCGGTCGACAAGAACGACGCTGCGGATCAGCCCCGCGCCCCGCGCCGCCAGGAACTGCACGACCCGCAGGAGCGAATGGCCCCGGTAAAGGACATCGTCTACCACCACCACCGTCTTCTCCGCCAGGGCTACGCCGGCCGGCACCTGCCGCTCGGTCAGGCGCGTTTCCGGATACAGCAGTGCAAGGTCGTCGCCGTAGCGCTTCACCTCGAGGTCCAGCCGCCAGGCAGAGCGAACTCCCAGCTTGTCCAGCCGTTCGGCCAGCCGCGATGCCAGCGGCACACCGCGCCGGAGAACACCAACCAGGACGATATCGGCGTTGCCACCGAGCAGACCCGTCAAGCGTCTGGCCATACCGTCGAGCACCACATCCAGTTGTCGTTCGTCGTAAAGACAAGAGCGCGCGTTCCCGTTCATCGGCCGATTATGCACAAAAAACCGGCTGCCGTCGCGTGCCGCGGCAGAACGCCGCGACGATCGCGTACAGGCGGTCCTGTCGCGGTGTGGTCTTCACCCTCGGGCAAGCGCAGGCTCTCCCGCGAGGGCTGAGCACAGGGTCGGGGCTGGGTGTCGTGCGGACACCCGCCATCGATGGAACGACGTCCACAGGCTGAGCAAAATGGTTTATGCTGCCCACGACCCGACCACTGACCGATGATCTGCGCGCTGCCGTTACCGGAATAGGGACCGCGCACAGGCGCCGAGCCGTCGCCGCGCCGGCGAACGCTCCGTGGCGGCAGATACCGTTCAATCCAGGAGGAATGCCCCATGTCCATCCACGTCAAGCGCTTGTCCGTCATAGCCGGCCTTGGTGCCCTGCTCGCCATGGCAGGCTGCGACTCCAACTCGTCGTACGACCATCGCTACGACGATTACTCGTACGACCGCTACCCGTCATCCGACCGCAACTCGGCGTACGAGCGCGGCTATCGCGATGGCGAACGGGCGAGTTTCAACCAGAACTACAACTCTCGAGACTACCGAGAAGGATATGACCGCGGCAGGAAAGAAGCCAAGCGGGACAGCAAGGAACGTAGCCGCGACCGTAACGACTACCGGCATTCGAACGATTACCGCCCGCCTAGCGACTACCGCCCGCCGAGCGATTACCGTGGCGCCCCGGGTGGTGTCCCATCAGCCCCGAGCACCTACGGGACGAATGACGGCTGAGAAGAGACCGTTCGCCACGATGAAAGAAATGATCTCCGGCAACCCCTGCCCGGTCTTCATGTTGCTGAAGACAAACGGCCGCTCGCCACGCATGCGACGGCTATCGCGCTCCATCACCTCGAGCGAGGCACCGACCAGCGGCGCCAGATCGATCTTGTTGATCACCAACAGGTCGGAGCGGGTAATCCCCGGCCCGCCCTTGCGCGGTATCTTGTCGCCGGCAGCGACGTCGATGACGTAGATCGTCAGGTCGGAGAGTTCGGGGCTGAAGGTCGCCGCCAGGTTGTCGCCACCCGATTCGACGAGAACGATCTCGATGTCGGGGAAGGTCGTCGTCAGCCGGTCCACGGCTTCGAGGTTGATCGAGGCGTCCTCGCGGATCGCGGTGTGCGGGCAACCACCGGTTTCGACGCCGAGAATGCGCTGCTGCGGCAGCGCCGCATGCTGGACGAGGAAGCGCGCGTCTTCGGCCGTGTAGATGTCGTTGGTCACCACACCGAGGCTGTACCGATCACGCAGGGCGAGGCACAGGGCGAGAGTGAGCGCGGTCTTGCCTGAGCCGACCGGCCCGCCGATGCCGATACGCAGCGCGGGTCGCCGGGTGATGGGCGCGTCGTGGTCTTTCATGATCGGAAGAGTCTCGAATACTGTGTTTCGTGGCTGCTCGACGCCAGCGCGAGACCGGGAGCGAAGTTACTCCATGCCGCTTCGGGAAGTTCGATCGCCTGCTCCGCCAGCACTGGAATGCGGCCACCGAGCGCCAACAGCAGACGCTGCCCGGCTGCCTGCCCGAGGGGTACGCTCTTGAGCGCGGCCATGACCTGGTTTTCGCACCAGGACCAGAGATAGGCGGTCAGCGAGTCCACCGTCGGTATCTCCCAGACCGCGCTGGCGAGTGCCCAAGCGGTTGGGAAAGCCACTTCAGGCATGGCATCGAGCGTAGGCGGCACCGGAAAGTCCTCGAGATCGTGCAGCAGGCGGCGCAGCGAATAGCCCATTTGCACCGTCTCGGCGCGCAACTCGGACGACTCGCGACTGGCCAGGAAGTCGGCATTCAGCCGCTCGACCTCAGCCGTCTGGCCAGCCGCCCAGGCGCGCTGCAGACAGGCCGCCAACGGTGCTTCGAAGCGGCCGACGGCGTGCTCCAGCAGCCCAGCGATCCATTGCTCGCCAGTCGCCTGATCGTGTACCAGACCGGCCTCGACCGCCCACTCGAGGCCTTGCGAGTACGTGTAGGCGCCAACCGGGAGGGCCGGGCTGGCGAGTTGCAGGAGGCGAGGCAGGGCAAGATTCACTTGAACTCGTGGATCTTCGCCGGCGAGCGATGCGCGCCATGCCCGGGGTCGTGCGCAGCGCGTGGCGAGGCGGCCGTCGCTTCGCGCGACGGCCGGTAGGCGTGCCCTCCTCCAGCAGCGTGGGCATGGCTGCCATAGGCACCGCCCTCGGGATCGAAAGCCGCCTGCACCGCCTCCACCAGACAGCCGAGCCCGATCAGCATTTCGGCCAGAACATGATCCGGCTGAAAGCGCAGGCAGCCCTCGGCCAGTTGCACGGGAACGTGCCGGTTGCCGAGATGATAGGCGGCGCGGGTCAGTTGCAGGCTGTCAGCGGCGCGGACTTCGAGCAGTTCTTCCGGAGCGGCTTCGACCGCGACAACACGCCCGCTGCCGGTCAGCAGGCGATCGCCGTGGCGCAGGACGGTGCCGGCAGGAAAAACGTAGCCCAACTCCTCGCCGCTCGCCAGCATCACGCGCTGCCGGCTCTTGCGACGAGCGTCGTAAGGCAATACCAGGCGGTCGCTGGCCGGGGCCCCGGCTGCGGCAAACGATTCGGCAAAAAGCATCCGCCCCTCAGAAGAGAAAGTAACGTTGCGCCATCGGCAGCACGCTCGCCGGTTCGCAGACCAGGAGTTCGCCGTCGGCGCGGACGACATAGGTTTCGGGGTCGACGTCGATCTTCGGCGTCGCGTAGTTATGCACCATATCGGGTTTGCCAATCCCGCGCGTCCCGCGAACGGCGACCAGCGGCTTGCTCAACTGCAGCGCCGCCACCTCGGGATTGGCGAGTGCCGCCTGTGAGACGAAGGTCACCGAAGTTCGCAGCGCCCGCCCGAAGGCGCCGAACATCGGCCGGTAGTGCACTGGCTGTGGCGTCGGAATCGACGCATTGGGGTCGCCCATCGCCGCCGCGGCGATCATCCCGCCCTTGACAATCAACGACGGCTTGACGCCGAAGAAAGCGGGCTTCCAGAGCACCAGATCGGCGAGCTTGCCGACTTCGATCGAACCGACGAGATGGCTGATGCCATGCGTGATCGCCGGGTTGATCGTGTACTTGGCGAGGTAACGCTTGACGCGGAAGTTGTCATGCGCGCTCGCCGGATCACCCGCTGCGGCGGGCAGGTGGCCACGCTTCGCCTTCATCTTGTGCGCCGTCTGCCAGGTGCGGATGATCACTTCGCCGACGCGGCCCATCGCCTGCGAGTCGGACGACATCATCGACAGCGCGCCGAGGTCGTGCAGGATGTCCTCGGCGGCGATCGTCTCGCGCCGGATGCGGCTTTCGGCGAAAGCGACGTCCTCGGCGATCGCCGGGTCGAGGTGGTGACAGACCATCAGCATGTCGAGGTGTTCGTCGACGGTATTCACCGTGTAGGGCCGCGTCGGGTTGGTCGACGAGGGCAGGACGTTGGTCTCGCCGACGGCGCGCAGGATGTCCGGTGCGTGGCCGCCGCCGGCACCCTCGGTATGGAAGGTGTGGATCGTTCGCCCCTTGAAGGCGGCAAGCGTCGTTTCGACGAAGCCCGATTCGTTGAGCGTGTCGGTGTGGATCGCCACCTGCACGTCCATCGCGTCGGCCACCGCCAGGCAGTTGTCGATCGCCGCCGGCGTCGTTCCCCAGTCCTCGTGCAGCTTGAGGCCGATGGCTCCGGCGCGCACTTGCTCGCGCAAGGGTTCAGGAAGCGACACGTTGCCCTTGCCGAGGAAGCCGAGGTTCATCGGAAACGCCTCGGCGGCTTCGAGCATGCGGTGGATGTGCCAGGGTCCGGGAGTACAGGTGGTTGCGTAGGTGCCGGTCGCCGGGCCGGTGCCACCACCCAGCATCGTCGTCACGCCCGACATCAGCGCCTCGTCGATCTGCTGCGGGCAGATGAAGTGGATATGGCTGTCGATGCCGCCGGCGGTGACGATCATCCCTTCGCCGGCGATGATCTCGGTGGCGCCGCCGATGGCGATCGTCACGCCCGGCTGAATGTCCGGATTGCCGGCCTTGCCGATGGCAGCGATGTGGCCGCCCTTGATGGCGATGTCGGCCTTGACGATACCCCAGTGGTCGACGATCAGCGCATTGGTGATCACCGTGTCGGCGACTTCCGCGGCGACCTTCTGGCCCTGCCCCATGCCGTCGCGGATCACCTTGCCGCCGCCGAACTTGACCTCGTCGCCATAAACGGTGAGATCCCGCTCGACCTCGATCCACAGATCGGTGTCGGCGAGGCGGACGCGGTCGCCGACGGTTGGCCCGAACATTTCGGCATAGGCCTGGCGCGAGATGCGGACGCTCATTCGAGGGCTCCCATGACAGCGGCAGTGAAACCGTAAACCCGGCGATCGCCGGCGAGCGCGACGAGTTGCACGCTGCGCGTCTGCCCGGGCTCGAAACGCACCGCCGTACCGGCGGCGATGTCGAGCCGGAAGCCGCGCGCCGCCGCTCGATCGAAGGACAGCGCGGCGTTGGTCTCGGCGAAGTGGTAGTGCGATCCGACCTGGATCGGTCGGTCGCCGGTGTTGGCGACGACGAGCCCGATCGTCTCGCGACCAGCGTTGAGCTCGATCTCGCCGGGCTGGACAAGTATTTCTCCGGGAATCATGGCTCGCCTCCTCAGATGATCGGGTGATGGACGGTGACCAGCTTGGTGCCGTCGGGAAACGTCGCTTCCACCTGAATGTCGTGGATCATTTCCGGCACGCCTTCCATGACGTCGTCGCGGGCAAGCAGCGTCGTGCCGTAACTCATCAGTTCGGCTACCGTCCGGCCATCGCGGGCGCCTTCGACGATGGCCGCGCTGATCAGGGCGACGGCTTCCGGGTAGTTGAGCTTGAGACCGCGCGCACGCCGCCGTTCGGCGAGCAGCGCGGCGGTAAAGACCAGCAGCTTGTCCTTCTCTCTCGGTGTCAGTTCCATTGCTCCCTTTCAGCAGAATCAGGTACTCCAGAGGCGTGGCGGCACGGCCACCCGGGCCAGCGCCAGCGGCCGCAGGCGCTGCCAGACTTCGACCAGCCACGCCCTTGCCGGTTCGGCGGCCGGCCCAAGGCAGCGCGCCACCAGCACGCCGGGCAGCGCCGTGACGCCGGCCCGCAAGCCGGCGGCGAGCGGCACGGCGCGGCACGCCGCCAGCCATTCCGGCTCGACCGGGCGGCCGGCGAGCAGCAGCGTCCCGCTCACCGGCAGGCCGCCGAGGCCGGCCGTCGCGGCCAGCCACGGCGAACCGCCACGCAGACCGCCCCGCTCGATCCACAGCGGCCGCCCGGCCTGCTCGATGCGCGTCGCCAGATCGAGCCCACCGTGAGTGTAACGCTCGCCGCAGGCGGTCCGCCCCAGGCAGAGAATGTCCCAGCCACAGTACAACGCCCCGGCGGCCAGTTCGACCCGCGTCTCCAGCTCGGCCTCGGCGCCGTCGAAAACGATCGTTTCCTGCGGCAGCCACTCGACGATGGCCTGCTCGTCGACGCGCACATGCAAGGACTGCCGCGCGCGCCGGCCGCCGGAACGATACCACTTGCCGGCACCCGGTGTCGTCAACTGCGCATGCGCCCCCGCCGCCGCGGTCAGCACGACTTCCAGACTGTCGCCGCCGGCGATGCCGCCCGGCGGATGCAGGACGATCGCCTGGCAGACCGCCGGCCCCTCCGGGTACAGCGCCTTCTGCACGCGCAGCGGCCCGAAGTGTTCGCAGCGGGCCAGCAGCGTCCGCTCGCCGCGCCGCTCGAAACCGAGCGTCAGGCGTCCCGGCCAGCCCGGCCGTGCCGCTTCCTCGATCGCCCGCACGGCGCCGGACGCCAGCCGCAAGCTCTCGCTCAATCCGCCCACCGCCGCGCGCGCGCCGAGCCGAGCGACGACAGTGCGCGCGCCAGCCGTGGGGCCGGCCGCGCCGGGGAGAGCAGACGGCCGCTCATGATCTCGCCGAAGAGATGTTCGGGCAGAGCGAAAGGATCTTCGTGGAGCGCGGGTTTCTCCTGCCATGGTGCCGTTCGAACGAACGGCGGCGGGCCGGCGTCGCCGGCTTCGAGCACCGGGGCAGATCGGCAGGCACATCGCGTAAGGCGAGCTTCGGCATGGCTTGGGCAGTGACATCGCAAGGACGGCACTTTAGCATCGGCCAGCCGTGTGCAGGCGAAATGCGGCTGCGGAGCCCGCCAGGCGAGCGCGTCTTCGAAGCGCAGGCTTCGGGAGCGGCGATGTTTCGCGCCAGCCGCGCCGCTCGCCGGCGTCGATAGCCGGCGACAGCTTTCTCTGCCCAAGAACCCGCTTGCCGCAGCGGCTGTCACACGGCGGCCACGCCGGCCGCCGCGATGGACACCGGCCCGACGTGCCGCTAAGATCAAACAGGAAGATATGAAGCGGGCGCGCCGGACGCGCGCGTCGGTTCTTCGCGAACGCTCGAGTGCCAGCGCTCGGGTGCCAGATCGACGGCCCGGATGAGCGACGAATCCTGCAGGGGATCCGGCATTCCTGGCGCAGAAGAGCTTCCCGTAATCCCTTCGAGTAACCTTGTCGCTGCTCGTCAATACGCCGATCATGTGTAACTCACCGCAAGGACAGCTCAATGACCATGCGCAGCCGTCGGCACCCTGGCTCATCGACCAACGACGGGACGCTGCCTGTCTCGCCAGCCCGGATGGCGGGCCCATGAGCACAAACATTCACCATCGCTGGCAGCGCTACTGGCTGCCTATGGGCGCCAACTTGAACCTCGACGTGGATGGTTTCCTGCCCGATCCGGAGTGCGAGTTCGGCCGCCACTACAATCCGGAGTTGCGCCGGCTGGAAGCCTTGCGTGCCATTCCGCTCTTGATGCTGCTTGGCGAGCCCGGCGCGGGAAAATCCACGCTGATGCAGGACGAGGCGGACGCACTCGCGGCAGCCGGTCAGGCCGTCCACTCTCTGCGGCTCAATGAGTACAGCTCGGCCGATCTGGTGCCCGCCGCATTCGACTCGCCAAGCGTGCTGCACTGGCGACAGGGAGCGCACAGGCTCTACCTGTTCCTCGATGGTCTCGACGAGTGCCTCCTGATCATTCCCAACGCCGCCCGCCTGCTGCTGCGAGCGCTCAGGGAATTGCCGCGGGACAGGTTGCTCCTGCGTTTGAGTTGTCGCACGGCCGAATGGCCATACGGTCTTGCCGATGAACTCGGTGCGCTATGGCCCCGCGAGAACGCCGATGTCGAACGGCAAGCAGACGAGCAGTGCCAGACTGCAGCGAACGAGGCCGGCGCGGCCCCCCGTGTCTACGAACTCGTGCCGCTGTGCCGGCGCGACGTCGAAAACGCGGCGCGCGATTACCAGATCGATCCGGCAGGTTTCCTGCAGCAGGTTCATGACCTGGAGATCGCGACCTTCGCCGCCTTGCCCAACACGCTGCGCATGCTGTTGAAAATCCAGAAGCAGAACGATTGCCTGCCGGCCACGAAACAGGAGATCTTTCGCCAGGGCTGCCGCCTGCTGGCGGACGAACTATCTCAGAGTCGACTTCAGGCCGCTTTCCGAGGTCGCTTGAGCACCGACCAGCGCCTGGCAATAGCCGGGCGTATCGCCGCCATGCTGCTGTTGGGAAACAGGCAGTCGGTATGGCTGGGACAAGCACTGGAAGTGGCGCCGGATGACCTGTCGCCCGCAGAGATCCTCGGCGAGAACGAACGCGCCGGCAGGCTGCGTGTCCGGGTCGATGACCAGGCGCTGAAGGAGGTGCTGAACACCGCCCTATTTACCACCCGCGGCCATCAGCGATTGGGCTTCGGGCACCAGAGCTGGGCCGAGTACCTGACCGCCGACTATCTTGCCGAGCGCGTGGCAGACCCCGAACGACTGCTCGCATTGTTGCGCGGCGGCGGCGACCCGCGCCTACCGCCGCGACTGTCGGAACTGACGGCCTGGTTGGCGAGCCTCTCGCCCGCGCTGTTCGACATCCTCGTGGCGACCGAGCCGGCGCTGCTGCTGCGCGGCGATCTCGGGGCGCTCGATGCGCCGCGCAAGGCGAGGCTGCTCGATGAACTGCTGCAAGCCTTCCGGCGCAATGAGGTGAATTTGTGGGATCGGGAAACGCGTCCTCATTTCCGCAAGCTGGCGCATGCCGGCCTCAGCGAACGGTTGCGGCGCTGGCTGCCAGACCGCAGTTTGCCCGAAGACGTGCGTGCCGCCGCTCTGCAGATCGCCTCCGCCTGTCGGGCAGACGAACTGGCGGAGCTGGCGGCCAAGCTCGCGCTCGATGACGACGAAGCGCCGCGCATTCGCTACGCGGCTGCGAAGCTGGCGGCCGAACTGGGCGATTGCGCGGTCCTGGCTCGCCTGCGTTCGCTGGCGATCGGAACCTCCGCGACGAACCAGGAATTGCGGTCGCTCCTCCTGACCCGTTTGTGGCCGCATCATGTCGATACGCGGGAACTGTTCGACGGTTTCGGCAGAGACGGCGATTGGCAATGCCTGGGCCCCTACCGCTATTCTCCGGGGAAACTCGTCGATCGTTTCGGCCCGTCCGACCTCCTTGTCGCGCTGGATTGGCTGGAGGCGAGCGAGCGCTCACCTTTCGATTTCGGTCATGACGACCTGGCAAACGCCATCGTCGCCAGAGCCTGGCAGTGTTTGGACGACCCCGCCATTTGCCGGGCCTTCGCACCGGTCGCATGGCGGTGTCTGCAGCGTTACGAGAAGCTGTTCACCCGCCGTAGCGAAACGGCTGACGGTGCGCACCCCTTTGCGTTCGACGCCGGGAAGCGCAGGAGGCTGGTGCTCGCCATCCTTCCTCTGGTCAACGACCCGGCAGAGCAACTCGTGCCGCTCGTCTACGCGGAGAATCCCCTGCTGCTCCCCGAAGACCTGCCCTGGCTGCTGGATCAATACGAAGCGACCGCCGATGAGCAGCAGAAGACGCGTCTGGCCTCCTGCCTGCGGAGGGTGTTTTCACCGAATGCCGACAACGACTGGACGAACCGGCTGTTTGAAGCGGCCTGCCGGGATGCTCCCCATTCTTTCTCTCCGCTTGCTGATGCCGTCGCTCCCTTAGTCGAGCCGATCTGGCTCGGCACGGACGCCGAAAGGGACGCCCGGGAAGCGCACGCGCGTCAACTTGAGTTCGAGCAGAGGAGATCGCAGGGCGAGCGTCGGCTGGACCCTCCACCGGCAGAGCGGGTGCAGAACGCCCTCGACGACCATGCGTGCGGCGATACCGGGGTCTGGATGCGGTTATGGCAGGAACTGAGCCTGAAAGACGGCGCTGCGGGATACCCCGTTTTGCCGTTTACGCCCATTCTTAAGACGCCTGGCTGGGAGCGCGCCAACCCGGCGCAGCGAATGAGAATCCTCGATTGCGCCCAGTCGTGGGCGACGGCCATTTCGCTTTCCGAGCTGGGGATCGGCTTGCCCGACGGAGAGATTTCCTATTCAGACATCGCCACCCACCTTGCCCTCGCGCTGCTGGGACATGAACGGGCCGGCTGGCTTGGTGCAGCCACGGAAGAGCGATGGTCGGCGTGGCTTCCCTCCATCTTGTCGTATCCCTTTGAACCCAGCGCCCCTGTCCGGGGTAGGCTGCTCAGGATAGCCAGCGAGAGGTTTCCGGATCGCGTGCTTGCCGAAATCGGCCAGCAACTCGACAAGGAAGTTGCCGTGGAAAGTCGCCACTTCACCGGCCTCGGTGACCTGCAGGCAGTCTGGTCACCGCAGGCAGCGGCAATGGTCCATGCCTACCTGCAGCGGCTGACCGACCCGGACCAGCGCAAGGCTTTCCTGAAAGTGCTGCTCAACCGGCAAGATGCGACCGCGGTCAGTCTGGCCTTGACCGAGTTCGCGGCAGCGGTCGACTCGGGAGCCGCGGAGACAGGTCGTTCTCTCGAACTCGCCGAAATGCTGATGGAGCATGCACCGAGTGCGGCCTGGCCGCCGCTGTGGGCGAGGAGCCAGCAGGATCCCGCGTACGGAGAAGCTCTCTGGAGCAAGCTGGCAGGTCGATACCACTGGCTTGCCGCGCTGCACGAGTCGCAGTTGGGTGATCTGTATCTCTGGCTCGAGGAGCGCTTCCCGGCGGCCACCGATCCCGTACGCCCAAGCATGCAGGTCTATTCCCCCACCAGCCGCGATCACGTCGCCCGCCTGCGCGACGGCTGTGTCGGACAGCTCTCGGCAGCGGCGACGGTTCAGTCGGTCGCCGTCCTGCAGAGCTTGTGCGATCGATTTCCCGGACAGCACGGGTTGGTAGAAAGCCTGCTCTCTGCCCGCTCGGCCCTGCGCGAAAGGAATTGGTGTCCAATCCGCCCATCAATGCTGCTGCAGTTCCTCGAACGAACCGACGCACATCTCGTACGCAACTGCGCGGAACTGACCAACGCGGTCCTGGCCTCGCTCGCGCGGCTACAGAGACTGCTGCAGGGAGACACGCCACTGGCGCCTTTCCTATGGAACGTGGAACGGGACCAACGCTCCGGAAGGCCGAAGGGCGAGGACCGGCTGTCGGATTTCGTGCTGCATCATCTGCGACGTGATCTCCCCGGTTCGGTCATCGATCGCGAGGTACAGGTGAGGAATCTACGGGAAAGCGGGATCGGCGAGCGCACCGACCTCAAGGTCGAGACTCGGGCGGCCGACGGCTCTCCTCTCGTACTGATCATCGAGACCAAGGGCTGCTGGAACGAAGACCTGATGAGCGCGATGGAAAACCAGTTGAAGGAACGCTATCTTGAAGCGCTCGACACCGCGCATGGCATCTATCTGGTCGGCTGGTTCGGCTGCGACTTCTGGCTGGAGGGGCCGAAAAAGCGAGCGTGCCTGCGCCATGCTGAAAGCTCGGCCGCGCTCCTGTCAGAGCTTGAACGGCAGGCAACCCGGTTGTCGAGCGATAGCTGTCGAATCGTCGCGATGGTTCTGGACATCGCCCACCCGGCGCCGTAGCGCGAGGGACCGGCGGTCTTGTCCTGCGGCGAGTTCACCAACTCAACAACTTTGCAACCGCTCCGCCTGCCTCGCCACCCAAGGGCGAGCGGCCGGCTGGCCTTGTCTTCCGCCGGCGCCGGCAAGCTTCGGCACCCCCACCGCAAGGTGAGGGGCTGGCCCGCAAGGGTTCAGGACATGCGTTGCCGCTTCAGCGGATTGCGCGCCGGCCGGGCGAGCCGAAGCGCCGCGGAGGCGCCTCATTCTCCAGTGGCAACGGCGCGATAGCTGGCCAGTTCGGCGAGATGGTCGCTTTCGATCATCGCCGCGAGTTCGGAGTGGGCCTTGAACACCTGCATCGCCGGCACCTTGAACTTCGTCTTCCGCCAGCGTTTCTTGTGCTCGAAGTCCATGCGGATCCACCCGCCGGTGGTGTCGTCATCGACGATGAAGATCGGCCGCCGCTCCCACTTGATTCCGGGGTAGAGCGCATGCTCCTGCAGCGGGTGATCGGGTGGCAGAGCATTCCTGATCTCGGCAATGCAAAGGTCGATGTATTCCATCGGGACCATCGTCCAGGGGGATTTGATTTCGAGTGTTTCTTTCATTGATCGCTCCGCGGGAAAACGGGGTCTGGGGTCTGGGGTCTGGGGTCTGGCTGCGGGCTGCTGGCAGGGCGTGTGCCATCGTCGGAGAGGTCGCCGGGGACCGGCGCGGCGCCGTCACGAGTCGCCGCCGGGCTTGGCGCCGGGGTCGCGCGCCAGACAGTCGGCGATCTCGTCGTCGCTCCGGCCCATCTTCTGCAGCAGGGCGACGGTGTTGGCTCTCACTATCTGTGAGTTGGGGTGCTCGCTGCCGAAGCTGGCGACGAATATTCGCCGCGCGCGGCGCATCAGCGGCTCGGCTTCGGCCAGGCGGTCGGTGGCCTGCAGCAGTTGGGCCAGGTTGTTGAGGTGGATCGCGACCCTGGGGTGCGCGTCGCCGAAGCTCGCCTCGTCGATCGCCAGCGCGCGGCGCATCAGCGGCTCGGCTTCGGACAGGCGGTTGGTCGCCTGCAGCAGTTGGGCCAGGTTGTTGAGGTCGATCGCGACCGTGGGGTGCGCGTCGCCGAAGCTCGCCTCGTCGATCGCCAACGCGCGGTGCAGCAGCGGCTCGGCTTCGGCCGGGCGCTTGGTCGCCTTCAGCAGTCCGGCCAGATTGTTAAGGTGACGCGCGACCCTGGGGTGCGCGTCGCCGAAGCTCGCCTCGTCGATCGCCAGCGCGCGGCGCAGCAGCGGCTCGGCTTCGGCCAGGCGCTTGGTCGCCCGCAGCAGTTGGGCCAGGTTGTTGAGGTGGCGCGCGACATTGGGGTGCGCGTCGCCGAAGCTCGCCTCGTCGATCGCCAGCGCGCGGCGCATCAGCGGCTCGGCTTCGACCAGGCGGTTGGTGTCCTGCAGCAGTCGGGCCAGGTTGTTGAGGTCGATCGCGACTTCGGGGTGCGCGTCGCCGAAGCTCGCCTCGTCGATCGCCAGCGCGCGGCGTATCAGCGGCTCGGCTTCGGCCAGGCGGTTGGTCGCCTTCAGCAGTTGGGCCAGGTTGTTGAGGTCGCGCGCGACGTTGGGGTGCGCGTCGCCGAAGCTTGCCTCGTCGATCGCCAGGGCACGGCGCATCAGCGGCTCGGCTTCGGCCAGGCGGTTGGTCTCCTGCAGCAGTTGGGCCAGGTTGTTGAGGCGGATCGCGACTTTGGGGTGCGCGTCGCCTAAGCTCGCCTCGTCGATCGCCAGCGCGCGGCGCAGCAGCGGCTCGGCTTCGGCGTAGCGTGCCTTCTCCAGCAACAACAAGCCAACTTGATTGAGCAGCCGGGCCGTGGGATCGGCGATTCCGGCCGCGTCGGCATAGCGAGCGACGGCCAGTGCGTGCGGCGCCAGCGCGTCGAGCAGCGGCCAGTCGCGGACATCGCCGGGATCGCCGACGAAAGCCGCATCGACCCAGGCCAGCGCGGCGCGCAGCGCGGCGGCGGCGGCCGGCGCCGTATCGTCGCGCGGGCGTCGGCTCACTTCCTGCAGCAGCCGGTGGATCGTGAAGCTCGGCGCGTCGCTGGCGCGCCGGACCAGCGAATACGACTCCAGTTCCACCAGCGCGGCCAGGCTGTCGGCCGGCGCGCCGGCGGTCGCGCGCGCCTCGCCGGCGTCTTCGGGTACGGCGACGGCGAGCAGCGATTCGGGAATCGGCTCCGGCGCCAGCCAGGCGAGACGCTGCAACAGCCGCCGCGCCGGCTCGCCGACTCGGTCGAAGCTGGTCTGCCAGGTGATCGCGACGCTCTTCGGGTACTGCATCAGGCGCGCGTCGTACCAAGCGAGCACCTTCTCACGCTGGCTGTGCCATTCGGCCAGGTACTCGGCGAAGTTCAGCCGGCGCTGCGCGATGTAGGCGCCGGCCTGTTCGAGCGCCAGCGCCAGGCCCCCGAGTTCGTCGGCGAGCTGCGCCGCCAGGGCGGCATCGTCGGTGCGCGGGCGCCGCCGCTCCTGGCTGCGCGCCACCAGGAAGTTGGCGGCGTCCTTGCGCGCGAGCACTTCGAGCGACGGCAGCGCCAGGCGGCCGCTCCAGTGGGCGAGCCGGCTGGTGAGGACGACGTGGCCGCCGGCGAGTCGCGGCAGCAGCGCCTCGGCCGCCGCCGCGGCGTCTTCGGAATCGACGTTGTCGACGATCAGCAGCCAGCCGGGGTGGGTGCGCAGCCAGTTCAGAACAGCTTCGTACTGGCGGCCCTCGTCGGTCTCGTGCCGCTCCGGGAGATCGAGGACGCTGGCGCTGCACAGCGCGGCGAGGTGGCGCTGCAGCGCCGCGGGCGACTCGGCGCCGACGAAGAGCAGCGCGCTGTAGTCATCGGCGCGCCGCCACGCGTATTCGAGCGCCAGGCGAGTCTTGCCGACGCCGCCGATGCCGTTGATGACGCGCGCGACGACGGCGCTGGGGCTCGCCGGGATACCGCCGAGACTGACGGCGAGGTCGGCGAGCGCCGCGTCGCGGCCCTTGAAGAGAGCGCCCAGGCTGCCGAACGGCAGGTTGGCCGGCCGCATCCGGACGCCGGCGCGCGCGAGGATTTCGTGCAGCTTCGAGCGGAGCAGCTCGACGGCGAGGCGGTCGGCGTTGGCGAAGCGGATTTCGGGATGGCGCTCGACTGCCGCCAGCCGCGCCAGGTGCGCCTGCTGCGCGGCGCGCTGCGCTTCGTCGCGGCGGTAGCCCGCGTCACGTGGCGCCGCGTCCTCCGGCACGGCGATCAGCAGCGTCTTGCCGTGATAGAGCGCCAGCCACGCCTCCCACTGCGTGTAGGAGAGCGCCGGCGCGCCGTCTTCGAGGAAGGGCGCGAGCGGCGGCAGGCGGCGGCCGAGATCCGGGTACCGTTGCCGGATCAGCGCCAGCGACGACGGCTGCGCCAGCGCGCCGGTCAGGTCGCCGACGAGGTGGATGACGGCGTCGCAGCCGGCGATGTAGGTGTCCAGCTTGTCGAGCGTTTCGCTGCCCGTCGGGATGAAGTCTTCCTGGACCCTGACGGTGACCCCGGGGCGTTCGAGGTCATGACGCAGCGCATCGCGATAGCTGCGGAACTCGCTGCCGACCGCCGAAACGAAGAGGCGGTACGCATTGAGCAGATCGGGGAAACGCGCCGCGAGCAGACTCGCCTCCTGATCGAGGCCGCCCTGGCGCAGGAAGCCGAGCGCACGCAACAGCAGGTCTTGCGCTTCGGCTTGCGTCAGTCCCTGCTGCCGACCGCGCTGCAGCCGCTCGATCGTTGTCGCGGCCAGCGAGCGCAGCTCCGCCGGGTCGAGGCGCGTGTCGATGGCCCCGCGTTCGCGCGCGCCAAGCCGGTCGCCTGCCGCTTCGGCGGTTCTGGTGGTTTCAGCGATCTCGCTGAGCTGCAGCTTGACGAGAAACCACGAATCGAGGTCGGGGACGAGGCGAATGAAATCCTCGGCGAGGTGCGGCGGCAGCCACCAGATCTGGCGCTGCGGCTGCTCGCCGAGGGGCTCGCGCTTGAGGTTGAAGCGGTAGAGCGCTTCCCGGCGTTGCGCGCTGTCGAGCGGCAGAGCGCTGGCGAATCCGTCGATCGAGACGGCGCCCGGGGCGAGCGTCGAAAGGTGCGCCAGCAGATCACTGGCCAGTGCCGAGGCGTCGGCGACCGTCTGCAGGGTGATCTCGTGCAGCAGAATGCCACGCGCCGCCAGGTCCTCGCGCAAGCCTGCTACGACGCGGCGGCGGGCGCCTTCGCTGCTGAATTCGACGCGCGCCAGGCCCGAGTCGCTGCGCTCGCACCAGAGGACGAGCCGCTGGCGGACGTCGGCGATGCTGCCCAGAGGCGGCGATCTATTCGGTTCCACCGGGCACCCGACCGGAGTCCGGGCGGGCAATCCTGTTCTGGCGAACGAGCAGGTCCACCACCAGCGGATGCACGCCGAACCAGCGCTCGCCGTTGAACTCCTGCACGGCGCGCGAGCGCAGCAGCGAATAGAGCACTGGCGCGGGAATCTTGGCTTCCGGATCCCCTTCGTAGATGCGCAACATCCGTTCCGCTTTCGCTTCGTAGGCGATCGGCCGCGCCTTGCCATCGGCTCCGGTTTCCTGGTCGTACTGGCTTTCGCCGAGCTGGCGCTCGTAGTCGGTCCGCAGTTGCCGTATGGCGCCGCTCACGTCGTCCGCCTCGATCCGCTGGCCGCCCCGAAGCAGCGCCGTATCGCCGGCGCTGGCGGTCATCGCGAAGAGGTTGCGGAGGTTGCCGCCGGACGCCTCGATCAGCCGTTCCATCTCGCCGGCGGCAAAGAGTTCGGGCCGCATGCGGGCTTCGAGGACGGCGCGGATGGCCGCCCGCCCGGGCTCGTACGGTCGATGCTCCCGGTCGAAGACCATCGTGTCGGGGAGGACGAAGAGTGCGCTCTGCGCAACCGGCAAGGAGCCGGCTCGCGGCGAGTAACCGAGCGTGATCGGAATGGTGAACAACAGCTGGGCGTCGAGTTCGCGAATGGCGTTGGCGTAGGTGACGAAGAGATCCTCGGTCTGCTTCGGCGAAATCCCGGCCTTGTCGAAATCCTCGAAGATGAACAGCCACTCGTGTCCGGTCGCCGCACGCAAGAGGTCGTTGCAGTGCACGAGCAAGCGGTTGGCGGCGCCGATCAGTTCGTCGAGGCGGCTCAAGCGGTAATTCACCTTCTGCCGGTCGCGCACGCTGGCATATTTGATCTCGCCCTTGATGTTGGCGAACAGACCGGTGAGTTTGGCCCACAGGGTGTCGCCCGCGACGCCGGCGCCGGCCGCGGCCTGCGCGGTCGTCTCCGTCCGGCTGCTCACCATATCCTTCTCGCTGGCGAACCAGTCCTCGATGTCCTTCAGGTAAGCATCGTCGGGTCGCCGACCGGCGCCGGCGGGTTTGTTCTCCGCCGTGCGCCGGGCGACTTCGATCATCATCAAGAGAACGACGTCGAAGGGCTGGAAGCTGATCGGGTCGAGGCTCTCGCTCGCGCTCAGCCGGATGACCCGGTACTTGTCCTCGACCTCGCGCGTCAGGCGTGTCAGTTCGGTCGACTTGCCGACGCCGGCGTGCCCCATCAGCAGCGCCTTGTACGGCAGGATGCCGTGCGCCCGCTTCAAGCCTAGACTCATCCGTTCGACGACCTGACCGCCGCGCACGGCATTGATTTCCTGGCGGTAGAAGGCGGCGAAGTCGGCGGGATCGATCAGCGGTTGCGGCGACAGAGCCTTGTAGAGGTCTTCGAGCGTCTCGGCGCGTTGCAGCATGTGGTGTCCTCCATGACTCGGCGGAACCCGCGAGGGAAAGCGGGCAACGCCCGAGAATACAACGAAGGAGCCTTGCATCTCAACGATTCTGCCGGCACGCGCGATCGACGCGCGCGGGATTCTGCGGCGAACGGGTCGATCCGGATCAGTGGGAAGCGAAGCGGGCGAGCATCGGCACCGACCGGCGTGCCGGCGCCGGCACTGCCGAACGGGTCCGTCAGCGGCAGCGTGCCGCGCCGCCAGGCACCGACCGCGCCGTCAGACGGCGAGCGCCGCCAGCACCCCGTCCTTCTCCATGTCGTCGCCGCGCCCGCGCATGATGATCTCGCCACGCTCCATGACCAGGTACTGGTCGGCGAGCGAACGCGCGAAATCGTAATACTGCTCGACGAGCAGGATGGCCATTTCGCCACTCCCCGCCAGTGAGCGGATGGCGCGCTCGATGTCCTTGATGATCGACGGCTGGATGCCCTCGGTGGGCTCGTCGAGAATCAGGAGCTTCGGCCCCATCGCCAGCGCGCGGCCGATCGCCAGTTGCTGCTGCTGGCCGCCGGAGAGGTCGCCGCCGCGCCGGCGCAGCATCTGGCGCAGGACCGGGAACATCTCGAAGATGCGCTCGGGAACGCGCGTGCCGCCGGGACAGGTCGCCAGCCCCATCAGCAGGTTTTCCTGCACGGTCAGGCGAGGGAAGATCTCGCGCCCCTGCGGCACGTAGCCGATGCCGGCCTTGACCCGCTGGTGCGACGCAGCACGCGTCAGGTCGCGGCCGGCAAACTCGATGCTGCCGCTCTTCGTCGGCAGCAGGCCCATCAGCGACTTGAGCAGCGTCGACTTGCCGACGCCGTTGCGGCCGAGAATCGCCGTCACCTTGCCGGCCTCGGCGGTGAAGCTGAGGTTGCGCAGGATGTGGCTGCCGCCGTAATACTGGTTCAGGTTGTTGATACTCAACATGGTCGTCCTAACGCCCCAGATAGACTTCGATGACGCGCTGGTCGGCCTGCACTTCCTCCAGAGTCCCTTCGGCGAGCATGCTGCCTTCGTGCAATACCGTCACCTTGCCGCCGAGTTGCTTGACGAAGGCCATGTCGTGCTCGACGACGACCAGCGAGTGCTTGCCGGCCAGCGAGAGAAACAACTCGCCGGTACGCTCGGTCTCCTCGTCGGTCATGCCGGCCACCGGCTCGTCGAGCAGCAGCAGCTTCGGCTCCTGCATCAGCAGCATGCCGATCTCCAGCCACTGCTTCTGTCCGTGCGAGAGCAGGCCGGCCAGGCGATCGGCGTGCGCCGACAGGCGAATCAGCTCGAGGGTCTCGGCGATCCGGTCGCCGGCGGCGGAGTCGAGCAGCGCCAGAAGGCTGCACCAGACGCGCTTGTCGGTCTTCATGGCCAGTTCCAGGTTCTCGAAAACCGTGTGGTTCTCGAAAATCGTCGGCTTCTGGAACTTGCGGCCGATGCCGATGTGCGCAATCTCGGGTTCGCTCAGTCGCGTCAGGTCGATCGTCTGGCCGAAGAACACCGTTCCCTCGTCGGGCCGTGTCTTGCCGGTGATGACGTCCATCATCGTCGTCTTGCCGGCGCCGTTCGGGCCGATGATGCAACGCAGTTCGCCGGCGTCGATGGTCAGCGACAGCTTGTTGAGAGCGCGGAAACCGTCGAAGCTGACCGTAATGTCTTCGAGATAGAGGATGACCTTGTGCGACAGGTCGAGCTGGCCGGGTTTCAGTACGTGCCCGAGTTCGGCCGTGCCGCTGTCCCAGTCCGGGTTGTCCTGGTCCGCCAGGTGAAGTTCGCCGGCGTTCATGCGCGCACCCCTTTGGCGTCGCCCGCGACCGCCCCGGCATCGTCGTTGCGGAATCGCCCGCGCAGCTTGAACCACAGGCCGACGACGCCCTGCGGCAGGTAAAGGGTGGCGACGATGAACAGCGTGCCCAGGAAGAACAGCCAATATTCGGGGAAGCTGACCGTAAACCAGCTCTTCGCCAGATTGACGATGAACGCCCCAATGACCGGCCCGATCAGCGTGCCGCGGCCGCCGACGGCCACCCAGATGGCGATCTCGATCGAGTTGGCGACGGACATTTCGGACGGGTTGATGATCCCCACCTGCGGCACGTAGAGCGCGCCGGCAAACGCGCAGAGCATCGCCGACAGCGTCCAGACGAACAGCTTGTACCACAGCGGGTTGTAGCCGATGAACATTACCCGCGACTCGGCGTCGCGGATCGCCGTCAGGACTCGGCCGAACTTCGAGGTCACCAGATAGCGCGCGAGCAGCAAGGTGCCGATCAGCGCCAGAGCCGACAGCGCGAAGAGGACGACACGCGTCTCCGGCGCGGTGATCGAGTAGCCGAGAATGCGCTTGAAGTCGGTAAAGCCGTTGTTGCCGCCGAAACCGGTTTCGTTGCGGAAGAAAAGCAGCATTGCCGCATAGGTCAGCGCCTGCGTGATGATCGAGAAGTACACGCCCTTGATGCGCGAGCGGAAGGCGAAATAGCCGAAGACGAAAGCGATCACCGCCGGCACGACGAGCACCAGCAGCGCCACCCACAGAAAGCTGTCGCTGCCGGCCCAGAACCACGGCAACTCCTTCCAGTCGAGGAAGACCATGAAATCCGGCAGATCGCTCTGGTAGCTGCCGTCACGCCCGATCTGGCGCATCAGGTACATGCCGAACGCGTAGCCGCCAAGCGCGAAGAAAAGGCCGTGCCCGAGCGAGAGGATGCCGCCGTAGCCCCAGATCAGGTCCATCGCCACAGCGACGATGGCGTAGCAGAGGATCTTGCCGACCAGCGTGATGAACCAGGTCGACAGATGCAGCGGGTGGTCGGGCGGCAGCGCGAGGTGCATCACCGGCACGGCGACCAGCGCGAAGGCGGCGAACAGGCCGACGATCTGCCAGGTGCGCGCGTCGAAGCTGCGTCCGAGGCGAACGATGAAGGGCACGGGTACCGGTGAAGGGTTCATGATCGCTTTTCCCGGCTCACGATTCGACGAAGCGGCCCTTGAGGGCGAACAGCCCCTGCGGACGCTTCTGGATGAAGATGATGATGAACACCAGCACGACGATCTTGGCGACCACGGCCCCGGTCCAGCCTTCGAGGAACTTGGTGAAGACGCCGAGTCCGAGAGCCGCCCAGACCGCGCCGGCGAGTTGCCCGACGCCGCCGAGAACGACGACCATGAAGGAATCGACGATATAGCCCTGGCCCATGTCCGGCCCGACGTTGGCGATCTGTGACAGCGCCACGCCGCCGAGGCCGGCGATGCCGGCGCCGAGGCCAAACGCCAGCGTGTCGATGCGGCCGGTCGGCACGCCGACACAGCCGGCCATCGGCCGGTTCTGTGTGACGGCCCGCACGAACATCCCCAGCCGCGACAGGTTGAGGATCGCCCACATGGCGACCAGCACGGCAATGGAAAAGGCGACGATGATGATCCGGTTCCACGGCAGCATGAGATTCGGCAGCAGTTCGATGCCGCCGGCCATCCAGGCCGGGTTGGCAACCTCGACGTTCTGCGCGCCGAACACGGTGCGCGCGACCTGCATCAGGAACAGCGAGATGCCCCAGGTAGCCAGCAGGGTCTCCAGCGGACGGCCGTAAAGGTGACGGATGATCAGGCGCTCCATCAGTACGCCCACCAGCGCCGCGGCGAGAAAGCCGACGGGGATCGCCGCCAGCAGATACCAGTCGAGCGCCCCGGGCAAATAGGCGCGGAACACACTCTGCATCGCCCATGCCGAGTAGGCGCCGACCATCAGCAACTCGCCGTGGGCCATGTTGATCACCCCCATCACGCCGTAGGTGATCGCCAGTCCGAGCGCCGCGAGCAGCAGGATCGAGCCGAGCGACAGGCCGGTAAACGCCCGTCCGAGACTGTCGGCCCAGGCCAGCCGCTGCTCGATCGAACGGAGCGAGGTGCCGGCCGCGGCGCGCACGGCGCTGTCGGGCTCCACCCAGCTATCGCCGCGTTTCTCGTTGAGTGGCAGGAGAAGCTGGCGGACCTTCGGATCGCTGCTCTCGCCGAGCGTCTTGACTGCCGCGAGGCGGACTTCGGCGTCGGTCGAACCCAGACTGGCTTGCGCATGCGCGAGTTGCAGGCGCGTTCGAATCTCGGGATCCTTTTCCGCGGCGAGCGCGCGGTCGAGCAACGGCAGCATCTTCGCATCGGCGCTCAGGGTCACTTCCTGTGCCGCCTGCCAGCGCACCGCGCGCTCCGTCGAGAAAAGCCGCAGTGCAGCCAGCGCGGCCGAGAGTTCTCGGCGCACACGGTTGTTGATCCCGATCACCTCGCGCGCTGCCGGCGCCGGCGAGATCTCGGTGTTATTGGCCGCGTCGAGAACCCGCTCGCCGGCAACGATGACGACGCGCTCCCCCGCCACCGCCAGCGAATCGTCGGCCAGCGCCTTGAGCACCGGCAGCGCCTCGGCAGGTGCCGCCTGGGCCAGAGCCGTGATCGCGGCGATCTTGGTGTCGGAATCTTCGGAGGCCAGCGGCTTGAGCAGCGCCGGGTCGATGGCCGCCTGCGCAAGCGAAACGCTCAACAGCCAACCACACAGCAGAAATCGAGACTTGCCCATGCTCTCTCCACGATCGGGTGCCGGCGGCTGACCGCCGGCACCCGCAGAACAACGCTTACTTGCCTTCCGGCGTGTCTTTCTTCTTGTCGTTACCCGGGATGTACGGGCTCCACGGTGCTGCCTTGACCGGACCAGGCGTCTTCCAGACGACATTGAACTGCCCGTCGGCCTTGATCTCGCCGATGAACACCGGCTTGTGCAGATGGTGGTTTTTCTCGTCCATCTTGATCGTGAAACCGGACGGCGCCTTGAAGGTCTGCCCGGCCATCGCCGCGATCACCTTGTCGACGTCGGTGGACTTGGCTTTCTCGACCGCCTGCTTCCACATGTAGACGCCGATATAGGTCGCTTCCATCGGGTCGTTGGTGACCGCCTTGTCGGCATTCGGCAGCTTCTGCTTGACGGCCCACGAGCGGTACAGCTTGGTGAACTTGTCGTTCTCGGCGTTCTTCAACGACATGAAGTAGTTCCACGAGGCCAGGTGCCCGACCAGCGGCTTGGTATCGACGCCACGCAGTTCCTCTTCGCCGACCGAGAAAGCAACGACCGGCACGTCGGTCGCCTTGATGCCGGCGTTACCCAATTCCTTGTAGAACGGAACGTTCGAATCGCCGTTGATCGTCGAGATCACCGCCGTCTTCTTGCCTTCGCTCGAGAACTTCTTGATCTTGGCGATGATCGTCTGGTAGTCGCTATGCCCGAAGGGGGTGTACTCCTCCATGATGTCGGCGTCGGCGACGCCCTTGGACTTCAGGAAAGCGCGCAGGATCTTGTTGGTCGTGCGCGGATAGACGTAATCGGTGCCGAGCAGAACGAAACGTTTGGCCTCACCACCATCCTTGCTCATCAGGTACTCGACCGCCGGGATCGCCTGCTGGTTTGGCGCTGCGCCGGTGTAGAAGACGTTGTACTCGAGTTCCTCACCTTCGTACTGCACCGGGTAGAAGAGCAGGCCGTTGAGTTCCTTGTAGACCGGCAGGACCGACTTGCGCGACACCGAGGTCCAGCAGCCGAAAGTCACCGCAACCTTGTCCTTGCTCAGGAGCTGGCGTGCCTTCTCGGCGAACAGCGGCCAGTTGGAGGCCGGGTCGACGACCACCGGCTCGAGCTTCTTGCCGAGGACGCCGCCCTTGCTGTTGATCTCGTCGATTGCCATCAGGACGGTCTCCTTGAGAGCCGTCTCGGAAATCGCCATGGTGCCGGAAAGCGAATGCAGAACACCGACCTTGATCGTCTCGGCGGCCAGGGCGCTCAGCGAGTTGAGGCCGAAGGCAGCCGTGACGGCAACCGCCGACAGGGTCTTCATGAAATTGCGACGTACCATCTGTTGTCTCCTCGAAGGTTAAGAAGCGGGAAGAAGTCTTCCTCCGAGGAGCATTAAGCAAGCGGCGTGCCAACACTAAAGATGTTCGGAAGGCGCGCCGGCAGGCGGCGCTTGGCCGCGGCACGCACTATTCAGGGAGCATCGCGCCTTTTCTCCGCACCAAAGCGGGGCAACGGCCGGCGTCGTGCACCAGGATCACGCATCTGGCGCTTTCCGTCCGCTTGCCGACAAGCCCATCGGTGGTAGCCATGGGGGAAGAAGGGGTAGGCGCCAATCATGGGGGTAGTCGGTCTGCCGCCGATTCAGGGCCATGCCGCCCCACAGGCAGCGGCGGAGTGGGTCAGATGCGGCTCAGCAGCTCCGTCTTCTTGGCCGAGAACTCCTCGTCACTGAGGATGCCCTTGGCGCGCAGATCGGCGAGCCTTTCCAGCGTCGCGAACACGTCCTGCTCGCCGCGACCCGCCGCCGGCGCCGATTCCAGCGCTACGCTGTTCGCCCAATCATTGGCTGCCGGCCTCGCCGGCGACCTCACGGGAAGCTGTCCGGTGGACGAGACCACCGGCAGGCTTGCTACGTCGATCAAGCCATGTTGGCTCGAGAAGCTCAGCGTGCCGCCGACCGACTGCTGGATAGTTCATTGCACAGCCCGTCGATACGCCCCTTCAGTGAGTTGTCGAACATGTCCGATACCATGATCATGCCGCCGCGCGTCCACTGACCGGAGCCGGAGAATTCGGAATGCGAGAACTGCGCCATGCTTGCTCCACTGGTACACTGGCCGCCCACTTGAACGCAGGATGTGATGATGGAAGGGATCCTTGCCAGGCAGGAGCGCGTCGACGCTCGCGTCCCGCCGGCAGTCCATGAAACGCTGTACCGTGCCGCCGAACCCTCCACCGATCTGCTCGCGCCGCCTGCACGGACCCGTGTCGCCGCCCTGCCGGGAGACCCGGCATGGGCCACCAGCACGGAAGGCTGGCGCCGCCCGTTGGCGGTGACACCGGCGCTCGTCGTTAACCTGGTGGTCGCGCCTTGCCATGTCGGCGCGACCGCGCTTGACGAACGTGCCGAAAACCACATGCTCACTTGCCCACAGGCCCTCGCTCTCGACGATATGCCCGTTCCCGCCGCGCAAGGACTGGCCGAGGAACGAAGCCATGATCTCGACGACCGCAAACGCTTGCGCAGGCCGCCAGGAGAGTGAGTACGGATGCCCGAACCGCTGTGCCCGCGCTGCCTCCCTACTACGAAGCACCATCCGGTCTGCGCCCTCTGGCCTGGGCGGTCGCTGCCTCGCTGGTCGTGCACGCCGTCGTGCTGTTCGCTCCACAAAAGGAGCCGCCTCCCCTGCTGAGCGCCAGCTCGCGCTTCGAAGCCAGCCTGTCGGCCCGCCCGCAGGCCGAGGCCCCACCCGCACCCGCGCGCCCGCCGGAAAAGGCGGCGCCGACGCCGAAGGCTCCCACCCGGCCGACCGTTGCCCCGCCAGCCAGGCAGCCGCCCCGCGCGCGCGTATTGACCGCGCCGAAGTCCGCCGCGCCGGCCGTCGCCGAGACTCCACGCTGGTCAGCGGCTGAGAAGCAGGAGATGAACCGTTTCCTCGACGAACTCGCCGCCGAGGCCAAGGCCGCGCCCAAGCCTTCGCTGGCCCAACGTTCGCTGGCCATGGCCAGGGACATCAGTCGTCAGCAAGCACGCCAGGACGAAGAGGGTAGCGCCCTGCTCGAGCGGCGACCGAACACGCCGCCGCCCGAGCCCTTCAGTCTCGATCTCTATGTGGACGGAGTCGTCAAGCGCCTCAACCGCAGCGCCGCCTTCGTCCGCAACGACCCACGCAGCCGGGGCCTGAAGACGGCGTCGGTGCAGTTCCGGATCAATCCCGACGGCAGCCTGAAATCCTTCAAGGTCATCAATGCGGGTGACCAGGAAGAGGAGATCGCTTTCATCAGGTCGGTCGTCGAGCGCGCCATCCCCTTTGCACGCTTCCCGCCGGACATCGACCGCGCCGCCCGCTCGCTGGGCGTGACCATCTGCATTCAACCGGGTGTCGGCGGCGGTTTCGGCTTTTCGCGACTGGCCGACGGCCGGCCGTGCTGATCGGCGACACGACTTCCCTGGGCGATAGGCTCGCTACATACCGCCGGGCCGGGTGGCGGCCGCGACCACCGCCAGGGCGACCCACCGGGCCCCCTCAGCCGCCGGCATCCAGCCGGTACACGGCCTCCTGCATGCGCCGCAAGGCTTCATCGAGGACCGCACTACCGGCAGCGAAATTGAGTCGCACAAACCCGGGTGCGCCGAAATCGGCGCCGTCCGAAAGGCCGACGCCCTGCTGCTCGAACCACTGTGCGGCGTTGCCGACTTTGCCAACGAGCCGCCGCGTGTCGATCCACGTCAGGTAGGTCGCCGCCGGATGGCTGTGCGGCAGGTGCATGGCGTCGAGCGCTGCCGAAACCTGGTCGCGATTCCGGCGCAGCCTGGCGAGCAGCGCCTGACGCCAGGGCTCGCCAGCGCGCAGCGCGGCCTGCAGTGCCGTATAGCCAAAACAACAGGCCTCCGGCACCAGGCGCTGCTTGGCGGCGCGGAAGCGCTTGCGCAGTCCGGCATCCGGAATGATCGCCCAGGCGATTCCCAAGCCGGCGAGGTTGAAGACTTTTCCCGGCCCGTGCAAGGTGATGCTGCGCGCCAGATGCGTCGACGAACGCGCGGCAAGCACGCGGGCAAACGGCACGTGGGGCGTCGTGCCGTCGAGAATCAGGTCGCAATGGACTTCGTCCGAACAGACATACAGATCGTGGCACACACAGAAGTCCGCCAGCGCATCAAGTTCGTCACGGGAGAACAAGCTGCCGACCGGGTTGTGCGGGTGACAAAGCAGCAGCAGGCGCGTATCCGGCAGGAGGGCCGCATCGAGACGAGCGAAATCGATGTGGTAGCGTAGATCACCGGCTCGCCAGGCGGCTTCATCGAGCGCCAGGGGAACTTCCAGCGTGCGCCTCCCCTGCGTCGGCGCCGCGCTCAGGAACGGCGGGTAGACGGGGGAAAAGGTCAGCGCCGACTCGCCGTCGCCGCAGCAGGCCTTGACTGCGAGATTGATCCCGAGCACCAGACCCGACAGCCAGACGATCCACCCGGGCTCGATCTGCCAGCCATAGTGCTCGGCGTGGTAGGCAACCAGGTCGCCGGCCAGTTCGCGCGGCGCCGACATGTAGCCATAATTGCCATGCCGCACGTGCGCCGCGACGGCGCGCTGGATCGCCGGCGCAACCGGGTAATCCATGTCGGCGATCCACAGCGGAATGACGTCCCGCCCGCGATATTTTTCCCACTTGGTCGCCGACCACTCGAGGCGGTCCGCAGGCGAGTCGAAGCTCGCCGAAAAGTCCCTTGTCATGGCTGTCGATTCACGCGGGCCTGAGGCAGTGCAGACACTTTTCCAACTTGACGGACACCCACTGCGCCGTGTGGCCGCAGGCCGACTGGAGAGCGCAGCAACCCACCGAACGGGCAGCCGGTGCCCCGCCCCCCGGACTGGCGCCTACTTGCACAGACCGAGCAGCCGTTCCTGCTGCGAGCACGCCTTTGCCGGCGGCGATCCCGTCTGCACTCGCCCCTTGGCCTCGCCGCCGATGCAGGAACGCAGTTCAGCAGTGGTGGCGGCGTAGTAGTTCCAGCCACGCCCAAGGTCCGGCAGGGCAAGCTCGACCTCGCGCCATTTCGGGTGCCCCTTATCGAGCAGCGTCGGGAAGTTCTGGCACAGCGAACGGGCGAAGCGTCGCAGGTAAGCCTCGGTGTTCTTCACCTGGAAGTCGTAGGTGACGAGGAACGCCTTGACGGCCAGCCCGGGCAGGTCGGCCGTCAGCAGGTTGGGATAATTGCTGGCCCGCACACTCGCCTGGAAGTAGGTCCTGAGCACCGACTTGCTGGACGGATGGTTGGCATCGAACTTGAGCAGCTTGATGCGCTGACGCGCCTCGGGCTTCATATCGACGAGAAGTTTGGCAGGCTGGCCGGCAACCACGGCGACCACGTCGATGGTCTTGTCAGTCACCAGTTTGACCAGCGCCTCCTCGTTCGACAGGTAGCTGGCGCTGGCGTCGGGTATCGCTTCGCCGAACATCAGGCGGTAGAGCGTCGCCGAGGTCAGCGCCGTGCCGCTCCCCAACTCGCCAGCGTTGATCTTCGCATTCCTGATCTCGTGTACGTAGTTGCGCTCCGAGTCAGCCCGGACGATGAAGTAGATCTCTTCGTTGTACAGCGGCATGATCACGCGCAATGGCCGGATCAGCGCGCCCGCCTCGCTGTTCCCGCCGCTGGCCATGTCGAGAAAGGACTGATAGACATCCGACTGCACCAGAGCGAACTTGACGCCCGGCTCGTAACGCAGACGTCGAACGTTATCCACCGATCCCGCCGACGACAGCACCTCGAGAGCGATGTCCGCCGGCGGCGCCACGAACTGGGCGAGATCGCGCCCGATCTTGATATAGGTACCCCGTTCCGAAGCGGTCACGATCTTGTATTCCGCCGCCGCCAGAACGGCGATCGCATGGCCCATCATTGCCGCCAGCAGCAGCGAGTACAGGACTATCTTTCTCATGCTATTGCTTCCCCTGTTTCAAGTTCGCCGCGCACAGACCGAGGGCATCGACGGCTTCCGGACATCCCGTCACCGTCGGCGCCGCCTCCGCCGGCTTCGCCGCCGCATCGGTTCCATTCCTTGCGCGCATGGGCTTGGCCGCGCCGGCGGCCGGCGGCGCCAGCGCCAAGGCCTTGTCGGGAACGCCAATTCTGCTCGCTACTGGCGGTGTCACGGCCGATGGCGGTGCGCGGTCGAGCCTGGCCGCCACGTTCGTCGAGGCAGCATCTGCCTTCAGCGGAGGTTCGGTCGCGCTCGCCGGCAATGCTTGTTCAGCCTGCTTCTCGGCAACCGGAAGCGGTGCCGAACGCTCATGGGCGTAATAGAGCGAAGCGGCAATCGCCACCAGCAATAGCGCAGCCACGGCAGCCCGCCAGCCGCGTCCGGAGTCGGCGCCCGGCGCGTACGGAGTAGCCGACGTCAGCGTTGCGTCAGCCGGCAACAACTGGGGAAGCTGGGGACGCGCGTGCGTCTGCTCGTCATTCGCCGGCGTTGCTTCCGGAACATCGAGTTCCGCCACCGGTTCGCCGACATCGTGATCAGCGCGTGGCACTCCCCGGCGCAACTCAGCGAGCGCCAGCGCCACCGATTCGGGCACCGCCGGCCGCCCACTGGCGACGCCGCCGGCGTCAAGGGGTGGATCTGCGAGCGGCTGGTCGAGCGCCGCCAGTGCCGAGTCGATCTCATCGGCGAGAGACTCGGCCGACAACTCGCTCTCCGCCGGCAGCGGGAACTCGCCACCGCACTTGTAGCAGGTCGCCGCCGTCCGCTTGTCGATTGCCCCGCAGCGTTCGCACGGCTGCAGGTGCAAGGGCGAACCGCAGCCATTGCAGAAGCCGGCACCCTCGGGATTAGGGTGCTTGCAGAACAGGCACAGGAGGAAGCGCATGGATGACATGATCAGCAGGTGCGTTGGTGCCATGGGCACAGGTCCGGCGAAACCACCGAGCATCCTGCTCGGCATTCCGTGATCGCGAACATCTGTGCAGCCCGCCATGGACCCACCAGTTCCGTCGTCACGCGTCGCCAACCGCCCGGTAAGTCAACGGTACGGCATCAGTATAGGTGGCCGGGTCAACGCCAGTCAATGCGGAGCGCCGGGCGGTCGCCACAGCGACTCCCGGTGTGCCAGCCCGGCCAGCCTGCGCAGCGCCGCACGGTGGTGCATTGCCGGTGTATTCCTGCATTGACAGCCGCTTCCCCGCGCCCTTAACCTACCGTGAAAACCATGGCGCAGCGACGCCATCGATCTCCTGGCCGGCCCATCCGGGCGCCCCTTTTCCGTCGGCAGAGCCGCATGCGCGTGTTATTGGTCGAAGACGATCCGATGATCGGCAAGAGCGTTCAGCAGGGCCTGCGCCAGGACGGCCATACAGCCGACTGGCTGCGTGACGGCCAGCAAGCGGAGCTGGCTCTGGCCACGACGCCCTACGACATCCTGCTGCTCGACCTCGGCCTGCCCGGCCGATCCGGCCTCGACGTCCTCACCCGCCTGCGGCGATCGGCCAACAGCATTCCGGTCCTCGTGATCACCGCCCGCGATGCGATCGCCGACCGCATCCGGGGACTCGATGCCGGCGCCGACGACTACCTCGTCAAGCCATTCGACCTCGACGAACTGTCCGCACGCATGCGGGCGGTACAGCGGCGGCATGCCGGGCGCGCCGAACCGGTGATCGAGAATGGACCCCTGCGGATGAATCCGGCCACGCACGAACTGACACTGGACGGCACGCCGGTAACGCTCTCGGCGCGTGAGTTCGCGCTGCTGCAGGCACTGCTCGAACAGCCCGGCGTACCGCTCTCGCGGGCCAGGCTCGAAGAGAAACTCTACGGCTGGGGCGACGAAATCGAAAGCAACGCGGTCGAGGTCTACATTCATTCGCTGCGGCGAAAGCTCGGTGCCGAGCAGATCAAGAATATCCGCGGTGTCGGCTACCTGGTGCCGCGCCTGCCATGAGATCGATCCGACGCCAGTTGCTGTTCGCCCTGCTCGCGGCGATCACGCTGACCACGCTGCTCGGCGCGCTGGCCACCTACCGGACGGCGCGCGCGGAGGCCAACGCGATGTTCGACTACCAACTGCGCCAACTGGCCTTGTCGTTTCGCGACCAGGCCTTGCAGAATGCGCACATCCGCGACCTGGCGAGCAACGACGACGCGCAGGACTTCTCGATCCAGATCTGGCGACCGGACGGCACCCGCATCTACCTCTCGCACCCCGGCAAGGAACTACCGCACCACGCGCCACTCGGCTTCGCGACGATCGACACCGGCAAGGGCAAGTGGCGCGCGTTCGGCTTGCAGCAGGGTGGCCAGACCATCCAGGTCGCGCAACCGCTGCAGGCGCGCGACGAGTTGGCGCTGGCCGCCGCCTTGCGTACCGTCGCACCCTTCCTGCCGATGCTGCCGATGCTCGGGGTATTGATCTGGGTGGTCGTCGGCCGGGGCTTGCGGCCGCTCGACGCGGTGGCGCGCGCGATGACCACGCGCACGCCCGTGGCGCTCGATCCACTGCCGGAAAACCGGGTACCCACCGAGGTGGTGCCGCTGGTGCGCTCACTGAATGACTTGCTCGCCCGCCTCAAGCGCGCGCTCGACGCGCAGCGCGAGTTCATCGCCGACGCCGCCCACGAATTGCGGACGCCCCTGGCGGCCCTCAGCCTGCAGTTGCAACTGGCCGAACGCGCGACCGATGCCGCAGCGCGCGGCGACGCCTTCGGCGAACTGGAACGTGGACTCGAACGTGCTACCCACTGCGTGCAGCAGCTCCTCACCCTGGCCCGCCAGGAGCCCGGTGGCGGTGACCGGCCGCTGACGCCGGTGAACCTTGACGACCTCGTGGCCAAGGTCGTCGCCGACCAGTTGCCTCTCGCCGAAGCCAGGCAAATCGACCTCGGCGTAACACCCGCGGCGCGCGCGCTCACCGTCAGCGGCGACGCGGAGGCGCTGCACATCCTCGTCAGCAACCTCGTCGGCAACGCGATTCGCTATACCCCACCCGGCGGCAAGGTCGACGTGGCGGTCGGCGACGACGCTCTCGGCACCTTCGTCGAGGTCAACGATTCCGGCCCCGGAATTCCCCCCGAGGAGCGAGAACGCGTCTTCGACCGCTTCTATCGGCGCGCCCAGACCGACGAACCGGGCAGCGGTCTCGGACTCGCGATTGTCAGAACGATCGCCGAACGGCATCGGGCCAGCGTCCTGCTCGATGCGGCGGACCTCGGTGGCCTGCGGGCGCGGGTTCGCTTCGGCGGGTCGACGGCATCCTGACCGGTGCTCGCCGGCAATCACGTGGACTCGCCGGCGCCTTAAGTCAGATTTAAGTCATGCCCTCCTATCGTTGCGCCATGGGAAGCCGAGCGCTTCCGGTGTGCAACGAAACAGGAGACCAACATGCAAGGAAGCACCTTCAAACGCAGTCTGCTCGCCGTGACCCTGATTGCCGCGCTGGGCGCCGGCTACGCCAAGCTTGGCGGGCACGCCATCAGCCCCGCCGATGCGCTTCCGGCGGCCGCCGCAGCGGCCCCCGCACCGGCCCCCAGGTCCGCGTCGGCACTGCCGGACTTCACGTCGATCGTCGAGCGCAGCGGTCCGGCCATCGTCAACATCAGCTCCACCGGCCCGTCGAAAACGGCGGCGACGATCGACCCGAACGATCCAATGTTCGAGTTCTTCCGCCGCTTCGGCCTGCCCTCGCCGCACGGCGGGGCGCCGGCGCGCGGCATGGGGTCGGGCTTCATCGTCAGCGCGGAAGGGCTGATCCTGACCAACGCGCACGTCGTCGACGGTGCCGACGAGGTCACCGTCAAGCTCACCGACAAGCGCGAATTCAAGGCCAAGGTGGTCGGCCTCGACAAGCTCACCGACGTTGCCGTCCTGCGCATCAACGCCGGCAATCTGCCGGTCGTTCGCCTCGGCGATCCATCGCGGACACGCGTGGGCGAATGGGTCGTTGCCATCGGTTCGCCGTTCGGCTTCGAGAACAGCGTCACGGCCGGCATCGTCTCGGCGAAATCGCGCTCGCTGGCCAGCGACAGCTACGTGCCCTTCATCCAGACCGATGTGGCGGTCAATCCGGGCAATTCCGGCGGCCCGCTGCTCAACCTGGACGGCGAGGTGATCGGCATCAACTCGCAAATCTACAGCCGCAGCGGCGGTTATCAGGGGGTCTCGTTCGCCATTCCGATCAACGTCGCGCTCAACGTCCAGGAGCAGTTGCTGCAGCATGGCAAGGTCCGCCACGGCCGCCTCGGCGTAGCGATTCAGGAGGTCTCGCAGTCGTTGGCCGAATCGTTCGGACTGAAGAGTTCGGCGGGCGCCCTGGTGAGTTCGGTCGAGAAAGGCAGTCCGGCTGCCGCCGCCGGCCTCGAGGCGGGCGACATCATCCTCAAGCTCAACGACACCGAGATCGGCCGCTCGTCCGACCTGCCGCCGCTGGTCAGCGCGATCAAGCCCGGAACGCAGATCAAGCTGCAAATCTGGCGCAAGGGGGCCACGCGCGAGCTGGCACTCTCGGTCGGCGAGATCCCGACCGCCAAGGTCGCCGCGGAGCGCAGTGGCGACGCCGACAAGTCCCGCCTCGGTCTGGCGCTGCGCTCGCTGACGCCGCAGGAGCGCCGCGAGGTCGAAAGTCCAGACGGGCTACTGGTCGAAAGCGTCAGCGGTCCTGCCGCGCGGGCCGGCATCCGCCCCGGCGACGTCATCGTCTCCGTGAACGGCCAGCCGGTCCGCGACGTGCCGCAGCTACGCGCGCTGCTCGACAAGGCGGGCAAGAAAGTAGCCCTGCTGATCGAGCGCGAAAACGCCAAGATCTTCGTACCGGTGGAACTCGGCTGATGTTCGCCCGGGGAAGGTGTTTGGGATCGACGCCTGAATCACGAGGACCGAAAGGCCGATCGGCGCGCTGCCGGACAGCGACGCTGACCTGCCGGCCACCGCAGTTTCCAAGCGTGGATGAGCCGCCCTGGCGGGCGCAGGTCGTAGGTTGGGGTGAGGAACGAACCCCAACATGGCAGGCGTGGAATGGCGTTGGGGTTCCTTCGTCACCCCAACCTACGGAGTGCCTCGCGGCAAGTGGTCTGTTGTCGCCACTGTCCGGGCCGACGCCGGCGAGTGCGCAGGCCTTCTCGCCGAACGTCGGGCGGGCGACCGGAGAACTGGCTGCCCTCGCTGCCGGTTGCGGAACCGATCCTCGCCATCGTCGCAGCACGGCGCCGAGCCGACAGGCGATCCGCCGCGCGCGCCGAGCGTGCCCAATGCGCGCCAAACGCCAGTGAACGCGTCGATCGAGCGTAGAATTCCCGGCTAGCGACCCTGGGCCAACTGTCCCGATGAGTGAAAACACAATCAAGGTAACGATCGTCGATGACTCGGCGCTGGCTCGCCAGTTCATCGCCCAGGCGCTGTCGGCTGCACCGGGAATCGAGGTGCTCGCCACGGCGGCCGACCCGGTCATCGCCTTCGACCGGATGCGCAGGCAATGGCCGGACGTGCTGGTCGTCGATATCGAGATGCCGCGCCACGACGGCATGGCCTTCCTGCGCGAGGTAATGGCCGAACGGCCGACGGCCATCGTCATCTGCTCGGCGCTCGCCGCCCGGGGAACGCCGGCGAACCGCGAGGCGATGACGGCCGGCGCGCTCGCCGTCATCACCCGGCCAAGGATCGGCCTCAAGGCTTTCCTCGACACTGCCGGCGGCGAGATCGTGCGTGCCGTGCGCGCCGCCGCCCGTGCCCGCGTGGGCACGGGGCCACGCGTCGCCGCGGCGACCCCGCTCCTGCGGCCGAAAAACTCCGCCGACGTGATGCTCGCCGCCGGCCCGCCGCTGGCCATGCCCGGGAACGGCGAGCAGATCATCGCCATCGGCACGTCGACGGGTGGCACGCAGGCGCTGGAGGCGGTTCTCACGCGGCTGCCGGCAAGCTGTCTCGGCATCGTCATCGTCCAGCACATGCCCGAGCGCTTCACCGCGATGCTGGCGCAGCGCCTCAACGAGCTGTGCCGGATGGAAATCCGCGAGGCGCAGAACGGCGACCGCGTCATGCCCGGGCGAGCGCTGATCGCCCCCGGCGGCAAGCACATGCTGCTCAAGCGCAGCGGCACTCAATATCAGGTCGACGTCGCCGACGGCCCGCTGGTGAACCGCCACAAACCGTCGGTCGATGTCCTGTTCCGCTCGGTGGCCAGGTTCGCCGGCGCCAACGCACTCGGCATCATCATGACCGGCATGGGCGACGATGGCGCGCGCGGCCTCAAGGAGATGCACGACGCGGGCGCCCGCACGATCGCCCAGGACGAAGCCAGTTGCGTGGTTTTCGGCATGCCCAGGGAAGCCATCAAGCTGGGCGCGGTCGACCAGACGATGGCGCTCGACCAGATTCCCGGCGCCGTCACCGCCTACTGCCGGACCGGCAACCCGGTCGCGTGAGGTGACGCGGATGCGCCGAGACCTTCGCCAACGCTACGTGCCGGGGACGCACCGGCGCTTCCCGAGCGCCGCGCCAGCGCGTATGCTCCGGCGATGAGCATTCGGGGAGTCATCGCAGCGTCAGACCCGCATACGGCGGTGGCCGGGGCGCGAATGTTGCGGCGCGGCGGCAACGCCGTCGATGCGATCGTCGCCGCCAAGCTCGCGGCAACCGTCACCGAACTGCCCCTGACCTCACTCGCCGGCGGCGGTGCCTGCCTCTGGGGTGACGCCAGGGACGGCTACGAAGTTGTCGATTTCTTCGCGGCGATGCCGGGCCGCGGCCTCACGGCTTTCCCGGTCGTCGACTTCGCGCCGGTGGCCGTCGATTTCGGGCGGACGACGCAGACTTTCCACGTCGGCAAGGGAGCGGCGGCGGTACCGGGCGAACTGGTCGGTCTGCTCGAACTGCATCGGCGCGCCGGCCGCCTGTCGCTCGCCGAGGTCGTCGCACCGGCGGTCGCCTGGGCGCGTGACGGCTTCATGGTCAGCCCGCAGATCGCCAGGATTGCCGCCGTCATCACGCCGATCGTCAGCCGCTCGCCGGCCGTGGCGCGCCTCTTCTTTCCGGGCGAGCACATGCTGCAGGCAGGCGATCGCCTGGCCAACCCGGATCTGGGCGATTTCCTGCACGCGCTTGGCGCAGGCAATCCCGCCGTCCAGGTCGCCCAGTACTGGTCGTCCTTGGTCGACCACTTCGGCCCGGCGCACGGCGGCCTGATCACGGCAGCAGATGTCGCGGCCTACGCGCCGGTGATACGCGAACCGCTGCGCGTGGAGTTCGGTCGCCACACCGTGCTGACCAACCCGCCGCCTTCAGCGGGCGGCGGCCTGGTCGGCGCCGGACTGCGCATCGCTGCCGGCCTCGGTCTCGGCCAGGAGGCTTTCCGCACGCGCGCGCATCAGCTCGCCATCGCGGCGCTGCTGGCCACCGTATCCGACCTGCGCCAGTCGGGCTATGACGAAAGGCTGCGCAGCGACCCCGCGTCGATCCGCGACCTGGTGGCTGGCGACGGCATCCCGACCTGGGTGGCGCGGGCCCGCTCACGCCGGCACGAGAACCCGCTGGGTGCGACCACGCACATCTCGGTGATCGATGCGCAAGGCATGGCGGCGGCGATGACCACGAGCAACGGCGAGGGCTGCGGAGAGGCGCTGCCGGGACTGGGAATCCACGTGAACAACTTCCTCGGCGAGGACGACATCAACCCGGGCGGCTTCCACCAACTGGTGCCGGGAAGCTGGATGAGCACGATGATGTCGCCGACGATCGTCGTCGCCGGCGAGCGACCCTGCTTCGCGCTCGGCAGCGGCGGCTCGAACCGCATCCGCAGCGCCATCCTGCAGGCCTTGCTCAACCTGCTGGCGTACCAGCGGCCCCTCGACGACGCCGTCAACGCCGCTCGTCTGCATGTCGAAGGACCGCAACTCTGGTTCGAAGACTTCGGTGTCGACGCCGACGCCGTCGCCGCCCTGCGCGCCGCCTGGCCGGACGCGATGTGTTTCGACGCGCCGAGCCTGTTCTTCGGCGGCGTCAATTGTGCGGCGAGCCTCGACGGGCAGCTCGCCGGCGCCGGCGACCGTCGACGTGGTGGCGTGGTCGTGCTTGCCGAGGATTAGTCGCCGGCAACCGCCGCCGGTAGGGACGGCGTCAGCGGCCGAGCGTGCTCACCACTTGCGAGAAGGTCTGGGCGATTTCCTCGGTATGCGCTTCCAGCCCCATCTGGCGCTGGATCCGCGCCAGGGAGAAAACGCCGCAGAGAACGTGGTGGTCCTCCTCGTCGTGATCGACGACCAGGCAGAAGGGCGTCCCCAACTCCTTGAGCGTGGTGACGATGTTGCCCACCCGGGCATGCGCGACATCCCTCAGATGCAGTACTTCGGCCTCGTCGTGCTTGTCGATCATGACATTGCCGACGACCAGTTCGCCCGGCCGAACACCCATCCGGTGGGCAATGGCGAGTGGCTGATTGCCTCGCGTACCGGCCTCGGTGACGATGCCCAGCAACTGCTGCTGCTCGTCGGTCACCAGCAGATACTGCACCCGGCACAGCGTCATCGCCCGGTTCGCATCGTCGAGCGAGGCGCTGCGCGCGATGGTCACCGGGGTCTGGCGGCGATAATCGGTCATCACCTCGAGCGCCGGCGAATTGGCATCGACCGAGGCATGGCCGGCGGCTCGCGGAAGGTAACAGGGCACGCCCCTCTTGAGCTTGGTCCAGGGCAACGGCTTGTAACGATTCTCGGGCATTTGTCGATCCCTCCGGTCGGTGGCAATGCAGGAATTAATACACCGATGTCGTCCTGCTGACAAGCGCCGCGCAGCCAGGCCAGGCGACGCCAGAATTGCGTCACGCGAGTCTTGAAGGTAGTATCCATGCCGCGCGCCGCATGATTGTGCCAATCCTTTCATTTTGCCGCCCCGGCGCTCCACTCCGGACCGCACTCTACCTGGTCACGGCGGACAAGAACCGGCTCCGCCAGTTGGCTCGGGCCGACATATTAACTTCGCAACATCCTCTACCGTTCCCAGAATGATTTCCGGCCTACTCAAGAAGATTTTCGGCAGCCGCAATGACCGGCTGATCAAGCAGTACTCGCAGGTTGTCCGCAAGATCAACGCGCTGGAAGCTTCTGTCAGCGCACTCTCCGACGACGGCCTGCGCGACAAGACAGCCGAGTTCAAGGCTCGTGTCGCCAATGGGGAGTCGCTCGATGCCCTGCTGCCGGAGGCTTTCGCCGTCGTTCGCGAGGCCGGCAAGCGTAGCCTGGGCATGCGTCACTTCGACGTGCAGCTGATCGGCGGCATGGTGCTGCACGACGGAAAGATCGCCGAAATGCGGACCGGCGAGGGCAAGACGCTGGTCGCGACGCTGGCTTCGTACCTCAACGCGCTGTCCGGCAACGGCGTGCACGTGGTCACCGTCAACGACTACCTGGCCAACCGCGACGCCGAGTGGATGGGGCGTCTGCACCGCTTTCTCGGCCTGACCGTCGGCGTGAACCTGTCGCAGATGGCACATGAGGAAAAGCAGGCCGCCTACGCCGCCGACGTCACTTACGGAACCAACAACGAGTTCGGCTTCGATTACCTGCGCGACAACATGGTGTACGCCGCCAGCGAGCGGGTGCAGCGCAAGCTCAGCTTCGCGATCGTCGACGAGGTCGATTCGATCCTGATCGACGAAGCGCGCACGCCGCTGATCATCTCGGGCCAGGCCGAGGACCATACCGACCTCTACGTGCGCATGAACAAGGTCGCGCCGCTGCTCAAGCGCTGTGCGGAAGAAAACGGCCCCGGCGACTACTGGGTAGACGAGAAGGGCCATCAGATCCTGATGACCGAGGAAGGCCACGAGCATGCCGAGGAACTGCTCGCGAGCGCCGGCCTGCTACCCGACGGCGGCAGTCTGTACGATGCCAGCAACATCCTGATGATCCACCACCTGAACGCCGCCCTGCGCGCCCACAATCTCTTTCTGAGGGACCAGCAGTACGTGGTGCAGAACGGCGAAGTGATCATCGTCGACGAATTCACCGGTCGCCTGATGTCCGGCCGCCGCTGGTCCGACGGTCTGCATCAGGCCGTCGAAGCCAAGGAGGGAGTGCGGATTCAGAACGAGAACCAGACTCTGGCCTCGATCACCTTCCAGAACTACTTCCGTATGTACGACAAGCTGTCCGGGATGACCGGCACGGCCGACACCGAAGCCTACGAGTTCCAGCAGATCTATGGTCTCGAGACGGTGGTCATCCCGACCAACCAGCAAATGCGGCGGACCGACAACAACGATCAGGTCTTCCGTACCGCCAAGGAAAAGCACGAGGCGATCGTCGCCGACATCCGCGCCTGCCGCGAACGTGGCCAACCGGTGCTGGTCGGCACGACCTCGATCGAGAACTCGGAACTGCTGTCGGCGCTGCTCGACCACGAGAAGCTGCCGCACCAGGTGCTCAACGCCAAGCAGCACGCGCGCGAAGCAGAAATCGTCCGTGACGCCGGCAGTCCGGGCGTCATCACGATCGCCACCAACATGGCCGGCCGGGGTACCGACATCGTCCTCGGCGGCAGCATCGAGAAGAAGATCTCCCAGGTTCGCGACGACGAGACGCTGAGCGCCGCCGAGATCGATGCGCGCATGGCCGAAATCCGTGCCCAGTGGCAGAAGCTGCACGACCAGGTGGTGGCGGCGGGCGGCCTGCACATCATCGGTTCGGAGCGGCATGAGTCTCGCCGCATCGACAACCAGTTGCGCGGCCGTTCCGGTCGCCAGGGCGATCCGGGTTCCTCGCGCTTCTTCCTCGCGCTCGATGATTCCCTGCTGCGCATCTTTGCCGGTGACCGCCTCAAGGCCATCATGGAGCGCCTGAAGATGCCCGAGGGCGAGCCGATCGAGCATCCCCTGGTGTCACGTTCGCTCGAGTCGGCTCAGCGCAAGGTCGAGGCGCGCAACTTCGACATCCGCAAGCAACTCCTCGAGTACGACGACGTCGCCAACGACCAGCGCAAGGTCATCTACGCGCAACGCAACGAGTTGCTGGAGAGCGGCGACATCTCGGAAACGATCACCGCGATGCGCGAAGGCGTCCTGCACGACATGTTCCGGCTTCATGTTCCGGCGGAAACGGTCGAGGAACAATGGGACCTGCCAGGACTCGAGAACGCGCTTGCCGCCGAACTGCAGCAACACCTGCCGATCGTCGAATGGTCGACGAAGGAACCGAATCTTGGCGACCAGGAGATGCTCAGGCGCATCGTCGACGCGGTTGCCGCCGCCTACGCCGAGAAGATCGAACTTGTCGGCGCCGAGAACTTCCACGCGTTCGAGCGCAACGTCATGCTGCAGAGCCTGGACACGCACTGGCGCGAACACCTGGCGGCGCTCGATCACCTGCGGCAGGGAATCCATCTGCGCGGCTACGCCCAGAAGAACCCCAAGCAGGAGTACAAGCGCGAAGCCTTCGAACTGTTCCAGCGACTTCTCGACAGCGTGCGCGTCGACGTGACGCGCCTGCTGGTCACCGTTCAGGTGCGTGCACAGGACGTCGAGGAAAGTGCCCCGCACGCCGAGGTGCAGAACGTCCGCTACCATCACGCCGACTACGACGAGGCACTCGGCAGTACCGACGGCGACGCGGCTGCCGCAGCGAGTGCTCGCAAGCCGATGGCACCGGGCGCCAAGGTCGGCCGCAATGAGCCTTGTCCCTGCGGTTCAGGCAAGAAGTACAAGTTCTGCCACGGCAAGCTGTCGTAGGCGTCAGCCACGGGGAGAACAGCTTGCGGGCACCCCACCCCTCGGCGCCCCCGGCCTTCGCCCTGCTCCTGCCCCTGCCTTGCTCCTGGCTCGTTGCTCGTTCTCCGCTCGCGAGGTTGCCATGCCCGTGAATTATCGTACCCCTGCTCCCGAAGAACTGCTGCCGGTCGCCGGCGTTCGCCTCGGCGTTGCCGCGGCGGCGATCCGCAAGCTCGACCGGCACGACCTGACGCTGCTCGCACTCGACGCGGGCTCCCGGGTCGCCGGCGTGTTCACCGCCAATCGCTTCTGCGCCGCTCCGGTGCAGGTCTGCCGGCGGCATCTGGAAATCGGCAGCGACATGCGGGCGCTGGTGATCAATACCGGCATCGCCAATGCCGGCACCGGCGAGCAAGGCTGGCTGGCGGCGACGGAAACCTGCGCCGCGGTCGGCCGCCTGCTGGGAATCGATGACCGCCAGGTACTGCCTTTCTCGACCGGCGTGATCCTCGAACCTCTGCCGGTCGACCGCCTGATCGCAGGCCTGCCGTCCTGTGCCGCCAACCTCGCCGCCGACAACTGGCACGCCGCGGCGCATGCGATCATGACCACCGACACACTGGCCAAGGCCGCCTCACGGCGCATCGAGAACGCCGGCCGAAGCATCACCATCACCGGTATCAGCAAGGGAGCCGGCATGATCCGGCCGAACATGGCAACGATGCTCGCTTTCATCGCCACCGACGCCGGTATCGCCGCACCGCTGCTGCAGCAACTCCTGCAGGAAGCCGCTGCCGAGTCGTTCAACTGCATCACCGTAGACGGCGACACCTCGACCAACGATTCCTTCATCCTCATCGCCACCGGCGGCGCCGGCATTGAGTTTGCAGACGCCGGCGCGGCTGGCTACGAGGCGCTGCGTCAGGCCGTAATCGACGTCGCCGTCGAACTCGCGCAGGCGATCGTTCGCGACGGCGAAGGCGCCAGCAAGTTCATCACCGTCGCCGTCGAAGGCGGTCGCGATAGCGCGGAGTGCAAGCGCGTCGGCTATGCGATTGCGCACTCGCCGCTGGTCAAGACCGCCTTCTTTGCGTCCGACCCCAACCTCGGGCGAATTCTCGCCGCCATCGGCTACGCCGAGGTCGACGACCTCGACGTAGACCGCGTCAAGGTCTGGCTGGCCAGTGCCGGTAGCGAGATTCTGGTTGCCGAAAACGGCGGACGGGCGGCGTCGTACCGTGAAGAAGACGGCGCGCGCCGCATGCAGGAAGCCGAGATCGGCGTCCGCGTCGACCTCGGGCGTGGTCCCGCCCGCGCCGCGATCTACACCTGCGATCTCTCCTACGACTACGTCAGGATCAACGCCGATTACCGCAGCTAGACGCGTTGCAGGCGAATCCGTCTGAACCAACCACCGGCCAGCGCCGGCTGGTCGCTCGCCACGACCAGGCCAGGCACCTGCGCGAGCACCTCTTCGAAAACCACATCGAGCCGTGTCGCGACATGGCGGACCATCGGGTTGACCAGTCGCCGCACCGGCGCCCACTGCCCCGGTTGCAGGAACTTGTCGAAAATCAGCACGCTGCCGCCTGCAGCCAGGACTCGTGCGGTCTCTCGCAGGCAGGCCACCGGGTCCGGCAGAACGGCCAGGATCAGGTGCAGGACGGCGTGGTCGAAACTGCGGTCGGCAAACGGCAGGCGCTGCGAATCTCCCTGAATCCACTGGAAATCGAGGTCGCCGGCGCGCCGCCTGGCTCGCCGCAGCATCGCCGGCGTCAGATCGATGCCGGTGTAGTGGTGCTGTAACGGCAGCAGCGGCAGGTCGAGACCGGTGCCGACACCGCTGAGCAGCACGCGCGCCGGCGCCTGCGGCAGCTCGGCCAGGCTGTCGGCGCGCTGGCTGCGGCTGGCCGCCGCGAGCACCAGATCGTAGAACGGCGAGATCAGCGTGTAACTGTGCTTGAGGCTCAAGCGCGGGGAATCAATGCAGGACGTGCGGGACGGCCAGGGTGAACTCGGCAATCTCCGCGTCGAACTGCCGGCCATCGACAGCCGTCATCTGGTAACTGCCACGCATCGTACCCACCGGGGTATCGAGCTGACAGCCGCTGGTATAGGAAAACTGCTCGCCGGGCTGCAACAAGGGCTGCCGGCCGACGACACCGAGCCCGCGCACTTCCTGGACCTTGCCGCCGGCATCGGTGATGACCCAGTGGCGCGAAATCAACTGCGCGGCCACGGTGCCGACATTCTCGATGGTGATCGTGTAGGCGAAAACGTAATTGTCGTTCACGGGATCCGACTGGTCGGCGATGTATTGCGGAACCGCGGTGACCGCGAACTCGTATTTCTTGCTTTCGGCCATGATTTCTCGATGTCGGAACGATCAGAACCCGCATTGCACACCAAACGGCGGGTACTGGCAAGCCTGCCGATAAACCGAGGGGCCCCTCTAAGCCGACCAGACCTTTCGGAGTAGAATAAACCCTGTTTTCCCTACGGATTCCCCACATGCATGTCATCGCCCCCAGTATCCTCTCCGCCGATTTTGCCAGACTCGGCGAGGAAGTCGTGAATGTCATCGCCGCCGGCGCAGACTGGATCCACTTCGACGTCATGGACAACCATTACGTTCCCAACCTTACCATCGGTCCGCTGGTCTGTGCGGCCATCCGCCCGCTGACCGAGGCGCCGATCGATGTGCACCTGATGGTCAGGCCCGTCGACCGTATCGTTCCCGACTTCGCCAAGGCCGGTGCCAACATCATCACCTTCCACCCGGAAGCCTCGGAGCACGTCGACCGCACGCTCGCGCTGATCCGTGAGAACGGTTGCCAGTCGGGGCTCGTCTTCAACCCGGCGACACCGCTCGACTACATGGATTACGTCATGGACAAGCTGGACATCGTCCTGCTGATGAGCGTCAACCCGGGTTTCGGTGGACAGCAGTTCATTGCCTCGACCCTGGCCAAGCTCGCTGCAGCACGCGCCAGAATCGACGCCTATGAACGGAGCAGCGGCCGGCGCATCCGGCTGGAAGTCGACGGTGGCGTCAAGATCGACAACATTGCCGAAATCGCCCGCGCCGGCGCCGACGCCTTCGTCGCCGGGTCGGCGGTCTTCGGCGCCGGCCGGGACAGCGACGCCAATCGCTACGACACGGTGATCGCGGCGCTGCGCGCCCAACTGGGAGAGATCTGATGCCCCAGTCACTCGCCGTACGTGCCGTTCTCATCGATCTCGACGGCACGTTGCTCGACACTGTCCTCGATCTGCACGCCGCCGCCAACGCCATGCTGGACGACCTCGGCCGTCAGGAGGTTGCTGTCGAGGCGATCCGCAGCTATGTCGGACGTGGCATCCCGAATCTCGTCAAGCGCGTGCTGGCCGGCACCATGGAAGCCGCCGACGACGCGGCGCCGCCACCGGCCAAGGCGCTGGCCAGCTTCAGGTATCACTACGCCGCAGAGAACGGGCGCAACGCCATTCTTTTCCCGGGCGTCATCGAAGGACTCGACGCGTTCAAGGCCATGGGGTTGCCGCTCGGCGTCATCACCAACAAGGCGGAAGCATTCACCCTGCCGCTGCTCGAGCATACCGGTCTGGCTCCCTACTTCGACGTCGTCGTCAGCGGCGACCTCCTGCCGCGGCCCAAGCCCGATCCGATGCCACTGCTCTGGGCGAGCGGCCGCCTCGGCGTATCACCGGCGCATGTGCTGATGATCGGCGACTCGCTGCACGATTTTCATGCCGGACGCTCTGCCGGCTGCCGCGTTTTTCTGGTGCCTTACGGCTACAACGAAGGACGCGATGTCCGCGATCTGGACTGCGATGGTATAGTCTCGTCCCTCGCCGAGGCCGCCCGCCGCATCGCTCAGGAATGACCGCGCTCCACCACAGACGGCCACCGAGACCTGCCCGCGGGGTGCGGGCCTGGCGCTGGCGCGGCGGACGCGTCTAGCCGCCGCGTGGCGGCCCCGCCCAGGACGCGCATCGGCCCGGTGCGCAGCCACTTGCGCCGTGTTTCCCGCCGTGTTTCCTTGTGGAGTTCCGATGACCGAAGCCTATTTCAATCGCCTGGCTGCCGAAGGCTACAACCGCATCCCGGTGACGCTGGAGACCTTCGCCGATCTCGACACGCCGCTGTCGATCTATCTGAAGCTGGCCAACGCCCCCTACACCTACCTGCTCGAATCGGTCCAGGGCGGCGAACGCTTTGGCCGCTACTCGTTCATCGGCCTGGCCAGTCCGACGCGCATCGTCGTCAATGCCCATCAGGTACTGGTTCTCAACGGCAATCGCATCGCCGAACGCGAAGACGACACCAACCCGCTCGACTTCATCGGCAAATACATGAAACGCTTCCGCGCCGCGCCGACGACCGGCCTGCCGCGCTTCTGCGGTGGTCTCGTCGGTTGCTTCGGCTATGACACCGTCCGCTACATCGAAACCCGCCTGACGCGTTCGCAAAAACCCGACGACCTCGGAATTCCCGACATCGTGCTGCTCCTTTCCGAGGAGATTGCGGTAGTCGACAACCTGTCGGGCAAGCTGACGCTGGTCGTCTACGCCGAGCCCGGGGTTCCCGGTGCCTACCACAAGGCGCAGGCCAGGCTCAAGGAACTGCTCGCCCGCCTGCGCGAACCGGTGCGCATTCCAGCCGAAGCGCCGCAATCGTCGCAGCCGGCGACGTCGATGTTCGGCGAGTCCCAGTTCAAGCGAGCGGTGGTCACGGCCAAGCGCTACATCACCGAGGGCGACATCATGCAGGTCGTCCTCTCGCAGCGCATGAGCAAACCGCTTGCCGCCAGCCCGATGGCGCTCTACCGGTCCCTGCGCTCGCTCAATCCGTCGCCGTACATGTTCTACTTCGACCTCGAGGACTTCCATGTCGTTGGCGCCTCACCGGAAATTCTGGTTCGCCTCGAAGGCGACACGGTGACGGTCCGGCCGATCGCCGGCACCCGCCGGCGCGGCGTGTCCTTCGAGGAGGATCAGGCGCTTGCCGCCGAATTGCTGGCCGACGCAAAGGAACGTGCGGAGCACGTCCAGCTCCTCGACCTCGGCCGCAACGACGCCGGCCGCGTTGCCCGCGTCGGCACGATCAAGCTCACCGAGAACATGATCGTCGAACGCTACTCCCATGTCATGCACATCGTCTCCAACGTCGAGGCGCGGCTGCGTCCGGACCTTTGCGCGCTCGACGTGCTCAAGGCGACCTTCCCGGCCGGCACCGTCTCGGGCGCGCCGAAGGTGCGGGCGATGGAGATCATCGACGAACTCGAACCGGTCAAGCGCGGCATCTACGCCGGTGCCGTCGGTTACCTCGGCTTCAACGGCGACATGGATCTGGCGATTGCCATCCGTACGGCCATCGTCAAGGATGGCCAGCTGCACGTGCAGGCCGGTGCCGGCATCGTCGCCGATTCGGATCCGTCGTCGGAATGGCAGGAGACGGAGAACAAGGCCCGCGCCGTGTTGCGCGCCGCCGAACTGGCCGAGCACGGTCTCGACACCCGCTGCTGAGGGAACGACCGCGCCAGGGTCCGGGGTGAGCGGCGGCTACCTCAGGAGCGACGCGCGCCGATGCCGTCGGCGATGCACCGCGAACGCTCACTCCGCGGCTGCCCCGGTCAAGGGCACGAAGGCGACCGGCAGGACGCGCCGTTCGGCGAGCCCGCCCAGCGCGTCCTTTTGGAGCACCAGCAACTCCTGCCCGAGGTAGCGGCTGCCCACCGGCATGACCAGGATGCCGCCGGCCTTGAGCTGCTCGATCAGCGCCGGAGGAATGCGCGGGGCGGCCGCGGTGACCATGATCGAATCGTACGGGGCGTGCTCGGGCCAACCGAAGCGGCCGTTGCCGGCGCACACCTCGACGTTGTCGCAACCCAGGCGCTGCAGGCGCACGCGCGCCTGTGCGGCGAGTTCCTCGATGATTTCCAGCGAGTAGACCTGCTTCACCAGCCGCGCGAGAATCGCCGCCTGGTAGCCCGAACCGGTACCGACCTCGAGGACGACGTCCCCCGCGCGCGGCTGAATCAGGTCGCTCATCAAGGCTACGATGTACGGTTGCGAGATCGTCTGTCCATGGCCGATCGGTAGCGGGTGGTTGACGTAGGCGCTGGCCTGCAGATCGTCGGGGACGAACATATGCCGCGGCACCCCGCGCAAGGCCTCGAGCACGCGCGGATCAAGAACCGGACGACCGGTCAGTTCGCGCGTGTCGCGGACCTCGTCCCGGATTTCATCGAGCAGCCGCTGCATACACCCGTCGTCGTCCTGGCGCATGCCGTCAGCGCGCCCAGTGGACCCGCAAGTGCGCGTCTTCGGCGTTGTAGTGAAACTCCAGTTCGCCCTGATAGGCGTGATGTACGGCTTCGCCGATACCGCGTGCAAGGTGCATGTCGGTCGTACTCACGCGCATCTCGCTGTCGCTCTCTTCGATCGCCATCACACGTTTCAGCGGGTGTCCGGCCCTTTCGCGCTCCGCCTCGTTGAGAACGAGGTGCTTGATTTCCTCGCGGTGACTGTGCAGGAAGCTGCCCTCGAGGACGACAACGCCGGCCGGATAATGGTCCTGCACACGCTGGCACGCCGGGCAGCTTGTCCGCTGGGCGTCCTCGGGGGCACTGATGCCCCACTGCCATCGCCCACCATGAAACACCGCGCCACAGTGCGGGCAGACCGTCGGCTCCGCAAGCTTTCCTCGGGTTTTGTAGCTGTCATGCCGCTCTTCCTGCAGCAGGCGGTCGCGGCGAACCCGCTGAAAGCCCGCTGGAATTGATCTGGTAATCATGGCAAACCTCCTTGCCGGAAAATTCCGACATTATGGAGCAGCCACCCCACTCGTCCGCCGGGCTTGGCGACGCCGCCGCCCCTGTTCTTTCTGGCGAGCTCATTCTGTGAGCCTATAGCGCCCTACACTGCGGCTCATGCCCCAACCCCATGAGC
>Ga0209792_1000101_pt1 | contig 129394 bp, 111 predicted proteins | sample EBPBio142005_DNA_FD_185860 | JGI IMG/M metagenome (GOLD analysis project Ga0209792, IMG submission 185860) | Wastewater treatment Type I Accumulibacter community from EBPR Bioreactor in Madison, WI, USA - Reactor 1_6/14/2005_ DNA (SPAdes)... | ecosystem: Engineered > Bioreactor > EBPR >...
CGGCCAGCGAGGACACCGACCAGTGCGGCTGCTGCTCGGCGAGCAGGGCGAGGAGGGCGGGGTCTCCGACGACATAGCCGGCGCGCAGGCCGGCCAGGCCCCACGTCTTGGTCAGCGAGCGGATGACCAGGACGCCTTCGAGATCGGGCGAGATCAGCGAATCAGGCTCTCCCACAATGGCATCCATGAAGGCCTCGTCGACCACCAGGACACGTCCGGGGGCGCGCAGGGACTCCAGGGACGAGCGTGGATGGAGGACTCCGGTCGGGTTGGTCGGGTTGCCGACGAAGACCAGGTCGGCGTCGGCGGGCACGCGCTCGGGATGCAGGACGAAGCCGTCCGTCGCGCTGAGCAGGTGCTGGTCGGGCACGCGGCCGGCCCGGCGCAGGGCCGACTCCGGCTCGGTGAACTGCGGGTGCACGACGAGGGGTCGCCGGCCTGCGATGGCGCGCGCGATGAGCGTGAAGGCCTCGGCGCCCCCGCTCGTGGGCAGCACCATCTCCTCGGGGACGCCATGGCGTCGGGCCAGTGCCGCTGCGGCCTCGCCGATGACCGGGTATGCCGCGAGGTCGCCGATGCCTTCGCGCAGGGCGGTCGCGAGCCAGGCCGGCGGTGCGGGCACTCGGACATTGACGGCGAAGTCGACCAGGCCGGGTCCGACCTCGGCGTCGCCGTGGTGGTCCAAGCCGACCGAGGCTGCCGGCTCGGGTGCGGACGGGAACGCGACCGGTGCAGGCGCCGTCGGGTGAGCTGCTGGAGGTGCGCCGAGGAGGATCGGCGGCTGCGCGGCATACGCGTGCACGGAGGCGGCGAAGGCGGCCGGGACGGACGGGTTCCCGGCCCAGTGGGTGTGCAGATAGGAGGCGTGCACGGTGGCGTGTCCGGTGCCGGCCGGGTCGAGCGCAAAGCCCTCGACCCCGTCCTCGTGCGCCCACGCCGCGGTGGGACCCGCCCCCGGTGCGGTGCCCGTCCTGTGGAACTCGTGACCGCGCGACGTCGTGCCCGCCGGCCCGAGGATGCTGTCGACCGTGGTGCGGGCCGAGCGGTACTGCAGCGTCAGGCGGGGGTGCATCGCGGCGTCAGCGGGGACGGCGCCGACGAAGTCGTGACCCTCGAGGGTTCGGCAGAGGTAGAGCAGGCCCGCACACTCGGCGACCGTGGGCATGCCGGAGGCGATGGCGTCGCGCACCGATGCGGTGAGCGCGGTGTTGCGGGACAGTGCCGGGGCGTGGGCCTCGGGGAAGCCGCCGCCGAGATAGAGACCGCTGGTGCCCGCTGGGAGTGAGGTGTCGAGGGCGGGGTCGAAGAGGACCGGCTCGCAGCCATGGGCCCGCAGCAGCTCGTCGGTCTCGGCGTAGCGGAAGGTGAAGGAGCGGCCACCGGCAACGGCCACGACCGGCCGGGCCGCCGATGGGTCGGGGTGCGCGTGGGGGGCATGGAGCTCAGACGTGGGGGACCACGGTGTGGCCGCCAGGTCGGGGGCCCGGCCGGCGAGCTCAAGGAGCAGATCGAGGTCGATCAGTTGGGCGGTCTGCTCGGCGAGGCGGTCGAGGGCGCTGACGGCGTCGGTGCGCTCGGCGGCCGGGATCAGCCCGAGGTGGCGCGACGGGGCGCTGACCCCGGCGTCGCGCGCAAGGACACCGAGCACCGGCAGGCCGGTGGCCTCGACACTCGAGCGCACCTCATGGGCGTGGCGCGCCGACCCCGACTTGTTGAGGATGACGCCGACGACGTCGACGGCCGGGTCGAAGGTCCGCAGCCCGTGCAAGGTGGCCGCGATCGTGCGGGCAGCCGACGAGATGTCGGCGACGAGGACGACCGGGGTGCGCGTGAGGGTGGCCAGGTGGGCGGTCGACGCGAAGCCGCCGGTGCCGATCCGTCCGTCGAACAGGCCCATCACCCCTTCTATGACTGCCACGTCGGCGGGCGCGGGGGTCCGGGCCCCGTGGAGGAGGAGCGGGACGATGAGTTCCTCGGAGGTCAGCCAGGGGTCGAGGTTGCGACCGGGACGCCCGGTGGCGAGCGCGTGATAGCCGGGGTCGATGTAGTCCGGGCCGACCTTGGCCGGGGACACGACGTGACCGGCCCGGGTCAGGGCGGCCATGATGCCGACGGCGATGGTCGTCTTGCCCTGTCCCGATGCCGGTGCCGCGATGACGACCCGGGGCAGCCGGGTCGGTCTCACCACTCGATGCCCTTCTGGCCCTTCTGGCCCTTGTCGAAGGGGTGCGCGATCTTGGTCATCTCGGTGGCGACGTCGGCGACCTCGAGGAGGCGAGGATGCGGGTCGCGCCCGGTGATGACGACGTGTTGGTAGCCGGGGCGGTTGGTCAGGGTGTCGACGACGTCGTCGATGTCGAGCCACCCCCACTTAAGGAGATAGGTGAACTCGTCGAGGACATAGAGCGTGTGCGTCTCGTCGGCGAGGCGTCGCTTGATCTCCGCCCAGCCCTCCCGGGCGGCCTCGGCGTGGTCCTCCTCGGTGCCGGCCTTGCGCGACCACGACCAGCCCGAGCCCATCTTGTGCCACTCGATGGGGCCGCCCTGGCCGGTCGTGCGGTGCACGTCGTCCAACGCGGCCAGCGCCGCCTGCTCGCCGATCCGCCACTTGGCGGACTTGACGAACTGGAAGACCCCGATCGACCAGCCCTGGTTCCAGCCGCGCAGGGCCAGTCCGAAGGCCGCCGTCGACTTCCCCTTGCCGGCGCCGCCGTGGACGATGACGAGCGGGCTGTTGCGGCGTTGGCGCGTGGTGAGGCCGTCCGCGGCCTGCACGGGGGTCACTCCCTTGGCCATCAGGCGGCCCTCCTGTCATTGATGAGTGCCACGAGATGGTCCGCGGCGATGTCCTCGAGGGGCAGGTGCTCGGCCCCCATGCGCCCGGCGAGGTCCTTGGCCAGCCCCATCCGGAAGCGGCCCGACTCGCAGTCGATGACGACGGTGTCGACCGCCAGGTGGGCCCACTGGTCGGCAATCCGCTGCGCGCGCGCCAGGGCATCGGCGCCCGCCGTGGCCCGGCCGTCGGTGACGAGCACGAGCAGCGCCCGGCGTCGGGGGTCGCGGATGCGCTCCAGGCCGAGGGTCTTCGCGGCGGTGGTCAGGCCCTCGGCCAGCGGGGTGCGGCCACCGTGGGGCAGCTCGGCAAGGCAGGCGGCGGCGGCCTCGACCGACGAGGTCGGCGGCAGCGCGAGCTGGGCACCGGCTCCGCGGAAGGTCACCAGGCCGACCCGATCACGCCGTTGGTAGGCATCCATGAGCAGCGAGAGCACAGCCGTCTTGACCTCGGCCATCCGCGAGCGCGCGGCCATGGAGCCGGAGGCGTCGACGACGAGGAGGACGAGATTGGACTCCTTGCCCTGGGTGATCGCCGAGCGCAGATCGCTCCCTCGGATCTCGAGCCGGCCCGGCCCGGTCGATCCGGTGGCGCGCGCGCCACGCTCGCGGGCGGCGGCCGTGATGGTGGCGGTCAGGTGGACGCGCCCCGTGCGCTCCCGGCTGGCGCCGATGGTGCGACCCCAGCTCGTGATCGCACGACTGCGCTTGCCCGCCGCCCCGGAGCCCGTGCCCCGCACGCTCAGCCGACGGATCCGGTAGGGGTCGTGGGCCTGCGCCACGCCCTGCACGGGTGCCGGCACGTCGGTCTCCGGCGCGTCCTTACCCGACTCGGTGTCCGAGGGATCCGGAGCCGGGGGGTCGGGCCGCGGATCGCGCGCGTCCTTGCCCTCCGCGAAGTCCTGCGGCCCCGACGGCGGGGCATCGGTCGCGTCGGCCTCTTCGTCAGCGCCCTCCTGACTCTCCGGGTCCTCCGACCCCTGTGGGTCCTGGGGGTCTTGTGGGCCTTGGGGGTTCTCGGGCGGCGGCTCGTCGTCGCCGAGCAGGCGGTCGAGGAGGTCCTCGTCCAGCCCGGGTGCATCAAAGGGCGCGCGCCGGCGGCGGTGGGGGAGAGCGAGTTTGGCGGCCGTGCGGATGTCCTCACGAGTGACCTCGGCGCGGCCCTCCCACGCCGCGTGGGCCACGGCGGCGCGCGCGGTGACGATGTCGGCGCGCATCCCGTCGACCTCGAAGCCCGCACACACGGTCGCGATCTTGTCGAGCGCCCAGTCGCTGAGGCGAACCCGCCCCAAGCCCTCCTGCGCCACCGCGACCCGGGCGGCCAAGTCGACCTGCGCCGCGGCATACGACGCGTGGAAACCGGCGGGGTCGGCGTCGAAGGCCAACCGACGGCGTACGACGTCCGCGCGCTGCGCGGGATCGCGACTGGCCCGGACTTCGACGGTCAGGCCGAAGCGGTCGAGCAACTGGGGACGCAGCTCGCCCTCCTCGGGGTTCATGGTGCCGATCAGGACGATGCGCGCCGGGTGCGAGACCGAGACGCCGTCCCGCTCGACGGTGTTGCGGCCCATGGCGGCGGCATCGAGGAGCAGGTCGACGAGGTGGTCGTGGAGGAGGTTGACCTCGTCGACATAGAGCAGTCCGCGGTGGGCCTGGGCCAGCAGGCCCGGCTCGAAGGCCGTCTCACCGCGACCCAGGGCCTTGCTGAGGTCGAGGGAGCCGATGACGCGATCCTCGGTGGCCCCGACGGGCAGCTCGACGAGGCGGGCCGGTCGGCTGGTCGGGGCGGGGTCGACGTGCGGGCCGTCCGGGCAGTCCGGGTCCGGGGAACGGGGGTCGCAGGCGAACCGGCAGTCGGGCACGACCGCCTGGCGCGGCAGGATCTCGGCGAGGGCGCGCACCATCGTCGACTTGGCGGTGCCCTTCTCGCCGCGCACGAGCACCCCACCGACCTCCGGCGAGACCGTCGTGAGGACGAGCGCGAGGGCCATCTCGTCGGCGCCGACGATGGCGGCGAACGGGTAGCTGGACACGACGCTCCTCCTGGTGAGTGACCACGCTCACCGGCCGATTCGGCCGCCGCGGGGCCCCGGGGCGGCGTGACGCAGGAGGACGTCCTGGCTTCCGGGCCCCTCGTCGGGAGACCGGTCACAGTGGCGGGACCGCTCCGGATTCGCACCGGTATTCCTCGCCCTGCGTCGCCCGCATCCTCCCACACCGGCGTTCCCGGGGCCGGTGAGTCCGGTGCCTCGACGGACGTAGGCTGTCGCGCGTGATCGAGGTCGTGGGCATCGGGGACGACGGTTGGGCCGCCCTGCCGCGGCACCATCAAGACCTCGTGCTCCGTGCCCCGGTCGTCCTCGGCGGGGTCCGCCACTTGGCGCAACTGCCACCCATCGAGGGTCAGCGGCGCGAATCGTGGCCCACGCCGCTTCGGACCCAGTTGCCCGCGCTGCTCGCCGACGTCGGCTCCGGGGGCGTGGTCGTGCTGGCCAGTGGTGATCCGCTGACGTCAGGCGTCGGCACGACCCTCATCGAGTTGCTCGGTCGTGACCGGGTGCGGATCCACCCGAGCATCTCCTCCGAGACGCTGGCCCGCGCCCGGATGGGTTGGCCGGCCGAGGAGACTACGGTCGTGAGTGTCGTCGGCCGCTCCCCGGAGCGGCTCCGCCGCCACCTGGATCCGGGGGCTCGCCTGGTCGTGCTCTGTGCCGACGGCTCGACGCCGGCCCCCGTCGCGGAACTCCTCACCGGCGAGGGATGTGGCGGGTCGACGATGACCGCGTGGTGGCATCTTGGGGGACCGAGCGAGGGCAGCCGCTCGGGCACCGCTCGCGACTGGGACTCCACACCAACCCCCGACCTGGTCATCCTTGCGATCGAGGTCGACGTCCTCGCCACGATGCGCCCAGCCGTGGGCCCCGCGCCCGGCCGCCCCGAGGACGCCTTCGACCACGACGGCCAGATCACCAAGCGAGACGTGCGCGCGAGCGCCCTGGCCCACCTCCGGCCGACGCCGGGCGCGCTGCTCTGGGACCTCGGGGCCGGGTCGGGGGCCGTCTCGATCGAGTGGGCACTCGCGGCGCCTCGCGCACGCGCCATCGCCGTCGAACGCGACCCGGCCAGGGCCGAACGCATCCGCGCGAACGCCGCTCGGTTGGGGGTGCCCCGCGAGGTGGAGGTCGTCGAGGCCGACCATGGCGACCGGGCGCAGTCGGTGCTCGACGCCCTGCCCGACCCCGACGCCGTCTTTGTCGGCGGCGGCCTGACGAGCGACCTCGCCGACCTGGCCTGGGCCCGGCTGCGCCCCGGAGGACGCCTCGTCGCCCACGCCGTCACGCTCTCGGCCGAGGCCGTCCTCGTCGCGGCCCTCCAGCGCCACGGTGGGCACCTGACACGGATGACCGTCGAGCATGCAGCGCCCCTTGGGCCCCACCTGTCCTGGACACCGGCCCGCGCGATCGTCCAATGGAGCGCTCAGAAGCCCCCCGAGCAAGGATCCCCATGACCGTCCACTTCATCGGCGCCGGCCCCGGAGCCGCCGACCTGCTCACCCTGCGGGCCGTCCGCCTGCTGCAGGAGAGCCCGGTGTGCCTCTACGCCGGCACCTATGTCGACGACGAGGTCCTCGCCCACTGCCAGCCGGGCACCCAACTCGTCGACACGGCATACCTCAATCTCGACGCGATCACGAAGACCCTCGTCGCGGCCCACGAAGCCGGCCACGACGTCGCCCGGCTCTGCTCGGGGGACCCCTCGATCTATTCGGCGATCGCCGAGCAGACGCGGCGTCTCGACGCCGCCGGCGTGCCCTGGGACCTCACCCCGGGGGTGCCCGCGTATGCCGCGACCGCGGCCCTCATCGGTCGCGAGCTGACCGTGCCCGAGGTCGCCCAGTCCGTCGTGCTCACCCGCGCGCAGAAGGACTCGACGAAGATGCCCCCGGGGGAGACGCTCGCGGCCTTCGCCGCGACCAATGCGACCCTCGTCCTCCACCTGGCCATCCGCCACACCCGACGACTGGCCGACGAGCTGAGCGCGCACTACGGGCCCAACTGCCCCGTCGTCGTCGGCTCCCAGGTGACCCAGCCCGGCGAGCTCGTCCTGCGGGGCACCCTGGCCGATATCGCCGACCAGGTCGAGGCCGCGGGCCTGACCCAGGCCGCGGTCATCATCGTCGGGTGGGCGCTGTCGGCCGAGGACTTCGTGGAGTCGCACCTCTACTCGAGCAGGCCCGCGCGGCCTGCGGCGTCAGAGGGCCGGGCCGTCCCGCTGGTGTAGCCTGCCGAGCACCATCTGCGTGAGGAACCCGGTGCAAATCCGGGACGGTCGCGCCACTGTGAGCCGAGCCATCGGCGAGTCAGGAACTCCTGTGGATGTCGCGTGCCGCCGATCGGCGCCGCGCGTCACGTCTGATCGGGCGCGTCATCCCGAGGAAGGTGCAGCAATGCACATTGCAGAGGGCTTCCTGCCCCCACTTCATGCGGCCGCGTGGACGGCCGTCGCGGCCCCCTTCGTCATCCATGGCACCCGGGCGATCAGCCGCACCATCAAGGAGCACCCCGAGGCCACGTTGTTGCTCGGTGCCGCGGGGGCCTTCACCTTCGTCCTCTCCGCGATCAAGTTGCCCTCGGTGACGGGCTCATCGTCCCACCCGACGGGCACCGGACTGGGGGCGGTGATCTTCCGGCCCCCGGTGATGGCGGCCCTGGGGACGATCGTCCTGCTCTTCCAAGCCCTCCTGCTCGCCCATGGCGGTCTGACCACCCTCGGGGCCAATGTCTTCTCGATGGCGGTCGTCGGCCCGTGGGTCGGGTATGCCGCGTTCCGCCTGCTCGGTCGCGCTCCCTTCTCGGTCCGCATCTTCGCGGCCATGGCGTTGGCCAACCTCGCGACCTACGTCATGACCGCCACCCAACTCGCGCTGGCCTTCCCCGGCCAGAACGGCTTCGTAGGCGCGTGGTCGGTCTTCCTCGGCATCTTCGCGATCACCCAAGTGCCGTTGGCCATCATTGAAGGCCTCGTCGGCGTCCTCATCTTCAAGGCCCTGCGCAGTTGGGCCGGCCCAGAACTCTCCGCTCTCGGGGTGTTCTCGCGCCGCCCGGACCACGCCGGCACCAAGGTCGAGGAGGCCATCCATGCGTAAGCACGCGAGCACCCTGGCCATCCTCCTGGCGATCGTCGCCCTCTTCACGGTCGCGATGGTCCTCGGCACCCGCCAGAGCACCGGCGACGGCGAGACCTTCATCGGCACCGACTCGGCGGCCACCACCCACATCGAGGAGAACCACCCCGGCTACACCCCGTGGTTCCAGCCGATCTTCGAGCCCTCGAGCGGCGAGGTCGAGTCCGGACTGTTCGCGCTGCAGGCAGCACTCGGCGCAGGAGCCCTCGGGTTCGTTCTCGGCACGATGCGCGAGCGGCGTCGCCAGCGCCGGTCGGCTGCCGACGATTCGAGCCGCCCGCTGAGCGACCCGGAGCCGGCCTGTGATGCGGCCGAGCCGCAGTCGAGGGGCTGACCTTGGCGCGATTCGCCCTCGACGAGGCGGCCTGGTCCGGGCCGTGGCGTCTGCGGTCCACCGGTGAGAAGGCCCTGCTGTCACTGGGTCTGCTCACGGTGGCCGCGACCTCGCGCTCCCTCTGGGTCTCCCTCGTCGTGCTGGCCGTCGCCGTCTCCACCGCCTTGTTCGCCGCCCGCGTCCCGAAGCGCACCTATGCCCTGGCGGTGGTCGGCCCGATGACCTTCGTCGCCGTCGGTGCCATCCCCATCGCGCTGACCTTCGGCGGCCAACCCACCGACGTCCTGGCCTCACTCGGCCCGGTGTCGCTCACGTCCACCGGCCTGTATGCCGCGGCGGCGGTCGCCGTGCGGTCGGCGGCCGCGATGGCGGCCATGACCCTCCTGGCGGCCACGACTCCGATGGTCGACCTGCTCGCGGGGCTGCGGCGACTGCGGGTGCCCGAGGTGCTCGTCGACATCGCCGGCCTGGTCTATCGGATGCTCTTCACCCTGATGGACTCCGTCCTTGCCGTCCGCGAGGCGCAGGCGGCCCGCCTCGGCTTCGTCGACGGCCGGACCGCTCGTCGGTCGATGGGCCTGATGGCGGGCTCGGTCCTCGGGCGCGCCTGGCAACGGTCGCGGCGCCTCGAGGAGGGCCTGCGCGGACGAGGGTATGCCGGGTCGCTGCGGACCCTGCCCAGGGAGACGGTCGTGTCGGTGCCCTTCATGGCGGTCAGCGGTCTGATCGTGACCGCACTGGCCGCGACGTCGATCCTGTTCGCGCTGCGAGGTGTCGCATGACTCATCGCACCGGCACGTGGGAGCCCACTGTCGGGGCGGTGCTCGTGGGCGAGGGCCTTCACGCGGGCTACCCGGGGCGAGGCGACGTCCTCGACTGCGCCCATGTGTCCGTGACGGGGCGCAGCCGGCTGGCCCTGCTCGGTGAGAACGGCTCCGGCAAGACGACTCTGCTGCGCTGCCTCTCGGGTGCTCATGTGCCCGACGCGGGGAGCGTGGCCGTCGATGGCATCACGCTCCGCCACGACAACGCCGGTCTGCGCGACCATCGGCAGCGGGTGCAGCTCGTGCTGCAGGACCCGGACGACCAGCTCTTCTCGGCCGATGTGCGCGCCGACGTCTCCTTCGGCCCGATCAACCTGGGGCTCGACGACGCCGAGGTCCGCGTGCGTGTGGCGGAGGCGCTCGAGTTGCTCGATGTCACCGAGCTCGCCGACCGTCCGGTCCACCAGCTCTCCTACGGTCAGCGCAAGCGTGTGGCCATTGCCGGCGCGGTGGCGATGCGGCCGCAGGTCCTCCTGCTCGACGAGCCCACGGCCGGGCTGGATCCTCGGGCGGTCACGACCCTGCGCGCGGCGCTGTCGAATCTCGAGGCCCGGGGCACGACCGTCGTCGTGTCCACGCACGACATCGACTTCGCCTGGGAGTGGGCCGACGAGGTGGGCGTCGTCGTCGACGGCATCGTCCACCAGGGCAGCACCGTCAAGATCATGACCGACGAGGCGCTGCTCGGTCGGGCCCACCTCGGCGTCCCCTGGCCCGTGCGGCTGCTGCGTTCGCTCGGCCACGAGATCGACGTCGTTGCCCCGCCTCGGACGGTCAGCGACGTGGCGCGCTTCCTGGGCTGAGGCCGTGCTCGGGCCGGCTCAGTCGACGTAGCGCGGCGTCCAGACCCGGCCGGTGCTCGTGACGCGGGTGCTCGCCGCGCCGACCATGACCAAGCAGCCCATGTCGACAGTCTCGGGGTCGAATTCCCCGAGGGTCGTCACGGAGAGGGACTCCTGCTCCCGCCCGACGTGCCGGGCCACGACGACGACCCGGTCCGCGGGGAGGACCTCGAGCAGGACATTCTTGGCCAGACCGAGTTGGTCGGGTCGTGAGGCGGATCGCGGGTTGTAGAACGCCATCGCGAGATCCGCCTGAGCACAGGCCCGAAGGCGCTCGACGACCACGTCCCACGGCTTGAGCCGGTCGGAGAGCGAGATGAGGGCGTGGTCGGCACCGAGCACGGCCCCGGCGAGCGCCGAGGCGGCGTGGGCGGCGGTGACGCCGGGCACGACGTGGATCGGCACCGCGGCATACGCGGGGTCGGACTCGGCGGCCTCGAAGACGGCAGCGGCCATCCCGAAGACGCCGGCGTCACCGCCGGAGACGACGGCGACCTCATGGCCGGCCCGCGCGAGGGCGAGCGCCTGACGGCCGCGATCGACCTCGACGGTGTTGCCGGACGGCAGCCGGGTCAGGCCTTCGCGTTGGGGGACTCGCGCGACATAGGGGGCATAGCCGATGACGTGGTCCACGTGCCCCAGGACGTCGCTCGCCTCCGGGGTCAGCCAAGCGTCCGGTCCGGGGCCCAGCCCGACGACATGGACGGTCCCGTATGCCGTGGAGCCGGCATAGTTGCCGGCCTCCGCACCGAGCGTGGCTGCAGCAGAATCTGATTCGTCCTGTGACTCACGCTCACCCACGTGCTGGGTCGTATCCACTGCCCCGGTCGCGCGACCGGCGGCATCGGCGCGCAATCCCTCGCCCGGGACGACGACGAGCGACATGTAGGGCACGGTGTCGGCGTCGACGTCGGCGAGGGGGAGGACGCGTTGCCGCTTGCCAGAGGCACGCTCGACATAGACGGCGCGATCGAGCAGACCAGCCTGGCGGACGGCTTCGACGACGCCCGGGAAGGTCTGGCCGAGCTTCATGACGATGGCGGCATCGGTGTCGGCCAGCCGTCGTGCGAGTTCGGGCACCGGCAGGGTCCCGGGCAGGATCGTCAGGGTGTCCTCGTGACGACACAGGCCGGTCGCGACGGCCGCCGTGGCAGCGCTCACCGAGGTCACGCCTGGCACGACCGCCGTGGGATAGAGGGGGGAGAGCCGGTCATGGACATACATGAAGGAGCCGAAGAAGAGCGGGTCACCCACGGCGAGGACGACGACGGTGCACCCTTGCCTCAAGTGGGTCTCGAGCCGGTCGGCGCAGTCGTCGTAGAACGCCCCGAGCGCGGCGTAGTAGCCGCCCGGGTCGTCGGCGAAGCCGGTCGTCACCGGGTAGCGCAGCTCCTCCTCGATCACCCCGGGAGGGAGCAGGTCGGCCACGATCGAGCGGGCCATGGACTGCTTGCCGCTGCCGGCGTGGAAGGCGATGACGTCGGCCCCGCGGATGAGTTCCGCGGCCCGAAGGGTCACCAGTCCGGGGTCGCCCGGGCCCACGCCCACGCCGAAGAGTCGGCCTGTGTGAGAGGAGCGAATGTCGTTGTTGCTCATGCCAGTTCCGATGCATTCGCCAAGGCGTTCAGGGCTGAGGCTGCCATGGCGGAGCCGCCGCGACGACCGTGGACGACCAGCCAGGGGATCTGTCCGCCCTCGGGCAAGCCGTGCTCGGACAGGGCGAGCTTGGACTCGGCGGAGCCGATGAATCCGACGGGCATCCCGACGATGGCTGCAGGTCGCGGGCCACCGTCCAGGATGATCTCGAGCAGGTGGAAGAGCGCGGTCGGGGCATTGCCGATGGCGACGACAGCACCCTCGAGGCGAGGGCCCCACAGCGAGACCGCTGCCGCGGCTCGGGTCGTGCCCCATTGCGTGGCGAGGTCGGGCACCGCCGGATCGCGCAGGGTGCAGATCACCTCGTTGTCGGCGGGCAGGCGCCGGCGCGTCACGCCCGAGGCGAGCATGTGGGAGTCGGTGAAGATCGGGGCTCCGGCCTCGAGAGCAGCGCGAGCGCGGCTGACCAGGTCGTCGGTGGCCGCGAGGGCCGAGACGATGTCGACATCGCCCGCGCCGTGGATGATCCGCGTCGCAACCGTCACCAGGTCGGGGGCGAAGTCACGGAAGTCTGCTTCGCCGCGGATCATCCCGAACGACCGGCGATAGATCTCCAGCCCATCGGTGACGTAGTCGTAGCGGCGGGTGGGGGGCACCAGCGTCATCGGTCGGAGACTCCATCGGCAGTGACGACGTCGTCGACCGAGCGCGGGTCGACGACGAGGACGTGGTCGAGGGTGGGTGCGCCACAGGCGCGCTCGCATCCGACGAGGTGGATGCGGGGTCCGCTCGGGCGCAGCGAAGGGGCAGCCGCCAGGGCGAGCTCCATGGTCGGGGATGACGTGCGCGCGCACCAGGGCGCGCCCGAGCACGCAGAGAGTCGGGCCCACGGGTCGGTGGCCGTGACGCTGAAGCCCGCGTCACCGAGCTCCTGCGCGAAGCGCGCACCGCCAGGGATGACGACCGACCGCCACGGCGTGATGACCACCGCGTTCGTCACCCGGGCGAGCGCGGTCAGGTGGTCGGCCCGCAGCATCGCGAGCGGGATGCCCGCGACCAGGTCGTCGCCGATCGGCCCCGGCACGAGGGGCGCCGCCGCGTCGACCGGCATCGGCTCCAGTCCGCGCAGGACGGGGGAGTCGGCCGGCAGGTCGCGGATGTTCCAGACGCGTGGCCCGGCCCGATGTTGCAGGAAGAGTCGGGCACGCTCCAGCAGGTGGGCGACGGCGTCGGCGCGGGCACACGGCATACCCAGTCCGCCCACTCGGAGCACCCCGGTGGTGGGAGTCAATGCCTGGTAGGCCACATCGAAGGGTTCGGTGAGGACCGACCCCGTCGCGTCGGAGACGGCAAAGAGGAAGCGGCCCGGCAGGTCCGCGAGCACCGGGTCGGCGCAGAGGGCGGCATCGAGTTCGGCAACGAGCGGGCCCAGCTCGGGAGCACGGGGCGCGGCGAGGATGTTCCGGGCGCGTTCATGGGTCGACGAGGGCAGAAGCCCGGTCGCCTCCGCGCGGACCATGACCTCCTGGGGGAGCGGGTCGGGCAGGCCGCGGACCTGGAGATTGGTGCGGGAGGTCACGGCCAGCATCGGCGCGCCGAAGTCCGTGCCGATCGCCAGCAGTTCCGCAAGGGTCGACACGTGCACCCGCCCGCCGGGGATGCGGAGGCGGATGATCGCCCCGTCCTGGGCCACGAACGGCGTGAGCAGACCGGGGCAGCGGTCGGCGCCGAGGCGGGTGGAGGTCACGCCGGGGAGCATACGCGCGCGTTCTCTCGGCTCCCCGTCTGCCGTAGGCTGCCAAGCGGTTGTCGTCGACGGAACCCGGTGCAAGACCGGGACGGTCCCGCCACTGTGACGCCCCGTTCACCCGGGCGAAGTCAGGAACGTCGCGACGACCTGCTCCGGCCTCCTGCCGGGCATCCTTCGACCCGGGGCGCGGACCCCAAGGGAGTTGCACTCGATGCCACGCATTGCCCTGCTGTCCACGAGCGACACCGACCTGCTGAGCGCGCGCGCGAGCGGCGCGGACTTCGTCTGGGCCAATCCGGCGCGACCGACCCACCAGGACCTCGGAGCAGCGCTCGAGGGTGCCGACATCGTGGTCGCCCGCATCCTCGGGGGGCCGCAGGACCTGTGCTCGGGCTTCCGGCGGATCGCCGCGACCGGGACGCGGATGGTCGTCCTCGGCGGCGAGCAGGCCCCCAATGCCGCGCTCATGGAGCTCTCGACGGTGCCCGCCGGTGTGGTCGCCGAGGCCCATCGTTATCTCGCGCAGGGCGGCCCGGACAACCTGCGCAACCTGCACGCCTTCCTCTCCGACACCCTGCTCCTCACCGGTGAGGGCTTCGAGCCGCCCGCCGAGCTGCCGACCTGGGGTGTGCTCGACCGGCCCGAGGTCCCCGCTCGCGAGGACGGTGCCCCGCGACCGCGGGTTGGTGTGCTCTTCTATCGCGCCCAGCAGGCCGCCGGGAACACCGCCTACGCGCACGCCCTGTGCGACGCCATCGACGAGGCCGGTGGCGTCGGTGTGCCGATCCATGCCGCGTCGCTGCGGGATGCCCCGGACGACCTGATCGCCCACCTGGGCACGCTCGACGCCCTGGTGGCGACGGTGCTCGCTGCCGGCGGCACCAAGCCGGCCACCGCGAGCGCGGGGGAGGACGACGAGGCGTGGGACGTGCGAGCCCTCGCCGAGCTCGACATCCCGATCCTCCAGGGGCTCTGCCTGACGTGGAGCCGGGCCGAGTGGGAGGACTCCGACGACGGCATGTCGCCTCTCGACGTGGCGACCCAGGTCGCCGTCCCGGAGTTCGACGGTCGCCTCATCACCGTCGCCTTCTCCTTCAAGGAGACCGACGCCGACGGCCTGCCGCACTATGTCGCCGACCCCGAGCGCTGCGCCCGCGTCGCGCGGATCGCGGTCAACCACGCCCGCCTGCGCCACACCCCGCCGGAGCAGCGCAAGATCGCGGTCGTGCTGTCGGCGTATCCGACCAAGCACTCCCGCATCGGCAACGCCGTCGGTCTGGACACGCCCGTCTCCACGGTCCGCCTGCTGCGGGCCATGCGCGACGCGGGCTACGACCTCGGCCCCAACGGCGGCGCGGACGGCATCCCCGGTCTGGGCGATCTCGCCCCGGTCGAGGGTGAGGCGGCGGACACGACCGCGGGCAACGCGCTCATCCACGCCCTCATCGCCGCCGGGGGGCAGGACCCGGAGTGGCTCACCCAGGAGCAGGTGAGCGGGGCCCAGGTCCGCATCCCGGCGAGCACGTATGCCGCGTGGTTCGCCGCGCTGCCGGCTGACCTTCGCGAGGCGATGACCGACCACTGGGGGGAGGCGCCCGGCGAGCTCTTCGTCGACCGGTCACGCGACCCCGAGGGCGAGATCGTCTGTGCCGCAGTTCAATCGGGCAATGTCGTGCTCCTCGTGCAGCCGCCTCGTGGATTCGGGGAGAACCCCATCGCGATCTATCACGACCCCGACCTGCCGCTGACCCATCACTACCTCGCGACCTATCGGTGGATCGAGGAGGAGTTCGGCGCGCACGCGATCGTCCATGTCGGCAAGCACGGCAACCTCGAGTGGCTGCCGGGCAAGAACCTCGCGATGTCGGCCTCGTGCGGCCCCGATGCCGCGTTGGGCTCCCTGCCGCTGATCTATCCCTTCCTCGTCAACGACCCCGGTGAGGGCACCCAAGCCAAGCGGCGGGCGCATGCCACGATCGTCGACCACCTCGTGCCGCCGATGGCCCGCGCCGAGTCCTATGGCGACATCGCCAGGCTGGAGCAGTTGCTCGACGAATACGGCAATGTCTCGGCGATGGACCCGGCCAAGGCGCCCGCCCTGCAGGGCGAGATCTGGACGCTGCTGCGCGCGGCCAAGATGGACCAGGACCTCGGGCTCGGTGACAATCCCGATGACTACGCGTTCGATGAGCTCGTCGGCCAGATCGACTACCACCTGTGCGCGATCAAGGACGTCCAGATCCGCGACGGGCTGCACGTCCTCAGCGAGGCGCCGACCGGCGACGGGTTGGTCAACCTCGTCCTCGCGATCCTGCGCGCCGGCCAGGTCTTCGGGGGCCGCTCCGACAGCATTCCGGGGCTGCGGACCGCCTTGGGGCATGTCGAACACGAGAGCAGCAGTGCTGAGACGGACCGTTTCGAGGCGACCGCACGGGCCCTCGTCACGCGGTGCGCGGACTCGGATTGGGATGCAGCCGCCGTCGACGGGATCGTGGTGGACGTCCTCGGTGCGGCGAACCCTGGCGTCTCGGCCTCGTTGACCTTCGCCTGCCGGGAGGTCGTGCCTCGCCTGCGCGAGACGACCCGCGAGATCCCCATGGTCCTGCACGCCCTCGACGGCGGCTATGTGCCGGCCGGGCCTTCCGGCTCGCCATTGCGCGGATTGGTCAACGTCCTGCCGACCGGGCGCAACTTCTATTCGGTCGACCCCAAGGCGATCCCCTCGCGGCTGGCCTACCAGACCGGCGCGGCCATGGCCGAGTCCCTCCTCGCGCGCTATCGCGAGGAGACCGGGGAGCTGCCCCAGTCGGTCGGCCTTTCCGTCTGGGGGACGTCGGCGATGCGGACCTCCGGTGACGACATCGGCGAGGTGCTCGCCCTGCTCGGCGTCATGCCGATCTGGGACGAGCAGTCTCGCCGGGTCGTCGGTCTCGAGCCGCTGTCGTTGGAGGAGCTCGGCCGGCCCCGGATCGACGTGACGGTGCGGATCTCCGGCTTCTTCCGTGACGCCTTCCCTCACGTCATCGCACTGCTCGACGACGCCGTCGCGCTGGTCGCCGGGCTGGACGAGCCGGACGAGCTGAACTTCGTGCGGGCCCACGCCCGGGCGGACGAGGCGGCCCACGGTGACGAGCGGCGCTCCCGCACACGGATCTTCGGGTCCAAGCCCGGGTCCTATGGCGCCGGCATCCTGCAGGTCGTCGAGTCGGGCAACTGGCGTGACGACGCCGACCTCGCGGAGGTCTACACGCAGTGGGGCGGCTTCGCCTACGGGCGGGGACTGGACGGCATACCGGCCCGGGAGGACATGGAGCGCAACTATCGGCGGATCCAGGTCGCGGCCAAGAACATCGACAACCGCGAGTCCGACATCCTCGACTCCGACGACTACTTCCAGTACCACGGCGGCATGGTCGCGACGGTGCGTGCGCTCACCGGAGCAGAGCCGAAGGCCTTCGTGGGCGACTCGACCTCGCCGGACGCGGTGCGCACGCGGACCCTGCAGGAGGAGACGAACCGGATCTTCCGGGCCCGTGTGGTCAATCCGCGCTGGATCACGGCGATGCAGCGACATGGGTACAAGGGTGCCTTCGAGCTGGCCGCCACGGTCGACTACCTCTTCGGGTTCGACGCGACGGCGGGGGTGATCCCGGACTGGATGTACGAGAAGCTCGCGCAGGAGTACGTCCTGGACGAGACGAACCAGGCCTTCATGCGGCACGCGAACCCGTGGGCGCTGCGCGGCATCGTCGAGAAGCTGGCCGAGGCCGCCGAGCGCGGGCTGTGGGAGCACCCCGACCCGGCGCTCATGGCAGCCATGCAGCAGGTGTATCTCGAGGTGGAGGGTGAGTTGGAGGAGTGACGATGGCGCGAGGATTCAGTGAGGGAGGCGGGGACCAGTCGTGGGCACGGCCCGTGCCGGTCATCGGTGACGCGACGAGTGCCCGCACCCGGCGGGAGGACCCGGCGGGCTGGGCGATGGGCGAGTCCGTGGTCGAGGCCTTGGAGTCCGTTGTCGGCGCGCGCCGCGACATCCGCCGCTTCCGCCCGGATCCGGTGCCGACTGAGCTGCTCGAGGCCGTCCTGGAGGCCGGTCACCGAGCCCCCAGCGTGGGGCACTCCCAGCCGTGGCGCTTCATCGTCGTCTCCGACCAGGCGACTCGCGACAAGGCCGCTCATCTGGCCGATGCAGCTCGGCTCGCCCAGGCCGACCACCTCACCGAGGATCGTGCCGCCCGCCTGCTCGACCTCAAACTGGAGGGCCTGCGGGAGGCGCCGCTGGGCATCGTCGTCGCCTGTGACCGTCGCACACCGGCCCTGGGCGTGCTCGGTCGCGCAACCTTCCCGGATGCCGACCTCTGGTCGTGTGCCACGGCGATCGAGAACATGTGGCTCACCGCTCGCGCCCACGGCCTGGGCATGGGGTGGGTCACCTTGTTCGACCCCGCCGACCTGGCCGACCTCTTCGGGCTGCCCGAAGGCGTCGTCACCCTCGGCTGGCTCTGCCTGGGCTGGCCCGACGAGCGACCTCCCGAGCCCGGCCTGCAACGGGCCGGCTGGTCGACCAAGACCCCGTTGGCCGACGTCGTCCTGCAAGAGCGGTGGAGCGAGAGGGCCCCGGCCCAGCCGGTCTCGCACCTGCGTGGCCCCGACGAGCACCGTCTCGTTGCGGCGACCGACGACGCCGACGACCTCCTCGCTCCACCGGACTCCCTCGGTGTGCTCGACCGTGCCTTGAATCGGGTTGTGGCACTGGGGGATCGGCCGATCGATGGCGGGACCCTCGTGCTGGCCTCCGCGGATCACCCGGTCGCGGACCTGGGCGTGAGCCCGTATGCCGTCTCCGTCACCCGCGAGGTCACCGAGGCCGCCGTCGCCGGCACGTCGATGGGTGCTGTGGCGGCCCGGACCGCAGGCCTCGACCTGCGCGTCGTGGACGCCGGAGTCCGCGGCGACGACCCGGTCGTGGGTGCGATCGATGCCCGACCGCGTGACCCGCAGGGGGATCTGGCGAGCGCCGATGCCCTGACCGCCGCCGACGTCGACGCCCTGCTCGCCACCGGTCGGGCCCTCGGGCGCCGCAGCGCCGAGCAGGGCCTGGTCGTGCTCGGCGAGATCGGGGTCGGCAACACCACCGTCGCGGCCGCCGTGGCCTGCGCCCTCACCGGCCTGGACGCCGTCGATGCCGTCGGTCTGGGGGCCGGCGCCGATGCCGCCATCCTCGAGCGCAAGCGCGCCATCGTCGAGGCGGCCCTGGCTCGCAGCGCCCCCTCCCTGACCACCGCCGGGTCACCGGCCGATCGGGCCAAGGCGATCCTCGCCGCGCTCGGCGGCCCAGATCTCGCCCTGCTCACCGGGGTCGTGCTCGGTGCGGTCGAGGGCGGTGCGCCGGTCATCCTGGACGGACTGGCCGGCTCCCTCCCGGGCCTGCTCGCGACGCGGATCGAGCCGGCCGTTCAGGCCCACCTCATCGCCGGGCAACGCTCACGCGAGCGCGCCCACGCTGCCGTCCTGCGCGCCCTCGGCCTGGAGCCGCTGCTCACCCTGCGGCTGCGCGCCGGTGAGGGCGTTGGCGCGTGTCTCGCGGCGTCGATGCTCCTCCAGGGCCTCCGCATGCGTCGTCTCGCCGCCCGCACGGTGGAGTGAGTAGACACCTCGGCCTCGATTCGACCACGGCTCCCGACACCGACGTCGGACCTCGTTCCGACGACCAGCTCCGGGAGCATCCGCCTACGACGGGCTCAGCAGGTAGACGTCCATGAGCCAGCCGTGCTCGGCCCGCAACTCGGCGCGCAGAGCGATGAGGTCGTCGATGACGTCCGCCAGCCGACCCGACCGCAAGGTCTGCTGGGGAAGCCCGAGATAGGCGCCCCAGTGAATGACCAGGTCCGGCGCCCGCTCCACCAAGGCCTGGCAGGCCAGATGGCCGTCGAGCATGACGACAACACTGCCCAGGGCGGGGCTCCACTCCGCCGCCAACCGACGACCCGTCGTGATGTGCACGGGCTGGCCGACGGCGTGCAGCACGATCCCGTGGGCGGCGGCGAGGGCTTGGAAGGCCGAGATCCCGGGCACGACGTGCGTGTCGATGGGAAGCCGCTCACCGATGGCGTCGACGACGCGAATCGTGCTGTCGTAGAACGCGGGGTCACCCCACACGAGGAAGCCCACGACGGCGTCGACCGGTAGGTCGGCGATCACGTCCGCATAGCGGTCGGCCCGCGCCGCATGCCAGTCGGCGACGCCGGATTGGTATGCCGCGTCGTCGCGTTCGGCGTCCGGCCCCCTCACCGGGTCGGTCACCGTGAGGAAGCGGTAGTCCTCGCCCTCGGTCCCGTCGATGAATTGCGCGCAGAGGGCCCGACGCACCGAGACCAACTCGTCCTTGGCCGCACCCTTGTCGGCGACGAGGAAGACGTCGACGCTGCGCAGGGCCGCGATCGCCTCCTGGGTGAGGTGCCCGGGGGAGCCGGCGCCGATTCCGATGACCTTGACCTGGCGCGGTGCGACGTGGGAGCTCATGAGTCACTCCGCGCCGTGAGGGCCAGCAGTGCGTCGAGGTCGAGGTGCTCCTCGACGGCGTCGGCGAGGGCATCGATCATGGCCGCGCGCCGCTGCGCGAATCCGGCTGTCCCGGGCCGTGATTGCCACGGCGAGCCGGACAGGGCCGCCACGTCGGCGAGGAAGGCGCGCCGGAAGTCGTCCCCCTCCAGGGTCCCGTGCCAGATCGACCCGAAGACCGCTTCGCGGCGCATGCCGCCGGGGAAGGAGCCGTCGTCGTCGACGACACCGTGGTGGATCTCGTAGCCCTCGACCCGGTGTCCGCGCCAGGTGTCGGTCGGCCGCCCCAGCACCTTCTCGCGCGCGAAGGTGACCGTCGCCGGCAGCAGGCCCAGACCGGGCACGACACCGGCCCCGCTCTCGACGGAGTCATCGATCGTGGCGGCCAGCATCTCGTAGCCACCACAGATCCCCAGCACCGGACGGCCGGCGGCTGCGCGTTCGAGGACGACATCGGCCAGCCCTTGCTCCCGCAGCCACGCCAGGTCACTGACCGTGGCTCGCGAGCCCGGCAGGACGAGCAGGTCGGCCTCACGGCATACGTCGGCATCGGTGGTCACCCGCACGTCGACGCCGGGCTCGGCCGCCAAGGCGTCCACATCCGTGGCATTCGACGTCCGCGGGAAGCGGACGACGGCGACTGACAGGCGGTCGACGATCCCGTCCTGCGACGGGCGCCAGCGTCCGATCGAGAGGGCGTCCTCGGAGTCCAGCCAGACGTCCTCGAGCCAGGGGAGCACCCCGACGAAGGGCACGCCGGTGCGGCGGGTGATCTCCTCAAGACCCGGTGTCAGCACGGACTCGTCACCGCGAAACTTGTTGATGCAGAACGCCTTCAGAAGTGCCCGGTCGTCCTCGTCGAGCAGGGCCCACGTGCCGAAGAGCGCCGCGAGGATGCCGCCGCGATCGATGTCACCGACGACCATCACCGGGAGGTCGAAGCGGCGCGCGAGCCCCATGTTGACGTAGTCACCGCGCCGCAGGTTGATCTCGGCGGGGGAGCCGGCACCCTCGGCGACGACGAGGGCGTGCCGGGCCGCCAACTCCTCGTAGGCCGCGAAGGCGGCCGTGGCCAGATGGGCCCGGCCGGTGGCGTACTCACCGGCCCGGAGCTCGCCGGCGGGCTGCCCCCGCAGCACGACGAACGCCCGGCGGTCGCTGCCGGGCTTGAGCAGGACGGGGTTGTGCAAGGAGCTCGCCTCGACACCGGCCGCCTCGGCCTGGAGGTACTGCGCCCGCCCGATCTCGGAGCCGTCGCGGCAGACCATCGAGTTGTTCGACATGTTCTGGCTCTTGAAGGGAGCAACGCTCAACCCCCGGCGGGCGAAGGCGCGGCACAGGCCGGTGACGACGAGCGACTTGCCCGCATCCGAGCTCGTCCCGGTCACCAGCAGTCCAGCCACGCGGCGACCTTACAGTGGCCTCGTGAGCGACCCCGTGACCATCCACCTCGTCCGCCACGGGCAGTCGACGTGGAACGTCGAGGGTCGCTTGCAGGGGCAGATCCCCCACCCCGAGTTGACGCCCCTCGGGCGTGCTCAGGCCGGCGAGGCCGCCGCCGTCGTGCGCAAGCGGTGCGCCGGCCGCGGCCCAGCCGTCCGCCTGCTCTCGAGTGACCTCGTGCGGGCGGCCCAGACCGCCGACGTCATCGCGCAGCGCCTCGCCGTGCCCGTCGAGCTCGAGCCCGCCCTGCGTGAGCAGGGCCTGGGCCGACTCGAAGGTCGCCTCACGCGTGAGCTCACCGCCGAGCCGACCCCCGAGGGCGTGGACGTGACGGAGGTCCGGTGGGGCGGAGGCGAATCGATCGAGGATGTCCACGACCGTCTCGGCCGCCTCTTCACCCGAGTGCTGCCCAGCGCCGAGGACGACCTCGTGCTCGTCACCCACGGCGACACCCTGCGCGTCGCCATCGCCTGGCTGCTCGGTCGCTCCCACCGCGAGGTGGACTGGGACCCGGCCCCCAACGGCAGCGTGACGACCCTGGAGGTCGATCCCGCTAGACTTCTGCACCAACAGCGTCTGAGCCGTCATCAGCGGCGAGCTTCCGGAAGAACAGCGGGTCTGGACTCACCCAGCACCGCCCACTAGACCCGGACGAGTCGGGCTTCGTCACAGCCTTCGGCAAGAGCGGTCGTATGCCGTGTGCCCGCCTCCCGCAGCCCGCTGCGGTGGGTGAGCGGGCGGCATACGGCAAGCGAGGTGGCACCGCGGAGGTGAGCACCCGGCATACGGCATCGTGTGCGGGACTCCTTCGTCCTCGTCCCAGAGATGACGAGTTGACGATCCGCAGGAGCGAAATCAAGCCATGACCTATCCCAAGGTCTCGACGACCGGCGACCACACCGGAGCCGCCTTCGGCGTCCCGCCGAGCCCGCGCTTCCCCCAGATCGAGGAGTCCGTGCTGGCCTACTGGGCAGAGGACGGGACCTTCCAGGCCTCGATCGACCAGCGACCGGCGGGGGTCGACGGGTCGAACGAGTTCGTCTTCTACGACGGGCCGCCGTTTGCGAACGGGCTGCCGCACTACGGCCACCTGATCACGGGCTACGTCAAGGACATCGTGCCGCGCTACGAGACCATGCGCGGCAGGCATGTCGAGCGGCGCTTCGGGTGGGACACCCACGGCCTGCCCGCCGAGCTCGAGGCGATGAGCCAGCTCGGCATCAAGACCAAGGACGAGATCCTCGAGCTCGGCATCGACGCCTTCAACGCCAAGTGCCGTGAGTCGGTCATGAAGTACACGAGCGACTGGCGCGAGTACGTCACGCGGCAGGCGCGCTGGGTCGACTTCGACAACGATTACAAGACCCTGAACCCAGAGTTCATGGAGTCGGTGCAGTGGGCCTTCAAGACGCTCTATGACAAGGGCTTGGTCTATGAGGGTTTCCGCGTCCTGCCCTACTGCTGGAACGACGAGACGCCGCTGTCCAACCACGAGCTGCGGATGGACGACGACGTCTACAAGATGCGTCAGGACCCGGCCGTCACCGTCGGGTTGCGCCTGTCGACAGGCGAATTGGCGCTCGTCTGGACGACGACGCCGTGGACGCTGCCGAGCAACCTGCTCATCATGGTCGGGACCGACATCGACTACGTCGTCGTCGAGTCCTCGGTGCCGACCGGCTCGCCCGAGCGCTATGTCATCGCCGCGGCCCGCGCCCAGTCCTTCGCCCGCGAGTTCACCGGCGACCCCAAGGGTGACGTCGAGGCGCTCATCGTCGAGCGGCTCACGGGTGCCGACCTGCTCGGGCGCTCATACACCCCGCCGTTCTCCTACTACGAGGGCCAGGCGAACGCCTTCCGGGTCGTCGAGGCTGACTTCGTCACGACGACCGATGGCACCGGGCTGGTCCACTCGGCCGGCGCCTTCGGTGAGGACGACAAGGTCGTGACCGACCGCGAGGGCATCGAGCCGGTCATGCCGGTCGGTGCCGACGGGACGTTCACCTTCCCGGTGCGGGAGTACGCCGGGATGCTCGTCTTCGACGCCAACTCCTTGATCATCGACGACCTCAAGAAGGCCACGCATGGTGAGCAGGTCGGCTCAGTCACCCCGGGGACGGTGCTGTTGCGCCGCGAGACCTATGACCACTCCTACCCCCACTGCTGGCGCTGCCGGCAGCCGCTGATCTACAAGGGTGTGTCGAGCTGGTTCGTCGAGGTCACGGCCTTCAAGGACCGCATGGTCGAGCTCAACCAAGAGATCACCTGGGTGCCCGAGCACGTCAAGGACGGCCAGTTCGGCAAGTGGCTGGAGAACGCCCGCGACTGGTCGATCACCCGCAACCGGTTCTGGGGGAGCCCGGTGCCGGTGTGGAAGTCGGACAACCCGCAGTTCCCGCGGATCGATGTCTACGGCTCCTTCGCCGAGCTCGAGGCCGACTTCGGCCGGCTGCCGCTGAACGCTGCGGGCGAGCCGGATCTGCACCGACCGTTCATCGACGAGCTGACCCGTCCCAACCCTGATGACCCGAGCGGGACGTCCACGATGCGCCGCGTGGAGGACGTGCTCGACGTGTGGTTCGACTCCGGCTCGATGTCGTTCGCGCAGGTCCACTACCCCTTCGAGAACGCCGACTGGTTCGAGCACCACTTCCCCGGCGACTTCATCGTCGAGTACATCGGCCAGACGCGCGGCTGGTTCTACACCCTGCACGTCCTCGCGACGGCCCTGTTCGACCGGCCGGCGTTCAAGTCGGTCGTCAGCCACGGCATCATCCTCGGCAACGACGGCCAGAAGATGAGCAAGTCGCTGCGCAACTACCCCGACGTCAACGAGGTGTTCGACCGCGACGGGGCCGACGCGATGCGCTGGTTCCTCATGAACTCGAGCATCCTGCGGGGCAGCAACCTGATCGTCACCGAGGAGGGCATCCGCGAGGGCGTCCGCCAGGTGCTCATGCCGCTGTGGAACTCGTGGTACTTCTTCTCCCTCTACGCCAACGCGATGAATGGTGGGCAGGGGTATGCCGCGCGCTGGTCGACCGCGTCGACCGACCCGCTCGACCGCTACCTGCTCGCCAAGCTCCACCAGTTGGTCGAACGCACCACCGCCCAGTTTGATGTCTATGACATTCCCGGCGCCTGCGAGAGCGTGCGCCAGTTCGTCGACGTGCTCACCAACTGGTACATCCGGCGGAGCCGGGAACGCTTCTGGGACACCGGTTCCGGGCGCACGCCGTCCGACGCCGAGAGCGCGACGGGCGGCACGGCAAACGAGGCGTTCGACACCCTCTACACGGCGCTGGAGGTGCTCACCCGGGTGGCCGCACCGCTGCTACCGCTCGTGACGGAGGAGATCTGGCGTGGTCTCACCGGCGGGCGGTCGGTGCACCTCACCGACTGGCCGTCGGCCGCCGACCTGCCCGCCGACGACGCCCTCGTCGCCGCGATGGACCGGGCGCGCACCATCTGTTCGGTCGGGTCCTCGCTGCGCAAGTCCGAGCACCTGCGGGTGCGGCTGCCGCTGGCCGGACTCACCGTGGTGACGGCCGACCCGGCGACGCTCGAGCCGTTCGCGCCGATCATCGCCGACGAGCTCAACGTCAAGTCGGTCACCCTGCTCGATGTCGACGCGGCCCACGAGTCCGACTTCGGGATCAGCCAGAAGCTCACCGTCAATGCGCGGGTCGCCGGCCCGCGTCTGGGCAAGGACGTGCAAACCGTCATCAAGGGCTCCAAGAGCGGTGACTGGTCCGTGGCCGAGGACGGCACGGTCACCTCCGGTGGGTTGGCGCTCGTCGAGGGCGAGTACACGCTCGAGACGGTCGTCTCCGAGGAGGCCGGTGCGGACGCACACGTGACCGCGATGCTGCCCGGCGGTGGCTTCGTGGTCCTCGACACGCAGGTCACTCTCGACCTGGAACTCGAGGGAACCGCCCGTGACCTCATCCGCGCGGTCCAGCAGGCCCGCCGCGAAGCCGGGCTCGACGTCTCCGACCGGATCACCCTGACGATCGCCGCCGGCGAGCACACGTGGCGTGCCGCGCTCGAGCATCGGGACCTGATCATCGGGGAGACCCTCGCCGACCAGTTCTCGGTGTCGATGAACCTCGACGACCTCGCGGTCGGCGACGACGTGTCCGAAACGCTCGTCGGCAACGAGCAGCGCGTCCGCATCCGGGTCGCCAAGCGCTGATTGGCGCCGGTCAGGCGCTCGCCGACGGGCTCCGCCTCCACCCGTCGAGAGGGAGCAAATCGCGGGCCCAGGAGGTCTCAGCCCGCGATTTGCTCCCTCTCGACTGGTCTCACCTGACCGGACGGGGGCGGGCGATCGGTCAGGGCCACCGATGGTCGAGCAACATCGCGAATCGCTTGAGCAACGCATGACGCCGCAACGGGTCGGACAGGTCCTCGGCCCAGATCTCGCGGGTGCGCCAGTCTCGGTCCCGAAGGCGTGACCTCCTGTCGGAGTCCTTGCTGGCCTGGTGGCGACTCGCGTGGTGCTCGCCCTGGTACTCACCGATCAACCGGTGCTCCGGCCAGACGAGGTCGCCCTCGGCCAGCCACTGCCCGTCGTCGTCATGGATGTCGAGATTGACCACCGGCTCCGGGAACCCCGCCTCGATGAACATCAGGCGCGCCCGCGACTCCTGCGGTGATCGCACCCACGGCCGGATGAGGGGCAATGCTTGGCTCAGCAGGACTTTTCCTCTTGGCCGGTTGCGGGCGTCCAGTCGCTGACGGAGTTCCCCGCGGACGCGCTCCACGTCCACCTGTCGCACGTCGAGTCGCTGGTCCAGGGTGACGTCGCTCCACCATTGCGGACGCCTATCGGAGAAGTCGTATGCCGTGTGGTCCGGCCGCAGGATCACGTTGGCCGCCGCGTCTCCCACCACCACGAGATCTTCCACGGTCAGGCCATCGCACCGCACGAGCTCGCCGTAGTCGCACCAGGTGTCTGCTGCATCGACGACGGCGAACTCCTCATGCAGGTGCACGACCCGCTGCTCGAGACCACGATGCCCGGCGACGCCCTCGCGCCGGATAGGCCCGACGTTGCTGCCGCACATGACGTGAAGGCGCCGATCCCGTGTCTGTCGAGCCGTGCGGGGGAAGCCGTGGACATCACCGGCGCTGAGGTGGGAGAGGGCCACCGCTTCGGGAAGCCCGAGCAGCAGAGCACGCCGAAGCTCGGGCCCGTCCTCGACGGGAGTCGCGCAATGGACCCCGTGGGTGATGTGGTGGAGTGCCTTCGCACGCAGCCGGCTGGCCGGCACACCCCTGTAGATCGCGTCGTGCGCCGCGAACGGTCCGGAGGCGAGTTCGGCAGGAAGGGGGGTGCGCGGCATACGAGAAGCCAACCCGAGTGCCGACCGGCTCCCGGCGTTGTCCACAGCTTTCCACAGGGGTTCGCCCAGCATCCCGCGATCGAGAGGGAGCAAATCGCGGGCGCACGGGTCCGCCGCCCGCGATTTGCTCCCTCTCGACAGAAGGGGACGGCGAGGGAGGGGACGGGGAGGGAGGGAGGGCGGAAGGTGCGGGAGAATGGGCCCGTGACCCCAGCACCCGACGCCGCCCAGCGCGAGGCCGCGCGCAATCTCGAGATTCGCAAGCGGATGCGGGAGGCGGAGGAAGCGATCCTCGCCCGTGCGCCGGAGCACCAGCTCCAGCCCTCCCTCGACCGCATCACCGCCGTCATGGAACTCCTCGGGGACCCGCAGCGCACCTTCCCGGTCATCCACCTGACGGGCACGAACGGCAAGACCTCGACGACCCGCATCATCGAGCGCCTCCTGCGTGAACTCGGCCTCAAGACAGGCAGATTCACCTCACCACACCTGCACTCGATGCGTGAGCGGATCGCCCTGTCCGGCCAACCGATCGGAGAGGAGGCCTTCCTGGCGGCCTACGACGAGGTCATGCCGTTCGTCGAGATGGTCGACGCACAATCGCTCGCCGCGGGCGGCCCGCGGATGACCTACTTCGAGGTCCTCGTCGCCATCGGGTATGCCGCGTTCGCCGATGCCCCGGTCGACGTGGCCGTCGTCGAGGTGGGCATGGGAGGCGCCTGGGACGCGACGAATGTGGTCGAGGCTCCCGTCTCCGTCGTCCTGCCGATCGACATCGACCACCGGCACTTCCTCGGCGACACCGTCGAGGAGATCGCGACCGAGAAGTCAGGCATCATCACGGCCGACGGCATCACCGTCATGGCCCTGCAGCCGCACGACGAGGCGGCGTTGATCCTGCGCGACAAGGCGGACGAGGTCGGGGCGCGCCTGGTCGCGGAGGGCATCGACTACGGCGTGACCGCGCGCGACGTCGCCGTCGGCGGCCAGCAGATCAGCGTCAAGGGCCTGGCGGCCGAGTACCCCGACCTCTTCCTCCCCCTGCACGGCCCCCATCAGGCCCAGAACGCTGCGACCGCCGTCGCCGCCGTCGAGGCCTTCCTCGGCGGTGGGGAGCAGGCGCTCGACCTCGACGTCCTGCGCGAGGGGCTCGCTGCCGTCGACTCACCCGGACGGCTCGAGATCGTCCGGCGCAGCCCCACGGTCATCGTCGACGCCGCCCACAACCCGCACGGCGCGCTCGCTCTGCGCGAGGCCCTGCAGGACTCCTTCAACTTCGCCAAGATCGTCGGTGTCGTCGCGATCCTCGCCGACAAGGACGCCACCGAGATGCTCGAGATCCTCGAGCCGGCCTTCGACGAGGTCGTGGTCACCCGCACCACGTCCGCGCGCGCCATGCCACCGGCTCGGCTGGGCGAGCTCGCCACCGAGATCTTCGGCGAGCACCGCGTGCATGTCGTCCAGGATCTGCCCGACGCCCTCGACACGGCCGCCGGCCTGGCCGATGACGGGGGAGTCGCGGGTGGCGTGGTGGCGACGGGGTCGGTGACCACGGCGGCCGAGGTGCGCATGCTGCTGGGCACCACGTCCGCCTGAGCCCCGCGGCATACCCTTGACGTCATGAAGTGGCTCATCCTGCTCGCCGTCCTGCTGGCGATCGTCTTCGTCCTCGGGATGCGGATCGGCGCCGGGAAACAGGGCGCCTCGGTCGCCTTCACGCCCGTGCACGAGCTCCCCGAGACCCAGCGCAGGGCCATCGACGGGGCCCTCGACAACAACCAGAAGATCCTGGCCATCAAGCACTATCGCGACGTCACGGGCGCCGGCCTGGCTGCGGCGAGGACCGCCGTCGAGATGCACGACCGTCGGCGCAGCCAGTGAGGATGCAGTTCGTCGGGCGCACCGGCACCTTCACCTACCGGATGCTCGCGACCGTCCTGGCGGCGCAGTCGATCCTGCTCTTCTTCGGTGCCCTCGTCGCCCGCGGCACCGCGATCGCCGCCGGCAAGGACAGTGGCCGGGTGTTCGCGATCGGGTGCGCCCTGGCGGTGCTCGCCGTCCTCGCCGCGGGCCTCATGCGGACGCCCTTCGGGCTGCCGCTCGGCTGGCTCGTCCAGGTCCTCACCTGGGCCAGCGCAGTGTGGGTGCCGATGATGCTCGCCGTGGGGCTCGTCTTCACCGCGCTCTGGGTGTTCTGTCTGCTCCGCGGTCCACGCGCCGAGGCGCTCGTCGCCGAACATCGCGCCGCCGCCGAGGCTGATCCCGGCCACCACTAGGCTGGCCGGGTGACCACCGAACGCTCACTCGTCATCGTCAAGCCCGACGGCTTCCATCGGGGCCTCACCGGTGAGGTCCTGCGCCGGATCGAGGCCAAGGGTTATGTCCTGGCGGCGCTCAAGATCCTCACGCCGCCGACCGCCCTGCTCCAGGAGCACTATGCCGAGCACGAGGGCAAGCCCTTCTTCGAGCCGCTTGTCGCCTTCATGTCCAGCGGTCCGGTGACCGCGGTCGTCATCGAGGGCGAGGACTGCATCAAGGGCTTCCGGTCGCTCGCCGGCGCCACCAACCCGACCGAGGCCGCGCCGGGCAGCATCCGCGGCGACCTCGGGCGCGACTGGGGCGAGAAGGTCCAGAAGAACATCGTCCATGGCTCGGACTCGCCCGAGTCCGCCGCCCGGGAGATCGGCATCTGGTTCCCGGAGCTCTGATCACCGCCGCCTGTCGGCCAATGCCTTTCACCGGTTTGCCGCGTGCCCCCGGCTCGCGGTCGGATCCGCCGGTTAGCATCGGCGGGTGGCGAGCGTGTGGGGTCGATTCGGGGGTCGTGACCTCGCCATCGACCTGGGGACCGCCAACACGGTGATCTACCAGCGGGGCCGCGGAGTGGTCCTCGACGAGCCGTCGGTCGTGGCGGTGCGCACCGGCACTGCCGACCTGCTCGCGGCGGGCGCCCGAGCCAAGGAAATGGTGGGTCGAACACCGAGCTCGGTCACCGCGATCCGCCCCCTGCGCGATGGCGTCATCTCCGATGCGGAGGTGAGCGAGCGCATGCTGCGCTGGTTCGTCGACCAGGTCGCGCCGTCCACGATCCTTCGTCCTCGCGTCGTGGTGGGGGTGCCGAGCGACATCACGGGTGTCGAGCGGCGCGCGCTCGAGGATGCGACGCTGCGGGCCGGCGCTCGGCGGGTCTACGTCATCGAGGAGCCGATGGCTGCAGCCCTCGGCGCGGGCCTTCCCATCCACGAGACGGCTGCCTCGATGGTCGTCGACATCGGTGGCGGCACGACGGATGTCGCGGTCATCAGCCTCGGCGGGGTCGTGTCAGCGCGATCGGTGCGGATCGGCGGCGACGAGATCGACGAGGCGATCGTTGCTCACGTGAAGGGCGAATACTCCCTGCTCCTCGGTGAACGCACGGCCGAGCACATCAAGGTCACGGCCGGGTCGGCCTTTCCCTTGCGCGAGGAGGTCAACGAGCGGGTGCGGGGTCGAGACCTCGCGACCGGCCTGCCCAAGACGGTGGTCATCAACTCGGCCGAGGTTCGGCGCGCCATCGAGCTTCCCTTGCACCAGATCATCGACCTCGTGCGTGGTGTGCTCGACGTCTGCCCACCCGAATTGGCCGGAGACATCCTCGACCGCGGCATCACGCTCACGGGTGGGGGAGCCCTGCTGCGGGGCCTGGACCAGCGGCTGCATCACGAACTGGGCGTCCCGGTCACGGTTGCCGAGGATCCCCTGCGCTCTGTCGCGCGAGGTGCGGGTCGCTGCGTCGAGGAGTTCTCGACCCTGCAACGCGTCCTCGTCGACACCACTCGACGGTGACCATGCCGTCCGGGCGTGGTCCCGCGAGCAACGCCCGCCGCCGACTTCTCACCGTCGCGGTTGTCGCGACCCTGCTCGTCGTCGGTGCCGGACTGGTGGGCCTGCCCGGAGTGGACCGGATCCGCGGCCTTTCCGGGGGCGCGCTCGGTCCGCTCGAGCGGCTGCTGGCCCCGCAACGCGACTCCGACCTCGCCGCAGCACGCGCCGAGCGCGACAGGTACGCCGACATCGCCCGACAGGCCCAACAACAGGCGCACGACCGGGCCGACCTGACCGCGCTCCTCGACGCCCCGACGACCGACGGCGCGACCGTGCTGCCCGCGCACGTCGTCGGCATCGGGCGCGACGGGGCGTCGGGCCCGCAGCGGATCACCCTGGACGTCGGCTCGCGCGACGGTGTGAGTGCCGACAGCACCGTGGTCTCGGCGGCCGGCCTCGTCGGGCGCGTCGAGTCCATCTCGGCGTGGACCTGCGACGTCGTCCTCCTCGGCAGCCCCGAGGTGGTCGTCGGGGTCCGCGTCGGCCCGGACGGGCGGATCGGGACGGTGAGCGCCACGGGCGCCCTGGGCATCGGCTCCAGTGTCGTGGGATCGCGGGCCCTGCGACTCGAGCTCGTCGAGCAGGGCGAGGTCTCGGTCGGGGACCTGGTCACCACCTTGGGCAGTGTCGACGGGCGCCCCTTCGTCGCGGGAGTCGAGGTGGGTCGAGTCACCTCCGTGGAGCCGTTGCGCGGTCGGGCCACGACCACTGCCGTCGTGGAACCCACGGTTGACCTCGGCAGCCTCGGTCTGGTGGGCATCCTGCAGACGGCGCCGCGCACCCAGCCGCGGCCGGTGGCCACCGGGGGGACGCCGTGATCCGGCGTCTGGTGGTCCGGGCAGCCTTGCTCCTACTGGCCGCCCTGCTCCTCGTCGCGATGGGGGCACGCCACCTCCGGCCGACCCCTGACCTCGTGGCCGTCATCGTGGGCGTGCTCGCCCTGCGGAGCGGCTGGCGCAGCGGCCTGGGTGCCGGGCTGGCCGGTGGCTGGCTGCTCGACCTGTTGCCTCCGGGCTCGGCAGTCCTGGGCTCCTCGGCCCTCACGTATGCCGTGGCCGGGACGCTCGCGGGCACCCTCCAGCGCCCGGGGCCTGCCTCGTGGCTCCTCGTGGCTGTGGCGGCCGGAGTGGCCGGTGCCTGCGTGACTCTGATCGGCGTCCTCGCCGCTCTGGCCAGGTCCGCACCCGTCAACCTCCCCGGAGTGCTTGCCTCGGTGGCGGCCACGGCGACGATCGGCCTGCTGCTCGGTCCCTTGCTGTTGCGCCTCGATGCCCGATGGGGTCGGCGTGCCTGACCGACGTCGACGGATCAGGTCCTTCGGGCGGGCCGGGACCCCGATCCGTCTCGGTGGTGGCGGGCAGTTGGTGGCCGAGCACCGGGGCCGGCTCCTGGCCGTGTCGGTGGTCGTCCTCGTCCTTTTCGCCGTGCTCGTGGGGCGGTTGGGGCAGGTCCAACTGGTGGAGGGTGCCGACACCGCCGTGTCGGCGGCCGGGACCAACACCCGCACCCTGCCGGTCCCGGCCGTGCGCGGCCGCATCCTGGACCGGCACGGGGTTGCGCTGGTCGCGAACACCACCTCGTTGACCGTGACGATGGACCGGCGCGTCTTCACGGCCCAGCCCACTCGTGCCCGCGAGAGCCTGACGTCGCTGGCGACCTTGCTGCACCGCGACCCCTCGGAGGTGATCGGCCGGGCCCACCTGTGTGGTGAGGACGGTGCGCCCAAGCCCCCCATCTGCTGGAACGGCTCTCCCCAGGTGCCCGTCCCGGTGGCCCTCGACGTCGACCCGACGATCGCCCTCACCCTGCTCGAGCGACCTGACCTGCACCCGGGACTCGGGGTACGCACTGAGGTCGCCCGCACCTTTCCGTCACCCGATGGGGTCAACGCCGCCCAGCTCCTTGGCTACCTGGGCAGGGTCACCGGTGACGAGGTGAGCGGCTCTGACGGGCGGCTCGGCGTTGACGACCTCATCGGCCGGGCGGGGCTCGAAGAGCAGTACGACAGGCAATTGCGCGGCACGGCAGGGGCGCAGGTCGTCGCCGTCGACCCGCGCGGCCTCGTCCTGCGCGAGGTGCGTCGCACCGATGCCGTGCCCGGACGCGACCTGCGCACCTCGCTCGACGCGGCGCTGCAGGCCGTGACCGAGCGAGTGCTGGCCGACGGAATCGCCGACGCCCGCAGTCGCGCAGAGGTCGCGGACTCCGCGGCAGCGGTCGTCCTCGACGCCGGCAACGGCCAGGTCCTCGCCTCGGCCAGTGTCCCGACCTACGACCCCGGAGTCTGGACCGGCGGCATCACCGCGGCGGACTATGCCCGGCTCACGGACCCGGCGGCCGGACACCCGTTGCTGTCGCGGGTGACCGGCGTGACCTTCCCCCCTGCCTCGACGATCAAGGCGCTGTCGGTCCCGGCGGCCGTCCGGGTCGGGGACTCGCTCACCGACCTCCATTCCTGCCCGGCGAGCTACCAGATCGGGGACCGGGCCTTCCACAATTTCGAGTCGACGGCGCACGCACCCCTCACCTACGCCGACGCGCTTCGGGTCTCCTGCGACACGGTGTTCTACGACGTCGCCTACCGATCCTGGGTCACCCAAGGGGGGCTGTCCCAGCGTTCCGACGACGGCGACCCCTTCGTCATGACCGACCGGGCCTTCGGGCTCGGCTCCCGCACCGGCATCGACCTGCCCGACGAGGCAACCGGTTCGGTCCCGGGTCGTGAGCGCAAACTCGCGGCCTGGACCACACAGAAGGACGAGTTGTGCAAGCGGGCGACCACCGGCTATCCCGAGGTCGCGACGACGGACCCGGAGCGCGCGGCATACCTCCAACAACTGGCGGTCGAGAACTGCGCCGATGGCTACCTCTACCGTGCCGGGGACGCCGCGAACCTCGCGATCGGCCAGGGCGAATTGGCGGCCACCCCACTGCAGATGGCGGTGGTGTATGCCGCGATCGCCAATGGGGGCAGCATCCTCACCCCCCGCGTCGGGTTGGGTCTGGTCGACCCGGTCACCAGGGTCGAAGAGGCGATTGCCCCCGGCCCGACCCGCTCCAGTGGTCTCGATCCCGCCGTGGCCGCGTACGTCGCGGAGGGACTGCGCTCGGTCGTGACGGGAGGGACGGCAGCAGGAGTTTTCGCCGGGATGCCGGAGGACTGGCCGGTCGCGGGGAAGACCGGGACGGCTGAGGTCTTCGGCCGGGGCGACACGGCGTGGTTCGTGTCCTGGGCGCCGGCGACGGCGCCGAAGTATGTCGTGGCGGTGACCGTCAGCCAAGGGGGGACAGGCGCGGAGACGGCGGCCCCCATTGCCCGCCGGATCCACGAGGCGCTCCGAACGATGACACCCTGACGCCACGCACTAGGCTGACGTCATGGCTGATTTCGATCTCGTGGTGCTCGGTGCTGGTCCTGGTGGATACGTCGCGGCGATCCGCGCCTCGCAACTCGGTATGAAGGTTGCCGTGGTCGAGAAGAAGTATTGGGGCGGTGTGTGCCTCAACGTCGGCTGCATCCCCTCGAAGGCGCTGCTGAAGAATGCCGAGTTGGCGCACCTGCTGACCCATGACAAGGCGAAGTACGGCATCGAGGGTGAGGTGAGCATGGCCTACGCCCCGACGCACGCGCGCTCGCGTCAGGTGTCCGCGGGGATCGTCAAGGGCGTGCACTTCCTCATGAAGAAGAACAAGATCACCGAGATCGACGGATGGGGCACCCTGACCGGCCCGCAGGGGATGTCGGTGGCGCTCAACGACGGGTCCACCCGCGAGTTGACCTTCGACAAGTTGATCATCGCGACGGGTGCCGTGACCCGGATGCTCCCCGGGGTGCAGGTGAGCCAGAACGTCGTGACCTACGAGGAGCAGATCCTCGACGCCGAGTTGCCCGGGTCGATCATCATCGCCGGGTCCGGTGCCATCGGTGTCGAGTTCGCCTACGTCATGAAGAACTTCGGTGTCGATGTGACCATCGTCGAGTTCCTCGACCGGATGGTGCCGACCGAGGATGCAGATGTCTCCAAGGAGCTCCTCAAGCACTACAAGAAGTTGGGCATCAAGGTCCTGCTCGGCACCAAGGTCGAGTCCGTCGAGGACACCGGATCCGGTGTGCGCGTGACGGTTTCTCCAGCCGCCGGTGGCGACCAGCAGGTCCTGGAGGCCGACAAGTTGCTGTCCGCGATCGGCTTCGCCCCCCGCACCGAGGGCTACGGTCTCGAGGCCGCTGGTGTCGCCCTCACCGAGCGGGGCGCCATCGCCATCGACGACTACTGCCAGACCAACGTCCCCGGGGTGTACGCCATTGGTGACTGCACCGCCAAGATGATGCTCGCGCACGTCGCCGAGGCCCAGGGCATCGTGGCCGCCGAGCACATGGCCGGCGCCGACACCATGCCGGTCGAGTACGACTTCATCCCGCGGGCGACCTACTGCCACCCGCAGATCGGTTCGTTCGGGTACTCAGAGGCCCAGGCCAAGGAGAAGGGTTACGACGTGAAGACGGCGACCTTCCCCTTCGCAGCAAACGGCAAGGCGGCCGGCCTCGGTGAGACTGCGGGGTTCGTCAAGGTCATCGCCGACGCGACCCACAACGAGATCCTCGGTGCCGCGATGATCGGCCCAGATGTCACCGAGCTGCTGCCGGTTCTCACCCTCGCCCAGAAGTGGGACCTCACCGCCGACGAGGTCGCCCGCAACGTCTTCGCGCACCCGACCCTGTCCGAGGCGGTCAAGGAGGCCGTCGAGGGCATCGTCGGCCACATGATCAACTTCTGAGACCGGCAGGCTCTGTGCTCAGCCCCACGACCCGGGGTTGACCGACCACACCGCGCTGGCGAAGAGCGGGGTCAGTGGGTGGGGTCGGTCGCCACCTGGGTCGCATAGAGGGGCATCCGCGGCTGCGGGTCCTCGCTAAGGTCCCGACATGGCCAACGCATCCTTGCTGCTCAGGTCCGTCAGGCTCGTGCCGATCGGGCTCGGCGGGCGCGGCGGCGACCCGGTCGACCTGCGCATCGTCGATGGCCAGGTCACCCAGATCGCTCCGACCCTCGAGCGACGTTCCGCCGAGCAGGTGATCGATGCCGAGGGCCGGTGGGCCATCCCCGGGCTGTGGGACCAACACACCCACCCCGCGATGTGGGCCCTCACCAGGCGCCGGATCGATCTCGTCGGTGCCACCGGCCCCGACGACACCTTGCGACGAGTGGCGGAGCACATGCGCGGCATACCCGCTGGGACGTCCTTGGTCCTGGGCTACGGCCACCGCAGCGGTGACTGGACCGCGCAACCATCTGTGGCCGCCCTCGATGCGGTGACCGGTGACCGCCCGGTCGCTCTCGCGTCCGGCGACGGCCACAACGGGTGGCTCAACTCGGCAGCCCTGCGTTTGATCGGATTGCCCCCCCGGTCAGGAATCCTCGCCGAGGAGGAGTGGTATGCCGCGTATACCCGGCTCGAGGTCCACGACCCCGATTCCGCTGATCCGACCGAGGCCCTGCGCGACGCGTTGGGCCGCGCCCATGCCAAGGGCGTGGTGGGGATCCGCGACTTCGAGTTCGGATCGAGCTTCGACACCTGGCCGACGCGAGTGGCCAGCGGGCTGGACACCATGCGAGTCCGGGCGTCGGTCTACCCGGATCGCCTGGAGGAGGTCGGGGCGCTCGGACTGCGCACCGGCGACCCTCTCGTGCCCGGGCAGCCTCTGGTGACGATGGGCCCGCTCAAGATCATCAGTGACGGCAGCCTCAACACCTTGACGGCCTGGTGCTGTGAGCCCTACCTCGGGGAGGACCTCCTCGACACCTCGTCCGGCGCACCCAACCTCGACCTCGAGGAGCTCGTGCCGATCATGGCTCGAGCCCGTGCACTCGGCGTGACGGCGGCGATCCACGCCATCGGGGACGCCGCGGTGGCGGCGACCCTGGACGCCTTCGAGGCCAGTGGACAGATCGGGACCATGGAGCACGCCCAACTCGTCCGGTGGTCCGACCTGCCGCGGATGGCGCGTCTGCGCGTCAACGCCAGTGTGCAGCCGGCGCACGTCCTGGATGACCGGGATGTCTCGCAGCGTTGGTGGGGGGACCGGACCGAACGGCTCTATGCCTTCCGCGCGATGGTGGATGCGGGGATCGCGCTCATGCTCGGGTCCGATGCACCGGTGTCTCCGCTGGACCCGTGGCTGGCGATGGCGGCAGCCGTGCATCGTTCCGGTGATCAGCGCAGCCCTTGGCACCAGGAACAGGCGATCACGGTGGCGGAGGCCTTGAGCGCCTCCATCGATGGGCAACCCACGCTGGGTGTCGGCAGCCGTGGCGACATCGCGCTGCTCGATGCAGACCCGCTGGCCGTGCCCACCGAGGGGGAGGGAAGTCCCGCGCACGCGGCATACCTGAGGGGTATGCCGGTCGCCGCGACGATCGTGGCTGGTCGCGTTGTCCACACCTTGTCGCTGAGGGCACTCTGAGGCGGACGGCCCCAGGTTGGTCGATATCGAATGCGTGCCACCCTTGACGGGTAAGGTTCTCCCAGTGCAGTGCCGACCTGATCTTGAGATTCTCTTGACCATTCGTTGACCTGCAGCAGGCCAAACTCAGGATGAGGGGACGCACCGGTGACCGGCAATGTGACCATGAAACCGTTCAAGCCGGCCTTGCTGGCCGGCTGGGACGCGCTCTCATGGGTGCTCGCGGCGGGCGCGTTCGTGCTGGTCCGCCATGACTTCGACCTCTCCGCGAATGTCTGGCGCGAAGTGGTCGTCTACACCCTGACGGCGATCGTCCTGCAGATCGGCATCGGTTTCCGGACCCATCTCTACCTCGGGCGAAGCCGGATCGGCAGTTTCGACGAAACCACCATGTTGGCCTTCGTCGTGGGTGCTGTCGCCGCGATCGGCGCCGGCGTGGCGTTGGCCTTCGAGCGCAGCTATTCGCGAGGGCTGCTGGTGCTGGTGCCGGTGCTCGCCCTGCTGCTGATGGCCTTTGGGCGATGGGCCTACCGCGGCACCGCCGACCTGCGTCGTCGACCGACCGGGACCGAGGAGGCCATTTCCGCGGTCGTCTACGGTGCCGGCGATGCCGGCCACCAGATCGCCCAATTGGTGGACCTCTCGGACGAACCGCCTTACCGCATTCTCGCCTTCGTCGACGACGATCCTGCCAAGCGATTCCTGCGCGTCCGTGGTCGCCGCGTCGTCGGTCGCGGCGACGCCCTGATCGAGGTTGCGCGCCAGCACGGCGCCAAGGCCGTCATCCTGGCGATCACCAAGGCTGAGCCGGCCCTCCTCCAGGAGGTGGCGGACCAGTGTCAGGTTGCCGGTCTCGAATTCGTCGTGGTCCCCCCGGTGCGTGAACTCATCGGTGGCCGCGTCGAGCTGGAGCAGTTGCGGGCCTTCAACATCGCCGACCTGCTGGGTCGGGACACGGTCCAGACCGACCTCTCGGCCATCGCTGGCCTGGTGAGCGGGCAGGTTGTGCTCGTCACCGGTGCCGGCGGTTCGATCGGATCGGAGCTGAGCCGGCAGGTGCACCGGCTCCAGCCCGCTCGCCTGATCCTGTTGGATCGCGACGAATCAGCCCTGCATGCCCTCGAGTTGTCGCTCTTCGGCACCGGCCTGCTCAACCGCGAGGAGATGGTCCTGTGCGACCTGCGTGACGAGTCAGCACTGGCGGCGGTCTTCGAACTCCACCAGCCCGATGTCGTCTTCCACGCCGCGGCGTTGAAGCACCTCCCCATGCTGGAGCGCTTCCCAGCGGAGGGATGGAAGACCAATGTGCTCGGCACCCTGCACGTCCTCCGGTGCGCAGCCCGGTTCGGCGTGCGACACGTCGTCAACGTCTCGACCGACAAGGCCGCCGACCCGACGAGCGTGCTCGGCCGGACCAAGCGGCTCGCCGAGCGTCTGACCGCGCACTATGCGGGCGTGACGGGGGAACCCTGGGTCTCGGTCCGCTTCGGCAACGTGCTCGGCTCCAGAGGGTCGGTGCTGGAGACGTTCCGCGCGCAGATCGACCAGGGCGGGCCGGTCACGGTGACCCATCCCGACGTCACGCGCTACTTCATGACCATTCCCGAGGCCTGCGAGCTCGTCCTGCAAGCCGCGACGCTCGGTGACCGTGGTGAGGTCCTCGTGCTCGACATGGGCCGTCCGGTGCGAATCGTCGACGTGGCCAAGCGGTTGATCGCGGAGTCCCGCAGTGACATCTCGATCGAGTACACCGGGCTTCGTCATGGCGAGAAGTTGCACGAGGTCTTGCTCAGCGACCTCGAGGTCGCCGAACCGAGCAGTCACGAGCGCATCACTCGGGTCGTCATCGAGGGCGTGGATCCGCAGATCGTCGAGGGCATGTGCCCCGGAACCCAGACGTCGCTCACGGCTGACCGCGAGCACCAGACCCACTGATGAGCGCACCACTCCCCACCGGTGACCCCACGGTCGCCGTCCTCGGCCTCGGTTATGTCGGTCTGCCGCTGGCGGTGGCCTTCGGCCGCGAGCTCAAGGTCATCGGTTACGACATCGATGGCGAACGCGTCCGCCAACTGGCCGCCGGCCACGATCGCACATTGGAGATCGATGCCGAGGAGCTCGCCGCTGCTCGTCACCTGATCTTCACCGATCGCGCGGAGGACCTGGCGACTGCGGACGTCTACATCGTCACGACGCCGACACCGGTCGATGCTTCCAACCGCCCCGACCTGACGCCAATCCTGTCTGCGTCCGAAACGGTTGCGGCCGTGCTCTCGAGGGGCGATGTCGTGATCTACGAGTCGACCGTGTACCCCGGCGCGACTGAGGAGGAGTGTGTCCCGGTCCTCGAAAAGGGATCGGGCCTGCGCCTCGATGTCGATTTCTCGGTCGGTTACAGCCCGGAGCGCATCAATCCCGGGGACAAGGAGCATCGCGTCACGAACATCGTCAAGGTGACGTCCGGGTCGACTCCGGAGGCTGCCATATTCGTCGATGACCTCTATCGCCGGGTCGTCACGGTCGGCACCCACTGCGCTCCGACCATCAAGGTCGCCGAGGCCGCCAAGGTCATCGAGAACACCCAGCGCGACGTCAACATCGCGCTGATGAACGAGCTCGCCATCCTCTTCGCTCGGCTGGACATCGACACCGAGGACGTCCTCGTGGCGGCCGGGACGAAGTGGAACTTCCTCGGCTTCCGCCCCGGCCTCGTCGGTGGCCACTGCATCGGGGTGGACCCGTACTACCTCACCCACAAGGCGCAGGCCGTGGGCTACCACCCCGAGATCATCCTCGCGGGCCGCCGGATTAACGACTCCATGGGTGGTTACGTCGCCTCCCAGCTCGTCAAGCGGATGAGCAAGCGCGGTATCCCCGTGCAGGGCGCCCGAGTGCTCGTGCTCGGGCTGACCTTCAAGGAGAACACGCCCGACCTGCGCAACTCCCGCGTCATCGACATCATCCGCGAGCTCGAGGACTACGACATCACAGTCGACGTGCTCGACCCGTGGGCCGACCCGCAGGAGGCGCAAGACCATTACCGGGTCGACTTGGTGGTCACACCGGAGCCAGGGACGTATGCCGGCATCGTGCTCGCCGTCGCGCACCGCGAGTTCGTCGAGATGGGTGCCGCGCGCATCCGTGCCTTCGGCACGCCAGGAGCGCACGTTCTCTACGACCTCAAGTACCTCCTGGACAAGACCGACTCGGACCTGCGGTTGTGAGCGAGCGCATCTACCTCTCCTCGCCGGACGTCACCGAGGCGGAGGAGCAAGCCCTCGCACGCGCCATCAGCTCCGGGTGGGTCGCGCCGTTGGGCCCCGAGGTCGACGCCTTCGAGGCCGAGCTCGCCGACTACTGCGGCCGCCGGCACGCCGTGGCGTTGTCGTCGGGCACGGCCGCGCTGCACCTGGGCCTGATCACGCTCGGCGTCGGTCCCGGCGATCTCGTCCTCACGTCGACGATGACGTTCGCCGCGACCGCGAACGCAATCACCTACGTCGGCGCGGAGCCGGTCTTCGTCGACTGCGATGCAACCGGCAACATGGATGCCGGGCTCCTCGAGGAGGCGTTCGAGCGGTGCGTGGGCGGTGGGCAACGGGTTGCAGCGGTGCTGCCGGTCGACCTGCTGGGCAAGGTCGTGGACCACGCGCGGGTCGACGACATCGCCTCAGCCCATGGGGTCCCAGTGCTCGCGGATGCCGCGGAGAGCCTCGGTGCGACCCGCGACGGCCGCCCGGCAGCCTCGTTCGGGAACGTGGCGGCCGTGTCGTTCAACGGCAACAAGGTGATGACGACCTCCGGCGGGGGGGCGCTGCTCACCGACGACGCGCACCTCGCGCAACGGGTGCGCTACCTCGCCACCCAGGCTCGCCAGCCGGTCGTGCATTACGAGCACACTGAGATCGGCTACAACTACCGACTCTCGAATCTCCTGGCCGCCCTCGGTCGCGCCCAGCTCGCCCGCCTCGACGACATGGTGCAGCGGCGGCGCCAGCACCGGCTGGGCTACCTCGAGCTGTTTGACGGGGTGGCCGGGGTGAGCGCCTTCGGTGAGCCTTCGGGTCTGGCGGGTGGGCCAACCCACGACAACTGGTGGCTGACCTCGGTGCTCGTCGACCCGTCCGTGGCCGGCTTCTCGACGGAGGACCTTCGTCTCGCCCTCGCCTCCGCTGACATCGAGGCGCGTCCGCTGTGGAAGCCGATGCATCTCCAGCCCGTGTTCGCGGGCGCCCGCGCCGTGCTCGACGGCACGAGCGAGCGGTTGTTCTCGACCGGCCTGTCGCTGCCGAGCGGCTCGGTGCTGGACGATGGGCAGATGCAGCGCATCCACGCAGTCATCACCTCCTTCCTCGAGGGTCGCCGTGCCACACGGTGAGCGGCGGCGCTCCGACGTCGCCAAGAGGGCGATCGACGTCACGGTCAGCGCCGTCGGGCTCGTCGTGAGTGCCCCGGTGCAGCTCGTCGCCGCCGGAGTGGTGCTCGCGGTCCACGGGCGCCCGGTGCTCTTCCGCCAACCCCGCCCGGGTCGCGACGGCGTGGTCTTCGAGCTCGTGAAGTTCCGCACGATGCGGCATCCGGACGCCACCCACGTGACGGATGCCGAGCGCCTCACCTCTGTGGGTCGGTTCCTGCGCTCCACCAGCCTCGACGAGCTGCCGACGCTGTGGAACGTGCTCAAGGGCGACATGAGCCTCGTCGGGCCGAGGCCGCTGCTCGTAGAGTACCTGCCGCGATACAGCCCCGAACAGGCGCGACGCCACGAGGTGCGTCCGGGGGTAACTGGCCTGGCCCAGGTGTCGGGGCGCAACGGTGTGGCCTGGGAGGACAAGTTCGCTCTCGACGTGGAGTACGTTGACACTCGGAGCCTGACGCTTGATCTGGAGATCCTGCTGCGGACCGTGCGTTCAGTGCTCGGGCGACGAGGGATCAGCGGTGAGGGCGAGGCGACGATGAGCGTGTTCATGGGGTCGCCGGCGGTACGGGTGGGCGATGACGTCGCCTGACGGGGTTGGCCTTGAACGGGTCGTCGTGGTCGGTGCATCCGGCTTCGGCCGCGAGTGTCTCGACGTGCTGGAGGCCATGGCAGCGTCCGGGTCACCTGTCGAGGTGGTCGGGGTGGTCGACGACGGGCCCTCCGAGCTCAACATGGAGCGGCTCGCGGCGCGCGGTGTCGCCTACCTGGGCACCGTCGATGAGTGGCTGGCTGGGGATGCCGTCACCCGGCGGTACGTGCTCGGTATCGGCAGCCCAGCGGTGAGGCGGCGGTTGGCCGCTCGGCTCGAGGGCACCGGGGCGCGACCTTTCACGGCCATCCACCCAAGCGCCGTCATCGGGTCAGAAGTGGAGATGGGGGAAGGGCCAGTTGTGTGCGCCGGCGCTGTGGTCTCAACGAATGTGCGGCTTGGGTGCCACGTCCACGTCAACCCGAGCGCGACGATCGGCCACGACGCTATGCTGGGAGACTTCGTTTCGGTCAACCCGGGCGCAGTCATTTCAGGCGAGGTCGTCATTGGCGCCGAAACCCTCGTTGGCGCAGCGGCGACCCTTCTACAGGGTCTGAGCGTGGGTGAGGGCACAATTGTGGGCGCTGGTGCCTTGGTAACCAAGTGCGTTCCCGCCGGCGTGACGGTCAAAGGACTCCCGGGGAAATGGGCCCTGAGCTTTTCCTCCGAAAAGAAGTTGGAGACACTCGAATGAATACCTCCCATGACAGGGAACATGAGCGCGTGGCGGTCATTATCGTGACCTATAAGCGGCCTGAAAACTTGAGTCTCACACTCGACTCGGTCCTCCAGCAGGCAGTCCCTCCGGCGGTCGTCGTGGTTGTTAACAACGGGCCAGATTCCCTTGACGTCGCTCACATTGTTCGCCGCAACGGCGTCGACCTGAGGATACTCGAACTGCAGGAGAATCGCGGATATGCCGGTGGGCTGGCTGCCGGAATACAGTCTCTAGGGGCAGCCTCTGACCATGACTACTTCTGGTTTCTTGACGACGATTCTCCAGTTGAGCCTGAGTCGTTAGCTCGGGCGATTCAGACACTGCGAGCGCTGCCACCAAGATCATCTCTCGCCAATCGCGGACATAAACTCGGATGGAAAAGGTTGACGCCGGTCTCGGCGTCAGCACGTCCCGAACTAGCAGATCTAGTTCTAGTGGACGGCGCGCTGGTCCCGCAGTTCGCCATCGAATCAGTGGGAGTCCCCCGGGCGGATCTCTTCATGATGTTTGAGGACTTCGAGATCAGTACCCGGCTGAGAAAGCACGGTTTTCCACTTTACGTGAGTAACGCGGTCCGTTCTCAACCCGCGCACCTTGGCTCAACGCCCGAGCACGAAGCATGGCGAGGCTACTACCAGACTAGGAATCATTTACGGGTAGCAATTGATCTGCGCGATCTGAGATTGCTAGTATTCGCATTCGTCCGCCTTGGAAAGCAGACGGGCTGGCAGTTGGTTAACGGCGGCACTGGACGGAAGGAGAAAATCACAATGCGCTACCGGGGACTAGGTGACGCACTGAGGGGGCGAATGGGAAAGACTGTCGAGCCTGTTTCGAGTCATGTAGTCGAGGAGATTAATTAGCGTGCGGCATTCAATGGAAAAACCCCGCATATCGGGTACAAGGTGGTCTACTCATATGCCAACCACCTTGCCCAGAACCACGAGGTGACCGTCGTCCATTCAGTTCACTTGCGGGGAGGGTTTACGCGTAGGCGCCCGTTGGGAGGCAGAGTTCGCTCGCGCACGGGCCGAGACGAAGCGAATTAGCAGCCGTGCCCACTACCACGTGCGTATGAGGGACGCGCGCCCGAGTGGTATGAGCTCGACAATCGGGTCATCGTCCGGAACGCCGCCTACCAATCTGCGCGGACAGTACCTGAGGCAGACGTGGTGGCGGCAACTGCCAGTCTACACCGGGCCGGTAACCGCGCGGGCATGCGCCCGAACGGGTGCAACGGGAGTTCATTTCCTTCAAGGCTACGAGGTCTGGATGGCTGACCGTGAATACGTGGACATGGCTGACCGTGAATACGTGGACTCAGTCTGGCGGTTGCCCTTGACCAAGGTGGCGATTGCCGAGTGGCTCGTCGAGAAGGCCCAAGACCTTGGGGTGTCGGCGATTCTGGTACCGAACGGGATCGACTCGGAGCAGTTCCCCTCGGGTGGTCCGATTGCGATACGCCACTGTGACGTGGTGGGCTTGGCCTCCGACATCCCCGGCAACCTCACCGACCTCCTCATCGAGGTTCTGAAGGAGGTGGAAAGGCAGCGCCCAACTGTGTCTTGCGCCGCTTTCGGTACCTGCCCGAGGCCAAGTGGGCTGCCGGCTTACGTTGACTACTTCCGATCCCCCGCTCATGGCCTTCTTTCTGCACTCTACCGCTCATCGAAGGTCTATCTCAGGACGAGCGACGGTGAGGGGTGGTACCTTCCTCCAGCGGAGGCAAAGAGCAGTGGGACAGCAGTCGTTTCGACGGACATCCAGGGTGTGACGACCTACGGACATCCAGGGTGTGACGACCTACGCCGATGGCGCATGCCTCACGGCACCCAGGGGAGACGCCACGCGGCTCTCTGCACACATCGTCCTCCTCCTCGACGATTTGGAGCGCTGTCAAATGCTTGCAGACCTCGGACAGGCACGAATAGCAACATATGACTACCGACGCGCCGCGGAGGAGTTCGAGAAGCAACTCATCGCTGCCGTGGCTAGGGGGCAGCAGGGAGCACCTACCGCCACTGGGACGTGGGAAGATAGGCGTCACAGACGACGAGATAATGCGGTGGCGTCATGAGGTCTATTCCGGGCACATGGCGGCCTCGAGTGACAGCCATCGTTCCGGCATATAACTCAGCGGGTTTCATCGGGCAGACCCTCGACTGCTTGGCATCCCAGACGTGGGGTGACTTGGAGATCCTCGTCGGCGACGATGCGTCCACGGATCGCACACTGGACGTCGTTCGGAAGTTTGCTGAGGGTCGCTCGAACGTCAGCATCGTCGCGCACGAGGTGAACCTTGGCTGGCTAGCCAACAGCAATGACCTGATGTCGCGCGCCTCCGGAGAGTTGCTTTTCTTTGCGTTTCACGACGACCTTGTCCAACCCACATACGTTGAACGTCTCGTGGGCGCGCTGGGCGGCAATCCTCGCGCGGTCCTCGCCTTCAGCGATCTGGACCTCCTCGACGCTGACGGGGAACGAAGCCCTCGCGTCTTTGAAGACCTTGACGACCTGCACGGGCGTTTGGCGCGAGGCCTTGCAATGGCCAAGAGGCCGACCAACTGGTGGGTCGCGATCCATGGCGTCATCCGAACCTCCGCCGCGCGCCAGGTCGGTGGCCTTAGACTTAACGAGGCAGGGGAGTACGCGGCTGACTGGCCCTGGATGATGCACCTGGCGCTGCTGGGGGAGTTCGCCCGGGTGCCGGAATCCCTGTGCGTAAAGACCGTGAGGGAGGGGAGCGTCAGTCGGAGCTGGGATAGTGGGGTCGAGAACCGCAGGGCTGCCCGAAAGGCTTGCGTCGCCGAGGTCAGGCGGAGTCCCCTGTCCTGGGTGGAGAAGATCCTGCTAATCGCTGAGATCCGACGATCGGTGCCGTTACCAGCGAAGATCCGTGGCGCGACACGAAGGGCATTTAATCGGGCTCTTCGAACCTGACCGGGCACGCGGGTCCCCTGCATGGTGACGCTGTAGGGCCCCGTGACCTCGGTGATCATGGCTGTTGTCAGGGCAGTTGATGGTCACGAAGGTGAGGTCGCTGGCTTAGAGGCCTCCCCCGGCTTATCGAGAGTGTCGGGGCCCTCAGGAAACGAGAAACCGGCACGACGAGCAGAGAGGACAAACGACTGTTCGTCCCATCGTGGAACGAAGCAGAAGATGTTGGCGTACGTAGGGGGGCGCTGGCCGCCACTCATGACTGTGTGCTGGTCAGCGGCGGATTGGTGAATCGTAGGGTCGAAGTCGTCGATGGGGACCAGGTAAGTGGGGCAGACCGCCCACCCCACGTACCCGGCATTGGCCATCAACGCGACGAGGTTCGACACTGCGGCTGGATCATGGCGGACCTCGGCTTCCACCAGCCAGGTTCGTACCACTTGGTCGGCCAGCACTCGGGCGCCACCGGCCAGCACCTCCATCTCGTGTCCCTCGACATCGATCTTGACCATCGCACCGAACTCCACTGTAAGATCATCGAGGGTGGAGAGCGGTACTAACAGGTTTCCGTCGCCGCGAGCAACGCCACTCTCGAGAGTAGCTCGGGTGTGGCGCTTGACCCCGTCCACCACCGGCACGGTCAAGGAAGCTGACCCGGATGCAGACGACAACGCACCGGCCACCACGTCCACCCTGCGGCCGAACCTCGATCGGAGCCGATCGGCCAGTTCGGGAAGCGGTTCTACGGCCACGACAGAGCGGGCTCCACATCGAAGCGCCATGGCGGTGTAGATGCCAGCGTTGGCACCCACGTCGACGAACTGCACAGCTTTGGCCCTGGCGGTCACTAGGCGCAACTCGGGTTCAGACTCTCTCGACAGTCGGCCTGCATAGCGCTGTGCACGCGCGGACGACACAACGGTCAGCCTCGACGCCAGGTCCAATGCTGAGCGTGCCCTTGCGCCAAGCCAGATCGAGGGCTGCTCACGTGATCGAGGAGGTCCTCCAGTGACCAACCGGTCTGCCAGGGTCGCGGCCACAGCGCCAGGATGATGTGCTTCGGCGACCTTCAGGGCGCTGCGTCGGGCGTGCTCGTGCTCAGGCGAAACGGCCTGCGCGGCCCACCGGTCCCACATCTTCGAGGGCACCCGGGCGGACCCTGGCGTCAATTCGATAGCGCCCGGAAATGACTCTGCGAGTTCTCTGAAGTAGGCGAGGTCGGATGCAATGGCCGGCAGGCCCGCGCCGAGGGACGCCACAAGGGCTCCGCTGTTAGACGTCCGCTGATACAAGAAGACACCCCAGTCCGCTTGCACCAAGAGATCGAGCAGCTCGTCGTCTGTGTGACGCCTCAGGCGGAGTTCGATATTCGGGGCATCAGCAGCGGAGTCCAGAATGGCGGCCTCGTGGGCGGGGTCCACCGGCTCGCCTGCCACGATCAGCCGACGTGGGGTCTTGCCATCCCCGAGTTGGGTGAAGGATTGGATGGTGTCGACCACATTCTTGGCGCGACGGAGCTTGCCGAAGAGCAAGAACGTCACTGGACCGTCTCCCCGTGCTTCACGTGAAGGCTGCCTTGGGCCGATCGACACCATGGGTAAGGGCGTCACCAGCACCTTCCCGCGCAACCAAAGCGGAGGCTTGAACTTGTTGAGAAACGCTAGCTCCGCGGAGGAGGACAGGAACTGCACCGTATCTGCCAGACCGAAGGTCAGAGCCATTGCCGCCGTGAACACTCGTGAATCCGCTCCTGGGTCGTGCGGCTCGACGTTGTGAACGGTCCACCAAACCCGACGGCCGCGACAACGCGCTAGGACCAGCAGGGCGGCCAGTTTCGCCAGAGTCGCGGCACTTCGTGCCAACGGTTGTCGAGTTGCCAAGTGATCGAGCCAGTTAAGGTGATAAACGTGGCGATCTTGCCCTGAGCCGTGGGGCGCCAGCACCCAGGATCTCAGCGTGGCGGTTCGAAACGCCACACCCCGGTCACGCATCGCCGCATAGAGCGCGGCAAGGTGCCGCTCCGAGGCGGCCCACTCAGCTGTCGTCACGGTCAATCGCGTCGGCGCAGTCACGATCCGGCTCCATAGATTGGTGAGAGGCTCGTCGCGCCCCAGGAAGCGACCTCGGCTCTCCGGAAATGAGGGTCGGACTGGTTCATGAAGGGCATGACCTTTCTGGGTTGCACGGCGGAGAGAAGCTACTGGTGGGTGCCACCGTTGCCTTCACGTCGCCTCCACACGCTCGAAGAAGGCCACCATCTCGTGGCTGACCCGCTCGATGGTGAAGTGCTCCTCGAACCGTGCCCTGCCGAGCCGTGCTCGGGCCTGCGCCGCGGCGGGGTCGGTGAGCACGGCCACGAGCGCAGCGGCCAGGGCGCGCGGTTCGGCGACGGGCGTGACCACCCCGACGGCATCCTCCTCGGAGCCGAGCACCTCGAGGGTCGTTGGTATGCCGGTCGCGACGATCGGGCACCCCACCGCCAGCGCCTCGATGAGCACCCCGCCGAACCCCTCCCGTTCGGACGGGAAGCACAGGACGTCCGCCGCTGCCATGAGATCGGCGACGTCGCTCCGGTGACCGAGGAAGCGCACTTCGCAGCCCGAGGCAGCCGCCTGCTCTCGCAGTGCGGGCCCCGAGCGGCCGTCCTTCCCGGCGAGGAGCACGACGATCTCCGGAACGGACTCCCGGACCGCGGGGAGCGCCGCGATGAGGTGCTGGAGCCCCTTCTGCGGTTCGAGCCGCCCGACGGCGAGCACGAGCGGGAAGTCGTCGCCGAGTCCCAGCTCCGCGCGCACCCGGTGACCCGTGGCGTCCGGACGGAACATCAACGCACGGGGGTCCCGGCCCCTCGGGATGACGTCGACGAGCTCGCGCCGCAGGCCGAGCCGGGGCGAGACGGCATCCGCGACAGCACCAGAGATGGCATGGAAGCGTGTCGCGAACCGAGCCGTCGAGGCGTCCGCCCCGCGCGCAAGCGCCAGCCGGGCCGCAGGTGACTCCGCCCGGTGCGAGGCGCCGTAGGAGTCGTTGACCAGACTCGTCGACGCGGGGACCCCCCGCAGCCGGGCGGCGGTGCGGCCCGCGACGTCGGCCTCGAAGAGCGTGGTGTGCAGGATCGTGGGCCGCACCGCGCGGATCGCGTCGAGGACGGCCCGGATGTTGCCGACCCGTCCGGATGCCGTGGCGCGGCGGTGCACGACTGCACCGCCCGCCTCCAGCCGGTCGGCGAGGTCCAGGCGCCGGCCGAGGGGGAGCACGTGCAGGTCCAGCCCGCCCTGCACGAGGTGGGGCGCCATCTCGGCGAGGGAGGTCTCGGCCCCACCCGGTGCCAGCGAGTCGATGACGTAGAGCAGGCGCACCGGTCAGCTCCCCGGCGAGGTCGAGATGCCGGCCACCGTCATGGCGTGCTGGTAGAACGCGCTGTCCGCGCCGAGGGCCGACGGGGTGTCGAAGGCGGTGACCCGGCCGTCCTCGACGACCATGATGCGGTCGCACATGTCGAGCGTCGACATCCGGTGGGCGATGACGACGACGGTGACCGCGCCCTTGAGGTCGGCGACCGTGTCGCGGACGAGGGCCTCGCTGCGCCCATCGAGTGCGGACGTGGGCTCGTCGAGCACGAGCAGCTCCGGGCCCCCGGCGAGGGCTCGCGCGATGCTCAGGCGCTGGCGCTGGCCGCCGGACAACTGGGTTCCGCGCTCGCCGAGGTGGGTGTCGAACCCCCGGGGGAGGGCCGTGATGTCGGCGAGGACGTTGGCCCGGGCGGCGGCCCGGTGCACGGCGTCGTCGCTGATGTCGTCCCGGAAGAACCGGATGTTCTCCGCGACGGTGCCGGTGAGGAGCACGGCCTCCTGGGCGACGAACGCCACCCGCCGACCCCACCACGTGCGGTCTACCTCGCGCAGGTCGACGCCCCCGACGAGGACGGCCCCGGCGACCGGGGCGCGCAGTCCGAGCAGCAGCTGGGCGATGGTCGACTTGCCCGCGCCGGACGGGCCGATGACGCCGACGACCTCGCCCGGGTCGATGGTGAACGCGACGTCACGCAGGGCGTCGCGCCCCAAGGGGTAGGTGAAGCGCACGTTGCGGGCTTCGATCGGCGCTACACCCGGCGGCAGCTCACTCCCAGCGGCAGCCGGCGACGACTGGTATCGCACGACGGTCTCGCGGATGCGGTCGAGGAAGGGGGCGTACCCGGCGATGGTGCCGCTCGCCGAGGCCAGCTGCTGGCCGTAGCTGATGGCTCGCAGCATGAGCAGGATGACCGCCCCCAGGGCGGCGATGTCCTTCGAGCCGACCACCGCGATGACGGCCACGCCACCCAACACGGCCGCGTAGGCGAGGGCGATGTAGGTCGGGGCCAGGGTGCCGGTGAGGGACTGAACCCGCCGTTGCAGGTCGGTGGACCGGCGGCTGAGCTGGTCGATGCGGTGCGCGAACTGATCGCGCACGCCGAAGGCCTGCATCTCCAGACCCATCGCCCCGAGCTCGGACACCGACGCGGCGAACTCCAGGTTTGCACCGGTCGCCGCCCTGGACGCGCGCCTGATCCGCTGCCGCAGCGGGACGAGGATGACGCCGACGACCCCCAGCACGAGGAGGACCGTGCCTGTCGCGGCCGCGTTTACGGCCAGCCCGGTGCCGAGGAACGCGATCAGGCTCAGGAGGGCCGTGACGGCGTTGGTCGAGGTGGTGACGGCACTGGTGGCGGCCGTGACGAAGCCGGTGAGCAGCGCCTGGAGGTGCCCGGTCGGCTCGGCTTGCTGCACCGACCAGCTCGTGCGCAGGTACGCGTCCGAGAGGATGGCTCGCTGGTCGGCGGTGACGTCGGCGCTCAGCACGGCGGAGATCCGAACTGTGACTAGGCTGAGGGCGAGGCGCACAGCGAGCATCACGGCCCCGGCGAAGAGGGCACCACGAACCGTGGTGGTCTGCCCTAGGGCGGGCCCGACGGTCGCTCGCTCTGCGACGAGGGCCGTGGCGACTCCGGTGACGAGCACGAGGAACAGTGCCTCGACGAGGGCACCGGCGAACGAGACCACCGCGAGCTTGACCATCCTGGTGCGGTACTGCGACAGCAGCTCGCGCAGTGCCGACGGCCCCCCGTCGCGCGCCCGCGACGGCCTGCGCACCCTCATCCGGCCACGTCTCGATTGCTCCTGCTCGACGGTGAGGTCACAGGATAACGACCCGGCGTCATCGCGAGAACCCGCCCGACCGGCCCGACCGGCCGGATGGGCCGCTGGGTCAGGTCTGCGACGAGGTGGTGCCACTGACGGGCGGTCCCGTCGAGCGAGAAGTGCGCCTCGCAGTGCCGGCGCGCTCCGGTCCCCAGCCGGGAGCGAAGTGCCTCGTCGTCGAGCAGCGAGGCGACGCGGCCCGCGAGGTCCCTGACGTCTTCACTGTCGAGCACGAAGCCCGTCACGCCGTCGCACACGATGTCGGCCACCCCGGCCGCTGCGGTCGAGACGACGGGCATGCCGCTCAGCCCCGCCTCGATTACCACCCCCGGCATCCCCTCAGTGTCGGGTGCGCTGGTCATGACGAGCACGGTGGCCCGACGCAACAGGTCAGGAACGTCGGTGCGCACCCCGAGCAGCTCGACCCCCAGCGCCCGGGCCCGCGTGGCGAGTCCGGCGCGCAGCGGCCCGTCGCCGACGATGGCGGCGTCGAAGCCCAGCCCCCGGGACCGCAGCGACGCGACCACGTCAAGGAACAGGTCGGGTCGCTTCCCGGCCTCGAGCTGGCCGACGAACAGTACGAGCGGCGGCTCGGAGCGATGCTCGGCCCCGGTAGGCGGGTGGTACGTACTCGAGTTGCGCCCGTTCGGGATGAGGGTTAGGCGCGCCCGCGGAACCCCCAGCACGTCATGCACCTGGTCGAGGATGGGCTGCGACACGGCGACAACGCGCATGGCCCGCCCCGCGAGAGAGCGGTAGAGCCGGCGGTGTGCCGGTCTGGCCAGCTCGGTCGACGACAAGCCGACCTTGTAGTAGACGGCGGGCGTGCGGCCGACGGCGGCGACGACGTACTTGAGCGGCTCGCCGCCGTGCGCGACGACGACGTCGGCGTTCTCGCTTCTGATGGCCCGCCGCAGGCGAACGACAGCCAGGGGATCCAGACCTGCGCGTCGCAGAGAACCGGAGCGGGTGCCGAGGCGGATGTCGGCGCGCAGCGCTGCCTCAGGTGCGTCGAACAGGGACACGACCAGGTGCCGCTGGTCGGGATCGCCGGCCAGCGCATCCCGAAGCTGGCCGGCGTACACCTGGGCACCCCGGTCCAGGTCCTCCGGCAGCACGTGAAGCACCGTCGACCTCGGATCCATGGAGCGGTCGGCGTAGCGGCGTGACCGGGCACCCTTAAGGCGCGACACCTCCTTGTAGGTTTCGAGGGACATCCGGGCTACCTCGCGCTGGTCGAACTCCGCGAGGGCCCGTCGGCGACCGGCGGCGCCAAGCCCCCTGCGGAGCTCCGGGTCGGCCAGGAGCCGCTCCACTGTTAGAGCCAGGGCGGCGCCGTCGTGGGGTTGGGCGAGCAGGAGGTGCACACCGTCGTCACCCACCTCGCGGCAGCCGCGGATGTCCGTCAGCACCATGGGCGTGCCACATGCAGCTGCCTCCATCGACGCCCGGGAGAACCCCTCCCGGTAGGAGGCCAGGACGAAGACGTCCAGGGCGGAGTAGACGGCTGGCATGTCGGTGCGTTCGCCCAGGAAGCGGACGGCACCCTCGTGCGGCACGTGCGCGGCGGTATCCGTGGAATCGTCAGGGCCGACCCAGACGAAGGTCGCCTTGCCGGCGAGCGCGGCGGCCGCCTCAGAGAACTCCGCCAACCCCTTCTCGCGGACGCGGCGGCCGATGGTGCCGACAAGAAGCTCGTCGTCGGCGACGCCGAGCTCGGCCCGCACGCGGCGACGCCCCTCCGGGTCATGGGCGAACCGCTCGAGGTCGACCCCGTTGCCCACCACTCGGTGCCGGCCACGCTTGAGGGCCTTCCGCAGGGTGTCGCGGTCTGCGGAGTTCTGGAACAGCTCGTAGTCGGAGAAGCGTGCAGCCAGCGCCTCCAGTCCGTAGACGAAGGCACGTTTGGTCAGCGAATCCTCAGGCCGCGCCCACAAGCCGTGGCAGGTGTTGACCACGACTGGGACTCCGGCCAGGCGGCCGGCGATGCGACCCATTACGCCGGTCTTGGGGTTGTGCGTGTGGAGGACGTCGAGGTCGAGCGAGCGGATCGTCGTGAACAGGTCGCGGAAGGCCGCGAGGTCCGACGCGGGCGCCCATGAACGGGTGAGGGTCCGCACCGGGACGTGGGTGACACCAAGCGCTGCGACTCGCTCGACATAGGGGCCGGGGGCGCTGATGCCGAAGACCTCGTGGCCGGCCTCGACGTCCACGGCCAGTTCGGTGCCGAGCAGGAGCGCCAGGCTCATGTCCACGGTGGTGAGGTGCGCGACCCGCAGCGACCGGGGTGGCGGCCCCTCTCCATATGTCGTCACGGCTCGGAATCCTCTCAGGGTCGGGGGCGGACGCCAACTCCCCCTTGCTTCCGAAGCAGAACTGCTCACTGATTCGTCGGCTAGACTCATCAGTCGACCAATCACCACCCCCCCCGGGCAGACCCATTGCTGCATCCGGGGGTCTCGACCTGAGCGGGGAACCCGGCATGACGCTTCGTGACTATCTGACTGTAGCTCGGCGTCGGTGGCCGATCATCGTCGCCTGCGCCGTGGTCGCGGCTGCCGTGACGTGGTTCATCACACCAGCGCAGACCAGCGAGGCGGAAGCGGCGCCTTCCTACACGGCGACCGCCACCCTGCTCGTCGGGTCCGGCGGGCCCCCTGAGCTGATCTCCATCGACCGGCTCGCCCTCTTCATCAAGACCGGCGAGATCCCCTCCCGCGCCGCCAAGGTTCTGGGCTTCGACGGGGACCCGGCGCTGTTGGCCTCGCAGATCACGGTGACCCCGGACCCGGCCGCAGCTGCCCTCACCATCGCGGCATCGGCGTCAGACGGCGAACGTGCCGCCGCCACCGCCAACGCGTTCGCCGAGGAGACGGTGGCCTTCTTCGAGAAGGGCGCCCCCGGTACGGGTGGTGCGGCGGTGTCGGTGCTCCAGGTCGCCACCCCGATCCCGGACCAGATCGGCGGTGGGTTCGTTGTGCCGCCCTCGCGGCCGCTGCGGACGGCGATGGCCGCGTTCATCGGGCTGCTTCTGGGCTTCGCCCTTGCGCTCGTGATCCAGAGGGTCGACTCCCGCCTGCGTACGCGCGACGAGGTGCATGCCGCGCTCGGCCTGCCGATCATCGCCGAGGTCCCGCGTCTGAGCCAGGCGCAGAAGCGCAAGGCGAGCATCATGGTTGCGGCCGACCCGCTCGACCCCTACTCGGACGCCTACCGGGCAGCGCGCACCGCCCTCATGCACACCGTGAGTCGGAAAATGACCGGTGACTACACAGCGCGACGAGCCGCGAGCGCGGAGCGAGGCGGCACGGCAACCGGTGCACGCCTCATCCTCGTCACCTCGGCGAACGCGGCGGAGGGCAAGACGACCACCGTGGCCAACTTGGCCGCGAGTTTCGCCGAGACCGGGCAGCGCGTCCTGGTCCTCGATGCCGACCTGCGCTCCCCGGACACCCACAGCCTCTTCGACGTGCCCCAGGGCGCAGGGATCTCCGACTTCATCACCGACCCGGGCGACGTCCCGCTGGACGCGTTGGTCCGGCCGACGAGCGTGCCCGGGGTGAGGATCATCACCGCAGGAACCCGGCTGACGCACCCGGCGTCGCTCGCGAGTCGGATGGGGCACCTGCTCGAGGAGGTCCGTGGGATGGCCGACGTCGTGATCATCGACTCCGCCCCCCTCCTCGCGGCCAGCGACGTCTTCGACGTCCTGCCGATCGTTGACACCGTGCTGCTCGTCGTGCGCAGCGGTCGGCTCACCGATGTCGCCGCGCACCGGGTCGCCGAGCTCCTCGGACGCTTCCAGGTGCCGATCAGCGGCGTCGTGCTCGTTGGTGCCCGTGGCCGGCGCGCTGACGGCTACGGCTACGGCTACGGCTACGGCCACGGAGACACCAAGAAGCGCAAGGGCGCGCGATCCGCTCGTGTCGAGGCGGACCGGTCGCTCCGTCCGACGCGGGCAGATGCCTCGACCCAGTTCGCGGGCTCGGAGGATGGTGCGCGGCCGTTCTCCCCGCAGGCTGATGGCGCGCCCGATGACGCGGCGCTCAGCAGGCGTGCTCGCCGCACCTCCTCGTCCGCGTAACCCTTTTCTCGTGTTCTCCACCTCCGTTCGGCCCTGGGCCGTCGGTCTGACCCTGGCAGCGTTCGTCGGCGCGGGCTTCGCGTTCGTCTGGGCGTGGGCGATCGGCCGGCAGTCGTACAACGTGTGGGGGGCCCTGCTCGTCGCGCCGCTATTCATTGCCGTCAACGCTCTGCTCATCTGGCGGGTCGCGGCGCGGGAGCCGAGCCCGTGGTTCGCTCGGCTCATCGGTTTCGCCTTCCTCGCCAAGATGGCCGGCACGATGGTGCGGTACTACGTGGCCTACGTCGTCTACGACGGGGCCTCCGATGCTGAGCGCTACAACCTCGCGGCTGCGTTCCAGTACCGGAGCTGGCGGCAGGGAGCCGTGACGTGGGACCTCGAGACTGCTCGCGGTACCCAGTACATGGAGCTCATCACCACGGCCGTCTACACCGTGATCGGCCCCACCACGCTGGCGGCGTTCATGGTCTACGGGGCCTTCGCCTTCTGGGGGGCGTACCTGCTGTACCGCGCCTTCCGGATCGCCTTGCCCGACGGTGACCACCGGCGCTATGCCCTGCTCGTGTTCCTCCTGCCCTCGATGCTGTACTGGCCGTCCTCCATCGGCAAGGAGTCATGGCTGATGCTCTTCGTCGGCGTGACGGCCCTGGGCGCCGCGAAGTTCTTCGCCGGCCAGCACGGCTCGATGGCGCTGCTCGCGACCGGGGCCGTCGGCACGGCGCTGATCCGTCCGCACATCGCCGTCCTGCTGTTCGCGGCCCTGCTCGTCGCCCAGCTGTTCCGGCCGGCCTCGACCCAGGTGACGGGGATCCTCAACAAGTTCGGTGGCATTTTCGTGATGGGGGCGGCAGCATGGGTGCTCGCCACCCAATCGGCCGAACTGCTCGGGACGGACGACTTCAGCTGGCAGGCCGTGTCGGAATCCCTCAACATGGCGGGGGGCCGAACGACGGTGGGAGGGTCGGAGTTCACGCCCGTCCCGGTCGAGTCCCCGCTGGGATTCCCGGCCGCAGCGCTGACCGTGCTCTTTCGGCCGTTCCCGTGGGAGGCAGGTAACGCCCAGATGCTCGTCCAGAGCCTCGAAGGGCTCTTCCTCCTCGCGCTGACGGTGGCGTCGTGGCCGCGGCTGCGCCGCCTTCCCGGCATCCTCCGGCGCAACCCCTATGTGGTGTTCTCCTTCGTGTACACGGGCGCCTTCATCGTCGCCTTCTCGGGATTCGCCAACTTCGGCATCCTGGCTCGACAGCGGGTGCTCATGCTTCCGTTCTTCCTCGTGCTGCTCGCCCTCCCGGCCGTCCGCAGACGGAACGACCTCGATGATGAGGGGTTCGGGGGCGATGAAGCGGAGTCTGTCCGGCACCAGGAGGTGGCGAGCCTTGGCGGGGTCCGCAGACGCTGAGCGCAGCGACGAGGACGACCGGGGTGCGCCCCCGGGGAGCGGCCCTCGGGCCCGTCTGAAGTCGGGTCTGGCCGGGATCGGGCGTGACTCGCTCGCTCAGGGTGCGACCCTCCTTATCTACCACCGGGTCGGGGGAGGGACCCGCGACGAGCTCGACCTGCCGGTGCCGGCCTTCGCCCGACAGCTCGAACAGCTCGAGGGGCACGACGTGGTGGCTCTCGACACGGCGCTGGACCGCCTCGACTCGGGCGATAGCAGGCCCAGCGTGGTTCTCACCTTCGACGACGGCTTCGAGGACGTCCACGCACATGCCTGGCCGCTGCTCAGGGAGCGCGGGCTGCCCTTCACCGTCTACCTGGCCTCCGGGTACGTGTCGCAGCCGATGGTGTGGGAGGGGTCTACCGCCAAGGGGTCCACCGGGATGGGCATGTCGTGGGCGCAGCTGGGCGAGATGGTCGACTCGGGCCTGTGCACCGTCGGCAACCACACGCACCTCCATGTCCGCCCGGAGGCCCTGACGGAGGAGGAGGTGGATGCCTGCACCGCCTCAGTGGAGCGGCACCTGGGGGTGAGGCCGAGGCACTTCACCTACCCGTGGGGTGTGCGTGTCAACGAGATGGAGGCGGCCCTCCGGGAGCGGTTCCGCAGCGCCTCCTCCGGCGAGCTCGGGCGCAACGTGCCCGGCACAGAGCGGGTGCGCCTCAAGCGGGTGCCGGTGCGGCAGAGCGACCCCGAGGCGTTCTTCGCCGCGAAGCTCGTGGGCAACCTGGCCCCGGAGCGCGCGTATGCCGGGATCGTGCGCCTGGCCAAGACGGTCGGCCTGCGTGGCTAGGCACGTCAGGGCGGAGCTCGTCAGGATCGGGCGCGGGCCGGCGGGTGCGCCACTGCGGTGGGGGTACACGGCCGTGTCGGAGGTCTTGATCGCTGGTGCGAACGGTGTGGCCCGCCTGCGGAAGCGACCGTCGCGGAAGGTCACCGACCTCACCGTCATCGCCAAGACCTTCGAACGCCCAGCCAACGCCAGACGCATGGTCTCGACCCTACGGCGCGTCTTCGACGGTCCGGTCATCGTCGCGGATGACTCCCGCCACCCCCAGTCGTTCGACGATCCGGGCATCTCGGTCGTCGTCCTCCCCTTCGACACCGGAGTGGCCGCGGGACGGAACGCGGCCCTGGCCGAGGTGTCGACCGAATTCGTGATGTCCGTGGACGACGACTTCGTCTTCACCCCCGACCTCGACCTGAACCGGGTGGTCGACTACATTCGCCGCAACCCCGAGGTTGACATCGTGGGGGGCCGGGTCGTCAACTTGCCGCTCTGGCAGTCTCCCAACTACTCCACGGCGCCGCTGTTCGCCTACCGCGGGGAGCCCGTGCGGCCCGCTGACACCGTGATCGACGGCCTTCCGGTCCTCTACAAGGTGCCGCAGTTCTTCGTGGCCCGCACCGACCGCATTCGCCTCGTGCGGTGGGACGACCGCCTCAAGCGCGTGGACCACAACGACTTCTTCACCCGCGCGTACGGCACCCTCCTGACCGTCTTCGATCGGCAGTTCACCTGCCTGCACGCCCAGCCCAAGTTCAACGCCACCTACCAGGCATTCCGGCGCGACGTCGCCGCCGACCTGTCCTACCTGGGTCAGAAGTGGATGTGAGCACCCGGCCACCAGGCCGTGCTGGTTCGACGACTGCCGTCAGGACCTGACCAGCTCCGCGTAGGCCCGTTGCTGCACCCCGACCGCGGACCGGATGTCGAACACCGTGCTCCGCTCGCGGGCAGCCTCCGCCATCTCGTCCCGCAGCGGTCGGTCCCGCGCCACCGTCACCAGTGCCCTCGCGAGGGCCTCCGGGTCGTGGGGTGGCAGGAGGATCCCCGTCTTCCCGGTCACCACCGCCTCCGGCACCCCCCCGACGGCGGTCGCGACGACCGGAAGACCGGCCGTCATCGCCTCCATGATCGAGACGGGCAGCCCCTCGTGCGCCGACGCGAGGACGAACAGGTCGGATGCCGCCAGCAGATCAGAGACGTCGGTCCGGTAACCCATGAGCATGACGCGATCCCCCAGGCCGAGGCTCTCGTGCAGCTCACGAACCTCATCCTCCAGGGGCCCCTGACCCACGGCGAGGACGACCAGGCTCGGCTCCTCAAGGAGTGCGATCTGGGCGGCGTGCAGCAGGTTGGGGTAGTCCTTCTCGCGACGCAGGTTGGCCACCGTGATGGCCACGACGGCATCCTCCGGGATCCCGAGCTCGCGCCGAACCCGTCCCCGAGTCCCGGCGGGGGGGTGGTCATCGCCCTGCACGATTCCATGCACCAGGACCGCGGACCCTTGCTGGCGCCGGCGCCACATCGACCTGCGCACCTCGAGCGACACCGCCCAGCGGCGGCGGTCCAAGCCGGCCGTCGTGGCATTCAGGAGTCGGGTGGGCAGCGAGAAGTTGCCCCACACGTTGTGCTCCGTCGACACCGTCACCGGCCGTTCGCGGACCGGGATCGTCCGCGCTGCCAGTCGTGCCACGCCGGCGAGGAGCGGGGAGTGTGCGTGGACGATGTCCACCTCCCGCATCAGGCGGCGCAGGCGCCACGGCCACCACAGCCGACCCTGCCGGCCGCCGCCGAGCAGCGTGGCAGGCACGCCGCAGGCTGTCAGCCGAGGGACGAGCTGGTCCTTGTCCGGCCGAACGTATGCCGCCCGGTAGTCGAACCGGTCATGGTCGGCGACACGAGCCGAGGAGACGAGGAGTTGTTCGGCCCCACCCGGACCCAGTCCCTTGATGAGCCAGAGGACCCGGATCCTCGAGACCAGCGCAACCTCGGACGGGGACATGAGCCGAGTCTTCCCTATCCTCCATTCCGTATACTCAGCGGCCCGGCCCGCCATCAGGGTTGCCCGGACGACGCGAGGGGTAGACAACCAGATGTGCGGTGTGGTCGGGCTCCTGAATCACGGAGGCGGTGACCTGGGAGCGGACCTCGACGCGATGTCAGCAGCCGTCGCGCACCGAGGTCCGGACGATGCCGGACGCTGGCTCGACCCGGATGCCGGCGTCGCCCTCGGCCACCGCCGGCTGGCGATCGTCGACCTCTCGGTGGCGGGACACCAGCCCATGACCTCGGCGGACGGCCGCTGGGTCCTCGTGCTGAACGGCGAGATCTACGACCACGCCGACCATCGTCACCGACTGGAGGGCGACGGCGTCGCGTTTCGCGGGCACTCGGACACAGAAGTCCTCGTCGAGCTGATCGCCCGGAGGGGCCCGGAAGCCGCCGTCGCGGCCGTCGACGGGATGTTCGCGCTGGCAGTCTGGGACCGCCGAGAGCGCGTCCTCGTTCTCGCCCGGGACCGGGTGGGGGAGAAACCGTTGTACTACGGCCAGGTGCGCGACGCTTTCGCGTTCGCCTCCGAGCTCGGGGCCGTCCGTCAGCTCTCGCACACGAGCACCAGCCCGGACCCGCAGGCCCTGGCTGACTACCTGCGGTACGGCTTCGTCCCGGCACCGCACTCGATCGTCCCGGGGATCGACAAGCTCCCGGCGGGTTGTGTCGTGCGGGTCACGAGCCCGACGACGGTCTCCGAGCCCGTGCCCTACTGGTCGCTGGCATCGGTGGCCGCCGCCGGTCTCGCCGACCCCCTGGCACTCGACGACCGCGAACTGGTGCAGCTGGCCGACACGGCCCTGCGCGCGTCCGTACGCCGCAGGCTCGAGGCCGACGTGCCAGTCGGGACCTTCCTGTCCGGGGGTGTCGACTCCTCTACGATCGCGGCGCTGGCGCAGGCCGTGAGCACCCAACCGGTGCGCACCTTCACGGTCGCCGTGGGTGGTGAGGGAGACGAGTCGGTGACCGCTGCCGGGGTCGCCCGGCACCTGGGCACCGAGCACACCACGCTGCCCCTGGGCGATCTCGACCCGATCGACCTGGCGACGCGGGCGGCATCCCTCTATGACGAGCCGTTCGCCGACCCCTCGGGCGTGCCGACCGCCCTGCTCTGCGCGGCGGCCCGCCAACACGTGACGGTCTGCCTCAGCGGGGACGGCGCCGACGAGCTGCTCGGGGGGTACAACCGGTATCGGGTGGCGCACGGAGGGCTCTCCCGGCTGCTCGCCCTGCCGGGTCCGCTGCGTCGCGCTGCGTCCCGCGCGCTGACGACGCCCAGCCCGGTCGGCTGGGACCGGCTGGCCCGAGTCCTCCCCGGCCGCACCCCTGCGATCGGCACGAAGGCCCACAAGCTGGCCGGCGTGCTCGCCGCGGACGACCACATGGCCGCCTACGCGGTGCTGGCCACCAGGTGGGACCCCGCGACGCTGATGACGAATCCACCGCCCCCACCAGCGACGGCCGTGCCGGGCCTGGACGCGGCCCTGCCCCTGGACCGGATGCTGCTGGCCGACCAGCAGCGCACCCTGCCCGACGACATGCTCGTCAAGGTCGACCGCGCGAGCATGGCGGTCGCGCTCGAGGTGCGCGTGCCCTTCCTCGACCACCGCTTCGTCGAGCTGACCTGGCGGATGCCGGAGCGCGCCAAGGTGCGCGACGGCCACGGGAAGTGGGTGGTCCGGCAGGTGCTGGGCCAGTACGTGCCCCACGAGCTCTGGGACCGACCGAAGATGGGCTTCGACCCGCCCGTGGCCGACTGGCTGCGCGGGCCGCTGCGGCAGTGGTCACACGACCTGCTGGCCCCGGACCGCTTGCGACGGCAGGGCCTGCTCCGTCCCGAACCGATCGCCCGGGCGCTGGCGGAGCACGACTCGGGCGCTCGCAACCACGACTACGCGCTCTGGACGGTGCTCATGCTGCAGACCTGGCTGGACGGGGCCACCCCATGACGCCCCCCGTGCCCACCACGCCCCTCGACCTCGAGTTGCGTGCGGCCCACCCGGCCGACGAGCCGGCCGTCCTGCGCCTGATGCGGGCCTCGCTGGGCTGGCGCGACGAGGACCCCAACGAGGAGTTCTTTCGCTGGAAGCACCACGACAACGCCTTCGGGGTCTCTCCCGCATGGGTGGCGGTGCACCAGGGCTCGGTGGTTGGCTACCGGACGTTCCTGCGCTGGAGGTTCCTCGACGACGCGGGTCGCGAGGTGCGCGCGGTGAGGGCCGTCGACACGGCGACCGACCCGGCATACCAAGGTCAGGGCATCTTCCGCAGGCTCACCCTTCGTGGGGTGGCCGAGCTGACCCTTGCGGGTGACGGGCTCGTCTTCAATACCCCCAATGACCAGAGCCGTCCGGGATACCTCACGATGGGCTGGAGCCTGGCCCGTCGGATCCCGGTGGGGGTGTTGCCCACCGGCCCGCGTTCGGCACGACGGATGCTCACCTCGCGCGTGCCCGCGCAGCTCTGGTCTCAGGCAACGTCCGCCGGGCTCGACGCGGGGGAGGCCCTCGCCGACGGTGCGGTCGCGGCGGGCTTGTTGGGGCATGCGCCCACCACGGGTTTCCGCACGCACCGCACGCCCGCGTATCTGGCGTGGCGCACGTCCTTCGCGCCGCTGCACTACCGGCTGCTGCTCGCCTCGCCCCACGACCCCGCCGAGGGTGGCCTCGTCTTCCGGCTCCGGCGCCGGGGGAGTGCGATGGAGGCTGCGGTCGTCGAGCAGCTGGTCCCCGACCGCCGCACGGGGATCGCTCTGGTGCGCCGGATGCTCACGATGACCGGCGCGGACTACGCGATCGGGCTGCGTTCTGGCCCTTCGGCAGGCCTGCTCCCGCTGCCGGGACAGGGGCCGCTGCTGACGACGCGCCCGCTCGCGGCATCCCCTCCGTCACCCCGGGACTGGACCCTCACCCTCGGGGACGTCGAGCTCTTTTGACCGGTTCTCGCCAGCCCAGCCGAGGGTGATCCCTGCGGTGGGCCCACGGCCGGTGACGGGTCTTGGCGTCACGGGTTTAGTGCGTCGTACGAGAGGTGGTTACGAGTGGGGTCCAGGGCCCTCCGGTGACCGGCCCGCTGCCGATAATGTCGTGCAATGAAGCACGATACGATGCCCGTCTTCGTCGGTGTCGCCTTTGCGCACGCCACGCTGCAGGTGATCGCAGAGGACGACGGGTACACCTGCTGCACATCAAGGGGCCTGCCGTCGACGACAGCCTGCTCGAGCTGCGATCGCCGGGAGCCCGCGACGACACGAAGTCGGAAGGCCATGGAAGGTTGCCGCGGGCGACCGTCGATGCCGACGTCCTCGTGCGCCCCGCGCACGTGGCGACGTTGATAGCGGCCATGCGACGGCACGGGTGGTCAACCACCTACCGCTTCGAGGACGGCTCGGCGTTCGAGCACGCGCAGACTATGGGGCACAGAGCGCTCGCGCCGGTCGACGTCCACCGGCGCTTTCCTGGCCTCGGGGACGACGCCGAGGCTGCCTTCGAGATGCTGTGGGCCGACCGCCATGACACCCCCATCGCCGGCTACCCGCTGGGCCGTCCCGTCCGTGACGGCCCAGCGGCTGGTACTGATCCTGCACGCGGTGCGTGGCGGTCGCCTCGCCGGCTGGGTGAGTTCACCGGCGAGCGCGACTACGCCCTGTGTATGGCCCTGTCATCCGGCGAGCGCTCACCCGCATGCGCCGTGACCGGGTCTTGATGACGCCGTCAGGCGGCACGCGCCGACCCCGGATCGTCAACGATCCGACGCCGCCCACGAAGACGTTGTCGATGACGTCGACGGCGTCGAGCGCCTCGTGCCACTGGCGCCGCTCGAACGTGCAACCCGCGACCCGCCTGAACAAGATGGAGGTGTTGCGCAGGTCGCACCCGACGACCAGGTATCCGAGCAGGTGCGCGGCATCCTGCTGCCGCTCCTGGTGGCTTCCCCACGCCCACGGGCGGTCGCAGCCCTCGAAGGTGCAGTCGACGAAGACGACCTGCCCGAAGGACATCCACTCCACGGCATCGCGACGGTTTGCCTTTCCGGCTCCGGCGGCATGGGTTGCCGTGGAGGCCGCGGTCGTAGAGCAGCCCGCCGCCCGGCCGGGGGCCGCTGCCCACGCACTCACCACTCGCGGCGTCCCCCTCAGTCACTCGGGGACTGGACGCTCACCCTCGGGGACCTCCAGCTCTTCTGACCGGCTCGCGGCGGCCCAGCCGAGGGTGATCCCTGCCGCGAGCACGACGACCGTGTACTCGAGCAGGTGGTCGCTGAGCGAGTGCACGATCAGCGCCGTCCATGCGGCAGCCGCGAGGACCGCATAGGGCGCCCGGCCCCGGGCAGCCCAGAGTAGACCGCCGACGACGATCAGGCCGAAGAGGGCGGCGCCGATCAGGCCTGTCTCGGCGCCGACCTGGAGCAGTGAGGAGTGGGCAGACGCAGTGTCAGGGTCGCCGCCGAGGGTGCTGTACTCCGCCAGTGACCCGGGTCCGCCACCGGTGAACGGGTGGGTTGCCCACAGCGACAGCGCGTCGCTCCACAGGGACTGCCGGGCAGGGTCGAGAGCCTGTAGCACTCGCGGCGGCCATTGGTCCCGAGCAGCAAGGTGGACGACCGCGCCTGCAGACAAGACCATCGACACCGAGCCCACGAGAACGGCCCACCCGGCACGAGCCGCCGGCCGCCAGAGCATGCGGGCGATCGCCACGAGCAGGGGTACGGACACCGCGAACGCGGCCTTCGACGCGTTCGCCGCGATGACCGCGAGAGCACCCGCCACGGTAAGCCAGAGGAGGACGCGTCGTACACGGTCGGACCCGAGCATCGCCAACCCGGCGAGGCCGATGACCTGCACCGCCACAGCGGCGTTCGCGTTCGCGTAGGCGATGGGCCGTTTGGCAGGGCCCTCGGTCAAGATCACAGAGAGGAAGAGCACCGTCGTCACGACGACGAGGCTGGCCACGACCACATCGGTGCGCAGCCGGGTGGCCACGAGTTGGCCAAGCGCCACGCCGGCGACCAGGACGACCGGTGACAGGACGTACGAGGAGGTGAGCGACGGCATCCGGTCGGCGAGGAGTGCGGAGACCCATGTCCACCCCACCCAGAGGCCCAGCAGGGTCAGGGCTGCGCGCTCCGACCGCCCGACCCTGTCGAGGAGCCTCCGCATCGGCTAGGCCCGGGGGCCGGGCAAGGTCCGGAACCAGTCGACGGTCTGCTCCAGGCCTTCGCGCAGGGGTACGGGCTCGACGTCGGGGAAGTGGTGGCGCAGCCGTGCGTTGTCTGCCTGCGAGTCGCGCACGTCGCCGGTGCGCGGCTCCACGTGCTCGACCTGCGGCGCGAAGCCGAGGACGTCCGAGAGTTCGCCCACGAGGGCGTTGAGCGTCGTGCGGGTGCCGAAGGCGAGGTTCACCGGTTCGAGGTCGGTGACCGTACGCGTCACGGCGTCGGCGATGACACGGGTGACGGTGCCGACGTAGGTGAAGTCGCGGGTCTGCTCACCGTCACCGTGGATCGTCAGGGGCATGCCACGCAGTGCGGCGTCAACGAAAGCCGGGATCACGGCGGCATACGCGTGGCCCGCGGACTGCAGCGGGCCGTAGACATTGAAGAAGCGAAAGGCCAAGGTGGGCAGGCCATAGGAATGGCCGAACGACATCGCGTAGGCCTCTGTGGCCTGCTTGCTCACGGCGTAGGGGGAGATCGGGGCGGTGCGCATGCCCTCGCGCTTGGGCAGCTCGCGGTTCGCGCCGTAGACCGATGACGACGACGCGACGACGACGTGCAGGTCGCCGGCGCGTCGGGCGGCCTGGAGCACCTCAAGGGTTCCGGTGGCGTTGGCGTGGTGCGAGGCGACGGGGTCGAGCACTGAGCGGGGGACGGAGGGAAGCGCCGCGAGGTGCACCACGGCATCCGCGCCGTCGCACGCGGCGTCGAGCGCGTCGGGGTCGAGGATCGTCCCCTCGAGGAGCCGAATGCCGGTGCCCTCGAGATTGGCGCGGAAGCCTGTGGACAGGTCGTCGAGCGCGATGACCTCGTCGACGTCAGGGCGTGAGAGCAGCTCGCGGCCGAGGTTGGAGCCGATGAAGCCGGCACCCCCGGTGACGACGACCTTCACGTGCGGTTCCCCCAAGTCGAGGCGGTGGTGCGCCCTCTCGGGCCGGACGCCCGCACGCTATCACCGGCTGTCCGGGGCCCTTGTGGGTGTAGGGAGCACACGCGCGCAAGTCGTTGCGCGGCAGATACTGTCGTGGCGTGGACACGATATCCATGCCTACCTCGGTGAGCATCCGCTTCACCCACGCGGCGCTCCAAGCGATTGCCGAGGACAACGACATCGACCTGCTTCACATCAAGGGGCCAACTGTCGATGAGCGACTCCTGGCGGTGGTTTCCGCAGGTGACCAGCTCTGCGGTGCGCCGGGGACCGTGGCGCGTCAGAGCGTCGACGCCGACGTGCTCGTCCGCCCGGCCCACGTCGACCGACTGTTCGAGGTGATGCACCGACACGGATGGACGACCGCGTACCACTTCGCGGACGGTTCGGCCTTCGAGCACGCCGCCACCCTGACCCATCCGGTCCTGTCACCGGCCGACGTCCATCGGCGCTTCCCCGGCATCGGGATCGACGCCTCCACGGCGTTCGAACGCCTGTGGGCGGAGCGGCACACGGTCCCCATCGCCGGCACGCCGTGCCCGGTGCCGTCCTTGAGGGCTCAACGCCTCCTCCTCATCGTGCACGCGGCACGGGGAGGCGCGCTCGACCACTCCGACATTCAGCGCAGCTGGCACTTCGGCACGGAGGAGGAGCGGGCGGCTGTGCAACAGCTCGCGGACGACCTCGGCGCCGAGGTTGCTCTGGCCGCTGGCACCGGGCGGCTGGAGGAGTACCACGGCATGCGTGGGTACGAGCTCTGGAAGGCGCTCTCCACGAACGAGCGGTCGCACGTGCGGATCTGGGTGGCTCGCGTGAGGTCGGAAGCGAAAGTTGCCAGCGCGCTGCGGACGGCGATCCGCCTGATCCTGCCCAACCCGCGCCGTCTGCACACCACCTTGGGCAGGAGGCCCACTGCTCGGGAGATGGCGCGGGCCTACGCGCAGCGAGCTCGCTGGGGTCTGGGAGAGGTCGCCGAGCTGGTCCGCTCGACGAGCCTCGGGCGCCGAGGCCGCCGATGACGGTGTACCGCATCCCGAAGGGCGTGGCGTTCGTCGTGCCGGACGGCGAGCCTGATCCGCCAGGCGTCGTGTTCCTGATGCACGTCCCGGACGGCTTTCCCCAGGTGCTGCAGAACTCGGCGGCCTGGATCTGGCTGTCTGCCGTGGAGGGGGAGCCGGACGTGGCGGATGCCGTCGCCCACCTCGTCGGACGGGCCAAGCACGAGGTGGCAGCGGACGTCGAGGTATTCCTCGCCGATCTCGTGGGTCGGGGCCTGCTGGAGGAGGAGCCGTCGGTCCCATGACGTCGCCAACGGCTATGGATCGCTCCTCAGCACGCCGTGCCGGAGCAGCTCCGTCACGGCGTGGCCGGTGGCGTCCATGGACGTCGACCCCTTGGGCGCGCCGAAATGCGCCTCCAGCTCACGCGCCAGCCGTTCGACCTCGACCATTTCCTCGGTGAGGTCGTAGATCACCGCGCTCAGCTCACTGAGCCGCACGGCCATCCCGTCCACGAGCAACGCGGTCTCCCCGTCGCGCACGAGCAGGTCGTCGGCCGGAACCCGTTGCACCCTCATGATCGACCTGCCAGGAGCGCACTGAGGTAATCCTCGATCTCCGACGCCTCGGCGTACCGGACGCGCAGCACCGGCCCAGACGCCTCGAGGAGGTCAGCGAGACGGTGTAACGGCCGGTCGAGCCACGACAGGGAGGACGTCTGCTCCACCACGGCGAAGAGCGCGTCCATGACGGAGAGCTCCTCCGTCTCGACCGACGTCCCCAGCTCGGGGTCCCGGTCCAGGACGATGATCCGTGCAACCTGGGGCGCGATGGGGGCGGGCAGGAGGCCGAGGCCGTCGGGGGACAGCTCGTCCTTGAGGTGCGGAGCGTCCGGCCGTCGCACCGACAGTGGTTTGGGGTACGGGTGGATGGCGCCGTCGTCGGTGATGCCCACCGTCTCGTCGGTGAGGTAGCCGAACCGCTGTCCGAGCAGCCGGCTCAGCGTGGTCTTGCCGGTGCCGCCCGGAGCCACGTAGACGAGGCTGGCCCCGGTCTCCGGGTGGCTGACCGCACCTGCGTGCAGCATCAGCAGCCGTCCGGCCTGTCCGGCGATGAGCGTGCGAGTGATCTCTTGAGTCGTGCGCATGAGCTGGTGCGCGCGGCGACCCGGGTCGTCGAGGTGCGCGTCGAGGTGCAGGGCGTCCGATGGTCCGCAGTCGCCGCCGCCGTCGGAGAGGCAGCGAGACCACGATGCCGTCATGGCGGATGCGAGGACGTCGGCGGAATCCCCGATGCACCTCACCTCGAGGTGCCTGCCGAGTGCGCGCAGCCGCAGGATGTGGCTCACGAGGTTCGAGGTCTCCCGCGTTGATGGGGTCCGGGTCCGGATGGGCATGGTGCTGATGGTCAACATATCGAAGATTCCGGCCCGGCCCGGGTTCGCCGGTGGCCCACGCGTCTAGCCTGTTGCCCGTGACCGCTACGCGTGGGACCTCGCCGGCTCCGCTGCGCCTCCTCTTCGTGTGCACCGCCAACATCTCGCGATCGCCGTACGCCGAGCGGAGGGCCGCACACCTGCTGCGCGAGCTGGGCGCGGCTGGGGAGTCGGTCACCGTGGAGAGTGCCGGCATCCCCGGGTATCCCGGGCGGGACACGGATGCGCCGATGGCGGCGCAGCTTCGGCGGCGCGGCGGCGATCCGACCGGCCACGTCAGCCGCTCCCTGACCAGCGAGATGCTCGCCCTGGCGGACGTCGTCGTCACGTTCGAGTTCGCCCAGCGAATGCGGATCCTCGAGTCGCATCCGGGTTGGGGACACAAGCTGTTCGGCCTGCACCAGCTCGCCGATGCCGTCGACCGAACCTCGGGGGGTGCGACCGGTTATCGGCTCGTCCACGAGCTCCAGCTGGCCGCCGCTCCGGACTCGATGACGTGGGACGTGGCTGACCCGCATGGCCGTGGCGCGGCAGTGGCGCGCAGGGCCGCCGACGAGATCGACAGGGCACTGGTGCGTATCGTCCCCGCCCTCGTCGGTCTGGAGGCGGAGGCCATCGAGGCGTCCGCGCCGGGACAGCCGAGGCTGTTGGGGCGCGGGTTACGCCTCGGATTCGGGCGGAAGCCTGGGCGCAGCAGCCCACGATCTGGCTGACCTGGCCTGTGCGTCCTCTTCCGTCCCCACGGCCTTCTCGGAAAGCGTCGTACGGCGGCGCCGCCACGTGCTACCGTATCGTCGGTTTACCGAATGCATACCGTGCGTAGAGAATGGAATGGGGTCTAGATGAGCGGCTCGAACACCGGCCAGACAGGGGCAGTCGGTCGAAGGACGCTCGCCAAGGGCGCGGCGTGGGCCGTGCCCACGATCGCCGTGGCCGGGGCCGCGCCGGCGCACGCAGCGTCGGGGATCACGACCACGACCACCACCCTCCCCCCCTGCGTCGCGGCGATCGGGACGACCGGTGGCACGTATCCCGTGAGCATCAGCCTGAGTGGCTGCAACACCGCCAGCTCGCACTGGGACTTCATCTTCCAGATCACCGCGGCTTTGAAGAGCGGCACTGCCTGCGACTGCGACTACCTGCGGCTCACCTTCTTCGACAACCCGAAGCGGACTCGCCTGTGGATCAGCAACAACACCACCATCGGGAACCCGTCAACGAACACCGCCAACTCGCCGCGGTTGTACATCCAGAAGGTCCTTGCTGCTGGAGCCTCGGCGTCCTTCCCCGCCACGGGTGACGTCGTCCGTCGGGTTGCTGGCCCTTCTCCTTACACCGGTTTCACCACTGGCGGCACCGTCATCGGGAACATCACCGCTCCCGGCACGGCGGATGACTCGCTCCACACGCTCATCCTTCCGAACGGCGATGTCCCGTGCAGCGCGAGCGGGCCCATGGCCTATCTCAGGGTCGAGTGCGGAGCGAGTCAGAACGGGCCCTGGACTCCGTTGGGTGGTTTGGCAGAGATCAACCCCTGCGTGCCGATGATCACGGCAACCGTGTGCAGGTTCGACACCGCCGGCAACGATCGCTACCGACTCGGGATCTCCGTGCTGAACTCCTGCGGCATTCAGGCGTCCAGCTTCAGGGTCACGAACATCCAGCGCAGCAATGACACGAACTTCCCCAACGAAGGCACGTCGGTGTGGTCAGGCAATCAGGCGCTCAGTAACGCAGTGACGAACATCGACATGACGGGCACCGGCTCCGGAGGCCAGCTGTGGATCTCGTTCACGACCGACGGCGGTGCAAACACGAGCCGAATCCGCGTTCCTACCAACAACAACACGTGCGTCGGAGCGCGTGCCGCCGCCGAGTCGGAGGAGGGCACGACAGAACCCCTCACCGCCCAGTCCGAGGCTGAGACCGGGACGTCGACGCCGCCCGAGACTCCCGAGTCCGGCATCCCCGAGACTCCCGAGTCGAGCATCCCCGAGACTGACGCCTCGCCGCCGCCGCCGCCCACCGACCAGTAGGCCGGGTGGACGGGTGACCGTCACGGACCTCGCGCCGATGGTGCGGGGTCCGTGACCGTGTTCGAGGCAGCACAGGGCGGCAGGAGGGGCAAGGATGCCGTGAAGTTCATCGTTCCTGTCCCTGACAGCCCGTACTACCTGTGGCAGGCGCTCGTTCAGATGGCGAGCTTCCGCGAACTGGGGTACGAGGAGGACGCGCACTACCCGATCGTGTACTTCAACGAGCGACCCTCCGACCTCCTCCTGCGCTTCTGGGAGTCCGACGAGATCCGGGCGTCCCTGCACCTGTTCCCGGACACGCGGACCGAGACCTCCTACTCGGCGTCGATGAAGCCGTGGCTAATGGGGAAGTTTTTCGAGCAGTTCCCCGGGGAGAGCTCGAGCGTCTACAACTACCTCGACCCCGACTGCGTGTTCACCCGACCCATGGACTTCGCCCCCTTCCTGGCGGGTGACGACACGTGGTACGGCTCGAACACCCGCAGCTACACGGGGGTGCAGTACATCCGCGACAAGGGCGAGCAGCTGTTCCTCGACCTGTGCGGGATCGCCGGCGTCGTCGCCGACGACGTCCTGGCCCATGACGAGAACTCGATCGGAGCGCAGTACTTCGTCAAAGGTGCAGGCGCCGACTTCTGGTTCGATGTCGAACGCACGTCGGTCCTCGCCTATCACCACATGCGCGACACCGCGGCGCTGTACCACCCAGCGGACCATCAGTACCCCGTCCAGGCCTGGTGCGCGGAGATGTACATGCAGCAGTTCGCGACCATCAAGGCCGGCTTCACACCTCGCGCGACACCCCTCATGGACTTCTCCTGGGCGAACGCCCCCGCCGCGCAGTGGGATGCCAGGCCGTACTTCCATGATGCGGGGCAACCGACCGAGAACGGCCGCGACTTCTGCAAGATCACCTGGCAGTCCTCCCCGTTCCGCAAGGAGATCGCGGTCTCACGGGAGTCAGCCTCCTGGCAGTACCTTCAGCTGATCCGGAGGACCGAGAAGATGTTCCCCGACCTGATCTGGGACTGACGTCGCGCCAAGGGTGACGCGCCGGGATGCGAAGCCCCTCAGCCGCCGGAGGGCTCCTTGATCTCTCCCCGGTCGACCTCACCGTCGACGAGGTCGCCCGCGGCTGCCACGAGCAGCGGGTGCAGCGTCGTGTCACCCCAGCGGATGCGGGCGAGGAGTTCGTGACGCATGCGCGGCTCCCAGAACTTCTTGATGTGGGTCGCGATCTCCATCGCCGCCTGGTCACCGGGCAGGTGCTCGAGGTGGCGGACGAGGTCGTGCCCCATGCGCACCACCGCCGGCGTGTCGGTGCTCACCGCACCCCTGCCTGAGCCTCGACGTCGGCCCGGGCCGCCTGGGTGACGACCTCGACCTGCACGGCGGTCACCTTGTACTCGGGGCAGTTCGTCGCCCAGTCCGAGTTCTCCGTGGTGACGACGTTGGCGCCGGTCTCGGGGTGGTGGAACGTCGTGTAGACGACACCGGCCGGCATCCGGTCCGAGACCTGCGCCGTCAGGCGCGTCGTGCCGACCCTCGACGAGAGCTCGACGACGTCGCCCGAGACGATGCCCCGCAACTCGGCGTCGGAGGGATGGATCTCCAGGACGTCCTCGGGGTGCCACGTCGAGTTCGGCGTGCGCCGGGTCTGCGCACCGACGTTGTACTGCGACAGGATGCGCCCGGTCGTGAGCACGAGGGGGAATCGCCGGTTGGCCCGCTCGGTCGTCGGCACGTACACGGTCTCGGTGAGCTGCCCGAGGCCGCGCACGAACGACCCGACGTGCATCGTCGGCGTGCCGTGCGGGGCGGCCTGCGTGACCGGCCACTGCATCGAGCCCTCGGCGTCGAGGCGCGCGAACGAGACCCCGGCGAACGTCGGGGTCGTCGCGGCGATCTCGTCCAGCCGGTCGCCGGGAAGACCGGGACAGCTGAGGTCTTCGGCCGCACCGGCATCCCGGTCGGTGGCGTCCTCCTGATCGCCATCCCCGTCGCCAGCATTCTGGTCACCGCCGCCTCTGGCTACCGGCTGCTCCGCCTGCTGGGTGCATCGCAGACTGCGGCCGCCCTCGCTCCGGCGGTGCTCTTGAGCATGCCGAGCAATCCGTGTCTGCTGCTCCGGCGGAGCTAGGGGTCCTTCAGGGGTCAAGCATCTTTAGCGGAGGTCTTCACGGACGCCGAGAACTGGTGGGTCTCAGCAGAGCTCATGCTCAACTCCATGTTCGCCATCGCGGTGGGGCTGAGCGCCGCGTGTCTGTTGGTGGTGAGACAGTCAGCCGAGTGGCGGGTGGCCGTGGGAGCCCTTGGATTGGCGTCACTCCTGGCAGTCAAGCCGCAGTATGCAGTCGGCTTCCTGGCCGTCCTGGGGCCGGGGCTGCTGACCGAGTGGCGGGGGCGAGTCTCGGCGTCCACGCATTCTCGGGTTCGGCGTAGTGCTCGCTGCCGGCGCTGCCGTCGCCATGGGTCTGAACCCAGGCGCGATATCGTTCGTCCGCGTCGACGTCTCCCTCGCTCCCGAGATCCTTCGAGCCCTGCTCACGAGCTACAGCGCTCTGACGGCCACCTCCGCACTGATCGTGGTCCTGTTGCTGCGTCGTAGCTGGCGCCGCGGGCACCCGGCGCTGCTTGCGGCCTTTGCAGGCGGCGCTGTCATCGGCGCGGTCGTCCTCGTCGTCGCTGTGGAGTCGACGACCTTCCTCATCGACGCCGAGGTGATCGCTCAGGCGAATGCCATCGGCCTGCCATACACGCCCTCCTCACAGGACCACAACCTGAGCCAGGCCCTGCGACCGGCCATGGTGGTGCTCGTCCTGCTCGCCACAGCGCTCGTCGTGGGATATGTGCAGCGCCGGACCGTAGCGACCAGATGGCTCGCCAGTGCTTGCATCGTTCTGGTCGTCTCGACCCTCCCGCTGACCCTGGTAGTTGCAGACTATCCGTTCGGGCCTCGGCCGACGACGCGCCGTCGTCTCCCAGTCCACACAGTTACTCACCTCGCGCAGGCTCGCTGTTCTCGGGACCGCCGGTGCGCGCAGACGCGAACTCCTCGACGAGCTGATCCATCATCTGAGTTATGTCCTCTGTTCCGAGCACGGGACCACCCGCGAGGAGGCCGTCCGCGCCGAGAATGGCGGCGCTGGGGACTGCGTCCATGCTCAGTGCCAACCTGACGTTTCCGGCGACATCGGCGACCGCACGCGCCTGAACCATTGACCTTAGTCGGGTCACGTCATATTGGCTGTACGCCACCACCACGAAGTCCAGAGCATCCAGCTGCTCGGCCCACCGAGGAAGCTGACCTGCGATTTCAAGGCACGGTGAACATGTTGCTGACAGGTACAGGAGGACCACCGCTCGGTCGCGAGCAAGTTCGGCCAGTATCTGGTGCTTCCCGCCATCGACTTCAACGACGCCGACAGGTATCGGGCTCCTCGAATACTCCACCTCAACACCCTCGATCGAAGACTCAGCCGTCGATTGCGGGACTGCGGAGCCGGACGCTGGCGCCTTGGGCGCTCCCGCAGAGACCGCGTCCTCCGACGCGACAGCGATGGCGCAGCCGTAGTCGATGCCCAGGACGAGCGCGGTGGCTGTCGTTAGAGCAATGACCAACATCGCAAGCCCTGCCTCGGCGGCGAGCACAGCAGGTGCTGCCCCCGCAGGGGTATCGATGATCAACGAGCCGGCCAACCCGACCGCTGCACAGATGGCAAGAAGGACGTTGCGGGCAACGGACCAGTTCGTGACTGGTGCCGCGGACGACCCGAAGCAATTGCAACTCACGGGTTCCGGTTGTCGAGCGGCCCGCCCAACCAGAGCGAGGTACATCAAGAGCAACATCAGTGTCGCCGTCCACCCGAGAACCAGGATGGCGCCATGAGCGAACAGCAAGATGCACGCCAGTAGGAGCTCGCCCCAGGTGACCATGCGGCGGACCGGCCTCCCGGTGAGTTTCAGGGGGACTCGGAGCTGTGACATCGCCGCCACCAAGGATTGTGGATCACGCGCCTTTGAGGCTCCAGACCACGCGAGGACGAGGCTCACGAGCATGCTGAGGGTAGCGAGCGTGACGGACATGCGCATGACGCTACCGGCGCGCCGAGGCCGTGTATGCTTCCGTGGAGCCTGCCACGCAGGGGCGGCCCCGCCGACAGGAGAACAACGATGACCGAGCAGACCCCTATACCGCGTAGGACCATAGCAAGAGGTGTCGCCTGGAGCACGCCAGTCGTCGCAGTCACCGTCGCGGCCCCCATGGCATCTGCGTCGGGTGAGCCCGTCGTCATCGACTTCGACAAATCGACCGGCTGCAAGATTCCCGGGTCTTCGCAAGGGGACCTTTGCTACGACAAGGGCTACGTCCTCTTCGCCACGATCATCAACAACACTGCACAGTCCGCCACGGTGACGATTAACAGCATGACTGTCGGCGGCGTTCTTAACTGTGTGGTGGGAGTCTCGGACATCGACACGTCGTGCGGCACGAAGTTCGCCGGCAAGACGTTCACCATCGGCGCTGGGGACACGCGCAAGGTTGCCATCTTCAGTAACGCCAGCACGGACAGCTCTAGCACGACCATCAGCGTGAACTTCACGTATAATGTCGGCGGCGGTCCCGTCAACACGGATCAGGACACCGACGCTGATGTGGGAGGGTCTCCTTGGCCCAACGCCAATGGTGGGAGCTGCAAGAGGCCGGGCACGTGCGCGGGTATTCAGCCGCCCACGGCTTGCGCGTCTGGCTGCTGATGAGTGGTCCGCGGTAGGGGAATGCCCTCTGCGCAGGAGGTTGGGCTTCGGCTGCGGGTCCCGAATCGTGGTAGCGGTCAAGGTCGACGTCCAGCAGGACAGCCCTTGATGTGTCAGTGATGGGATAGGTTGAAGGCGTGCCTGACGCCATCCCCCTCAGCACGGCGGTGCGATTCATTCATGCGACGGCGCAGGCGATTGCCGAGGACCATGGGATTGACCTCCTCCACATCAAGGGACCGTCCGTCGATCTCGCCATACTCGGCCCTGAGCGAAGAAGCATGGATGCTGATATCTGGGTGCGCCCTGAGCAGGCGGACGAACTCGTTGCCAGGCTCCAGTCGCACCAGTGGGAACTGTCGTTTCCTTTCGAGGACGGATCGCCATTCAGGCATGCGGCGACGCTCAGGCACGCGGGCCTCGGTTATCTCGACGTGCACCGCTCCTTCCCGGGCATTGGGCTGAGTCCCGAGCGAGCATTCGCGTCCCTGTGGGCGGAGCGGGAGGTCGCCAGCATCGCCGGATACCCGTGTCACGTGCCCTCCCGAGATGCGCAGCGTCTCATATTGCTGCTGCATGCTGCCCGGGCCTACCCGCGACGGCGCGCAGACGTGGTTCACGTGTGGGGCAACGCCACCGAGGACACTCGCAAGGCCATCGACTCGTTGGCCCGGGACCTCGACGCTGAGGTCGCACTGGCCGCCGTGACGGGACGGCTGGATGACTACGCGGGTCGTAGAGAGCGGGCTTTGTGGGCTGGATTGGTGCGAGGCGAGAGGTCCCGTACTCGGATGTGGGTGGCGAGGGTCAAGGCCGAGCCGTCGTGGTCTCGGCGTTTGAGCACGGGACTGAGCCTGATTCGGCCCAAGGCGGCCCGGCTGCAGGCCCGGCTGGGGCGGCCACCCACCGCAGGGGATCTCAGGAGAGCCTTGTCGAAGGACCTGCTGCGAGGACTTCTGGACGCCCGCGGCACCCGTCGGCAGTTGGCCCTGCTCCGTAAGCGACGGCAGCGATCGTTGTGATCTATCGGCGTCCGTCACGGGTGGCCTTCGTCTCCGGCGATATTGGCCACACGCAACTTCACGTGAAGGCCCTTCCCGACGGCGAGGTACACGCGATGGCGGGCTCTGCGGCCATGATCTGGTGGTACGCCGCCGAGGGACACTGCGATGTTCCTGCGCGTGTCGCAGAGGAAATGGGGTTGGACCCATCGAGCATCCAAGACGAAGTGGCTGACTTCATCGACCGCCTCGTCGAAATGGCGCTACTCGAGCCCGCTGACGAGGCGGCAGAGTGAGGAGATCTCCTCACGTCGTCGAAGGCCCCCGAGGATTGCGAGCGAGGAGACCCCTTGTCACAAGGACCTCGGCGATGCTCAGGGTCGCTGCGAGGAGGTCTGCGTCGTCTGGCGGTCCCAACGCGGCTTCCAAACTTCTCGCGAGTTCCCGCAGCGTGCTGGGCCTGGCGCACCACTATCGTCCCCACGCTGGCGGGCCGACCTGACGCACTGGCCTGACGCGCCAGCGGGAGGGGCGAACTCAGCCCCCGGACGGCTCCCTGATCTCTGCTCGGTCGACCTCACCGTCGACGAGGTCGCCGGCCGCGGCCACGAGCAGCGGGTGCAGCGTCGTGTCGCCCCACCGGATGCGGGCGAGCAGTTCGTGGCGCATCCGAGGCTCCCAGAACTTCTTGATGTGGGTCGCGATCTCCATCGCCGCCTCGTCACCCGGCAGGTGCTCGAGGTGGCGGACGAGGTCGTGCCCCATCCGCACGACGGCGGGCTCGGCGGTGCTCACGGGCGACCCGCGACGGCATCCGCCGGGACATCGGCGCCCGCGCCGGCATGGGCCCGTGCCGCCTCGGTGACCACCTCGACCTGCACCGCCGTCACCTTGTACTCGGGGCAGTTGGTCGCCCAGTCGGAGTTCTCGGTCGTGACCACATTGGCGCCGGTCACCGGGTGGTGGAAGGTGGTGTAGACCACACCGGGTTGCATCCGGTCCGAGACCTGCGCCGTCAGGCGCGTCGTGCCGACCCTCGACGAGAGCTCGACGACGTCGCCCGAGACGATGCCCCGCAGCTCGGCGTCGCTCGGATGGATCTCCAGGAGGTCGGCCGGGTGCCAGGTGGAGTTCTCGGTGCGACGGGTCTGGGCGCCGACGTTGTACTGGGTGAGGATGCGCCCGGTCGTCAGCAGCAGCGGGAAGCGTCGGGTCGTGCGCTCGGTCGTCGGGACGTAGTGGGTCGGGATCAACCGCCCCTTGCCGCGGACGAACTCGCCGATGTGCATGGTCGGCGTGCCGTGCGGCGCCGCATCGTTGACCGGCCATTGGAGGGAGCCCTCGGCGTCCAGCCGGTCGAAGGACACCCCGGCGAACGTCGGTGTGGTGGCGGCGATCTCGTCCATGATCTGGCTCGGGTGGTCGTATCGCATCGGATACCCCATCGCGGTCGCGATCTCGCAGACCACCTGCCACTCGTCCTTGCCGACCCGGCTCGGCATGACCGGCCGCACCCGGTTGATCCGGCGCTCGGCGTTGATGAAGGTGCCGTCCTTCTCGAGGAAGCTCGTGCCCGGCAGGAAGACGTGCGCGAAGCGCGCGGTCTCGTTGAGGAAGAGGTCCTGGACGACGACGAGGTCGAGGCCGCGCAGCGCCGCCTCGACGTGCCGGGTGTTGGGGTCGGACTGCGCGATGTCCTCGCCCTGGACGTAGAGCCCACGGAAGGTCCCGGCGATCGCGGCGTCGAACATGTTGGGGATCCGCAGTCCCGGTTGGGGGTCGAGGGTCAGGCCCCACATCGACTCGTAGATCTCCCGCACGTCGTCGCGCGACACGTGCCGATAGCCCGGGAACTCGTGGGGGAACGAGCCCATGTCGCACGAGCCCTGGACGTTGTTCTGGCCGCGCAAGGGGTTCACGCCCACGCCTTCGCGCCCGATCATCCCGGTGAGCATCGCGAGGTTGGCCAGCCCCATGACCATCGTCGAGCCCTGGCTGTGTTCGGTCACGCCCAGGCCGTAGTAGATCGCGGAGTTGGGCCCCGCGGCATACAACCGGGCGGCGGCACGGATGTCCGCGGGGGCGACGCCGATCTCCTCGCCGACCGCCTCCGGGGAGTGGGCCGGGTCCGCGATGAAGGCCAGGTATGCCGCGACGTCCTCGCAGCGCTCGGCGAGGAAGGCCTCGTCGTGCAAGCCCTCGGTGACGATGACGTGGGCCAGCGCATTGATGAGGGCGACATTCCCGCCGGGTCGCACCGGGAGGTGATGGGCGGCCTCGACGTGCGGGGTGCGCACGAGGTCGATGCGGCGCGGGTCCGCGACGATGATCCTGGCACCCGCACGCAGGCGACGCTTCATGCGGGAGCCGAAGACGGGGTGGGCATCGGTGGGGTTGGCCCCGATGAGGAGCATCACGTCACAGGATTCGACCGAGGCGAAGTTCTGTGTGCCGGCGCTCGTGCCGAAGGTCTGGTTGAGGCCATAACCGGTGGGGGAGTGGCAGACCCGGGCACAGGTATCGACGTTGTTGTTGCGGAAGGCAGCACGCACCATCTTCTGGACGACATAGACCTCCTCGTCGGTGCACCGCGACGAGGAGATGCCGCCGATGGCGCCGATGCCGTGCTCCTCCTGGAGGGCCTTGAAGCCGGTCGCGATGCGGTCGATCGCCGCCTCCCAGGAGACGACCTGCCACTCGTCGTCGGTCGAGTCGCGGACCATGGGGTGGAGTTGGCGGTCGGTGTGCGCGGCATACCCGTAGGCGAAGCGGCCCTTGACGCACGAGTGGCCCTCGTTGGCGCCACCGGCTTTCTGCGGGAGCATCCGGACGACCCGGGTGTCGTCGCCGGTGCCCTGGACCTCGGCCTTGAAGGAGCAGCCGACTCCGCAATAGGCACAGGTGGTGACCACCGAGCGGGTGGGCATGCCGAGGCTGATGACGGACTTCTCGGTGAGCGCGTCGGTCGGGCAGGCCTGGACGCAGGCGCCGCAGGAGACGCATTCGGAGTCGAGGAAGTTCGTGCCGCCGGCGGTGATGCGGGAGTCGAAGCCCCGCCCATCGACGGTGAGCGCGAAGGTGCCCTGGACCTCGCCGCAGGCGCGCACGCACCGGTTGCAGACGATGCAGGCCCTGGGGTCGTAGGTGAAATAGGGGTTGGACGTGTCCGCGGTGTCGTCGAGGTGGCTCGCGCCGCCGCGGCCGTAGCGGACCTCCGCGGCACCGGTCTGCACGGCGAGCGCCTGGATCTCGCAGTTGCCTCGGGCGCACCCGGCGCAGTCCTGCGGGTGGTCGGAGAGGTAGAGCTCCATGACGCCGTGCCGCAGGGCGTGCACGGTGTCGGTGTCGGTGCGCACGACCATGCCGTCGGCACACGGGGTGGTGCACGAGGCCGGGGTGCCCTTGGCGCCCTCGACCTCGACCAGGCACAGCCGACAGGACCCGTAGGCCGCGAGGTTGTCGCTCGCGCACAGCTTGGGGATGTCGATGCCGGCCCCGCGGGCGGCGCGCAGCACAGAGGTGCCCTCCGGGACCGTGACCGCGCGACCGTCGATGGTGAGCGTCACGTCGTGGTCGTTGGCGACCGCGGGGGTGCCGAGGTCCGGTTCGTGGATGAGCGTCATGAGGTGCTCCCCTCCGACGAAAAGTGCACTATTGGTGGGTTCTTGTCGGAGTCGACTGGTGGGTTCGTGTCGGAGTCGATTGGTGGGTTCTTGGCGAAGTCGGCCGGGAAGTGCCTGAGCGCACTGCGCACCGGCATCGGCGTCAGGCCGCCCATCGCGCACAGCGAGCCCTTCTCCATCGTCGTGCAGAGGTCTTCGAGGAGGACGAAGGCCTGGTGGCGGCTGTCGGCGTCGGGCGCCGACCGGATCCGGTCGATGACCTCGACGCCACGTACCGACCCGATCCGGCACGGCGTGCACTTGCCGCAGGACTCCTTGGCGCAGAACTCCATCGCGAGGCGCGCCATGTCGGCCGCGTCCATCGTGTCGTCGAAGACGACGATGCCGCCGTGGCCGATCATCGCGCCGGCCTCGGCGAAGGCCTCGTAGTCCATCGGCAGGTCGAGTTGGTCCCCCGCAATATAGGCACCGAGGGGCCCGCCGACCTGGGCGGCCTTCAACGGCCGCCCGGAGCGGGTGCCACCGCCGTAGCCCTCGATGAGTTCGCGCAGGGTGATCCCGAAGTCGGCCTCGACGATGCCGCCTTGCTTGACGTTGCCGGCCAGTTGGAAGACCTGGGTGCCGCGGGAGCGGCCGGTGCCGAGAGCGGCATACGCCTCACCGCCGTCGGCGAGGATCATCGGGACGGTCGCGAGCGACAGGACGTTGTTGACGACGGTCGGCTGGCTAAAGAGGCCGACGAGTGCGGGGATCGGGGGTTTGGCGCGCACCTCGCCGCGCTTTCCCTCGAGGCTGTCGAGCATCGAGGTCTCCTCGCCGCAGATGTAGGCCCCGGCGCCGACCCGCACGTGCAGGTCGAAGGTGAAGCCCTCGCGGCCGGCGATGTGCCGCCCGAGCAAGCCGCCGGCCCGGGCCACGTCGATGGCCCGGCGAAGGGTTGCGATGGCGTCGGGGTACTCCGAGCGGACGTAGACATAGCCTTCGCTCGCGCCCACGGCATACGCGGCGATTGTCATGCCCTCGAGGAGACTGAAGGGGTCACCCTCGAGGAGCATGCGGTCTGCGAAGGTGCCGCTGTCGCCCTCGTCGGCGTTGCAGCAGACGAACTTGAGGTCACTCGCGGCCTTGCGGACGGTCTCCCACTTGATGCCCGTGGGGAAGCCGGCCCCGCCTCGTCCACGCAGGCCCGAGGTGGTGACCTCGGCGACGACGTCGGCGGGGTCGAGGGTGAGGGCCCGCTCCAGACCCGCGTACCCCCCATCGCTGCGGTATGCCGCGAGGTCGGTTGGTTCGTGGCGCCCGACCCGGGTGAAGGTCACGCGGTGCTGGTCGGCCAGCCACGGGTGGTCCTCGACGACACCGAGGTCGACGTGGTTGCCGGCGAGGATGTCGCCGGCGTACTGGGGTCGCACCGCGGCATACCCGATCCGGCCGGCGTCGGTCTCGACCTCGACGAGCGGTTCGAGCCAGAGCATCCCGCGCGAGCCGTTGCGGCGGACGGTGGCACCCGCGGCGGCGAAGGCCTCGGCGACCTCGTCGGCGCCGACGGCGCGGGCCGCCGCGTCGCAGGGCACCCAGACCGTGGTCATTTCCTCCACCCGGCCGCGGCCGTGTCGAGACGCTCCAGGGTCAGGCGCCCGACCAGTGTTCCGTCGAGGACAGCCGACGGTCCCAGCGCGCAATTGCCCAGGCAGAAGACCTCGCCGACCTCGACGTCGCCGCCAGCAGGGAACCGGGCCTGCGCCGCGGCATACAAGGCCTGCGCGCCGACCGCCTGGCAGGCCTCGCCGCGGCACACCTGGACCCGATGCGCGGGCGGGGGAGTGCGCCGGAAATCGTGATAGAAGCCGACGACCCCGTGGACGTCGGCCCGGCTGAGGTTGAGCACGTCTGCGATGACCGCGATGTCCTCGTCGCTGACCCAGCCGTGCTCGGCCATGACGGCGTGGAGGATCGGCAGGAGGGGACCACGTTGCGCGCGGCCGGCGGTGGCGAGTTCCCGGGTGGTCGTGGCCCGTGCGGACTCGGTCGTAGGGACTGTTCCAGCCATGGGCGCTCCTTTGCGTGACCCGTTGCGACCCACTGTAGGCGTCCGTGGTGGGGCATCACCTCGCGAATTGTCGAGTTGAGGTCGCCGACCCGGTCGATCGGCGACATCACCTCGCGAATTGTCGAGTTGAGGTCGCCCACCGGGTCGATCAACGACCTCACCTCACGAGGTGGTTCGGGAGTCGGGGCCTGTGGACAACCGATTGCGGTGCCCGGACCTCCGAAAGACTGGGCTCATGGCTGCCTTCGACCCCACGTCACCCTTCCGCCGCGCCGACGCCCTTGCCGCCGGACTCACCGTGGGTCAACTGCGCGGACCGGGCTATCGCCAGTTGCTCCGGGGTGTGCACGTGTCGAGCGAGGTCGAGGTCGACGTCAGGGTCCGCGCCCGCGCCGCCCTGCTCGTCGCGCCCGAGGGTGCGGCGATCGCGCGGCATACGGCCTGCGAGCTGTGGGACGGCTGGCCCCCGCCGGACTGGCGCACCCACATCGTCCTTCCCTCCAAGCAGGACAGCCGCTCTGCGCGGATGGTCGGGCAGGCAGTCGATGCTCGGGCGAGCCGATCGGCCGACGGCATCACGACCCTGGCCGGGATCCGCCTCACCGACCGGGTGCGGACCTTCCTCGACCTGGCCGCGGACTGCGACCTCGTCGATCTCGTCGCGGTGGGCGATTCACTCGTGCGCAGGGACCGGCTCGATCCGCGACGCCTGCGTGAGGCCGCCGCGACACCTGGTCGGCACCGCCTGCTGGCTCGGCGCGCGGCCGCGCTCGTGCGGCCCAGGGTGATGTCACGGCCGGAGTCGCAACTGCGCATGCTGCTCGTCCTGGCCGGCTTGCCCGAGCCGTCCGTGGACGTCCAGTTCAGTGATCCCGATGGCCGGTTGGTGCGTCGCCTCGATCTGGGCTATCGGGACCATCGAGTGGCGGTCGAGTACGACGGCCGCCAGCACGCCGACGACCACGAGCAGTGGCACTGCGACATCGATCGGCGGGAGGACTTCGACAACCGCGACTGGCGCTTCGTGGTGGTCACGTCGAAGGGGTTGTGGGTCGAACCCGAGCGCACGCTGGCCCGCGTGGTCAAGGTGCTCCGGTCCCGGGGTGCAGACGTCGACATCAGCTCGGCGCAGTGGCAGAGATATTTCGGTCCGCGCCACCGTCGGACCGCCTGAGCCACTGACTGGTCCATGAGTCGGATGTCGCGAACTGTCGAGTTGATGTCGCGCCCGATGGGGACCAGCGACACCTGGTCGCGATGTCGCGAGTTTGTGTCGTCGGCTGGCGGGTCTTGGGTTGGGGAGGGCAGGGGGGCGTCGCTTCCGCGGACGAACGCCGACGATTAGGGCGTATGCCGCGTGCTCGGCTACCCTTGAGATCGCCGTCCGAACGGCCGCGGAACCAGAGAGCCCCGGTGAACCAGCCCGGGCGCGCCGCGCAACGAGAATCCAGAAGGAGAGTCGGACACCCATGCCACTGAGCACCGACGTCAAGAAGCAGATCATGGCCGAATACGGCACGTCCGAGGGCGACACCGGCTCCCCTGAGGTGCAGATCGCGCTGCTCACCCAGCGGATCAAGGATCTCACCGAGCACTCCCGCACCCACAAGCACGACCACCACAGCCGCCGGGGCCTGCTGCTCCTGGTCGGCCAGCGTCGCCGCCTGCTCCGTTACCTCGAGAGCGTCGACATCGAGCGCTACCGGTCGCTGATCAAGCGCCTCGGCCTGCGCCGTTGATTTCATGACGAAGGGCGGCTCCGCACGGGGCCGCCTTTCGGCATGTCTGCACAACAACTGAATACGAAGGCAACCGCGGCACAACGACGATGCACGCGGCATACCAAGAGAAAAGGAGGGTTCCCGTGGAGGGACCCGAAATCACCTTCGCCGAAGCCACCATCGACAACGGCAGCTTCGGCACCCGCACGGTTCGGTTCGAGACCGGCCGTCTGGCCAAGCAGGCCGGCGGCGCCGTCGCGGCCTACCTGGACGAGGACACGATGCTCCTGTCCACCACCACCGCCGGGAAGCACCCGCGCGAGGGCTTCGACTTCTTCCCGCTGACCGTGGACGTCGAGGAGCGGATGTATGCCGCGGGCAAGATCCCCGGCTCCTTCTTCCGTCGCGAGGGTCGCCCGTCGACCGAGGCGATCCTCACCTGCCGGCTCATCGACCGCCCGCTGCGCCCGTCCTTCGTCAAGGGCCTGCGCAACGAGGTCCAGGTCGTCATCACCGTCCTGGCGCTCAACCCCGACGCCCAGTACGACGTGCTCGCCATCAACGCGGCCAGCGCGTCCACCCAGATCTCCGGCCTGCCGTTCAGCGGCCCGATCGGTGGCGTCCGCGTCAGCCTGATCGACGGCCAGTGGGTCGCCTTCCCGCAGTTCTCCGACATCGAGCGCTCGACCTTCGACATGGTCGTCGCCGGCCGGGTCGTCGGTGACGACGTCGCGATCATGATGGTCGAGGCCGAGGCCACCGAGTCGACCTGGAACCTGGTCAAGAACGAGGGCAAGACCGCCCCGACCGAGGAGGTCGTCGCCGAGGGCCTCGAGGCCGCCAAGAAGTTCATCCGTGTCCTCTGCGAGGCCCAGGCCGAGCTGGCGACCAAGGCGGCCAAGCCGGTCGAGGAGTTCCCGCGCTTCCTGGACTACCAGGACGACGCCTATGCCGCGGTCGAGCAGGCCGTGGCCGGCGACGCCGCCCAGGCCCTGACGATCGCCGACAAGCAGGCCCGTGAGGCCCGCCTCGACGAGCTCAAGGAAGGCCTCAAGGCCGACCTCGCCGGTGAGGGCAAGGAGTTCGAGGGTCGTGGGGCCGAGATCTCGGCCGCCTTCCGCTCGGTGCAGAAGAAGCTCGTGCGCGAGCGCATCCTGCGCGACAAGGTCCGCATCGACGGCCGTGGGCTCAAGGACATCCGCGCCCTCTCCGCCGAGGTCGAGGTGCTCCCGCGGGTGCACGGCTCGGCGATCTTCGAGCGTGGTGAGACCCAGATCATGGGCGTGACGACGCTCAACATGCTCCGCATGGAGCAGCAGCTCGACACCCTCTCGCCGGTGACGCGCAAGCGCTACATGCACAACTACAACTTCCCGCCCTACAGCACCGGTGAGACCGGCCGGGTGGGCTCGCCGAAGCGGCGCGAGATCGGCCACGGAGCGCTCGCCGAGCGCGCCCTCATGCCGGTGCTGCCGAGCCGCGAGGAGTTCCCCTACGCGATCCGTCAGGTGTCCGAGGCGCTCGGCTCCAACGGCTCGACGTCGATGGGTTCGGTGTGTGCGTCGACCCTCTCGCTGCTCAACGCCGGTGTGCCGCTGCGCGCCCCGGTCGCGGGCATCGCGATGGGTCTGATCTCCGCCGAGATCGACGGCCAGATGTCGTATGCCGCGCTCACCGACATCCTCGGTGCCGAGGACGCCTTCGGTGACATGGACTTCAAGGTCGCCGGGACCAAGGAGTTCGTCACGGCCATCCAGCTCGACACCAAGCTCGACGGCATCCCCGCCGACGTGCTTGCTGGTGCGTTGACCCAGGCCCGTGAGGCTCGCCTCCACATCCTCGACGTCATGAACGAGGCCATCGACGCTCCCGACGAGATGAGCGCCTACGCGCCGCGCGTCATCAGTGTCCAGGTCCCGGTCGACAAGATCGGTGAGGTCATCGGCCCGAAGGGCAAGATGATCAACCAGATCCAGGAGGAGACCGGCGCGCAGATCTCCATCGAGGACGATGGCACCGTCTACATCGGCGCGACGGACGGTCCGTCGGCGGAGGCGGCGCGGGCGATGATCAACGCGATCGCCAACCCGCAGATGCCCGAGATCGGGGAGCGCTTCCTGGGGACCGTCGTGAAGACGACGACCTTCGGCGCCTTCGTCTCCCTGCTGCCCGGCAAGGACGGTCTGCTGCACATCTCCGAGGTGCGCAAGCTCGTCGGTGGCAAGCGGATCGACGCCGTCGAGGACGTCCTGGCCGTCGGCCAGAAGGTCCAGGTCGAACTCAAGGAGATCGACCCGCGCGGCAAGCTGTCGCTGGCCGCCGTCCTGCCCGAGGGTGCCGAGGCCGCGGCCGGCGAGTCGGCCGATGACGCCGGCGACGACGCGGGATCGGACGACAACGGTGCCGAGGGTGGCGAGCACCGCGAAGGTGGCGAGCGCCGTCCGCGCAACCGTCGCCGTGGCGGTGGCCGTGGTCGTGGTGACCGCTCCGACGCCGAGGGTGCCCCCACGGACGCCTGACGCGAGCACGCAAGCCAGCGGCGCGGCATACCCAGTCGGTATGCCGCGCCGCTGGCTTGTGTGGGGAGTCCTCCCCATTGTCCGGGCCCGGTGTCGTTGGAACAGTGGAGCCCATGAGCGATGTTGACGACCTCTACGACTTGCGGGACAACCTGGACGGACTCCGGTCCCGCCTCGACCGCGCGGGCGTGGCTGCGGACCCGGGACCGTTGCGGGCCCACGACGAGTCCGGAGCCGTGAGCGTCGAGACGGACGCGAAGGGTGTCCTGCGCTCGGTCACCATTGCCATGGACTGGAGCGCCAAGGTGGCGCCGCAGGCGCTCGGCGCCGCTGTCCTCGACGCGGTCGCTGCCTTGGCGACCCAGCGGTTGGAGGAGGTCGGTCGGGCGCTGGAGGAAAGCTTCGACGGGCCGGCCCCAGCGCGCACGCCGTTGCCGGCTCAGTACCAAACTGTCGCCGGGCACCTCGAGGAGCGGCTGGGTGAGGGGCGCAGCCAGGAGGAGATCGACGCCTTCGGGATGGCCCTGATCGCCACCCTCCAGGACTTCATCGACAGCGTGGACGAGGTCAGCTCCGATCTCGGCGCGATGCGGGGTCGGGAGGTCACCGGACAGAGCGACATCGACCGCAACGTCGTGGCGACCATGGACGCCGCCGGCAACCTCGTCGACCTGGCGCTGCACCCGGTCTGGCTGGAGCGTGCCCACCCGAACAACATCAGTCGACTCATCGTCGTCGCCATCGACGACGCCCGGCGCAACCTCGGAGCCACGCTGCCCCAGGTCGTCGCCGAAAGCCGGATGACGCGCCTCGCGGGCGAACTCAACGACCCGGACGCGCTCGCCGCGCGGCTCGGGCTCTGATCGGACCATCGAACCAACCATGACCAAGGGGAACCAACCATGACCTTGAAAGTCAGTCTTGACGCCTTGCACGCCGACAGCGTGCTGTGGTCCGAAGTCGCCGGGAAACTCTCGACAGCATCAGGCGCAGCGTGGGGCCAATGGCTCTCGGCGCACGAGTTCACCGGCGTCGCCGATCGTGAAGGCCTCGTCGCCCTCTACCAGGAGTGCCTGACCAAGGTGGCGAACCTGGTCAGTGAGGGATCGACCTCGGCCACCGACATCAGCAAGACACTGACGTCCGTGCGGAACCAGTACCTCGACGACGAAGCCAAGGCGCGTGCGAAGTTCGCCGGCGTCTGGGACCCCAAGTGAGAAAGCGGGCGTGACATGAATCCCATCATCGAGAAGGCCATCGAGCTCTGGAACAAGCTCATCGACAAGCTCAACGAGCTGATGGATGCCATCAACTGGATCTTGGGGAAGATCCCGTGGGGGCTGGGTTGGGTCGGGGACAAGATCCGCGAGGGCTGGAACTGGCTGATGGAGAAGTGGGGCGAGCTGGTTGCGTGGTGCGACGAGTACCTCAACAACCCGGGCAGTCCCAGTGCGTTGAGTCAAGCAGCGCAGAACTGGAACTCCCAGGTCGGCGGTCCGGTGAGTTCGCAGGCCGGGGTCATCGACGCCGGCCAGTTGACCGCTGACGACACCTGGACCGGCACTGCGGCCGACGCCTACAAGCAGGCGATTGCGCCGCAGAAGACCGCGATGGACAAGATCAAGACCGGCCTCATCGAGGGGATGCAGCAGGCCCTGGACAAGATGCAGACGGGGATCATCGTCTTCTGGACCGCCTTCGGTGCCGGTGTGGCAGCGTGCATTGCCGGCTTCATCACCGCGCTGGCCTCGACCGCGACGGTGCTGGGGGCACCGGCCGGCCCGGTCATCGCGGCAGGGGCGGTCATCATCCTGATCGCCGCGCTCGGAGGCGGAGCCCTGAAGCTCAAGGGCGACATCAACAGTTCGAAGACGATCCTCACCGGGAAGTTGAACGACCTGTCCGCCTTCCCCAATGGCTCGTGGCCGAAAGCTACTCTCGCCTCATGAGTCCCAACACCAGCCAGGCCGTGATCGCGAGTCGACGAGGCAGGGCGATCGCCCGGGTGGTCGCTCTGGTACTCGTGGGTCTCGCCCTGCTCGGTGTCGCGCTGATCACCGTTCGCCTGTCCTCCTCGGCAGGAGTGGAACTCGGCGTCGCGGCCCTTTCCATGCTGACCGTGGGCGGAGTCGGCGCCCTTGCAGTCGCGAATGCGTCCGCAGCCGGCGGAGCCACTCGTGCGGCCCCCGCCGCGCGACTGGGAACGTTGGCGTGCGGCTGTGGCGCAGTGCTCTTCTTCCTGTTCGGGGTCGTCCTCCTCGTGGCAGGAGGCGACGACGTCTGGTTCATGACCTGGCTGTCGGCGATGCTCGCCATGACCGGTGCCGTCATCGGCTGGTCGGCCGGGCGTGACCTGACACCGGATCAGAGCGTCTGACGCCGGCACGACGAAGGGCCCGACGCGGAGCGTCGGGCCCTTCGTCGTGCCGTTGGATCAGGCGGCGGTGGCCTTCTGGATCTTGCGCGGGGCCTTCCAGCGCATTTCCATGCGACTGCGGCCGTCGGGGAGGGTCACGGGGACCCACTTCATCCGCAGGGCGGCCGGGCCCATGGGTTCGGTGGCCTTCTTCATCGAGGGCTCCTTCCAACAGGTCGTTCATGCTTCGTTCACCCACAAGCATACGCGAAGGTGAACGGAAGGTGAACAACTCTCCCCTGCGTCGGCGTGGCGACCAGCGTGGGCGATGGATATCGGGCTCTCCCCTGGGAGACCTGGCGAGCCGGATAGGGTCGACGACATGAGCAACACGCGCGTGGCCGTCATCGGGGCAGCGGGCCGGATGGGGGCCACCGTCTGCGCGGCGGTCGAGGGAGCCGACGACCTCGAGCTGGTGGGACGCTACGACGCCGGGGACGACCTGGGCGACCTCGGTGGTGCCGATGTGGTCGTCGAGTTCACCGTCCCGGCGTCCTCGCCGGCCAACGTCCGCAGTGCGCTCGCGCTCGGTGCCGATGTCGTGGTCGGGACCACGGGCTGGAGTTCGGAGCGTGTTGCGGCGCTCGAGGCGGACCTCGCGGGGTTTCCCGGCCGGGGAGTCCTCATCGCCCCGAACTTCGCGATCGGCGCGATCCTCATGATGGAGTTCGCGCGCAAGGCGGCTGCCTTCTACGAGTCGGTCGAGGTCATCGAGCTTCACCACCCGAACAAGGTCGACGCACCATCGGGCACGGCGGCCCGCACGTCAGCACTCATCGCGGCAGCCCGCACCGAAGCCGGCCTACCAGCGGTGCCGGACGCGACCACCGACGACCCGGACGGGGCCCGCGGTGCGCGCGTGGACGGCATACCGACGCACGCAGTGCGCCTGCGGGGGCTGGTCGCCCACCAAGAGGTCCTCTTCGGCGGGGAGGGCGAGATGCTCACGATCCGCCACGACTCCTTCGACCGGGTCTCCTTCATGCCGGGGGTCCTCACCGCGGTGCGGCGCATCGGCGACCACCCCGGCGTCACCGTGGGGCTGGAGCACTACCTCGGGCTCTGAGGCGCTGGACTCAGGGCGTCACGCCATCACACCCAACGCCCGCAGCACGCCCGCGACGACCGCCGCGGCGAGCACGACGATGATGAAGTTGGCGCGCAGGAGCAGGAGCACGATCGCGACGGCGATCGCGCCCACGCGGGCATCGATGACCAGCGAGCCGCCGGAGCCGACGAGGGTCTGGACGGCGAGGAGACCGGCGAGCAGGGCGACCGGCAGCAAGGTGGTGATCCGGCTGGTGCGCCCGCCGGAGACCCAGGATTCCGGCACGAGGTAGCCGACGAACTTCAGCGCGAAGCAGGCGACACAGGCCAGCAGCACGGCGATCCACATCGTCATGGCAGCGGCCCTTCGCCGACCAGATGCCCGTGGCCGTCGCTGGTCGGGCGATCCGGCCGATCCGGGCGCTGAGTGCCGCCCAGGGCGACGACCAGGGCGGCGACCGCGGACAGGATGACCGACACCCCGGCCGGGACGAAGGGGGCCGACAGCAGGGCGATGAAGATCGCCAGCACGGCGGTGGCGATCGGGTCCCGGCCGCGCAGTCGGGGCCACAGCAGGGCGCAGAAGGCGGCGGCCGCAGCGGCGTCCAGGCCCCAGCGACGGGGATCGCCGAGGGCATTGCCCAGCAGTGAGCCGGCGAGGGTGGCGAGGTTCCAGAAGAGGAAGACGGCAATCCCGGTGTGCCAGAACCCAAGGCGCTGCGCGGCGGGCTCGGGCTGGGCAATGCCCACGGCGGTGGACTCGTCGATGGTGAGTTGGGCCGCGGCCACCCGTCGAGGCCCGCGGACCCCCAGGAAGAGGGCGTTCTGGATCGCATAGAGACCGTTGCGCAGACCGAGCAGCGCGGCGGTCGCGATGGCGGCCGGGGCGGCAGCCAACCCACCCGCCGCGATGATCCCGACGAAGGCGAACTGCGAGCCACCGGTGAACATCAGGGTCGACAGCGCTTGGGTCTGCAGAACGTCGAGACCCGCCGCGACGGACAGCGCCCCGAAACTCACCCCATAGGCTCCGGTCGCCACCCCGACCGACCACGACTGGCGCAGCACATCGCGCCGGCGTTCCGGAGCCAGAGCCGTCTGCGGTGTCGTCATGCGGACAGGGTGCAGGACAGGCGCACCTCGCGAAGCACCTCGCCGTCGGCTGAGACGACCCGGTCGCGATACGCGCCGTCGGGCGCGAAGCCCGCACCCGTGAGGAAGGCGCGGGTCTGCTCGTCGTCGACGAGGATCCAGATCGACAACTGCTCGGCGCCGGCCGTCGTCAGGTGGTCGACGCCGGCGTTGAGCAGCCGGGAGCCGTGACCCTGCCGCCGACCGGCCGGGTGGACGCCCAGGGCGGTGACCTCGCCGGTCGTGGCATCGCTGTCGGGGTCTTGGCTCGGGCCCACGGCGACGAACCCCACGACCTGGCCACCGGCCAGGGCGACAAACAGGGCGTGGGCCCCCGGGGGAGGCGTGGCCAGGGAGTCGCGCCAGGCGTTCCCGAAAGCCGTCGGGGTGAAGGCCGAGGTCACCTCGGCCGGCACCTTCCCCTCGTATGCCGCGCGCCAGACTTCCGCCTGCACGTAGCCGACCGCGGGGGCATCGTTGACCCCGGCGCGGCGGACGCTGGCGTCGGCGAGCGGACCTTGCGCGGGGCCGCGGTCGTGGTCGTGGCCCTGGTCGTGGTCGTGGCCCTGGCCGTGGCTGTCCGGCATCAACGCCCCATGAACTCGGGGGAGCGACGCTGGGTGAAGGCGGCCCGCCCTTCCGCGAGATCGGCGCTGGCCCACGCGGCAGCGAAGGCCGCGGCATACCGGCCCTGACCTTCGGTGTCCGCGGACGAGACGTCGAGCCCGATCTTGGACCCCGCTTGGGAGAGCGGTGCGAGGCCGGCGGCGGAGGTTGCCAGAGCCACGGCGTCATCGAGACCACCACGGACCTGCGCGAAGCCGAGCCGCCAGGCGTCGTCGGAATCGAGGACGGCGCCGGTGAGGACGAGGTGTCGTGCGGCGCCCTCGCCGAAGAGTCGTCGCACCCGGTCGATCGTCCAGTGGTCGACCATGAGCCCGAGTTTGGCCACGGGGACGGCGAAGCGCGCACTGTCCGCGACGACGCGCACGTCGCAGGCGACGGCGAGCTGCATGCCCAGGCCCATGCACGATCCCTCGATGGCGGCGATCGTCGTGATCGGCACGCCCGCGAGATGGTGCAGGACCTCGGCGAGGCGCTCGGTGAAGCTGACGTCCTCGAGCTCCTTGAGGTCGGCTCCGGCGCAGAAGTGCCCGTCAGTCCCGGTCAACACGATGACGCGCGCGCCCTCGGCCACGGCTGATCGGACCGCGGCGTCGAGGTCCTCGAGGGCGTCGAGGTTGAGCGCATTGCGGCGCTCTGGCCGATCGATGGAGAGGACCACGATGCGGTCGGTCGTCGTCGTGAGGATCGGCACCCGACCAGCCTAACTTCCGGCCCAAGGGGTTGAATGGGGTGATGCCCCTGCTGTCCAAGCCTGCCCGGCACCCCCGGTTCGCGCCGTTGCGGGTCGCCGAGGTGAAGGAGGTCGCGGACCGGGCCGTCTCCATCGGCTTCGATGTGAGTGACCCGGGCCACGCGGCATACCTTGACTATGTGGCGGGGCAGTACGTCACCCTCGACGCCGAGGTGGCGGGCGAGCGCGTGCGACAGTCCTATTCGCTGTGGACTCGGCCGGCACGTGCCCGCGAGGAAGGCCTGCTCAAGGTGGCGGTCACCGAGATCTCCGGCGGGCGGATGTCGCCGTGGCTGGTGTCCACTGTCGAGCCCGGGGTCACGATCGGCGTGCTGCCGCCCATGGGCGAGTTCACCTACCTCCCCACAGCGGGAGCGGCTCGGCACGCGGTGGTCGCGGGGGGATCCGGGATCACTCCGGTGCTGGCGATCATGGCCGAGATCCTCGCGGCGGACGAGGCGACGAGCGTGGATCTGCTGCTGGCCAACCGCACCCGCGACAGTGCTGTTCTCCGTGACGAGGTCACCGCGCTCGTGGAGTCGAGCGGTCACCGGCTCCGAGTCATCGACGTCCTCAGTCGCGAGCAGGTGCGCGGTGTCCGCCACGCGCGGATCGATGCCGACCTGCTCGATCAGGTGTGGGGCGGCGAGGAGTCCGACATCGAGGGCTGGTGGCTGTGCGGACCCGAGGGACTGCTCCAGACCGCCGAGACGTGGATCGGGGGGCGCGACGTGGACCCCGCTCGGGTGCACCGGGAGCGCTTCACCCGCACGGGCCCGGTGGATCCGCGACCGGATCCGCGGTCTCGAGGGCTGTCCCGGGAGCGGTCTCAGCCGCGGGCGTAGCGCTCGTAGGTGACGAAGGCGAAGCCGTCTCGCTCGTCGCGGGCCACCTCACGCCAGTGGTTGGGGTTCCACTCGGGGAAGCGCGTGTCGCCCGGCGGGCTCGCGTCGACCTCGGTGAGGACCATGCGCTGGGCGAAGGGCATTGCTTGCTCATAGACCTCACCACCTCCGACGACGAAGACCTCGTCGGAGGTTCCGGCGAGCGCCAGGGCGTCGGCGAAGGAGTGGGCAGTCTCGACGTCAGGGTGGTGCCAGTTGCGGTTGCGCGTGATGACGATGGTGCGGCGGCCGGGGAGGGGGCGCCCGATCGAGTCGAAGGTCTTGCGACCCATGATCATCGGGTGGCCCATCGTGGTGGCCTTGAAGTGCTTGAGGTCGGCGGGCAGGTGCCAGGGCATCGTGCCATCGGCGCCGATGACGAAGTTGCGCCCCAGTGCAGCGATGAGGGTGATGTTGGTCAACGTCGCTCTCTCAGACCGCGATTGGCGCCTTGATGGACGGCTGCGCGACATAGTCGAGGAGCTCGAAATCGGGTAGGTCGTAGTTGTCGATGCTGTCGCGCGGCGTGATGCGCATCGTGGGGAGCGGTCCGGGGGAGCGGCCGAGCTGGAGTCTGGCCTGGTCGAGGTGATTGCTGTAGAGGTGGGCGTCGCCGAGCGTGTGGACGAAGTGCCCGGCCGTCAGGCCGGTCTGCTGGGCCACGATCATCGTGAGCAGGGCGTAGGACGCGATGTTGAAGGGGACGCCGAGGAAGATGTCGGCGCTGCGTTGGTAGAGCTGGCAGTCGAGGTATGCCGTGGGCTCGCCCGAGCCGTGCTCGCCTGAGCCCTTCGTCGCGGGACGGACGTAGAACTGAAACATGGTGTGGCACGGGGGAAGTGCCATGTCGTCGACGTCGGCGACATTCCACGCCGAGACGATGTGGCGGCGGCTGTCGGGGTTGCGCCGAATGGACTCGATGACCCCGGTGATCTGGTCGATGTGGCGACCGTCGGGGGTCGGCCACGAACGCCACTGATGGCCGTAGACGGGGCCGAGGTCACCGTTCGCGTCGGCCCACTCGTCCCAGATGGTGATGCCCCGCTCCTGGAGCCAGCGGACGTTGGTGTCGCCACGGAGGAACCAGAGGAGTTCGCCGATGATCGAGCGAAGGTGCAGCTTCTTGGTCGTGAGGACCGGGAAGCCCTCGGCCAGGTCGAACCTCATCTGGTGCCCGAAGATGCTGCGGGTGCCTGTGCCGGTGCGGTCGGACTTGTCGACACCGTCGCGCAGCACAAGGTCGAGGAGGTCGAGGTACTGCTTCACGCAGGTCACGATATCCCGGCTGCGTTGGGGTGCGACGAGTATGCCGCCGGGGCGAGTGGCGGCATCGGTGGTCCGTTGGCTCCCGGCCACGGCCTGCGAGGGAAACTGCTGCGGGACAGCGGAATTGGTGTCGCGAACCCTTGTAATCGAACAGGTGTCCGAATAGACTGTCAGGTATGGACACCACGACCGCCTGGGAGACCGCCAATGGCGCGTTGGGCGACGCAGCACTCGTGGTGAGGTGCGGGTCCGTGGCCGAGAAGCTCGACGTGCTGGCACGGCTGCAGGAGGCTTCGAATCGGCTGGACGCGGCCAGGACCGAGGTGATGGCCTCGATCGCGGTGGACCGGGACCGGCGGATCCTGGCCGACTGCCCCGACGAGGACGACACCGAGGCCGGCACCCATGGCCGGTTGGAGGACTGGTCGGATGCGCCCGAGCTGGTCGCGCCCATCCTGGGCGTCTCCCTCGGGGTCGCGACCGGGCGCCTGCACACCGCGGTCGGGCTGGTCCAGCGCGCGCCCGCCCTGGTCGCGGAGATGGCCGCAGGCCGGTTGGACGGGTACCGGGCCTCGATGGTCCACGCCGACCTGGCCGACGCCCCAGCCGCGGTCGAAGAAGCGGTGGTCGCCCGCCTCGTCGGGCACGCCAGAAAGGTCGGTGGCTGGGTGGAGCCGGTCGGGCCGCTTCGACGTCGGACCAGGACCATCGTGGCCAGGTGCGCACCCGACCTGCCCGTTGCCGGCGCGAAAGCCGACCGCCGCGACCGCGGGATCGATGTCCGAGGACTCAGCGAAACCCTGGATGAGTGGACCTGGCGGGTGCCGGTCGAGGACTCGCGCCTCGTACGCGCCGCCGTCGAGGAACACGCCGGCGTGCTGCGATCGGAGAATCAGGACCTGAGCGTTCCCCAATCCCGCAGCGACGCCCTCACCGCCTTGGTCCTGGACCACACGAAGGTCACCGTGCACCTGCACGCCGCCGTTCCAGCCGACGACACGGCATCGGACCTGGTGCGCCTGACCGGGTTCGGCGCCACCGACACCACCCTGGTCCCCACCACCTGGCTACGCGACGCCCTCGACACCGGCCACGCTGTGATCGACCAGCCCCTGCTGTGCGACCCCGGCACCGGCGCCCTGATCGCCGGAGACATCACCCGCGGGTTCCGACCCTCCACCCGCCACCCGACCCCCTGCACCACCACCCACGGAGCCACCACCGCGACCGACGTCGACCCCCGCTACCGCATCCCCGCCGCGATCCGCCGATTCATCGCGTTCCGCGACAAAACCTGCCGCTTCCCCGGCTGCTCCATCTCCACCACCTTCTGCGACCTCGACCACGTCACCCCCTGGCCCCACGGCCCGACCACCCCGAACAACCTCATCGCCTTGTGCCGCCGACACCACCGACTCAAGCAAACCCCCCACTGGAACGTCCGGCTCCTGCCCGACGCCACCACCGAATGGACCACCCCCTACGGCAAGACCATCACCACCAGCCCCGTCAACCTCCTCAACACCATCGCTGCAGCCCCCGACCTCGCCGATGACACACGCCCCGACGACCTCAGCCCCATGGAACGCCACCTCACCGAACTGCTCACCGCAGCCTGACGGAGACGTGACTCGCGCGGCCGCCGGTAACCTTGGCCGCATGACTGATGCGCCCTTCGGCCGACTCCTGACCGCGATGGTCACCCCGATGACCCCGGACGGAGCGGTCGACAGCGCAGGCATCGGCCGCGTGGTCGAGCACCTGCTCGCCAGTGGCCACGACGGAATCGTCGTCAATGGCACGACGGGGGAGTCCTCGACGCTGACCACGCAGGAGTCCATCGACGTCGTGCGCCAGGTCGTCGAACGGGTCGACGGGCGGGCGCACGTGGTGGCGGGGGCCGGGTCCAACGACACCGCGCACGCCGTCCACCTCGCGACCGAAATGGCGGCAGTTGGCGCCACGGGCCTGCTCGTCGTCACGCCGTACTACAACAGGCCACCGCAGCGTGGCCTGCTCGCGCACTTCCGGGCTGTCGCCGACGCGACCGACCTCCCGGTCTGCCTCTACGACATTCCCGGGCGCTGCGGCATACCGATCGAGACCGACACCCTCATTGCGCTTGCCGAGCATCCCCGGATCGTGGCCGTGAAGGACGCCAAGGCGGACCTCTTCGCCGCGACCAAGGTGATGGCCGCGACCGACCTGGCGTGGTACTCGGGGGACGACGTGCTCGTGCTGCCTCACATCGCCCAAGGCGCGGTGGGTCTCATCGGGGTCACCACGCATCTCGCGGGGCAGAAGTATGCCGCGCTCATCGATGCCGCTCTGGCGGGTCGGCGACAGGAAGCGATCGCGCTCAACCGCGAGCTGATCGCGGTCGCCGATGCCGTGATGAACACTTCGCAGGGCGCGATCATGGCCAAGGCCGGGCTCGTGGAACTCGGGGTCATCGAGCACGCGACGGTGCGCCTGCCGCTCGTCGAGAGCACACCGGAACACCTCGAGAAGTTGCGTGCCGGGCTCGCGGCTTCGGGCCTGGCGTGATCACCCCGCATCCCGACCTCGGGCTGCCGGCGCCGCTCACTGAGAACGGTGTGCGGGTCGTGCCGCTCGGTGGACTCGGTGAGGTCGGGCGCAACATGACCATCATCGAGCACGCCGGGCAGTTGCTCGTCGTCGACTGCGGCGTGCTCTTCCCGGACGACGACCACCCAGGGATCGACCTGATCCTGCCCGACTGGTCGCACTACGCGGACCGGCTCGACGACATCCAGGCGATCGTGCTCACCCACGGCCATGAGGACCACATCGGGGCCGTGCCCTACCTGCTGCGCGAGCGACCCGGCGTACCCCTCATTGGGTCACAACTGACGCTCGCGCTCGTCGAGGCCAAGCTCAAGGAACACAAGATCACGCCCTACACGCTCGGGGTGCGAGAAGGGGATCGCGAGCGGCTCGGTGTCTTCGACTGCGAGTTCGTCGCGGTGAACCACTCGATCCCCGATGCGTTGGCCGTCATGATCCGCACGCCCGGCGGGTCGATTCTGCACACGGGTGACTTCAAGATGGACCAGCTCCCGCTCGACGGGCGGCTGACCGACCTGCGGGCGTTCGCGCGGCTGGGGGAGGAGGGGGTGGACCTCTTCCTCACCGACTCGACCAACGCCGAGGTACCAGGCTTCACGACTCCGGAGCGGGAGATCTCGCCGGCGATCGACAAGGTCTTCCGGCACACCGAGCGGCGCATCATCGTCGCCTGCTTCTCCTCGCACGTGCACCGGGTGCAACAGGTGCTCGATGCGGCGGAGAAGGCGGGCCGCAAGGTCGCGATGGTGGGGCGGTCGATGATCCGCAACATGGGGATTGCCGCTGACCTGGGCTACCTCAAGGTGCCGGACGGCGTGCTGGTCGACGCCAAGCAACTGAGGGACCTGCCGGATCACCGCATCGTGCTCATCTGCACCGGTTCCCAGGGCGAGCCCATGGCAGCCCTGTCGCGGATGGCCAACGGTGATCACCAGATCGACGTCGGGCCGGGGGATGCGGTGCTCATGGCCTCCTCACTCATCCCGGGCAATGAGAACGCGGTCTATCGCGTCATCAACGGGCTGATGCGCCTGGGAGCGACCGTCGTGCACAAGGGCAATGCGCGGGTGCACGTCTCGGGCCACGCGTCGGCGGGGGAGTTGCTCTACTGCTACAACATCGTCCAGCCACGCAACGTCATGCCCGTGCACGGTGAGTGGCGACACCTGGTCGCGAACGCCGAGCTGGCTGTGGCCACCGGGGTGCCGCGAGGTCATGTGGCGCTGGCCGAGGACGGCGTGGTCGTGGACCTGGTCGACAGGGGCGTCTCGATCGCCGGCGCCGTGCCCTGCGGCTACGTCTACGTCGACGGCTCGAGTGTCGGCGGTGCCGACGAGACCCTGCTCAAGGATCGCCGGATCCTGCGCGACGAGGGCTTCATCTCGGTGATCGTCGTCATCGACTCGATGACCGGCAAGGTCGCGGCCGGGCCGGAGATCACCGCCCGCGGCTTTGTCGAGGATGACGTGATCTTCGACGAGGTCCGGCCCAAGCTCGAGGCGGCGCTGGACGAGGCGATCTCGCGAGGTGTGCGCGACACCCACGAACTCCAGCAGGTGATCCGCCGCGCCGTCGGGGGCTGGGTGGGTCGCAAGATCCGGCGTCGGCCGATGATCATCCCCACCGTCATCGAGTCGTGACGGGCCGTCCCAGGTCCTGCCTCTCAACACCACCGTCAGCGTGTCGGCGTCCACGGTCAAGCCAGAACTCCATCGCCGCGGTCTGCCGAACCCTGGCGCCAGTCGTTGGTGCGCGTGTGCTCCGTGGGATTGGTGTGACGATCACGTAGCCTGCCATCATGGCGACTCGTACGTCCTCGAGCACCCGCGCGCGCGGCGGCACCAGTTCGCGCCCGGCCAATCGACGACCACAGACCCGATCGGCCCCCCGCAAAGGTGCCAAGAAACCCCAGGGCGGCGGCCTGCCGCTGCCCTTGCGGGCCTTCCGCACGACCTGGATGGGCATGGCCAATGTGACCGGCAGCGCCGTGCGCAAGGTCGGTGCGGCCGGTCGCGATCTGGAGCCCGAGCACAAGCGTGACGGCCTCGGCCTGGCGCTGATCGCCCTCGCCGTTGTCGTCGCGGCCCGAGAGTGGTGGGGCCTGCCCGGCTTTTTCGGCAACATCGTCCACGCCGTCTTTGCCGGCACCTTCGGCACCGTTGCGTATGCCGTGCCGCTGGTCCTGCTCGCCTTCGGCCTCCACGTCCTGCGCGGCCCCGACCACCGTGAGGCCACCAACCGGCTCGCCATCGGCACCGTCGTCCTGGCCTTTGCCGCCTGCGGCCTGGTCCACATCGCCGAGGGCATCCCCGAACCCCCGGGGGGCGCGAACGCCATGCGCGCCGCCGGCGGCATCATCGGCTTCCTCGCCTCCAGCCCGCTCGAAGCCGCCGTCGGGTCCTGGCTGGCCGTGCCGCTCCTCGTGATCCTCGGTCTCTTCGGCCTGCTCATCCTCACGGCCACACCGGTCCACCAGATCCCGGGGCGGGTGCACCAGCTGCGGGCGTGGATCGCGGGTGTCCCGCTGGAGACCCTCCAGCCGACTACCGAGGAGCCCGCCCCGGCCAAGCCGCGCCGTCGCCGTCCGACCCGAGACGTCGAGGGCGACCTGGACGGCGACGAGGCCTTCGAGCAGGCCGCCGCCATCGACCCGGTCACCGGCAAGAGATTGCGCCCGGGCCAGAAACGCGACACCGCCGCCGGTGTGCTCGCGCCCACGACCAAGCCCGACCGTGCCCCCGCGACAACTGCGCCCGCAGTCACCCCAACTGTGGACAAGGCCACCCTTCAGGCCCCTCCAACGACGCCGCTGCCCCAGCGCGTCGAGCAACTCGCCCTCGCCGGCGACGTCACCTACACCCTTCCGGACTCCAACCTGCTCGAGATGGGCAGCCCGCACAAGGAGCGTTCGGCAGCCAACGACCGGGTCGTCGACTCGCTGACCCAGGTCTTCGAGCAGTTCGACATCGACGCCCAGGTCACCGGCTTCTCCCGCGGCCCGACGGTCACCCGCTATGAGGTCGAGCTCGGCCCCGGCACCAAGGTCGAGCGCGTCACGGCGCTCTCCAAGAACATTGCGTATGCCGTGGCCTCGGCCGACGTGCGCATCCTCAGTCCCATCCCGGGCAAGTCCGCGATCGGCATCGAGATCCCCAACACGGACCGCGAGAAGGTGTCCCTCGGCGACGTCCTGCGCAGCCAGGTCGCCCGCGGCACTGATCACCCGATGGTCATGGGGGTCGGCAAGGACGTCGAGGGGGGCTACGTCATTGCGAACCTCGCCAAGATGCCGCACCTGCTTGTCGCCGGCGCGACCGGCGCGGGCAAGTCGAGCTTCGTCAACTCGATGATCACCTCGATCCTCATGCGCTCCACCCCGGACGAGGTTCGTCTGGTCCTGGTCGACCCCAAGCGGGTCGAGCTCACGGCATACGAGGGAATCCCTCACCTCATCACGCCGATCATCACCAACCCCAAGAAGGCCGCCGAAGCCCTGCAGTGGGTCGTGCGCGAGATGGACACGCGTTACGACGATCTCGCAGCCTTCGGCTTCAAGCACGTCGACGACTTCAACAAGGCCGTCAAGGCTGGCAAGGTCAAGCCGTTGCCTGGGTCCGAGCGGGTCCTCCAGCCCTACCCCTACCTACTCGTCGTCGTCGACGAGTTGGCCGACCTGATGATGGTTGCCCCCCGTGACGTCGAGGAGTCGATCGTCCGGATCACCCAGCTCGCCCGGGCCGCCGGCATCCACCTCGTGCTCGCGACCCAGCGCCCCAGCGTTGACGTGGTCACGGGTCTGATCAAGGCCAACGTCCCCAGCCGGATGGCCTTCGCGACCTCCAGCCTGGCCGACAGCCGCGTCGTCCTCGATCAGCCCGGCGCGGAGAAGCTCATCGGTCAGGGTGACGCGCTCTTCCTGCCGATGGGTGCGAGCAAGCCCATGCGCGTGCAGGGTGCCTGGGTCACCGAGACCGAGATCCACGAGATCGTCAAGTTCGTCACCGACCAACTCAAGCCGAGCTATCGCGAGGACGTCACTGTCGTCGCGGCCAAGAAGCAGATCGACGACGACATCGGCGACGACCTCGACCTGCTGCTCCAGGCCACCGAACTCGTCGTGACCACACAGTTCGGATCCACCTCGATGCTCCAGCGCAAGTTGCGGGTCGGCTTCGCCAAGGCGGGTCGGCTCATGGACCTGCTCGAGTCGCGCGGTGTCGTCGGGCCCTCCGAGGGGTCCAAGGCCCGCGATGTGCTCGTCAAGCCCGACGACCTGCCGACCACCCTCGCTCTGATGCGCGGCGAGGACGTGCCGGACGTCGACGGCGATGACGGCACCCCGCTCGACGGTGACGAGCGAGCGATCGCCGAGGGGGTCGGGGCCGACTACTCCCGAGTCGCGGACAACTCCGCCGAGTGGGACGACGAGGAACCGTCCGAGGACGCCTGGGAGTTGACCGGCAGGTCCTGATCCTCGGCGACAAGCTCGGCCACGACGATGCCCTCGGCCTCAGCCGGGGGTATCGGCGCATCTGCCAGCGCCTCACCGATCTCGGCGAAGAACTGCTCCACGTCCTCCTGACCGGACACCGGGCCACCGGCCAGGAGGCCGTCGGCGCCGATGAGGACCGCCGCCGGGCTCGAACCCAAGCCGAAGGCCTTCCATCCCAGCGAGGCGTGATCCCGCCAGGCGTCGTCGGTTGGGAGGTCCGTGGAGCTCTCCATGACCGGGATGCCCGAGAAGACCATCCGGACGTCGATCTGTGGCAGACGCTGCCGCCACTCGTGGGCCGAGCGGAGGGCATGCACCGTGGGGCCGCAATAGCAGTTGGCAAAGACGAGCAACTGGGCCCTGGTGGCCGCCATCTCGGCGACCGTGTGGGGCTCACCCTCGGCATCGACCAGGACCGCGACGGGGATCGGCTCGCGGACGTAGTCCTCGGGGTCGTCGTCAATCGCGCTCGTCGAGGAGGCTTGCTCGGTGGCGGGTGCAGAACCCTGGTCGTGGGTATGCCGCGGGGTGCCGGTCGGACTCGATCCGATCAGCCCGACCACCACGCCGACCGCGGCGGCCATGACCAGCCACAGCCAGCCGGCCCTGCCGAGGTCGGCCAGAGTCCCGGGCACCGTCGCACCGCGACCCGCGAACCAGACGAAGACCAGAGCGAGCGTCACGAAGACTGCGTTGCGCCAGACCGTCTGTGCGCGCACGCGTTGGTCGCCGATGTTGCCGAAGCAGCCGCACGAGGGCCGCGGGTCGAAGGTCATGGCGCGCGCGATGATGAGAAGGTATGCCGCGAAGAGCGCGAGGGCGGCCCAGCTGGCGAGCCGTGCGAGGGGCACCCACGGCGACAGCATCGCGAGCGCCAGGACGACCTCGCCGACAGGCAGGGCACGGGCGATGGTCAGGTTCTGCAGGAAGCGCGGCAAGCGCAGCAGCGTGATGGCGCTGACCGTGGAGGAGGGCTGTCGAGCCTTCGCGACGGCGCTCGTCACGAGCACGACGGCCAGGATCAGGGGAGCCACGACTCCGGCAGGGATCGGCATGGCGCTCAGTCTAGGTCGGTGCTCAGCCTAGGCTGCCGCCATGGCCATGCCCTGGGAGGACGACTTCACGCCCGCGAGCCGGACCGATCGCCTGAAGGCGATTGCGCGTCAGCAGCCGTCGGCCGTGCTCCTGCTCGTCCAGATCCTGGTGATCCTTCTGTTGCCGTGGCTGCAGGCGGTCTCCTATGGCCGGGTCGTCCTCAGCGTGCTCAGCTTCATCGCGTTGACCATCGCCATCGTGACCGTGCGCAGCACGCCCGCGCTGACCTGGCTCGCGGTGCTTCTCGGCCTGCCGGCCGCGACCTTGGAGATCACGTCGATCTTCACCGATTCCGCGGTGGTCAACGCCCTGGGACACAGTGCCCTCTCCGCGTTCTACTTCTACACGGCATACAGCCTGATCGCCTACATGTTCGAGGACAGCTTCGTCACCAAGGACGAACTCTTCGCGGTCGGAGCCTGCTTCACCGTGCTCCTCTTCGCCTTCGCCTACCTCTTCCTTGCCATCCAGGAGATCTACCCTGCGTCGTTCACCGCGTTCGATGGCCCGGGCCGGCGCAGCTTTCTCGAACTGATCTACTTCTCCGGAGCCAATCTGACCAGCGTGGGCCTCTCGGATGTCACCGCCATCAAGCCTCTCGCGCGGTCGGTGACCACCGTCGAGCAGCTCGGGGGGGTGCTCTATGTCGCGATGGTCATCTCGCGTCTGGTCGCTCTCACCGTGCTCCGCAATCGCTGATGCCTGCCCTCACGCAGCGAAGGGCCGCACTCTTCAGTCACGGCGAGGCTCGTCGCGGCCATCGGCCACGTCTTCGGCGTCGCCGAGCACCCGACGGATGTTGCCGCTGGTCAGGGCGCCCAGGTCCTGCGCCGACCACCCCTGCTCGGCCAGGGCCTCGAGCAGCCGCGGATACCCGGTCACATCATCGAGCCCCTCGGGCAGCAGGTCGACCCCGTCGTAGTCCCCGCCGAGCCCGATGTGCTCGATCCCCGCGACCTCGCGCACGTGCTCGCAGTGGGCCACCACGTCGGTCAGGGTAGCCACCGGCTGGGGCTCCCGCTCCCGGCGCGCCCGACAGAACTCTCCGTAGGCCGCGTAGTCGGCTGGGTCGACGCCCTCAGCCTTTGCTTCCTCGGCGGCCGCGAGATCCCACTCGCGCACCGTGGGCGACACGAACTTCGGCACGAAGGTCACCATGCAGACCCCGCCATTGGTCGCCAGGGACGCGAGCACGTCGTCCGGGACATTGCGCGGGTGATCACACACGGCACGGGCCGACGAGTGCGAAAAGATGATCGGCGCCGACGTGACGTCGAGCGCGTCACGCATGGTGTCCGCTGACACGTGTGAGCAGTCGACGAGCATCCCCAGGCGGTTCATCTCGCGGACCACGTCCCGCCCGAAGTCCGAGAGTCCGCCGAGCACAGGCTCGTCCGTGGCCGAGTCCGCCCACGGCACGTTGTCGTTGTGCGTCAGCGTCAGGTAGCGCACACCGAGCGCATGGAACATGCGCAAGGTTCCCAGCGAGGAATTGATCGAGTGGCCGCCCTCCATGCCCATCAGGGACGCGATCCGCCCCGATGCCCAGGCCGCGTCGACGTCGGCGACCGACGTCGCGAGGGCGAGCTCCGCGGCATACCGATCGGTCATCCGGCGGACGAAATCGACCTGTTCCAAGGTAGCCGTGACCGCCGCGTCCCCGGCGAGCTGGGCGGGGACGAAGACCGACCAGAACTGTGCGCCGACACCACCCTCGCGCAGTCGCGGCAGGTCCGTGTGGGTGCGCTCCCCGCGCGCGGCCACGTCGATCCGCTCCATGTCGTAACCGACGAGGTCACGCATCGCCCAGGGCAGGTCGTTGTGGCCGTCCCACACGGGATGCTCGGCCAGGACACCGGTCAACAGCTCCGCACTCATGGGAGGACTGTGCCATGCGTGGCCGACGCCCTGACGCAACTAGAGTGACGACATGGCCACCGTGAGCAGTCCCGAGCGCACGGTCGCCCTCGTGACCCTGGGCTGCACCCGCAACGAGGTCGATTCCGAGGAACTGGCCGGCCGGCTGCAGGCCGAGGGCTGGACCCTCGTCGACGACGCTGCCGAGGCCGATGTGGCCGTCGTCAACACCTGTGGCTTCGTCGAGCAGGCGAAGAAGGACTCGATCGACACCCTGCTCGAGGCTGCCGATCTCAAGGAGCACGGCCGCACCCAGAAGGTCGTCGCCGTTGGATGCCTGGCCGAGCGCTATGGCCAGGAGTTGGCCGACGAGCTCCCGGACGCCGACGCCGTCCTCGGGTTCGACTCGTATGCCGACATGTCGGGTCATCTGCGCCGCATTCTCGACGGGGAAAAGGTCGCCAGTCATGTGCCGAGCGACCGGCGTCGACTGCTGCCGCTCTCGCCGGTCGCCCGTCAGGACGGCGCCGGCGCCGTCGCCCTGCCCGGTCACGACAGTGGGGCGGAGGTCGTCACCCGGGCCCGGCTCGGCACCGGCCCGTGGGCGCCGCTGAAGATCGCGAGCGGCTGCGACCGGCGGTGCTCCTTCTGTGCGATCCCGATGTTTCGGGGGTCCTTCGTCTCCCGCCGACCGACCGACGTCATTGCCGAAGCCCGGTGGCTGGGGGAGCAGGGCGTCAAGGAACTCTTCCTCGTCTCCGAGAACTCCACGTCCTACGGCAAGGACCTCGGCGACCTCGCCCTCCTCGAGAAGGTCCTGCCCGAGTTGTGCGACGTGCCGGGCATCGAGCGGGTGCGCGTGTCCTACCTCCAGCCGGCCGAGATCCGCCCCGGTCTGCTCGAGGCGATGGCCGGTCTGCGCAAGGTCATGCCGTGGTACGACCTGTCCTTCCAGCATGCCTCGCCGACCGTCCTGCGGCGGATGCGTCGCTTCGGTGGGACCGAGCATTTCCTGCGCCTCATCGACGGCATCCGTGAGCGTGAGCCGCGCGCCGGCATCCGCACCAATGTCATCGTGGGGTTCCCCGGCGAGACCGAGTCCGACGTCGAGGAACTCGAGTCCTTCCTCGTGGACGCCGACCTCGATGTCGTCGGTGTCTTCGGCTACTCCGACGAGGACGGCACCGAGGCCGAGCACCTGGGGGACAAGCTCGACCCACGCGTCATCGAGGAGCGCACGGCGCGGATCACTGACCTCGTCGAATCGCTGACGTCGGATCGCGCTGCGGCACGGGTCGGGGAGGACGTCGTCGTCCTCATCGACGAGATCGACGACGAGACCGGCGAGCCCATCGGGCGGGCCGAGCACCAAGGCCCAGAGGTGGACGGTGTCTGCATCCTGCCGCCCGGCTCGGGAGTGGTCGGCGAGTTGGTCGCCGGTCGGGCCGTGTCCTCGGAAGGGGTCGACCTGCGGGTCGACAGCGTCACCCCATGACGACTGCTGGCGGCCCCATTCGACGCGTGAGCGCGTGGAACATCGCCAACTACCTCACGGTGCTCCGCATCGCCCTCGTGCCGGTCTTCGGCTGGTTCCTTCTGGCTCACGACGGACAGAGTGAACCCCATCGGTGGGTCGCCTTCGGAATCTTCACCGTCGCGATGATCACCGACCGGATCGACGGCGACCTGGCCCGCAGCCGCGGCCTGGTCACCGACTTCGGCAAGGTGGTCGACCCGATCGCCGACAAGTTGCTCGTCACGATGGCCCTCGTCGCGCTCTCCACCATCGCCCTCGTGCCGTGGTGGATCACCGTCCTCATCCTCGTGCGCGAGTGGGGCGTCACGGCCGTGCGCTTCTGGGTCATCCGGCACGGCGTCATGGCCGCGGGGCGCGGCGGCAAACTCAAGACCATGCTCCAGGCCCTCGCGCTGGGTCTCTACATCCTGCCTCTGGACCTGCTGCCGTTGGCCTCCGTCACGACGGTGATCGCCTTCGTGCTCCTGCTGGCCGCCCTCGTGGTCACGGCCGTCACCGGTGTGGACTACGTCATCGACGCCCTGCGCCTGCGGCAGACGAGTGAGCGGGCCGCCATGAAACGGGCCCGCCGCGCGGGGCAAGGCGAGTCGTGACCCAGCCGTCGAACGCCCGGCAGGTCGTCCTCGCCCTGCGTGACCAGGGCCTGACCATCGCGACGGCGGAGTCCCTGACCGGCGGTCTGGTGTGCGCCGCTCTGGTCGACGTGCCCGGTGCTTCGCTGGCGGTGCGCGGCGGGATCGTGGCGTACGCGACCGACCTCAAGGCCGCGCTGCTCGAGGTGCCCGTGGACCTGCTGGCTGCGCGTGGCGCCGTCGATCCCGACGTGGCCAGCGCCATGGCTGACGGAGTGCGCGCTCGTTGTGGCGCAGATATCGGGGTCGCCACCACAGGGGTGGCCGGCCCCGACGCCCAGGACGGTATGCCGGTCGGCACCGTCCACCTCGCCGTGGCCGGGCCCGGCGCGGGAAGGGTCCAGGTGGAATCGGTGTTGTTCACCGGCGACCGCAACAGCATCCGCCGGCAGAGTGTGAACAGCGCCCTGCTGCTGGTGTCGCGGGTGTTGGATGTCGGTGCAGGCAGGTAACGTGACCCGCACGCAGGTCGTGACACGTTGAAGGAGGTCGCCATGGTGTTGCTCAGACAAGAACTCGGCGAGCTCCTGCGCGAGACCCGACAGGAACAGGGCCGGACCCTGCGTGACGTGGCCGCTGGCGCTTCGGTGTCCTTGGGCTACCTCAGTGAGTTGGAGCGCGGGACCAAGGAGGCATCCTCCGAATTGCTGTCCTCGGTCTGCTCCGCGCTGGGGTTGCCGCTCTCGGCAGTCCTGGCCGACCTCACCGAGCGGGTCGCGCGAACGGAAGCGATGACCGCACCGGTGCAGTTGCCCGTGCCGGACCGAGACTCGGCACGCGTCAGCGCCGCCTGAGCGATCCTCTGCTGCTGCCCAACGGTGCCTGAGGGCGTCCGTCGTCGGTCGGTGCCAGCCCGCCCTGGCACGTCGGGCACGAGAAGAGGGTGCGTTGGCGCGGCTGGTCACCGGTCATCGCGACGCGAATCGTGTCGCCGCACCGCCGGCACGGCCGCCCGGATCGGCCGTGGACCCAGGACTCCTGACCGCGGCGCAGGATGCCGGTGCTGGACTGCGCCGCGTTCTCCTTGCCGCGATCCATCAGCGTGTGGATGCGGTCGACGAGGTGGGCGAGCCGCTCGCCACCAACGTCGGACGTCCTTCGCCACGGCAGGATGCGTTCGGCGAAGAGGGCCTCGCTCGCCCAGAACGTCCCGACACCGGCCAGGGTGCGCTGGTCGAGCAGGGCGTCACCCACGAACCCTTCGTATGCCGCGAGGTTGGCCACCGCTCGGGCCGGGTCCCAGTCGTGGCCCAGGACGTCCGGCCCCAGGTGCCCGACGCGGGTGTGCTCCTGCGCGGTCGGCACGACGTCGAGCATCCCCAGTCGCAGGCCCAGCGCCGTCCACTGCTCGGTGCCCAGTGCCGCCCGCAGGTCCGGATTGCGCAGGGCTCGCTCCGTCTCGGGACCGGGGTGGGCGATCCGCCATTGACCCTCCATCCGCAGGTGCGAGTGGACGGTCAGGCCGGAGTCGAGGCGATGGAGGAGGTGCTTGCCGCGCGCCGCAACGTCCACGGTGGTCATGGCCCGGAGGTCGACCGTTGCCACGGAGGCCCAGCGGAGATCGGCCAACACCAGTTCGTCGCCTGCCAGGGCTTGGTTCAGCCGGTGCGCCGTGCGCCACAGGGTGTCTCCCTCGGGCATGAACTCAGCCCGGCGAGAGGACGAGAAGTCCCTCGGACCGTGCGGCCTCGGCGAGGCGCTCGTCGTCGGTCAGCACGGTGGTTGCCTCAAGGGCCATGTGGCGCAGCTCGACAACAGGACGCAACTCGGCAACAGGACTCAACTCGGCAACAGGACGCAGCTCGGCAACAGGACGCAGCTCGGCAACAGGACGCAACTCGGCAACAGGGTGTGAGAACACAAGCGACCGTAGCACCCGGGTATTACACCCGCTGCTGGGTGCGCACCACCACACCAGATCTCGCAGCCGACCATAGGTATGCCTGTGGTGCCGTGCGAGGTCTGGTCCGAGGGGGGAACAGATCTCGCAGCCGACCATAGGTATGCCTGTGGTGCCGTGCGAGGTCTGGTCCGAGGGGGAACAGATCTCGCAACCCGGGCCCTGAACTCAGCGGCGGAATCGCAGGCCGCGTGGCGTGAGGTGGAAGCCGGCCGCGGCCAGCGCCTCACCGATCGGATGGTCGGTGCCGAGCACGGTCTCGCCGTCGGCCTTCTCGACGGTGATCCGCCCGAGCGCCCCCCGCCGCACCGCGTCGGCGATGGCGGCTGCCGCCCCGGCGAGCCTGTCCGGGTCGTGAGACCAGGTGAGCAGGGTCCGCCCGCCGCGCTCGACATAGAGGACGAGGTCACCGTCGACGAGAACGACGACAGCACCGGCCTTGCGACCCGGCTGGTGGCCGCCTTCGGCCTCCCGGGCCGGCCAGGGCAGGGCGGCACCATAGGGATTGGCCGGGTCGGTCGCCGCGAGGACCACGACCTCGGCCTCGTCGGCCCGCAGCCCGCGTCGGCGGCCGCCTTGTCGCAGTGCATCGACCGCTCCGGTGGTCGCGAACTGGGCCGCTCCGAGCCCCTCGACGAAGTAGCCGCGCCGAACCTTGCCGCTCTCCTCGGCGCCGGCCAGCACCCGATACACCCCAGCGAACCCGCCGGGCAGATCCTCGGCCAGCGCCGCCCCCCGGGTGACCAGGCCGTAGCGGTCGAGCAACACCTCGGCATGAGCATGTGCCCGCACGGTGGCATTGGTCTCCGGCAGCGGCGTCGCCGACCACCGGCCGATCGTTGTCGGTGGCCCGGACCTCGTCGCCATCAACCGGCCACCGGTCCCCGAGGGGCTGCCGAGAGAGCCGCGGCGCGCGGCATACCGACTGCGGCGCGGGCCGGTGACGGCGCGGCGATGCGTGGTGCGCCCGCCAGCGAGCAAGGCGCGAACGGGTGCGAAGGTGTCGCCGGTGACGCGGCCCTGCCAGACCAGGTCCCAGAGGGCCGTGGCGAGCGCGGCGTCATCCAGCCAACCCAGACGGTCGGCGAGGGCCCGGAAGAAGAAGGACCCCCCGGAGTCCAGCGCCCCCAGGATGCGCGCGGTCAGCTCGGCGTCGTCGTCACCGATCTCGGCTGTGGGCGCCGGCTCGCGCAACGGCAGCGTGAGGTGGGCGCTGTCGGCCAGGTGGAAGGAGAGCCAGCCGTCGTCGCCCCCCGTGGCGCCATGCCCGACCCAGAGGACCTCGCCCACTGCGAGCACCTCGTCGAGCATCGCCGGGGAGAAGTCGGTGACGCGGGCCGGCAGGACCAGCGTCTCCCAGGCGCTCGCCGGCAGGGGGATGCCGCTCAGTTGCTCGAGCACCCGGAGCAGACCGTCCTCGCCTCGCAGCCGGCCACCGACGGACTGCCATCCGGGAAGGAAGCGCGCATAGTCCTGCGCCGGCACTGGCTCGACCTCAGCACGTAGGGCCGCGAGCGAGCTGCGGCGCAGCTGGCGCAGGACTTCGGCGTCGCAGAACTCGTCCCCGGCTCCCTGCGGCAGGAACTCGCCCTCGACCACCCGCCCACGCGCGACCAGCTGGGTCAGCGCCGACCGGACGACGGCCGGGCCGAGTCCGAAGCGGGCCGCAATCTGCGTGATGGTGAAGGGGCCGTGCGTGCGCGCGTGCCGGCCGACGAGCTCGCCCAAAGGGTCGGCGCTCGACTCCAGGAAGGCCTGTGGCACCCCGACGGGGAGCGAGGCGCCCAGTGCATCACGCAGTCGGCCGGCATCCTCGATTGCCGCCCACTGGTCGATCCCGGCGACCCGCACGGGAATCACCCGTCGGGACTGCGCGAGAGCGGACAGCCAGCCCTCGACCCGGTCTCGCGCGTCCTCGCGGACCCGCAGCCGCACCGCATCGGTCGGCAGGGGCCCCAACATCCGCAGCAGATCGGCGACCTCGTCGGCGTCCCGGGCCGCGCGCTCGGGCACCAGGTGTTGCAGCCCGGCGACGATCCGCTCGATCGCGGCGGCGTCGAGCAGGTCGCGTAGGGCCAGGCCCTCGCTCGTGCCCAGCAACTCGGCAAGCAGCGCCGGATCGAGCGACAACGCCGCCGCACGACGCTCCGCAAGCGGTGAGTCGCCCTCATAGAGGAATTGCGCGACATACCCGAAGAGCAGCGATTGGGCGAAAGGTGAGGGCCGGGCGGACTCGACGTCGACCAGCCGCACCCGTCGCGCCTCCAGGTCAGTCATCAACTGGACCAGACCCGGCACGTCGAAAACATCCTGAATGCACTCGCGCACGGCCTCGTGAACGATCGGGAAGGTGGGGTACTGCGCCGCCACTTCGAGCAACTGGGCCGCCCGCTGACGCTGCTGCCACAACGGCTGCCGTCGATCGGGTCGGCGCCGAGGGAGCAGTAGAGCCCGCGCTGCGCACTCTCGGAAGCGGGCGGCGAAGAGGGCCGAGCCGCCGATCTCGCGCACCACCGTGTCGTGGACCTCGCCGCTGTCGAGCCGCACGAGGTCGAGGATGTCGCGACCGATCGCCTCGTGGCCGTCCTCGAACTCCAGATCCGGGAGCCGGCAGATGATCCCGTCGTCCCCGTGGAGGGCTTGGACATCGACCCCGAAGCGCTCACGCATCCGCGCCGCGACCGCGAGCGCCCACGGGGCGTGCACCTGCGCCCCGAAGGGGGAGTGGATGGCGATCCGCCAGTCGCCGAGCTCGTCGCGGAAGCGTTCCACGACGATGGTCTCGTCGTCCGGCACGTGCCCGGTCGCCTGTCGCTGCTCCTCGAGGTAGGCGAGCAGGTTGTCGGTCGCCCACTCGTCGAGCCCGGCCTCACGCACCCGCTCCATGGCCGTATGCCGCGGGGCCGCCACCACCTCGCGCACGAACCCCCCGACGGCGCGGCCCAGTTCCGCCGGCCGACCCAGCGTGTCGCCCTTCCAGAAGGGAAGCCGGCCGGGCAGGCCGGGCGCAGGGGTGACGAGGACCCGGTCGTGGGTGATGTCCTCGATCCGCCACGTGCTCGTGCCGAGCGTGAAGAGGTCGCCGACCCGAGACTCGTAGACCATCTCCTCGTCGAGTTCTCCGACCCGCCGGCCGGGACCGTCGCCGGTGGCGAGGAACACGGCATACAACCCGCGATCGGGGATCGTGCCGCCCGAGGTGACGGCGAGTCGCTGGGCTCCGCGACGACCGATGACGGTGTTGGACAAGCGATCCCACGTGACGCGCGGGCGCAACTCGGCGAACTCGTCGCTCGGGTACTTGCCAGAGAGCATGTCGAGCACCGACTCGAGCAGCGGGCGGGTGAGGGTCGCATAGGGCGCTGCGCGGCGAACGAGGTCGTGGATGTCACCAACCGTCCAGTCGTCGAGTGCGCACATCGCCACGACCTGTTGGGCGAGGACGTCGAGCGGGTTGGCCGGCAGGTGGAGCGCCTCGATGGCGCCGGCGCGCATCCGCTCGGTGACGACGGCGGTCTGGACGAGGTCACCGCGGAACTTCGGGAAGAGCACTCCGTGACTCACGGCGCCGACCTGGTGACCGGCTCGCCCCACTCGCTGCAGCCCGCTCGCCACCGAGGGCGGTGACTCGACCTGCACGACGAGGTCGACGGCCCCCATGTCGATGCCCAGCTCCAGACTGCTCGTCGCCACCACCGCCGGCAGCGCCCCGGACTTGAGCGCCTCCTCGATCTCGACGCGCTGCTCCCGACTCACCGACCCGTGGTGGGCCCGCGCCAATGGATCGTCGTGACCCCGCTCGACCCAGATCTCGTTGAGCCGGGTCGTCAGGCGCTCGGCCAAGCGGCGGCTGTTGGCGAAGACGATCGTCGAGCGGTGCGCGCTGACGAGGTCGACGATGCGCTCCTCGACATGGGGCCAGATGCTCGCGCGACTCTCGGCGCCGGCCGCGGGGCCGGAGAGGTCCCCGGTCGTCGCGCCGAGATCGCTGAGATCGGGCACGGGCACGACCACGTCGAGATCCCAGGCCTTGGTCGAAGGGGGTTGGACGGTCGTCACCGGGCGTCCCCCGGCCAGGTAGCGCGCCACCTCGTCGACCGGTCTCACCGTGGCCGAGAGGCCGATCCGCTGGGCGGGACGCTCCAGGAGCGCGTCGAGGCGCTCCAGCGACAGGGCCAGGTGTGCGCCGCGCTTGGAGCCGGCGAGCGCGTGGACCTCGTCGATGATGACCGACTCGACACCGACAAGGGACTCGCGGGCCGCGCTCGTGAGCAGCAGGAAGAGCGACTCCGGCGTCGTGATGAGGATGTCGCTCGGCGTGCGTGCGAAGGCCCGGCGCTCATCGGCCGGGGTGTCGCCGGTGCGCACGGCGACCGAGATGTCGGGGCGCTCCAGGTCGAGGCGGGCGGCCGCGTGGCCGATCCCGACGAGCGGTGAGCGCAGGTTGCGCTCGACGTCCGCGGCCAGCGCCTTCATCGGTGAGATGTAGAGGACACGGCAGCGTTGCTTGCGCTCCGCCGGGCGCGGTGTGGACGCGAGCCGGTCGATTGCCCAGAGGAAGGCCGACAAGGTCTTGCCCGACCCGGTCGGAGCGACGACGAGGGTGTGATCGCCGCGGCTGATCGCCTCCCAGGCGCCGCGCTGGGCCGCCGTCGGCGCGCTGAAACTCCCGCGGAACCACTCCCTGGTCGCGGGCGAGAAGGCGTCGAGGACGTCGACGGCGGGCTGCTCTGGCATCTCCTGCGAAGCCTCTCATCTCCCACCGACAGCCACGTCTCCGACCGAAACTGCACAATTGTGAGTTTCGGTTGGATCGGTTGTCCCGACATAGGGTGTGCGAGTGCGGGAGAGCAAGTTCTGGGAACTCATGGAGGACGAGTTCGGCGCGTCCTATGCCGGTCACCTCGCGCGCAGTCATCATCTTTTCGCCCTGGGCGGGCGCACGGTCCTCGAGGCTCTCGTCACCGAGTCACCGCGCACTGTGTGGTTCGCGCTCTGCGACGACATGGACGTCCCCGAGGCGCGCCGGTTCGGCCGTGACGACCCGGTGCGGTCATGACCTGGCCGCACGGGCCGCTGGTCCTCGCCCCGATGGCCGGTGGACCGGGAAGTCCCGAACTCGTGGCAGCCGTCAGCGAGGCGGGCTTCTTCGGCTTCCTCCCGGCCGGATACCTCTCAGCCACCGACCTCGAGTCGCGGATCACTGCAATCCGCGCCCTGACGGCCGCACCCTTCGGGGTCAATGTCTTCGTGCCCTCCCCGGACTCGCCGCTCGCCCACACCGAGGCGATGGGGTATGCCGCGCGCCTGGCTCCGTGGGCGGCCGACGCGGGCGTGGAGTTGGGCCGACCCAGTTGGGACGACGACGGGTATGAGACCAAGGTTGACCTGCTGGTCGGCAACCCGGTGCCCGTCGTGTCCTTCACGTTCGGATGGCCGAGCGGGCACGATGTCGAGCGCCTGCAGGATGTCGGCAGCCAGGTGTGGGTGACCATCAACGACCCCGCGGAGACCGAGTGGGCGCAGGAGCTCGGTGTCGACGGTGTCGTCGCGCAAGGATGGGAGGCCGGTGGCCACCGCGGTGGTCCGGTCGACAACGGCGAGGAGCACCTGCCGACCGCGGCTCTGCTCGCCGCCGTGCGGGCGCGCACCGAGTTGCCTGTCCTGGCGGCCGGTGGCGTCATGACCGGTCAGGAGGCGCGCGCGCTGCTCGAGGGCGGCGCAAGTGCGGTCGCCTTCGGCACCGCCTTCCTCGGGTGCCCCGAGGCCGTGCTCGCCCCCGTGCACCTGCACGCCCTGACCCATCGCGAGGGCACCACGGTCACGCGCGCCTTCACCGGGCGCAGCGCCCGCGCCCTGCGGACCACGTGGACCGACGTGATCGGAGAGGGCGCGCCCGCGGCATACCCCCATGTGCACCACCTCACGGCCCCCCTGCGTGCGCACGGGAAGGCGACCGGGGAGGCCGACCTCGTCCACCTGTGGGCCGGCGAGGGGCACGCCCGGCTGCGGCCGATGCCGGCCGCCGACCTCGCCCGCACCCTGCGCACGGAGGCTGGGTTCTAACTCGGATGCCGCTGTCGGTGGCGTTCGGTAGCGTCCTTCGTCGTGACTGACGACGTACTCCTGAGTGCCAAGGGGCTGACCAAGACCTTCGGCGACTTCACCGCGGTCGACGGGATCGACGTCGAGGTGCGGCGTGGGGAGTCCTTCGGGTTCCTGGGCCCCAACGGCGCCGGCAAGTCCTCGACGATGCGGATGGTGGCCGCGGTGTCCCCGGTGACCTCCGGGGAGTTGCGGATCTTCGGTCAGGACCCGGCGACCCACGGCCCCGCAATCCGCGCGCGCCTGGGCAATTGCCCCCAGCAGGACCGCCTCGACGAGGAACTCTCGGTGGAGGAGAACCTCTGGGTCTATGGCCGCTTCTTCGGGTTGACCCGCGCCGAGGTGCGGGCGCGGGCGGATGAGTTGCTCGACTTCGCCCAACTGACCGAGCGCCGCAAGGACAAGGTCGAGCCGCTGTCGGGAGGCATGAAGCGACGACTGGTCATCGCGCGCTCATTGATCAACAACCCCGAGCTCCTGTTGCTCGACGAGCCGACGACCGGCCTCGACCCGCAGGCCCGGCATGTGTTGTGGGACAGGCTGTTCCGGCTCAAGCGCCAGGGCGTCACGCTCATTCTCACCACGCACTACATGGATGAGGCGGAGCAACTCTGCGACCGGCTCGTCGTCATGGACCACGGCCGGATCGTTGCCGAGGGGAGTCCACGCGCGCTGATCCAGGAGCACTCGACCCGCGAGGTCGTCGAGGTGCGCTACGACGTCGATGACCACGGCGTCCATGCGGGCTCGCTCGAGGGGATCGGCGACCGCCTGGAGATCCTGCCCGACCGCGTCCTCATCTACGCCGACGACGGCGACGCGGCAGCCGGCGCCGTGGCGCGGTCCGGCACCGAGCCCCTCTCGACCCTCGTCCGGCGCTCGACGCTGGAGGACGTCTTCCTCCATCTCACCGGCCGGACCCTGGTCGACTGATGAGTGCCCTCCCTGAGTCCTCACGCTCCCGGCTGGTCCACGGCGAGCGGAGGCCCCTGTCGGCCGTCGAGCGCACGTGGGGACTGGTCGGCTTCCACCTGACCCTGCTGCGGAGGACCTGGAGGGGCCTGGTCGTGAGCCGATTCCTCACGCCGGTGCTCTTCCTCGCGGCCATGGGCATCGGAATCGGTCGTCTCGTCGATCGGTCCTCCGGTGGTGTCGCCGGAGTGCCCTACCTGCAGTACGTCGTGCCCGGCATTGTCATGGCCTCGGCCATGCAGTGGGCGGTGGGGGAGTCGACCTGGCCGGTCATAACGCTCATCAAGTGGAACCAGATGTATGCCGCGATGCTCGCCGCTCCCACGCGGGTCGCCGACGTGTTGCGCGCCCACTGGGTGGTCGTCTCGTTCGGGATCGCCTGGGGTTCAGCGGTCTTCATCGCGATCGCGGCGCTCTTCGGTGGAGTGCGGTCGTGGTGGGCTCTGCTCGGCGTCCCGATTGCCGCCCTCACCGCGATGGCCTTCGTCGCGCCCCTCTTCTGGTTCGCGGCCCGCACGGACAACGAAGAGGGCTTCACGACCATCTTCCGCCTCGTCATCACCCCACTCATGCTCTTCTCGGGCACCTTTTTCCCGGTCTCGCAGTTGCCGATCTGGTTGCAGCCCGTGGCGTGGGTGACCCCGCTGTGGCACGGCACCGAGCTGGCCCGTCCCGCGTTCCTGGGCGACCCGCTCGACCCCGGCCACGGCGCCGGGTGGGCGATCCACCTCGCCGTGCTCACGGCATACGTTGTCGTGGGTGGGTGGGGCGCCCACCGGGCCTTCCGTGCGCGGTTGGAGGCCTGACGTGCTCGCGCTCGGCCTCGCCCGCGTCGTCATCCTGCGCAATGTCACCTCGTTCCGGCGGGGATGGCCGGTGTTCCTCTCGGGCTTCTTCGAGCCGGTCTTCTACCTGTTCTCCATCGGGGTCGGGCTCGGTGCGCTGGTCAAGACCGTCACGACGGATTCCGGTGCGGTGGTGGGCTATGCCGATTTCGTCGCGCCCGCGATGCTCGCCTCCGCTGCGATGAACGGCGCGATCATGGACGTCACCTTCAACGTCTTCCACAAACTGCGCTTCGCCAAGCTCTACGACACGATGCTGGCCACTCCTGCCGCGCCGAAGGACATCGCGGTGGGGGAGGTGACCTGGGCGCTGATCCGGGGCGGGATCTACTCCGCCGGCTTCCTGATCGTCGCGCTCTTCATGGGGTTCGTGCACTCGTGGTGGGCGGTGTTGGCGCTGCCTGCGGCGCTCGTCATCGGGGCGGCTTTCGCAGGGGTGGGCATGTGGGCAACCACCTACATGACGACCTGGCAGCAGTTCGAGATCATCTTCCTCATCGTGCAGCCGATGTTCCTGTTCTCGGCGACCTTCTTCCCGTTGTCGTCCTATCCCGAGGCGCTGCAGTGGGTGGTCCGTGTGACGCCGCTCTACCACGGGGTCGTGCTCGAGCGTGGGCTCATGCTCGGGGACGTGGGGTCGGGGCTGGTGGGCTCGTTGGCCTACCTGCTCGTCCTCGGTGGGGTGGGCATGTGGGGTGCCGGGCGCCGGATCGAGCGACTCCTCCTCACCTGACCGGACGACCGGCAGTCGCCACCGCCACCGCCACCACCCAGGGTGGGGCCTGCACCGTGTCGTTGGAGGGGTTCGTCCGCGGCTGAGTCCGCGCCTGACCGGCGCGTCGGCGTGTCGCAACGGCAATCCTTGTGTCGAACATTCGTTCGGGTACCTTGTCCACAGGTGCCGACACCGAGGGTGTGTCGTCCACAGACCGACGGCAACTGCGGGCTGACTGTCGGTGGCGGCTCCTAGCGTCTGACCAGACCTCGCGACGAGACCGACAGCGCGGGATGGTCGCCGGTGGACGCGACCCGATTCGACTCCGAAGGAGCAGGACATGGCAGCAGGACTCAGCGTCGTCAAGGCCCAGGGCGGCGACAAGGACAAGTCGCTCAGCGCGGCTCTGGCCCAGATCGAGAAGCAGCACGGCAAGGGTGCTGTCATGCGCCTGGGCGACGACGTGCGCCCCCCGATCGAGGTCATCCCGACCGGCGCGATCGCCCTCGACGTCGCCTTGGGCATCGGTGGCCTGCCTCGCGGTCGGGTCGTGGAGATCTATGGCCCGGAGTCGTCGGGCAAGACGACCGTCGCGTTGCACGCAGTGGCCAATGCGCAGAAGGCCGGCGGCATCGCCGCCTTCATCGACGCCGAGCACGCGCTCGACCCGGAGTATGCCGCGAAGCTGGGCGTCGACATCGACAACCTGCTGGTCAGCCAGCCCGACACCGGTGAGCAGGCGCTCGAGATCGCGGACATGCTGATCCGCTCGGGTTCGATCGACATCATCGTCATCGACTCGGTCGCTGCCCTCGTGCCGCGCGCCGAGATCGAGGGCGAGATGGGTGACAGCCACGTCGGTCTCCAGGCCCGCCTGATGAGCCAGGCGCTGCGCAAGATCACCGGCGCCCTCAACTCCACGGGCACGACGGCCATCTTCATCAACCAGCTCCGCGAGAAGATCGGGGTGATGTTCGGTTCACCCGAGACCACCACGGGTGGCAAGGCGCTGAAGTTCTACGCCTCGGTCCGTCTCGACGTCCGACGTATCGAGACCCTCAAGGACGGCACCGACGCGGTCGGCAACCGCACCCGCGTCAAGGTGGTCAAGAACAAGGTGTCCCCGCCGTTCAAGCAGGCCGAGTTCGACATTCTCTACGGCCAGGGCATCTCCCGTGAGGGAGGCCTGATCGACATGGGCGTCGAGCACGGCTTCGTCCGCAAGGCCGGTGCTTGGTACACCTACGAGGGCGACCAGCTCGGGCAGGGCAAGGAGAACGCCCGCAACTTCCTCAAGGACAACCCGGATCTGGCCGACGAGCTGGAGAAGAAGATCAAGGACAAGCTGGGGGTCGGCGTCCGCAAGGAGGACGCGGAGCCGATCGCGGACGTCCCGGTCGACTTCTGATCGTCTCTGATCCCGTATGCCGTTCTCTGACAGCCGGACTCCACCGCCCGCTTGGGCGGTGGAGCCCGGCACGGCAGCGTCGCAGGGGGCAGCCGTCATCTCGATGCGCACCCGGCGCCGGGTCGCCCCGCTCCCGGCCGATCCCGAGGGTGACCCGCGCACGCGCGGCCAGGAGCCCGATCCGCATGACTGGGCCCGCGAGATCGTGCTGCGGATGCTCACCGCGTCCCCGAAGACGCGCTCGCAGCTCGCCGAAGGACTGCGCCGCAAGGACTGCCCCGACGATGTTGCGGCTGCCGTGCTGGACCGCCTCGAGGGTGTCGGCCTCATCGATGACGCCACCTTTGCCGCCGACTTCGTCCGTCGTGAGCAATCAGCCAAAGGCCTGTCCGGTCGCGCCCTGGCCCAGCGACTGCGCGCCAAGGGGGTCGATGCGGACACGGCCCGCGACGCCCTCGAGGCCCTCGACCCGGTCCTGGAGGAGGACCAGGCGCGTGATCTCGTGGCTCGCCGGCTGCGCTCGATGGCCGGCCTTGACGCTGTCGTCCAGACCCGCCGCTTGGCGGGGATGCTCGCACGCAAGGGCTACGGCCCGGAGCTGTCGATGCGGGTCATCCGTGAGGCGCTCGCCGAGGCGCCGGAACATCAACGCGACTGATGACGAAACGTGGCCGTGACATTTGCGTGATCTGCGGCTAACGGCGTCGCCCTACGGTCGGACCGTGAGCAGCGTCGAGACCCCGGGTGGGATGTTCGTCGGCTATCCCCACGGGGCCGCTTGGGACGAAATGCTGGATGGCGACGAGCAGCCCAGGACTCCCTACAAGGCGGTCCACCACACCCTCAGGGACATGTCCGCCGCGTCACTCAAGGAGCGCGCAGACACCTTGGCCAGGGCCTACCTCGACCAAGGGGTGACCTTTGACCATGCGGGCGAGGAGCGACCGTTTCCGCTCGACGCAGTCCCACGAGTCATCTCCGCCCACGAGTGGGATGTCATCGAGACCGGCGTCGTGCAGCGGGTCACGGCCCTCGAGATGTTCCTCGACGACATCTACTCGCGAGAGGGTGAGATCCCCAGGGCTGTCCACGAAGGGGTCGTGCCCTGGCGGCTGATCGCCTCGTCGCAGCACTACCACCGGGCCGTCATGGGAATCCGCCCCGCCAACGGCGTGCGCGTCCACGTCTCCGGGGTGGACCTCATCCGCGACGAGTCCGGCACCTTTCGCGTGCTCGAGGACAACGTGCGGGTGCCCTCTGGCGTCAGCTATGTCATCGCCAACCGACGGGCGATGGCCAACGTCTTTCCCGAGGCCTTCAACACGATGCGCATCCGCCCGGTCGGCAACTACCCGCAGATGCTGCTTCACGGCCTGCGTGCCTCGGCGCCCGACGGGGCCACTGACCCGACCGTCGTCGTCCTGACACCGGGCGTCTTCAACTCCGCCTACTACGAACATTCGCTGCTCGCCCGGATGATGGGCGTCGAGCTCGTCGAGGGCCGCGACCTGGTGTGCACCGGTGGACAGGTACGGATGCGCACGACCCATGGCGACCGCCCGGTCGACGTCATCTACCGCCGAGTGGACGACGAGTTCCTCGATCCCGTCCACTTCCGCGGCGACTCCGTGCTGGGTGTCGCCGGACTGGTGTCAGCGATGCGTTCCGGTCGGGTCAGTGTGGCCAATGCGGTCGGCAACGGGGTCGCTGACGACAAACTCATCTACTCCTACCTCCCCGATCTCATCCGCTTCTATCTCGACGAGGACCCGATCCTGCCCAATGTCGAGACCTTCCGGTGTGACGAGCCGGCGGCACTGGCGCATGTCCTGGACCACCTGGACGAAATGGTCGTCAAGCCGGTCGACGGGTCAGGTGGCAAGGGCCTGGTGGTCGGGCCCCGCGCTGACCGTGCGACCCTCGACCGGCTCCGGGCCGGCCTGCGGTCGAATCCCCGTGGCTGGATCGCCCAGCCGGTCGTCCAACTCTCGACCGTCCCCACCTTCCTCGAGGGCCGACTCGTGCCGCGCCACGTCGACCTGCGACCCTTCGCCGTCAACGACGGTGAGCGCATTCAGGTGTTGCCCGGGGGGCTGACCCGGGTCGCGCTCCCCGAGGGTGAACTGGTCGTGAACTCCAGTCAGGGTGGCGGCAGCAAGGACACCTGGGTTCTCGCCGGGCGAGGGCGACTGCGCGTGGCTCCTTCGGCGGAGCCGGCCGGCGAGACGCGCGAGGTCGTCATCATGAGCGCGCCGACAGCCTCCCACGACGATTCGATCCGTTCCCAGCAGCAGCAGCAACAGCAACAGCACCGACAGCAATTGCGACCGCATGGACCACGGTGGGCACGGCCCGAAGCGGGGGAGGACCAATGCTGAGTCGGATCGCGGAGTCCCTCTTCTGGATCGGTCGCTACATCGAGCGCGCGGACGGCACGGCTCGGATCGTCGACGTCCTCCGCCTGCAATTGCTCGAGGACCCTGCGGCCCAGGAAGGGGAAGCCGCACACACGGTCCTCTCCGTGATCATGGGCATGCCGAGTGACGGTGCGGTGGGTTTCACCGACGTCGGCGACCGGCTGGTCTTCGACCGGCAGAACCCCAGTGCGATCGCCGGAGCGCTCCTGGCAGCTCGCGAGAATGCGCGGCGCGCCCGCGAGACCCTCTCGACAGAGCTCTGGGAGGCGATCAACACCACGTGGCATCGCTGGCAGGGCCTGGGCCGTCAGGACGTGACCTCACGCCACCTCTCATGGGCGCGCGAGCGGGCCGCCCTCATCTCCGGAATCGCGGATTCCACGATGAGCCACGACGACGCCTGGCACTTCCTGGTCCTGGGCCGCAATCTGGAGCGCGCCGACATGACGGCACGCCTCGTGGCCACGGGCGGGAGGCCGGGAAGCGGCGCACCGTGGAGCGTCGTGCTGTCCAGTTGCGGTGCCCAACAGGCCTTCATGCGTTCCCAGCGCGGCCTGCACAGCGATGACCGGGCCGCGGCCTTCCTCGTCCTCGACCGGGAGTTCCCTCGATCGGTCTTCTACGCGATGACCAAGGCAGAGCAGCATCTGGCCACGCTGGACCCGCATGCGGATCGGATCGGCGTGAGCGACGAGGCCCGTCGGCAACTCGGTCGGGTGCGCACCTCCCTGGAGTTCCGCGCGACGAGCGAGGTCCTGGCCGAGTTGCCCGAGCAGATGCTGCGTGTCCAGCAGAGCGTCAACGGTGCAGCACAGGCGGTCGCCTCCCGCTACTTCCAGGCCGGGCCGCTGCCGACCTGGACCGAGGAGCTTGTCTGATGATGCGCCGCTACCGGATCACGCACACGACCTCACTGACCTATGACTCACCCGTGCGGGCCTCCCACAATGAGTTGCGGATGACGCCGCTCAACGAGCCGGGCCAGACCACGCTGGAGAACAGGCTGCGCATCAAGCCTCTGACGTGGAGCCTGGTCTACCGCGACCACTGGGGGACCCATGTGACCGCCATGGAGAGCTTGGCGGCGCACCCTCGACTGGACGTCGAGGCGACGTCGACCGTCGAGCGCACGCACCTGGGCCGGGCGGAGGAATCACTCGGCTGGGAGGCCGTCCGGGACCTCGAGGTGCAGGACCGCAGTTACGAATGGCTCATGTCGACGGCTCGCACCCGGGCCGGTGACGGCATCCTCGAGCTCGCCGAGTCGGTCCGTGGCCTCTCCGGGCCGCGTGATGCCGGCCTGGCGATTGCGTCCGTGCTTCGTGACACCATGACCTACCAAACCGGGGTGACGGGTGTGCACAGCAGCGGTGAACAGGCCTGGGCCGAGCGTCGAGGCGTGTGTCAGGACTTCGCACACATTGCGATCGGCGCCCTGCGCACGCTCGGCATCCCGGCTCGCTATGTCTCCGGCTACCTCGTGCCGCAGCGATCCCTCGAGATCGGCGAGTCCAGCGTCGGGGAGAGTCATGCCTGGGTGGAGTTCTGGGACGGTGGGTGGACCCCCATCGACCCGACGAACGGCACTCCCGTCGATCTCGACCACATCGTCGTCGCGCGCGGCAGGGACTACGAGGATGTGCCGCCCTTCAAGGGTGTCTACTCGGGCACCGGGTCCGCAGCCCTCGCCGTCGAAGTCACCTTCACGAGGCTCGCCTAGCCCGCAGCGCGGGGCTCAGACGATCGCGTGGAGCGGACGCTGCCCCGCCGGCACGAGGCGGGCGTCGACGATCTCCTTGCCGAAGGGCACCAGCGAGACCGGAATGAGCTTGAGGTTGGCGATGGCCAGCGGGATGCCGACGATCGTCAGGGCCTGCGCCACGGCTGTCGTGAGGTGACCCAGCGCCAACCACCAGCCCGCGAGCACGATCCACCCCAGGTTGAGCAACACGCTGCCGGCGCCGGCTCCCGATGTCGGCACCAAGGCCCGACCGAAGGGCCACAGGGTGTAGGACGCCATCCGGAAGGACGCGACCCCGAGCGGGATCGTGACGATGAGAATGCAGAAGATGACACCGGCGAGGGCGTAGCCCAGGGCGAGCCACAATCCGCCGAAGAGGAACCAGATGATGTTGAGGAGGGTGCGCATCGCGCGGTCACAGTCCTTCGTCGAGGGGCCCGAGACTTCCGGGCCGGTCGTGGGGTCCAACGCGGCCCTTGGCTCGCGTGTTCCGCCGGATTCCGTGGGACGGGAGCGCGCGGCATACCCTTGAGCGGTTATGACGACGCAGCGCACCTACGACGTCCGCACCCACGGATGCCAGATGAATGTCCACGATTCCGAGCGCCTCGCCGGCCTGCTCGAGACCGCGGGCTATGTCGACCTCGCCAGCATCCCCGCCGCCGAGCGGCCCGCCACCGCTGACGTCGTCGTCTTCAACACCTGTGCCGTGCGTGAGAACGCCGACAACAAGCTCTATGGCAACCTGGGTCAATTGCGCCCGGCCAAGACCGCCAACCCCGACCTGCAGATCGCGGTGGGCGGCTGCATGGCGCAGAAGGACCGCGACACCATCGTCAAGCGGGCCCCTTGGGTCGACGTCGTCTTCGGCACCCACAACATCGGCAGCCTCCCGGCGCTGCTCGACCGAGCGCGCCACAACAAGCGCGCCGAGGTCGAGATCCTCGAGTCGCTCGAGACCTTCCCGTCGACACTCCCGACCCGCCGTGACAGTGCGTATGCCGCGTGGGTCTCGATCAGCGTCGGGTGCAACAACACCTGCACCTTCTGCATCGTCCCGAGCCTGCGCGGCAAGGAGCAGGACCGTCGACCCGGCGACATCCTCGCCGAGGTGCAGGCGCTCGTCGACCAAGGCGTCATCGAGATCACCCTGCTGGGGCAGAACGTCAACACCTATGGCGTCGAGTTCGGCGACAAAGGCGCCTTCGCCAAGCTGCTCCGCGCCTGCGGCGAGATCGACGGCCTGGAACGGGTGCGTTTCACCAGCCCGCACCCAGCGGCCTTCACCGATGACGTCATCGAGGCCATGGCCCAGACACCCAACGTCATGCCGCAGCTCCACATGCCGCTGCAGTCCGGCTCCGACCGCGTGCTCAAGGCGATGCGGCGCTCCTATCGCAGCGAGAAGTTCCTCGGCATCCTCGACAAGGTGCGCGCCCAGATCCCCGATGCGGCGATCACGACCGATCTGATCGTCGGTTTCCCGGGGGAGACCGAGGAGGACTTCGCCCAGACGCTGCGCGTGGTCGAGGCCAGCCGCTTCAGTTCGGCCTTCACCTTCCAGTACTCCATCCGCCCCGGGACTCCCGCAGCGACGATGGAGGGCCAGGTTCCCAAAGCCGTTGTGCAGGAACGTTTCGACCGCCTCATCGCCCTGCAGGAGGACGTCTCCTGGGCGGAGAACCGCCGCTTCGAAGGGCGTGAGGTCGAGGTCCTCGTCGCGCCCTTCGAGGGACGCAAGGACGGCGAGACGGCCCGCATGAGCGGGCGCGCACAGGACAACCGGCTCGTCCACTTCTCGGTGCCTGACGGGGGAGAGCGGCCCAGGCCGGGTGACCTGGTCACCGTCGGTGTGACCTATGGCGCGCCGCACCACCTCGTCGCCGACGGAGCCCTTGAGGGCGGACGGTATGCCGTGCGGCGCACCCCCGGAGGTGACGCCTGGGAGCGGCTCCAGACGGCGGCCGTGCCGGGCAAGCCCGCGGTCAGCCTCGGGATGCCGTCGGTGGGTGCGCCGGCCCCGTCGAGCGTGCCGAGTGGGGCGGCCTGCGCCAGCTCTTGATCACTGACAGAGGAGGGGCCCCGGTCGATGACCGGGGCCCCTCCGACGTCGGTGTGAAGGAGACGTCACTCGCCGATGCGCTCGTCCGCCGCGTCCCGACCCTGCTGGATCTGGTCGCTGTACTTGCCGCCGGTCAGGTCATTCGCCCTGTCCGCAGCCCCGTCGAGGCCCTTGTCCGAGAACTCCTCGACCTTGTCGGGGTGCTCCCCGGCGAGGTTGGTCAGCTTCTCCTTGGCGTCATCGAGAAAACCCACAAACGCCTCCTTCCTTCCAGGTCCGGCCGGGTGGCCCGACTTCTGGTCCCAGCCTGTCCCCGAGAACCGAGGAAATCAACCGGTGCCGGCTGGGAGTTGGCTGAGACCACCGGGACGCTCTGACAGAATTTCGGCCATGACCATCCGCCCCGTCGTCATCACCGGCGAACCCGTCCTGCACCGCCGCGCCGAACCCGTCACTGTCATCGACGACGAGATCCGCACGCTGGTCGCGGACATGTTCGAGACGATGGACGCGGCCCGCGGAGTCGGACTGGCCGCCCCCCAGGTCGGGGTGGGCCTGCGCATCTTCACCTGGCAGATGCGCAATGCCGACGGCATCCCCGAGCGTGGGGTCGTCATCAATCCGCACGTGGTCTCGAGCAAGCCGGCACCAGGAGACCCGGACAAGGACGAGGAGTCCGAGGGCTGCCTGTCCGTGCCGGGCGAGTCCTTCCCGCTCAAGCGCGGGGAACGGGCGACCCTCACCGGCCAGGATCTCGACGGCAACGACCTGCACTACGACGCCACCGGCTGGTTCGCGCGGATGTTCCAGCACGAGTTCGACCACCTCAATGGCTTCCTCTATGTCGACCGCCTCGATGGCAAGTGGGCCCGCCGCGCAAAGAAGGCTGTCCGCAGCAACGGCTGGGGCACGCCGGGACAGACGTGGATGCCGGGTGTCGACCGGGACCCCTTCGGCCACGACGACGACTCCCCGGACGACGAGCTTGCCGACTGACGCCCGACCAGTCCTGGCCGTCGTCGGCGCCACCGGGACCGGCAAGTCCGAGCTCGGGGTGCGGCTCGCCGAAGCGTTGGGCGGTGAGGTCGTCAACGCCGATGCGATGCAGCTCTACCGCGGGATGGACATCGGGACGGCCAAGCTCACGCAAACCGAGCGTCGCGGCATACCCCATCATCAGCTGGACGTCCTCGACGTGACCGAGGAGGCGAGCGTCGCGGCCTACCAGAGCGCGGCGCGCGCCGACCTCGCCGCGGTCCGCGGTCGAGATCGCGTGCCGATCCTCGTCGGCGGCTCCGGGCTCTACGTCAGGGCCGCGCTCGACCACCTCATCATCCCGCCGACCGACGCCGTCGTTCGGGAGCGCTGGGAGGCCGAGGCCACTGACCGCGGCACGCCGGCTGTGTATGCCGTGTTGCGGGCCCGCGACCCGCAGGCGGCGGCCGCGATCGAGCCCGGCAACACGCGCCGCATCGTCCGGGCGCTTGAGGTCATCGAACTCACCGGGCAACCCTTCTCGGCGACCATGCCGCGACGCGAATTCGTCACTCCCACACTGCTGGTCGGCCTGCGTGCAGAGCGAGCGGTCCTCGACGAGCGACTTGGCGAGCGGGTGGACCGGATGTGGGCACACGGACTGGTCGAGGAAGTGGCCGCCCTTGCCGAACGGGGACTGCGCGAGGGTCGAACGGCGCGCACGGCGATCGGCTATGCCCAGGCGCTCGCGCAGGTCGACGGTGCACTCACTGCCGAGCAGGCCCGTGAGGAGACCACGACGGCGACCCGACGCTTCGTCCGTCGGCAGGAGTCGTGGTTCCGACCCGACGACCGAATCCTCTGGTTCGACACGACCGATCCTGACGTCGGCTTGATGGCCGCGACGACCGGGGTGATCTCGCAATGGACGGCCATGACGGACAATGGGTGACATGACGCGCGAGATCGCCTTCACCAAGGGGCACGGGACCGAGAATGACTTCGTCCTCGTGCCCGACCTCGACGGCGCCCGCGAACTCACGCCGGAAACGGTTGCTGCACTTGCTGATCGACGCGCGGGCATTGGCGGCGACGGGGTCATCCGAATTGTCCCGGCTGCGTCGGCGATCGAGGCCGAGGTGCGCGACCAGGCTCGCTCGGCTCGGTGGTTCATGGACTACCGCAATGCTGACGGCTCCGTCGCCGAGATGTGCGGAAACGGCACCCGCGTCTTCGCCGCCTATCTGCGTCGCGAAGGCCTGGAGACGGCGGACGAGTTCGCCATCGCGACCCGCGCCGGGGTCAAGACCGTGCGTGTCGAGGGCGAGGAATTCGCCGTCGATCTCGGACCCTGGCGCCTCACCGACCCGATGGCGGCCGAGCGGGATGGCTTCGACGCGCTCGTCCACGTCGACGACGGCGACCCCTTCTCTGCCCTCTCCGTGGACCTGGGCAACCCCCACACCGTCCTGGCGCTCCCCGAGACCGTCGACCTGGCGGCCATCGATCTGACCCGAGCGCCCGTGGTGCGCCCCACCCCGGCACGGGGGACCAACGTGGAGTTGGTCCGCCCGCTCGGCCCGGACCACATCGCCATGCGGGTCCACGAGCGCGGCGTGGGGGAGACCCGGTCCTGCGGCACCGGTGCGGCCGCGGCCGCCATCGCGACGAGCTTCTGGGCCGGCCAGCACCTGGCCACCCCCACCTGGACCGTCGACGTCCCCGGTGGGCGGCTGCGGGTGCGGCTCCTGCCCGGCCAGCACGTCGAGCTGGCCGGTCCCGCTGCGCTGGTCGCGGACGGAACCGTCACCCTCCCCTGAGCGAAACATCTTGCCGGCGAGGAGTTCACCATTGCGCGCAACGGCAAGCCCGTCGCGGTGCTCAGCTCACCTCCGCGCGGCGGCGTCGTCTTCGGGACCATGAAGTCAGGGACGCCCGGCTTTGATCTCGAGCACGCGGAAGCCCTTGTGGCTGCCCAGGCGAGCACACGGCATACCGAGGTCGGCCTCGATCCACCGGGCGAGGGAGTCCGATCCGAGATTGCGTTGCACCACGAGGTATGCCGTGCCGCCCGGTCCCAGCCTCGGCAACCAGGTCCGCAGCAGGTCGTGCAAGGCGGCCTTGCCGATCCGGATCGGGGGATTGGACCAGATCAGGTCGAAGCGCAGGTCCGGGTCCACTTCCGCGGGGAGTGATGCGCGAATCCGGTTGCAACCCAAGCGTTCTGCATTGCGCCGCGTGAGGTCGAGCGATCGTTCGTTGACGTCGATGGCATGGACATGGGCTGCCGGAGAGAGCATGGCCATCGAGATGGCGATCGGGCCCCAGCCGCAGCCGATGTCGAGGAAGTCGCCACCAGGTGGCGGGTTGGGAACTTCGCCGAGCAGCACGGCCGTGCCCTTGTCCAGGCCACCGGGGGAAAAGATGCCGGGCGCGGTCTCGACGACGACCCGTCGCCCCATGAGTTCGACCGCGACCTCCTGGCGCTGGTCCGGGGTTGCCGGTCGGGCGCTGAAGTAGTGGTCCTGCCCGGTCACCGGAGAACGGTAGCGCGGTCACGGCGTCTCCACGCAGTTGTGAACCGGCAGAATGCGGCGATGGGACGGCAGGGGTCGGCGACGCGCTATGGCGCCGGTGCGCGGCTGCTCCTGAAAACGCGGTCCAGAAACGGGTTGGAACTGCCCTGTGCCGAAATGAGAGGCTGGTGGGCACGATGACTGAACGCAACAGCTCCACGGGCGGCCTCTTCACGCAGCGCGCCGAGGCCCTGACCGACGATCGCTTCGATGAGGCCGGCTTCCTGACCGACGAGGAAACCGCCGACTCCCGGGACGACGGCGACCAACTCGACCGTGAGGAACGCGCCGCGCTGCGACGCGTCCGCGGCCTGTCGACCGAACTCGAGGACATCACCGAGGTCGAGTATCGCCAGTTGCGGCTCGAACGGGTCGTCCTTGCCTCCGTGTGGTCCGAGGGCACCCTCGAGGACGCGGAGAACTCCATGCGCGAGCTGGCCGCCTTGGCCGAGACAGCCGGCTCCGAGGTCCTCGACGGCCTGATCCAGCGGCGTAGCCACCCGGACAACGCAACCTACCTGGGCAAGGGCAAGTCCCAGGAACTGCGTGACATCGTCATCGCCGAGGGTGCCGACACCGTCATCTGTGACACCGAGCTCGCCCCGAGCCAGCGCCGCGCCCTCGAGGACGTCGTCAAGGTCAAGGTCATCGACCGCACCGCACTGATCCTCGACATCTTTGCCCAGCACGCCAAGTCCAAGGAGGGCAAGGCGCAGGTCGAGCTGGCCCAGATGCAGTACCTCCTGCCTCGCCTTCGTGGTTGGGGTGAGTCGATGTCCCGGCAGGCCGGTGGCCAGGTCGGTGGCGCCGGCCAGGGCATGGGGTCGCGAGGACCCGGAGAGACCAAGATCGAGCTCGACCGGCGTCGGATCAACACCCGGATGGCCAAGCTGCGTCGGGAGATCAAGGAGATGAAAACCGTCCGCGACACCAAGCGCGGATCGCGTCAGGCTCGCGAGATCCCGAGCGTCGCGATCGCTGGCTACACCAACGCCGGCAAGTCCTCGCTGCTCAACCGACTCACCGGCGCCGGCGTGCTCGTCCAGAACCAGCTCTTCGCCACCCTCGACCCGACCGTGCGCCGCGCCGAGACCCCCGACGGCCGCGAGTACACCCTCGCCGACACCGTCGGCTTCGTCCGTCAACTGCCGACCCAGCTCGTCGAGGCCTTCCGGTCCACCCTGGAGGAGGTGGGCGATGCCGACCTGCTGCTCCACGTCGTCGACGGCTCGCACCCCGACCCGGAGGGCCAGATCTCGGCGGTCCGCTCCGTCCTCGCCGACGTCGACGCGGCCGACGTCAAGGAGGTCATCGTCGTCAACAAGGCCGACATCGCCGACCCCGAGGTCATCGACCGGATCCTGCGCCACGAGAAGCACGCCATCGCCGTGTCCGCCCACACCGGCCAGGGCATGGAGGCGCTGCGGCAACTCATCGCCGACGAGATCCCCCGTCCCGACATCCTCGTCGACGTCCTCGTGCCCTACAGCCGGGGTGACCTCGTCAGCCGGGTCCACGACGAGGCCGACCTCCTGACCGAGGTTCACGTCGCCGACGGGACCCGCATCACGGCCCGCGCCAAGGCCGACCTCGCAGCCGACCTCGAGCGGTATGCCGTCCGCTGACCTCCCAGCGGACGTCGCCATCCGCCCGACCGTCCAGGGGCGACGCAGGAGCGTCGACGCGACGTGCTGAGAGGTGGTTCCAGTCGAGCAACCAGGACACCGGCTACAGGCATGGCGATAGGTCAGGAACGGCGTCGCTCCCTACGCAGGAGGGAGCGCAGAGTCTCGGCGTTCGCGTAGCCGACCCGTAGCGCGATCTCGGCGGAGGTGAGGTCCGTGG
>Ga0209792_1000102_pt1 | contig 128538 bp, 125 predicted proteins | sample EBPBio142005_DNA_FD_185860 | JGI IMG/M metagenome (GOLD analysis project Ga0209792, IMG submission 185860) | Wastewater treatment Type I Accumulibacter community from EBPR Bioreactor in Madison, WI, USA - Reactor 1_6/14/2005_ DNA (SPAdes)... | ecosystem: Engineered > Bioreactor > EBPR >...
GACTGCCCATTGACGGAGCCTGCCATGCCCAAGCGCATCATCACCTCGGACCGCATCCACAAGGGCCGCCTGCCCTTTGCCCAGGCGACCGTCGCCGGCGGCTTCATGTTCGTCTGCTGCGTCGGGACCGACAAGGACGGCAAGCTCGCGATCGGCGATCCCCGCGCCCAGACCCAGCAATGCATCGATAATATCAAGGCGCTGCTCGAAGAGGCCGGCGGCAGCCTCGACGATGTCGTGAAGTGCACGGTCTATGTCACCGACCGCGCCTATTGGGAGCCGATGAACGAGGTCTATTTCGCTAATTTCGCCGAGGCGACGCCACATCGCGTCTCCTGCATCGTCAACGGACTGGGCTCGCCGAACTGTCTCGTCGAGATCGACGCCACCGCCTATCTCGGCGACAAGGCCTGATCGGCCTGCGGCACGATCCGCATCGCGCGCGCATAACCGCGCGGTGCGAAGCGCAACGCCATCAGCCCCGCCAGTACCGCGCAAACCAGATGCATCAGCCAGCCGGCGGTGAAGCTGCCGTCGGCACCGCGCAGCAGCGCGACGATCCCCGGCGGAATCGCCGAAATCAGGAAGCCGCCGCCCTGCATCTGTGCCGACAAGGCGCCAGCATTGGCGGGATTGTCGAGATGGTCGAGCGCCACGATCATGAAGAGCGCGAAGCCGGCGCCAAGTCCGACGCCGATTGCCACCGCCCAGCCGGTCGGCGCCGCGAGCGGCCACCAGGCGAGGCCAGCGAAACCGACGGCCTGACAGGCCAGCGCGAGCCAGATCCAGAAGCGGCGATCGGGATTGCGCGCCGCCAGAGCGGGAATGCCGAGCGCGGCCACGGCCTGGCTCGCCGCCATGACGGCCAGCAGGCTGCCGCTTTGCGCTCCCGACCAACCCATCGCCTGATAGGCGGGCGCGAGCCAAGCGACGACGGAAGCGTAGCCGCCGTTCACCAGTCCGAAGCAGACCATCAGGAGCCATGTGCGCCGGCGCCGTAGCAGGACGAGCGCCGGCACCCCACCACCCTGCCCCGTCCGGCCGGATGGCAGCGCCACCGCCGAGACTAAAGCCGCCAGCGCGGCCGGCAGTGCGATCCACCCGAGGCCGAGATGCCAGCTTCCGAAACGCTCGGCGATCACCGGCGAGAGCTGCGCGCCGAGCGCGCCGCCGCCCATCAGCATCGCCGAATAGAGCCCCATCACCAGTGCGACCCGGCCGGGAAACTCGGCCTTGACGATGCCGGGGAAGACCGACTGCACCACCGCGACGCCAAGTCCGCAGAAAGCCGCCGTCGCGATCAGCGCCTCGCCGCTCGTCGCGACCAGACGCAGGGCCGCTGCCGCGCAGAGAATGCAGAGCGCGCCGACCACCGCCATCCGTGCGCCCAGCACGCGCTGGAGCCAGGGTCCTGCGAAGGCGCAGACGCCCATCAGCAGCATCGGCACCAGTGTAAACAGCGAGAGGCTGCCATAGCCAAGCCCCGTCGCGGCCCGGATATCCGCTGCAAGCGGGCCGATCCCCGTCAGGAAGGGGCGCAGGTTCAGGCCGACGAGCACCACGGCCGCAAGCAGCAGCGCGCGGGACGCGCCGAATCGTTCAGGCGTCATGGCTTCAAGCCGACTTAGACTGGCGCCGCTTCCACTCGACATAGAGATCGGGTCCAGTTTGGAGACGGACGGGCACATAGGCGATCTTCATCGACTGCTCGGCGAAGGGCTTGGCCAGATCGGCATAGATCGCCGCCGTCGACAGGCCGAACGGCGCGCCGTCATCGTTGGAATAGGCGTAGTAGACCTCGTTTACGCCGGAAAGCCGCATCGCGGCCATGCACATCGGGCAGGGATGGCCGCTGGCATAGACCGCGCAGTCGACAAGGCTCGGCGAAGCGAGCTTGCGGCTCGCCGCGCGCAAGGCGGTCATCTCGGCATGGGCGGTCGGATCGTTGGTCGCGATGACCTCGTTGACGCCGGTCGCGACGACCTCGCCGTCCTTGACGACCACCGCGCCGAAAGGCCGGCCACCGTGCTCCATATTGGTCCGAGAGAGCTCGATGGCCTCGCAGAGAAAGTGCTGTGCCTGAGACATGATCGCCCTTCCGTTCAGCGGCCGCCGGCGGCAAGCAGGATCTGCTGCATCTTCGTCTGGCCGCGGTTGCGAGCGTGCTGGAGCGGGGTGACGCCGTCGCGATCGGCGAGGTTCACATCGGCACCGGCGGCGAGCAGGTCCTTGACGATCTGCTGATGCTTCTCGCCGCCGTCGCTGAGGATGACCGCCTCCAGTAGACCGGTCCAACCGAGATTATTGATGTGGTCGACCTTGACGCCGGCCGCGATCAGGGTGCGGACCGTCTCGACATGACCGCGCTCGCAGGACGGGATCAGCGCCGTGCCGCCATAGCGGTTGGTGCTCTTCAGGTCGGCGCCATGCTCCAGCGTCAGCTTGAGGATGGCGAGGTGGCCGCGCGCCCCGGCATAGAGATACGGGCTGTCGTTGATGGCATCCTTGGCGTTCACGTCGGCGCCGGCCTCGATCAGGGCGCGGGCGGCGGCGACGCGGTTCTCATGGGTCGCGGCCAGCAAGGCGGTACGGCCACGCTCGTCGCGCGCATTGATCGCAGCGCCCTCGGCAAGGAGGCGCTTGATCGCGGCGACATCGTCCCTGGCTGCGGCGGCATGCAATCTGGTGTCGGTCATGGCTTGTCCGGAGGCTGTCTGCGGGCCGAAGGCCAGCAGGAGAAGAACGAAGGCAAGGATCGGCGAAAATCGGGTCAATTCCGTCTCCCGGTCAGGTATAGGCGGCATCGGCCGGTGCGGCGGCATCCCTGTCAACTGGCAGGCAAGCCTGCCTTGGTCCCTGAATACAGGCGGCCTCGTCCATCTGAAAATTAAATGTCTGGATATCGTCCAGTGGCTTTGCGAATGTAATCGGCATCCCCGCCCCAGAGTTGCGGCTACCGGCCCCGATGCTCGATCCCCGCCTGCTCCGCTCCTTCGTCGCCATCGCCGATACCGGCAGCTTCACCCAGGCGGCCGAGCGTCTCAACATGACGCAATCGACCATCAGCCAGCAGCTCGCGCGGCTGGAGGAAGCGGTCGGGCGCGGATTGATCGATCGCGTCGCCCGGCCCGTTCGTGCCACGGCCTCGGGCGAGCGGCTGCTCGGCTATGCCCGGCGCATCCTGACGCTACAGCAGGAGGCGGAGACGATGCTCGGCGATTCCGCCGGTACAGCCTCGATCCGCATCGGCGTGCCCGACGACATCGTGACCGGCAACATGGCCCGGGTCTTCGCCGGCTTCACGCGGCAGCATCGCGAAGTCCGGCTCGACGTGGTCGCGGGCCTCAGCCGCGAATTGACGCGGCGCTACCGGGCCGGCGAATTCGACATCGTCATCGTCAAGGAGCCCTCCGCAAGCGCCGACCACCGCGCCAGCTATCCCGAAGCGATGGCCTGGTTCGAAAGCACTGATGCGCCGGAGAGCTGGCCTGAGCCGCTGCCGCTGGTGACATTCCCGCCCGGCGGGCTTTATCGCGACGCCATGTTCGAGCGGATCGAGCGCGAGCGGCATCGCTGGTACATCGCCCTGTCGAGCAGCAATCTCTACAACGTCATCGTGGCGGTCGAAGCCGGGCTTGGGCTTTCCCTCCTGCCGGTCGGCACAACGATCGGCCGCCGGGTCAGGCCCTATACGGCCTTCGGCGCAGAGCCCGCGATGGTCGTCTCGATCTATTCCTGGGAAAAAGGCGGACTCATCGCGGAGCTCGTCGCGGCGATGAGCGCGGTTCTGGGCCAGCGCTACAGTGTCCCTACGCCGAACTGAGCCGCGTCAGGCGCGACGGGCCGGGATCAAGATCGCACCGGAAGCCGCGATCACCAGGCAGAGCCCGAGCCAGTCGGTCGGTGTCGGCCGCTCGCCGAGCAGCAGCACCGAGCCGAGCACGCCGACGGCCGGCACCATCAGCGTGCCCAGGCTCGCGATGCCCGCGGGCAGGCGCGCCACTACGGTGAACCACAAGAAGTAGGCGAATGCCTGCGCGCCGATGATGTGGAAGCTCAGCGCCGTCAGCACGCGCGGCGACAGGAGCTTCGGCACCGGCAGTCCTTCGAAGACGAGCATGCCGATGCCGGCGACCACGCCGCCGATCAGCAATTGCCAGGCGGCGATCGTCAGCGCCGGAGCCGAGACCGGCCAGCGCTTGGTGACGATCGTGCCGAACGCCCAGCTCACCGCCGCGAGCAGCGCCAGCGCCAAGCCGAAGGAAAGCTGCCCGGCGAGGATCAACGGCAAGCCGAGGCAGACGAGGCCGGAGATGCCGAGCGCGAGTCCCGCGAGGCGACGGCCGTCAAAAGCCTCGCCGAGCACGAAACGGGCAAGCAATGTCGCCCAGATCGGCATGGTGAAGGTCAGGATCGCAGCGCGCGAGGTCGGCGCCGCCAACTGCGCAAAGGCGAGCAGCACGTTGAAGGCGGCGATCGAGAGGAAGCCGGCGACGACCAAACGCAACCATTGCCCGCGCGGCACGGCGAGCGGGATGCCGCGTGCCAACGCGATCGCGACGAGCACAAGCCCGGCGAAGCTCATGCCGGCGGCGCGCAGGGTCCAGGGCGCGATCTCGGTCAGCGAGATCCGCACCGCCGGCCAGTTGAAGCCCCAGAGCAGCCCGAGCAGCGGAACGAGCAGCAGTGCCCTGCCCGGCTTACCCTCGCTCACCCCTCGATGCTTTCGAGCCCGCACCATTCGGCCACGAAGAGCGCCATGGCGCCGGTGATGCGTTTCACCGAGGTGAGGCTGACGCGCTCGTCGAAGGCGTGGATGTTCTCGCCCATCGGGCCGTAGCAGAGTGCCGGAATCTTGTCGTAGAGCGCGTGGACGCGGGTATCGAGATAGGCCGCCGTCATGAAGCTCTTCAGCGGCTTGCCGAGAGCCGCCTCATGGGCACGGGCGAGCACGGCCTCGGCCTCGCTGCCGGGCTCAAGCACATAGCCCTCGGCCCAGAAGCCGTTGAACGTCACCTTCGGCGGATTGTTCGCCAGGAAGGAATCGCCGCGCGCGGCCTCGCGGATGCAATCCTCGATGCGCTGCGCCGTCTCCTTGGCGGTGACGCCGGGATAGAGCCCGACGCGGCAATCGACCCGGCACCAGCACGGCACGGAAGAGGCCCAGTCGCCGCCCTCGATCTTACCGATATTCAGGTTGATCGGATGCGGGTCATCCTCGAAATGCTCGCGGCCCGCCTTCTCGATATTGAACTGCTCCTCGAGCTTGCGCAAAGCCGCGACGACCCGATAGGCGGCGTCGATCGCATTGGCGCCAGTGCCCATCTCGCGGACATGAGCGGGGATGCCGCGCACCTCGAACTGGAACCAGAGCACGCCGGCATTGGCGCGGGCCAGCATCTCGTATTCCGGCTCGGGGATCAGCGCGGCCTCGGCGCGATAGCCGCGCAGATGCGTCATCAACGCGCCGTTGCCGGTCGATTCCTCCTCGACGACGGATTCGACATAGACCGTCGCCGCAGGCTGCATGCCGATGCGGCGCAGCGCATCGAGGCAGAAGAGATTGGCGGCGGAGCCCGCCTTCATGTCGGCGCTGCCGCGGCCATACATCCAGTCGCCCTCGATGACGGGGTCGAAGGGCGGATGCTTCCACTGATCGACGGGGCCGGCCGGGACGACGTCGACATGGGCCTGCAGGATCAGCGAGCGGCCCTTCTCCTCGCGCGGGCGATGGATGCCGACGACGATCGGAGCTTCGGAATGCGTGTCCGAGAAGGGCGCGCCGCCGGGATGGGCCGCGATCGCGTCCCTGTCCATGGCGAAGCGGTCCATGGTGAAGCCGCGCTGCTTCATGGCGCGGAAGATGAAGTCCTGGACCGTGTGCTCCTGCCCGCGAGTGGAGGCGAAGCGGACGAGTTCCTGCGTATAGGCGACCTGCTCGTCGAAGCCCGCCTCGACGGCGGCGAGGATTTTTTCACGCAAGGCGGGATCGAGAGGCATGGGCAGGGTCTCCTTTAGGCCAAATCCGTCATGCTCGGCCTTGTGCCGAGCATCCACGCCTTGCGACATGGATGAAGGGAGAGACGCGTCATGGTCGGGACAAGCCCGACCATGACGCGGAGCGCCGTGTCTATTAGTGCCCGAAGCGCCCGCCGCCCGGCACCGCCGCCAGCAGCTGCCGCGTATACGCGTGCTGCGGGTCGGCGAAGATCGCCGCCGTCGGCCCGCTCTCGACGATGCGCCCGCGCTGCATCACGGCGATGCGGTCGCAGATCTGCGCGGCGACGCGCAGGTCATGGGTGACGAAGAGGATGGCGAGGCCGAGCCGGCTCTGGATGTCCTTGATCAGCTTGAGGATCTGCGCCTGCACGGAGACGTCGAGCGCCGAGACCGCCTCGTCCGCCACGAGCACGTCGGGCTCCAGCGCAAGTGCCCTCGCAATGCCGACGCGCTGGCGCTGGCCGCCGGAGAATTCATGCGGATAGCGGTCGATGGCATTGGCGGAAAGGCCGACGAGCTCCAGCAATTCCCTCGCCCGTGCCAGAGCTTCCTTGCGCGGCGTGCCATGAGCGACCGGGCCGTCCGAGATGATGCGGCCGACGGTCTGACGCGGGTTGAGCGAGGCGAAAGGGTCCTGGAAGACCATCTGGATGCGCTTGCGCTGGTGGCGCAATTCGGCGGGCTTCAATTCGGAGAGGACGAGGTCGCCCAACGCGATGCGACCGCGATCCGGCTCGATCAGGCGCAGGCAGCAGCGCCCGACCGTCGACTTGCCGGAGCCGGATTCGCCGACGAGGCCGAGCGTCTCGCCGCGGACAAGCGCGAAGGAGATGTCGTCGGCCGCCTTGACCTCGCGCGCGACGCCGAAGAGCGAGCGCTTGCGATAGGTCTTGCCGAGCCCCTCGACGCTGATCACCGGCGCCGTCTCCGGCAGCGGCGGCAATTCAGCCGGCGTCAGCGAGGGCACGGCGGCCAGCAGCTTCTGCGTATAGGGGTGACGTGGAGAGCCGAGCACCTGATCGGCCGTGCCCTCCTCGACCAACACACCCTTCTCCAAAACGGCGATGCGGTCCGCGATCTCGGCGACCACGCCCATGTCATGGGTGATGAAGAGCACGGCCGTGCCGTGACGATGGCGCAGGTTGTCGATCAGCTTGAGAATCTGCGCCTGGGTGGTGACATCGAGCGCGGTGGTCGGCTCATCGGCGATCAGGAGCTTGGGCTCCAGCGCGAGCGCCATCGCGATCATGACGCGCTGGCGCTGGCCGCCCGAAAGCTCATGCGGATAGGCCTTTGCGAGGCGCGGCGGATCGGGCAGGCCGACCTCGGTCAGGAGATCGATGGCGCGGGCCCGGCGCGTCGCCCTGTCGTGCAGGCCGTGGGCCTCGAAGGTCTCGACGATCTGGTCGGAGATGCGCATGACCGGGTTGAGCGAGGTCATCGGCTCCTGAAAGATCATGCCGACCTCGCGGCCGCGGACGTCCTGCATCGCCTCTTCGTCAAGCGCGAGGAGATCGCGCCCTGCGAGCTTAATGGAACCGGCGACCGGCTTCACCGCCTTGGGCAGCAAACCCATCACGGCATGGGCGATCATCGACTTGCCCGAGCCGGATTCGCCGACGACGCAGAGCGTCTCGCCGGGCTGGATGGCGAGCGTGACCTTTTCGACCGCATTGGCACGGTCGGCCATCGCCGGCAGGGCCAACGTCAGGCCTTCGATGGAGAGCGCGGGAGCGGTCATTCGCGCCCCCGGGCGAGACGCGGGTTCAGGGCATCGTTCAACCCTTCGCCAGCGAGGTTGAGCGCGAGCACCGTCAGGAAGATCGCGAAGCCCGGGAAGAACGAGATCCACCAGGCATCGAGTAGACGCGTGCGACCGGCGCCGACCATGTAGCCCCAGCTCATCAGGTTGGGATCGCCGAGGCCGAGGAAGGAAAGCGAGGATTCCAGCAGGATCGCCGAGCCGATCATCAGCGAGCCCATGACGATGATCGGCGCGATGGTGTTGGGCAGGACCTGGCTGAAGATGATGCGCGGCGTCGACTGGCCGATCGTGACGGCCGCCTGAACGTATTCGCGACTTCGCAATGACAGCACCTCCCCTCGCACCAGCCGCGCCACCGGCGGCCAACTGACGACGCCGATCGCGAGCACGATCGAGCCGAGTTGTGGCTGCAGGATCGCGACCAGCACGATGGCGAGCGCGAAGGAGGGGATGGTCTGGAAGAGCTCGGTGAAGCGCATCAGCGCATCATCGACGAAGCCCCCGGCATAGCCGGCGACGGCGCCAAGCGGCACGCCGATCACCAGCGCGACCAGGGTCGAGACCACGCCGATCATCAGCGAGACGCGCGCGCCGTGGACGAGGCCCGAGGCGAGATTGCGGCCGAGCGTATCGGTACCGAGCGGGAAGCGCTCGTTGACGAAAGGCGCGAGGAAGGGCCGTGCCACCGGGCGCCAGGGCGATTGCGGATAGAGCGTCGGCGCCAGGAGCGCGAAAGCGACGACAGCGAGCAGGATGAGGATGCCGATCAGGGCGCCGCGGTTGCGGGCGAAGCGCTTGAGGAAGTTCATGCGTGCGCCTCGATGCGCGGATCGACGATCCGGTAGACCAGATCGGTCGCGATGTTGAAGCAGACGACCATCGCCGAGGAGACGAAGAAGACGCCGAGCAGGACGGAGTAATCGCGCTGGACCAGCGCATCGAACATCAGCCGGCCGATGCCCGGCCAGGCGAAGACGGTCTCGGTCAGGACGGCGCCGCCCACGAGCTGCCCCGCCTGTAGACCCGCCAGCGTCACCACCGGCAGGATGGCGTTGCGGGCGACATGCCGGCGCCAGACTCTGGCCTGCGAGACGCCCTTGGCACGCGCCGTCTTGACGAAATCGGCGCCCGCCACCTCCAGCATCGAGGCCCGCATCATCCGGGCATAGAGCGCCGTGAAGAACAGGCCGAGCGTCAGCGCAGGCAGGATGAGGTGCTGGCCGATATCGAGCGCGCGGGCGAGGCTGGTATAGTTCGCGCCGATGGTCTCGTAGCCGACATTGGGCACGAGCCCGAGCTTCAGCGCGAAGACGATCTGGCTCATCAGCGCGATCCAGAACAGCGGCGTCGCGTAGAAGGCCAGCGCGAGCGTCGTGATCAGGCTGTCCGACCATTTGCCGGCGCGGCGCGCCGCGAGCGCGCCCATCGCCGTCCCGACTGCGAGCGAGACGATGAAGGCCGCGCCCGTCAGCAGCAGGGTCGCCGGCAGGCGCTCCATGATCAGGTTCAGCACTGGCTGCTGCTGGCGATAGCTGAAGCCGAGATCGAAGGTGAGATAACCCTTCAGATAGATCCAGAGCTGGGTCAGGAAGGGCTGGTCGAGACCGAAGCGCGCGCGCAGTTGTTCGAGCAACTGCGCGTCGGCGGCACCCGCCTCGCCGGCAAGCACCTGGGCGGGATCGCCGGGCGCGGCGCGGATCAGCAGGAAATTCAGCACGGCGATGGCGAAGAGGACGATGACGCCCTTCACGAGCCGACCGGCGAGGAATTGCGCGAGGTTCATTCAGGACTTTCGTGAAGCCGGGTCATCCCGCGTCTGCGCAGCGGCACTTCGTGCCGCTGCGCAGACGCGGGACCGTCATCAGGATGGGGCGGCCTTGCAGGCAAACCCCGATACGATCCCGGATCGCCGCCTTGCGGCGTCCGGGATGACGCGCCCCTTCGCGCTCGCCTTACTCCTTCCAGGCGTCGCGGAAGCCGTCGTTCACACCGACGCCGGTGGTGACGAGGTTCTTGACGTTGCAGCGGTAGATGGTCGGGAAGTCCATCTCCAGCAGCCAGAGCACCGGCAGTTCGTCAGCCAGGACCTTCTGCACCTTGGTGTAGAGTTCCTGGCGCTCCTTGTCGGTCGGCGCGATCGCCGCATCGGCGAAGAGCTTGTCGACCTCGGGGTTGGAGTAGCCGCCGACATTGGCAAAGGGATTGCCCTTGGCGATGTTGGACGAGATGTAGGAGCGCGCCACGCCCATGGCGGGGTCGCCGAGCTGGTAGAGGAAGTTGAAGTTCAGGTCGAAATCCCAGTTCGACGCCTTCTGCGTCCAGCCAGGCACGTCGGTGTTCTCGATCTGCACCTTGACGCCGACATCCTCGAGATTCTGCTTGATCGCCTCGGACCAGCGGCTCCAGGTCTCGCCATAGGGCAGGTTCAGGAGCCTGATCGTCTCGCCCTTGTAGCCGGAGGCCTTGATCAGTTCCTTCGCCTTGGCGGGGTCATAGCTGTATTTCGGCACGTCGCCCGAATAGAACTTGGTCTTGGACGAGATCGGCCCGGTCGGCAGCTTGCCGAGGCCGCCCCAGACCACGTCCTTCCCGAATTCGCGGTCGATCGCGTACATCAGGCCCTGACGGAACTGCTTGTTGCCGAGGATGCCGTTGCGCACGTTGGGCGTGAGCCAGGCATGGGGGGCGAACATCTCCCAGCCCTTGGTCGTCATGCAGGTATTGGGCAGCTTGGAGAGGCGCGCGACGTCGTAGACATCGACCGAACCGCCGGTCAGCACGTCGACCTTGCCCGTCTCATAGGCAACGGCGCGGGCGGCTGCATCGGGAATGATCTGCCAGTAGATCTCGTCGAGGTTCGGCTTGCCCTTCAGCCAGTAGTCCTCGTTCTTGACGAGGTGGATGTAGGAGCCCTTCTTCCATTCCTTGAGCTTGAAGGGGCCGGTGCCGATCGGCGTGTTGTTGGCGGGGTTCGCGCGGTAATCCGTGCCGTCATAGATGTGCTTCGGGATCATCGGCGCGGAGGCGACTTCCTGCGTCATGACCATCGGGCCGAAGGGCTGCTTCAGCGTGATCTTCACAGTGAGATCGTCGACCTTCTCGATCTTCTCGACCTGCGCGTTGACGATCGGGCGCCAGCGCGGATGGACGTCGCGCAGGAACTTGTCGAGGGTGAAGACCACGTCATCGGCCGTGAACGGCTTGCCGTCATGCCATTTCACGCCTTCCTGGAGCTTGAAGGTGTAGGTCTTCGCGTCCGGCGAGATTTCCCAGCTCTTGGCGAGCGAGGGCTGCGGCTCGAGCTTCTCGTTATAGCGCAGCAGCGACTCATAGATGTTGCCTGCCACCATGTTGGTCGGGCCGTTCTGGTTGAGGCCCTGCATCAGCATCGGCGGCTCGGGCTGGACGACGACATGGACCGTCCCGCCCTTCTTCGGCTCCTGCGCGGTTGCCGCACCCAGCGCGAGAACCGACGCCGCCAGCGCCAGACCCAACCGCAATCCCGTCATCCCACGCACCATCTGCTCGTTCCCCTGTCTCGTATCGAGATCGTATCGTTTGAATCGGACCTGTTCGGACCGCGGATGCCATCGCACCCGATCACGCGTCTCTTGGCAAGCGCCGCGCCAACTGACCTCGCGCCTCAGCGGGCCATACTCGCCAGAGCGTCCCGCATCGAGGCGCTGGAAATGCCGAACAGGCCGCCATAATGCGTCTCGAGATCGGTGATCACGAACATCACGGTCGAGATCGAGACGATGCCGATCGCGAGCACGATCGCGGCGAGGCGCTTGCGCGGTATCTGCAGGCCGAAGCTCAGGAAGACCAGCATCAGCCAGAAGGTCATGATGCTCGTGAACAGCGGCGAGACCGGGCCGCGAACGTCCTCGATGACGGCCCAGCGCCGCTGCTGCACCCGTTGATAACTCGCCCGGCACTCAGTCGCGACATTGATACGGAGGGCATCGGTCGGAGTCAGGCCGTTGATCCCCCGGCCGATGCGCGAGATCAGGGCGCCGAGCGAGGGATCGGCGCCTTCGCGGGCCATGCCTGTGGTATCGGGGTAGGAGATGCCTTCGGGCTTCGGCTCCAGCGGCCAGGTGCTGGCGATCACGCCTGCCGTATAGCTGCGCAGGTCGAGCCGGACCGGATCAGCCTCGAGCCCGTAGCTGCGCAGGCATTCATCGAGCTGAGCGAGCCCGGCCGCATCGGCATTGCGGTCGCGATAGGCCTGATCGAAGGCGCCTTTGACGCTGGAGAGCTGCAAGCTGAGCACCAGGGCGGCGAAGGTGACGAGCAGGCTCGTCACCAGCTGGATCGCCTCAAGGGTCCGCTCGGAGAGATGCTCCTCGGACAGCCAGCCGCGCAGCTTGACGCCGAAGATCGCACTGCCGCTCAGCAGCGCACAGAAGATGAAGGCTGCCAGCGTCTCGGCCATGGTCGCGATCGTTCCGGGGGATGCGGTGCTTGCGCAGATCGGCCCAGATGGGCGTGCGATCGCAGGCCCTGTCAATATCCTCGCGCCAACGCGCAGGCACCGCGTTTACGCCTTCAGCGGGGCTCCTCGACATAGGTCGCGACGAAGCGGACGAGCTCGCTCTGCCGAGCCGTCCCGGTCTTGGCGAAGAGGCGCTGGAGATGGGTGCGGGCCGTGGTCGGTGCGATGCCCAGCCGCTTGGCGGCGATGATCGTATCTAGCCCTTCGACCATGAGAGCCAGCATGCGCTCCTCGGTCGGGGTCAGGCCGCAGGCTTCGCTGACCCGGGCGACATTGCGATCGATCGCACTCTCGGGATCGTCGACCGTCAGGACGAACAATTCGATGCTCGTCAGATGAACGGCATCGACCGCGATCTGCCGGCCGTTGCGCAGCACCAGCGGCAGCCGCGTCTCGCCGGCCGCACTGCCGGAGCGGCAGCGCTTCAGCCAGACCTGCAAGCGCGCCATGAAACCCTTGTCATAGGCGGTGAAGCGGTCGAGGCCGCCGAGCCCGTCGCGGGCAAGCTCCTCCGCGCCGCGATTGCCGAAGCGCTGGTTCAGTTCGGCATCGATGACGAAAACCGGCCTGGATGCCTTCCCGAAGGGATCGGCGGCCATGTCATGGCGCGGCGGAAACGGAGTGTAGCTCGTCCTGCCGACAATCGAGACATGAAGCGACATCGCAATATCCATCCCTGCAATCCACGGATCGCCGCGCGATCTCGTCCGGGAGACCCTGGACTTGCCGGATGCGGCTCCGTTCCTCTTGGTCGCAGCAGACCGCGGGGAGGTTCAAAGCCCTCCGTCTTTGGACTGTTATTGGATATCCAAATGGGAGACCCGAAGCCGCTGCCTCTACCGCAGGATGTCAGGCGGTCAGCGTCAGCTTGTAGGTATAGGTGTCGCCCCGGAACAGGCCCTCGACATATTCGAGCATGTCGCCGTCGGCACCATAGCTGCGCCGCTTGATCAGCAGGCAAGGCACCGGGCGATCGAAGCCGAAGATGGCCCATTCCTCCTCGGTCGGCGCCGCAGCCTCGATGGTCTGGTCGCAGCGCGTCAGCGGCAGGCCGAGCGCGGCGAGCCGGGCATAGACCGAGCCCGAGAGATCGCCCTCCGCCAGCTCGGGCGCGCGCTCGAGATTATACCAGGCAACCTCACGCGACATCGGGATATCGTCGCCCGAACGGATGCGGACCAGCTTGAGGAAGCGCGCATGCGAGGAGAGGCCGAAGATCGAGGCGATCGAACGATCATTCACCACGGACCGCTCGACGATCCGTGACGAAGGCACCCGGCCGAGTTCCTGCATCTCCTCGGTGAAGCCCTTGAGCCGGTCCATGCCTGAATGCAGGCGCGGCCCCGTTCCCTGAACGATCGAGCCCAGGCGCCCCTGCGCGCTCAACAACTTCCGTTCGCGCAAGGCGTTGTAGGACCGCTGCACGGTGGCGCGGCTGATGCTGAGGCGCTCGGCAAGCTGGCGCTCCGCCGGCAGGGTCGTGCCCGCCGGCAAGGTGCCGTCGCCGATCAGTTGAGACAGCTGGTCTTCAAGCTGCTGGTAGAGCGGCTTGGCGGTGTCCGTGCGCAGTTCCAGCAGGTTCTGGAAGGGCGGCTTGGCGATAGGCGTCTTAGGCACTGTCGTGGCTTGCATGGGCGTGTCACAACCCGCGTAGCAGTTCGTGAACGGCAAAATCAAATCCTCGGAGACTGCCGTGACCGGCAAGCCCATCTTCGTGCTCGGAAGCTTCGTCGTCGCCTGTTCGGCGAAGGTTGCCCGGTTCCCGCGACCGGGAGAATCGCTGGCCGCCGAGACCGTGACGATCGAGCCCGGCGGCAAGGGACTGAACCAGGCGATCATGGCGCGCCGTCTCGGCGCCGAGGTCGCCGGCCTGCTCGCTGTCGGCGACGATCTTGCCGCCGCCTTCGCCCTGCCGGCGCTTGAACGGGCCGGCCTGCCGGCTTCCATGCTGGTCCGGCTCACGGGCCATACCGGCAGCGGCATCGGCTTCACCGACGCTGCAGGCGAGACCTGTCTCGCGGTCGCCTCCGGCGCCAATCTCGCCCTCTCGGCCGAGCATGTCCTGCAACGGGCGCAAGCCATCGCCGCTGCCGCCCTGGTGACGGCCCAGTTCGAGATCGGCGATCAGCCGATCGAGGCAGCCTTCGCGTTGGCCCGGCAGGCCGGCATCCCGACCCTGCTCAACCCCTCGCCTCTCCGGGTCGTCCCGGAGACGATGCTGGCGCTGACCTCGATCCTGATCGTCAACGAGACCGAGGCCCGCGGCCTCGCGATCGCGCTGGGCCTGGAGCCGGACGGAGCGACGGAGCCGCAGCGCCTTGCAACGGAGCTTGCGCCCGCGCTCATGGAACGGGGCCCGCGGCTCATCGTCGTGACTCGAGGCGCGGCCGGGGCGATCGCCGTTACAGCGGAGGGTCAGGTCATCGAACAGAAGGGCTTCGCCGTCGAAACCATCGATTCGCTCGGCGCCGGCGATGCCTTCGCTGCGACGCTCGGCGTCCGGCTGGCGACAGGGCGCTCCCTGGCTGACGCTCTGCGCGATGCCGCGATCGCCGGAGCCCTGACCACGATCCGGAACGGCGTCTTCGACGCGCTCCCGACCCTTGCCGCCATCGAAGCGATGGCCCGCGCATGAAGTCAGCCGGAATCGATAAAAATCTTTGGATTGTTTTTGGACTTTTCTAGAGCAGCCCATGCTGCTAGCCTCGGTCTGGCTCATCACGCATGCGCCTTCCGTGGCCAGCCGGGATTTCTCATGCCGCGCCTCGACGTCGATACTGTCATGTCCGCGATCGAGCAGTTGCTGGCCGGCGCGATGGACGAAGAGCAGATGCAGGCCGCGGCCGAGGCGATGCGGCAATTGTTCAACGGCTCGAAAGCCTGCTTCGCCAGCTTCGGGCCGAGCCCGGATGACTGGGCGTCCCATGCGACCAGCCCCGATGCCGCGCTGCAGGAGCGCTGCTTCGGCGACCTCGCCTCCGACTTCATCGCGATGGGCGGTGCCCTGCGCGATATCCCGCTCGGCACGATCTATCGCGATAACGAGGTGTTCGGCGAGGAAGCCCTGCGTAGCACGCGCGTCTGGCAGGAATGGATGCGCCCGCAGGACATGTATGGCGGCATGGCCTGCCGCCTCGCCAATAACGGGGAGGCTTTCTGGTTCTTCGACGTCCAGCGCGGCCGGCAGCAGGACAGCTTCGACGCCGAGGAAGTCGCCCTGCTCGAAAAGCTCTATCCGGTGCTCAGGCGCGTCGTCGAATTGCGGCGCCATATCGGACGGGTGACCGTCCAGCGGGACGAGGCGCGCAGTGCGCTCGACCGCGTCGCGATGGGCATCGCGATCCTCGACCAGGACATGCGGATCGCCTACGCCAACGAAGGCGCCGACGAGATCCTGTCCGATCCCGACAGCGCGGTGGGCCTGCGGCAGGGGCGGCTCTTCGCGCGCCAGCCGGCCGACCAGCGCCAGCTCAGGCTGCTGGTCGAAGGCGCCCTGCGCAGCGCGCAAGACCCGCTCGCCCCGGCACGGGCCAGCATGATCCTGCATGGCGAGGACGGCTCTCATTCGCTTTCAGCCTGCGCCATGCCAGCGCCCTCTTCCCCGCAGGCTCATGCGGCCGGCAAGGTACTGATCGCGCTGCGGCGGCTGGAAACGGCGACCAATCTCGTTGCATGCGCGCGCCAGCTCTTCGATCTCACCGATGCGGAAGCGAAATTCGCCTCCGCGCTCGCGAGCGGATCATCCCTGGCGGAAGCGGCCGAAGCCCAGGGCGTCCGGATCTCGACCGCACGCACGCATCTGGCGCGCATCTTCCAGAAGACGAACACGCGCCAGCAAAGTCAGCTCGTTTCACTGCTGCGCAGCGCGGCACTCCCCCTGCGCCCACGCTGAGACATCGACATCGGGGCTGGATCGGGACGCATTCGCGAGCCCCGCCCGGCTCGCCGCCCGATATCCCCTCCGTCAGGCTACGAAGGAGAGACTAAGGGAGCTCTCGCGCGCCTTTCGTCATCCAAATGACGGAGACGACCCCAGCCCTGGCAGGCCTATTCGCCCGGCTGCGGGCCGTCATAGCCGCCGATGATGACGAGATCGGACTGGCCGGCGCTGCTGAGATGCTTCACCGCCTCCTGATATTCGGGCGAGGCATAGCAGGCGCGGGCCGTCTCTTCGTCCTTGAACTCGATGACGACGTTGTGCCTGCGACCCTCGCCGCGGGCGAGCTTGTACTCGCCGCCGCGGACTAGGAACTTCGCCCCGTATTTGGCGAAGGCCACGGCGTTGAGCGAACGATACTTGGCGTAGGCCTCGGCATCCTCGACGTCGACCCGCGCGATCCAGTAGCCCTTGGCCACGGTCAGAGCCCTTCGACGGCGACGAGATCGATCTCGCCGGCCCCCTCGCGCAGCTTACGCGCCTCGGCATATTCCGGGGAGAAGAGATAGGCTCGCGCCGTCTCGAAATCCTTGAACTCGAGCACGACGTTACGAGCGCGCCCCTCGCCTTCGCCGACCGTCATCTGGCCGCCGCGCACGACCGGCGTGCCGCCATATTGCTTGATGACCTCGGAGGCCTTGGCGGCGTAGCTCGCCCATTTGGTCGCGTCGGAGACCTTGGCGCGGCCGATCACATATCCCTTGGGCATGGTGCTATCCGTTGGCTGAAACGAGTCTGAGACAGGCGGAGCTTACGAAGCCGCGACGATCTCGTCCATGACCGCGCCCGCCGCTGCACGCGGGTCTGCCGCGCGGATGATGGGACGCCCGACGACGAGATGATCGGCGCCGATACGGATCGCCTCGGCCGGGGTGAGCGTGCGCTTCTGGTCGCCCGCCGCGCTGCCGGAGGGGCGGATGCCGGGCGTGACGATGACCATGTCCTTGCCGATGACCTCGCGCACGATCTCCGCCTCGGCGGCCGAGCAGACGATGCCGTCGATGCCGGCCGTACGCGCCTGCTCGGCGCGCAGGCGCACGAGATCGCGCACCGCCAGCCCGTAGCCGGCATCGCGCAGATCGCCATCGTCATAGGAGGTCAGCGCGGTGACCGCGAGCAGCTTGAGCGCCGCATCGCCGCGCCCTTCGACGGCGCCGCGCATGGTCTGCGGGTAGGCATGGACGGTGAGGAAGGTGACCCCGAGCTTGGTCAGCGAGTCCACGCCCTCGGTCACTGTGTTGCCGATGTCGTGCAGCTTGAGATCGAGGAAGACCTTCTTGCCCTCGGCGACGAGCTGGCGCGCGAGATCGAGCCCGCCGGCAAAGGCGAGGCGATAGCCGATCTTGTAGAAGGTGACGCCGTCTCCGAGCGTCGAGACGAGGCGGTAGGCGTCCCACACGGTCGGCACATCGAGGGCGACGATCAGGCGGTCGCGGACATCGTTGATCTTCTGCATCGGTCAATTCCCTGAGTTTTGAGGGAAGGCGCACGATTCGAAGCGGGATGCAAGCGCGGGAGCCTCTCCGGCGATAGGTAGAACATCCTCCTACGCATCGGCGCCTTGTCGAGAAATCTATTCCCGCTTTCGGGCCGATCCTCTAGGCGTCGCGCTCCGCTTCCTCGGAGACGCCGACCATGTCCCTGGCTGCCCTGTTCGGGTTCCTGCTGCTGACCGGCATGGCGGCCTATGTCCAGACGCTGACAGGCTTCGCCTTCGGGCTGATCGCGATGGGCGGCGTCGGCCTGACCGGCCTGCTCTCGCTGCCGGATGCGGCAATGCTCATCAGCGCGCTCACGCTGGTCAATGCGGTTCAGATGCTGCTCAAGGGCTGGCGCGATGTCGACTGGCGCAAGTTCGGACTGGTGCTGGTCGCGAGCTGGCCCTTCGTCTTCATCGGCTTCCATCTGCTCGAATGGCTCGCCGCCAGCCGCGCCGACCTCCTGCGGCTGACGCTGGGTTTCGTGATCATCGTCTCCAGCCTGCAACTGGCGCGGAAGCCGGAACCGCTCAAGCAGCCGTCAGGCGCGCCGAGCTACCTGTTCTTCGGCAGCATCGCGGGATTGATGAGCGGCATGTTCTCCACGGGAGGCCCGCCCCTCGTCTACCACTTCTACCGCCAGCCGATGCCGCTCGTGGTCGTCAGGGAAACGCTAGTGACGATCTTCGCGCTGAACGCCCTGTTCCGCACGGGGCTGGTCATCGCCACCGACCAGATCCCCGCGCCATCGACGCTTTCAGGGCTCTTCGCCATTCCGGCGGTGATGCTGGGCACGCATCTGGCAAGGCGCTACCCGCCGCCGCTCACGCAGGCCACCATGCGGCAGATCGTGTTCCTGCTGCTGTTCCTATCGGGCGTTTCGCTCGGGGCGCCGGCGGTCGCCCATCTACTCGGCTTCTGAAACCAGCCAATATCGCGCGAAGTCACACGTTATTACTTGCGCGTCAAATCATCCAGGGAAATCGATCAAATTATTATATCCTGAATGTCAATATAAATAAAAACTCAATATGTCTCTGTATTAACTTGTCACGTAATTTTAATTGTGATCAATTTTATTTTGATTATCTTTTCTTTCAAGACGCTCTACGTCAACAATATATCCAACAAAACAGCAGATCACCAAAGAACATAATACCGTATATTTATTCACAAATCCAGTTAATTCTAAAATTACAGCAAATATCAGAAATAACATACTTGAGATAGTCAAAGATGGACAATTTTCAACTAACCTTCTAATAATTAAAACATAATTCCTCATCAATAACCTCATGAAACATTCACAAGCGATACACGATGATTAATTGCGCTCGATCTTGGAATATCAACTCAGAATAGCGATAGATTCTCCACCGAATCCACCCTTGAAACGCCTCACCATCTGGCATCTCGCAATGACCGCGTCAGAACTGCGGTTCCTGCGGAGCCTGCGCGGTGAAGACCTGCTGGAAGACCTGGGCCCAGACATCCGGCGGCTGCGCGCCGGATACCGCGAGCTTGCCGTCGACGATGAAGAAGGGCACGCCGGTGACGCCGACCTTGCGGGCGTGATCCTCCAGCCCGATCACGGTCTCGCGCAGTTCGTCATTGGCGAGTTCGTCGCGGGCGGCCTGCTCGTCGAAACCCTGCTCGACCGCGATCTGGATCAGCGTCTCGATATCGCCGATATCGCGCCCGTCCTGCCAATAGGCCTTGAACAAGGCGGCCGTCATGTCGCCGCCGCGCTGCACGGTGGAGGCGGCAGCGACCAGCATATGGGCCATGCGGGTGTTGACGCTGCGCGTCACCTTCCCCCAGTTGAAGGTGACGCCGCTCTCCAGCGCCGCCTCCGACAGCCGGACCTCGATTTCCTTGCGCTTGCCCGGACCGAACTTGCTTTCGAGATACTGCGTCCGGTCTATGCCCTCCTCGGGCATTTCCGGATTGAGCTCATAGGGCAGCCAGGTGATGGCGAAGCGGTCATTCAGGCCGTAGCGCTCCAGCGCCGTCTCCAGCCGGGCCTTGCCGATGAAGCACCAGGGGCAGGCGATGTCGGAGACGATCGCGAGCGGCATCTTGTCCTGCATATCGATATCCTCAGGTCTCAGGCGGGCGGGTAGCGATGCTGCCCGCCGTGACGGTCTTCGGCAACCGCCTCCATGCCCGGCGTCTCGCAGCCGGAGAGGAAGGCGGGGCCGACCGGAATCTTGCCGGCACCGCCGGGGATGTCGAGGATATAGGTCGGCTGGCAAAGCCCGGAAAGGTTGCCGCGCAGGCTTTTGACCAGCGCCTGCCCCTCTTCCAGCGTCAGCCGGAAATGCGAGGTGCCGGGCGCGAGATCGGGGTGGTGCAGGTAATAGGGCTTGATGCGGTTCTCGACGAAGGCGCGCATCAGGGCGCCGAGCGTCTCGACATCGGCATTGATGCCCTTGAGCAGCACGGACTGGCTCAGCAGGACATGGCCGGCATCGGCCAGCGTCGCGATCGCGGCGCTGGCATCCTCGGTGAATTCGCGCGGATGGTTGGCGTGGATCGCGATATAGCTCGCCTTGCCGGGGATGCGCAGCGCCCTCGCATAATCCGGCGTGATCCGGCCGGGATCGACGACAGGTACACGCGTATGCCAGCGCGCGACCTTGATATGCGAGATGCTGGCCAGGCGCTTGGCCACCTCACGCACGCGGCGAGCCGAGAGGATGAAGGGATCGCCCCCGGTCATGATCACCTCCCAGATCTCGGGATGGGAGGCGAGATAGGCGAGCGCCGCGTCGAGCCTGGCGCCGGTCAGCGCATCGCCGCCAGGGCCGACCATCTCGCGGCGGAAGCAGAAGCGGCAATAGACCGGGCAGGCATGGACGAGCTTGAGAAGCGCGCGGTCGGGATAGCGATGGACCACGCCCTCGACCGGGGAATGCGCGTCGTCGCCGATCGGATCGGCGAGTTCCTGCGGCAGCGTCGTGAGCTCGGCCGCATCGGGGATGAACTGGCGCGCGATCGGGTCGGTCGGATTGGTGGGATCTATCAGCCCGGCTACGGCCGGCGTCACCGAGACGGCATAGCGTTCCGCCACCTTCTGCAGTGCTTCGCGACGCGCAGGCGCAGCAAGCCCGGCCTCGACGAGCGCGTCGATGCTGCGCAAAGGCTGGCCGCCGGGGGGCTGGTGAACGGTCATGCCCCTCCCCTGCCCGGTTCCGCGACCGGCGTCCAGAGGACATCCTCGATCCGACGCGCGCCCACGCAGAGCATGACGAGCCGGTCGAAGCCGAGCGCTATGCCGGACGCCGCCGGCATCAGCGCCAGCGCCGCCAGGAAATCCTCGTCGACCGGATAGCGCTCGCCATAGATGCGCTCCTTCTCGTCCATATCGACCTCGAAACGGCGACGCTGCTCGGCCGGATCGGTCAGCTCGCCGAAGGCATTGGCGAGTTCGACGCCGCAGGCATAGAGCTCGAAACGCTCGGCCACGCGCGGATCGCCGGGTTTGGGCCTTGCGAGCGCGGCTTCGCTGATCGGGTATTCGCAGAGGATCGTGGCGCGGCCACGGCCGAGATGCGGCTCGATGCGCTCGGACAGGATGCGGCTGAAGATGTCGGACCACGTATCGTCTTCGGCGACCCGGATGCCGGCTTCGATCGCATCGGCAGCGAGCCCGCCACGATCGGCATCGTGATCGGCAGTCACCGTGCGCAGCAGGTCGATCCCGGCATGGCGCCTGAAGGCCTCCTGCAAGGTCAGGCGTTCGGGCTCGGCGAACGGATCGACCTCGATGCCGCGCCAGCGCAGCATGGTGGTGCCAGCGGCGCGGGCGGCCTCGGCCATCAGTGCGGCGCAGTCCTGCATCAGCGCCACATAGCCCTCGCCGGCGCGGTACCATTCCAGCATCGTGAATTCGGGATGGTGCAGGGCCGTGCGCTCGCGATTGCGGAAGACGCGGGCGAAATCGAAGATGCGGGTCTCGCCGGCCGCGAGCAGCTTCTTGGCCGCGAATTCCGGCGAGGTGTGCAGGTAATAGGGGTGAGCCTCGGCCGTATTATCGATCAGCGTCGTGCCGAAACCGTGCAGATGCGTCTCGTTGCCGGGCGAGAGCTGCAGGATCGCCGCCTCGACCTCGGTGAAGTCGCGGGTCTCGAACCAGCGCCGCAGCGCCGTCTTGATCCGCCCGCGCGCCAGCAAGGCCGGGCGCCGGTCGGCATGGACATCGGGTCGCCAGAACGGCGTCGGGGACGAACTCATCGAATCTCGCGTCGGAACCACCGGGAAGCTTCCGTTTCGCGCGCGAATGCGGTAGTTGCGCGGCGACAGGAATTCGCATAGCGCGCGAAAACGCCGCGCACCAGCAAGGACATTCACGTGGTCAAGGTCATCGCCTCTTCCGTCCGCAAGGGCAACGTCCTCGAGCTCGACGGACATCTCTGCACCGTCATCTCGGCCGAGAGCTTCTTCCCCGGCAAGGGCACGCCGACGACGCAGATCGACATGCGCCGCATCTCCGACGGCACCAAGATGACGCAGCGCTACAAGACGACCGAGCAGGTCGAGCGCGCCTATGTCGAGGACCGCGACTTCACCTATCTCTATCAGGACGGCGAGCAGTACGTCTTCATGAACCCCGAGACCTACGACCAGATCCCGGTCGACAAGGACGTGATCGGTGACGCCGCTCCCTATCTCCAGGAGAACATGAAGGTCTCGCTCTCGGTGTTCGAGGACAAGGCCGTCGCGATCGAACTGCCGCAGCGCGTCACGCTCGAGGTCGTCGAGACCGAGCCGGTGACCAAAGGCCAGACCGCCTCCTCCTCCTACAAGCCGGCGATCCTGTCGAACGGCGTGCGCAGCGCCGTTCCGCCGCATGTCGGCGTCGGCACCCGCGTCGTCGTGATGACCGCCGACGGCTCCTATGTCGAGCGTGCGAAAGACTAATCTGCTGGCGCAGCGCGCCGCGGAAAATTCTCCTCTATAAATTCACGCAGCGGGCCCTTTCCGGGCCCGCTGTCGTTTCCGGGGATAACCATGCCGCTCACAGTCCAGGCCGCCGCCCTTTCCGGCTTCGTGCAGACGCTCAAGGCGCTCGACGCCATTCTCGACAAGGCCGTCGCCCAGGCCGAGACCCGCAAGATCCAGCCTGAGGTGCTGCTCTCCGCCCGGCTCGCGCCGGACATGTTGGCCTTCACCCGCCAGATCCAGCTCTGCTGCGACTTCGCCAAGAATGCGGTCGCCCGCCTCTCCGGCGGCGAGAACCCGCGCTTCCCCGACGAGGAGAAGAGCTTCCCGGAGCTGAAGGAGCGCATCGCCAAGACGCTCGCCTTCATCGCCGCGGCCGATGGCGCGACGCTCGATGCCGGGCTTGCCCGCGAGGTCACCTTCCCGCGCGGCCCCTCGGCGACCGCAACGATGACGGGCGAGGGCTACCTCACCCGCTTCGCCATCCCGAACTTCTATTTCCACGCCACGACGGCCTACGACATCCTGCGCCAGAACGGCTTCCAAATCGGCAAGCAGGACTTCCTGCTCGGCGTCTTCGACGCCTGAGACCGGCCTCAAGGGCATGAGCGCGACGCCGACCGTCGAGATCGAGCGCGCCTCTCCCCACGATGCCGGGGAGATCGCCGCGCTTTATCTGGCGTCGCGCGCGGAGGCCCTGCCCTATCTACGCCGCGTCCATAGCGACGATGAGGTCAGGGGCTGGATCGCGCATGTCAGGCTTGCCAACGGCGAGACCTGGGTCGCGCGGGAGGCCGGGCGCATCCTCGGCTTCCTCTGCCTCGACGGCGAGGATCTCGACCAACTCTATCTGCTGCCGGGCACGTTCAGGCGCGGCATCGGCTCGCTGCTGCTCGCCAAGGCGAGGGAACGCAGCCCGGAACGTCTTCACCTGTTCACCTTCCAGCGGAATACGGCCGCCCGCGCCTTCTACGAGCGCCACGGCTTTCGTCTGGTCGATCTCAATGACGGCGACCGGAACGAGGAAGGCGAGCCGGACGCGCTCTACGAGTGGCGCCGATCTTTTTCAGACGAGGCCTTGTAAACGGGAAACATCGTTCCCATCTCAGGCTCACGGCGATGTCGAGAGCGTTCCACAGCTCTCCATTGTCGTTGAAGACGGCCATGAGCCGAACGTTTGACGCCGGATGTACGCGCACCCGTTCAGGACATGGCCGTTGGTTCATTCCGAGGCCCGTAGCGGACATCCGCTGCGGGTCTTTTCGTTTCAGCCTCCCGACCCGGCAGGCTGATCCCGACCGTCCCCTTCTTTGGCTGCCGAGGCCGATATTCAAGACGTGGATGCTCGCCACGAGGGCGAGCATGACGTTCGGCTTTCTCTCACCCCTGCAGGAACGGGTTGTTCTGCCGCTCCTCGCCCAGCGTGCTCGCCGGGCCATGGCCGGGCAGGAACTGGACATCGTCGCCGAGCGGCAGGAGCTTGGTCTTGATCCCCGAGATCAGCGCCTCGTGGTCGCCATATGGGAAGTCCGTCCGGCCGACGGAACCGGCGAAGACGGTGTCGCCCGCCAGCAGGAAGCGCAAATCCTTCTGGAAGAAGGTGACATGCCCCGGCGAATGGCCCGGCACATGCGCGACTGCGAAAGTCAGGTCGCCGAGCGAAACCGTATCGCCCTCGTTCAGCCAGCGGGTCGGCGTGACCGCCTTCATGCCGAGAATGTCGAAGCGCAGCCCCTGCTCCGGCAGGGCGTCGAGCAGGGGCTTGTCGCCCTCGTGCGGCCCGATGATCGGGATCGACAGCGCCTCAGCCAATTCGGTCGCGCCGCCGGCATGGTCGAGATGGCCGTGGGTCAGCCAGATCGCGACCGGCGCGACGCCGAGTTCCTTGATGGCCGCCTGCAGGCGAGGCACGTCGCCGCCGGGATCGACGATCGCCGCCTCGTTGGACTTGGGCTCCCAGACGATCGAGCAATTCTGCTGGAACGGCGTCACCGGCACGACGGCGATCTGAAGCGGCGGCTGCTGGTCGGTCATGGAAGGCCTTTCGACTATTTCAGAAGGCTCTTACCGCCCGCCGCAGCGGTTTGCGATCAGTGCGCGGTAATTCACCAACTCGGAATCCATCTCCGCGACATTGCGCGCACGTTCCGGCTCGCCCTGGCAGGTGGCGAAGACCGAGCGTGCCTTCTGGAGATAGGCGACATGCTCGCGAAAAGTCCGGCACTGTGTCGCCTGATCGGCGCTTGCCACGGCTGCGAGTCGCGTCTGCTGCAGGCGGAAGCCGGCCTCGTTCTGCAGGAGATCGCGCGGGCAGGTCGCCGGTCGCGGCTGCTGGGCCAGCACGGGAGCGGCCAGCAGGAACGCCGCGGCAGTCAGCGCGAGCCTCATCCGAGGTTCAGCTCCTTGAAGAAGTCGTTGCCCTTGTCGTCGATGACGATGAAGGCGGGGAAATCCTCGACCTCGATCCGCCAGACCGCCTCCATGCCGAGTTCGGCATATTCGAGCACCTCGACCTTGCGGATGCAGTCCTGCGCCAGACGCGCCGCCGGGCCCCCGATCGAGCCGAGATAGAAGCCGCCATGGGCCTTGCAGGCCTCGCGCACAGCCGCCGAGCGGTTGCCCTTGGCGAGCATCACCATCGAACCACCGAAGGACTGGAACTGGTCGACGAAAGAATCCATACGGCCGGCCGTGGTCGGCCCGAAGGAGCCGGAAGCGAAGCCTTCCGGCGTCTTGGCCGGGCCGGCGTAGTAGACCGGGTGGTTCTTGAAATAGTCGGGCATGCCTTCGCCGCGCTCCAGCCGCTCGCGGATCTTAGCATGGGCGAGGTCGCGGGCGACGACGATGGTGCCGGTCAGCGACAGGCGGGTCTTGACCGGGTGCTTCGACAGCGTCGCGAGAATCTCGCTCATCGGCTGGTTGAGGTCGATCTTGACCACGGCGCCGCCGAGCGCCGCTTCGTCGACATCCGGCAGGTACTTGGACGGATCGGTCTCCAGCGCCTCCAGGAAGATACCGTCCCTGGTGATCTTGCCCTTGGCCTGGCGATCGGCCGAGCAGGAGACGCCGAGCCCGATCGGCAGCGAGGCGCCGTGACGCGGCAGGCGGATGACGCGGACGTCATGGCAGAAATACTTGCCGCCGAACTGCGCGCCGACGCCGAGCGCCTGCGTCATCTTGTGAACCTCTTCCTCCATCTCGAGGTCGCGGAAGGCATGGCCCGAAGGCGAGCCCTTCGTCGGCAGCGCGTCGAGATACTTGGTCGAGGCGAGCTTGACGGTCTTGAGGTTCTGCTCGGCCGAGGTGCCGCCGATGACGATGGCGAGGTGATAGGGCGGGCAGGCGGCGGTGCCGAGCGTCAGGATCTTCTCCTTCAGGAACGCCATCATGCGGTCCTTGGTCAGGAGCGAGGGGGTCGCCTGGTAGAGGAAGGTCTTGTTGGCCGAGCCGCCGCCCTTGCAGACGAAGAGGAACTTATAGGCGTCCTCACCCTCGGCGTAGATGTCGATCTGCGCCGGCAGGTTGGTCGCGGTGTTCTTCTCCTCGAACATCGAGAGCGGCGCGAGCTGCGAATAGCGCAGGTTGCGCTTGAAATAGGCGTCCGCCACGCCCTCGCCGAGCGCCGCCTCGTCATCGCCATCGGTCCAGACCTTGCGGCCCTTCTTGCCCATAACGATCGCGGTGCCGGTGTCCTGGCACATCGGCAGCACGCCGCCGGCGGCGATATTGGCATTCTTCAGCAGATCATAGGCGACGAACTTGTCGTTCGAGGTCGCCTCGGGGTCGTCGAGGATCTTGCCGAGCTGGGCGAGATGGCCGGGACGCAGCAGGTGGTTGATATCGATGAAAGCCTGTTCGGAGAGAAGGCGAATCGCCTCGCGCGAGACGTTCAGGACCTCGCGGTCGCCGATCTTCTCGACGCTGACGCCCTCGCTGCCGAGCTTGCGATAGGGCGTCGTGTCCTCGCCAAGCGGGAAGAGATCGACATGCGTATAGGCCATGACCAGCGGCTCCGAAACAAGGTGCGCCGCGTTCGGGACATGGAAGACGCGACGCCGATCCAGCCGGCGTCATAGCCCGTCGACCGGGATCGTCCAAGCAGTCTTTAATCCGTCTAGGCTGAGCAATGGTCCCTCGCCGCAGGGGCGGTTGCCGGGTCGCTTCTGGTTGGCACCACTTTTGTCGTTCCGGGACGCGCCGCAGGCGCGAACCCGGAAACCACGACGGGGTGAGACATCAAGTGTTCGGTTGCCAGCGATTCACACAGCCGTGGGTTCCGGGTTCTTCGCTGTGCGAAGCCCCGGAATGACAAAGGGTGTGTTTCGATGCCGCCAGGATCGAATATCGACAGTTCAAGCCGCTTGCGCGGCCGATTCGGCGAGGATCGCGTAGATCGCCGCAGGGTCGCGGATCTTGCGTACCTGCTCCAGAACGGACTGGTTGCGCAGCACGCGCGCAACGCGGGCGAGCGCCTTGAGGTGGTCGGCGCCGGCGCCCTCGGGCGCGATCAGCACGAAGATGATGTCGACCGGCTGGCCGTCGAGCGCGTCGAAATCGATCGGCTTCTCGGTGCGGGCGAAGAGCCCGACGAGCCGTTCGATGCCCGGCATTCGGCCGTGCGGGATGGCGATGCCATCGCCGATGCCGGTCGAGCCGAGGCGCTCGCGCTGGAGCAAGGCTTCGAACAACTCGCGGTCCGGAAGGCCCGTCAGGGTGGCGGCATGCTGGGCAAGCTCCTGCAGAGCCTGCTTCTTGCCGTTGGCCCGCAGCGGCGAGATCACCGCAGCGGGGCTCAGAAGATCGGTCAGCGTCATTCGCCCGTCCATGCATGTCCCGTGCCGGCCGAAAAGCCGTCGGCACGGGTCAGGTTCGACGGCCAGAGCGGATCGCCCGCCGGCCTCAGGACAGCGATGCCGGCGGGTCTATCCAGCCGATATTGCCGTCGCGGCGGCGGTATACGATGTTCATGCGGTCATTGCCAGCGTGGCGGAAGACGACAACCGGCGCGCCCGTCAGGTCGAGCTCGGCGACAGCATCGCTAACCGTCCTGACATGCAGGGATTTGGTCGTTTCCGCAACGATCACCGGGTTATCGGCAGCAATAGCCGCATCAAAATCCTCGATATCGTCATCGGGCGCCGCTATCACATAGCTGGGGATTTCGACGCCGGTGTCGCGACCATTGGCACTCGAACGGTCCTTCAGCCTGCGCTTGTAGCGTCGCAGCCGCTTCTCGATGCGCTCAGCCATCTTGTCGAGGCTGGCATAGGGATCGTGCGCGGTGGCGGAGGCTTCCAGCGTGATCCCGGAGGAGAGGTGCAGGACGCCATCGGTACGGAAGGCAGTGCCATCCTTGTCGACCGTGACATGGCCTTGATAGCCACCCTCGTAATATTTGCTGACCGCCGCAGCGACCCGCTCCTCGGCCTGGCCGCGGAGCGCCTCGCCGACATCGAGATTCTTGCCGGAGATTCGCAAGCTCATGGAGTGCTTCCCCTTGGTTAGCCATGGCCCTGTTCGGCCATCCCTAGGAGCTAAGAACCGGGAGTCGGGGTTGTCAATGAGCCGGCGCAATCATGACGCGCATGCGCAGGGCCTTTGGAACAAATTCGCTTAACGTTCTGCCGCCGCCATCGCGACCTTCTCGCGCCGCCGCTCCATCGAGGACGGGATTCTCAGAGATTCGCGGTATTTCGCCACAGTACGCCGGGCGATATCGATGCCACCGTCCTTTAACCGGGTCACAATGGCATCATCGGAGAGAACCGCCGAGGGGCTTTCGTCGTCGATCATCTGCTTGATCCGGAAGCGCACGGCTTCCGCCGAATGCGCCTCGCCATAGCCGGTGGCGGCAATCGCGGCCGAGAAAAAGTATTTCATTTCGAAGACCCCGCGCGAGCAGGTCAGGTATTTGTTCGAGGTGACGCGCGAGACGGTTGATTCGTGCATGCCGATGGCGTCTGCCACGGTCTTGAGGTTGAGCGGGCGCAGATGCTCGACGCCATGGGCGAAGAAGCCGTCCTGCTGGCGCACGATCTCGCTCGCGACCTTCAGGATCGTCCGGGCGCGCTGCTCCAGCGAGCGGGTCAGCCAGTTCGCGGTCTGCAGGCATTCGGCGATGAAGGCCCTGTCCTCGTCGCTGCGGGCCGCCCTGGAGACCCGCGCGTGATAGGTCTGGTTGACGAGCAGGCGCGGCAGGGTGTCCGGGTTGAGGTCGATCAGCCAGGAGCCGTCCGGAGCGGCGCGGATGAAGACATCCGGCACAACGGTCTCGGCAGCCGAGCCGCCGAAGGCACGGCCGGGCTTGGGATCGAGGCGGCGGATCTCCCCGACCATGTCGGCGATATCCTCGTCATCGACGCGGCAGAGGCGCTTCAAGGCGGCGAAATCGCGCTTGGCGACGAGCGGCAGGTTTGCGACGAGCGCCTGCATGGCCGGATCGAAGCGATCGCGGTCGCGCAACTGGATGGCCAGGCATTCGGCGACGTCGCGAGCCGCGACCCCGGAGGGGTCGAACCCCTGGACGACGCGCAGCACGGCCTCGACCCTGTCGATGGCGACGCCGAGGCGGTCGGCGATCTCCGGAAGCGGTTCCCCGAGATAGCCGCTGTCGTCGACCGCATCGATGATGTGGCGGCCGATGATGCGCTCAGCCGGCGTCACGACGGCGAGATCGAGTTGCGCGACGAGATGATCGTGCAGCGAAGCATCCGCCGTCAGGCTGCTCTCGAAGCCCTCGGGATCGCCGTCGAAGGACCCGCCCGTCGCGCCATAGGTACCGCCCACGATCGGCAGGCTGTCGGCGCCACCCGCCTCGCTGCGGGCGGTTGTCGGCTGTTCGTTCTGGAAGACATTGTCGAGGCCGGTGCCGAGCCTGCCCTCCATGCCCTCCTGCGTGTGCAGGCTCTCGGCCTTGGCGAAGCTCTCGGCGTCGGCGGCGTGAGGGTTGTCGGCATCCTCGGCGCGCGCCGGCTGCCCCTGAATCTCGTCGCGCTCCAGCAAGGGATTGCGCTCCAGCTCGCCCTCGACGAAATTCTGGAGTTCGAGATGCGAAAGCTGCAGGAGCTTGATCGCCTGCAGCAACTGCGGCGTCATCACCAGGGACTGCCCCTGGCGCAGCTCCATGCGCGGCATCATCGCCATACGCGAAAGGCCCTTCCCGCTCGCGCACCATCGGCACGCTTCTTGCTTGCGGAAGGGACACTAGCGCCGGCTCACCGCCGCGTCAAAGGCCCGGCCATGCCTGCGGCCGGAATTTTGATGCGCCGCAACAAATCGGCAGCGATGCTAAGGCTCCACCGCCTCAGAGACGGAAATCCTCGCCCAGATAGACGCGCCTGACATCCGGGTTCGCGATGATCTCGGCCGGAGAGCCTTCGGTCAGCACGCGCCCGGAATGGATGATGTAGGCGCGATCGACGAGGCCGAGCGTCTCGCGGACGTTGTGGTCGGTGATCAGCACGCCGATGCCGCGATCGGTGAGCTGCCGCACCAGCGCCTGGATGTCGCCGACCGCGATCGGATCGATACCCGCGAAGGGTTCGTCGAGCAGGATGAAGGAAGGCTTGCCGGCGAGCGCGCGGGCGATCTCGCAGCGACGGCGCTCGCCGCCCGAGAGCGCGATCGAGGGCGCCTTGCGCAGGCGGGCAATCGTGAACTCTTCCAGCAATTGGTCGAGCTGGCGCTCGCGCGCCTTGCGATCGGGCTCGACCACCTCCAGCACCGAGCGGATATTGTCCTCGACCGACAGGCCGCGGAAGATCGAGGCCTCCTGCGGGAGATAGCCGATGCCGAGCCGCGCGCGCTGGTACATCGGCAGGGCGGTGATGTCGTTGCCTTCGAGCGAGATGATGCCGGCATCGGCCGCGACGAGGCCGGTGATCATGTAGAAGATCGTGGTCTTGCCGGCGCCGTTGGGACCGAGCAGGCCAACCGCCTCGCCCTGACGCAGATGAAGGCTGGCATCGGACACGACGGTACGGCCGCCATAGCTCTTGCGCAGACCGGAGACCGCAAGGATTCCAGGCCCGCCGATCGCTGCGACGCTCCCGGCACCTGGCCGGGCCGCCTCCTGTTCACGGCTGCCGAACAGCCCGCGCAACCGGCCGAAGACGCCCGGCTGCTGCGGGCGCGCCGGCATGGCCATGGGGCGAGGCGCTTCGGAAACGGTCACTTGCGGCTCATTCAGTTCGTGGGCTTGGGCGCCGGCTGAGCCGGCTTGGCGCCGGGCTTGCCGGCATCGGCCTTGTTGGCATCGTTGGGCACGAACAGGCCCTGCACGCGCCCGCCTTCGACATTGGCGACGCCGGTGACGGTGTCATAGGTCAGCTTCTGGCCACGGGTCACATTGGGCCCGTCGTTCAGCGCGACGTTGCCGGTCATGATGACGAGGTTCCGGGAGCGGTCGAACTCGGCATTGTCGGAGGTCGCAGCCTGCGTCTTCGAGACCACGGTCACCGGCCCCTTGCACAGGATGCGCTTGATCGAGCTGTCATTGCCCGTCCCCGCCGCTGCGGGTGCCGGCGTCGCGGCTGCCGAAGCCGGCGTCGCCGGACGACCGGCGGTTCCGCCCGGGCCGCCGCGGCCCTCGTAGAGCACGGTCATCACCGTGCAGCGAACCGTCGTCTCGCCCTGTACGGCCACGACATTGCCCGAGAAGACCGCCTTGTTCTCCTTGTCGACCACGTCGAGCTTGTCGGCATCAATCTTGATCGGTTCCTTGCTGTCGCCGCCGAGCCCGCCCAGCGCCGAGGACGCGCCGCGCTGCTTGGCCGGCGCCGCCTGAGCGGAAGCCTCCAGGGGCGCGCCAAGCAGCGCGAAGCCGGCCGCAAGCAGCAGCGCGGCGTCACGGGCATGCGCGAAACGGAGCATCTGGCCAACCTTGGTCATGTCACTGTCTCTTCCCATTCCCGGCGTCGCCTGCCGGCACCCCATCCGCGGGGGGGACCCGATTCGCGTTCAGCAGTTCCGGCATCGGCGTGCTGCCCTCGCGTTCGGGACCGGCGAGCGTACCTGCTGGCGCGTTCCGGATGAAGACCCTCACCCGCCCCTCGAAAGCGATCAACTCGCCATTGTTCTTCACGTCAAGTGTGTCGGCGTCGACGGTGGTCTCGCCGAGGCTGACCTTGACGGGTTCCTTCGAGACCACGGTGCCGGATTTGAAGTCGACATCGGCCGTCTTCATCTGCATATCGTGGCCGTTCTCGGTGCGGATCTTGACGTCGTCGACGAGGCGCAGCTTCTCCTTCTGCGTATCGAAGAGGCCCGTCTTCGCATTCACCGTCACCCAGCCTTCGCGCTCCATCTGGATGCGCGCCGTCAGCGCCTGCAGCTCGATCTGCGTCGGGTTCCTGATCTCCTGGAACGCGTTCACGGCCGTGACCTGGTAGGGCCGGTTATCCTTGCGGTAGCCCGAGAGCTTCGGCGTCTCCATCCTGACCTTGCCGCCGGTGATGCCGACGGAGCTGACCGAGACATTCGCAAGCTTGCCGCCGAGCGGCGACAGGAAGGGAATCACGACCAGCGCGAGCACCAGCGTCACGGCGGCGACGGGAATGACCCAGCGCAGCAGATGCACCAGCCGCGTATGGCGCCGCGCCGCGCCGAAGGCCGCGCGACGGCGCGCCACCTGCGCGGACAGCCCGGCCGCCGGGTCGTTGAAGGTCATTGCCAAAGTCATGTCCCGCGCAATGGCAGCCGCTCACGGCATTTTCGTGTCACAGGACAGGCCACCTCGCGCCCCCCCGCGCAGCTCGTCCAAGCGGGTCCGAGCGCATGTCCGCGCGCTCAACCCGCGCGCAGACTGACGCAAGAAGCCTTAGAAATTGTCAAGTGTGGGCGAAGATATCGGTCTCGCCCCAGCCGGCGAGATCGAGCTCGGCGCGATAGGGCAGGAACTGGAAGCAGGCCTGGGCGAGCTGCCGGCGGCCTTCGCGCGCCAGCATCGTCTCCAGCTTCTCGTGCAGCGCATGGAGATGCAGGACATCGGAGGCGGCGTAGGCGAGCTGGGCCTCGCTCAGCGTATCCGCACCCCAGTCCGAGGATTGCTGCTGCTTCGACAATTCGACGCCGAGCAACTCGCGCACGAGATCCTTGAGCCCGTGCCGGTCGGTATAGGTGCGGGTCAGCTTCGAGGCGATCTTGGTGCAGTAGACCGGTGCCGTGACCACGCCGAAGGCATGCTTGAGCACGGCGACGTCGAACCGGGCGAAGTGGAAGAGCTTCAGCACGGCCGGATCCTCGAGCAGGCGGATCAGGTTCTTCGGCCGTTCGCCGCCCTTCGGGATCTGCACGACATCGGCGGTGCCGTCGCCGCGCGACAACTGGACGACGCAGAGTCGGTCGCGATGCGGGTTGAGGCCGAGCGTCTCGGTGTCGATCGCGACGCTGGATCCGGCGTCGTAGCCGTCCGGCAGGTCGCCGCGATGGAAACGGATGGTCATGCTCAAAACCTCACTCGGGCGGCGCGAGCGCGCCCTTCAACTGCACTTCACGGAAACGGGAAACGGCAGGCCGCGCGCCAATGGCGACGCAGGTTTCGCAGCTAACGGCCTGCCTCGCCCCGTTCAAGCCCTTTCTGTGCCGAGATAAACTCTTAGGCGCCTCATTAACCCTTTATTCACCATGCGCTTCAACCGCGAAGCCGACCATGCGACAACTGCCCATCGGAGCCCGCAGCATGTCCCTGGTCCGCCTGTTCACTGACGTTCACGGCCGCATCGGACTGCGGACCTTCTGGCTCGGCAGCATCGCAGTCGCGTTGACGCTGCTCGCCACCGAGCGCACCGTTCTGCTCCTGGCGGATCATCGCCAGGCGGCGACGATCATCCCCGTCATCAAGGCCTTCGCCCTGTTCCCCTGGGCCGCGCTGGCCGCGAAGCGCGCCACAGACCGCGGCAGCGCGCCGCTGTTCGGCATCCTGCTGATCTGCGCCATCGTGCTGCCGGAACATCTGAGACCCCTCGTCTCGATCGGCTGGCGCCCATCGCTGGAGGCGATCGCGACCATGGCCTGGGTCGTCGCCTTCATCGATCTCGGCCTGATGCCATCGGCGGCGAAGGAGGATGGGGTTGCAGCCAGCCGGGCGGGTGCTAAAGCGGCGGAATGAGCGCCGCATCGACCTCCTCCCCCCCTGCCCTCTCCTTCGACCCGACCGATCCGGTCGCCCTGACGCAAGCGCTGGTCCGCTGCCCCTCGGTGACGCCTGAAGAAGGCGGGGCACTCGCGCTGCTCGCCACCGTGCTGGCGGCGGAAGGCTACGACGTGCACCGCCCCGTCTTCAGCGAGCCGGACACGCCGGATGTCGAGAACCTCTATGCCCGCATCGGCAGCACCGCGCCGGTCTTCGTGATCGCCGGGCATACCGATGTCGTTCCCGTCGGCGACGCGGCCGCCTGGACGCGCGAACCCTTCGGCGGCACGATCGAGAACGGCACGCTCTACGGCCGCGGTGCCTGCGACATGAAGGGCGGGCTCGCCGCCATGGTCTCGGCCGCGATCCGCTACCGCCGCGACAATCCGGACGCGCCCGGCTCCATCGCCTTCCTGGTCACCGGCGACGAGGAGGGCCCCTCGGTCAACGGCACGGTCAAGCTACTGGCCTGGGCGCATGAGCGCGGCGAGCGCTTCGACCATTGCATCCTCGGCGAGCCGACCAATCCGGCTGCGATGAGCGACATGGTCAAGATCGGCCGGCGGGGCTCGCTGACCGGCAAGCTCACCGTCCAGGGCACGCAGGGCCATGTCGGCTATCCCCATCTTGCCGACAACCCGATCCGGGGCATGGTCCGCCTGCTCGCCGCCCTCGACGCCACGCCGCTCGACGGCGGCACGCAGCATTTCGACCCGAGCAATCTCGAAGTCACGACGCTCGATGTCGGCAACCCCGCGACCAACGTCATCCCGGCGCAGGCGAAGGCGGCCTTCAACATCCGCTTCAACGACACCTGGACGCCGGAGACGCTCGCCGCCGAACTGGAACGGCGCCTGCGCGAGGCTGCCGGCAACCAGGTGCGCTACACGCTCGAGGTCCAGCCGACCAATGCCGTCGCCTTCCTGACCGAGCCCGGCCCCTTCGTCGCGCTCGTCACTGAGGCCGTCGAGGCCGAGACCGGCAAGCGCCCGGCGCTCTCGACCACGGGCGGCACCTCCGACGCGCGCTTCATCAAGAACTATTGTCCCGTCGTCGAGTACGGCGTCGTCGGCAAGACGATGCACCAGATCGACGAGTGCGTCGCCGTCGCCGATCTCCTGTCGCTCCAGCAGATCACGCAGCGTTTGCTCGCCAGCTATTTTGCAGCGCAACAGCGGGCTTGACGCCCCGGAACAAGAGTCCATTATCTCCATTAGACGAAAGTCTAAGATCGCAGATGATGGAGACCGTGATGAGGCTGGCAGCCGATGACGTCGCGCGTTCGCTGTGCGCCTCCTGGCACCTGATGACCCGTGGGCCCGAGGCCCTGCCGGAGCTCGACCTGACGCGGGACGGGTTCTGGCGCTCCTTCCTCGCCTTCGCGCTGATGCTGCCGGCGACGATCGCCATCCTCGCGGCCGTGCGGCTGACCGCCGGATTGCCGAACAGCGCCGGCCTCTTCACCGCGCCGGCGCTGGCCCTGTCGGTGACCGCCGCGCTTGCCCTGACGGTCCTGGCGGTGCCGGCCCTGCTGATCGCATTGCGCCCGGAACTCGCGCGGAGCCCGCGCTTCACCAGCTTCGTCATCGCCTGGAACTGGGCCGGCATCGTCTCCGCCAGCCTGATGGCGGTTCCCGCGACGATCTTCGCGATCGGCTGGGCGCCGCCGGCGCTAGCGATCGCGCAATCGCTGTTCTTCGCCGTGATCGTGCTGCGCCTGCGCTATTGCGTGGCGCGCGCCGTCTTCGGACCGGAGAGCCGCGGCATCGCCATGATGCTGGTCATCGCCAGCGTCCTGCTCGATTACGGCGTCACCCGGCTGTTCGGCCTGTTCTGAGAAGCCTGGGTCTCACTCGACGTAATCGACGCCAGCGAGGTAGAGCCCGCAGGACGGCGCCAGCGCGGCGCATTGCGAGCGGTCGCGCGCGGCCAGGACCTTGCCGACCTTGTTCTCCGGCCAACGCCCCATCCCGACCATCTTCAGGCAGCCGACGATCGAGCGGACCTGGTGATGCAGGAAGGAACGGGCGTGGACATAGACGACGATCTCGGAGCCCTCGCGACGGACGTCGCAGCGGTCGAGCGTGCGGATCGGGCTGTTGGCCTGGCATTCGGCGGCGCGGAAGGTGGTGAAGTCATGATGGCCGAGCAGCGCCTTGGCCGCGCGGTCCATCGCCTCGTGGTCGAGCTTGACCGGCACATGCCAGACCCGGTCACGCTCCAGCGCCGGCTGGGCCCGGCGATCGAGGATGCGATAGACGTAATAGCGGCGCCGCGCCGAGATGCGGGCGTCGAAATCATCAGGCACCAATTCGGCGCTGAGGACGGCGACCGGAATCCGCTTCAGCCGGGCATTGGTCGCGTCGCGCACGACATCGGCGCGCCATTCCTTGTCGATATCGACATGGGCGACCTGATGGGTGGCGTGGACCCCGGCATCGGTCCGGCCGGCGCAATGCAAGCGGACCGGATGGCCGCAGAAGGCTTCGACCGCCTCCTCGACGCTCTGCTGCACCGACGGGCCGTTGAGCTGGCGCTGCCAGCCCGAGAACGGCGTGCCGTCGTACTCGATGACGAGCTTGTAGCGCGGCATCAGACGACCTCCCCCACCCCTGCACCGTCATCCCGGACAAGCTGCGCAGCAGCGCCGATCCGGGATCCATGCCGGAGCATCGTCGATGAAGGTTCCGGCATGGATCCCGGGTCTTCGCTTCGCTGCGCCCGGGATGACGGCGTGGAGGAGGAGATCATCGGTTCAGAGCTTGCCGCCGGCTCCGAGCCGGGCGCCGCGCAGGAACTCGGCCCCGCTCATCGGCGCCTTGCCGGCGCGCTGGACCTGCAGCAGCTTCACCGCACCGACGGCGCAAGCGACCGTACCCTCATCGTCGAGCAGCGTACCGGGCTCGGCCGCTCCACCGGCACGGGCCGTGCGCAGAACCTTGAGCCGCTCCGGCCCCTTGCCGAGATCGATCTCGGCGAAGGCACCGGGGAAGGGCGAGAGGCCGCGCACGAGATCGTGGACCTGCTGCGCCGGCAGCGCCCAGCTCAGCTTCGCCTCGGCATTCGTGATCTTGCTGGCATAGGTCACGCCCTCTTCCGGCTGCGGCGTGAACTGCAGAGCGCCGCGGCCGAGCGCCGCGAGCGCGCGCACCATCAGGTCGGCGCCGAGAGGACTCAATCGGTCATGCAATTCGCCGGCCGTCATGTCGGGACCGATCGCCAGATTTTCGACCATCGCGACAGGGCCGGTATCGAGGCCGGCTTCCATCTTCATCACGCAGACGCCGCTCTCGGCATCGCCCGCCATGATCGCGCGCTGGATCGGGGCGGCGCCGCGCCAGCGCGGCAGCAGCGAGGCATGAAGGTTGAGGCAGCCGAGTTCGGGCAGATCGAGGATCGCCTGGGGCAGGATCATGCCGTAGGCGACGACGACCGCGACATCGGCCTGATGCGAGGCGATGATCTCCGCCTGTTCGGCCGTCTTCAGCGTCGTGGGGGTGAAGACGGGGATGCCGAAGCGCTCGGCGGCGCGATGCACCGGCGAGGGCTTCAATTCGAGGCCGCGGCCAGCCTGCGCCGGAGGGCGGGTGTAGCACGAGACGACCTCGTGGCCCTGCCCGACGATCTCGGTCAGCACCGGCACGGCGAAATCCGGCGTGCCCATGAAGATGACGCGCAAACTCATACGCTCACTCTGTCTCCGTAATAACCGTCATCCCGGGCGACCGCAGGGAGACCCGGGATCCATTCCAGAACCTCTCCTGCCGGCGCTCCGGCATGGATCCCGGCTCTGCGCTTCGCTCCGTCCGGGATGACGGCGCGTCGATTGGGAAACCTCAGGCCGCCGAACGCTTGGCCGACTTGGCGAATTTCTTGGTGACGCGGTCGCGCTTCAGCCGCGAGAGATGGTCGATGAAGAGCACGCCGTTGAGATGGTCGATCTCGTGCTGCAGGCAGGTCGCGAGCAGGCCGTCGGCCGCGATCTCATGCGTCTTGCCGTCGAGGTCCATGTAGCGGACCTTGACCTCGGCAGGGCGCTCGACCTCCTCGTAATATTCGGGGATCGAGAGGCAGCCCTCCTCGTAAACGCTGAAATCCTCCGAGGACCAGGTGATCTCCGGATTGATGAAGACCTGCGGCTTCTTCGGCTCGGGCTCCTCGCCCTCCTTCGCCTCAGGCTTCGACAGGTCGATCGTCACCACGCGCAGCGGCACGCCGATCTGGATCGCGGCGAGACCGATGCCGGGCGCGTCGTACATCGTCTCGAACATGTCCGCGACCAGCGTCCTGATCTCGGGCGTGACAGCCTCGACCGGCTTCGAGACGAGGCGAAGCTGGGCGTCGGGCAGGATGACGAGCGGGCGAACGGACATGGGATTCCAAGGGAAAAGAGCTGTTGAACCGGGGACATAAGCATTTGTGAGAGGGCGGTCAAACTGTTCCGCTTTCGTTCGCCATTGCTAGCCGAATCGGCTAGGCTCCCGCGCATGAACGAGATCGCCTTCACCCTGCTGGAGCGCCCGGTGACCTGGGCCGAAGCCGCGCTCGGCTTCGGGGCGCTGAGTCTCGTGCTGCTGCTGATGGCGGTGATTGCCGGCTGGCGCGGCGGCAAGGCCCGCGCGATCGAAGCCGCGATGGCCACCGAGCGCGCCCGCGAGATGGACGACAAGGTCGCGGAGATGAACCGCCAGCAAGCGGAGCTCGCCGGCCGAATGCAGTCCATGGCCGAGATCCTCTCGACAAGGCAGGGCGATCTCGCGCGGCTCGTCGCCGACCGGATGGACGGCTTAAGCCACAAGGTCGGGCAAGGACTGGAACGGAACGTCCAGCAGACCACCGAAAGCCTCGGCAAGCTGCAGGAGCGGCTGGCGGTGATCGACAACGCCCAGAAGAACCTGACGGACCTGACATCCGAGGTCGTGACGCTCAGGGACGTGCTCGCCAACAAGCAGGCGCGCGGCGCCTATGGCCAGGGCCGGATGGAAGCGATCATCCGCGACGGCCTGCCTGCCGCCTTCTTCGCCTTCCAGCCGCAGCTCTCGAACGGCAAGCGGCCGGACTGCATCGTCACCCTGCCCGGCGACGGGCGCGGCCTCGTCATCGACGCCAAGTTCCCGCTGGAGAGCTTCACGCTGCTGCGCGAGGCTCGTGGCGACGATGCGAAGAAGGCCGCGGGCCAGCGCGTGCGCAACGATGTCGGCGTGCATGTGAAGGATATCGCCGAGCGCTATTTCCTGCCCGGAGAGACGCAGGACGTCGCCCTGCTCTTCGTGCCGTCGGAATCGATCTATGCCGACCTGCACGAGCATTTCGACGATGTCGTGCAGCGGGCGCACCGAGCCCGCATCATGATCGTCTCGCCCTCCCTGCTGGCGCTGGCGATCCAGCTGATGCAGTCGCTGGTGCGCGACGCGCGGATGCGCGAGGAAGCGCAGGTGATCCAGAGCGAGGTCGGCAAGCTGCTCGACGACGTGCGCCGGCTGGGTGAGCGCGTCGACAAGCTCGACAATCATTTCCGGCAGGCGCAGGACGATGTCGGCCAGATCAAGACCTCGGCCGGCAAGGTGACGAGCCGCGCCGAGAAGATCGGCGCGCTCGACTTCGACGACGAGAAAAACGAGCCGAAGCTGCCCTTCGCCAAGGGGCTGGAGCTGAAGCGCGCGGCCGAATAGCGGCCGCCTGCCCCCTTCCGAGAGCGCTTCCCATGGAGCGCATCAAGAAGAATGCGCAACTATAACTAGAATTGCAACCACTAGTTGATTTTGCGAAATTAATGCGCGCCAACCTCCCGTTTACCGTTAGAGCAACTTTAAGAATTCTCTGAAATTTTCGGGCGAAATCGTAACCCGAATACAGTCGCCTCTCATGTTTCGAACCGGACGAGCCCGACGATTGCCTAGAAAATAGGCACCCCGAATAGACCCCTCACCACTCTCCTCATCATCGCGGCCCCTCCCCGGAAAGTTCATCATGGCCCTGAGCATCAAGACCAAGCTGGCGAGCGCGCTCGTCGCGCTGACTCTCTGCGTCCTCGTCGTGGGCGCTTGCGGATTCCTAGCCCTTCGATCCGTCACGCAGCGGATCGACGAGGTGGTCCAGAACAACGTCATCCCGATGGAGCAGTTGCGGATCGTCAGCGACATGTACGCGGTCAACGTCGTCGACACGGTCTGGAAGGCGCAGAGCAACCAGATCACCTGGACGGCCGCGCTGAAGAGCGTCCAGGACGCGGTGGGCAATATCGACAAGGGCTGGAAGGCCTACCTGCCCACCATCACGGCCGCCGAGGAAAAGCCGATTGCCGAACAGGCGACGGTGCTGATGAAGACCGGCGATGCCGCCGTTGCCAGGCTGATCGGCATCTTGAAGGAGCGTGACGAGAGCGCGCTGCGCGTATTCGCCACCGACGAGCTCTACAAGGCGATCGACCCGATCTCCGCCAAGCTCGGGGAACTGACCTCGATGCAGCTCTCCCAGGCACGAGACCGGGGCACGGAAGCACAGTCCATCGCCAGCTCCGCCACCATCCTGTTGCTGGTCATGGCCGGTGGCGCCTTGCTGGTCGCAGCCCTGGCGCTGGCCTTCGTCATCGGCGGCATCGTGCGCCCCCTTGCCGGCATGACCGACGCGATGAAGCGCCTGGCCGGCGGCGAGCAGGATGTCACGGTGCCCAGCATCGGCCGCCGCGACGAGATCGGCGACATGGCTGGAGCCCTGCAGATCTTCCAGGAGAATGCCGCCCGTGTCCGCGCACTGGAAGAACAGGAGCGTATCGCTGCGGCCGCGCGTCTTGCCCGGGCGCAGTCGATGGAAGCGGTGGTCTCGGATGTCAGCGAGGTCGTTGCGGCGGCTGCGGCCGGCGATTTCTCGGCCCGCCTCCAGATCGACGACGGCGACGAGCAGATGCAGCGGCTGGTGGCCGGTATCAACGAGATCAACCGCGTCGTCGACGGCGCCACGACCGAGTTCGCGGACATCCTCCAGGCGATCGCAGGCGGCGACCTGACGCGCCAGATCGGAACCGGCTATCGCGGCCGCTTCGCCGACCTGAAGGGCGCGATCAACGAGACGGTGGACCGCCTCTCGGCGACGGTCGCGACGATCCAGACGACCTCGGCCGATGTCGGCCTCGCCGCACGCGAGATCAGCATGGGTGCCGACGACCTGTCGAAGCGCACCGAGGAACAGGCCTCCTCGCTGGAGGAGACCGCCGCCACGACCGAGGAGCTCGCGGCCTCGGTCAAGGCCTCGGCCCAGGCTTCCCGTTCGGCGGCAACCGCTGCCGACGAGGCGGCGAGCGCTGCGCGGTCAGGGGGCACGATCGCCGGCCAGGCGGTCGATGCCATGGCCCGGATCGAAAGCGCCTCGCAGAAGATCTCCGACATCATCCGGGTGATCGACGACATCGCCTTCCAGACCAACCTGCTCGCGCTCAATGCTGCGGTCGAGGCGGCCCGCGCCGGCGACGCCGGCAAGGGCTTCGCCGTCGTGGCCTCGGAGGTGCGGACCCTGGCACAGCGTTCCAGCGAAGCGGCGAAGGACATCTCCGAGCTGATCTCCTCGTCCAATGCCGAGGTTGGCGAGGGCGTGAAGCTGGTGCGCAGGGCCGGCGAATCCCTGACGCAGATTCTGGCAGCGTCGCAGAAGGTGGCGGCCACGATCGCCGACATCTCGGCGGCGTCCGGCGAGCAGGCCAATGGCATCGACGAAATGAGCCAGGCCGTCGCGCATCTCGACGAGATGACCCAGCAGAACGCGGCCCTGTCAGAGCAGAGCGCGGCCTCGGCGAATTCGCTCTCGGGTCGGATCGAGCAGCTCAACGCGCTCGTTGCGACCTTCAAGACCAATCAGGGCGGCGCTGCCGTGTCGCGCACATCCGCCTCGATCAGCTCGGCTGCATCCGAACCGGATCGCTTGCGCCAGCTCGCCGAAGCAGCCTTCCACCAATCGCGGCGCCCCGCCGCAGCGAAGGCCGAGCCTGCCCCCGTCAAGCGTACGGTCAATGCTCGCAACGGCAGCACCGGCTGGGAAGAGTTCTAGTCCCTCCTCCCATCCAATACTGTTTCCATGCGCCTCCTGACCCGTGTCAGGAGGCGTTTTTTTGCAGGGTCGCCGACAGCTCCGGCTTCACGTTCAGCGTCTGGAAGACCACGCAATAGCGCTCGGTGAGCTTGAGCAGCGTGTCGAGCTTTTCCTGCGGCGCATCGGTCTCGACGTCGAAGAACAGGCGGATCGCCTTGAAGCCAACCGCCGCGTCCTTGGCGACGCCGAGCGTGCCGCGGAAATCGAGATCGCCCTCGGCGCGGACCGCGCCCTTCTTCAGTTCGATCTCCAACGCGGTCGCGACCGCCTTCAGCGTCACGCCGGCGCAGGCGACCAGCGCCTCCAGCAGCATGTCGCCGGAGCAGAGTTCGGCGCCGGAACCGCCGGTCGCGGGATGCAGGCCCGCGAGCGCGATGGCGCGGCCGGTCTCGACCTTGCAGGCGATATGCTGGTCATCGAGCTCGCCATGAGCCTTCAGCGTGATGACCGCCGCCTCGGGATTGGTGCGGTATTCGTCCTTGAGGGGAGCCTGCAAGGCGCGCAGAGCAGTGATGTCCATGATCATGATCCTCTTGAAGCGGCCCGCTGGCTTGTAGCGATTTCAGGCCGCTGCCTCCACCTCCGGCACGCCCTGCCGGCTTTCCTTGTCGAGCGCCCGGCGCAACTCGCGACGCAGGGTGACGAAGCCGACGGCGTCCTCCTCGCGCGGACGCGCCAGCAGATTGTCCAGATTGAAGGCGACCGGCCCTGGCTGCCGTGGCAGGACGAGGATGCGATCGGCCAGGCGCAGGGCTTCGTCGACGGAGCCGGTGGCGATGACGACGGCAGGGCGCGCCTGCGTACAGAGTTCCGGCAGGAAGGCAGCGAGCCGGGCTCGTGCCTCGGCGTCAACAGCCGCAAAAGGCTCGTCGATCAGGAGCAATCGCGGCCTGACCAGCAGGAGGCGGGCGATCGCGAGCCGCAGCAGCCCCTCCGGCGAGAGTTCGGCCGGCCGCTGCTTTGCCTGCCCGGCAAGACCGAGGCGGACCAGCACATTGGCGATCAGCCCCTCGCGCTCGAACGGCGTCGCCTTCGGCAGGGCGAAAGCGAGATTCTCAGTGAGATCAAGCCAGGCAAAGAAGCGCGGCCGGGCGCAGAGCAGGCCGATCTCCGCCGTCGGCACCGCTCCCTCGTCAGCCTGCAGGCCGGAGAACGAACGCAAAGCCGCCTTCCGCGGCTCGGTCGGACCGAGCAAGGCGACGATCTCGCCGGCGCGGGGGCGCGGCAGGGCGTGTTCGGCAGAGCGGGAGACATCGTGAAGAGCGGCCGGCATCGCTGGCTCCATCCATAGACAAGGCGGAAGGAGCGCCGACGGCATCAGCCGTCCCGTCGTCCCGCGCTTTAGCTGCATTTGTTTCGCGCCCGCAAGCTGAGGCTCAAATCGGCGCGTGTCCTCTTCTAAGGTCCGAATATCCGTTTTGTCAAACGACACTCACCACCACATGCCGGCTGTCTCGGCAGCCTTCTCCTGATGCGGGGCCTCGTCGCGCAAGGAGCGGTCGAGCGTGCGCAAGGCCTCGCGCTTCATCGCCTCGAAGGCCGGCGAGAGCCGGTCGCGCGGGCGGGCCAGCGGATTGTCCAGCTCGTCGAAGACACGGCCGGGCTTGGGCTGCATCACGATAATGCGGTCTGCCAGCGTCACGGCTTCCTCGACATCATGCGTGACCATGACCACGGTCGGGCGGCTCTCCTGCCAGAGCGCCAGCAGATGGCCGTGAAGGCTCGCCCGCGTCGTGGCGTCGAGCGCCGAAAAGGGCTCATCCATCAGCAGCAGCTTCGGCTTGGTGACGAGGGCGCGGGCGATGGCGACGCGCTGCTGCTGGCCGCCGGAGAGTTCGCGCGGCCAGCGCTTCGCATGGCCGGCGAGCCCGACGCGGACGAGCGCAGTGGTCACCAGCCCGTCGCGCTCGGAGGCCGACAGATGCGAGAGCCCGAAGCCGACATTCTCGGCGACACTGAGCCAGGGGAAGAGCCGCGGCTCCTGGAAGATGACGCCGACATCCGCGCGCGGCTCGGCGATCACCTCGCCATCGAGGCGGATCGCGCCCTCACTCGGCCGGTCGAGCCCGGCGACGAGGCGCAGCAAGGTGGTCTTGCCGCAGCCGGATCCGCCGAGCAGGGCGACGATCTCGCCGCGCCCGACATCGAGCGTGATCGCCGACAGGGCGCGCGTGCCGTCGGCATAGGTCTTGGAGAGCCGGTCGAAACTCAGCATGGCGTTATCGCGCCCTCAGAGCTTGTCGCGCGCCGTATCCTGCCAGGCTAGGAACGGCCGCGTGATGGCGACGAGCAGGCCGTCCGCCAGCTTGCCGAGCACGGCGAAGCTGATGATGGCCGCGATGATGGTGTCCGGGCGGCCGAGTTGCTGACCGTCCACAAGCAGGTAGCCCAGCCCCTCGCTCGCCCCCATGATCTCGGCCGCGACCACGAACATGAAGCCAAGGCCGAGGCCGGAGCGCAGAGCCGTGATCCAGGCCGGCAGGATCGCCGGCAGCAGGACGCGTCTGGTCATGGCGAGGCGCGAGAGGCGGAAGACCCGGCCGACCTCGACGATCTTGCGGTCGATGCCCTGGATCGCGGCGGCGACGCCGAGATAGACCGGGAAGAAGACGCCGACCGCGATCAGCGCCACCTTCGAGGCCTCGAAGATGCCGAGCCAGAGGATGAAGAGCGGCACCCAGGCGATGGAGGGGATGGCGCGCAGTGCCTGCAAGGTCGGATCGAGCAGGCTGCGGGCGACGGGCAGAGCGCCCGTCACCGCGCCGAGCACCGTGCCGGCGAGCGCGCCGAGGCCGAAGCCTGCGGCGACCCGCCAGAGCGTCGCGCCCGCATGGGTCAGAAGCTCGCCCGAGGCCGCGAGACCCCAGAGCGTGCGGCCCACGACGCTGGGTGGCGGCATCAGGCGGCCATTCGCGATGCCGGCCGCGACGAGGCCTTCCCAGAGGATGGCCAGCACGATCGGCAGGACGAACCCGGCGATCGCGAGCCGATAGGAACGGCGCGAAGCGGCGGGGCGCCGCTCCGGCTCGTCCACGGCGGCTGCGATCTCCAGGACACTCATCGCCTCGGGCCTGCCGTCAGTTGGTGGCAGCGAAGCGCCGGTCGATCAGGCTGTCGACGGCGGCCTTCACATCGGTCGAGGCTGGCAGGACGCCGGCTTCCTTGAGAGCGAGACCGGCGGCCGTGATGGTATCGACCTGCGCCTGGCCGATCGCGGAATGGGTCAGTTCGGTGCGGGTGAGCTGGCGCTCGATCACCGGCTCGGAGAGCTTGGTGTACTCGACCAGGACCTTCTTGAGCTCGGCCGGATTGGCGCGGGCATAGGCGCGGGCCTCCTCGTAGGCGGCCAGCACCTTCTTCACCAGCGCCGGGTTCTCGTTGGCGAAGGCTTCACGGACATTGAGGATGCCCCAGGTGTTGTCCGCGGCCTTGCGGTAGAACAGCTTCGCGCCGCTCTCGACCTCGGCAGCGGCCATCAGCGGGTCGAGCCCAGCCCAGGCATCGACATCGCCGCGCTCCAGCGCGAGGCGGCCATCGGCATGCTGGAGCAGGACGAGCTTGACGTCCTTCTCGGTCAGCTTGGCATCGGCCAGCGCGCGGACGAGGAAGATATGCGGATCGGTGCCGCGGGTGACGGCGACGCGTTTGCCCTTGAGATCGGCGACCTTCGTAATCTCGCTCTTGGCGCCAGTGACGAGCGCCGTCCATTCCGGCCGGGAATAGACATAGATCGACTTGATCGGGTTGCCGTTGATCTTGCCGATGAGGGCTGCGGCGCCGGCTGTCGAGCCGAAATCGATCGAGCCGGCATTGAGGAATTCGAGGGCCTTGTTCGATCCGGCGGACAGAACCCAGCGCACCTTGATGCCGTCAGCCTCGAGCGCCTTCTCGAGGACACCGCGCTCCTTCAGCACGAGGCTGACGGGATTGTAGGTCGCGTAATCGATCCGGATTTCCTTGGGCGCCTGTGCGAAAGCCGGCGCGGCAAGGCCTGCGGCGGCGATGAAAGCGAACGCGAGGCGGCGGGTGATGCTGGTCATGGGGCTTATCCCTCTGGCGATGATGCGAGGGATCGGGACGGGTGGCGTCCGTTGCCTCACGCTTTAGCTGCACTTGTTTCGCGCCCGCAAGCTGGTGGCTCAAATCGGCGCGTATCCGACATTTAGGTCCAATCGTTCTATTTGTCAAACAATACATGATGTAGTGTTTTTACTGTAATTCACATTCCTTGGAGTTTAAATTTCCCCTCTCCCCCGCCCGTTCCTCATGTTACGAAAGGCCATGCCTGCCGGATCGGAGCCTTCGTGACCGCGCCTCCCGCCAAGCCTGCCCTGCCGTTCGCCGAGATGCTGCATAGCCCCGAGGCCGGAATCGCGCGGCTGTTCGAGACGATCAACCGGCGCGACAAGACCAAGATGCGGCAGGCCCTGATCGCGGGCTTGAGGCAATTGCTCGATGAAGGCCATGCCTCAGCCAGGACGATCCTGGCCGGGCCGCGCGGCGGGCTTGCCTGCGCGCACCGGCTCTCGGCGGTGATGGATGCCGTGGTGCGCGGGCTGCACAGCGCCGCAGTCACCTATTTCTATCCAGCCGACAATCCGTCGCAATCGGAACGCATCGCGGTGGTCGCCGTCGGCGGCTACGGGCGCGGCACGCTGGCGCCGGGCTCGGATGTCGACCTGCTCTTCCTGTTCCCGCACAAGCAGACGGCCTGGGGCGAAAGCGTGGTCGAATCCATGCTCTATCCGCTCTGGGACCTGAAGCTGAAGACCGGCCATTCCGTGCGCTCGATCGACGATTGCGTGCGCGAGGCCCGCGCCGACATGACGATCCGCACCGCGCTGCTGGAAGCCCGCTTCCTGGTGGGCGACCGCTCGCTCTTCGACGAGATGGTCCGCCGCTTCGATGCCGAGGTGGTCGAGGGCACGGCCCAGGCGTTCACCGAGGCGAAGCTCGCCGAGCGCGAACTCAGGGTGCAGCGGGCCGGCGCCTCGCGCTATCTGGTCGAGCCCAACGTCAAGGACGGCAAGGGGGGCTTACGCGACCTCAACACGCTGTTCTGGATCGCCAAATACGCCTACCGCGTCCATGACGTGCGCGACCTCGTCGAAGCCGGACTGTTCGACAAGCAGGAACTCCAGATGTTCCAGCGCTCCGAGGAATTCCTCTGGCGCACGCGCTGCTGGCTGCATTTCATCACCGGCCGGGCCGAGGAGCGCCTGTCCTTCGACCTGCAAAGGCAGGTCGCGGCGGAGGTCGGCTATGCCGGCCGCAGCGGACAGGCGCCGGTCGAGCGCTTCATGAAAGCGTACTTCCTGATCGCCAAGGATGTCGGCGACCTCACGGCCATCGTCTGCGCCGCATTGGAAGCCCGCCAGCAGAAACCGCGCGCCAGCCTGTCGAAGCTGCTCGGTACCTTCGCCAAGCGCAAGCGCGAGCGCTCGCTCGGACACACCGACTTCAAGCTGACGAGCCAGCGGCTCGATGTGGTCGACGACAGCGCCTTCGAGCGCGATCCGGTCAATCTGCTCCGGCTCTACGCCATCGCCAGCCGCGAGGACCTCGCCATCCACCCGGATGCCAGCCGCCTCGTGACGCAGTCGCTCCGGCTGATCACGCCGGGCCTGCGCAACGAGCCGGAAGCCAACCGCATCTTCCTGGAGATCCTGACCGGCCGGCGCTCGCCGGAGGTGGTGCTCAGGCGCATGAACGAATCCGGGCTGCTCGGCCGTTTCGTCCCGGATTTCGGCCGCGTCGTCGCGATGATGCAGTTCAACATGTACCACCACTACACGGTGGACGAGCATCTGATCCGCGCCATGGGCGTGCTGGCCGAGATCGATGCCGGCGGGCTGGAGGCCGAGCATCCGCTCGCCAACGAGATCATGCCGACCGTTGCCAACCGGCGCGCGCTCTATGTCGCGCTCTTCCTGCACGACATCGCCAAGGGCCGCCCCGAAGACCATTCGATCGCCGGTGCCCGGATCGCCCGCAAGCTCGGGCCGCGCTTCGGCCTGACCAGCGCACAGACCGAGACCGCCGCCTGGCTGGTCGAGCATCATCTCGACATGTCGACGGTGGCGCAAAGCCGCGACCTCGGCGATCCCAAGACGATCGAGAGCTTCGCCGCGACCGTCCAGACGCTGGAGCGGCTGAAGCTGCTGCTGATCCTCACCGTCGCCGACATCAAGGCGGTCGGGCCGGGCGTCTGGAACGGTTGGAAGGGGCAGTTGCTGCGCACGCTCTATTACGAGACCGAACTCGTGCTGACCGGCGGGCATTCGGCGGTCGAGCGCAAGGCGCGCGTGGCGATGAAGCAGGACGAATTGCGCCGGCGCCTGTCCGATTGGGAAGAGGCGGAGCGCGACGCCTATGTCGCGCGTCACTACCCGGCCTACTGGATCAAGGTCGATCCCGAGCAGCAGGAGAAGCATGCGCGCTTCCTGCACGAGGCGGAAGCTGCCGGGCGCACCACGGCGACCATCGTCGAGACCGACAAGTTCCGCGGCGTGACCGAACTCACGGTGCTTGCACCCGACCACCCGCGCCTGCTCGCCATCGTCACCGGCGCCTGTGCGGCTGCCGGCGGTAATATCGTCGATGCGCAGATCTTCACCACCAGCGACGGGCTCGTGCTCGACACGATCTCGGTCTCGCGCGCCTTCGACCGCGACGACGACGAATTGCGCCGGGCCGAGCGCATCGCCGCCGCGATCGAGCGGGCGCTGAAGGGCGAGATCAAGATTGCCGACCTCGTCGCCCAGCGCCGCGCCCCGCCACCGCGCGGCCAGACCTTCCAGGTCGAGCCCGAGGTCGTGATCGACAACGTGCTCTCGGCGCGCCACACGGTGCTAGAAGTGTCCGGCCTCGACCGGCCCGGCCTGCTCTACGACCTCACCACCGCGATCGGAAAGCTCAACCTCAACATCGCCTCGGCCCATATCGCGACCTTCGGCGAGAAGGCGGTCGACGTGTTCTACGTCACCGACCTGACCCATGCGAAAATCGTCTCGACTGGTCGGCAACTCACGATCCGCAAGGCCCTCATCGACGTCTTCAAGTTCGAAGCGGAGAAGCCGGCGGCGGCCAAGGCGAAAGTGCCGGCCCGCGCTTGATTTAAACGACCATAAGGCCGATATCCGGCACGAACGCGGCTGCACACCGGAATGACCGGCCAGGCCCTGCAAGGGGCGGCGCAGCCAGCTCTTTAGTTGCCGCATTTTCTTCACGCGAACCGGTAGCCACTTCGCTTGAAAATGCTGAGAAAGGGACGTGACGATAAAATGACGCAGAACCCTGCGACGGAAGACCCCAACCTCGAAGCCGGCGCGGACGCGCCCGAGCAGGCGGCGACCGCCGAGGCAGGCCTCGCGGCGCAGCTCGCCAAGCTCCAGGCCGAACGCGACGACCTCAAGGACAAGCTGCTGCGCACGCTCGCCGAGATGGAGAACCTGCGCCGCCGCACCGAGCGCGAGATCGCCGATGCCAAGGCCTATGCCGTGACCAGCTTCGCCCGCGACATGCTCGGCTCCTCGGACAATCTGCGCCGGGCGCTGGAAAGCCTGCCCGCCGATGCCATGAAGACGGCAGATGCCGCAGTCAAGGCGTTGCATGAAGGCGTCGAGCTGACCGAGCGCGAGCTGCTCAAAACGCTGGAACGCCACGGCGTGCGCCAGATCGACCCTCAGGGCGAGAAGTTCGACCCCAACCTGCACCAGGCCATGTTCGAGGCACCCGACGCAGCAATCGCCAAGGGGCTGGTCTCGAAGGTCGTGCAGACCGGCTACAAGATCGGCGAGCGCGTCCTGCGCCCGGCGCTGGTCGGCGTCTCCGCTGGAGCCCCCAAGGCCCCGGAAGCGCCCGCCGGCGAACCGACCCAGCACTGACCCCGTGTTCGAGGTCGCCGGCGTCGCCATCTTCGCGCTGACCGGCGCCCTCGTCGCCGCCCGCAAGGGCATGGACCCGTTCGGCTTCGTCCTGCTGGCGACCGTCACCGGCGTCGGCGGCGGCACTCTGCGCGATGTCCTGCTCGGGCACGGCATCTTCTGGGTGTGGGACCCGAGCGACGTCATCGCCTGTCTGATCGTCGCACTTGGCGCCTGGCTGCTCGCCTATCTCAAGCCCGGTGTCCTCGAAGGCTGGGCAGGCCGCAAGCTGCTGATCTGGGCCGACGCAGCCGGCTTCTCGCTCTTCGCCGTGATCGGCACGTTGAAAGGGCTCGACGCCGCAGCGCCCGTACTCTCGGCCGTCGCGCTCGGCGCGATGACCGCGACCTTCGGCGGCATCCTGCGCGACATTCTGGCCGGTGATCGGCCGATGCTACTGTGGAGCCGCGACTTTTACGTCACCGCCGCAACGGCCGGCGCCGCCACGACAGCGGCGCTGACCGGGCTGGGCCTCTCCGCCGCGCTGGTGATGCTGGGAGGTTTCGTGGTCTGCTTCGGACTGCGGGCGGGCTCGTTGCTGTTCGGCTGGTCATTCCCGAGCCTGCCCCACAAGACGCCCGACTAAGGCTTCGGCTTCGTCACCCGCCGCAAGGTCAGATTGATCCGCCCGCCCTCCGGCAACAGCGTCGATGAGCCCGTCAGGATGCGGTCGATGCCGTGATAGGCAAGCCGCGCCTCGCCGCCGAAGAGCAGCACGTCGCCGGAAGCGAGCTTGAGCGAGGTCGTCTTGCCGCCGCGCGTCGTCCCGCCGATGCGGAAGAGGGCGGCATCGCCGAGCGAGACCGACAGGACGGGAGCATCGAAATCCTGCTCGTCGCGATCCTGATGCAGGCCCATCTTGGCGCCGGCGGCATAGAAATTGACCAGGCAGGCCTCGGGCGGATGCGGATAGCCGGCCAATTCCCGCCAGAGATCGAGCAGCGGCGCCGGCATGATCGGCCAAGGCTCGCCGGTCTCGGGGTGCTCAGGCTGGTAGCGATAGCCCCGCTCGTCCGACACCCAGCCGAGCGAGCCACAATTGGTCATGCGGACCGAGAAGGGCGTGCCGCTCTTCGGCATGCGCGGCTGGAAAAACGGCGCCTTGCGCGCGACCGCACGCAACTCCGCGACAAGCGCCGCCTGCTCCTCCGGCGCCAGCTTGCCCGGCCAGTGGACGACGCCTGGCGCGACGGTGACCCGGGTCATGGTCAGAGCGCGTCGAGGCCGAGCACGTCGGCCATGGAATAAAGACCGGCCTTGCGTCCCCGGCCCCAGAGCGCGGCCTTGACCGCGCCTTGCGCGAAGAGGCTGCGATCCTCCGCGACATGTGCGAGCTCAAGCCGTTCGCCGCTCCCTGCGAAGATCACCTTGTGATCGCCAACGACCGTGCCGCCGCGCAGGGCCGCGAAACCGATCGTGCCGGGCTCGCGCGCCCCGGTGATGCCGTCGCGGCCGGCGACGCGCTGCTTTGCCAGATCCACCGCCCTGCCCTCGGCAGCCGCCTCGCCGAGCAGCACGGCGGTGCCGGAGGGTGCATCGACCTTCATGCGGTGATGCATCTCGACGATCTCGATGTCCCAGTCGGTGCCGAGCGTCGCTGCGACCTTGCGCACCAGTGCCGCAAGCAGATTGACGCCGAGGCTCATATTGCCGGAGCGGATGATCGGCGTGCGCTTTGCCGCCTCAGCCAGCTCGGCCAGATGCTTGGGCTCAAGTCCGGTCGTGCCGACGACATGCAGGATACCGGCATCGGCAGCGAGCTTGGCGAAAGCGACCGTCGCGTCCGGCGCGGTGAAATCGAGGACGCCATCGGCAGCCGCGAAGGCCGCCGCGGCATCGCTCGTTACCTTGACGCCGGAGGCCGGCAGACCGGCGAGGATGCCCGCGTCATCGCCGAGCGCGGCGGAGCCCGGGCGCTCGATCGCAGCCACGAGCGTGCAGCCCTGCGCCTGATCGATGGCGCGGATCAGCATCCGGCCCATCCGCCCGGCGGCACCGACGACGACGAGACGCATATCACTCATGGAAGGCGGGCTCCGGCTGACTCTGCGGCGAAAGCAGACACCTTCGCCAGTACCCCAATAGGCTGGGCTCCGCCAGCCGAACACCCGAAAGCCGCGCATAGCAAAACGGCCGGGTCGCCCCGGCCGTTTCGTATTCCTCACGCGATCGACGCTCAGGCCACCTGCTGGATGCCCGAGAGCTTCCAGGCGCCGCCACGCTCGCGCAGGAAGGTCCAGTACTCGCTGACCTCCTGGGTCTGCGTCGCACTGCCGTCGACGACCTTGCCGGACTTGCGGTCGTAGACCGCGTTGATCAGGCTGAAGCGCATCGCGACCGTCGCGTAATCGGCATTCCCTTCGTTCCAAGCCTGCGACAGGTCGCCCTGCAGCAGCTTGACGTCGGAGACGCGGTCGACCACGCCGCGGCCGGCATTGTCGCTGAGATCCTCGTCGAAATAGCCGAACATCTCGGGCGTCGTCCGCTGGCGCAGACCGGCCTCGTCCTCGTTGGAGTAGGCCGTGTTGACCTCACCGAGCAGGCGCTCGAAGGCGTTGAAATCCTCGCCCGTGAGTTCGAGCGGCTGCGGCTGCACCGCAGCAGCAGCGGCGGCGCCGCCACCGAAACCGCCCATGCGAGCCATGGCGGGCTGCGACTGCGGAGCGTCATGGCCCTGACGGGCATAGGGCGCGCCCGCACCGGCTAGCTGCGGCTCGGAACGGCGGCGGAAGAAGCGGATCGCGAGCATGATGATGCCGGCGATCAGGCCGATCTGCAGCAGGAAGCCGAGCATGCCGGCGAGCGAGGCCAGGCCGCTGAAGAAGCCCGAGCCCGAGAGCATGCCGAACAGGCCCGCGCCGAGCAGGCCGGCGCCGATGCCCATCATCATGTTGCGCGCGAAGGACGGGCGAGCGGCCTGCGCCGCGGCGCCGGCGGCCGCCGGTCCAGCCATCGACGGCGAAGCCGGCGAGGACGGAGCGGAGCGCTGGAAAGTCTGAGCGCCGCCGGGCGTCGTATTCGTCGACGGCGGCGCACTGTTGGTGAACGACCCGCGGCTGCCCGAGCTGCGGCCACCGCCCGGACGGGCTTCGGCAACGAGCGGCACGAGCAACAGGGCCCCGGCGACCAGGGCGACGGCACGTCCACGACGGGCGAGCGAAATCAGAGACATTGTTCCTCCCGGAGCCCTCCATGGGCCCACCGCCGCACAATATGGAGACAGGCCGCAACCCACGCAAGGCCCCCTCCGGTTAACAGACTGAAACTCCTGACTATTTCAAATCGGTGCATAATTATTCGTTGCGATCGGGTCGATATGGTAATCTGGCGAACCGCCTCGCCCTGCGAGGCGTGGGAAGAGCGCCATGACCGGACCCGGACCGAGGCCTCACCGACACCGCATGCTGAGCTGGATGCTCGCAATCGCAGTCCTGTTCCTGCTGAGCGAAGCGGCTGCGGCCGGCGAGCCCGCGATCGCGCTGGACAAGCCGCGCCTCGCCCAGGCGCCGGAGCCGCTCTGCTTCTGCTGGAACGACGGCCGCAAGATCGCCGAAGGTTCCAAGTCTTGCATCAGGACCACGCAGGGACGACGCGTCGCGACCTGCGGGCGGGTCGTCAACATGATGTCCTGGGAAGTGACGGAAACAGCCTGCCCGGAAAGCTGAAACTCCGCGATCGGGAAACGGCCTTTCGAAAATGAAAACGCCGCCGGGACTTCTTCCCGGCGGCGTTGTTGTCATTGCTCTTGTGGTCCTAGCGACTTCGAGACTGACCCGCTGTCAGAACGCTCCCAGAACGATCGCCATCATGAAAACGAAGGCCGCACCCATGATCAATCGGTCGAGACGTAGCGTGACACTCATCACACCCTCCTGTGTCATTGACCTGTCGCGGAAGCTACCAGAACTGACGAAGGCCGCAAGGGGGCGGCATCGTGGCGGCCCGGGGACGGAGGGTAGATCACCCTTAATCATCGGTTAAATCCTTGATTAGATTTGGGGATATTTCTGACTGCGAAATTTCGTCGCGAGCCCTGCGCGACGCCCCGCCACAGCTTCGCCACGGTTCGACCAAGGCTCCCAGCCAACTGATCTTGCCGACATCTGGGGCAGTGTTCGCAACGGCTGTATCCGCCTCGGTTAAGGCCGGAAACGGCGCGTTAAGGCGCGATTCACCACGGCGCCAAAGTTAATCCGCCTGTGGCGGCCTGGACGCAGTCGGTTGAGAAACCGTTCACCAGGCGCTTCGCATTTGATTGGTCATGCGACGCGCTCATCTCGCCCTCATCGCACTCGGCATCGTCGGCGCAACCGGCCTTGCGGGCTGCGGCAAGTTCCAGAAGCCCCAGCGCGCCGCCTGGCGCGACCAGGCGGAAGCCGCCTGCATGGCCTCGCGCGAGGTGCAGATCTCGTCCTATGTCAGCCTGCGCGGCAAGGCGATCGACGGGCCGGGCACCTGCGGCATGCAGCAACCGCTCAAGGTCTCCGCCTTCTCGGGCGGTGGCATCGGGCTGACCAGTTCGGCCACCCTCTCCTGCCCCATCGTCGCGACCACCGACAAATGGCTGGCCGAGGTGGTGCAGCCGGCCGCGATGAACGTACTCGGCGCCCAGGTCATCGAATTGCGGGCCGGCTCCTATTCCTGCCGGGCGATGAACAACGGCACGGGCACGTCGCGCACGTCGGAGCACGCCTTCGGCAACGCGGTCGACGTCTTCTCCTTCCGGCTCAACGACAACCGCGTCATCACCGTCAAGGACGGCTGGCGCGGCTCGCCCGAGGAACAGAACTTCCTGCGCGAGGTCTTCGTCGGTGCCTGCGAGCATTTCTCGACGGTGCTCGGCCCAGGTGCCGACCCCTTCCACTACGACCATTTCCACATCGACCTGGCCCGGCATTCGAAGGGCCGGCGCATCTGCAAGCCGGTGATCAAGTACACCCCGAACTACAACCTGCCGCCGCCGGACCCGACCCGCCCCTATTCGTCGGCCCAGACGCTGCCGCGCGGCGCGGCGCCGCCGGCCGGCACCATGGTCGCGGGCGGCGGATTGCTTCGGCAGCCGGGCGACGGGTTGCGGCCGCCCGGCGCGGTCCAGGGCGGCTATCCCGTCGCGAGCTATGCTCAGGGTCAGCCCCGGGGCCTCGATGCGCAGCAGCGCTTCCTCGAGCAGTACGACGCGCGCCAGCGGCAGGGACATTTCCAGCCGCGACCGCTCCCCAGCGAGAACCGCGGGCCGCTGACCCTGCCGGGCGCCGTGCCGCCGACGGAGGAGGCCGTTCTCGGCGACGAAGGTGGAACCGGTGTCGTCGACATCGAAGGTGAGGATCAGGCTCAGCCGATGATCACGCCGCAGCGCGATCCCTTCGCCTACAGCTCCGGGCGAGTGCCGCCACGGCGCTGAACAAGGCTCGCCTCTCTCGGGAGGCGAGCGGCTTGGCTCTCAGCGCGAGACCAGCACCTGCCGGCATTCCGGCGGCAGGGCGTCCAGCGACATCGGCGGCTTCGGCTTGGGCTTCGGTCCGGGCTTGGGCTTCGGCGGATTGAAGATCGCGTTGCGCTGGCGCTCGATCCAGCCGCTGAGTTCCGCCCCGCAGCCATCGCCGAAATTCGGGGGTTCCTGCCCCTGGCAGCTCGCCATGCCCGCCGGACAGGCCAGCCGGATATGGAAATGGTAGTTGTGGCCCCAGATCGGCCGCACCTTCTCCAGCCAGCCCTTGTCGGCGCCGGCCTCGCGGCAGAGCGCGACCTTGAGCGCCGGGTTGACGAAGATGCGCTCGACCCTGGGCTCGGCCGCGACGGTGCGGATCAACCTTGTATGAGCCGGTGTCCAGTTGCGGGGGTCGACGTCGCGCCAGTCGGAGCGGGCCATGTTGACCGCCGACATGTTCTCGCGCTGCTCACGGTCGAGCCGCCCGCGCGGCATCGGCATCAGCCAGACATCGGCATCGAGCCCGATCTGGTGCGAGGCATGGCCTGTCAGCATCGGCCCGCCGCGCGGCTGCGACATGTCGCCGACGAGCAGCCCCGCCCAGCCCGTGATGCGCGGCACGTCGCGGGCGAGCTTCTCGAGATAGTCGACCAGAGCGGGGTGGCCCCAGTTGCGGTTGCGGTTGAGCCGCATGACCTGCCAGCTCGGCCCGTCGACCGGCAGCGCCTCGGCGCCGGCAAGGCAGCCGCGCGCATAGGAGCCGATGGCACGGGCCTGCATGCTGGCCGGCTCGGTCTTCTGGCCGAAGAGCGAGCGGGCGGCATCGGGCCAGGCCGCGATATTGGCGGCGCGGGTCTTCGCCTCCTGATCCGCGGTCGACTGGGCCTGGCCGGCAACCGGCAGAAGGGCGAGCGGCGCCAGGACGGCCGCGATTCGGGAGAACTTGCGCATGGCCGGAGAATCGCCGCGCCGCGCCATGGTGGTCAAGCGCGATGGCTGGACAAGCCGCGCGGCGAATTGCAGCTTTGCGTGAGATGGCGACGCGAGACGCGCCCTTCAGGGAGATGATCGATGACGACCCGGATCAACCGCCGCAGCATTCTGGCCGGCGCAGGCGCCCTTCTCGCAGCGCCGACGGCTGGCTTCGGTCAGCAGCCTTGGCCGCAGGGGCGCCTCCTCAAGCTCGTGGTGCCGTTTCCGCCGGCTGGCGCGACCGACGTCCTGGCGCGGCTCGTCGCCGACAAGCTCGGCCAGAGCTGGGGCACCAATATCGTGGTCGAGAACCGGCCGGGCGCCGGCGGCAATATCGGCACCGACGCGGTCGCCAAGGCCGAGCCGACCGGCGATACCTTCCTGATCGTCTCCGTGGGCATGGCGACCAACCAGTATCTTTACCAGAAGCTCACCTACGACCCCGCCAAGGACCTGACGCCGATCACCATGGTCGCGATGGTCCCCAACCTGCTAGTGGTCAACAAGTCTGTGCCGGCGAACAACGTCGCCGAGCTGATCGCCTATGCGAAGGCCAATCCCGGCAAGCTCACCTATGGCTCCTCCGGCATCGGCACGTCGGTCCATCTCTGCGGCGAACTGTTCCAGAAGCTGACCGGCACGAAGATGGTGCATGTGCCCTATCGCGGCACGGCGCAGGCGACGCAGGACCTGATCGGCGGGCGCATCGACCTGATCTTCGACAATATCCCGCAGGCGCTGCCGCATGTGCGCGCCGGCTCGATCCGCGGCTTCGGCATCACCACGGCAAAGCGCTCGCCGACGGCGCCGGAATTCGCACCGATCGCAGATACCGTGCCGGGCTTCGACGTCTCCTCCTGGTTCGCGCTGTTCGCGCCAGCAAAGACGCCGCCCGCCGTTATCGCCAAGATCCAGGCCGACACCAAGGCGGGGATCGCCGATCCGGCCGTGCGCGCGAAGATGGACGCACTGGCGGCCGAGCCGGTGGGCAACAGCTCCGAAGAGCTCGGCGCCTTCCTGCAGGCGGAGATGAAGCGCTGGGGCGACCTGATCAAGGAGGTCGGCCTCAAGGTGGAGTGACCCGGCGCTCACGCCGCGGAACCGAGCATTCGCGGCCTGCGTTTCCCGCTAAAGCATTTTCGCGCGAAGTGGACACTGGTTCGCGTGAAAATGCTCTAGATCTAGCGAATGAACCGTCGGTCAGGCTGCATGAGGCCGCCTGGCATCGAGGTCAGGTCGACGGATTGTCCTTCGACCCGATTGCCCTGAGATTCAGGAACGGTTGTCCCAGACAGCCACCGCGGCCGCCAGATCCTCGAGCGCGACGCCGACCGACTTGAACAGCGTGATGCCGCCGCCCTCGACCGGGCCGGCGATCCGGCCATGGCAGAGATCGGCGAGCGTGCCCGCCACCTTGTCGGCGCTGTAGCTGCCCTCGGCGATGGCGACGGCAACATCGCCGCCTTCGTCGATCGCCTTGCTGGAATCGACGATCACGCGGGCGCGGTGCAGCGCGTCGGCATCGGCCTCGCGCATCTGCATGGTGAAGCCGCCGATCAGGTCGAGATGGGCCTCGCGCTTCAGCCAGTGGCCGTGGATCAGCGGTTCGGTCGCGTTTGTCGCGCAGGAGATGATGTCGGCCGTGCGGGCCTCGCCTTCGAGATCGGTGGTGGCGCGGACCTCGATGCCGTCCTTCGCCAACTCGGCGACGGTCGCCTCCGCGGCTTCAAGCCGCCGCGCCCAGACCGCGATCTCGGTCAGCGGGCGGACGGAGCGATGCGCCTTGATGATGAAGGGCGCGAGCGCGCCGGCTCCGACCATCAGCATGCGGCTGGATTCGGGGTTCGACATGTAGCGCGAGGCCAGCGCGGAGGCCGCCGCGGTGCGCCAGGTCGTCAGCCGGTTGCCGTCCATCACGGCGAGCGGCTTGCCGGTGGCGCCGTCCATCAGGAGATAGGCGCCCATGACGCCCGGCAGGTTGCGCTTGCCGTTGCCGAAGAAGACCGAGACGATCTTGGTGCCGATATAGGGATTGGCGACGTCCGGCCCGCTCCAGGCCGGCATGGTCAGCAGGATGGCGTCGGTCTCGTCCGGGCGCTGGATCGCGTACTGGCCGCGCTTGGGCGCAATCACTTCGCTGCGGAAGGCGTCGTCGAGGATGTCGATCAGGCCGGGATAGCTCAGGGCCGCATCGATCTCGGCCACATCGAAAAGTCGCATCAATTCCGTCCGTTGGTCAGTGCCGGCAGCGCGGAGTCCGGCACTGCCGAGCGCAGCGCCTGGGTTTCGGAGCGCAGCGCCTCCGCCTCGCGGCGGTTGCGGCGCGCCGCCTTGCGGTGCTTGCCCTGCGCGATCCACGAGGCCAGGCCGCCGACGAGCACGCCGACGGCGATCGCCGCCAGCACCACCGCGAAGAGCGGCAGCTCAATGGAGAACATCGGCAGTTCGCGACTGAACGGGTCGAGCGAAACGCGCACCGGGCCGCGATTGGCGACCGAGAACAATACGATCACCAGCGCGACGGGAACCAGCACCAGCGCCTTGAAGAAAGCCTTCATCACAATCTCCGTGCGGCTGCGGGACCTGCGGTCAATCCTTGCCGTTAAGGCGCAGCCGCAGCTCCTTGCCCGTCTTGAAGACGGGGACGAACTTCTCCTCGACCTCCACCGCATCACCTGTGCGGGGGTTGCGGCCGATGCGAGCCGAGCGGCCCTTGCGCGAGAAGGCGCCGAAGCCGCGCAGCTCCACCCGGTCGCCCCGCGCCAGCGCTTTCACGATCTCGTCCAGGATGGCCGAGACGATGTTCTCGATGTCGCGCTGGTAGAGGTGGGTGTTGCGGTCGGCGATCCGCTGAACGAGTTCGGATTTAATCATCGCTGGGGCATAACCATTTGTATCAAAATCACTTTTCAGCGGCAGGCTGCCAGAGCGCCAAGGGCGCGTCAAGCCGCAAGCCGACCGGCTGGTCCGCCGCGCGCGCGATCGTCGCCGCAAGCGCATCGAGGCCGGCGCCGCGCGCCATCGCCTCGGCCAGGCTCCACAGGCCAAGCGACGAGGATTCGCTGCGACGGCGCCAGTCGCGGACCTTCAGGTCCTTGGCGACGCTCTTCTCGCGCTCCATCCAGGCGATCGCCTCCGGCTCGCCGCCGATCTGGTCGACGAGCTTCAGGCTCACGGCCTGGCGGCCGGAATGGACACGCCCGTCCGAGACCGAGGCGACCTCGCCCTCGGCGAGATGGCGGCGATCGCGCACCATGTCCTTGAACCAGGTGTAGTTGTCGTTGACGACGCGCTGGAGCGCCTCGCGCGCCTCGGGCGAGGTCGGCTCGAAGCCGCTCGGCGCCGCCTTGAGCGGGCTCGACTTGATCGACTCGACCTTGACGCCGACGGTGTCGAGCAGGTTCGAGACGTTCGGGAACTGGAAGAGCACGCCGATCGAGCCGACGAGCGAGGTCTGGCGGGCGACGATGCGGTCGGCGCCCATCGCGGCGATATAGCCGCCGGAGGCCGCGACACCGTCGACGACCGCGACCATCGGCTTCTTCGCGGCGAGCTGGCGCAGCGCGGTGTGCAGCGCCTCGGAGCCCGAGGTGGTACCGCCGGGGCTGTCGACGCGAAGCACGACGGCGGAGACGGCCTTGCTGTCCTCGACCGACTTGATCAGATCGAGCGTGCGGCGATCGCCGGAGATGAAGCCGGAAATGGTGATGCGCGCGATATGGGCGCTCGACAGGCTGGCCGAGCCATCGCCCTTCCAGGCGAAGCCGCCGATCACTGCAGCGACGATCACGCCGAGCACGGCGAGCACGCGCCAGAGCGTCAGCTTGCGGCGCAAGCTGCGGCGGTCTGCGAGCAGATCGGCATCGGACGACATCGGAAGGCTCCTGGGGCTGGGTCCGTGATGTAGACCTGCTGGCCCGGGCGGGCAAGGCGGCTCGACGGCCTCAGGCCGCGACCGAGGCGCGCGCCCGGTCGAGCGCGAGCAATGCAAGGCCGCTGGCGACCGAGCGGAAAGCGTCGCCGATATGCACCTTGCCGGCGCCGAAGCGGCGGTCGAACAGGCTGCGCACGGCCGGAACATAGGAGGTGCCGCCGGTCATGAAGACCGCCTCGATGCGCTCGCCACTGAGCCCTGCCTCGGCCAGCGCACGGTCGAGCGCGGCTTCGATGGCGCCGACATCATCGGCGATCCAGCGCTCGAAATCGGCGCGGCGGATCGGCTTCTCGATGCTCACCCCCATCTGGCTGAAGCTCAGCGTCGTCTCCTCCTTGCCGGAGAGCGCGACCTTGGCGGCCGAGACGGCGCGATAGAGCTCGTAGCCGAGATCGTATTCGATGACCGTGAGCAGATCCTCGAGCTTGCCCGGCTCGACGGCCTCGCGGATCAGGGCGTTGAGCTCAGCCATGGTCTCGCGGCTCTTCATCAGCGAGAGCTTGTGCCATTGCGCGAAGGCGGCGTGATAATGGGCGGGCACCGGCAGCAGCTTGCCGAAGGAGCGATAGTCCGTGCCCTTGCCGAGCGCCGGCGAAACCGCATGCTCGATGATGCGGTAGTCGAAGGTGTCGCCGGCGACGCCGACACCGGCATGGGAAAGCGGGATCGCTTCCAAGCCGCCGCGATTGCCGGGCTCGAAGCGCATTACCGAGAAGTCGCTGGTGCCGCCGCCGAAATCCGCGACCAGCATGGTCTGCGGCGTCTTCAGGTCGCGCGCATACCAGTAGGCGGCGCCGAGCGGCTCATAAGCGAAATCGACCTGTTTCATGCCCGCCTTGCCATACGAGCCCTTCAGGCGGCCGACCGCCAGCTCCTCGTCAGGGCGCTCGCCAGCGAAGACGACCGGGCGGCCGGAGACCAGCGGCAAGGCGTCATGGCCCGGCAGACCCGCCGTGAGATCGGAGAGGAAGACGCCGATCAGGTCCTCCAGCTGGAAGAGCTTGCCGAAGAGCCGCGTCTCCTGGAAGGCGCGGCTGGACAGATGGGTCTTGAGCGATTGCAGGAAGCGATGCTCGGTCGTCATGCCCAGGGCCATGTCGAGCGCATCGGGGCCGCTGACATGGGTGATGTGGGTCTCAGGGGGACGGCCCTCGCGCCAGAACATCAGCGCCGAGCGATAGGCATCGACCGCGCCCTGCTTGGTGGCGAAGGAGCGCGTCATGACCGATCCGTCCGGCCCCGCCAGCGCGACGACGCTGTTGGTGGTGCCGAAGTCGATGCCGATGGCGGCGGGGGTCATGGCGCTTCTCCTGATGCATGGGAACACCGCCGTCATTCCGGGGCGAGCCGAAGGCCCGAGCCCGGAACCCATGAACACGGCATCAGCCAAGAGAGGCGGCGAGAGCACCGCTCCTTCGATCTGGACCTGAGTTCATGGGTTCCGGGCTCTTCGCTTCGCGAAGCCCCCGGAATGACGGCAGCGTTCGAAACAAAAGCCCGCGCGGATCGCTCCGCGCGGGCTGGTTTGGATGTCCGGCCGCTTTCGCGGCCGAAATCTCACTTCTTGTCGGTGGCCTTCTTGAGCGCAGCGCCCAGGATGTCGCCGAGCGAGGCACCGGAATCGGCGGAGCCGTACTGAGCCATCGCCTCCTTCTCCTCGGCCATCTCGAGAGCCTTGACCGAGACCTGGATCTTGCGGGCCTTCTTGTCGAAGAGCACGACACGGGCGTCGATGCGCTCGCCGGCCGCGAAGCGCTCGGGGCGCTGCTCGGAGCGATCGCGAGCCAGCTCAGCGCGCTTGATGAAGGTCATCATGTCGGTGTCGGCGATCTTCACGTCGAGACCGGACTCCTTCACCTCGACCACCTCACAGGTGACGATCTGGCCCTTCTTGAACTCGCCGGCATCCACGAAGGGATCGCCGCCGAGCTGCTTCAGGCCGAGCGAGATACGCTCCTTCTCGACGTCCACATCGAGAACGACGGCCTGCAGGACGTCGCCCTTCTTGTATTCCTCGATGACCTGCTCGCCCGGACGGTTCCAGTCGAGATCCGAGAGATGGATCATGCCGTCGATATCGCCTTCGAGACCCAGGAACAGGCCGAACTCGGTCTTGTTCTTGACCTCGCCCTCGACCGTCGAGCCCGACGGGTGCTGCTCCGCGAAGAGCTCCCACGGGTTGCGCAGGGTCTGCTTGAGGCCGAGCGAGATGCGGCGCTTGACCGGATCGACCTCGAGGATCGCGACGTCGACTTCCTGCGAGGTCGAGACGATCTTGCCGGGGTGGACGTTCTTCTTGGTCCAGGACATCTCGGAGACGTGGATCAGGCCTTCGATGCCCGGCTCCACTTCGACGAACGCGCCGTAGTCCGTGATGTTGGTCACGCGGCCCTTGAGACGGGTGCCGACCGGGTAACGCTCGGCGATGCCATCCCACGGATCGGCCAGCAGCTGCTTGATGCCGAGCGAGATGCGGTGCGTGTCCTGGTTGATCTTGATGATCTTGACCTTGACCGTCTGGCCGATGGTCACGACCTCGGACGGGTGGTTCACGCGGCGCCACGCCATGTCGGTGACGTGCAGCAGGCCGTCGATGCCGCCGAGGTCAACGAACGCACCGTATTCGGTGATGTTCTTGACGACGCCGTCGATGACCTGGCCCTCTTCGAGCGAGGCGACCAGCTCGGAACGAGCCTCGGCGCGGGTCTCTTCGAGGACGGTGCGGCGCGACACGACGATGTTGCCGCGGCGGCGATCCATCTTGAGGATCTCGAAGGGCTGCGGCTGGCCCATCAGCGGGCCGACGTCGCGGATCGGGCGGATGTCGACCTGCGAACGCGGCAGGAAGGCCACGGCGCCGTCGAGGTCGACGGTGTAGCCGCCCTTGACGGTGTTGAAGATCATGCCGGTGACCTTCTCGCGGGCCTCGAAGGCCTTCTCGAGCTTGACCCAGCTCTCTTCGCGGCGAGCCTTGTCGCGCGAGATAACGGCTTCGCCGAGCGCGTTTTCGATCCGGTCCAGATAGACCTCGACCTCGTCGCCGACGTTCAGTTCCTGCTCACGGCCGGGGCCGGTGAATTCCTTGAGCGCGACGCGACCTTCGGTCTTCAGACCGACGTCGATGATCGCCATATCCTTCTCGATGGCGACGACCTTGCCCTTGATGACGGAGCCTTCGAGGGCCTCGTTCCGGGTGAAGGACTCTTCGAGCAGGGCGGCGAAATCCTCGCGACCCGCGCTGTAGCTTTCAACTGCAGACATGTAATCTCCTGGGAGCCGGCCGCGTATCCCGCGGATGTCCGGCCTTAGGCGCCGTGGTTGGTGCTGCGTTCCGGATCGCGGCCGTCGGCACCTCCTCTCGGAGGTTTCCGCCTCCCCGTCAGACGGGGCCGGCGGAGGCGCCTGGACCAGCGGCTCGATCCGTATCCGGCGGGCGCGGCTCAAACACGAAACGGGAGCAGGCCTTGAAGACCGCCCCCGGCGCATGATCGATCACGGCCCTTCGGACAGGGGCGATGTAATGCAAACCGGCCATCAGGGCAAGACCGAAGCCCTGGCAGGGACGCCAATACCGCCCCTATTTCCTGCCTCGCGGACGGCGTTCGGCACAGGGCATCCCCTATTCGAGGGAGCCGACGCCTGCCGATATCGCCTAGCTTCCCCGGCCTGACGCTTCGTGCGAGGCTGCGGACGGATTTCGTCCACGATTTGGGAGGGGTGCCATGGGCTGGGCCATTCTGGGGCTGATCGTCGTCCTCGTCGTCTATCTGATCATGACCTATAACGGGCTCGTCGCGATGCGGCAGCGCGTGAACCAGGCCTTCGCCGATATCGACGTCCAGCTGAAGCAGCGCCACGACCTGATCCCGAACCTCGTCGAGACGGTGAAGGGCTATGCGACGCACGAGAAATCGACGCTCGACGCGGTGATCGCCGCTCGCAATGCGGCGCAGGGCGCGACCGGCGTCCATGATAAGGCGGCAGCCGAGCAGCAGCTCTCCGGCGCCGTCGGCCGGCTGCTCGCGCTGGGCGAGGCCTATCCCGACCTCAAGGCATCAGCCAATTTTCAGCAGCTGCAAGTCGACCTCGGCAATGTCGAGGACAAGCTCGCGGCTGCGCGGCGCTTCTTCAACAATGCGGTCGGCGAGTTCAATGCCGCGATCCAGGCCTTCCCGGCCGTGCTGTTCGCACCGCAGATGGGCTTCACCCAACGGGAGTTCTTCGATGTCGGCGAACAGACGCGCGCCCAGATCGAAGTCGCGCCGAGCGTGAAGTTCTGACGGCAGAATAGCATTTCCAGCAGGCGGAGCAGCTGCGATGGCCGAGGCCTTCGGGCTCTACACCCACCAGCGCAACAACCGGATCAGGTCGAACCTCCTGATCGCCGGGCTCTTCCTGCTGGTCTATCTCACCGCCTGGGGCCTGCTGCTCGTCGCTTTCGGCTATGGCGGCGTGCCGCGGGGGCGCACGGCCTTCGGCGAGGCCGCCCGTGTCTTCCGCTCGTGGTTCCCCTTCATCACCGCGGCGGCAATGCTCTGGGTCTTCATCGGCTTCCGCATGAATGTCGCGATGATCAATGCGGTCACGGGGTCGAAAGGGCTGGCGCGCGAGGACAACCCCAAGCTCTACAGGATGCTGGAAAACCTCTGCATCTCGCGCGGCCTGTCGATGCCGAAGCTCGCCATCGTCGAGAGCGAGGCGCTGAACGCCTTCGCCAGCGGCGTCAACGACAGCCAGTTCACCGTGAGCGTCACGACCGGGCTCCTCGCCCAGCTCAACGACGCCGAGGTCGAGGCGGTGCTGGCCCATGAGCTGACCCATATCCGCAATGGCGATGTCCGCCTGATGGTGATCGCGGTGGTGATCGCCGGCATCGTCTCCTTCGTCGGCGAGATTGTCTTCCGCGGCTTCGGGCGCAGCCGGGTCAGGGTTTCGTCCGATGATGCCAAGAAGGGCAACGGGCTCGCCATCATCGTCGGCATCGCGGTGATCGCGATCTCCTGGTTCCTCGCCGTGCTGATCCGGCTGTCGCTGTCGCGCTCGCGCGAATATCTCGCCGATGCCGGCGCCGTCGAACTGACCAAGAACCCGGATGCGATGATCTCCGCCCTGCTCAAGATTTCCGGCCGCGCCGATATCGAGGGCGTGCCGTCCGGGGTGATGGACATGTGCTTCGAGAACGATCCGGACGATTTCGCCGACCTGTTCTCGACCCATCCTTCCGTCACCAAGCGCGTGCAGGCGCTGATCGAGACCGCCGGGGGCCGGATGCCGGCCATGCCGCCGCACCCGCCCAAGATCGGCGAGCGACAGGACCTTCCAACCATGGTCGAGGAAACCGCTGCACGCGGGCCCTGGGCGCGGCCACCGCAGGCACCGGGCTCGCACTAGGTGGTTGGAATTGCCGGATCGCTTGCTGCCACCGCTTTTGTCATTCCGGGGCGCGCCGTAGGCGCGAACCCGGAACCCACGACCGGGTGAAACTTTCAGGCTTTGATACGTGAGGGCCTCGCCCGGTCGTGGGTTCCGGGTTCTTCGCTGCGCGAAGCTCCGGAATGACAAGGGATGGCGCGAAACTGCCGCGTCACCCGGTTGCGCTTGCGCCTCAAGAGTGCCTGGAGCTCAGGCGACGAGCTTCGCCGGATCGATTTCGAAGACCAGCGGATAGAACGTGCTCCAGCGGTTCCAGCGTTGCGTGCCGGCTTCACCGACCGCCCAGAGCTTGCCATCCGGTGCGAGGCCGAGATCCTCGATGCCGCCGGGCGCGGGGTAGCGCGCAAGCGCGGCGCCCGTTGCGGGATCGAGCTGCGACAGGAAGGCCGGCCGGTTGCCGGAGCTCTGCGATATCCAGATCTTGCCCGCCTTGTCGAAGGTCGCACCCTGCGCGAAGAGCGGCAGCGGCAGGATGGCCCGGCTGTCGGCGAGCCCGATCGGCGCCTCGCCGCCGGCCAGGATGCGATCGATCGGAACCGCATGCAGGTTCGGTGCGCCTTCGCGACGATAGGGCCCGAACCAGAGCGCATCGCCCGAGGCCGTCAGGAAGGACGGACCCATCGCCTTGTCGACGCGGGTCTCCTTGAGCGGAACGCATTCGCCGGTGCGGCAGGATTCCTTGAAATCGAGCGCGAGCAGCCGGCCGGAATTGGCGACGAACACTGTGCCGCGGAGATTGGCGAGGCCGCCGGGATGGCCGTAGGTCGCCGGCAGCGCGAAGCTGCCGAGCAGGCGCCCATCCGCACGCGCGAGCCTGAACACCCGCGCCGGGCCATTGTCCTGCTCGCGCTCGGTGCTGCGGTAGCAAGCAATCAGGATTTCATCGCCAAAGACGGTGAGTCCTTGCGGGACATAGCCCTCGTTGAGACCGGGCGACCAGTAGCGCCGGCCGATCGCGGCGGCGTTCGGCACCACGGTCAACTCGCGGCTGTCATAGGTCGGCGCCTCGCCGGGCAAGGCGGGCCGCGCCCGCGCGGCCGAGGCCAGACACAGGCCGGCTCCCGCCATCAGCATACGGCGCCGGTTCAGGATCATGGCTTCAACGTCCGTCCGTCGCCCATTCCAGGGCTTCTTCCAAGCGGTCATCGCCCCAGAAAAGCTCGCCGTCACCGGCCACGAAGAACGGCGCGCCGAAGATGCCGATCGACTTGGCGTATTCGATCTCGGCCTTGAGGCGGCCCTTGACCTCCTCGCTGCGCGAGAGCGGCAGTGCGACATTGGGATCGCTGCCCGCTTCCTTCAGCGCGGCACTCAGCACGGCCTCTTCCGCCATGTTGCGGCCCTCGCAAAAATGCGCCCGGAACAGCGCCTTGGAGAAGGCCGGCGTCCAGCCGCCGTCACGACCAGCCAGTGCCAGCCGCGCCGCCGTCAGCGAATTCTGGGGAAAATTCTCGGGCTTGACGATCGCAACGCCCTGCCGCCGCCCGCGCCGCGCGGTGTCCCGCCACATATAGCGGCCCTTGCTGGGATAGAGCGCGAAGGGCGAGGTATTCCAGCCCTGCGCCGCGAAGATCGGCCCGAGCAGGAAGGGGCGCCAGCGCAGGGCGACCCCGGCTTCCTCGGCCAGTCTCTCGATTCTGAGGGCACTCAGGCAGGAATAGGGCGACGCGAACTCATACCAGAAGTCCAGAACGGGACGATTCGGCATTCAGCCTCCGAACAGGTCGTCATGTCGTGTCGCGCCCGACCGAGCCTGCGCTCTTCGTAACGCGACCGCAAGCGCCGCGGATCGGCGCCTGTGGAATGGAGGAACGACGCGTTCAGCCGCGCCCATCCATCAGCGGACGACGCGGGATCGATCAGAAGGTTCCGATTGCTTCGCCCCGAGTGCTGGGATAGTGCGCCATTGCGTCCGAAACGCGGCCCATGGGGGCTGCCAGAAGGAAATTGAACAGATGGCTGACAGCAGCGTGAAAAAGGTCGTCCTCGCCTATTCCGGCGGTCTCGACACCTCGATCATCCTCAAATGGCTGCAGACCACCTATCGATGCGAGGTCGTGACCTTCACCGCCGATCTCGGCCAGGGCGAGGAACTGGGACCGGCGCGCGACAAGGCGCTGCTGCTCGGCATCAAGCCGGAGAACATCTATATCGAGGACCTGCGCGAGGAATTCGTGCGCGACTACGTCTTCCCGATGTTCCGCGCGAACGCCGCCTATGAGGGCGTCTATCTGCTGGGCACCTCGATCGCGCGCCCGCTGATCGCCAAGAAGCTGATCGAGATCGCCGAGAAGACCGGCGCCGACGCCGTCTCCCATGGCGCGACCGGCAAGGGCAACGATCAGGTCCGTTTCGAGCTGACCGCCTATGCGCTGAAGCCCGACGTCGTGGTGATCGCGCCCTGGCGCGAATGGGACCTGCGCTCGCGCGAGCAGCTGATCGCCTTCGCCGAGCAGCATCAGATCCCGATCGCCAAGAACAAGCGCGGCGAAGCCCCGTTCTCCGTCGACGCCAACCTGCTGCATGCCTCCTCGGAAGGCCGTGTTCTGGAGGACCCGGCGGTCGAGGTGCCGGATTACGTCTATTCGCGCACGATCTCGCCGGAAGACGCGCCGGACAAGCCGACGATCGTCACGGTCTCCTTCGAGAAGGGCGACGCGGTCGCGATCGACGGCGAGAAGCTCTCGCCTGCGACGCTGCTCGCCAAGCTCAACGATCTCGGCCGCGACAACGGCATCGGCCGGCTCGACCTCGTCGAGAACCGCTTCGTCGGCATGAAGTCGCGCGGCATGTACGAGACGCCCGGCGGCACGATCCTGCATGCGGCCCACCGCGCGATCGAGTCGATCACGCTCGACCGCGGCGCGGCGCATCTCAAGGACCAGATCATGCCGCAATATGCGGAGCTGATCTATAACGGCTTCTGGTTCTCGCCGGAGCGCGAGATGCTGCAGGCGCTGATCGACAAGAGCCAGGAATTCGTCACCGGCGACGTGCGCCTCAAGCTCTACAAGGGCGGCGTGCATGTCATCGGCCGGTCGAGCGACTACTCGCTCTACGATCAGGACCTCGTCACCTTCGAGGAAGGCGCCGTCGCCTACGACCACCGCGACGCAGCCGGCTTCATCAAGCTCAACGCGCTGCGCCTGCGCACGCTCGGTCAGCGGAAGAAGAAGCTGGGGCTCTAAAAAGCTCCGCTATTGAAGCGTGTCATCCCGTGCGCGCTGCGGCATGTGAATGCCGCTGCGCAGACACGGGACCGCACGACGACAAAAGCTCCGATCACCCGGCGAGGTCAGACTACGCCGGGTTTTCTTTTTCGATGAGCGTGATTTTCCAGGCGCGGCGCCATGTCTTGAAGGCCTTCTCCCGCTCGATCGCCTGATTGGGGTCGTCGAAGGTTTCGACATAGACGAGGCGATCGATGTTGTACTTCGTCGCATGGCCCTTGATCGTGTGGGACTTGTGCTCCGCGATCCGGCGTTCAAGGTCGTTGGTGATGCCGATATTGAGCGGGCCGTCCTTGCGGGTGGCGAGGATATAGACGGCGTAGACGCGGGCGGTCATTGCGGCTCCGATCCTGAGAAAGGGAGCTTAGTCCGGCACGCGGTCCCGTGTCTGCGCAGCGGCACTCCGCGCCGCAGCGCGCACGGGATGACACCCTTCATCAATCGCCCCGTTATGAACCGTCGGCCTGCTCGCGCGTTCAGCACTCACCGATCAACCTGAGTGCTTCCAGCATGCTGCGCTTCCTTGCCCCTGCCCTGATCTCGACCCTGCTGCTCGCGCCTGCGCTTGCGCAGGAAGTCCCACCGAAAAGCGAAAAGCCGGCGACGCCGGAGGTCGCGACCTGCAAGGCCGCCGCGCTGCAGACGCTCCATGCCAAGGAGCCGGAGATCAGGGACATCTATATCGACGAGGACGGCGCCACGGTCGCGGTATCGGAATCGAAAATCGAGGATATCCCGATCACGCGCATCGTCATGGGCGAGGCCTATCTGCGGACCGATCGCTCGGACAAGCCGCGCCGCTTCCTTTGCCTGCTCGGCGAAAAGAACAGGGTGCTGCTGACCTTCTTCACCGCGCGCTGAAGCCCGCGAGCAAGCGAAAGGGCCGCGCGGCGGCCCTATAGCCCATCATCGACGCGAAGGCACCCTCAGCCGCTGTCGACAACCCGGGTCGCGGGTCGATCGTGGCCATCCGCCAGCTCCTCGTGCCAGCGGCCGTTCTGGTCCTGATAGACGATCCCGTCGGTGGTCCCGGCCACTGTCTGGCGGGCGGCGGCGCGGGTCGCCGCCTTCAGCGCCGCGTCATGTGTCGGAAAGGTTTCCGACAAGGCTCCGCCTGCCCTGTAGGCCCAGCCACCGTCGTGCTCGACCACTTCGTATTTGACCATGACCATCGCGCGTCCTCCTTTCGCTCGAAGGAAACCGCGCCCCGGCCATGGGGTTCCGGCTAGTCGCCGTTGCCGCTATCGGCCGCGCGCAGCGAATCCAGCGCCGGCATCGAGGTGATGTGATAGCCGGCATCGACATGGTGGATGTCGCCGGTGACACCACCGGAGAGATCCGAGAGGTAATAGAGCGCCGAGCCGCCGATCTCTTCAAGCGAAACCGACTTGCGCAGCGGCGAATTGGCACGCTGCCAGGACAGCATGGCGCGCGCATCGGAGATACCGGCGCCGGCCAGCGTCCGCACCGGCCCGGGCGAGAGCGCGTTCACGCGGATGCCGCGCGGGCCGTAATCGCCGGCCAGATAGCGCACGCTCGCCTCCAGCGCCGCCTTGGCGACACCCATCACGTTGTAGTTCGGCATGATCCGGGTCGAGCCGCCATAGGTCAGCGTGATCATGCTGCCGCCGTTCGGCATGCGGTCCGCCGCACGCCTGGCAACCTCGGTGAAGGAGAAGCAGGAGATCACCATGGTCCGCGAGAAATTCTCGCGGGAGGTGTCGGCATAAAGCCCCTTGAGCTCGTTCTTGTCGGAGAAGCCGATGGCATGGACGATAAAGTCGAGCGTGTTGCGCTCGGGATCGCCGCCCCAGGCCTCGTCCAGCGTCGCGAAGGCGGCATCGACCGAGGCGGTGTCTTCGACATCGCAGGGCACGACCAGCGTCGAGCCGATGCTCTCCGCCAGCGGCCGGACGCGCTTGCCGAGCGCGTCGCCCTGATAGGTGAAGGCGATCTCGGCGCCATGGGCGTGGAGGGTGCGGGCAATGCCCCAGGCAATCGAATTCTGATTGGCGACGCCCATGATGAGGCCGCGCTTGTTGTGCATCAGCGGGAGCATGGCAAACTCGGAAGGGGCTTCAGGAACTGGTCCGAAGGCGGGAAAACGGAGGAAAGTCGGCGGGGCAGGTCGGTCGAACTCTGAACGGCGTATCATGACTGCCGGGCCATTGCCGGCACCGGCAGGTCTTGGACTAGTCGGTCTTGGTGATCGCGGCAGCGGCGGCTTTCGAGGAGGAAACCGGCACGATCTCGAAACGCACGAGGTCGTTCCATTGCAGGACCCATTCCTGCAGCAGGGCGACATCGTCGCATTCCATGATCTGGAAGCAGCGGCCGAGATCCGCCGAGACCCAGCTCTCGACATAGCGCACGCCGGCCGGTGCCATCCGCCCGCTATGCTGGAAGCGGGCGTAGACATCCTTCACGCGGGCCTGATCGAAATGCTCGATCACCATGAAGAGCATGGCGCTCTCAGACCTCCAGGCGCTTCATCACGATGGTGGCGTTGGTGCCGCCGAAACCGAACGAGTTCGAGAGCACGGTGCCGAGGCCGGCATTGTCGATGCGCTTGCGCACGATCGGCATGTCGGCGAAGGCCGGGTCGAGTTCGTCGATATGAGCGCTCTCGCAGATGAAGTCGTTGTTGAGCATCAGCAGCGAGTAGATCGCCTCCTGCACGCCGGTGGCGCCGAGCGAATGGCCGGTCAGCGACTTCGTCGCCGAGATCGGCGGCGCCTTGTCGCCGGCGCCGAAGACCTCGCGGATCGCCTCGATTTCCTTGCCGTCGCCGACCGGGGTCGAGGTGCCGTGCGGGTTGATGTAGTCGACCTTGCTCTTCACGCCTTCCAGCGCCATGCGCATGCAGCGCACCGCGCCCTCGCCCGACGGAGCGACCATGTCGTAGCCGTCTGAGGTCGCGCCATAGCCGACGATCTCGCCATAGATCTTGGCGCCGCGCGCCTTGGCGTGCTCGAGCTCTTCCAGCACGACGACACCGGCGCCGCCGGCGATGACGAAGCCGTCGCGGGCAACGTCATAGGCGCGCGAGGCGCGGGCCGGCGTGCCGTTGAAGTCCGAGGACATCGCGCCCATGGCGTCGAAGAGGACGGAGAGCGTCCAGTCCAGCTCCTCGCAGCCACCGGCGAAGATGACGTCCTGCTTGCCCCACTGGATCAGCTCATAGGCATTGCCGATGCAGTGGTTCGAGGTCGCGCAAGCCGAGGAGATCGAATAATTGACGCCCTTGATCTTGAACCAGGTCGCCAGCGTCGCCGATGCGGTCGAGGACATGCCCTTGGGCACGGCGAAGGGGCCGACCTTCTTCGAGGAGCCGCTCTCGCGGGCCTTGTCATAGGCGTCGATCAGGGCGCGGGTCGAGGGACCGCCGGAGCCCATGATGATGCCGGTGCGCTCATTGCTGATCTCGGCGGGCTCAAGTCCGGCATCGACGATCGCCTGCTCCATCGCGACCTGGTTCCAGGCCGAACCGCCGCCATGGAAGCGCATGGCGCGCCGGTCGAGCACCGTTGCGGGGTCGAGTGTCGGCACGCCGGCGACCTGGCTGCGGAAGCCGTGCTCGGCGAATTCGGCGACATGGGAGATGCCCGATTTCGCCGCATGCAGCGAGGCCAGGACCTCCTGCGTGTTGTTGCCGATGGACGAGACGATGCCCATCCCTGTGACGACGACGCGTCTCATGCTCGCTTACTCCAGCTGTCAGCACGCGGCGGGACAGGCCCGGCCGCTTCTGGATTCATATCGCGCAAATGGACCGAGCGGCAGCTGCACGCAAGGTCGGCTTACGTTTTTCCTCAGGCCGCTTCCGGCTTGAACAAGCCGACGCGCATGTCGCTGACGGTATAGATGCGCTTGCCGTCGGCCTCCAGCCAGCCATCGGCGATACCGAGGACGAGCTTCGACTTGAAGACGCGCTTGAAGTCGACGCCGTAGACGACCTTCCTGACCGAAGGCAGGACCTGATCGGCGAACTTGACCTCGCCGACGCCAAGCGCGCGGCCGCGGCCCGGCAGGCCGAGCCAGCCCAGGAAGAAGCCGGTGAGTTGCCAGAGCGCATCGAGGCCGAGGCAGCCCGGCATCACCGGATCGCCCTTGAAATGGCAATCGAAGAACCAGAGGTCGGGCTTGATGTCGAACTCGGCGCGAACGAGGCCCTTGCCATGCTCGCCGCCCTCTTCGGCGATCTCGACGATCCGGTCGAACATCAGCATCGGCGGCAGCGGCAGCTGCGCATTGCCCGGCCCGAACAGTTCCCCACGACCGCAGGCGAGGATCTCCTCGTAGCTGAAAGACGACTGACGCTGCATTCCCGTGAGGCTCCCTGGCACCGGCCGGATTCGGCTGGTGTCTCGCCTGCCGTGCCTAACACAGCGGGAGCAGGAAACGAAAGGGCGGCACGTCCCAAGACCCGCATCGCAGCGTCAAAAACCACAGCGAGACTGCGCCAGATCAATGCAGCTACGCTTCGCAGGAACCTATAAGACGGTTCAACGCTTGCGACCGGGTGGCCGACGCCCTACATTTCAAATTGGAATTCTTCCAACAGACGGAGCCTTCAGGACATCCGTTTCATAAGAGGGTACACGAGCGGGGCATGAGCGACCTGACCTCCCAGGACCAGGGCTACGGGACGCCGGTGCGGCAGGGCTGCCCCTTCCACGATATCCGCCAGAAGCTCCGGCGCGTGGGCCTGCGCCCCACCCGCCAGCGCGTCTCGCTCGGCTGGGTGCTCTTCGCCAAGGGCCAGCGCCATGTCAGCGCCGAGATGCTGTTCGAAGAGGCGATGAAAGAGCGCATCCCGGTCTCGCTCGCGACGATCTACAACACGCTGCGCCAGTTCACCGAGGCCGGCCTGCTGCGGGAACTCACGCTCGACGGCGCCAAGGCCTATTTCGACACGGCCGATCATGAGCATCACCATTTCGTCGTCGACGGCGAGAACCGGGTGATCGACATCCCCGCCGACGAGATCGATGTCGCGAGCCTCCCTGTGCCGCCGGAAGGCTACGAGATCGCGCGGGTCGATGTCGTGGTGCGGCTGCGGAAGGTCGAGATCTGACATAAGCTCTGCCCGTTCCGGAGACGATGGGCATGCATTTCACCGATTCGCCGGTCTCGCGCCGCGCGCTGGCAGGGCTCCTGCTCGCGACCGTCCTTCCGGCCGCGCCGGCACTGGCCGCACCGCGCAGCTTACGCGGCACCGTCTCCTATCGCGAGCGCATGGCACTGCCGCCGGGCGCCATCGTCGAGGTGAAGCTGCTCGACGTCTCGCTGGCCGACGCGCCCAGCCGCACGATCGCCGAGACCCGCGTCTCCGGCCGGCGCATCCCGGCGCCATGGACCTTGCGCTTCGACACCCGGCAGATCGAGCCCCGGCACAGCTACGCGCTGCAGGCGCGCATCACCCATCGCGGGCAACTGCTCTTCATCACCACGGAACGGCACAGCGTCTTCACGGGCGGGCCGGACAATACCGATATCCTGGTCCAGCGCGTCGCGGGCGATGATCGGCCGCCCGCCGCAGCCCCTTCCCCTATCGGAAGCTGGCGCCTCGCCAGCCTCGGCGGCAAGGATGTCCCGGCCTCGATCAACACGACCCTGGAGATCGCGGCGGACGGCAAGGTGTCGGGCCGCGGCGGCTGCAACGGCTTCGGCGGCCATGCGGCGCTTCAGGGCCGGACGATCCGGTTCTCGCGCATGGTCTCGACGATGATGGCCTGCGCGCCGGACGTGATGGCGCAGGAGCGCGGCTTCCTTGACGGGCTCGCCAAGGTCCGCCGCTGGGATATCCATCGCGGCTCCGGCCTGCTCGCCTTGCTCGACGGCCGCGGCCGGCCAGTCATGGTGCTGACGCGGTCTTGACCGCTCCTCAGTCGACCTTCTCGTTGGGATAGACGCCCCAGAGCCGCTCCTGGCGGATGAAGCCGTTGATGTTGCCGATGCTGACGCGGCACCAGGCATTGGCGCAGGATGCGACGCTGGCGACGACGCCGGGCTGAAGCTTGGCGACGATGGCGGCTTCCTCGTTCGCTGCGCTGCGCATCGGGAAATTCTCGTCCTTCTTCTTCGACCAGGGCGCGACGAGCGCCGTCCGGCGGCCGGAGAGCAGGCTGTGCAGCACCCAGCCCTCGGTGCCGTCGGCATCGCGGACGCGGCGCCAGGTCTCGAATTCGGCGGTGACCTCCATCGGCAGGCCGGCGCGCTGATAGACCCAGCGCGTGCGATGCTCCTTCGAGGGGCCTTCGCGCAGGTTCACGCGGTCCGTCTTGAGGCTGACATAGCGCGGTACCGGCAGCCCCGTGACCGAGCCGGCCTGCATGTCCTGAGCCGGCGCGATCGTGGGCAAGCCGACGAGGACCAGTGCCGTCAGGGCCAGGTATCGCATCGACGGGACCATCATCGCGCCATTCTCCTTCGCATCCCGCTCCCCCGGCGAAGGGGCAAGTTGTCATCAGCCGCGCCGCCGCCTAGACACGCATATGGTGCCGCGCAACAATTCCCATTCCTGGGACACCAGGGTTAATGGCGGGTTGAGGATATCAGGCCGATGCGGCCAATGACGGAGGGGTGACCGCCATGTCGAAGAAGAAGCCCTTGGTGGTGGTGACGCGCAAGCTGCCCGCCGTAGTCGAAACCCGGATGCGCGAACTGTTCGATGCACGGCTCAATATCGACGACAAGCCGATGTCGCAGGCAGCACTGGTCGAGGCCGTGAAGACCGCCGACGTACTCGTCCCGACAGTGACCGACAAGATCGACGCCGCCATCATCGCGCAGGCCGGCGACCAGTTGCGCCTGATCGCCAATTTCGGCAACGGCGTCGACAATATCGACGTCGCCAGCGCCGTGCAGCGCGGCATCACCGTCACCAACACGCCGGGCGTGCTGACCGACGATACCGCCGACATGACGATCGCACTGATTCTCGCCGTCGCTCGCCGCATCGCCGAGGGTGCGCGCGTCATTCCGGATGACGACTGGGCCGGCTGGTCGCCGACCTGGATGCTCGGACGCCGCATCACCGGCAAGCGCCTGGGCATCGTCGGCATGGGCCGCATCGGCCAGGCGCTGGCGAAACGGGCCGCGGCCTTCGGCCTGTCGATCCACTATCATAACCGCCGCCGGGTCGATCCGCGCATCGAGGAGCAGCTCGACGCGACCTATTGGGATTCGCTCGACCAGATGCTGGCGCGGATGGACATCGTCTCGGTCAACTGCCCGCATACGCCGGCGACCTATCACCTGCTCTCGGCCCGCCGCCTCAAGCTGATGAAGCCAGACGCCATCCTGGTGAACACCGCCCGCGGCGAAGTCGTCGACGAGACGGCACTTGCCCGCATGCTGGAAGCCGGCGAGCTTGCCGGGGCCGGGCTCGACGTGTTCGAGAGCGAGCCGGCGGTCAATCCGCGCCTGCTCAAGCTCGCGCGCCAGCACAAGGTCGTGGTCCTCCCGCATATGGGCTCGGCCACGCATGAGGGCCGCGCCGACATGGGCGAGAAGGTCATCGTCAACATCAAGACCTTCATGGATGGGCACAAGCCGCCGGACCGCGTGCTGCCCAGCATGCTCTAAGCCGACAACTCAGGCGGCGCGCATCCCCGCAAGGCGCGCCGCTTCCGCCGGCCATTCCCTGAAATCGTCGATGACACCAGCCGCACCCGCGGCCAGCAGGCGCTCGCGCATGCGCCCCTTGTCATGGGCAACGCCCGTGAAGCCGGCGACCTGCATGCCGGCCGCGCGCGCCGCCTGCACGCCCGGCACCGAATCCTCAAGCACGAGGCAGCGGCCGGCCTGCGCACCCATCTGCGACGCCGCGAACAGGAAGACATCCGGCGCCGGTTTGCCACGCGTGACCTGCGAGGCCGAGAAGACATGCGGATCGAACAGATCGATCAGGCCTGCGAGCCCGAGATTGCGCCTGAGCGGCTCCAGCACCGTCGAGGAGGCGACGCAGCGGCGCCCCGCCATCAGCGTCAGCGCCTCGCGTACCCTGGGAAGCGCGCGCAGTTCGGTCTCCAGGCGGAGAGCGACCGCATCCTCGATGCGCGTCTCGAAATCATCCGGCAGAGGCTTACCCAGCGCCGCCTCGATGATCTTCATGCCGTCGGCCCAGGGGATGCCGACGAGCTGATCGACATAATGGTCGAGCGTCCAGTGGCCGAGCCCGACTTCATGGCACATGGCGAGGCTGACCTCGCCATAGAGCGTCTCGGTATCGATCAGCGTGCCGTCGCAATCGTAGATGACGAGATCGAACGACACGTCCCTGCTCCGCCGGCCGTTCAGCGGGCCTGAAGCGTGTCGAACTGGCCGGTCTTGCGGAAGCGCCAGAGATAGGACGAGACGACCGCCTCCGACGAGGTCGGCGCCAACCCGAGCCCGGCGAAGTCGCGCCCCTCGGCCTTGGCTTTCTCTGAGACGACGTTGTCGCTTTCAAGCAGCGTCACCTGGTCGCGCGTCATGACCAGCTCGTCCGGAATCAGGCCGAGCGTCAGGGAATCGACGACCTGCAGGACGCTGCCCATGATCCGCGCCAGCGGGAAAGGCAGCGGCGCGAACAGGCGCTTGCGGCCGGTCACCTTGCAGACCTCCTCGACGATCTCGCGCAGGCTCTGCACCTCCGGCCCGCCGAGCTCGTAGACGCGGCCGCCCTGAACGGTGCCGTCGACGGCGCGGGCGACGATCTCGGCGACGTCCCCGACGAAGGTCGGCTGGAACTTCGTCGCGCCGGCGCCGACCAGCGGCAGGAGGGGCAGCATGCGGGCGAGCGAGGCGAAGCGGTTGAAGAAGGTATCCTCAGGGCCGAACATCACCGACGGCTGCAGCACGACCGCATCCGGCACGGAGGCGAACATGGCCGCCTCGCCCTCGGCCTTGGACCGGGCATAGGTCGAAGCCGAATCGGCGGATGCGCCCAGCGCCGAGACATGTACCAGCCGCGCAATGCCGGCAGCGGCGCAGGCCTGGGCGATGGCGCGCGCGCCGTTCGCCTGCACGGCCGAGAAGCTCTGGCGGCCCTGCTCCTGCATGATGCCGACGAGATTGACGACGGCGTCAGTGCCCTTCACCGCCGCGGCGACCGAGGCGGGATAACGCAGGTTCGCCTGTACGGCGTGGATCTGGCCGACAGTGCCGATCGGCTGAAGGAAATTGGCGAGATCCGGCCGGCGCACGGCGACGCGCACCCGGTAGCCGCGCGTGACAAGCGCACGCACGACATGGCGGCCGACGAAACCGGAGCCGCCGAAGACCGTGACGAGTTGCTGGGCCGGGGCCTGGGAAGCCATCGCGAAAGCTCCGTTTAGAATGCTTCTGCCCTCCTAGATCATGTTCCGCCAAAGTGGAAATGCCTTTTGCGGCCGACGGCTCCGATATCCCGGCCCTGCGGCGTTCCGCCCTATCGGAGAGAAGGCACTGCGCCCGTTCGGCGCCGTTCAGCCGTTTTTTGAGCCGAGACGACCCAAAATCCGCCAGGCCCACGAAAGCGGTTTCCACAGGGCCGCGAAAACAAATTCATTTCGTCACGACAGGGCCGTTGACAGGACGACTCGCCCCCCGTAAACGAACCGCCGTTGCCCAGGTGGCGGAATTGGTAGACGCACCAGCTTCAGGTGCTGGCGCTCGCAAGGGCGTGGAGGTTCGAGTCCTCTCCTGGGCACCACTCATCTACCAGAGTGGTGGTTTGTCAGCGCCTTAGCTGACATCAATGGCTTAGTGGACGCCCGAGTGATATAATCGGGTGATCCACATGGTCCTTTCGATGGCCGGGCCGTTCAAGCATCCCAAAACAGGCGTCTATTGGTTTCGAAGGGTGGTTGATCCGCACCGGCCGAGGGATTCAGCTTGATTGTTGGTTGGGGGTTGGCATCGGCGCCAGCGCGGGTGGCGTTGTTTTTCCGGGTTTCGCAACTGCCTGCGCAGTCATGGCGGGGATGAAGACCTCCGGGGCGGGAGGCTCGTTGCCGAGCGAACCATGCGGGCGCAGCGTGTTGAATTGCCGTCGCCAGCTTTCGACGACGATCTTCGCCTCCGCGAGGGTGTAGAAGATCGCTCCATCGAGGAGTTCGTCGCGCAACCGGGTATTGAACAGCTCGATGAAGCCGTTCTCCCGGGGACCGCCGGGCGCGATGTGGGCCGTCTTGGCGCCAACCGCGCCGATCCATCCCTGCACGGCCTTGGCGACCAACTCGGGGCCGTTGTCTGACCGAACATGTTCCGGCACGCCGCGCAGGATGAACAGGTCCGAGAGCACGTCGATGACGTCGATCGCCGTCAGGCGGCACGTCGCGGCGATTGAGCGACGCGCTACACCGCCCTCGCGGCCCGACGCATTTGGAACGGCCCGTGTGGAATCTCCGGCGGGGCAAAACTGTCGGAACTGGCGCGATCCCAGCGGCTGTACCAATCGGCGAGTTCCGGAAACTCGTTTCTGCCCAACAGGAAGCCTTCCGGCAGATAGGGGAAAGCCTCGTTGCCATCCAGGAATTCGTTATCCTTCTGCCTGAACATGAAGTGATAGGGCATGAAGTCGCTGGGATGGCTGAGGCCCGCCGCCCCCGCGATTTCGCCGAGCGCGTGCATGGTGTTGCGATGAAAGCGCGCGACGCGGTCACTCTTGTCACCGATATCGATGGCGCTCTGGCGCCGCTGGTCCTGCGTCGCGATACCGACCGGGCAACGATTGGTATGGCAAGACTGTGCCTGGATGCAACCGATCGCAAACATGAAGCCGCGCGCCGCGTTGCACCAGTCTGCCCCGAGCGCGAGCGTGCGGGCGATGTCGAACGCTGACACGATCTTGCCAGCAGCCCCGATCTTGACCTGTTCGCGGATGCCGGCGCCCCGCAGCGTGTTGTGGACGAACGTCAGCCCTTCCAGCATCGGCATGCCCACGCGGTTGGCGAATTCGACGGGAGCGGCGCCCGTGCCACCCTCCGCGCCATCGACGACGATGAAATCAGGTACGACGCCGGTGTTGAGCATGGCCTTGACCATGCTCATGAACTCGCGGCGATGGCCGATGCAAAGCTTGAAGCCGACCGGCTTGCCGCCGGAAAGCTCCCGCAATTCACCGACGAATTGCATCAGCCCGGCCGGGGTGGAAAAGGTGCTGTGGGCCACGGGCGATAGGCAGTCCACGCCCATTGCAATGCCTCGCGCCTCCGCGATCTCGGGTGAGATCTTGGAAGCCGGCAGCATGCCACCATGGCCCGGTTTGGCGCCTTGGCTGAGTTTGATTTCGATCATCTTGATCTGCGGATCAGCAGCCAGTTCCGCAAATCGCTCGGGAGAGAAGCTGCCATCTTCGTTGCGGCAGCCGAAATAGCCCGACGCCACTTGGAAGATCAGGTCCCCGCCGCCTTGCCGGTGATACCGGCTGATGCTGCCTTCGCCGGTGTCGTGTGCGAAGCCGCCCTTCCGCGCGCCGGTGTTGAGCGCCAGAATGGCATTGGCGGAGAGCGCTCCGAAACTCATGGCCGAGATGTTGTAGATGCTGGCCTCGTAGGGATGCCTGCAGGCAGGCCCGCCGATCCGGACGCGGAAATCGGTGTCGACAATGGCCGTCGGCGAGGCCGAATGAGTCAACCACGCATAGCCGGAGCCGTAGACATTCTCGGAGGTGCCAAAAGGCAGCTTGTCCTCATCGCCCTTGGCGCGCCGGTAGACCAGTGCGCGGTCCTGCCGGCTGAATGGAACTTCGTCATGGTCGCTTTCGATGATGTATTGCCTGATTTCCGGCCGGATACTCTCCATCAGGAAGCGCAGATGTCCGATCACGGGGTAGTTGCGCAGAATCGAATGCTTGCGCTGGCGCATGTCATGAACGCCCAGAAGGACCAGAGCGCCCGCAAGCGCCGTCGGGATGAGCAGCCACCCGCTGTGGAACAGCCCTCCGACAAGCGAAGCGACAAAAGCGAGCACGGCTAGGAGAAATGCCGCATAGCGTTGATTCAGCAGAGCATTTTTTAGCATGATATCCTGGAGCAAAGCCTGGCCGATATACGTTGAACGCGAGGAATTCGGGGTATCCTGAAGCGACGGCAGTAACCGGTTCTGGACGATCTCATCGAAAATGCAGCCCGCCCGAACGACTTGGCAGGTCTATGAACAGCCTCCCTTGAGTTTTCAAGGACACCCCCCTGGTTCAGCCGGCTTCGGGTTCAGGAACCTGCTCAGATTGCTCGGCAGAGGCCGAGGCGTCGTCCCCGGCGACATCGTCCGGCGTCTGGACCGCGATGATCTGCCTGATGCGGACGATGATGCCCACACGCCGACCGGGTACGTGAACGCCGTCACGCTGATGGCCCGGATCGCCTCCGCGACCGGGCGCCCCTGGGACAACAGCACGCCGACCCGCCGCAGCTTCGCGACGATCTCTTCAGGCTTGTGCTTCTTCCGCGGCATCGCCGGCATCCTCCAAAGGCTCAAAAAGCCTGCTTCAAGGAGGGCCACTGTTCAGGGCGCAGGCCGCTGAAGCACCGCCTCGGCATGTTTCTGTCCTTGAATCGGGATAGGCAGATCGGAATTGTGGCGCCATCGTTCAATTCGAAGGATGCCGGCCATGCTAACCCGTCGCTCGAACCAGCGCGGCGGAAGAAACGCAATGCACTTCGTCTTGAACGGCAGGACCGCAGCAATCCCCGAGAGCATGGCGGACGATCGCCTCCTCTGGGTGCTGCGCGACCATCTTGCTTTGAACGGCCCCAAATATGGCTGCGGCGTGGGCGTGTGTGGGGCATGCGTCGTCCATGTCGACGGCGTGGCCGAGCGAGCCTGCCTTTTGACGGCAAAAGACATCGAAGGTCGTGAGGTGACGACCCTGGAGGGCCTTGGTTCAGGCGCTGCCGGCGGCCTCCATCCGGTCCAGCAGGCCTGGATCGATGCGGGGGTTCCGCAATGCGGCTATTGCCAGAACGGTCAGGTCATGACCGCTGCCGCCCTCCTGAACGCGAACCCGTTGGCGCCCCGCGCTGACATCGCAGCCGCGATGGACAGCGTCGTCTGCCGCTGCGGCACGCAACGGCGCATAGCGGCAGCGATCGACCTGGCGCAGCAGATGTTGCGAGTGCGCACGTAATGGCGATCTCTCGGCGTTCCCTGCTCAAGGGTTTCGGCTGGGCGACAGCCGGCCTGGTCGTCACCGCCGGCGGGGGCTATGGCGTCTCGCGGCGCCTCGCACTGCCCTATCGGGGCATGCCGACCGCGCAGGATGCCTCCGCCTGGCTGCGCCTCACGCCGGAAGGCGTCATCGAGATCATGATGCCGCGCGCAGAGCTCGGCCAGGGCATCGCCATATCTTTCCGGCAGGTCGTGGCGGAAGAGACCGGCTTCCCCCTGGACCGCATCCGGGCGATCCAGCCGCGCACCGATCTCCTGCCTCCGGCGCGGGCGACGGTCGGTTCGGATTCCGTGAAGGATTTCGCGCCGCTGCTGGCCTCTGCCGCCGCCGCTCTGGCGGTCGTTCTGAAACGCGCCGGAGTCGTTGACGGCATCCCCCCGCCAGTGGGCTTTCGCGTGCTCGCAACCGCTCCTCGGCTGATCGATGCCGCCGCCGTTCGAGAGGCCATTCCCGTTTCGCTCAAGGCAGGGCCGAAGCGCATCGTCGGTACTGCGGAGCCGACCGACGCCATTCGCGCGATCGTCACCGGTGACGCACCGCTCTTTGCCGACGATATCCGTCTTCCGGGCATGGTCTTCGGTGCCGTCCTTCGTTCGCCGCGTCTGGGCGCTGTGTTGTCGGAGGTCGATGACGCAAAGGTCCGGGCGCTCCCCGGCTATCTCGGCCTGCGCCGGGTCGGCGAGCGCGCCCTTGTCGCGGCCGAAAGCCGCGGAGCCCTGGAGCGCGCCCTGGCCGCTCTGGTGCCGAAATGGTCGGGCGGGCTTTCCGATGATGCCGACATCGCCGCCCTGATCGATGTCGACCGTGGCTTGTCGACAGGCGCGCTCGAGCATGTCGCGCGCAACGCGCATTTCGCGCCCGGCGAGGCCTTCGCCGACTTGCGTCTCGACGTGCCAATGGCGGCCCATGCCTGCATGGAGCCGCGCACGGCGGTCGCGCGCTTCGATGAAGCCGGCAGGCTGGAAGTCTGGACAGGCACGCAGGACGTGACCTTCATCCGCGCGGCGCTGGCCCAGGAACTGGGACTGTCACGCGATCTCGTCACCGTGATCGGCTGCCGGGTCGGCGGCGGCTTCGGCGGAAAGACGCTCTGTATGGTGGAGTTGGAGGCGGCTCTGTTGGCCAGGGCCTTCGGGCGCTCGGTCAAGGTGCAGTGGACCCGGCTCGACGAGTTCCGCGAAGCGTTCCATCGCCCGCCATCCTCGCACCGGATCAGGGCGAGCCTCGCCACGGACGGTACGCCGGACGGGTGGCATCACGCGTTCCGTTCCGGCCATGTGATGTTCACCTCCGCCGCGATGGGGCCGGTCCTGCAATTCGCCACGAGCTTTTTCGGCGATCCCGGCGTGCTGCGCGGCGCGATCCCGCCCTATGCGGCTGCGCGGCAGCGCGTCGAATTCGAGGATGTGCGCCTGCCCGTCCACACCGGCCCTTGGCGCGGACTGGGTGCCGGGCCGAACATCTGGGCGATGGAGACGATGGTCGACCATCTGGCGCGTCTGAAGGGAGAGGACCCCCTCGCCTTCCGCAGGCGGATCATCGCCCCGCAATGGCCGCGCCTCCGCCGGGCGCTCGATCGGGTGGCCGCGCTGGCGGGGTGGAGCGCGTTGCAATCCACACCAGAGCGCGGCTACGGCATCGCCTGCGGTGTCTACAAGGAGATGTCCTACGCTGCGGTGATCGCCGAAGTGACCCGCGTGGGCGAGCAGATGCGCGTCACGAAGCTCTGGTGCGCCCATGACTGCGGGTTGATGCTGAACCCGGGTCAGGTCCAGGCTCAGGTCGAGGGCAATCTCGTCTGGGGCATCGGCATGGCTCTTTTCGAAGACCTCACGCTTGCCGAAGGAACCGTCGCGCAGACGAGTTTCGCCGACTATGCCGTGCCGCGCTTCTCCGATGTTCCGGAGATGATCATCGCGTTGATCGACGAAGGCGAGGCTCCGACCGGCGCCGCTGAAACCGCCATCGTGGCGGCTGCGCCCGCGATCACCAACGCCATCGCCGCCATGACCGGAAAGCCTGTGCTGCGCCTGCCCTGGCGGGCCGATCGGGCGGCATGATCTTCCCGGCGCAGATCACCCGCCTGGTTCTTGCCTGCTGCCTGCTGAGCCTTGGCGGCTGTGCCATCGCTCCCGTCGGCCAAGCTCTCGATCCGCAAACCCTGCGCATGGCCGCTCCGCAAACAGAGGCGCGGCGGCTGCGCGGAGAGGTCGGTCATATGCTCGCCCTGTCGAGCGGCGGGGCCGACGGGGCCTTCGGGGCGGGCGTGCTCGTCGGCTGGACGAAAAGCGGCTCGCGGCCGACCTTCGATCTGGTCAGCGGGGTTTCGACAGGGGCGCTGCAGGCGCCGCTCGCCTTTCTCGGACCCCGCTACGATGCCCTGCTGGAGGGGGTCTACACGACGACGCGCACAGCCGATATCTTCAAGGGCAACGGCATCGGCGTTCTCGTCAAGGCCGGCCTGCACAAGGCCGATCCGCTCCGCCGCAGGCTCGACGACGTCATCACGGATCGCATGATCGCCGAGATCGCCGACGCCCATCGCGAGGGCCGAAGGCTCTACATCGCCACCACCGACCTGACGAATGGCCGGGCGGTCACCTGGGACATGGGCCGGCTGGCCGCATCCGATCGGCCGGATGCGCGGCGGGCCTTCATCGAGATCATGCTGGCCTCGGCAGCTCCCCCTGGCCTGGTCGAGCCGATCCCGCTGCCTGATCCGACAAGCGGCATCGCGGTCCTGCACGGCGACGGCGGGGTGATGCGCCCGATCGTGGTCGATCCGGCCATGCTGCGCGGCACGCGCAAACAGACGCTCTGGGTCATCGCCAACGGCCATGTCGGCACCGCCGCCACGACACGGGCAGCCGGATACCACGCCACCACGCTCGCCCGCCGCGGCGTCTCGCAGCTCCTGCGGAGCCTGAGCTTCGGCGCCGTAGAGCGGGCAGCGGCCCTGGCGAAGGCAGAGAGGGCTGCCTTCCGGCTCCAGCGCATTCCGGACGGGTTCCCGGAAGCGGCGAGCCCCTTTGATTTCGAACCGGCAGAAATGCGAGGTCTGTTCGAGCTTGGCCGGCGGCATGGCGAGGCCCCGTCGAGCTGGCTCGATGCAGCGCCAAGGACCGATACGCGATGAAGCGGGCAAAGGACGACCTGACCGGAGCGGCCCTGGTCAGGCTGATGCAGCTCTCCTTCGCCGAACAGGGGATCAGCCTGGGCGACGGCGAGCCGAGGCCGCGCCTCAATACCCCCCATGCTTCGCTCAGCGAGAAGACAGCCCTGGCCGAAGCCGTACTGGCCAAGCATGGACCTTCCGCCCTTCTGAAAGTCGGCCAATCGGTGTCCCGTCTGGCCTTCGATCCGCTCGGGGCGGCACTTCTGGCCGCGCGGAGCGGGCCTGACCTGATCGGGCGTTGGCGCCGGCTGGAACGCTACGTTCATACCCGACATCCTGTCATCGTCCATTCCGTCTGCGAGAGCGAGGCATTGCTCGATCACCGCGGCGAACCCGATGATCCCCCGGGACCGGCGGTCGACTACCTCCTGTCGGGGTTGTTCGCCGGGCTTCTTGCGGCGGTCGGCTGCAGCGAACTCCGGCTGACGATCGGGCCTGATCGGGAGCCGTCGGTCGTCATCGAAGCCGGCGTCGTCATGGAGGGTCTCCTGCCGGTCGCTGCACAAACCGGGCTTTGGCGCTTCAGCTGGATACCGCGTGCGAAACCGCCGGCGCCCCACGCCGCGCTCTACGCCCCGCCGGATCAGCGCCTCAGCAAGCCGACGCGGGACATCATCGCGCTGGTTGAAAGCGATCTGCTCGTGATCTGGTCACTGGGGTCTCTGGCTCGGCAGCTCGGCCACTCGCCGCGCACATTGCAACGGCGACTGACCGATGACGGCCTGTCTCTGCAGGGGCTGCGCCGCCTGTCCCAGATACGTCAGGCGAGCCTCATGCTGCTCGACGGCACAGCCTCGCTGACCTCGATCGGCTTCGCCTGCGGGTTCAGCGATTCCGCCCATTTCGCACGGGCCTTCAAGAAGACGACCGGCATGAGCCCAACGGCGTTCAGAATGTCGGCGAAGGCCTGAGTGCCGGCGCCGTTCGACCGCCGACGATCGTGCAGCGTGACGGGATGGTCATCGGCGTCTGAAGCTGCCGGCGGTTGAAGGCCGGAAACTCCACCTTCCGTCGATCCGGCAAATAGCCTCGGATCGCTGCGACGTCCGCTTCCGGCCGGGCGCCAAGCCCAGCCGTGGGGCGGGCAAACCAGCCCTCGTCAGCCGCCTGCCAACATCATCCTGCCGAGCGCACCGGCGACCATGGCCTGCTCGGCCGCCGGTAGCATGGCGACGAGGCGCCGTTCCGTCTCGGCATGGTCGCGCATCGCCGGCTCGACCAGAAGACGGCCCTTCTCGGTGAGTTCGACGATCACGCCGCGACCGTCGGTCTCGTCCGCCATGCGGCGGACATGGCCCGCCTTCTCCAGGCGCCGCAGCAGGTTCGAAAGGCCGCCCGAGGTCAGAATCAGCGTGTCGAGCAGCGCTTTCGGCGACATGCGATAGGGCGCGCCCTGCACGCGCAGCGTCGCGAGCACCGCGAAGCTCGGATATTTGAGTTTATGCCGTGCGAGGGTCCGGTTGATCGCGACCTGCAGCACCTCGTTGAGGTGGAGCAGCCGGCCGACGATCGCCTTGCCCGAACAATCGACATCCGGAAACTCGCGCCGCCAGCGCTGCATGCCGGCGCCGACGCGGTCGTTCTGCCAGAGCGCGTCGGGCGTTTCGAAAGTCAGGTTTCGCGCGGCCTCGTTGCGCATTCCAATCCTCCAGGACAGCCCTTTCCGACCACGCCGGGCCGCGCGATGCAAGCGTGCGTCGCCGCCGTCGTGACGTCAGGATATCTTTTGTTTATCTTTCTTGAAAGGCAAATCGAGCCATGTCATGCTCCCCCTCGGCCGATGGGAGGGGAATTCCGTCGACCGAGGGACAAGCCGCGCCAACAGCGGTGCGCCTTGAGGCCAACAGACGGGAACCAGCAACCATGCGCCAGATGTTTCGTCATGCGACCGCCGCCGCCGTGCTCGGCGCCGCTTTCGCCTCCACCGCTCAAGCCGAGGAGCTCGTCGTGGGCGCCTTCGGCGGCTCCTTCGCCGAGAACGTCAAGGCCTGCCACGTCGCCGCCTTCGAGAAGGCGACGGGCGCGACCGTCTCGCTGAAACTCGGCAATTCCTCGCAATTCGCCGCGGCTTTGCGCGCCACTGCCGGCAAGCCGGACATGGACATCGTCTATATCGACAACTCGCTGGCGGCGCAGACCGCCAATGAGAAGCTCAACGACAAGATCGACCGCGCAAAGCTCAAGAACGCCGCCGACGTGATCCCGACCGCCTGGGGCAAGGACGACGCTTACGTCGTCGCGATGGTGAGCGCGACCACGCTGGTCTACAATCCCAAGTTGGTGAAGGCGCCGCCGACCTCCTGGCTTGACCTCGCCGATCCGGCCTTTGCCGGGAAATATGCCATCGGCGACATCAGCGGCACCTCCGGGCTGCAGTTCCTGCTGGCGCTGAACAAGCTCAAGGGCGGCACGCTCGACAATATCGATCCCGGCATCGAGGCGATCAAGCCGATCGCGAAGGGCTCGGCCGTGCTCTACACCCAGGCCGACCAGCTCCTGTCGCTGTTCGAGCGCGGCGAGATCGCGATCGCGCCGTGGTATCCGGACCGCGCCGGCGTCGCCATGGACAAGGGCCTTTCGCTCGCCGTCGCCTATCCCAAGGAAGGCGCGGTCGGCATCCTGCCGGCGGTGGTGCTGCCGAAGGGCTCGACCAAGACGGAACTCGCCTACAAGTTCCTCGATCAGGTGCTGTCGGCCGAGGGCCAGGGCTGCTTCTCGGAGCGCGCCTATATCGGTGCGGTCAACACCAAGGTGAAGCTCTCGGACAAGCTCAAGGGCATCGTGCCGAACGGCGAGAGCCTGGAGAAGGCCTGGTTCATCGATCCCGAGGTGATCGCCAAGAACAGCGCGACCTGGACGCGCCGCTGGCAGCGCGAAGTCGCGCGCTGAAGCGCAGGGCAGCGGGAGAGGATTGGCAATGGGCTCGCTGACCTTCGAAGGGCTGGGCAAGTCCTATGGCGAGGTCGAGGTCGTCAGGGACGTCTCCCTGACGATCGCGGAGGGCGAGTTCGTCTCGCTGCTCGGCCCCTCCGGCTGCGGCAAGACCACGATCCTGCGCATGGTCGCCGGCCTGGTCGAGCCGAGCCGAGGGCGCATCCTGATCGGCCGCGACGACGTCACCGCCCTGCCCCCGAACAAGCGGGGCTTGGGCCTCGTCTTCCAGTCCTATGCCCTGTTCCCGCATATGACCGTGTTCGAAAACGTCGCCTTCGGCCTGCGCCGCCGCAAGGTCGCCGGCGCCGAACTCGACAAGCGCGTCAAGGAAGCGCTCGGCATGGTCCGGCTCGCGGCCTTCGGCGAGCGCTATCCGCGGCAGCTCTCCGGCGGCCAGCAGCAGCGCGTCGCCATTGCGCGTGCGCTCGCGCCGCATCCGCGCGTGCTGCTCTTCGACGAACCGCTCTCCAATCTCGATGCGCAGTTGCGCGACGAGATGCAGATCGAATTGAAGCGCCTGCAGCGCAATCTCGGCATCACCACGCTCTTCGTTACCCATGACCAGGGCGAGGCGCTGTCGATGTCGGACCGCGTCGGCGTGATGGCCAAGGGCGTGATGCAGCAATTCGCGGCGCCCGAGGACATCTATCACCGCCCGGCGACCGGCTTCGTCGCCAGCTTCATCGGCAAGCCGAACCGGCTTTCCGGCTCGGTCAAGGTCCGGGAAGGAGCAGGTGGACGCCTCGCCCTCGGCAGTGTCGAGATTCCGGCAGCGCATATCGACCAGCCAGCGGGCGCCAAGATCGACATCGTGATCCGGCAGGAGGCCGTCGCGATCCGCAGCGGCATTCCCTATCCCGGCGAAGTTGCCGGGGAGGTCGTGCTGCGCTCCTTCAGCGGAGCACGGGTGCAATATGTCGTACGGCTGGCGGAAGGCGTCGAGATCGTCGCGGAAACCGCCTCGCACGGACCGGAGGCCGCTCTCGCCATCGGTGCGCCTGTCGGACTCGCCATCGACCCCACCGCCGTCTTCGCGATGCCGCCGGAAGGTGCCACGCCATGATGTCGCGGCGGCAAGGGCTGCTGCTGATCGCGCCGCTGCTTCTGGTGCTGGCGGGGTTCTTCCTCGTGCCGGTGCTGATGCTGCTGCCGACGAGCTTCGGCGTCTACGAGCCCGGCGCCGGGCTCGTCAAAGGCGCCTGGTCGCTGAAGAACTACAGCCAGATCGTCAGCGACGACTATTATCGCGAGGTGATCTGGCGCACGCTGGGCCTCGGCTTTTCCGTCACGCTGATCTGCCTACTGCTCAGCTACCCGCTCGCCTATCTGATCGCGCGCGGGCCGGAGCGCTGGCGGGTGCCGCTGATCCTGCTCGTCATCTTCCCGATGCTGCTCAACCTCGTGGTACGCTCCTTCGGCTGGATCGCGCTGCTCGCCAATCGCGGCCTGATCAACAACCTGCTGATGCAGCTCGGCGTGATCGGCGCTCCGGTGAAGCTGCTGTTCAACTTCGTCGGCCTCTTCATCGGGCTGACCCATATCTACCTGCCCTTCATGGTGCTGATGCTGGTCGCGGCAATCCGCAACGTGCCGCGCGATGTCGAATCCGCCGCCGCGACGCTCGGCTCCAGCCGCACCCATGTCTTCATGGCGGTGACGCTGCCGCTCTCGGCGCCCGGCATCCTCGCCGGCTCGATCCTCGTCTTCGTGCTGACGATCAGCGCGCTGGTGACGCCACGCATGCTGGGCGGGCCGACCTATCAGGTGATGGCGACGCTGATCTACGACGAATACATGCAGCTTCTCGACTGGCCGAGCGGCTCGGCGCTCTCCTTCGCGCTGACCTTCATGGCGGTGGCGATCATCTGGCTGTCGAGCCGATTGACCAAGCGCTGGGCGGGCATGGCATGAGCGACATGAGCGAGAATCGCCCCGGCTGGGGACTGACCGCCACGGCCTTCACGGTCGTCGCCTTCCTGCAATTGCCGGTAATCGTCGTCGTGCTGGCGGCGTTCTCGACAACCTCCTACCTCACCATCCCGCCGCAGGGGCTGACGCTCGCCTGGTTCGGCAAGGTCCTGAGCGACCCGACCTATCTCTCCGCCATCCGCATGAGCCTGATCCTGGCCTGCGGCTCGACGGCGATCTCGCTCGTGCTCGGCGTGGCCGCCGCCTACGCCCTGTTCCGCAAGGTGCTGCCGGGTTCGGAGGCGGTGACCTCCTTCCTGATGGCGCCGCTGGTGATGCCGGCCGTGGTCGTCGGCGTCGCGCTGCTGCAGTTCTACAGCATGACGGGCTTACGCGGCTCGCTCATTGGGCTGCTGCTCGCCCATGTCGTCATCACCGTGCCCTATGTCGTGCGTTCCGCGCTGGCGAGCCTGTCGGGTCTCGATCTCGCCGTCGAGGAAGCCGCGCGGGTGCTCGGCGCCAGCGGCTTCGAGGCCTTCCGGCTGGTGACGCTGCCGTTGATCGCGCCGGGGCTGGTCGCCGGTGCCCTGTTCTCCTTCATCACCTCGCTCGACAACGTCCCGGTCACGATCTTCCTGATCAGCGCCAGCCAGACGACCCTGCCGGTGCTGATCTTCTCCTCGGTCGAGATGGGCATCGACCCCAGCGTTGCCGCGGTTTCGACGCTGCTGATCCTCGCCACCGGCATCGTGCTCCTCCTCGCCGAACGCCGCTTCGGCTTCCACCGTTTCGTGTGATGGCGATGGATCGGCGCCTCCGTCATCCTCTGCGACCCACCCGTCATGGTCGGGCTTGTCCCGACCATCCACGTCTTCCTGCGTCGAGAGCAGTGTTCAAGACGTGGATGCTCGCCACAAGGGCGAGCATGACGAACAGGTTCCCGGGACATCTCGTTACATCTCCATCGGACATCACCACATGCCGCTGACCTCCAAGGGTTTCCCGCTCTTCCTGACCTTCGATCTCGATGCCGAGACGATGTGGACCGGCCGCGATCCCGCCTATGCCAATCGGCCGATCCTGATGTCGCAGGGCGCCTATGGCTGGAAGGTCGGCACCGGCCGCGTGCTCGACCTGCTCGACCGCTACGGCGTCAAGGCGACCTTCTTCGTGCCGGGCCTGATCATCGACCAGCGCGAAGAGCTGATGGAGGAGATCCTGAAGCGCGGCCACGAAATCGCGCATCACAGCTACAGCCACACCTGGATCCTCAACCTCTCTCCGGAGCAGGAGCGCGAGGAGATGGAGAAGGCCTTCCAGTCGATCAAGCGCGTCAGCGGTCGCGCGCCCCGCGGCTGGCGCTCGCCGGCCGCCGAGATCAGCCCGATCACCATGCCGATGCTGGTCGAATACGGCTTCGACTATTCCTCGAACTTCTTCGACGACGACTCGCCCTATCTCCACACGGTCGAAGGCCAGGAGACCAAGCTCGTCGAGCTGCCCTTCCGCTGGGTCCTCGATGACGCGCCCTTCTTCCAGTACTCGATCGTGCTGCCCGGCCGCACCATGCAGGCGCCCTCGGCCCTGCTCGAAGCCTGGAAGAGCGAGTTCGACGTGCTCTATGCCGAGGACCGGATGATGATGGTCGGCATGCATCCCGAGATGATCGGCCAGCCCTCGCGCATCAAGGTGCTGGAGGGGCTGATCGAGCACGCCCTGAAGCATCCGAATGTCTGGATCGGCCGCTGCGACGAGATGGTCGACGACATGCGCCCCGGCCTGGAGAAGGCCCGCGCGGAGGCGAAGCGGTGAGCGGCGCGCTCGCCGGCCGGCGCATCCTGATCACCGGCGCGGCCAAGGGCATCGGGCTCGCCACAGTCGGGCGCTTCGTGAAAGAAGGCGCGCGCGTTGCTGCGCTCGATCGCGACGTGGAGGCGCTGGCGGCACTGGCCGGGCGTTTCGGTGCGAGCGCGTTCGTGCCCTTCAGGGCCGATGTCTCGGATCCGGCATCCGTCGAGACGGCTGTATCCAAAGCCACCACCGCGCTTGGCGGGCTCGATGGCGTCGTCAGCTCGGCCGGTATCGACCTGATCGCCGATATCGAAAGCATGGCCTTGGCCGACTGGAATCGGATCATCGCGGTCAACCTGACCGGCCCGATGCTGGTGGCGCAGGCGGCCTATCCGCATCTCAGGGCGGCGGGCGGCGGCACGATCGTCAATGTCTCCTCCGGCGCCGGGCTCTCGCCGCTGAAGCACCGCACCGCCTATTGCGCCTCCAAGGCCGGCCTGCAGATGGCGGCCAAGGCGCTGGCCATGGAAGCGGCGGAGTTCGGCATCCGCGTCAACACGATCTGTCCCGGCGCTGTCGAGACGGAACTGTTACGCACCAGCATCGATACCGCCCCCGATCCCATTGCCGCCTATGAGGCCGTACGCGCCCGCTACGCTCTCCAGCGCGTGGCCTCGCCCGAGGAGATCGCCGCGGCGATCCTGTGGCTGAGCAGCGCGGAGTCTTCTTACGTCACCGGTACCGCCATCGCCGTCGATGGCGGCCGGACCTTCCACTAGAAACGAGCGGGAGCCGGCCATGACGAGCGGACGCTTCACGGCCAAGACTGTCGCCATCACCGGCGCAGCCCATGGCATCGGCGCGGCGACGGCGCGCCGCTTTCTCGACGAGGGCGCAAGGGTCGCAGTAATCGATCGCGAGGCCGACGGTTTCGCGGAAAGCTTCGCCGGCCAGCCAGCCGACCGCCTCCTGACCATGGCCGGCGACTGCACCGATGCGGCCGTGCTCGCCGATTTCCATGCCCGCGCCGTTGCGGCCTTCGGCCCGGTCGACATCCTCTTCAACAATGTCGGCCAGAGCGGACGCGAACGCGCCGCGCAGTTCCACGAGTCGAATGAGGAGGTCTGGCGCTTCGTGTTGGAAGTCTCGCTCTTCACGGCGATGCGGATGAGCCGGCTCGTCGTGCCCGCGATGCGCGAACGCGGCGGGCGGATCGTCAACATGTCGAGCGATGCAGCCCTCGTCGGCGATGCCGGCCTCACCGACTACGCCGCCGCCAAGATGGGCATCATCGGCTTCACCCGCTCGCTGGCGCGCGAGCTCGCGCCACATCGCGTCACCGTCAATGCGGTCGCGCCCGGCGCCATCCGCACCCGTGCCCATGACCGGCTGACGCCGGCCGTGATCGAGCGCATCAAGGCGACGACCCCGGCCGGCTTCATCGCTGAGCCGGAGGATGTCGCCGGTTGCGTCGCCTTCCTCGCCAGCGAGGACGCCCGCTACGTCACCGGCCAGACGCTGCTGATCGATGGCGGACGCTGGATGATCTGAGGACAGCCATGACCGATATCGCCGATCTCTCCGCCGTCGACCTCGCCGCCGCGATCCGCGCGAAAACCGTATCGCCCGTCGAAGCGGTCGAGGCCGCGCTCGCCCGCATCGAGGAAAAGGCCGAACTCAACGCCTTCATGACGGTTTCGGCCGAGCGCGCGCGCGCCGAGGCGCGGGCCGCCGAAGCCAAGGTAATGCGCGGCGAGACGCTGGGCTCCCTCCACGGCATCCCGTTCTCGGCCAAGGACCTCACCAATACCGAAGGTGTCGCGACGACGCAGGGCTCGGCCCTGTTCGCGGACAATGTCCCAAAGGCCGATGCGGTCGCGGTCGCCCGCGCGCGGGCTGCCGGCGCGATCCTGATCGGCAAGACCACGACGCCGGAATTCGGCCACAAGCCTTTCACCGAAGGCCCGTTCTTCGGCCGCACGCTCAATCCGGCGAGCCACGCCCATACCTGCGGCGGCTCCTCGGGCGGGGCCGCGGTCGCGGTCGCGGCCGGCATGGGGCAACTCGCGCTCGGCACGGATGGCGGCGGCTCGATCCGCATCCCCGCCGCGTGCTGCGGTGTCGTGGGCCTGAAGGCGACGCTGGGGGCGATCCCGAATCTCCAGGCCCCGGACCTCTTCGGAGCCAATTCCTTCGTCGGGCCGATGGCACGCGATATCGCCGACACCGCGCTGATGTTCGAGGCGCTTGTCGGTCCGGACCGGCGCGATCCCTACGGTCAGGTTCCGGCCTTCCCGGAACGCCGGCTCGGCGAAAGCGAGAAACCGCGGGTCGGATTCCTCCTGCGCTGCGGTAACATCCTCGATCCTGAGGTCGAGACGGCGGTCATCGCGGCCATGAAGCAGGCGGAAGGGCTCGGCTGGATCGTCGAGCCGATCGAACTCGATCTCGCTTCACTGGAGCCGCATTTCCTCGTCTTCCTGCGCTCGCTGCTGCTGGCGCGCCTCGGGAGCCATGCCGAGAAGACACCGGAGAAATTCGATCCGACGCTGCTAGCCACGATCGATGCCGGGCGCGGCTACAGCGCCGCCGAGCTCTGCCAGGCCCAGTTCGCGCGGACGGATTGCTTCGCGAAGGTGCAGGACATCCTGGCGCGCTTCGACCTGATCGCCTCGCCGACCCTGTCGGCGCCGGCGCTGCCGGTCGGGCTCGATCCGCTGGGCCAGATCGATATCGCAGGCAAGCCGGCCGGAACGATCCGCGGCGCCTGGTATCCCTATACCTTCCCGTTCAACCTGACCGGCCATCCGGCCTTGTCGCTGCCATGCGGTCGCAGCGAAGAAGGGCTACCGATCGGCCTTCAGCTCGTCGCGGGCTGGCATGCCGATCGCTATCTTCTCGATGTCGCAGCGCGGCTGGAAAGCGTCCTGGTCGCGCCGCCTCGTTAGGCGACCGCGCTCCTCCCAAGCCGAATGGCCGCGAGGCGCTCTTCCAAGGCTCGCGAGCCCTGTCTCCCGCCTCAGCCTGTGACCGACCGATCCTCGATCTGGGAAACGTGATTGAGCGCGATGACCCAATTGCCGTCGCGCTTGCGCATCAGACGCGTGTTGACCCCGACCTGATTGCCGGCGGCGCGCTCCAGCTTGTAGTCGCTGATGAGCTGGGCGGCATCCGGCGCCAGCATCTCGATGCGGATATTCGTGAAGGCGAGCTGCCCTTGCGAACCAGGCGAGCCGCCATAATCGGCGATGTAGTGGTCGAGCGTCGCCTGCCAGTCCTTCTGGATGCGTCCGCGCGAGACGAAGACCACATCGGGATTGGCGAAACCCGCCATGTAGCCATGGAAGTCGCCGCGATTCCAGGCGGCCTGCATGGTGGAGATCACTGTGCGGATGGCATCCGCATCCGTTACATCGGACATTTCGAAGCTGCCTTTCAGAGGGTCGTTACGGAGACGGTTTCGTCTTCCTGCCGCTGCCGTCGGGTCAGGACTTCCTGCGCGGCCGAGACGAGATGGCGGCGCAACGCGCTTTCCGCGGCCTTGGCATCCTGATCCAGGATCGCGTCGACGATCTGCTGGTGCTCACGGCAGGACTGCTTGATCCGCCCCTTGTCCTTGAGCTGGAATTTGCGGAACGGCGCCAGTTTCAGCCGCAGGGTCTGGGCGACGGTGATCAGGTCGCTGTTGTGGCTGCCCTGGAAAAGCAGATTGTGGAACCGCGTGTTGAGCTCGTTGTAGCCGTCATTCTCGCCCTCTTCGGCGAGCACGTTCATCTGGCGGTGCAGGCTTTCGAGCTCGCCGCGCTCGCTCATCGTCATCCGATGCGAGGCCAGCCGCCCGCATGTCGCTTCAAGCTCGGCCATCGCCTCGAACATCTCATCGATGCGCTCGGCGGAAATCTGCGTGACGACCACGCCCTTGAAGGGCTCGCGCTCGGCCCATCCCCGTCCGCACAGGATATGCAATGCTTCGCGGACAGGTGTGCGCGAGACGCCGAACTGCAGGGCTATCGATGCCTCATCGAGCCGCGATCCGGCTGGAAACGCGCCGTTGATGACAGCCTCTTCCAGCTGTTCAGCGATGAAATCACTACGACTTTTCCGCGTAGCGGCGGATATCTCCGACATCGATCGCTCCTCTGCTCACACATCAACCATTCCAGAGACCACCATCGCGATCGAGTCCGAGGATTACACAATCCTATTGCATTGTGGACAAACAATATACAAAAAGGTGCCGCCGCGCACGTCCTGCAGCGCGGCTTTCTGAGGCCTGCCTAAACTCTCTCGCGCGATATCCGGCCTTTTTCGACGCCTTTTCGGAGGGCGCAAGCGGCTGGAGTTGAGGACCTGCCATGACATTCACGACGCGACCGGAACTCAGGGGCACATTCGGGGCGGTGTCCTCGACGCACTGGCTCGCTTCGACCGTCGGCATGGCCATCCTGGAGAAGGGGCACACAGCCTTCGATGCCGCGGTCGCGACCGGCTTCGTGCTGCAGATCGTCGAGCCGCATCTCAACGGCCCCGCCGGCGAAGTGCCGATCATCGTCACGCCGGCCGGCGCCGACGCGCCGATCGTGATCTCCGGACAGGGCCCCTCGCCTGCCAAGGCGACCATCGCCCATTTCAAGAGCCTCGGCCTCGACATCATTCCGGGCACCGGCCTGCTGGCCGCCTGCATTCCCGGCGCCTTCGGTGCCTGGCTGACCCTGCTGCGCGACTACGGCACCGCCGAACTCGAGGACGTGCTGGCGCCGGCGATCTATTACGCCCGCACCGGCCACCCGCTCGTGCCGCGCATCGCCCGGACGATCGGCGAAATGCGGGAGCTTTTCGAGACCCATTGGCCGAGCTCGGCCGAGCTCTATCTGCCCGGCGGCGTCGCCCCCCAGTCGGGCAAGCTGTTCCGCAACCCGCAAATCGCCGCGCTCTACCAGCAGATCCTCGACCACGCGAAATCCGGCAAGGATCGGGAAGCGCGCATCAATGCGGCTCTCGATTTCTGGTATCGCGGGCCGGTCGCGGAGCGGATCGAGGAATTCTGCGCGACCGAAGAGGTCTGGGACGTCTCGGGGCGCCGCCACAAGGGCCTGATCACGGCCCAGGACATGGCCGATTACCAGCCGCTGGTCGAGAAGCCGGTCTCCGTGACCTATGGCGACTGCGAGGTCTTCAAATGCGGACCGTGGTCCCAGGGACCCGTCCTGCTGCAGATGCTGCAGATCCTCAAGGGCACCGATATCGCCGATCTCGATCCGATGAGCGCCGATTTCGTGCATCTCGTCGTCGAGGCGACCAAGCTCGCGATGGCCGACCGCGACTCCTGGTATGGCGACAGCTCCGACGTGCCGATGAAGGCGCTGCTCTCCTCCAGCTATGCCGATATCCGGCGGGCGCTGATCACCGGGACCGCGTCGATGGAGGTGCTGCCCGGCACGCCCGACGGCCGCAATCCCAACCTCCCGCCGCTGCGCAAGGTCGGCACGATCGCGCAGCCCGGCCTTGGGGGCGGCGAGCCGACCGTCCGCGAAGCCAAATTGCCGAACGACCGGCAGGGCGAGCCGGCCTTGACCCGCGAAGGCGCGCAGCGCGGCGACACCGTGCAGGTCAGCGCCGTCGACCGCTGGGGCAACATGGTCTCGGCGACGCCTTCCGGCGGCTGGTTCCAGTCCAGCCCCGTCATTCCGGGCCTCGGCTTCAGCCTGACCACACGCGCGCAGATGTTCTGGCTGGAAGAGGGGCTGAACTCCACCCTGGCGCCGTCGAAGCGGCCGCGCACGACGCTGACGCCCTCGATGGTCTATCGCGATGGCCAGCCCTACATGGCTTTCGGCACGCCCGGCGGCGACCAGCAGGATCAGTGGCAGCTGATCATGCTGCTGCGCCACCTTCACAAGGGCATGAACCTCCAGGAAGCGATCGATGCCCCGTCCTTCCACACGGACCATCTGGCAAGCTCCTTCTGGCCGCGCGAGATCAGCCATGGCGCCGTCACGCTCGAATCCCGCTTCCCGGAAGCGGTTCGCGAGGACCTGGCGGCGCGGGGACACAAGATCACGGTCGGAGACGCCTGGTCGGAAGGGCGCCTCTCGGCGGTCGCGCGCGAAATGGACGGCGACATGCAACTGATCAAGGCCGGCGCCAACCCGCGAGGCATCCAGGGTTACGCGGTCGCCCGCTGACCGCGCTGGGCACACCAACACAGAAGAGGGGACTATCGATGAAACCAGCTTTTCTTGCTCTCGCCGCAGCCCTGGCGCTCGGCAACCTCGCGACGGCGGCTCCCGCGACCGCTCAGTCCGTCCTCAAGATCGGCCTTCAGGACGATCCGGATACGCTCGATCCGGTGTCCAACTGGAGCTTCGTCGGCCGTCACGTCCTGCAGTCGCTCTGCGACAAGATCGTCGATATCGACACAAGCGGCAAAATCATCCCGATGCTGGCGGAAAGCTGGGAATGGAGCCCGGACAGCACCGTGCTGACCCTGAAGCTGCGCAAGGACGCGGTCTTCCATGACGGGACGCCCGTGGACGCCGCGGCGATCAAGTACAATCTGGAGCGTGCTCTGACCTCCGGCATCTCGCGCCGCAAGGCCGAGATCAGCGCGATCAAGACCGTCGAAGCTGTCGATGCGACCACCGTCAAGATCAACCTCAAGGAGCCTTCGGTTCCGCTGCTCGCCGCGCTCAGCGATCGCGCCGGCATGATCGTCAGCCCGGCCGCCGGTGCCAAGCTCGGCGACAAGTTCACCGATGCGCCGGTCTGCTCTGGCCCCTACAAGTTCCTGGAACGCGTCATCCAGGACCGCATCGTCCTCGAGAAATTCCCGCAATATTACGATGCGGCGAAGTATCATTTCGATCGGCTGATCTATCGCGGCATGCCGGATTCCAACGTTCGCCTGCTCAACCTGCGCTCCCGCCAGCTCGACCTGATCGAGCGCCTGGCGGCAACCGACGTCGAAGCGGTCAAGAAGGACAAGGCGCTCGCCGTCGATCCGGTGATCGGCCTCGGCTATTACGGCATCACCTTCAGCATCGGCGGCGACGGCGCCAATCTCGACGCCGGCAAGAAGGCCGCGATCCGCGAAGCCTTCAGCCTCGCGATCGATCGCCAGGCGATCAGCAACGTCGTCTTCGACGGCCAGGCCAGCACCGGCAACCAGCCGTTCCCGCCGTCCAGCCCCTTCTACGACAAGAAATTCCCGGTTCCGGCCCGTGATCTGGAAGCCGCGAAGAAGAAGATGGCTGAAGCCGGCGTGAAGTCGGTCGACCTCGAACTGCTCGTCCCCACCGACGCCGAGCGCCAGCAGGTCGCGCAGCTCATCCAGGCAATGGTGCAGGAGATCGGCATCAAGGTCTCGATCAAGCCGACCGAACTGATGACGCTGCTCGACATCGCCCGGCAGGGCAAGTTCCAGGCCCATCTCGTCGGCTGGAGCGGCCGCGTCGATCCCGACCTCAACGTCACGCCGATGCTCTCCTGCGGCGCGGCGACGAACGATGCCAAGTACTGCAACGAGCAGCTCGACTCGACTCTCGCGAAAGCCCGTTCGCTCGGGGATGTAGAGGCCCGCAAGGCCGAGTACGCCAAGGCCATCGCGATCCTGCAGAAGGACCTGCCGATCGTCTATCTCTACCACTCGCAGTGGATCTTCGCGCACAGCTCGGCGCTCACGGGCTTCAAGCCCGCGCCGGACGGCATCATCCGCCTGACCAATGTCAGCCGCAAGAACTGAACGGGCACCAGGGCTGCGATGAGCATATCGTCATCGACCCGTTCAAGTTCCGGGCGCATCCGCGCCCGGGACTGCCACGGCCGGCCCGCTTTTCGACCTATCCATGAAATGCCTCTGCCAACGCCCGAAAGGCTGCGACCGGCTCCCGAAGCCACGGTCACTCCTCCGGGCCAGCGCATGACAAGCGCTTGAACCATGACGACACTGATCGCCCGCCGCCTCGCGCAACTCGTCCCGACAGTTCTCCTGCTGTCGATCATCATCTTTTCGCTGCAGCATCTCCTGCCGGGCGACCCGGCGTTGGTGCTTGCAGGCGAGAACCCGGACGAGGCGACGCTTGCCGCAATCCGCGCGCAGTACCATCTCGATCAGCCGCTGATCGTCCAATATCTCTACTGGCTGAAGGGTGTGGCGACCGGCGACCTCGGCGAATCCATGCGTCATAACCGCCCCGTGCTCGACCTGATCCTGCTCAAGCTGCCGGTGACGCTGCAACTGGCGGTCATGGGCATCTGCATCGCCCTCGTGGTTGGCATCTCGGCCGGCGTGATCTCGGCCCTGCGCCATAACAGCACGATCGACTATGCGACCAACATAGCGTCGCTCGCCGGCATTTCGGTTCCCAATTTCTGGCTCGGCATCATGCTGATCCTGTTCTTCTCGGTCCATCTCGGCTGGCTGCCGGCTTCCGGCTTCGTCAGCCCGTCGGAGGACCTGAAGATGAACCTCGCCACCACGATCATGCCCGCCTTCGTGCTCGGCACCGGGATCGCAGGCGTCATCATGCGCCATACCCGCGGCGCGATGCTGCAGGCGCTCAGCAGCGACTATGTCCGGACCGCACGCGCTAAGGGGTTGAACGAACGGACCGTCGTGCTCAAGCACGCGATGCGCAACGCGCTGACGCCGATCATCACGCTGGGCGCGCTGGAATTCGGCGCGCTTCTGTCCGGCGCGGTCCTGACCGAGCAGATCTTCACGATCCCGGGCTTCGGCAAGCTGATCGTCGATGCGGTCTTCACCCGCGACTATCCGGTGGTGCAGGGCGTCGTGCTCGTGACCTCGCTCTTCTACATCATCCTCAATCTGCTGGCCGACATCGGATACATCCTCGTCAACCCGAGACTGAGAAGCTGACGCCCGTGTCGACGATGACGAAAACCACCCCCTCGACCAATCCCCTGGCGAACCTCTTCCGCGACCCGCTCTGGCAGCGTCTGGCGAAGCGCAAGAGCGCGCTGGTCGGGCTGGCGGTCGTGCTGCTCATGGTGTTCGTGGCCATCTTCGCGCCGCTGCTCGCCCCCTATGACCCGACTGCCCAGAGCTGGACAGCCGTGCGCAAGGCCCCCTCCGCGGCGCATTGGTTCGGAACCGACGAAGCCGGGCGCGACATCCTGTCCCGCATCATCTGGGGCGCAAGAGCCTCGCTGATGGCCGGCCTGACCTCGGTCGGCATCGCCATGGCGATCGGTGTCCCCCTCGGGCTCGCCGCGGGCTTTCTCGGCGGCTTCGTCGACGGCCTCATCAGCCGCTTCACCGACGCGATGCTGGCGTGCCCGTTCCTCATCCTCGCGATCGCGCTCGCCGCCTTCCTGGGCCCCAGCCTGACGAACGCGATGCTGGCGATCGGCATCACCGCCACGCCGTTCTTCATCCGCCTAACGCGCGGCCAGGTCCTGTCGATCAAGGGCGAGGATTATGTCGAGGCGGCGCGCGCCATGGGCAATCCGCGCTGGCGCGTCGCGGCGCGGCATATCCTGCCGAACATCCTGCCGCAGTTGATGGTCCAGGCGACGCTGACCATCGCGATGGCGATCATCGCGGAAGCCAGCATGTCCTTCCTCGGCCTCGGCCTTCAGCCGCCCGCCCCCTCCTGGGGGTCGATGCTGAACTCGGCCCAGCGCTTCCTGAGCAACGCCCCCTGGATGGCGCTCTGGCCGGGTATCGCCATTTTCGCAACCGTCCTGTCGTTCAACCTGCTGGGCGATGGCCTCCGAGACGCCCTCGATCCGCGGTCACGCTGAACGGCGGGCGATTCGGCGTACGATCAGGCCCGGATCGAACAGGCGATTGCAGTGCCGGGCTGAGACGCCGCGAGGATATGGCTCCGAAGGACCGACGCGCCTAACAATGGGCTCGGGCCGGCTCAATATGAACGGCCGTTTTCAGGAGGACACGACGATGCTGGACTGGACGGGTTATCGGACGGAGCTGAAGCTGCGCGTCGGCGATTTCGGCAAGGCCGCGCCTGATGCTCTCAAGGGCTATGCCGCGCTCAGCGCCGGCGCGGCGAAGACGCAGCATCTCGACGCCCGCACGCGAGAACTGATTTCGCTCGCGGTGGCCGTGACGACCCGCTGCGACGGCTGCATCACCAGCCATGTCGAAGCCGCAATCAAGGCCGGGGTGACCAAGGAGGAAATCTCCGAGGCCCTCGGGGTTGCCATCGCGATGAATGCGGGCGCGGCTCTCGTCTACTCGGCACGCACGCTCGACTGCTTCGAGCAGACCGCAGCGCGCAATTCCGCAGCGGCGGAGTAAGCTGGACCGGGCCTATGGCCGCCCGCCATCCTGCCCTGCGCGGGATGGCGCATCGCGGCGCCCGGCCCAGGCGGAAACCGCCCCGGCCATCGTCCCGAGATGGTCGGCGGCCGAAAAGCCGGATACCCGCTTCCGGGGCTTCAGATCGTGGTCGCCGTCCTCCAGCCAGAGGATGTCGATCGCTGGCGAAAGCCGATAGGTCGAGACCTCCTCACGGGTACCGAACTCGTCCCGCGTTCCCTGCACGATGAGCGTCGGGGTCTTCAATTCGACGAGATGCCCGGTTCGCAACTGCTCCGGCTTGCCGGGCGGATGGAAGGGGTAGCCGAGGCAAAGCAGGCCGTCGATCCGGCCGCTCTCGAACAGCTCGTCGGCGACCATGCTGGCGACGCGACCGCCCATCGACTTGCCGCCGATGATGAGCGTTCCCGTGGCACCCAGCGCGTCGATGGCGGCGAGATATTGCGGGTTCAGCTTTTCCGCGCGTGGCGGCGGGCGCGAGGTCCCGCTGCGGCGCGCCGCCATGTAATCGAACTCGAAGCGGGCGACGCGAAAGCCGGCTTCTGCTAGTGCCTTTGCGGACGCCGTCATCGATGGCGAATCCATCGGGGCTCCGGCGCCGTGGGCCAGAAGAATGGTCACCTCGGCTTTGTCAGGGCCGTCGAACAGAAACATCGCGCTGCCTCGTCTCGAACCGCTCACGTCCCGCAGAACGTCGCCAAGACGCGCTCGTGCGCGGCCGGAGGACGTTCGTAATCCTCGTGGCCCGGCTGCGCTTCGAAAGGTCTCGCCAGAACCCCGACGAGAGCTTCGAAGGGCGCGAAATCGCCCTGTTCAACGGCGGCTTCGATCACCGCCTCGACTTGATGGTTTCGCGGGATGTACAGCGGATTGATGCGCAACATCGCATCCCGGCGGGCCTCAGCGGATGCGGGCTCCCGCTGCAGGCGCTGACGCCAGAGACCCTCCCAGGCGTCGAAAGCAGCCGGATCCTTGAAGAGGCTGCGGCAGGATTCGGCGCGGTCTTGCCCGGCCTCCTCGCTCAGGCGCCGGAAGACCAGCGTGAAATCGGCTTCGCCGGCCTGCATCGCATCGAGCAGGCCCTTGATGAGCGCGACATCCGCCTCTTCCTCCGTGGCGAAGCCGAGTTTGCGGCGGAAGCCTGCGATCAGATGTACCTGAAACTGCGGATCGAACCGGTCGAGTGCTCCTTGCGCGATCGGCACGGCCTTGTCGATGTCGTCGTCCAGCAGCGGCAGCAGCGTCTCGGCGAAACGGGTGAGGTTCCAGCGGGCGATCGGCGGCTGGTTGGCATAGGCGTAGCGGCCATGCTCGTCGATCGAGCTGAACACGGTCGTCGGATGATAGGCATCCATGAAGGCGCAGGGGCCGTAATCAATGGTCTCGCCGGCTATCGACATGTTGTCCGTGTTCATCACGCCGTGGATGAAGCCGATCGTCATCCATCGCGCAATCAGCGACGCCTGCGCCGCGACCACCGCCTCGAGCAAGGCGAGATAGCGCCCCTCCCCCGCGCAGGCCGGATAGTGCCTGGCGATGACGTGGTCGGCGAGCAGGCGCAACGCCTCGACATCGCCGCGTGCGGCGAAATACTGGAAGGTGCCGATCCGGATATGACTGGAGGCGACGCGGGCCAGGACGGCGCCGGGCAGCAGGGTCTCGCGCCGGACGGGCTCGCCGGTCAGGACAGCGGCGAGCGCGCGCGTCGTCGGAATGCCGAGCACCGCCATCGCCTCGCTGACGATGTATTCGCGCAGGACCGGCCCGAGCGCGGCGCGACCGTCTCCCCGGCGCGAGAACGGGGTCGGCCCCGCACCCTTGAGCTGGAGATCGTAACGCCTCCCGCCCTGGTCGACGACTTCGCCCAGCAGGATGGCACGGCCATCGCCGAGCTGGGGGCTGAAGCCGCCGAACTGATGGCCGGCATAGGCGGTGGCGATCGAGGCGGCCCCGTCCGGCAGGCCGTTGCCAGCAAGCGTCGCCACGCCCTCCGGCCCCTTCAGCCAATCAGGATCGAGTCCGAGCTGCGTCGCGAGCGGAGCGTTCAACCGGATCAGCCGCGGCGCGGCCACCGGCGTCGGGACGACCGCCGCGTAGAAGCGCTCCGGCAGGCGCGCATAGGAATTGTCGAAGGCGATCGGGATCATCGCTGGAAGATAAGCGCGGAACGCAGCCGCGCAACACGCAGGCTCAGGCTGCCGCCCATGCGATCAGATCGCATGGACGTGCCGCCGCCAGCCGGACGATCCACCCGGCGTTCCGTCAGCCGGACGACTTGCTCCAGTCGGCCGGCGGGAAACTCGGGCTGCCATAGGGATAGTAGTCCGTCAGGGTCAGGTTCTCGTAAGGCAGCGCGTCGAGATGGACCGTCCCCATGAAGGGTTCGGGCGGTTCGACCAGCAGGATCGTCGGCGTGAAGCCGCTGTCGTCGAAGCCTCGGCGGAAATGGACCCGCGACTTGATCGCGATCACGTCGAACTCGTCCGGCGCGAGCCCGAGCTGCCAGAGTTCCGAAGGCTCGATGATCTGGACGAGATAGGGGCTGAGCACCAGCAGGTTGCCCTTGCCGAATTCAACGCAGATCCAGTCCTTGCCGTTGCCGCGCGCGGTCGTCGCCGGGCCGATGGAGCGCAGCTTGCCGGTGATGCGGATGGGCGCCCCGGCCGATTCATCGAAGAGGCCGCCAATCTCGGCATCGAAGGCATCGCCCGGTTTCGCCCCGGACGCGATCACGGAGCGCACCACATCCGGCGAGGCGATGGTCGCGACCAGCGTGCGCTCGAGCTTCTGCGCCACGATCTCCTGGAGCAGCCAGGTCGCATAGCCGGAACGGTCGCTGTAATCGGCGAGGAGGACGGGTCCCTTGCCTTCGGCCACCGCGACGCGGGCCTCGGCAACCGCCTCCTTGGTCTTGTAGATCTTGACAGTGTCGAGCAGCGCCTGGCGCCGGCGCCAGGTCCATTCCGCCATGTCGCGGATGACGCGTTCGGCGAGTTCCGGATCGTTGTTGGTCAGCACCTGCAGCGACATGCCGGCATCGGGAACGTCCGACCAGGGGAAGCCGAAGAACACGTTGACGAAGACATCCGGCTCGCGCGCCTCCCAGATCAGCGCACGCTGGATCAGATCGGACCAGGGCGAGGCGCCGGTCCACATCACCACCGTCGGCGCGATGATCGGGATGCGCAGGGTGCGATGCACCGGCTTGAAGCTGCCGCGGATCGCCCGGACCAGCATGCGCGCCGCGCGCTCGCCCTGCAGATGCATGTCGTAATGCGGGAAGTACTTCACGCAGAACGCCATGTCGGCCTGCGCGAGGAAATCCTCATCCTCGTTGCCGTGCGGATCGAAGGTCGCGGTGATGAAGGCCTTCTTGCCCACGGCCTCGCGCACGCGCCGGGCGATATCGGCTTCCGGCCGCGGCACGCCGCGCACCGCGAGCGCTCCGTGCAGCGCGAGATAGACGCCGTCGAGATCGGGCTGTGCCTTCAGCTCTTCGATCATGATGCCCATGAAGTGCTCATAGGCATCCTCGGTCACCCAGCCCGAGCCCGTCCCGGTGCGCGGCCAGAGCGGCGAGGTGATGCCGATGAGCTCGACATCCTCGAATTCGCGGGCAACCTGGACGAAGCCGCCCATATAGCCCTTGGGATCGGTGGCGAGGAGCGCTTCGCCTGAGGCCGGAGAGCCTGGGTAGATGAAATCCTCCCGCGTGGTGTCGTTGGGAAGGAAGGTGACCGTCTCGTGGGAGAACTGAAGAACGGCGATACGAAGCTTGGAATGTGTCACGGCGGCCTTACGTCGTAGGATTGAGCGAAACGGAGGGGAATGCCGCACAGGCAGCGCCGCTGCGATCCCAATCTGTCGATCCTAGAATGGCGAAAATAACAGGGGCAAGCGCCTTGACCCTGCCCTGAACGCAGGGCCGCCCCTCGCTGGAGCCGATGCTTCCCCGGAGGCGTGAGCGCAACGCATAGGTGGGCTGAGCCATGGGGGCGTTGAGATCGCGCCGAGGCAACCCATATCCCGGATGCGGTCGACGGCCCCTCCGCTTTCTCCTCCCCGCGGAGCCTTGCCGTCCCCGTCCCCTCGAGACCTTTTGGCCCCGTGCCAACGGTTTCCACTTGGCCGGCTCCTTTCCAGGATGCCGGCCTTTTTTGCCTTGGGGGGCCGGCGCCCGCCGCGGGGCAAAGCCATTGACGAAGGGCTGCCGGGCCGCTGTGGCTTCCCGCTGTCCCGACCCAGCCTCACGTGTGATTTTGACGACCAAACCGCTTTCATCGACCGCTCATTCCCGCGGCGTCCTGCTCGTCTTCGCCGCGACCGTCGCCTGGAGCGCCAGCGGCATCTATGCGCGTCTGCTGACGACTGATGCCTGGACGGCGATCGCCTGGCGTTCGCTGTTCGCCGCGATCTTCCTGATCGTCCCGATGGTGCTGTTCGGCGGCGCGGGAACGCGTCGGCAGTGGAAGAAGACGTTCGGCCCCGCGGGCCTTGCCCTGATCGCCTGCCAGACGATCAGTCAGTCCGCCTTCATCGGCGCCTACTATACGACCAGCGTGGCGAATGTGGCCGTGATCTACGCGACCGCGCCCTTCATCGCAGCGATCATGGGCTGGCTGCTCCTGAAGGAGCCCATCGCATGGCGCGCGATGGTGGCGGGACTGGTCTGCCTCATCGGCGTGGGGATCATCATCTCGGCCTCGATGGGCGCCGGGCGGGTGATCGGCGACCTGCTCGCCCTGCTGATGACGGTGACATTCGCGGTGGTCATCGTCGTTCCGCGGCTGGACCCGGAGCTGCCGGCCATGCCGCCGATCTTCATCAGCTCGGTGCTCGCCTTCCTGCTTTTCGCGCCGTTCGGCTCCGTGGGCTCGCTCGATACCCATAACCTTCTGGTGCTGGCTGCCTTCGGCGCGACGAACTTCTCGATAGCGCTCGTGCTGTTCATCATGGGGGCGCGACACCTGCCGCCAGCCGAGTCGGCCCTGATCGGCACCACCGAAGTCGTCATGACCCCCGTCTGGGTCTGGCTGCTGTTTTCCGAACAGCCTCCGCTCGCCACCATGATCGGCGGCACCGTGATCCTTGCGGCCGTGCTCTGGTACACGATCTCGGAACTCAGGCGCAGCAAGGAGCGGCGCTGAGGACCCCGATCACCGCCGGGCGATATTGACAGGACTCGTATCCGGGATACCACAAGCCCAACGACGCCGAGCGCCTCGCGCGGGCTCTCAGCCATACGACGGCTGTCCGCTTGGAGCCGCCGCCGACCACAGACGACATCGAGGCCCGACGTGAAGACCTATCGCAATTTCATCGCCAACGAATGGCGCGATGCCGTGGACGGCGAGCATATCGACGTCCGCAATCCCTCGACCGGCCAGGTCCTTGCAAAGCTGGCGCGCGGTCGGCGCGGGGATGTCGATCTGGCGGTCGCCGCCGCCCGGCAGGCGCTCTCCGGCGAATGGGGCCGCCTGACTGCGACGGAACGCGGCCGTATCCTCAGCCGGATCGCGACCGGCGTGCTCGAGAATATCGACCTTCTGACCGAGATCGAGGCGCGCGATGTCGGCAAGCCGCTGACGCAGGCGCGAGCCGATGTCGTCGCGCTCGCGCGCTATCTCGAGTTCTACGGCGCCTCCGCCGACAAGGTGCATGGCGACACCATCCCCTACCAGAACGGCTTCACCGTCCTGACGATCTACGAGCCGCATGGCGTCACCGGGCACATCATCCCCTGGAACTATCCCATGCAGATCCTCGGGCGCAGCCTCGGCGCGGCGCTGGCCATGGGCAATGCCGCCGTGGTCAAACCGGCGGAGGAAGCCTGCCTGACCATCCTCGAATTCGCTGGGATCGCGCAGGAGGCGGGGCTTCCGGCCGGGGCGCTGAACATCGTCACCGGCTTTGGCGCGGAAGCCGGCGCGGCCCTGTCCGAACACACCGACATCAACCACATCTCCTTCACCGGCTCGGCCCGGACCGGCGAGATGGTGCAGGCCGCCGCCGCCCGCAACGCCGTGCCCGTGACGCTGGAACTCGGCGGCAAATCGGCCCAAGTGGTCTTCGCCGATGCCGATCTCGACCGCGCTGTGCCCTTCCTCGTCAATGCCGGCATCCAGAATGCCGGCCAGACCTGCTCGGCCTCCTCGCGCATCCTCGTCGAGCGCACGGTCTATGAGGACGTGATCGCGCGGATGAGCGAGCGGTATCGGGCTCTCAAGGTCGGGCCGGCCGAGTCCGACCTCTCCGTCGGCCCGGTGGTCTCGCAGCGCCAGAAGGCCATCGTCGAGGACTTCCTCGGTGTCGCCCGTAGGGACGGCCTGAAAGTCGCGGCGCAGGGCACGATTGTCCCGGACGCTCCCACCGAGGGCGCCTATGTCGCCCCGACCTTGCTGCGGGACGTGCCCCCCGACCACAAGCTGGCGCAGGAGGAGATCTTCGGCCCCGTGCAGGTGATCATGCCCTTCGACACCGAGGAGGAGGCGCTGGCGCTCGCCAACGGCACGCCCTACGGGCTGGTCTGCGGCATCTGGACGAGCGATGGCGGCCGCCAGCTGCGCATGGGGCGCGCCGCGCATGCGGGCCAGGTCTTCATCAATAACTACGGGGCCGGCGGCGGCGTCGAACTGCCCTTCGGCGGCGTCAAGAAATCGGGCCATGGCCGCGAGAAGGGTTTCGAAGCTCTCTATGGCTTCGCCAGCATGAAGACCATTTCGATCTTCCACGGCTAGCACCGCTTCGAGCGGTTTCACCTGTTGGACGACTGGACCTGATGAGAGCGACTCATGACCGAACTTGCCGACCTGACCGCCGTCGCTCTCGTCGAAGCTTATCGCGCTCGCAGGCTTTCGCCCGTCGAAGTCGTCGATGCCGTGATCGCGCGCATCGATGCCTGGGAGCCGCAGCTCAATGCGCTCTGGGCCTATGATCCCGAAGCTGCGCGCGAAAGCGCGCGGCAATCCGAAGCGCGCTGGATGAAGGGCGAACCGATCGGCGCGATCGATGGCGTGCCGGTCACGATCAAGGAGAACATCGCGACGAAGGGCACGCCGGTTCCGTTGGGCACCGCGGCCGTGACGCTCGTGCCCGCAGCGGCGGATGCCCCTCCGGCAGCGCGCACGCGGGAAGCGGGCGGCGTGCTCCTCGCCAAGACGACCATGCCCGATTACGGCATGCTCTCCTCCGGCCTGTCGAGCTTCCACAAACTGGCGCGCAATCCCTGGGACCTCTCGACCAATCCCGGCGGCTCCAGCGCCGGCGCCGGAGCGGCGGCCGCCGCCGGCTACGGCCCGCTGCATATCGGCACCGATATCGGCGGCTCGATCCGCTTGCCCGCAGGCTGGTGCGGTCTCGTCGGCCTGAAGCCTTCGGCCGGGCGCCTGCCGATCGATCCGCCCTTCATCGGGCGCGCCGCCGGGCCGATGACCCGCACCGTCGCTGATACCGCGCTCTATATGTCGGTGCTGACCAAGCCGGACCGGCGCGACACCATGGCCCTGCCCTATCAGGAGATCGACTGGCTCAACCTGGCGGGCTCGGTGAAGGGGTTGAAGATCGGGCTGTGGCTGGAGGCGGGTTTTGGACAGGAGGCCGGCGACGAGACGCTCGCTGCCGTGCAGGGCGCCGCCGCGCTGCTCGCCGATGCCGGCGCGACCATCGTGCCGATCCAGCCCTTCCTGACCCGCGCCATGATCGACGGTCTCGACCGCTTCTGGCGGGCGCGTGGCTATGAGGACGTCTCGCGCCTCCCGCCCGAGCAGCAGGCCAAGATCCTGCCCTATATCTTCAACTGGATCGTCACCGCCAAGGACTTCTCCGGCGGCGACGTCTATTCCGGCTTCGCCCAGATCGACGCGATGCGCAATGCGCTCCATGGCGCGCTCAAGGACGTCGATTTCATCATCTCGCCGACCGCGCCCGAGCCGTCCTATCCGGCGGAATGGGCCTCGCCACTCAACGACCCGCAGCGGCCGTTCGAGCATATCGCCTTCACGGTTTCGGCCAATATGGGCGGCCAGCCAGCCGTGTCGATCAATTGCGGCTACTCCAGCGGCGGCCTGCCGATCGGCCTCCAGATCATCGGCCAGTCCTTCGACGATCTCGGCGTGCTGCGTCTCGCGCGCGCCTTCGAGGAGATGCGCGCGCCGTCGCGGCCGTGGCCGAAGCTCCCGGACTGAGCTCCGACCACTTCCGGTCCCTCAGACAATCCGCTCAGGCAGCTAACGCAGCCTGAGCCGGTTCATAGGATTGGCGCAGGCTCTCCGCGACCTGAGCATTGGTGATCCGGCCGCGGTGGACATTCAGCCCGGCCGCGAGATGCGGGTCGCTGCGAATCGCATCCAGACCATGCGCGGCCAGCGCCAGGCCGAAGGGCAACGTGGCGTTGTTCAGCGCGTAGCTCGACGTCAGCGGCACGGCGCCCGGCATGTTGGCGACGCAGTAATGGATCACGCCATCGACCTCGAAGGTCGGATCCGCATGCGTCGTCGGGCGGGAGGTCTCGAAGCAGCCGCCCTGGTCGATGGCGACATCGACGAGGACAGCGCCACGCTTCATCCGGGAAAGCTGTGCGCGTGAGACGAGGCGCGGCGCCGCCGCTCCGGGAATGAGCACGGCGCCGATCACGACATCCGCGGCGAGGATTTCCTCCTCGATCGCGTGCAGCGTGGAGAAGCGCGTGCGCGCCCTGCCGCCGAAATGCTCGTCGAGCTGCCGCAGCCGCGGCAGGGAGCGGTCGAGGATCACGACATCGGCGCCGAGGCCGGCAGCCATCCGCGCCGCGTGGGTGCCGACGACACCGCCGCCGATGATGGCGATGCGTGCCGGCGGCACGCCGGGCACGCCGCCGATCAGCACGCCACGGCCGCCGGCATGGCGCTGCAGGCAACGTCCCGCGGCCTCGATCGCGAGCCGCCCGGCGACCTCGCTCATCGGGGCAAGCAATGGCAGGCCGCCGGCCTTGTCGGTCACGGTTTCATAGGCGACCGCCGTCACGCCGGATTTGAGAAGGCCTTCCGTCTGCTCCGGATCCGGCGCGAGATGGAGATAGGTGAACAGGATCTGCCCCTCGCGAAGCTGCACCCATTCGGAGGGCTGCGGCTCCTTCACCTTCACGACCAGTTCGGCCCTGGCGAAGACCTCCAAGGCGCTCGCGACGATCTTCGCGCCCGCGGCCTCATAGGCGCTGTCGGGGGCGGAAATGCCTGCCCCCGCACCGGTCTCGACGAGGATTTCGTGGCCGGCCGCCGCATACTCGCGGACGGCCTCCGGGGTCAGCCCGACCCGGTATTCGTGAACCTTGATCTCCCTGGGCACACCGACGCGCATCACTTCCTCCCCCCGTTATCGTTGGAATACTGCGATCCTGCGCCAGTGCCGGCGCGATGTCAGGCCTTGGCGTGGATCGCCCTCCATATTGCCTGCGGCGTCGCCGGCATGTCGATATGGCGGACACCGTGCGGCGAAAGGGCATCGACGATCGCATTCATCACCGAAGGGAGCGAGCCGGCGCAACCGGCCTCGCCACAGCCCTTGGCACCGACCGGATTGGTCCGGGTCGGCACGCCCTCGCTGATGAAGGTGAAGAAGGGGACGTCGGACGCACGCGGCATCGCATAATCCATGTAGGAACCGGTCCTGAGCTGGCCGTCCTCGTCATAGGACGTCATCTCGCAGATCGCCTGGCCGATGCCCTGCACGACGCCGCCATGGAGCTGCCCCTCCACGATCATCGGGTTCACCAGCACGCCGAAGTCGTTGACCATGACATAGCTCACGATCTCGACATGGCCGGTGTCGGGGTCGATCTCGACCTCGGCGATGTGGCAGCCATTGGGATAGGCCGAGGGCGCCGCCTTGAAGACGTGATCGACATCGAGCGTCGCGGGCAAGTCCTCCGGCAGCGACACGCCCGCCTGCAGCTTCCGGGCGAGTTCCATGATGCCGATGGACCGGTCGGTGCCGGCGATGGCGAAACGGCCATCCGTGAACTCGATATCGGCGACGCTCGCTTCGAGGAAATGTGCGCTCAGGAGCTTGCCTTTCTCGATGACGCGCTCGCTCGCCTCGATGATCGCCGAGCCGCTCGCCATGATCGATTTCGAGCCGCCGGTGCCGCCGCCCGCGATCAGGCGGTCGCTGTCGCCCTGCACGAGCTTGATCTTGTCGAAGGGCACGCCGAGATGGCTGGTCAGGACCTGCGCGAAGGGCGTCCAGTGGCCCTGTCCGTAATCGAGCGTGCCGGTGACGATCGTGACCGTCCCGTCCGGCTCGAAATGGATGCCGCCCATCTCGTTGGTCGGCGGGGCCGTGACCTCGAGATAGCAGCCGATACCACGGCCGCGCAGCTTGCCGGCCTTGCGGCTGGCGCGCTCGCGCGCCCGGTAACCCTTCCAGTCCGCCGCCTCCAGCGCACGGGCGAAGAGCGCCGGAAAATCGCCGCTGTCATAGACCGTCCCGATCGGTGTCTTCCACGGCAGTTGCGCGGGCGCGATGAGGTTGCGGCTACGGATGGCGGCCCGGTCGATCCCCATCTCGCGGGCGGCCGTGTCGATCAGCCGCTCCATGAAATAGTTGCCCTCCGGGCGCCCGGCTCCGCGATAGGCCGCGATCGGCACGGTGTTGGTGACGGCGCAGCGCGTCTGCACCTCGACCAGCGGCGTGCGGTACATCCCGACGCTGTTCTTGCCGATGTTCAGCGTCGCCATCAGCGGGCCGGGCTGGGTGAGATAGCCGCCCATATTGCCGAAGCCGGTGAAGCGCGTCGCGAGGAAGCACCCGCGTGCATCGAGGGCGAGCTCGGCCTCGAACACCATGTCGCGGCCGTGATGGTCGGAGACGAAGCTCTCGGAGCGCTGGTCGGCCCATTTGACCGGCTTTTTGAGAAGGCGCGCCGCGTGGAGCAGCACGACATATTCCGGGAAGACCGCCGACTTCATGCCGAAGGAGCCGCCGACATGGCCGGTGATGAGGTGCATCCGCTCCTGCGACACGCCCATCGCCGCGGCCAGATTGTTGCGCATGCCGAAGGCGCCCTGACTCGGGGCATGCAGCGTGTAGCGTTTCGTCTTGCGGTCATAGGTGCCGATCGCGGCGCGGGGCTCGATCGGGTTCACGATGATGCGGTTGTTGACGATCCGCACTTTGGTGACATGCGCGGCTTCGGCGAAGGCGGCCGCGACCTTGCCGGCATCGCCGAAATGATAATCGAGGATCAGATTGCCGGGCACGTCGTCGAAAAGCTCGGGCGCATCGGGCGCGAGCGCCGCCTCTGCCGAGGTGACGGCGGGCAGGATGTCGATATCGAGCGAGACGGACTCGGCGGCGTCGCGCGCCTGCTGCGCCGTGCGTGCGACGACCATCGCGACGGGGTCGCCGACGAAGCGGACCTTGTCCGCCGTCAGCGCGTGCCGGACCGGCTTCCTCATCGCGGTTCCGTCGCGGTTCGGCAGGTCCACCGCGCATTTCAGCGGGCCATAGCCCTGCCCATCGAGGTCGTCGGCCGTGTAGATCGCGACGACGCCCTTCATCGCCCTGGCATCTGCCGTGTCGATGCCCCGCATGGTGCCATGCGCATAGGGGCTGCGGACGAAGGCGGCGTAGAGCTGGCCGTCCAGCGAGAGATCGTCGGTATAACACCCCTCGCCGCGCACGAGGGTCGCATCCTCCTTGCGGGGCAGCGACTGGCCAATTCCGGCCGCGCGTCCCGCCAAGCGATCAGGCTTGGAAACATGCATGTTCATCGCAAGGCACCACAGTCGCATGGCGGCCGCAGCGGTGACCCTGAGCGAGTCAGCAAGGAGCGCTTCGGCCTCTCCGGCACCACCTCGTCATTCAGAGGCAGGCCCGAGCGCGATGATCATAGGCATCCTCGCGCCGATTGGCGCCTGTGCCGGCGACATAGCTCCATTGACCGTGAGGTAGCCCGACCAGGATCTCTTTCGGCGAGAGAAGGCGCCCCCGTTGGTGACGAGACCCTCCAGCTCATCGACTGAACGGCCATGGCAGACTCCGAAAATGGGGAGACTGCCGCTTTTTCACCGCCTGCCATGATGCCGAGGCGCCCGATCGCGGGCGCATTCATCGCAAAGGGGCCGGTGTGCGCGGAGGCCGCCGTCGAAGCGGCACCGCGGGGATCGTCTGCCCGCGCTGCCGTCAGCAACCAGCGGGCGCGCGGCTACTCCATCGCCTTGAAGCGGTTGAGATAGGCTCCCTTGTTCGTCGCCGCCTGCGACGCCGGCAGCCTGAACTTCCAGGTCTCGGTCAGCGTCCGGTCGCCGAGCTTGAGCACGGCATCGAGATCAGAGGAGACCGCCGGATTCTTGATCTTGATCCGGTAGCTCAGGCGCCAGCCCTGAATGGCCGGGTTGGGCTGCAACTCGGTGCCGACGATCTCGACATTGTCGTTGGCACCGACCACGGCCGTGGGCCGGGCGTCCTTCGGGAGCTTGCGCAGCGAAGGCCCCTTGAAATCGACCAGGAAAGCCAGCGTTCCGTCGCCGGCGCGGATCAGGTTGGACTGGTAGAACTCGCCGCTCGAACGCATGGTCTGCCAGACATGCGAGATGTCGCCCTTCATCAGGGCCGGCTCGTCCATCGTCCAGTGCATGCGGTAGTCGAAGCGCATCGGCTCGCCGAACGGGGGCCTGACGTCCGGCACCCAGAGCGTGACGATATTGTCGTTGGTCTCGTCGGCGGTCGGGATCTCGACGAGGCGGACATTGCCCTTGCCCCAGTCGTTGGTCGGCTCGATCCAGGCGCTCGGACGCAGATCGTAGCGGTCCTTCAGATCCTCGTAGCGCGAGAAATCGCGCCCGCGCTGGAGTAGGCCGAAGCCCTTCGGGTTCTCGGCCGCGATGTCGCTGATCGTGACCATCGACGGGTTGACCAGCGGGCGCCAGATCCATTCGCCATTGCCGCCGCGCACGGCCAATCCGTTCGAATCGTGGATCGCGGGGCGGAAATTCGGCGTCGGCGACGGCTGCTGCGGGCCGAAGAGGAACATGCTGGTCAAAGGCGCGATGCCGATCGTCGTCGGCGAAGCGTCCCGTCGCAGGAAGACCCGCGACTTGACGCTCAGCACGGCGTCGGCGCCCGGCGTCAGCGTGAACTCGTAGGCGCCGGATGCCCGCACCGAATCCATCAGCGCGTAGAAGGTCAGGTGCTTGTCCTTCGGCTTCGGGCGGCGCAGCCAGAACTCGCGGAAAGCCGGGAATTCCTCGGCGATCGGCAGGCCGGTATCGATCGCCAGCCCGCGCCCGGACAGACCGTAGATCTGGTTCTTGCCGATGACGCGGAAATAGCTCGCGCCGAGCACGCTCATGATCTCGTCGAGCTTGCCGGCCTTGTTGATCGGATAGACCACGCGGAAGCCGGCCCAGCCGAGCTTGCTGGTCGCCTCGCGGTCGAAATGCAGGTCGGCGAAGTCGAAGCGCCCGGAATCGTAGGGGATTTCGTGGGCGGCGCCGTCGACGATCTCGCTGATCTTCACCGGCGTGTTGAACTGCATGCCCTGGTGGTAGAAGGCGAGCTTGAACGGCGTCTTGTGCTCCATCCAGGCGAAGCGATCGCGCTTCGGCTGCATCTTCTGGTAGTCGGCGAACTGCATCTTGCTGAAGACATCGGGCAGGTTGCTGACCGGCGCGACATAGGCCGCATCCGCCAGCGCCTTCGCCTTGGCGACCACGTCGTCGAGCCCGAATTTCGGGCGCTGCTGCGCGAAAGCCGATGGTCCGGCGAACGCCGCAACGGCGAGCAAGCCGAGCGCCAGGCCGAGCCGCACGAAACCGGACCTGTTCCGGGCCTGTCCGCACCGGTCCAGCAGCCGCATGAACATGTAGCGGGCTGAAGAGGAAGATCGGGCCATGAGCGGGGCCCCGTTGGCGGAACGGGTCGACAAGTTCACACTACCTCCTTAAAGGTTGGCGTCGGCGGGACGGAGCGCTCGTCCTACATCGGCAGCGGCGCACCCGAGCACAAATGCCCATCATCGCCAGAAGGGTCAAGGAATGAGCGTCGTTCTCCCGAACCGCTCCCGCGCTACCCTTCGGTCCCAACAACCTGAGTGAACGAACACAGCATGGATCACAAGAACGCTGCGCCGGTCGTCGAAGGACTGGAGACGGTGTCCCCCGAGGAGGCCGCAGCCGGCCTCTCCCGCCGGCAGGCGCTCGGTGCCATGGCCTCGGCGGCCTTCGTCGCCGGAATGGCGGCGCTTCCCGCTTCGGCGAAGCCGAAACAGGCGCGCGCCGCCGATCCGGCCGCAACGAAGAAGATCTTCGTCGACAAGCTGATCGCCCAGATGACGGTGGACGAGAAGGTCGGGCAATTGCGCCTGATCAGCATCGGCCCGGAGATGCCCTTCGCGAGGATCGTCGAGGAGATCGCCGCCGGGCGCATCGCCGGCTCGTTCAACACCGTCGTCCGGCGCGACAACCGGCCGATGCAGGAAGCCGCCGTCAAGCGCTCGCGCCTGAAGATCCCGCTCTTCTTCGCCTATGACGTGGTCCACGGCCACCGCACCACCTTCCCGATCCCGCTTGGCCTCGCGTCGAGCTTCGACATGGCCGTGATCGAGCGGATGGCCCGCGTCTCGGCGGTCGAGGCCTGCAATGACGGCGTCGACATGACCTTCGCGCCGATGGTCGACATCAGCCACGATCCGCGCTGGGGCCGCACCTCCGAGGGCTTCGGCGAAGACCCCTATCTCGTCAGCGAATGCGCCCGGGCCAGCGTGCGCGGCTTCCAGGGTACCTCGCCCGACCAGCCGAACACGATCATGGCCGCGGTGAAGCATTTCGCGCTCTATGGCGCGGTCGAAGGCGGACGTGACTACAACACGGTCGACATGAGCCCGCTGCGCATGCACCAGGTCTATCTGCCGCCCTACAAGGCGGCGATCGACGCGGGTTCGGGCGGCGTCATGGTCGCGCTCAACTCGGTCAACGGCGTGCCGGCCACCTCCAACACCTGGCTGATGCAGGACCTCCTGCGCAAGCAATGGGGCTTCAGGGGCGTCACCGTCAGCGACCACGGCGCGATCACGGAACTCACGCGCCACGGCGTCGCCCGCGACAACCGCGAGGCCGCCAAGCTCGCGATCAAGGCCGGCATCGACCTCAGCATGGCCGATCAGGTCTATCTCGCCGAGGTGCCCGGCCTGATCGCCTCCGGCGAGATCAAGATGGCCGAGCTCGATGCCTGCGTGCGCGAGGTGCTCGGCGCCAAATACGATATGGGCCTCTTCGCCAACCCGTTCCTGCGCATGGGCAAGCAGGAGGACGATCCGGTCGATGTACGCGCGAACGACCGCCTGCACCGCGAGCCGGCCCGCGAGATCGCCCGCGACACCATCGTGCTCCTGGAGAACCGCAACCAGACCCTGCCGCTGAAGAAGCAGGGCACGATCGCGCTGGTCGGGCCGCTGGCCGATTCCGGGCTCGACATCCTCGGGAGCTGGTCGGCGCAGGGCGTCGCCGAACAGGCCGTCACGGTGAAGGCCGGCATCGAGAAGGCGATCGGCGACAAGGCCAAGCTCCTGATCGCCCGTGGCGCCAACGTGCTCGACGACCAGAAGATCGTCGACTACCTGAACTACCTCAACTGGGACAAGCCCGAGGTCATCCAGGACCCTCGCCCCCTCGATGTGATGATCGAAGAGGCCGTCGCCGTCGCCAACCAGTCCGACGTGGTGATCGCCGTCGTCGGCGAGGTGCGCGGCATGTCGCATGAATCGTCGAGCCGCGTCACGATCGAGATGCCGGGCTCGCAGCGCAAGCTGCTGCAGGCGCTGAAGGCGACCGGCAAGCCGCTCGTCGTCCTGCTGATGAACGGACGCCCGCTCGCGATCGGCTGGGAAAAGGATAATGCCGACGCGCTGCTGGAGACCTGGTATGCCGGCACCGAAGGCGGCAACGCCATCGCCGACATCCTGTTCGGCGACCACAACCCCTCGGCCAAGCTGCCGATCAGCTTCCCGCGCTCGGCCGGCCAGATCCCGACCTATTACAACGCGCTGCGCATCGGCCGCCCCTTCACGCCAGGAAAGCCCGGCAACTACACCTCGCAATATTTCGAGGAGGAGCAAGGCGCGCTCTATCCATTCGGCTTCGGCCGAAGCTACAGCCAGTTCACCCTGACCGACCTCAAGCTCTCGGCGGCCCGTATCAAGCGCGGCGAGAAGCTCACCGCCGAGGCGACGCTGACCAATACCGGCAGCTTCGAGGGCGCCAATGTCGTGCAGCTCTACATCGCCGATCCCTATGCCTCGATCGCGCGGCCAATCAAGGAGCTGAAGGGCTTCCAGAAGGTGACGCTGAAGCCCGGCGAGAGCCGCGTGGTGCGCTTCGAGATCGGCCCGGACGAGCTCAAGTTCGTCAATGGCGAGCTGAAGGAAGTGGTCGAGAGCGGCCAGTTCGACGTGCAGCTCGGGCTGGATTCGCGGGAGGTACTGCAGCAGTCTTTCTTGCTGGTGTGAGGGGGCCTCGGCCCACCTCTTCAGCGGACCTATCCCTCGTCGCATGACATTGCGACAAGGCTTAGAACAATGGAATGATCGTTAGAGATGCTTTATTGAATGCCCGACACAGAGAGTCGCGCAGGTTTAAAGCTCATGCCTTCGAAGATTATACCTGTCGTCATGTGCGGCGGGGCCGGAACCCGGCTATGGCCCGTTTCACGCGACACCATGCCGAAGCAATTCATTCCACTCTTCGGCCAAGACTCGACTTTTCAGCGGGTGATGAAGCTCTTGTCGAACGACAAGGTCTTCACGCCTGCGATCGTCATCACCAATGTCGAGTATCGCTTCACGGTTCAGGAGCAGCTTCAGGCCTGCGGCTTGACGGCGCAGATCGTGCTCGAGCCAATGCGGCGCGATTCTGCGGCCGCGGTCGCAGCGGCGACCGAGCTTGCGCTTGGACGCGACCCTGATGCCGTCGTCGGCGTCTTCGCTGCCGATCATGTCGTTCAGGACGGCGATCTTTTCGTCGAAACCTGCCGCCACGCCGGCACCGTCGCGGGGCAAGGGCGCATCGTCACGATCGGCATTCCCCCGACGTCTCCGGCCACGGGCTACGGCTACATCCAGCCGGGAGAAGACATCGCAGGCGCCGCCCGCCGCATTGCCGCCTTCGTTGAGAAACCCGACGCCAAGCGCGCAGCGCAATATCTCCTGGACGGGTATCTCTGGAATTCCGGCAACTTCATTTTCGACGCAGCGACCATGCGGACGGAGCTCGAAAGCTTCGAACCAGACGTCCTGACACCGGTTTCCGAAGCCATTGCCAGAGCCGAGCCCGATCTCGATTTCCTGCTCCTCGGCGCTGCCGCTTTCAGCCAGGCCAAGACGATTTCGATCGATTATGCGGTGATGGAGCGCACCCAGAAAGCAGCCGTCGTCGCCGGCAATTTCGGCTGGTCGGATGTGGGCGGCTGGTCGGCAGTCTGGGACCTGTCCGAGAAGAACGCCGACGGCAACGTCATTGAGGGGCGCGGCTATGTCCTGAACGGCGCGAACAACCTCATCCGATCGGAAGATGCGCTGGTTGCCGTGATCGGCCTCGACGACATCGCGGTCATCTCGACGCGCGACGCCGTCCTGGTCGCCCCCAAGGCGAAGGCAGACAAGGTCAAGGAGATGGTCGCGCTCATCACTGCTCATGGCGAATCGGAAGCCGGTGCCCATCGCGAAATCCAACGCCCTTGGGGGAAATATCTCTCGGTCGACATGGGAGCGCGCTATCAGGTCAAGCGGATCACCGTGAAGCCAGGCGGCATTTTGTCGCTGCAGAAGCACTATCACCGCGCCGAGCACTGGGTCGTCGTGCGGGGCACCGCCGAGGTCACGCGCAACGACGAGACGATTATCGTGCACGAGACGGAATCCATCTATCTGCCGATCGGCTGCCTTCACCGCATGGCCAATCCTGGCAAGATCCCGCTTGAATTGATTGAAGTTCAGGTCGGTTCTTATCTCGGGGAGGACGACATCGTGCGCATCCAGGATGTCTACAGGCGGGTGTGAGCGGCACTGTGGGGCGCTTCCTTGACATCGCAGGGACCTCAGATCACATCGACAAAAAGCTCCCGATCGCGCCGCAGAATCCGGGCCGAGCACCCAAATCATCGCCTTGATCGAAAGCCGGAAGTTTCAGCCTCCGCCTGAAGCGGCCCCCGAATTCCCTGGGCACGTCTCACCCTTGAAATAAGGGTTGGGAGTAATGTCGTGTCTATGACTGGTTCTTATCCGAAGGCCGAGGTCGTGACCGGGCCGGAGCGGCGTCGCCGGTGGTCTGTTGCGGAGAAGCTGGAGATGTTGGCGCGGACGCGCGAGGCGGGCGTGACGGTCAGCCTCGTCGCCAGACGGTGCGGCGTGTCGCCGAATCAGCTTTTCACCTGGCGGCGGCTTGCCGAACAGGGGGCGCTGACCGCGACCGCAGCCGAGGAAGAAGTGGTTCCGGCCTCCGCCTTCCGGGCGCAGCAGGAGCAAATCCGCGAATTGCAGCGCCTCCTGGGCAAGAAGATCCTTGAGGTGGAAATCCTGAAGGAAGCCCTCGACCTGGCGGAGGATATAAAAAAGCGGAGATTGCGGTCGCTGTTGCTGCCGAAGGACGGTTTGCCGTGAGTGCCGTCGCCGCGACGCTTGACGTGGCTCGTTCGCATCTCGCTGCGCGGCTGGCGCAGCGGACGGCCGGGCGCTCGCCACAGCGCAGAGGCCGTCCACCCCTGCCGGAAGAGGCGCTGCTCGCGGAGATCGAGGCGGTCATCGACGACATGCCGACCTATGGCTATGCCCGCATCTGGGCCAGATTGCGCCGCAAAGCATCGGCCGAGGGCCGTCCGGCCGCCAATCGCAAGCGCGTCTATCGGGTGATGAAGGTCCACGGCCTTCTGCTCGAACGCTATGTTGGCGGGGTCGAGCGCCGTCATGACGGCCGCATCGCGGTCGCGCGCTCTAACCTGCGCTGGTGCTCCGACGGCTTCGAGATCGGTTGCGACAACGGCGAAAAGGTCCGGATCGCCTTCGCCCTCGATTGCTGCGACCGGGAAGCCATGGGCCATGTCGCCACCACCGAGGGCCTCAAGGGCGAGGATGTCTGCGACCTCATGGTCACCGCCGTCGAGCATCGCTTCGGCAAGGTCAACCGCCTGCCGCAGAGCATCGAATGGCTGACCGATAACGGCTCCTGCTTCATTGCAGGGCCGACTCGCCGCTTTGCCCGCGATATCGGCCTGGAGCCGCTGACCACCCCGGTTCAGAGCCCGCAGAGTAACGGCATGGCCGAAGCCTTCGTGCGGACCTTCAAGCGCGATTACGTCTCGGTGAATCCCATCCCCGATGCCAAAACCGTCATGCTCGCACTGCCGGAATGGTTCGACCATTACAACGAGCTTCACCCGCATCGGGCGCTCATACCGCGTCTCTTTGATCAGAACCGCTGAGCCCACTCGTGCCTTCCGATGGTCATGATGCGCCATGGCTGGTCAATGAGTGGGTTCCATGCGTAGCAGCAGTGATCGAGGATGTCGGCGTAGGATTTGAAGACGCGGTTTGAGAGCCCTTCAGGCCATCGATCACAGCGATCAGGACGTCATCGACGCCGCGGTTCTTCAGCTCATTCATGACGCGCAGCCAGAACTTCGCGCCCTCGGTCGTCTCGATCCAGATGCCGAGGATGTCCTTGGTGCCGTCGGCCTGGACGCCCAGCGCCAGGTAGACCGCCTTGTTGCGCACCAGGCCCTCGTCGCGGATCTTCACCCGCATCGCGTCGAAAAAGACCAGCGGATAGCTCGTCTCCAGCGGCCTGTTCTGCCACTCGCCACCGTCTCGAGCACCGCGTCGGTGACGGTCGAGATCAGGTGGGGCGAAACGTCCAGACCATAGATCTCCAGCAAATGCCCCTGGATCTCCCGGACGCTCATGCCGCGGGCGTGCATCGAGATGATCTTCTCGTCGAAACCCGGGAAGCGGCGCTGATACTTCGCGATCAGCTTGGGATCGAAGGTGCCCTCCCGATCGCGCGGGATCCGCAGCTCCAGCTTTGAGCTCTCGCCCAGAACCGTCTTCTTCGAATAGCCGTTGCGCCGGTTCGCCTTGCCCGCCGCAGCTTCACCGTCGAGCTGATCGTCCAGCTCCGCCGACAGGACCCGGTTCGCCAGAGCCTTCTTCAGCTCATCGACAAGCCCGTCCTTGGCGAAAATAGCCCGTGGGTCACACCCGGCATCGCCATCACCGGCGATCGCGACGCCATCGTCGCTCCCGCCCATTCCGCAGCGATCGCGCGCGACGCTCCCGGCGCCCGCCTGATTGCCCTGCCCGGCGTCGGCCATATGCCGCATCGCGCCAAGGCTCATGCGATCGCCGAAGCCATCGAAACGCTGATGCCGCAGCCGTAGCCGCTCCCTGGCCACCTTCCCGCCGGTGGCGCAACGAAGGGCAAGACATCGATCACCGGAAAGCTCGCACCCGCCCGGCGCGTAGGTGTCGATTCCTCTTGCCCAACTGCCTACCGGTAGGTAGGTAGATTGAATTAGACCCGAGGAGGCTCAACGCGCATGCCGGTCATCGAAAGCAGGGTCGCCTCCGGGGCCGAACAGCAGCAGAAGCGGGCCGCCTATGGAGCACTGATCCAGACCTTGCGGGAGCGCCATGCGCGCGTGCTGGCCGGTGGCGGCGAGAAGCTCAGGGCGCGCCATCGCGAGCGCGGCAAGATCCCGGTGCGCGAGCGCCTCGATCTCCTGGTCGATCCCCTGTCGCCCTTCCTCGAACTCTCCCCGCTCGCGGCCTGGGAACTCTATGCCAACGAGGTGCCGGGTGCCGGCATCGTCACCGGCATCGGCGTGGTCGAGGGCACGCCCTGCATGATCATCGCCAATGACGCGACGGTGAAGGGCGGCTCCTTCTTCCACGAGACTGTCAAGAAGCATCTGCGGGCGCAGGAGATCGCCTTCGAAAACCGCTTGCCGTGCGTCTATCTCGTCGATTGCGGCGGCGCCTTCCTGCCGGAGCAGGATCGCGTCTTCCCCGACCGCGACCATTTCGGCGGCGCCTTCCTGCAGCAATGCCGGATGTCGGCGGCCGGCCTGCCGCAGATCTCTGCGGTGTTCGGCGGTTGCACGGCGGGCGGCGCCTATATCCCGGCGCTGTCCGACGAGGTCGTGATGGTGCGCGGCACGGGCCGCATCCATCTCGGCGGCCCGCCGATCGTGAAGGCGGCGATCAACGAGATCGTCGATGGCGAGACATTGGGCGGCGCCGAGATGCATACGCAGGTTTCCGGTGTCAGCGACTATCTCGCCGAGGATGAGCATGAGGCGATCGCGAAGGTTCGCGACATCGTCGGCGCGCTCAACTGGCCGGCGCCGCCGCGTGGCCCTGCTCGTCCGGCCACCGCGCCCCTCTACGACCCCACCGAGATCGAGGCGATCGTCGGCACTGACCTGAAGCAGCCCTTCGACGTGCGCGAGGTCATCGCCCGCTTGGTCGATGGCAGCGTCTTCGATGCCTTCAAGCCGGATTTCGGCGCGACGCTGGTCACCGGCTTCGCCCATATCCACGGCCAGCCGGTCGGCATCATCGCCAATAACGGCGTGCTGTTCTCCGACAGTGCGCTGAAGGGTGCTCATTTCATCGAGCTCTGCGACCAGCGCCGCATCCCGCTGCTGTTCCTGCAGAACATCACTGGCTTCATGGTCGGCACGGAGGCCGAACGCGGCGGCATCGCCAAGCATTCGGCCAAGCTGGTCTATGCCGTCTCGAATGCGCGCGTGCCGCGCTACACCGTGATCATCGGCGGTTCGTATGGCGCCGGCAATTACGGCATGTGCGGCCGGGGCTTCCAGCCACGCTTCCTCTTCGCCTGGCCGAATGCACGCATCGCGACGATGTCGCCGGAGGTGGCCGCGACGGTGGTGACCGAGCTTCGGCGTTCAAGCCTGACGCGCGGTAGCGCCAACGAGGCCGATATCGAAAAACTCGATCGCGAGACGCGACGCCAGTTCGAGGAGCAGAGCACGCCCTATTACGCCACGGCCCGGCTCTGGGATGACGGCATCATCGAACCGGCCCAGACCCGCGACGTCATCGGCCTGTGTCTCTCGCTCGCCGCGCGCGAGATCGACCTGCGCGGGCATCGCCCCGTCTACCGGATGTGACCCGATGATCGGCTCTCTCCTCATCGCCAATCGCGGCGAAATCGCCGTGCGGATCATGCGGACCTGCCGGCGCCTCGGCATCCGTACCATCGCCGTCTTTTCCGATGCCGACCGCGATGCGCAGCATGTCGCCTTTGCCGACGAGGCCGTCCGGATCGGCCCCGCCGCCGCGCGCGACAGCTATCTGCGGGCGGAAGCGATCATGGAAGCCGCGGCCCGCAGCGGCACTGATGCGATCCATCCCGGCTACGGCTTCCTCTCCGAGAAACCGGACCTGCCCCTGCTCTGCCGGCAGGCGGGACGCATCTTCGTCGGCCCCTCCGCCGAATGCATCACCGCGATGGGTCCCAAGATCGGCTCGAAGCTGATCGCCGAGAAGGCCGGCGTTCCCAGCGTGCCGGGCTATGCCGGCGACGACCAGTCGAATGCGGCGCTGGCGGAAGCGGCGGCGCGGATCGGCTATCCCGTGATGATCAAGGCCTCGGCCGGCGGCGGCGGCAAGGGCATGCGCCGCGTCTTCTCGGCAGAGGAGCTGGTGCCGGCGATCGAGATGGCACGCGCCGAGGCACGGGCTGCCTTCGGCGACCCTGCTCTTCTGATCGAGAAGTTGGTCATGCGCCCGCGCCATCTCGAGGTGCAGGTGGCCGGCGACAAGCACGGCAATGTCGCGCACCTGTTCGAGCGCGACTGCTCAGTCCAGCGCAACAACCAGAAGGTGCTGGAAGAAGCACCCGCGCCCAATCTCGCGCCGGCGATCCGGGCGAAGCTGCTGGAGCGCGGCGTCGCGCTCGCCAAGGCCATCGATTACGACAATCTCGGCACGGTCGAGTTCATCCTGGAGGACGGCTTCGACGAGCCCTGGTTTCTCGAAATGAACACGCGTTTGCAGGTCGAGCATCCCGTCACCGAGGCGATCACCGGCTATGATCTCGTCGAGTGGCAGATCCGGATCGCAGCCGGCGAGAGGCTGCCCGCCTTGCAGCCCGAGATCCGCGAGAACGGTCACGCGATCGAGGCCCGCATCACTGCCGAGCGCGCCGATCAGGGTTTTCGGCCGGATACCGGGCGGATCGAGGGTTATGCCGAGCCGGCTTCGATTCGTGTCGACAGTGGTGTCCGGGCCGGCTCCGAGGTCACGCTGTTCTACGACTCGCTGCTCGCCAAGGCGATCGCAGCCGGACCGAACCGCGCCACGGCCTGCGCGCGGCTGGCAGCTGGCTTGCGTGATTTCGCCATTCTCGGCCCCGCGACCACCCTGCCCTTCCTGATCGATGCGGTCGAGCATCCGCTTTTCGCTCAAGGACAGGCGACGACGCGTTTCATCGAGGACGCATTCCCCGACGGCTGGACCGCGAAGCGGCACCGGCAGCGGATGGCGCGCGCCGTCGCCGCCCTGCTCTGGCTGGAGAAGGGGAAGACGACCCGTCCGAGCGTCGATGCCTGGAACACGCTGTCAGGCTTCCGCCTGCTGGCACCGGCCGGCGGCATGGCGACAAGCCGCCTGATCGCGGATGAGGAAGGCAGCGAGACGAAACTGGAGGTCCGGGTACAGCCGGACGGCCGGCGCCTCGTTCTCGACGCCGATGGTGGGACCGAACTGGCCCTGCGCATCGGCCCCGAGAGCTTCGAACTCTCCTTTGAAGACCGGCTGCTGCGCGGAAGCCACACCACCGCTGGCGGGCGCGTCAGGCTGACGCTTGACGGCGAGAGCTTCGATATCGGGATCGGCAGCGAAGCGCGCCCGGCTGTGGCAGCCGGGGGGGTTGGAGTTGGTTCGGGAGCGATACTCGCCCCGATGCCAGGCGTCGTCGCCGAAATCCGCGTCGCGCCGGGCGATCGGGTCAAAGCCGGGCAGGCCGTCATCGTGCTGGAATCGATGAAGCTGTTCACGTCGCTTGCGGCTGGCATCGACGGCGTGGTGGCTGACATCGCTTGCCGGCCCGGCGAGACGGTGCAGGCTGGCAAGAGACTTGCCTTGATCGAGCCATCATCCGCCTGACACGCCTGCGGAATTGCTCCACAATTGCGTATGGCAAGAAAATTGTCTTTTTTGACGTTTAGAACCATTTTATAAGTCAACCGAGATGATGGACGCCCCCCGCCCCAAGAGGCCTCACGCCAAACCCAGCGGACTGCATCTGTCACTGGCGCGGCGCATCGCAGCGCTCGCTGTCGAGCGGCGCTGGCCGGCCGGCTTCCACCTGCGTGAGACGGAGGTCGCCCGGGAATTCGAGGTCTCGCGCACACCGGTGCGCGCCGCGCTCGGCGTCCTCGCCGACCAAGGCTTCGTCGAGAACCGCACCAACCAGGGCTTCTTCCTGTCGCGCGACGGCTCCGAGCTCGAGACAGCAGAGCGCTCGCTGCCGGCGGCGCAAGAAGAGGACGTGCTGCAGGCAATCCTGCGCGACCGCGAGGCCGGGCGGCTTCCCGAGCAATTGATCGAGACCGACCTGCTCGAGGCCTACGGCATCGGCCGCAGCGGCTTGCGCAAAGTCCTGCTTCGGCTCGCCGAAGACGGGCTCGTCAAACGCCGGCGCGGCCATGGCTGGAGCTTCGTGCCCTCGCTCGCCTCGAACCAGGCGCGCGAGGAGAGCTACCGCTTCCGCCTGATCATCGAATGCATGGGCCTGCAGGAACCCAGCTTCCGCGTCGACAGACAGCAGTTCGCCCGTAGCCGCGCGGCGCATGAGGCCTTCATCGCCGACCTGCATCGCTCGCCCTCGGTCGAGCGCTTCTTCGCGATCAATGCCGGCTTCCATGCCATGCTCGCGGCCTGCTCCGGAAACCGCTTCCTGCTCCAGGCTATGGAAGCGCAGAACGCCCTGCGGCGGCTGACGGAATATGCCGATTACGCCGAACTCGATGCCGACGCCCTGCTCAAATCCTGCCGCGAACACCTCGCCATTCTCGACGCGCTCGAACAGGGCGACATCAACTGGGCGGCGATCCTGATGCGGCAGCACCTGACCCAGCCCGCGCGCGAGGCCTCGACCCCGGCGGAGTAACGCCCCGCAGAAGCAATGCCTTTCCCACAGCGTTCGCACGCTCGCTTGACATTGTATTTTTTCTTCAAGTAAATCACTTCATCATCATCCAGCAGCGAGATCGAACGTGTCCGCCACCGCCGCCCGCCCCAATGATCTCGATGCGCATTGGATGCCCTTCACCGCGAACCGGCTGTTCAAGAGCGCGCCGCGGCTCTTCGTCGGGGCGGAAGGCAATTACTACCTCTCCTCGGACGGGCGCCGCATCCTCGACGGCATGGCCGGGCTGTGGTGCGTCAATGCCGGCCACGGCCATCCGCGCATCCGCGAGGCGATCAAGGCGCAGGCCGACGGGCTCGACTATGTCTCCTGCTTCCAGATGGGCCATCCCGAGGCCTTCACGCTGGCGAACCGCATGGTCGGCATGCTGCCTGACGGACTCGACCATGTCCTGTTCTCGAATTCCGGCTCGGAAGCCGTCGACACCGCCCTGAAGGTCGCGCTGGCCTATCATCGCCGGCGCGGCGAAGGCGGGCGCTATCGCCTGATCGGCCGGGCACGCGGCTATCACGGCATGGGCTTCGGCGGCCTGTCGGTCGCCGGCATCAGCCGACACCGCCGCGATTTCGGGCCGCTGCTGCCGGGCACCGCGCATCTGCCGCATACGCTCGACCTCGCGCGCAACGCCTTCTCGCGCGGCGAGCCGGAGCATGGCGTCGAACTCGCGGACGATCTGGAGCGGCTCGTCCAGATCCATGACGCCTCGACCATCGCCGCCGTGATCGTCGAGCCCGTCGCCGGCTCGACCGGCGTGCTGCCGCCGCCGAAGGGCTATCTAAAGCGCCTGCGCGAAATCTGCGACAAGCACGGCATCCTCTTGATCTTCGACGAGGTGATCTCCGGCTTCGGGCGGCTCGGCGCCTCCTGCGCCGCCGAGGCCTTCGGCGTCACCCCCGACATGATCACCTGCGCCAAGGGCCTGACCAACGGCGCCGTGCCGATGGGCGCGACCGTCGTCGGCAAGCATATCTACGATGCCTTCATGACCGGACCGGAAGCCGCGATCGAGCTGTTCCACGGCTTCACCTATTCCGGCCATCCGCTGGCCTGCGCCGCAGGCCTCGCCACCTTGCAGGTCTATGAGGAGGAAGGGCTCTTCGAACGGACCCGGAAGATCGCCGATCACTGGGAACAGGCGGCGCATGCGCTGAAGGGCGCGCCGCATGTCATCGACATCCGCAATATCGGCCTCGTCGCCGCGATCGAGTTCGCACCGCGGCCCGGCGGCCCCGGCCAGCGCAGCGCCGAATGCGCCGAGGCCTGCTATCAGGACGGCGTCCTCGTCCGGGCCGGCGCCGATCTGATCGTGCTGTCGCCGCCGCTCACCATC